>ERZ781272.4-NODE-4-length-563430-cov-19.344785_pt1 | contig 563430 bp, 450 predicted proteins | sample MGYA00375850_ERZ781272 | MGnify/ENA primary metagenome ERZ781272 (study PRJEB29790, sample SAMN06051246) | human gut metagenome | host: Homo sapiens | place: USA: Cincinnati, Ohio | collected 2013-06-21 | study: EMG produced TPA metagenomics assembly of the Gut...
ACCCCTGAAAGACGATCAGGTTGATAGGACAGAGATGGAAGTGTGGTAACACATGTAGTTGACTGTTACTAATAGGTCGAGGGCTTAACCAAAAAGAATCTGACAATTCAGTGTGTAGTTTTGAAGATATAAGAGTAGGAAAGCCATTAGTCACAATTGATTAATGGCTTTTTTGTATGTAATCAGTGACACATATATTTGATAAGTTATTTATAAGAGTGATTAGTTAACTAAAGTAATTAGATAATTAAACACTTAACCATTTAGTAGGGTGTTCATAAAATAGTAAAAGTATTAACTTGTGACTTGGTCGCAGGGCCATTTTACTACTTTTGGATTTTACAGTAATTATTGTACATACTTGTAGTACAAATCGGTCAAGTTAAGGAAGAATATTCAATTTCATTTGATTGATTAGATTTGTTGTGTTAAAATGAGTAAGGCTAATGCCTTATTAGTTATAAATAATTGGAGATAATAGAGTTAGACAAGGGTCTAGCTTTCATTATATATTGAACAGTTAAGTAGCATGACAAGACAAGAGGAGGTTGAAAAATGAACAAGCTTGAGCTTCAAAAAACTGCTAACGAAATTAGAAAAGGGATCGTTACAGCAGTTCATAGTGCAAAATCCGGCCATCCAGGCGGATCATTATCATCAGCAGACATTTTCACGTATCTATATTTTGAGGAGATGAATATAGATCCAAAAGATCCAGAAAAGAGTGACAGAGATCGTTTTGTATTATCAAAGGGACATGTAGCTCCAGGACTTTATTCAACTTTGGCACAAAGAGGTTTCTTCCCAGTTGAAGATCTTACTACATTACGTCATGTTGGTTCTTATCTACAAGGACATCCAGATAAGAAGCACATTCCAGGTGTTGATATGTCAAGTGGTTCATTAGGCCAAGGTGTTTCAGCGGCTGTAGGTATGGCTTTATCAGCTAAATTATCAGATGAATCTTACCGTGTATACACACTTTTAGGTGATGGCGAAATCCAAGAAGGCCAAGTATGGGAAGCTGCAATGTTTGCAGGCTCTCGTAATTTAGATAATTTAGTAGTAATTGTAGATAACAATGGCTTACAAATTGATGGTAATATCGAAGATATATGTTCACCATACCCAATCGATAAAAAGTTTGAAGCATTTAATTTCAATGTAATTAACGTTGATGCACACAATTTTGATGAATTAGCTGATGCATTTAAGAAAGCAAGAGAATGCAAAGGACAGCCTACTGCAATTATTGCAAAGAGTATTAAAGGTAAAGATGTATCATTCATGGAAAATAATGCTGCATGGCATGGTAGTGCACCAAATGATGAACAATACGAACTAGCAATGAAAGATTTAGAGAAAGTAGGTGAAGCATTATGTCAGAAATAAAGAAAATTGCAACAAGAGATAGTTATGGTAATGCTTTAACTGAATTAGGAAAAGAATACGATAACTTATACGTATTAGATGCTGACTTAGCAGCAGCTACAAAAACTGGTATTTTCAAAAAAGTTTTCCCTGAAAGACATATTGATTGTGGTATCGCAGAATGTAACATGGTTGGTATAGCAGCAGGTATGGCTACAACTGGTAAAATTCCTTTTGTAAGCTCATTCGCTATGTTCGCGGCTGGTCGTGCCTTCGAACAAGTTAGAAATTCAGTGGCTTATCCACATCTTAATGTAAAAATCGGTGCTACACATGCCGGTATTTCTGTAGGTGAAGATGGTGCTACTCATCAATGTAATGAAGATATTGCTTTAATGAGAACAATCCCAGGAATGGTTGTTATCAACCCTTCTGATGATGTAGAAGCAAAAGCAGCAGTTAGAGCAGCAGTAGAATATGATGGACCAGTATACTTACGTTTTGGTCGTCTCGCAGTACCTGTAATCAATGATACACCAGATTACAAATTTGAGATCGGAAAAGGTGTTCTTTTACAAGAAGGAACAGATATTACATTAGTAGCAACTGGATTATGTGTATCAGAAACTTTAGAAGCAGCTAAGAAATTAGAAGCAGACGGTATCTCAGTAGAAGTAATCAATATCCATACGATTAAACCACTTGATGAAGAGATAATTGTTACAAGTGCTAAGAAGACAAATAAAGTTGTTACAGTGGAAGAACATTCTGTAATTGGTGGACTTGGAAGTGCAGTATGTGACACATTAGCAGCAAATTATCCAACTAAAGTTATGAAGATTGGTGTTAATGATGTATTCGGTGAAAGTGGTCCAGCCGTAGAATTAATTAAGAAATACGGCTTAGACTCAGAAAGCATCTATAATAGAGTGAAAGAATTTGCTCGTGCTTAGTGTAAAATAATATAATATATAAAGAAAAGGATACGAAGTATTTTGAAGGTTTATTTCAGAATATTTGGTATCCTTTTTCTTTATATTTAATATATTTTAATATATTTTAATATATTTTACATCGTATCAGAAACATTGAAGAAACTATCTACTAGCGAGAAAAAGGGAGGTTTTTATGAAGCATCGTGGTATGTTATTAAAAGTAATATTAGCAATTATTCTATGTATTATTGTGGTTTCAATTTATTTAGAGTCACAAGTTAAGAAAACATCGTTTGATTCCTTTAAACGTGTTGCGTATTTCCCAAATTGGCACGGAGATGTGGTAAACGGTGTACCATTTAGTAAGTTAACACATATTAATTATGCATTTGCAATTCCTACATCAGAGGGTAATATTAGAGATATAGAAGATACAGAAGTTGTAAATAAATTGATATCTACGGCTCATAACAATGGTGTTAAGGTATTGCTTGCAGTAGGTGGCTGGTCCTATAATGGATATCCATTGGAGGATACATTTGTTCAGGCAACAAATACTGATGCAAAATGCAAAAGATTAGCAAACAGTATTCTTAGTTTAATTGATACCTACGGGTTTGATGGGGCGGATATTGATTGGGAATACCCAAGGACGAATACTAGCTCACAATACGAATCGTTTATAACCTATCTGAAGCAGGGGTTAGATAGCAGAGGGAAGTTATTAACTGCTGCAGTTGTAGGAAATGGTGCCATTGGTTATGGACAAAACGATGAGGTACTTAATATGTTAGACTGGGTTAATGTAATGGCTTATGACGGCGATGATGGTCCTGGGCATTCCCCATATGACTATGCAGTTGCTTGTGGAGAATACTGGATAAAGACCAGAGGATTAAGTAGAGATAAAGTTGTACTGGGGCTACCATTCTATGAAAGACCAAATGGGGCGTCATATGCGGATATCGTAGCGAATGACTCAGAAAATGCTTATAAAGATTCTACAGTAATGAATGGTACAACAGTATATTATAACGGTATTAATACCATGAATGATAAGACGATTTGGGCATGTAATAACGCAGGCGGCATCATGATCTGGGAAATAACACAAGATTCAAATAACGAGCAATTAAGTTTGTTAAATGCAATATATGAAACTGCAAAGGTAGTGTTGGATAAATAAATTTGAATGGTGTTAATGTTCGCGATTAATAATTTTCTTCCAGCTGGAGAAAAATATGATTGAATAAATAATAGGAAAGTGGTAAAATATTACTTGTTTAGAGGTGTACTATAAAATTTATATATTCTCTAATTTGATAGTTGCACGAGTGGCTCAGTGGTGGAGTATTGCCTTCCCAAGGCGAGGGTCGCGGGTTCGAATCCCGTCTCGTGCTTTCTTACAGAATCTCAAAAACATCTGTAATAATGATGCTTTTGAGATTTTTTCGTTTTGTTATTGGTGAGTACCCATGAGTACGTGTACTCCATTGAGGCAATTTAGTTGCATTCGGTATGAGGATGCTTGTTTTTATTTGCTACGATTGTTAAGGATATATCCCTTAGTAGTCTGAATACTACGTTGACCTAAGAACTGTCGCCTGATTTCAAGTGATACTTCTTGATTATAGAGTTCGGACGCTACGGTTCTACGAATGACATGGCAGACTTTTCTGATATATTTGTACATATGCAGGAGATATAAACTAAAATTTGATGGTATTAATTTTTAGAAATTTCCATATGTAATGATTAAAAGTAGTGGCAAAGAGGAGCATAGGTGTGACTAAATTGGAGGTAACAATATGAAGAAGATGGAAAACGATAGTTCTACAATTGCATGGAACAATTTGGGGACTGAGTGGTTTGAATTGGCTCAATCGGGTGAGAGTAGGAATGTTTTTATTATGCCTTACATGCTTAAGTTTATGGGTGATGTCAAGGGAAAGAAAATATTAGATCTTGGGTGTGGCGAAGGTGGATATTCAAGGGAATTGGCAAAGAGAGGCGCACAGGTTGTCTCAATTGATTGTTCAGAAAAGGCAATCCAATATGCGATTAATATGGCAGAAAAGATTGGTATTACAATTGAACACTATGTAAGAAACAGTAATGATTTGTTTGGCATTGAAGATGATACATATGATATTGTTTTGTGTTCTATGATGCTGATGGACTGCGAGGATTTTGAAGGCACTATTCGAGAAGTGGTACGGGTTTTAAAGCAGGAGGGAAGGCTTTTGGCTAGTGTATTACATCCATGCTTTGATGGAAATCATGAGTCTGGAATTGGCAGACAAGGTGTTGGCATAGATAGGCAGGTAGTAGTTATGAATTACTTTGAACCGCGAGAATGGGAAGCACCTCTTTGGGGTGGTAAAACACCAGTTATTTGGAGACATAGAACCTTTGAGGATTATGTTAAGACTTTTATTAAGTGCGGATTAACTATTGTTGATATAAACGAACCGAGAGCTACAGAAGAACAAGCAAAAGTATCCGTTGCAATGGCTTGGTTGCAAAAAATTCCACTATATCTGTATTGGGAACTAAAAAAATAGATATAATCACAAAATTACAACTGATGTGATATTATTGTGAGTATGGTTTTATGAAAGCAATAAAAGAATTATCCGCTTATCGTTATTCAAAAGATTTAGATAGCCTCAGATGTAATGTTAAAAGAAGTGTTACTAATGATCGCTAATCCTTAGAAAGTCAGGGGTTAGCGATTTTTATTGCTTTAAAATTACATGTATAGGGTGTGCTTAACATCTTTTGACGGTCTCAAACTGCTATTAAGCATTGTAATTACTGGAAATAAAAGAAATCTCAATAAGAATGTGGATTTTGATGTATAGAACAAGTATAATATAATACCATAAGAAGTAATATCTTCTGAATCAAAATTGAATTATAATGAAATATACAACAGAAAAAACAGAAGGATGTTGGTGAATAAATGATAGTTTCAAAACAAGAAATGCAGCGCTTATTAGATATTGAGCAAGAATATAATGACGCACTAATTAAAATAGAAGAAGTGACGAAAAGTAATGAGGAAGGTAAGAATTTACTTGAAAAGAAGCAGCAAGAGATTGCAACACTATCTCAACGAGTGACCTTTTTCAAAAATGAAATACAAAAATATAACGAAATTACAGAGGAAGTTGAAGAGTACGTTCGTGAAAGAGAAAGTGAGATAACAAATCTTAAAAATAAAGTAACGGACTTTGAAAAAAAATTAGAGAATATAAATTCGGAAAAAGAGAAACTTACGGATACTATTAATAAAAACAAAAAGGTAGTTTCGGAATTAGAAACAAAAGTCAAAGAGAAAGAAAATGAGATCGTATCCTTTAAAAACGTTTTAGAGGAAAAAAATCAGAATATAAAACATCTAACCGAACTTCTTGAAGAAACCGAAGTTATTTTTGCAAATAAAGAGGAAGAAATCAACTTACTGCAAAATCAAATCGACGCGTTAGAAAAGGACAACCAGGAAAAATCAACAGAATTAAATTGTAAAATAGATACAATTGAATCTTTAGAGGCTGATCTTAATCATGTAAAGAAATCATTAAGTAAAAAGCAGACTGAATTAGATCAAGCTGTTACAAATTCAGAGCGTGTGAAAAGTGAGTTAGAAAGCAGTAAAAATGAATATAAAAAACTGCAACAACTGCTCACAAATAAAGAAAAACAACTAAAGGAAGTTAAAAATAAAATATCTGAAATGGATAGTACTCTAGCCGGTTTAAAAGAAGAGCTTAAGAACAAAGAAGATAGTTATGAAGAATTAAAAACTGAAATAACTAAAAAGGAAGAAGTAATAGAAAATCTTCAAACTAACATAAAGGCAAACGAAGATAAGGTGGAAAACCTTCAAGCAGAAATCCAGGAAAAAGATAATTCCTTAGAAATACTTAGCACAGAAGTTAAAGTAAAAGATGGTATAATTAATAAGCTTCATTCAGAGGTAAAGGAAAAAGAAGAAACCAATGAAATTTTACAGCAGTATTTAGATGAAAAAGAAGAAAGTATTAATTCTCTTACGAGTAGCTTGCAAGAGAAAGAAAATATAATAAAAGATTTTGAAGGTAGTGTAGAAGACCAAGAAAATGAAATACTAGAACTTCAAAATAGAATTGAAGAAAAAGAATATAACATTGAAGAGCTTCACACAAAAGTTGTGGAAAAGGAACAGAACATAGAACATCTTCAAATTGGTATAAAGGAAAAAGAAGAAGCCAATGAAATTTTACAGCAGTATTTAGATGAAAAAGAAGAAAGTATCAATACACTTACAAGCAGCTTGCAAGAGAAAGAAAAGGTAATCAAAGACCTTGAAAATAGTGTAGATGAGCAAGGAAATGAAATATTAGAACTTAATAATAGAATAGAAAAAAAGACAGAAGTAATCGGAAATCTTCAAATTGAGCTAAATAACACAATTGAAAATCATCAGAATGAACTAAATGAGAAAGATATTTCAATCGAGAAAATTCAATCAGTAGTAAAAGAAAAAGAAGAAAGCAATGAAATTTTACAACAATATTTAGATGAGAAAGAAGAACAAATCAAAAATCTTCAAGTTGATTTAAATAATACAATTGAAAATCATCAGAATGAACTGAACGAGAAAGATACTTTAATCGAAAAAATCCAATTAGAAGTTAAAGAAAAAGATGAAGCCAATGAAATATTACAACTGTACTTGAATGAAAAAGAAGAAAGTATCAATACTCTTACAGATAGCTTGGAAGAAAAGGAAAATCAAATAAAGAAATTAGAGAACAGTGCAGAAGAGCAAGGAAATGAAATTGCAGATCTCAAAAATAGAATAAAAGAAAAAGAATATATCATTGAAGAACTTCAAACAAAAGTTGTTGAGAAGGAACAAAACATAGAACATCTTCAATTAAGTATAAAAGAAAAAGAACAATTAATTAGTAATCTTCAAGTTGATTTAAATAGTACAATTGAAAATTATCAGAATGAACTGAACGAGAAAGATACTTCAATCGAAAAGCTTCACTCAGAAATTAAGGAAAAAGATGAAACTAATAAAATTTTACAGCAGTATTTAGAAGAGAAAGAAGATAGTATCAATAATTTTACAAGCAGCTTACAAGAGAAAGAAAAGGAAATCAAAGTTCTTAAAAATAGTGTAGATGAGCAAGGAAATGAAATACTGGAACTTCAAAATAGAATTAAAGAAAAAAAATATAACATTGAAGAGCTTCACCTAAAAGTTGTTGAGAAGGAACAGAACATAGAACACCTTCAATTAGGGATAAGAGAAAAAGAAGAAGTGATCAATAATCTTCAGGACGAACTGAACGACAAAGCTACTTCAATCGAAAATCTTCAATCAGATGTAAAAGATAAAGAAGAAACCAATGAAATTTTACAGCAGTATTTAGATGAAAAAGAAGAAAGTATCATTAATCTTACAGGTAGCCTACAGGAGAAAGAAAAGGAAATAAAAAAACTTGTAAATAGTGTAGATAATCAAGGAAATGAAATATTAGAACTGCAAAATAGAATAAAAGAAAAAGAAGAAGTAATCAGAAATATTCAAGTTGATTTAAATAGTACAATTGAAAATCTTCAGAACGAGCTGAACGAGAAAGATACATTAATCGATAAAATTCAATCAGAAGTAAAAGAAAAAGATGAAGCCAATGAAATCTTACAACTGTACTTGGAGGAAAAAGAAGATAGTATAAGTACTCTCACAAGCAGCTTACAAGAAAAAGAATATAACATTGAAGAACTTCGCAAAAAAGGTTTGGAAAAAGAACAGAACATAGAACATCTTCAATTAGATATACTAGAAAAAGAAGAAGTAATCAATAATCTTCAAAAAGAGCTAAATAATACAATTGAAAATCTTCAGAATAAACTGAACGAGAAAGATACCTTAATCGAAAAAATCCAATCAGAAGTAAAAGAAAAAGATGAAGCCAATGAAATCTTACAACTGTACTTGGAGGAAAAAGAAGAAGGTATCATTAATCTTACAAACAGCTTGCAAGAAAAGGATAATGAAATAAAGAAACTTGCAAACAGCGTAAAAGAACAAGGAAATGAAATAATAAAACTTCAAAGCAGCTTAGAAGAAAAAGAATATAACATTGAAGATTTACACAAAAAAGTTGAGGGAAAGGTACAGATCATAGAGAACCTTCAAACTGAGCTAAACGAAAAAAATAATTCAATAGATAACCTTCATTCAGAATTAAAAGAAAAGAAAGAAACCAATGAAATCTTACAACTGTATGTAGATGAGAAGGAAGAGGATATTGAAAATCTCACTAATCGTTTAATGGACAAGGAGAAGTTAATAGGAAACCTTTATGAAAATGTAAATGAACGCGAGCAAAAGCTAGTAAATATTCAAAATATAGTACAAGAAAAAGATGATAGAATAGAACAACTTGAAAAAACTATTTATGAAGAAAGATTAGAAAATGGTGAGTTTGATAAAAAGCTTGCTGATATGAAAGCCTTACTAGAAAATCAAAAAGAACAAATTAACAGTAAGGATAGTCTTTTGGAGGATAGAGAATCACAGATTTATAGCCTAGAAGAAAACAAACGAAACATAGAATCTAACTACAATAATCTATTAAAAACATTAACAGAACAAGAAGATAAAATCAAGTCAATTGAGGAGGCACTCAACAAAAAAACTGAAGAGACAATCCAGTTAGAGAAAAAACTCGAAGAAATAGAAAATCAGAAGATAAATCCATCGAATAACTTATCAACTGTTAAGGACGACTTAGATGCGGAATTAGATCAGAAAAACAAGATGATGGATGAATACGAAACGACAATTCTTGAATTAATGATTGAGTTAGATCAATTAAGAAATAAGTAGAGAGAAGTTTAGAGATATCGCAAACAATTTTTGGTAAACTAAATCGAACTTAAAAATTGAGAGATTGAAACATTTATGTTATTGCGAAACAAAGCTTTAAGAGTAACTTCAAGTGGAGTTTTTTAGTAAAAATCAATAGTATTTAGTTTATAAATATGATAAAATTACATGGGTAAGCATCTTTATGAGACGCTTACCCATATAATTATGAAGTAAAATAGCTATTAATTTACGGAAGTATATACTTTGGATGTATCTTTATATACTTTTAGATAAATAATGATAAATAGGAGATACACTACCCATTTAGATAGAGAGGTTTTGAGAATGTTTATAATAGTAGGACTAGGAAATCCAACAAGAGAATATACTGCTACAAGGCACAATATTGGCTTTGATGCAATTACAAGAATAGCAGACGACTATAATATTTCTTTGGATATGAAAAAACATAAAGCAATTTGCGGAACAGGCTACATTGAGGGACAGAAAGTAATTCTTGCACAGCCACAGACATATATGAACCTAAGTGGGGAAAGTGTGCGCGAATTAGTTGATTTTTATAAGATTGATCCCACAGAAGAATTAATCGTAATCTATGATGATATTAGTCTAGATGTAGGGCAATTAAGGATACGTACAAAAGGTAGTGCAGGAGGTCACAACGGAATTAAGAATATCATCGCGCATCTTGGAACACAAGAATTCCCACGTATTAAGGTGGGAGTTGGTGATAAACCAAAGGACTGGGACCTAGCTGATTATGTACTTGGCAGATTTAATAATGAAGAGCAGCCAATTATAAGAGAGGCACTTGCACATGTGTCAGAGGCCTGTAAGAGTATAATAACGGAAGATGTAACTAGCGCGATGAATAAGTATAATAAGAAGATATAGGTGGGATTAATCATGAAGACGTTCATGGAACCTTTAGAAGAACTAAAGGAATACAATAGTATTAGACAAGATCTTACACTGAAGGAAACACCAATCCATGTAGCAGGATGTATTGATTCTCAGAAATGTCATTTGATCAGCGGACTTAGTAAGAATTATAAGTGGAAACTGATAATAACATATAATGACTTAAAAGCGAAAGAAATCTATGAGGATTTTAAGCTATATTCTAAAAATGTATGGCTATATCCTGCGAAAGACGTTATTTTCTATAGTGCAGATATTAGAGGAAATGCAATAGTAAAAGATCGTTTGAATGTTCTAAAGCAACTGATTGAGGCTGAAGAAGCTACCATTATAACAACCATTGATGCAGGGCTTGATCGCATTCTTCCTCTTGAATATATTAGGAATAGAATCCTAACCATTGAAATGGCAACCACCATTGACCTTGAGAAATTAAAAGTGGAGTTAGTGCATCTAGGATATGAGAGATGTGGACAGGTTGGTGGTCCAGGAGAGTTTGCCATACGTGGTGGAATTATTGATATATTTCCACTGACAGAAGAGTGTCCGTATCGTATTGAGTTATGGGACGACGAAGTTGATACAATTCGTATGTTTGATATTAGTAGTCAACGTTCCATTGAGAATGTGGAATCGGTATCCATCTATCCAGCTGCTGAGATTATCTTAGACGAACAGGTTATGAAAGATGGTGTACAAAAGTTAGATGAGGAAACGAAGGAGTATGTACATGCTCTACGTGCCCAGATGAAGACAGAAGAAGCTCATAGAATCAAGCAAATCGTTGAAGAGTTTAAAGAAAGATTAGAAACATATAATGGTGCCATTGGTATTGATAGTTATATCAAATATTTCTACGATAATACCGTTTCTATCTTTGATTATTTTACAAATAATGAATCAGTTATCTTTTTGGATGAACCAAATCGTTTGATTGAAAAGGGAGAAGCCGTTGATCTTGAATTCCGAGAGAGTATGATTGGAAGAATAGAGAAAGGATATATTCTACCTAGTCAGGTTGATGTAATCTTCCCATATAAGAGCATCATCGCTAAGTTTAACACGATGAAATCAGTGTTACTTAGTACTATGGATTACAAACTTACATCGTTTGCATGCAGACGAAAGTATGACTTTAGTGTGAAGTCAGTAAACCCATATAACAACAACTTTGATATCCTTGTTGAAGATCTTAAGAAATGGAAGAGCAAAGGATATCGAGTAATTTTGTTATCCAATTCCAGTACAAGGGCTAAAAGATTAAGCGAGGATTTGGGTGAAAATGAATTAATTGCGTTCTATAGTGAGGACTTAGACCGCGTATTGAAGCCAGGTGAGATTATGGTAGCACGTGGCTATGTTCATCGTGGTTTTGAATATCCACTTATTAAATTGGTTATTATCTCCGAGGGGGATATCTTCGGTGCAGAGAAGAAAAAACGCCGAAAGAAGAAATCCTACGAAGGCAGTAAGATACAAAACTTTAGTGATCTTAATGTAGGCGACTATGTTGTTCATGAAAATCATGGTCTTGGTATCTACCGAGGAATTGAGAAGATTGAAGTTGATCATGTAACCAAAGATTATATTAAGATAGAGTACGCCGCAGGTGGAGTTTTATATATTCTTGCTACGGGACTAGATGTTATTCAAAAATACGCGGGAGCGGAAGCAAAGAAGCCAAAGCTTAATAAGTTAAATTCTGTTGAGTGGAAGAATACCAAGACGAAAGTTAAGGGTGCTGTTAAGGAAATAGCCAAAGAATTAGTTGAATTATATGCAAAGCGTCAGGAAAAGCAAGGATATCAGTTTGGACCAGATACGGTGTGGCAGCAGGAATTCGAGGAAATGTTCCCATATGAGGAGACTGATGACCAGTTAACAGCTATTGAAGCAACGAAAGCAGATATGGAAAGCAGAAAAATTATGGACCGCCTTATCTGTGGAGATGTAGGATATGGGAAAACAGAGGTTGCTATCCGTGCAGCATTCAAAGCGGTTTCTGATGGCAAACAAGTGGTTTTCTTAGTTCCGACTACGATTCTTGCGCAACAACATTATAATACTTTCGTACAACGTATGATGGATTTCCCAATTAGTATTGATATGATGTCAAGATTTAAGAGCGCTACAGAACTTAAGAAGGTTGCCGAGAAAGTGAAAAAGGGCAGTGTTGACATATTGATTGGTACACATCGTGTACTGTCAAAAGATGTTCAGTTTAAGAATCTAGGACTATTAATTGTAGATGAAGAGCAGCGATTTGGAGTTACCCATAAAGAGAAGATTAAGCAGTTGAAGAATGACGTAGATGTTCTTACTTTATCGGCTACACCTATTCCAAGAACAATGCATATGAGTTTAATCGGTATCCGTGATATGAGTGTGTTAGAAGAGCCACCTGTTGATCGTATGCCTATACAAACCTATGTCCTTGAGCATAACGAAGAGATTATTCGTGAGGCGATTAATCGTGAGTTAGCTAGAGGAGGGCAGGTATATTATGTATACAACCGAGTCAATGGTATTGATGAAGTCGCTAACATGGTTGCTAAGTTAGTACCAGATGCCAATGTAGCTTTTGCCCATGGGCAGATGAATGAGAGAGAGCTTGAAAAGATCATGTTTGATTATATCAATGGTGATATCGATGTATTGGTCTCCACCACAATAATTGAAACGGGTCTGGATATCTCCAATGCTAATACCATGATTATTGATGAAGCAGATAAACTTGGTTTATCCCAGCTATATCAGTTGCGTGGACGTGTTGGTAGATCAAATCGTACTTCCTATGCATTCCTTATGTACAAGAGAGATAAGATGCTTAAGGAAATTGCAGAGAAGAGATTACAAGCAATCAAAGAGTTCACGGAACTTGGTTCTGGATTTAAGATAGCTATGAGAGATCTTGAAATTCGTGGTGCTGGTAATCTTCTAGGGGCAAAACAACATGGTCATATGGAAGCTGTAGGATATGATCTATATTGTAAGATGCTCAATGATGCAGTAAAGGCACTTAAAGGCGAAACAAATGAGGAAGATACATTCGATACAACAGTAGATATAGATATCGATGCATTTATTCCACCTACGTATATTCGAAATGAGTTCTTGAAACTTGAGATGTACAAACGTGTCGCTGAAATTGAGAGTGAGAATGAATTCCTCGATATGCAAGATGAGATGTTAGACCGTTTTGGCGATATACCGAATTCGGTTAATAATCTACTAAATATCGCTTTATTGAAGGCGATAGCGCATAAATCCTTTGTGACACAGATTGTTCATAAAGAGTTAGAGGTAAAAATCGTTATGTATAACAAGGCAAAGATTTCTGTACAAGGAATTCCTTCTGTAGTAGAGAAATTCAAACCACAGTTAACCTTTGTACCAGATGCCAATCCATACTTTGTTTGGAAGATAAAAGAACGATCAAAGACTGGAAAAATCGATGTTGTTGCACTATTTGATGTATTAAAGAAAATTCTAATAGAACTACAAGGCCTTATTGAATTGTAAAGAATTTGGGAGGTATATAATGAGAAACAGAAGAACAAAATATCTGAGTATCATGATAGTACTGCTAATGTTTGCTCTAACGGCGTGCTCGGGAAAGAATGATAACAAAACTAGTGACAATAGTAGCAAAGAATCCACGCAGTCTGATGAAATAGATTCTAACGAAGCGGATAAGGATAATGAGCCTGCAGCAAAAACAGATGCTACTATTTTGACGGTAGGGGATGTTAAGGTTCCGTACAACGAAGTCATGGTATATGTGCTATTACTAAAGGAGTTATATGAGCCTAATTTCACAGATGTAATTTGGGATTATAAGCTTGATAGTGGTGTTAGCTTTGGTGAGATGGCAAAAGAAGAAGTTTTAAACCAAATTATACAGTTGAAGATTATGACTATGGAGGCTCAGAATCTTGATACTGCATTAACAGACGACGAATTAATTGAGATAGAAAATTATGCGAATGAATATTTTTCTGGTATTACCGTAGAAGACAAGGAGAAGTATGGCATCACGTATGATACTGTATTTGGGGTTTGTAAGGACAACTATTTGTCTGAGAAAGTATTTGATGTCGTAACAATGAACGTAGATACGTCAATCTCAGATGAAGAAGCAAAACAAGTTACAGTGTGGCAAATAGAAGTTTCCACTTCATCAGAAGATAAGAACGGGGATGTTATCTCTTTGTCAGATGCGGAAAAAGAAGCCGCACTTAATAAGGCGAAAAAACTTCTGAAAAAGGTTAAAAAAGAAGAAGACTTTTATACCTTTGCTTTAAGCAATAGTGACGATTCAAAAGTTGAGTACACAATTGGTAAAGGTGATAAGAGTGATGCATATATTGACGCTGCTTTTTCATTAGAAGAAGGCAAGATCAGTAAAATAATTGAAGATGAGTCAGGATACTATATCTTGTATTGTGTAGATTCCTTTAATGAAGATGCGACAGCTCAAAAGAAAGAAGAAATTATAAGCAACAGACAAGACAAAGCATTCCAGAAGCTGTATAAAGAATGGTTAGAAAATTATAAAGTTAAGATCAAACAAGAGGTTTGGGAGGAGATACAATTCTAATTATATCCCAAAGGATAGAGGTGTTTGGTTGTTTAGTAAAGGATATAGGATATGTCTCAATGGCGTATTCTATATCCTTTTTAGTTTAAAAATGTATTGACATAATATTCTAGTAATGGTATTATCGTTATATCGTCATGCGATATAACGAGTTCAGATATAACAAACAATGATATATCATTCGTATATACCGTGGGAACATAGAGATGAAGGGAGGGATTATATGGCGAGATCTAATGAGCCATTAACAGAAAGTTATTTTTATATATTACTTTTCCTCTTTAACGGACCTAACCATGGATATGCAATAATGCAGGAAACTGCCGCCCTAACAGACAATAGAGTTAAGATAGGTGCAGGTACGATGTATGGTGCATTTACCAATTTGTTAAAAAAAGAATACATTATTGAATATTCTGGTGAAGGGAATGAAGATAGACGTAAATTATACGAATTAACAGATTTGGGGAGAGAAATTCTACAGGGAGAAGTTAGGCGTTTAAATCAATTAGCAAAGAATGCAGTAGAAGTAATGGGAACAACTCAGCCTAAATAAAAGGAGGATTAATAATGATTGAAATTAATAATTTAACTAAGATCTATAAGTTATCCAAGAAGCAAATGCAGGAACAAAAGACAAAAAAGAATATGAAAAAGGCAGCAGAAAACATTTCTTTAACTGCAAAACCAGGGCAGATATATGGTTTACTTGGACCAAATGGTGCTGGTAAAACAACAACACTCCGTTGTGTGGCTACGTTATTAAAACCAACGGAAGGGAATATCAAGGTGTGTGGTTATGATACGGTGAAAGAGGGAGAGAAAGTTAGAGATAATATTGCTTTCTTAACAAATGAAATTAAGCTTGATCCTCATTTCTCGCCAAAGTATATGTTCCAATTCTTTGGACATTTGCATGGAATGAGTGATGTTGAAATCAATGAAAGAAGAGAAAAATTATTCAAGTACTTTGGTATTACCGATTTCCAGGATAAGAAAATAGAAGAATTGTCAACTGGTATGAAACAAAAAGCAGCGATTGCGGTAAGTTTAGTACATGATCCGAAAGTAGTAATTTTCGATGAGCCAACGAATGGTTTGGATATCGTTACTGCAAGAAGTGTTACAGATTATCTTAAAGTATTACGAGATGAAGGTAAATTAGTTATCATCTCAACGCATATCTTATCTGATGCAGAAAAATTATGTGATAACATTGGTATCATTATCAAAGGTAAGAAAGTAATTGAGGGTACACTACAAGATATTCTTACTGAGACGAATACAAAAGACTTAGAAGATGCGTTCTTTGAACTATATAAAGAGTATAATATGGAGGAGGAATAGGGATGAGAGGAGCAAGAGAAATAATCAAAAAAGAGCTTAACCGTGTATTTGGCGACAAGAAATTAATCTTTAGTCTATTTATATTACCAGTTGCGCTTATGGTTGGTATGTGTTACTTAATGGGAAGTCTTACGGACAGTATGGTAAATGACATAGATGCCCATGTTCCTAGTGTATATATACAGAATGCACCAGAGGGGATTGAAAGTGTAATTGAAGCAGCAGGTTTTCAAGGAGAAATCACTTATCTGAACGCAGGAGAAAGTGTTGATACAATTAAAGATGAGATTTTGAATGGAAACAAAGATTTATTAGTAAGTTTCGATGAAGGATTCATGGAGGCTATTAATAATTACACAGAAGGAGGTGTAATCCCTGAAGTAAGGACATATTATAACCCTTCAGAAGAATACTCTTCTACAGCACGTACTAATTTTGTAGCAATGGTACTTGAACCAATGAAACAATCCTTACTGGCAAATCGTATTGGAAACTTGGATAACATTAAAATCTTCAATATTGATTTAAAGATCGAAGATTCTCAATTGGTAGATACAGATAAAGCTTCGGGTAAAGCACTTGGTATGATGTTACCTTATTTCATCACGATGCTTCTATTCGCAGGCGTTATGTCTATTGCAGTAGATGCAATTACAGGAGAAAAAGAAAGAGGAACACTAGCAAGTATGTTAGTATCACCAGTTAGGAGAGTTGAAATTGTAGCGGGTAAATTAATCTCGATCTCAATCCTATCATCAATATCAGCAATTATCTATGCGGTTAGCATGGTTTTTGCTCTACCAAGAATGATGGGGGGAATGTCAAGTGAGATTAGTATCTCTTTATCTTCGTTAGAAATCATTCAATTGTTATTAATTATGTTATCACTAGTATTTTTATATGTAAGTTTAGTTTCAATCGTATCTGTATATGCTAAGAGTATGAAGGAAGCAAACACATATGTTACTCCGATGTATATCTTAGTAATCGTGGCGGGTATGATTACAATGTTTAGTGGAAATAATACACCAGATACAAAGATGTTTGCAATTCCAGTATACGGAAGTGCGTTATGTATCCAAAACATCATGGAAGGAGAATTATTAATGTCTCAGTTCTTACCAGCAATTGGTGGTACTGTTATATTAGGAATTCTTATTACGGCAGGTATTGTTAAAGCATTTAATAGTGAAAAGGTAATGTTTAATGCATAGAAGAAATATAAGATTCCATATTTCATATGATGGAACGAGATATCTGGGGTGGCAACGCCTAGGTGGTAAACAAAGAGAATTATCAATACAAGGATTTCTAGAAATACGTTTATCTGAACTATTGAATGAGAATATTAAGATAATGGGCTCTGGCAGAACTGATGCTGGAGTCCATGCGTTTTGTCAGGTAGCAAATTTCTATACTAATTCCAAACTTGCGGTAGAGGAAATCCGTAAGGCACTTGTAGTACTTTTGCCAGAGGATCTTGTTATTAGCAACATGGAGCAGGTAACAGATGATTTCCATAGTCGATATAGTGCTGTAAGTAAGGTGTATGAGTATTATATAGATGATGGTGACCGTGAAGACGTATTCACAAGAAGATATGCCTATCATGTGGAACAGAAGTTAGATTTGAAAGAAATGAGGATAGCAGCTTCCTATCTAGTAGGAAGACATGATTTTTATTCATTTTCTACAGACAGAGGAAAGGAAGATACAATTCGAACTTTGTATGCAGTAGATATTGAGGAAACTGTGTTCCGTTCAAGTAAAACAAGGAATAGCGGTCAGGACTTAATAAGGATTCGTTTACACGGTGATGGGTTTCTATACAATATGGTTCGAATTATTGTAGGGACACTGATTGAAGTTGGATTGGGTGTAAGAGAGGCAGATACCATTAATGAAGCATTAGATTGTAGAGACCGTGGATTGGCTGGTATAACCGTTCCACCTCATGGACTTTTTTTGAAATCGGTAGAATATAAACTATAGAAAAAAGGCTATTGCCTAACTATAGATAAAACAAGGGACAATACACAGGTGTGAGTGTTATTGTCCCTTGTAATTAATTACTCTTCTTCTTTAACTTCTTCTGGTGTTTCTTGATCAGCTGAAGTTGTTTCTTCTTCGGACTCAGTTTCTGCATCGTCATCAGAATCTATTGAAACGTCTGAGGAGTCAGATGCTTCTGGCATAGTTAGAGTTACATAACCTCTTGTATCAGTGTCAGATTCTTCACTATCGTCCATATCATCATCTTCGATGTCATCAAAATCATCATCGAAATCATCGAAATCATCAGTAGTATCTTTGTTAACAACATTTTTAAAGAAATAGAACACACCACCTGCTATAGCTGCTAAGGATAGTGTTCCAGCTACAAATTTACCAAATTTTTTCATGATACCGTCATCCTTTCTTACTAAATATTATGACCTTATTTTAACATTATAATTCGAAATAGTAAAAATGAAAAGAAAATTTTAGTAACAATTACATTTTTATTGTAAACTTGGAATTGCAACAGATGGATCTACATCTTCACTATAGTCTACACCAGGAATTTGGAAACCAAACATAGTGTAAAAGTCGTCCCAATATCCTGAAATATCAGCGATTTCTGTAATATTTTCTGTCGTTATCTCGTTCCAAATTTCATTGATTTGGTCTTGTACTTTAGAATCTAACTCATAATCGTCAAGTCGAAGTAATCCACTAGAATCTACTTTTGGTTCTGGAAGAAGTAATTTGTCTGTAAACATGCGGCTGATTTGTTCAATACAACCTTCATGAGTTCCGAGTTCTTTTTGTACTTTATATAATAAACTTATATAGAGTGGTACAACGGGGATAGCAGCACTTGCTTGGGTTACTAAGGCTTTATTCACAGAGATATAAGCGTGAATACCATGGTTTGAATATTCTTTTGTAATAAAATTAGCAGTTTCATGAAGATGTGCTTTTGCGTGACCGATTGTACCCTCTTTGTAGATTGGATAGGTAAGTTCAGGACCAATGTAGGAATAAGCAACCGTAATTGCATTATCTTCAAGCACGTCAGCGGCAACTAAAGTATCTATCCATTCAGCCCAGTCTTCACCACCCATGACTTTGATGGTAGCCCAGGTCTCTTCTTCTGTTGCAGTTGGTATAGAAGCTTCCTCGATTGTATTATGGCGTAAATCCAGAGATTTGCTTACAAAGGTATCAGAAGTTGCCTTCAATACAGATGAGTATACTGTACCATCAGCCATTGTCCTGCGAGGAGCAGCTAAACTATAGATAACCATATCTACTTTACCTAAATCACGTTTTATCTTTGCTATGGTTTCTTCTTTGATTTCTCTAGAGAAGGCATCACCATTAATTGTTTGTGCATATAAACCATCATTTCCTGCAAATGATTCAAAGGCAGCAGTATTATACCAACCTGCGGTAGCTGTTCTAGTACCAGTAGCTTCCTTTTCGTACATTACACCGATGGTAGAAGCCTGGTATGTATATGCGAGTGAAATTCGAGTTGCTAATCCATACCCAGTGGAACTGCCAATAATAAGGGCTTTCTTAGGTGAATTAGCCGAATGTGAAGACAATGTTTTACGTTGTTCTTTTGCGTAATCGATTTGATTTGCAACATTTGCTCTACAACCTGTTGGGTGAGCAGTTGTACAGATGAAACCACGTACTTTTGGTTCTATAATCATAGTATATACCTCATCTTTCCCTCGAAAGTTTGAAAATCAAACTAAGTATATCATACTATAGGTTAAGAGTCAAAATAACTGATTACCAAAGTAAAACATAGAGTTTCAAAATCAGGAAATAAGTGATTGTCTTTGCTTTACAAAATAAAGAGAATCCGATATATTATAGATAGAGTTGTTATGGCAATAATCAGTTGTGTGCAGGGGGGCAAAAAGTGAACATAGGATTATTTACAGAAACGTATTATCCGGAAATTAACGGAGTGGCAACTTCTTGTTTTATGTTAAAAACTGAGCTTGAGAAGATGGGACATAATGTTTATGTCTTCACAACAAAGACACCAGGTGAGCCTGAGTTTGAGCACAATGTATTCCGAGTACCAAGTGTGCCATTCATTTTCTTAAGTGACCGTAGGGTTGGATTATTCTATCACCCTAAATTAGCAACTACGATTAAAAAATTAGAATTAGATCTAATACATACAAATACGGAATTCTCACTTGGTATCTTTGGTAGAATTATGGCAAAGGAATTGAATATTCCAGCTGTCCACACCTATCATACGATATATGAAGATTACTCACATTATATTATGAAGATTAAACGTTTGGATAACCGTACAAAATCAGCAATTCGCTACCTTACAAGGAGATGCTGTAACTCAGCAAGTAGAGTTATTGTGCCAACCAATAAGGTAAAGGAATTATTAAGAAGCTATGATGTCTATAGTAATATCGAAGTTATACCTACGGGGATAAAGCTTGACAAATTCAGAAAAGACCGTTTTAGTATTGAAGAGGTTAGTGAGCTAAGAAGACATTATGGAATCTTAGAAGGTGAAAAAACTATTGTATACGTAGGTAGGATATCGAAGGAAAAGAATATCGAGGAGATACTGAGAGCGATGCCTGGGTATATGAGACAACATGAGGATGTTAAGTTTGTTATCGTTGGTGGTGGACCAGATAAGGAAAGACTCATGCAAATATCGAGAGAGTTAGGGCTTGAGAAGAGAGTAATATTCGCAGGGGAACAGCCTTGGGATATGATCGGTAAATACTATCAATTAGGTGATGTGTTCATTAGTGCTTCACAAAGTGAGACACAAGGCCTTACATATATAGAAGCGATGGCAGCGGGGCTGCCGGTTATTGCTAAGAGGGATGCTTGCCTTGATGCAATACTTATTGATGGATATAATGGATTTGGTTTTACAGGGAAAAAGGATTTATATGAAGGATTAAATCGTATTCTTTATGATAATTCTCAAAGTTGTAGTGCGACTTTGTATTCAAATAATGCATTGTCTATTGTGAAATCGTATTCAACGGAAGAATTTGCAAAGAGGATACTTAATGTATATGAGCAAGTAGCAAAAGAGAAAGAACTTGAAGAGGACTTCATATAATAAACTGATTCGGGTGTCAAAAGCCAGTTTTAATTTTGGTCTCGTCCATTTGCACAAATTTATGTGTGAGCATGTTATACCAAACGTAGTTGACTCGCAACACGCTCTCGCTTGGATGAAGTTCGTAGTGGTACATAAGACTCTAAAGTACAGAGCCTAAGTACCAACGACTTCATACAGTTGCTCATCGAACTACGTTCGGTATAACATTAGTCAAGTTTTATATGTGCAAATTGACGAAGGCAAGTTTTACAGGGAGGCTTTTGACACCCGAATCAGTAATGAATTGATACAAGAAAATTTATCTCAAGATTCGATTTATAATAGCTCGCAAAATCACATTATGATTTTGCGAGTTATCTTATAGTAACAGGAGGAAAAAGTCTATGAATACAACATTTCATAAAGTTAAGGGACAAGAAGAAATAGGGATAATCGCTGAACTTGGTACAATGATCTGGCACGAGCATTACTCTTCGATTTTAGAACCAGACCAAATTGATTATATGGTTGATAAGTTTCAATCTGCTAACGCAGTTGCTGGTCAGATAGAAGATCAAGGATACGAGTATTATCTAATAAAAGATGGCGACTCTACAGTGGGATATATAGGGTTAGTGATGGAACCAGAGAAGATTTTCCTTAGTAAGTTATACATAGCAAAAGAAGCAAGGGGGAAAGGTCTTGCTTCCAAGGCGTTTGTATTCTTAACAGACATGGCAACATCGAACGAAAAGCAAGCAATCTGGTTAACGGTTAACCGCTACAACAGCGGTTCCATTGCTGTTTATGAGAAAAAAGGATTTATTAAAGTGAGAGAGCAAGTTTCTGATATCGGGAATGGTTATGTGATGGATGACTTTGTGATGGAGATGGCGGTATAAGTACTTGTGTAATTAAATGGAATTTTAAGAATGAAAATATTCCATATTGACAATACTAATGCACATGATATAATGAAAGACAGCGAAAGTTCTATTATAGAACTACAATAAAATGAATACCATCAACACGACGACGAGACGATTACGATATGGAATAATGCAGAGAGAGATATGTATGCTGAAAGTATCTTATTAGGAAATATCCGAAAACTACCTCTGAGTGACCCCAATCCGGTCCGGTGATTCCGTTATAATCTATGCCTGTAAGGTCAACAATCTGCTGACCAAGGTAAATGAAGTGGGTACAGATTTATATGTACCAATTAGGGTGGAACCGCGAGAATAGACTCGTCCCTTTCGATTTGCACACTGAATCGAAAGGGGCTTTTTTTGTATTCCTGATTATGTAAATGATAATAATATAGTAAGTTGAAATGAAAAGAAAAGAAAGGAAGTAATAAAGATGAAAATCACATTAAAAGATGGCTCAATTAAAGAGTATGCAGGTGCAATGTCAGTAATCGATATTGCAAAAGATATTAGTGAAGGTCTTGCTAGAATGGCATGTGCTGGGGAAATCAATGGCGAGGTTGTAGACCTTAGAACGGTAGTAGATACAGATTGTGAATTAAGTATCTTAACATTTAACGATGAAGCAGGTAAAGCAGCATATAGACATACTGCATCACATGTACTTGCACAAGCAGTTAAGAGATTATATCCACATGCAAAACTTGCTATTGGACCTTCAATCGATACAGGATTCTATTATGATTTCGATATGGAATCACTAGATCGTGCAGCACTTGATGAATTAGAGAAAGAGATGAAGAAAATCATCAAAGAGGGTGCTGAATTAGAAAAATTCACTCTACCTAGAGAAGAAGCTATCAAGTTCATGGAAGAAAAAGGTGAATCTTACAAGGTTGAATTAATTGAAGATTTACCAGAAGACGAAGAAATTTCATTCTATAAACAAGGAGATTTCGTAGATTTATGTTGTGGTCCACACTTAATGAGCACAAAATCATTAAAGGCTATTAAATTAATTTCTTCTTCTGGTGCTTACTGGAGAGGTAGCGAGAAGAACAAGATGTTAGTGAGAGTATATGGTACTGCATTTACTAAGAATGCAGATTTAGATGCATACATGCAACACCTTGAAGAAATTAAGAAACGTGACCATAACAAATTAGGTCGTGAGATGGAATTATTCGCAACTGTAGACGTAATCGGTCAAGGTCTTCCACTTCTTATGCCAAAGGGTGCCAAGATGATTCAAACTCTTCAAAGATGGATTGAAGATGAGGAAGAAAAACGTGGATATATGCGTACAAAGACTCCTTTAATGGCTAAGAAAGACTTGTATGTAATCTCAGATCACTGGGGACACTACAAAGAAGGTATGTTCGTACTTGGCGATGAGGAAGATGAGAATTCAGAAGTATTTGCACTTCGTCCAATGACTTGCCCATTCCAATATTTTGTATATAAACAAAGCCAAAAGAGTTACAGAGATCTACCATGTCGTTACGGTGAAACTTCAACATTATTTAGAAATGAAGATTCAGGTGAAATGCATGGACTTACTCGTGTAAGACAGTTCACTATCTCAGAAGGTCACTTAATCGTAACTCCAGAGCAAATTGAAGAAGAATTCGCAGGCTGTCTAAATCTTGCAAGATATTGCTTACAAACACTTGGAGTAGAAGAAGATGTAACATATCGTTTATCAAAATGGGATCCAAACAATAAAGAGAAATATCTTGGTGATGCAGAACATTGGGACAAGACTCAAAACAAGATGAGAGAAATCTTAGATCACCTTGGTGTTACTTATACAGAAGAAGAGGGCGAAGCTGCTTTCTATGGTCCAAAACTTGATATCCAGGCTAAGAATGTATATGGTAAAGAAGATACAATGATTACAATCCAATTAGATTTCGCGTTAGCTGAAAGATTCGATATGTTCTATATCGATAAAAACGGCGAGAAGAAACGTCCATTCATCATTCACAGAACTTCATTAGGATGCTATGAAAGAACACTTGCTTGGTTAATCGAAAAGTATGCTGGATTATTCCCAACTTGGTTATGCCCAGAACAAGTAAGAATTCTACCAATCTCTGATAAATATCATGACTATGCGAATAAAGTAAGAGCACAGTTACAAGAAAATGGTGTTATGGTTACTGTTGATGAAAGAGCAGAAAAGATCGGTTATAAGATTCGTGAAACAAGACTAGACCGTGTTCCTTATATGTTAGTTGTAGGACAAAAGGAAGAAGAAGAAGGTTTAGTGTCTGTAAGAAGCCGTTACCTTGGTGATGAAGGTCAAAAACCAGTTGCTACATTTATCGATGATATCTGCAAAGAAATCAGAACGAAAGAAATTCGTAAGATTGAAGTGCAAGAAGAAGAGAATAAAAAGAATAAATAATATAAACTATTAAGAAGGAAAAGCATTTTGACTTAAGGGCCAAAATGTTTTTCCACGTAAGATGGAGGAAATATTGTGGCTGATTACACAAACGAAATAAAGAAAAGAAGAACGTTTGCAATCATCTCTCACCCCGATGCAGGTAAGACGACATTAACGGAAAAGTTATTATTATACGGAGGTGCAATTAACCTTGCGGGTTCCGTTAAAGGTAAGAAAACTGCAAAGCATGCAGTATCTGACTGGATGGAAATCGAGAAGCAAAGAGGTATCTCGGTAACTTCTTCAGTAATGCAGTTTAATTATGATGGTTTTTGTATCAATATCCTTGATACCCCAGGACATCAGGATTTCTCGGAAGATACGTATCGTACTTTAATGGCAGCTGATTCAGCAGTCATGGTTATCGATGCATCTAAGGGTGTTGAGGCACAGACGAAAAAGTTATTCAAAGTATGTACGATGCGTGGAATACCAATCTTCACATTCATTAACAAGATGGACCGTGAAGCAAATGACACGTTTGAATTATTAGATGAGATTGAGAACGTACTTGGTATTCAGACATGTCCAGTTAACTGGCCAATCGGATGTGGTAAGAATTTTAAGGGTGTATATGATCGTAACACGAATACAATTACAAAGTTTACAGCAGCCAACAATGGACAAAAAGCAGTAGACAGAGTTGAAGTAGAACTTGGTAGCGCAGAATTAGACTCTTTAATCGGTACAGAATTACATGAAAAATTATCAGAAGAGATTGAGCTTCTTGATGGAGCAAGTAGTGAATTTGACATTGAACAAGTACGTGCAGGTAAATTAACTCCAGTATTCTTTGGTTCGGCATTAACGAACTTTGGTGTAGAGACATTTTTACAACATTTTCTTGATATGACAACTTCCCCACTTCCACGTATGTCAAAAGAAGGGGTTATAGATCCAATTAAAGAAGATTTCTCAGCATTCGTATTCAAGATTCAAGCGAATATGAACAAAGCACATCGTGACCGTATTGCCTTCATGAGAATATGTTCTGGCAAATTCGAAGCAGGTATGGAAGTAAACCATGTGCAAGGTGGTAAGAAAATGAAATTATTACAACCACAACAGATGATGGCACAAGAGAGAAAAATAGTTGAAGAAGCATATGCAGGGGATATTATTGGTGTATTTGATCCAGGTATTTTCTCAATTGGAGATACTATCTGTATGCCAAATAAGAAATTTGAATATGAAGGAATTCCAACATTCGCACCTGAACATTTTGCTAGGGTACGTCAGATGGATACTATGAAGAGAAAACAATTTATAAAAGGTATCTCACAGATTGCACAAGAAGGTGCGATACAGATCTTCCAAGAATTCAATACTGGTATGGAAGAAATCATCGTAGGTGTAGTAGGTGTGCTTCAATTTGATGTACTTAAGTTTAGACTTGAATCAGAATATGGTGTAGATATTCGCCTTGAGACACTTCCATATGAGCATATTCGTTGGATTGAAAACAAAGATATCGACGTATCCAAATTAAGTGTAACTTCCGATACGAAGAAGATCAAAGACTTAAAAGGTAATTCCCTTCTTATCTTTACTCATAGTTGGAGTATCAATACAGTATTAGATCGTAATGAAGGACTTGTATTATCAGAATTTGGCCGTTCATAAGTTTATACAAATCTATATTGGTAAATAAATGTAGTAAAAAAGGTGATAATATTACTTGACATATGTTTTGATCATATGTTATAATTAAAAAGCTGTGAACAAACGCAGAAGAAAGCGGAAGGGTTTGAAGAAACAGAGAAGCAGAGCATCCACTCTCACCTTAGCACGAATGAATGTGACTTGGGTTATTATTTCAAGATAATTTAGTAGAAGATACTGAATATAGATCGAACTTGAAGACGTGGATAGATTTTGCTATCTACGTTTTTTTTATGTAAATTAACTATTTGTTGAAACAAACCTATGGAGGTGTATAGTTATTAGCGATTTAATGATTAATGAGCAAATCAGAGACAAAGAGGTTCGTCTTATTGGCGAAGATGGAGAACAATTAGGAGTTGTGTCTTCTAAGGATGCAATGAAATTAGCAAAGGAAGCAAATCTAGATTTAGTAAAGATTGCTCCAACAGCGAAACCACCTGTTTGCAAAATTATTGATTATGGTAAATACAGATATGAATTAGCTAGAAAAGAAAAAGAAGCTAAGAAGAAACAGAAAGTAACAGATGTTAAAGAGATTCGTTTATCACCAAACATTGATGAAAATGACCTTAACACAAAGGCAAACCAAGCAAGAAAATTCATCACAAAAGGTGACAAAGTTAAAGTATCGTTACGTTTCCGTGGTAGAGAAATGGCGCATATGAGTACAAGTAGACAAATACTTGATTCTTTCTATAAATGTTTAGAAGATATAGCAGTAGTTGAAAAACCTGCTAAGCTAGAAGGAAGAAGTATGATTATGTACTTAACTGAAAAACGCAGTTAATATATCCGCTAGAGTTATAGAAGCAATTTAATTCATGACAACATGGCTACGGATTCGTAGCTGGTTGTTCTGATATGGGGTGGACTGTAGTGAGTACACTAGGCAAATCCCCATGTATAGATATGTTGGTGACATACTGTGTTTAATGGGATGTCACGAAGAATAACAGATGGAAGATATTATTAAGGAGGAACTATCATGCCAAAAATGAAAACAAGCAGAGCAGCAGCTAAGCGTTTCAAAAAAACAGGAACAGGTCAATTAAAGAGAATGAAAGCTTACAAGAGCCATATCTTAACTAAGAAAACTACTAAGAGAAAAAGAAATCTTAGAAAATCTACTTTAGTTGATTCTACTAACTTAAAGAACATGAAGAAAATTTTACCATATTTATAGGATATAAGGAGGGAACTAGGAAATGGCAAGAATTAAAGGCGGAATGAACGCTAGAAAAAAACACAACAGAGTATTAAAACTAGCTAAAGGTTATAGAGGCGCTAGATCAAAACAATATAGAGTTGCAAAACAATCTGTAATGAGAGCATTAACTTCTTCATTCGCAGGAAGAAAAGAAAGAAAAAGACAATTCAGAAGATTATGGATTGCCAGAATCAATGCCGCTGCTAGAATGAACGGACTTTCTTATAGCAAATTTATGTATGGTTTAAAATTAGCAGGTATTGAAGTTAACAGAAAGATGTTATCTGAAATGGCTATCAATGATGCTGAAGGTTTTGCAGCATTAGTTGAAGTTGCTAAAACTAAATTAGCTTAATTCAAATGAATATTAGGACAAACGTAGTTTGTTTATAGAGTGCCAAGGCAAGAAATTGTCTTGGCACTTTTTAGTACGCCAAACATGGGGCATTCTGTAGGAAGTCCGTAGGTATGTCAATGGTCCAATTAATAGATATCAATATTTAACTACTTTCTCTATTTACAAGATAATAAGGTAAAGAAATTTTGAGAGGCAAGGAATGTCCATTATTGATTCGGTCAATGAGTATTTTTGCAGTCATTTTTCCCATTTCTTCAATTGGAATATGTATTGTGGTTAGCATTGGTGAAATGTACTGTGCTACTTCAATATCATCCATACTGATGACGGATATATCATCAGGTATACGGTAACCATTATCTTGAATTGCTTTAATTGCACCTATAGCAGTTATATCATTCATACAGAAAAGGGCGGTAATTTCTGTATTGCGTTGCATAATTCTGAGTGCTCCTTGATAGCCTCCTTCTGAAGAAATAGGAACATTTGCAATGTTGTTATTATCGAATGGAATTTTATGTATTTTCAAAGAATCCTTATAAGCACTATAGCGAATTTCTCTGGACAGTTCACCAATATAACCAATCCTTGTATGCCCTTTGGATATGAGGTATTCCATAGCATCTTTAGCAATTGCATAGCCGTCACAAATGACTTGGTCATACTTCGCATCCAATGTATTCAACCCCGTGTATACGACTTTCTTAAAGTGCTTTTTTAGAAAGTGGAGAGTTTCATTGTTACAACGGCCAAGGACAGCAACACCATCAACTTCGTTGTTGAGAATTTGATAATGTGTAGCAGGATTGTTGATGTCGAATGCTGAAAATGAATATTTAACAACATACCCTTCCTTTAATGCCTCCTCCTCGATACTTCTTGTTAATGAAGAAAAAAAAGCATCGTTTTTTGCATCATCTGTTCTAGCATAAATACAGGCGATAGATTTGCTAGGCATTTTACTACCGTTTCCATGTTTAAGTGCCTGAGCAGAAGGATTTGGTACATAACCGCCTTTTCGAACTATTTCCCAAATATGGTCTTGCGTTTCTTTACTCGCAGCGTTTGTTGATTTACTATTTATGACTCGGGAAACCGTGGAGATAGAGACACCAGCTTCTTTGGCAATATCTTTTAAAGTCATAATAAGACTCCTCTCATACAGATGTTTTCTGATTTTATCATAGCATATAAAAGCAAAAAATGACATCGAATAATAGCAAACGTTTGCGTAAAAAACATAACAAAATTTGATTAGTGATGATATGATGATGACAAAAGAAAGGGAGGGTTTTTATGAGTCATACACTATATTTGGAATGTAATTCAGGAATCAGTGGAGATATGTTTGCGGCTGCGATGTTAGATTTAGGAAATAGAAGAGGAGATGAATCAAAATGAAAATAGAAAATAAAAAAACACAGAAGATGGTACTGTCAGCAGTATTTATTGCAATTGGAATTGTTCTTCCCTTTATAACTATGCAGATTCCGGAAGTTGGGAACATGCTACTTCCTATGCATATACCAGTTATACTTTGCGGTTTCTTTTTAGGTTGGAAATATGGTCTTCTTGTAGGATTTATTTTACCATTGCTTCGAAGTATGCTATTTGGTATGCCACCAATAATGCCAATTGCAATTTCCATGTCATTTGAATTAGCTGTGTATGGTTTTATAACTGGTTATATGGGCAGTAAACGAAAGGAAATTTCATGGACATATTTCTCGTTAATAGTTGCTATGCTTGGTGGAAGAATTGTATGGGGTATGGTATCTTTTATATTGTATCAGATGCTTGGAAATGGATTTACTTTACAGATGTTTTTTGCACAGGGATTTTTGAATGCAATACCTGGAATCATTGTCCAGTTAGTACTAATTCCGATAATTATCCGAGGTGTACAAAAAGCAGGAATTGTACATAATGTGTAAGAAAATGGTAGACTTACAGTGTCAAGTCATAAATAACATCGACCAATTGTTAAGAAGTTCAGAGGAAGAAGTTCTTCTTATAGCCATTGATGGCAAATGTGGAAGTGGAAAGACTACGCTTTCAGAAATTTTAAAAGAACATTATGATTGTAATGTATTTCATATGGATGATTTTTTCTTGCAGCAATGCCAAAGAACACAAGAGCGGTTAGCAGAAATCGGTGGCAACGTAGACTATGAGCGATTCAGGAAAGAGGTACTTCAAAAGACAGTAAATAGGGAAATGGTTTTGTATAGAGCCTATTTATGCAAAGAAAAAAAACTTGGAAATCCTGTGCCTATAAAACATAATCGTTTGAATATTATAGAAGGTTCCTATAGTCAACATCCGGTTTTTGGAGATGTCTATCAACTTCGCATTTTTCTAGATATTGAGGATAGTGAGCAGATTGCAAATATTAGAAAAAGGAATGGAGAAGAAAAGCTATTAGAATTTCAGAGACTTTGGATACCAAAAGAAAATGCCTATTTTAAAAAGTATAATATAAAAAAACAAAGTATAGTTTTAAAAGGCTAAATCAAAATGAAAGCTTTGCTTCATTGCTACATGCAATGAAGCAAAGCTTTTTTCCGTAGATTGGTAAAAAGGATGATAAAAGTTCCACCTTTAAAATATCTAATAAAATGTTAAACTTTACTTATCAACTAAGGAAAGGAAAACAAAAAGAGGAAAATTATATGAATTATAATAGAAAAAGCAGAATACCTAAAAATATTTGGCTACTGATTTCACTTGCAACGGCAATGGTGTTGTGGTATCTATTGTCGCTTAATCCACAAACAGCGCGGAGCTTTCCTAATGTTATTGAAACATTTAAGTCTCTAAAAACTATGATAGAACGAGGTGTATTTTTTACAGACTTATCAAGTAGTTTGATTTCGGTTACCATTGGTTTTGCAATTGGTTTTGTGTTGTCTCTTCCAGTAGCTATTTTAATGGCATGGTATGCACCTGTACGTAATATTATTGAGCCATGGATCCAGTTCATTCGTAATATACCACCATTAGCTTATGTTCCACTGATTGTAATATCAGCGGGAGTAGGAAGAAAACCTCAGATTATTGTTATCACAATTGCGACATTCTTGATTATGACAGTCACAATTTATCAAGGAGTTATTAATATTGATGAAACCCTGATTAAAGCAGCAAGAGTGCTTGGGGCAACTGATAAAGACATCTTCTTAAAAGTAATTGCTCCTGCTACCTTACCTTTTATTATTACAGCAATCCGTTTGGGAAGTTCAACCGCATTGACAACACTGATTGCAGCAGAATCTACAGGTGCTGTTGCAGGTCTTGGTATGCGAATACGATCACTGAATAACAGCTTTGAATCAGAACCTATGTTGCTGTATATTATTGTAATTGGAATTATTGGTATGGTTATTGAAAAGATTGTTAAGTTATTAGAAAGGAAGTTCACAGGATGGCAGGAGAAGAGAGAAATATAAAACTTAAGATTGAAAATGTAAGAAAAGTATTTCAGACTAGAAATGGGGAAATGGTAGCGCTTAACGGTGTAAGCCTTGATATTAAAGAAAATGAGTTTATTTGTGTAGTAGGTCCTTCTGGATGTGGAAAATCCACACTACTAAACATCATTGCTGGTTTGTCGAATCCAACTTCAGGTGCAGTTTATTGTGATGGAAATGAAGTAAAAGGCACGGGAACAGAGCGAGGAGTCGTATTTCAACAGTATGCACTTTTTCCATGGATGACCGTTAAGAAAAACGTAATGTTTGGTCTGAACCTGAAGGGTATTAAAAAACAGGAAGCAGAAGATATTGCAATGAAATACATAAAGATGGTGCAATTAGAAGATTTCGCTGACCATTATCCAAAAGAATTATCTGGTGGTATGAAGCAACGTGTGGCTATTGCTAGAGCTTATGCAGTAAATCCATCGGTACTACTAATGGATGAGCCATTTGGAGCATTAGATGCACAAACAAGAACTCAATTACAGACAGAACTACTAGAGACATGGGAAAAAGAGAGAAAGACATGCTTCTTCATCACACACGATGTGGAAGAAGCAATTATTCTTGCTCAAAAGGTTATCATTATGAGTGCAAGACCTGGTAGGATTAAAGAGATTGTAGATATCAATATTCCGTATCCCCGCACTCAGGAAACAAAAATGACACCAGAGTTCATGGAACTTAAGAACCATATCTGGGGGGAAGTATACCAGGAGTATTTAGAAGTAAGAAAATAAAAATTATATAGGAGGAAAGCTATGAGAAAGAAAGTTTTAAGCGTTTTAGTAACTGTAGTAATGGTTACAACCATGATGGTAGGATGTGGTAAATCAGATGCACCAACAGCTAACACTTCAGGGACAGCAAAATCAACGAAAGATGCAACAGAAGAACCAACTACTTCAAAAGCAGAACCTATTACCTTGGAAGTAGCCTATATGCCAAATTACGGAAGTCTTTGGGCTGTAGAGAATGCAATTGACCAAGGCTTTATGGAAGAGGAAGGAATCACTCTTAAATTAACGGAATTTCAGGATGGCCCTACCATTATTGCGGCAATGGAATCGGGAAGTATTGATATCGGATATATCGGGCAGGGTGCACATAAACTTTGCGTAAATGGTCAAGCAACCATCTTTGCATTACAACAAATATCTAACGGAGATGCATTGATTGGCGGAGAAGGAATCACGAGTATCGAAGATTTGAAAGGCAAAAAAGTAGCCTATTCATCAGGAAGCTCTAGCGAGGATATATTGGTCAATTCTCTGACATCTGCAGGAATGACTATGGATGATATCCAAGCATTAGATATGGATGCTTCTGCGATTGTTACAGCTATGCTCTCAGGCGGCGTTGATGCATGTGCAACCTGGTCACCAAATAGCTTAAAGATATTATCAGAAATGTCAGAAGCAACAAAACTTACGGATAATTTGACTTTTAAGGATAAAACTATCTCTCTTGCAAGTTGGATTACAATGCCTAAATATGCAAATGAAAATGAAGATGTTTTGATAAGATTTACAAGAGCATTGTTTAAAGCAATGGATTATGCAGCAACAAAGAATCAATTAGAAACAGCAGAGCTAATTGCAAAACGTACAGCTACCGATGTAGATACTTCTTACAGTCAAAGGGGAGATGCAGAGTGGCTAACAGGTAAAGAAGTATCAGAAGGTGCACAAGACGGTACTGTAGAAGGTTATTATGAACTTCAGAAAAAGAACTTTATTGATTCTGGTGTTGTAGAAGTAGATCCGCTAGTAAGTGACTATGTACTATTAAATGTTATGGTAGAAGCAGGAAAATATTGATATAAAAGTAAGATGGGCTACTTGTACGAGTAGCCTATTTTAACAATATTAAAGAGGAGAAGATAAAAAATGAGACATGAATATAACTACTATAATAAAGGGGAGTTAATGAAAGCGCCTAAGATACCCCTCATTGTTATGGAAGATAATCAGGCTGTCTTTAAAGCTATGGCTGAGGAGATGGTAGATACTATCAAAGAAAAGAATAAAAAAAATGAAATAACAGTTTTTATCTGCCCCGTGGGGCCGGTAGGGCAATATACATATTTCACTGAAATAGTCAATCAGGAGAATATCAGTCTAGAAAATGTATGGTTTATTAATATGGATGAATACCTGACCGATGATAAAACTTGGATCCCTAAAGAAGATAGACTGAGTTTTCGTGGGTTTATGGACAAGAACGTGTATGGAGTAATCAAGCCGGAGTTAGTGATGTCTAAGGAGCAAAGAATTTTTCCAGATCCCCAGAACTTGAACTACATTCCACAACTTATTGAAAAACTAGGCGGAGTGGATATCTGTTTTGGAGGAATCGGTATTAATGGACATGTGGCTTTTAATGAAGCGAGGGAGGATTTAAGTCCGGAAGAATTTTTAGAATTACAAACAAGAGTATTGGAAATATCTAAGGAAACAAGAGCAGTTAATTCTATAGGAGATCTGAACGGTGCGTTAGAAGATATGCCACAGTATTGTATTACTATTGGTATAAATGAAATTTCCCATGCTAGAAAAGTTAGACTTGGATGTTTTAGAGACTGGCACAGAAGTGTAGTAAGACGTGCTGCTTACGGTGAAAAGAGCGCATCTTTCCCTGTAAGTCTTTTGCAATCCCATCCAGATATTAATATCCGAATGACCGAGTTGGTAGCAAATTTGCCTATGTAAGGAGTGAGTATATGGATAAACGATATATTATTAATGGAGATGTATATACGGAAGGTAGTTTTCAAAAGAAAACGATCTTGATTCAAAATAAGAAAATTAAACTATTAGAGCCTACACATAAACCAGATCAGGGAGCGGAGATTTTTAATGTAGAGGGTAATAAGGTTGTTCCAGGATTTATTGATGTACACGCTCATGGTGCAGTAGGAGTGGATGTCAATGCAGCATCGGCAGAGGACTTAGAAACAATCAGCTGTTTTATGGCGAAAAATGGGACGACTTCTTGGCTGTGTTCTGTTCTGACAGATACAGAGGAACAGACTTATCGATGTATCGATTCCTTTAAAGAACATCAACATATGGAATCTAAAGGAGCAGTTCTACTAGGAATTCATTTAGAAGGTCCCTTTCTATCTAAGGAATATAAAGGAGCAATGCCAGAGCATCTACTACAAAAGGCGAATATGGATTTGCTTAAGAAATATCAAAACTATGCAGAAGGAGGAATTCGCTATATTACAATTTCTCCTGAAGTTGAAGGAATTGTGAATGATATCCCTTTAATGAAAGAATTAGGTATTACGGTTGCTATTGGTCATTCTGGTGCTGATTATGAAACCAGTATGTGTGCAATTGAGAAAGGGGCTTCCTGCTGTACCCATACCTTTAATGCAATGAAGCTTATGCATCAGCATTATCCTGCAATTATGGGTGCGGCACTTGAATCGGATATCTACTGTGAGGCTATCTGCGATGGTAGACATCTTCATCCTGGAGTAGTAAGACTTTTACTTAAAACAAAAGGAAACAAAAGGGTGATTGCAATTACGGATTGTATTATGGCTGCTGGGCTTCCAGATGGAAACTATAAATTAGGTGTCAATGATGTAGTTGTTAAAGATGGGGATGCAAAGTTGACAGATTCCGGAGTTAGAGCAGGGAGCACTTTAACACAGAATATAGCGCTATTAAATTTATTAGAATTTACAGGAAAAACACTAGAAGAGATATTGCCTTTGTTTACTGAAAATCCAGCAAAAATGCTTGGAATCTTTGACAGGATAGGGTCAATTGCAGATGGTAAGGACTCTGATTTAGTTGTAATGGATGAAAATAATAGAATCATAAATGTATTTATTAAAGGAAATCTTATCTAAAAAGTAACAAATAATAAAAAAAATGTTAAAATAAGAACAGGATAATAAAGATAGGAGAAGGTATTATGTTGATTATTTTAACATGCTGTCTAGTGATAGCATCAATATTGGTTTTATGCGTAAAAAAGAATAAGGAATCCTTATATTTGTTTTGTCTATCATTCAGTCTCATGCTTGAAATTGTTGGGGTTATGATATTTATTGCAAAAAAAGGAGGTATTTCACAGGAAGTTGCAAGGTTTTTGTATTTTTCAAAGGAAATCCAGTTAAAACTGCAGTATTTACTTATTACATTCAATCAGATGGGATATTTGATTACTCTTGGAAGAACGTTGTTTCCGTTTTTCTTGATGTTAATCGCACTTCATTATTCGATGATTCCATTTATAAAGAAGAACACTTGGATATCAAAGGCAGTAGCCATTTTTCCGGTACTGTCACTGTTTTTTTATTTCCCGTACATATACCGTACGATAACAGATCGTGCGCTCTTTTTTCAAAAGTTTCTGACGGATGGAAGCATGGTTTGGATTACGTTATATCTGCTTATAGGTATAGGGCTTTTGATAATTGAATACTTTTCAATTAGTATGAAATTTTGTAAAAGGCAGTTCAGCCTGATTGTTATTTGCATGATTTCTATGTCAGGCTTGTTTTATTTATATTATCGACAAGATCCAGGACAGGTTTATCATTTTTATAGCTATACTTCCGCGTGGAATAAGGGGATCGGTTATTTACAAGTGAATCCATCAGTTTGGAGCTACTCTATGCTGGTAATTGTTAGCGTTATTTGCTGTGTTTTAGGGTTTTATAGTTTGCTTCGTTATACGCAAAGAAATTTTCAATCGAACTGGGAAGATATTGTTATGGAACGAAAGTTTGATACAGCAAAAGTTGGAGCATCCATGTTTGTACATAGTATGAAGAATCAGTTGCTTTCTAATAAGGTGATTTTTAAAAGAATTGATCAGCTTTACGAACAGCCTCAAGTGGACACTGTGAAATTGAAGGAATACGTGGATACGCTTGAAGATCTTGATAATACCTTACTTCAAAGAATGGAAGAGTTATATAGTTTTGTAAAATCGAATTCTATTTGTATGGTTCCAATAGCTTTGGGAGAAATTGCAGAAAATGCGCTAGAGCGATTCCATAAAAAGTATCCAGATGTAGAAGTGCATCTAGAAATTGATAATGATGTTATGGTATTAGCAGACAAAACACATCTGTGCGAAGCATTATATAACCTTTTGATTAATGCGGAAGATGCAGTACAGATGGCAGGTCGTAATGATGATGGAATGGTCTCGTTGATTTCTCATAGAGAAAGGCTTTATACCGTTATCGAAGTGCGTGATAACGGCAATGGAATGTCAAAGAAGCAGATGAAAAAAATATTTGAGCCCTTTTATTCTAGTAAAAATTCAAATTTTAATTGGGGTATGGGATTGTATTATGTACGTGAAATCGTAAAGAGTCATTTGGGATCACTTAGATTGGAAAGTAAGGTGGGAATAGGTAGCAGTTTTTATGTTCTTTTACCAAAGTACCAGTAGGGGATTGATATTATGGATAAAAAAATCAGAATTCTTATAGCGGATGATTTTCCTCTGCTTTTGGAAGATATGACCGAACTTATAAACAAGCAGACGGATATGACCGTAGTAGGTGTGGCATCTAGTGGAAAAGAAATAGTTAATCTCGCAAAAAGTACCGAATATGATTTAATACTTATGGATATAGAAATGGAACAGATGAATGCGGGTATCCTAGCAACCGAAGAAATTAAGGATGAAAACCCCAGTGCGAGCATTATCTTTTTAACCGCGCACGAGACAAAAGAGATGATTCTTACATCTATGGGTGCAGGAGCATTGGATTATTTGGTAAAGGGCTGCGAGGAGGAGCAGATTCTTTATCATATTCGTTGTGCACATGATGGACATCCTGCCTTACAGAGTAGGATTCATGAGATTGTGATGCAGGAATATGCTAGATTGCAAAAGAGTGAGCGAAGTTTACTATTTTTTATTAATAGTATTTCAAAATTGACCAGTACGGAACGAGCGATGATTAAACTTCTATTGCAAGGACGAAAGGTAAGTGAAATTGCTGAAATTCGTTGCGTGGAGGTTAGTACAATAAAGACACAAATTAAAGGGCTTTTACGTAAATTTGGGTGTAGCAGAACAAAAGAGATTGTGAATATAATACATGAGCTTGGTATTGAACATTTGTTTTGATTTATACAAACGTTTGCGTAAAATTTGTGCAAATTGTGTGTATGCCATGGTATTGTTAGGGTATAGAAAGGATGATTGCAAATTATGGGCGAAAACTTACTAATAATACACGGTGGTGGACCTACAGCGGTTATTAATGCATCGTTGTATGGGGTTTTAGAAGAGGCAAAAAAGTATCCAATGCTTTCGCATATCTATGCAGCAAAAAATGGAACCGGAGGATTACTTAAGGAAGAACTCATTGAACTAGAAGATGTTCCTGAGGAGAAATTAAAACTCTTGTTGCAAACACCAGGAAGTGCTATAGGCACTTCTAGAGATCAGCTTGAAAAGGAAGAATACAACAGGATGGCCGAGATTTTGGTAAAGTACCAGATACATTATGTACTTTTCAATGGTGGAAACGGTACGATGGACACATGCGGAAAACTTTTTAAAACTTGTAGAGATAAAGGGCTGGACGTCAAGGTAATGGGTATTCCGAAAACGATGGATAATGATATTGCTATTACCGATCATAGCCCAGGATTTGGTAGTGCGGCTAGATATATGGCACAGAGTGTTAAAGAGGTGTGCGCAGATGTAAAGGGGCTACCTATTCATGTAGTTGTTATTGAGGCGTCTGGAAGAAATGCTGGTTGGATTACTGCATCAGCCGCACTTGCAGCAGATGATGACGGAGTAGGACCCGATTTGATTTATCTTCCTGAGAGACCTTTTGATGAAGAACAGTATATTAAAGATGTCAAAGAGTTGCTTGAGAGGAAAAAGGGAGTTGTGGTGGTAGCTAGTGAAGGGTTAAAAGATAAAGAAGGAAAGCCAGTAGTAGAACCAATTTTTAAGTTTGGAAGAGGAACTTACTTTGGTGATGTAAGCACTCATCTTGCAAATCTTGTCATTAAACACTTGGGGTATAAAGCAAGAGGAGAAAAACCAGGACTTCTAGGAAGAGCATCTATTTCATTACAAAGCCAAATAGACAGACAGGAAGCAGTACTTGTAGGAAAACTTGCGCTAAAAGCGGCAATGAATGGAGAAAGTGGGAAAATGGTTGCATTTAAGAGAATTTCTGATGCGCCATATCAGATTGAACCATTTTTAGTAGATATTAATGAAGTTATGATGTATGAGCGAATCATGCCGGATGAATATATTAATGAGAAGGGTAATGGAGTAACAGAAGCATTTATTAAGTGGTGTGGACCACTGATTGGCAGTGAACTGCCTCGAATGATTTCGTTTAATAATGGAGGGAATAAAGATGTTAGTACCGATGAGAGTAATTCTTGATGCAGCTGATAAAAATAATTATGCTCAAGGAGCATTCAATGTTAATGCAGTGTGTCAGGCAAAAGCAGTTATTAATGTACATGAGATGTTTCGTAGTCCAGCAATCTTACAAGGAGCTGATCTTGCAAATGGATTTATGGGAGGCCGTACTGATTTTATGAATGCAACTTTGGAAGATAAAAAGAAGGGTGCAAAGAACATAGCAGATGCTGTAAGAAAATATGGTGATGGCAGTTCTATTCCAATTGCTTTACATCTAGATCACGGAAGAAACTTTGAGTCTTGTGTAGCAGCTATTGAAGGGGGATATACCTCTGTTATGATTGATGGTAGTTCACTTCCTTTTGAAGAAAATGTGGAGTTGACTCGAGAAGTAGTAAAGTATGCACATAAGCTTGGGGTGTCTGTAGAAGGAGAGCTTGGCGTACTAGCTGGAGTAGAAGATCATGTATTTTCAAGCAATAGTACATATACAAATCCAATAAGTGCAGTAGATTTCTTTCGAAAAACTGGTGTAGATGCCCTAGCAATCAGTTACGGAACAATGCATGGTGCTAATAAAGGGAAAAATGCAATCATCCGTAAAGAAATAGCAATTTCCATTAAAGAATGTATGCGGCATGAAGGAATTGAAGGGTATCTAGTTAGCCATGGCTCTTCTACGGTTCCAGAATATATCGTGGAAGAGATTAATAATCTAGGCGGAGAAATTAAGAATGCATATGGAATTGATGTGAATCAGCTGATAGAAGCAGCACACTGTGGTATTAACAAGATAAACGTGGATACTGACATACGTTTAGCGGTTACTAGAAATATGAAGGAACTTTTTGCAAAGGATACTACACTTAGGAACAGTGCTACTGTGGGTGCAATCTATGAATTATTGGAGAAAAACAAAGCAGCATTTGATCCTCGTGCCTTTATAACACCAATTATGGATACGGTAATGTACGGAAATGTTCCAAATGAGGATGTAGCAAGAATCTGTAAATGTATTGAAGATGGTGTTAAGGAAGTCGTTGGTACACTAATCGTTAAATTTGGAAGCTATGGAAAAGCACCAAAAGTTGAATATGTTACCTTAGGCCAGATGGCCGAACGTTACAAAAAAGCTGGAATATAAGAAAGAGAAGGTAGAGAATGAAACACATATATCTGAATCTAAAACGTTTTGATATACCGGTAGAATTAGGTGGAGTTAATAGATTGGCAGCAGTTTCAAACTGGGCAGGTGAAATCATAAGTAGAACACAAACTGAACTTAAAAAATATAATACTAAAGAAGTTGAGTTTGCTATGTATTTTCCAGAAGTGCATATTCTAAATGCAGTAAAGGCACAATGCGAAAACAGTCCTATTAAAATCGGTTGTCAAAGTATATACCGTGAAGATACTGCAGTTTCAGGAAATTTTGGCGCTTTCACATCAAATCGACCAGCCGCAGCGATGCTAGCAGCTGGATGTGAAACGACAATCATTGGTCATTGTGAAGAGAGAAATGACAAAATGGGTATACTGGCGGAGGCAGGAATTACTGATACGGATGCGGTTAATCGAATTATGAACAAGGAAATTAAGTGTGCGATTGCAAGGGGTATGAGTGTACTTTACTGTATTGGAGAGAAGAGTGAAGAACAGGAACTGTGGCAGGACGTACTAGGACAACAGTTAGAAATCGGGTTGGATGGAGTTGATCTTTCTAAAGTTGTGATTGCCTATGAACCTATTTGGTCAATCGGACCAGGCAAGAAACCAGCAGATAAAGACTACATAACAAAGATAGCAAAATTCGTAAAAGAGAAGACGAATGGTATGGATATTGTATATGGTGGTGGTTTAAAACAAGAGAATGCACAGATGCTTGCTTCTATACCAGAAATTGATGGTGGACTGATTGCATTGACACGTTTCCAAGGAGAAATCGGTTATTACCCTGAAGAATATATTGAAATTATAAAATTATACATGAATGGAGGAAATGAATATGAAAATTGATTTTGAATACGGTCAAGGAATCATGTCAGCAGAGTTGCCAGATAATACTGATATTTTCATTCCAGGTGAGACTGTGAAAGATCCAGATCACATTCCAGAGGATAAGTTGGAAGAAGCATATTTAGAGAGTTTGGCACATCCGATCGGAATGCAAACATTAACAGAACTTGCTCATAAAGGAAGTACTGTTACTATCATTGTTCCAGATCGTGTAAAAGGTGGAGAACAAGCAACCAGTCATAGAAAGATGAGCATTAAGTTGATACTTAAGGAACTCTATGCAGCGGGTGTAGAAAAACAGGATATTCTCTTTATCATTTCGAATGGGCTACATCCAAGAAGTAAGGAGTCTGATGCTAAGGCAATCTTCGGAGAAGAACTGTTCAAACAGTTCTGGCATTCTGGTCAAATTATAAGTCATGACAGCGAGGATCAGGAACATATGGTATATCTGGGAACGACTCGAAGAGGTGACCCAGTGTATATGAGTAAATACGTATTTGACTGTGATATCCCGATTCTGATTGGTCATGTACAGGGAAATCCTTATGGTGGATACTCAGGTGGCTACAAACATAGTGCTACAGGTATCACCAATTGGCAATGTATCGCAAGTCATCATGTGCCATCTGTTATGCATCGGGATGATTTCACCCCAGTGAATGGTGGAAGTTTAATGAGAAACAAATTTGATGAAATCAGTATGCACATGGAAGAGAAAATGGGACATCCATTTTTCTGTTGCGATGCAGTACTTGATACACAATCCAGACAGATTGCTATTTTCTCTGGTTATGCAAAGGAAATGATGCCAATTAGCTGGAAGGTAGCAGATAAGAGGACTTATGTGCATTGGGCAGAAAAGAAATACGATGTTCTGGTATTTGGTATGCCTCAGAAGTTCCACTATGGAGATGGAATGGGTACAAACCCTATTATGATGATGCAAGCAATCAGTGCACAGGTATTGCGTTTTAAACGTATCATGAGTGACAAATGCGTTGTCATTTGTGCATCTTCATGTAATGGGTATTTCCATGACGAGTTATGGCCTTATTTAAGAGAGTTGTATAATCTATTTCAGCATGATCATATGAATACATTACCTGATATGAATCGTTACGGTGAATATTTCGCAACAAATGAAGAGTATATCCGTAAATACCGATTTACGAATGCATTTCATCCATTTCATGGTTTTTCAATGATGTCTTGTGGTCATATCGCTGAGATGAATACTAGCGCGATTTACCTTGTAGGAGCTGAAGAGCCAGGGTACGCAAGAGGAATGGGGTTAAAGACGAGAGAAAGCTTTGAAGAAGCATTAGAGGATGCAAAGAAGAAGTTTGTTGGTGAAAATCCTAATATTCTGGCATTGCCAATGACGTTTAAGAAGGCTGCTGTACATCTTTGCATGAAAAACCCAAACGAAGATAGTATGGACGCATACGGACATCACCCATGTATGTAATCTTCTTTTTTATCTGTTTTGCAGCTTCCATTGTAGGTGCTATTTGTGGTATCGGTGGAGGAGTAATTATTAAGCCAGTTTTGGATGCATCAGGAATTTTAGATGTTGCAGCAATTAGTTTTCTCTCGGGCTGTACAGTGCTTTCAATGACTACCTATTCAGTTATTAAAGGTAAAATGAGTGGAGAGTCGAGAGTAGACACAAGAACAGGAGTACCGATTTCTGTTGGAGCAGCGCTAGGGGGATTAATAGGAAAATGGATGTTTTCTTATATCTCATCTTTGAGTCCAGATAAGGAGCGGGTCGGAGTCGTCCAAGCTATCTGTCTTCTCATTGTTACTATCGGGACACTGGTATATACAATATGTAAGAACAAAATCCAAACCCATCATGTAAATAATATACCTGTGACCACTATGATTGGTATTTTGCTCGGAATACTTTCCTCCTTTCTTGGAATTGGTGGTGGCCCGATTAACCTAGTTGTTCTGTTTTTCTTTTTTTCAATGTCTACCAAGGTGGCAGCAGAAAATTCTCTGTACATAATATTTTTTTCTCAGCTAGCCAGTTTACTATCTTCTTTATTTACAAGAAGTGTGCCAGACTTTCAGATTGAAATTCTGGTTTTGATGGTAATCGGAGGGATTGCAGGAGGTAAATGCGGACACTCTTTTAATAAGAAAATTGAAGAAAAAACCGTAAATAAGCTTTTTATAGATATAATGGGGTTAATAATACTAATTAATATTTATAATATTTATAAATTCCTTGTCTAGTAATAGAAAGAAGCTATATCGTTCACCTATAAAAACGTGATAACGATATAGCTTTTTTAAACCTTTATTTAATTAACAGCTTGTTTCTTGATTATCCTATTAAGAGGCCAAAGTTTTGGTAATAACACGTTAATTTCTGCACCAATAAACAGGATGTACATACAGAAGTATAACCATAACATTAATAATACGATCGCAGTAAGGCTTCCATACGTTGCTGAAAACTTTGCAAAGTTATCAATGTAGATCGAATACAAGAAGGAGTATAACAACCACCCCGCAGCGGCTATAATAGCTCCAGGAAGTTCGTTTAGAATCTTTGTTTTTCGATTCGGTATAACAATATATAACATTAGGAAGAATCCTGTGTATACTGCTAATGAAAGAATAGTACGTAAACCGATGATTGCTACAGCTAAATCGTTGATCACTGGAAATTGGTTAGTTATTAATAAGTAAAGATAATTACCAAATACAAGTAGACCAAGGGATAGAACAATAAGTACAGCAAATGCTAAAGTATAGATAGCAGATGTGATGCGTAGCTTTATATAGTTACGGGTTTCTTTAATTCCATATACAGTATTAAGACCTTTAACAATGGCTAGAAATCCGCGTGAAGCAGACCAAAGTGTTGTTATAGCAGTAATGGATATTATGGTTTTCACGGGTTGAATGTGTATATCATCTACTATGCTGGCTATATACGTATTAATTCCGCTTGGTAAAACCGTTCTTATTAATGAGAGTAGCTCGCTTTCCGTTATAGGTAGATACTGAATTAGAGTTAATAAAAACATTATAAATGGAAAGAAAGATATAAATATAAAGAAAGCGGCTTGCGCAGAAAAAGTGGGTACGAAGTCGTCAGTGATTTTACGAGTAGTCGTTCGGATTGTTTGAATTAAAGGTATCAGTTTCATAGTTACTCCAATCATTTTGTGAAAAGTAGGTAAATCTACCGATCACTACTAATTTATGTAATTATGGTATGATATATTTCAAAAAAAAGCAAGGTAGTAAATAAAAAAATAATGTAAAATATTGTTCAATAAAATCCGTACTTGACAAAAGTTTTGCATATGCTAGAATAGAACGTGATAATGATAAAAGCAAGGAATGTGTTAGTAGATAATTGTATTTCTTTCAGAGAGAGGAAGTCACCGGCTGTAAGCTTCCTTAAGTTCAGGCAATTATTGAATTTCCCACAGGAGCTGCATATTGGAATAGTAGGTTTATTGAAGAACTACTTAGTAGAGTATGCCGGGTAATGACCGTTATTCATGAAGTAAGAGCTTATTGCGTATGCGATAAGAAGCAGGGTGGTACCGCGGATTAGAATATTTCGTCCCTTATATAACAGACTGATGTGTGTTGTATAAGGGATTTTTTGTATGCATACAATCTTCAATTATTATGCACATAGTTGTTTACAGTCTGAATTCGACAGGCAATTGCCGACTATATTCAACAATCAGAAAGGAGCTTCAATATGAGAGAAAAATTGAAAGCAATTGTGGATGAGGCATTATCTCAAATTAATGCATCAGATCAATTAGAAAAACTAAATGAAATTAAAGTAGCCTTCCTTGGTAAAAAAGGTGAATTAACATCTGTACTAAAATCTATGAAAGATGTTGCACCAGAAGAAAGACCAATGGTAGGTCAGATGGTTAACGAAGCAAGAGAAAAATTAGAAAGCTGTTTAGAAGAGAAGAAAACGGCATTCATGAAAAAAATACGTGAAGAACAGATAAAGAGTGAGACAATCGACGTAACATTACCAGCTACCAAACCAATGGTAGGACATCGTCATCCGAATACAATCGCTTTAGAAGAAGTAGAAAGAATCTTCATCGGTATGGGATATGAAGTAGTGGAAGGACCTGAAGTAGAATTCGATTACTACAATTTCGAAGCACTTAATATTCCTGCAAATCATCCAGCGAAAGACGAGCAAGATACTTTTTATGTAAGCTCTGATGCACATAGTAATATCGTGCTTCGTACACAAACATCATCAATCCAAGTTCACGAGATGGAAAAAGGCAATCTTCCAATTCGTATGATTGCACCAGGTAGAGCATTCCGTTCCGATGAAGTAGATGCAACGCATTCACCTTCTTTCCACCAAATCGAAGGTCTTGTTATAGATAAGAATATTACATTCTCTGACTTAAAGGGAACATTAGAAGTATTTGCGAAAGAAATCTTCGGTGAAGATACTAAAGTTAAGTTCCGTCCACATCACTTCCCATTCACTGAGCCAAGTGCTGAGATGGATGTATCTTGTTTCAAATGTGGTGGTAGCGGTTGCCGTTTCTGTAAAGGAGAAGGCTGGATTGAGATCTTAGGTTGTGGTATGGTTCATCCTCATGTTCTTGAAATGAGTGGAATTGATCCAGAAGAGTATACAGGATTTGCATTTGGTGTAGGTCTTGAACGTATTGCTTTATTAAAATATGAAATCGACGATATGAGATTATTATACGAAAACGATACTCGTTTCTTAAAACAGTTCTAGGACTGGGAACAAGTGTGAACCAAAATAGGTTCACACCCCTCGTTTTAAGGCAGTAACGCAAGCTAGCTTGCGTTATGCAGGGGAACATGGTTGAAAGAATATCAAAAATTCAGAAAGGAGCCATGCGTTGCCTTCTTTCAACCTATTTATTAGGGCAGTATCACAAGTAAACTTGTGATATGCATGGGTAAAAGATGAATACACCATTATCTTGGATTAAAGCTTATGTACCAGAACTTGATGTAACAGCACAAGAGTACACAGATGCAATGACATTATCAGGTTCTAAGGTAGAAGGATATGAAAAATTAGATGCTGACTTAGATAAAATTGTAGTTGGTAAGATATTAAAGATAGAGAAGCACCCAGATGCAGATAAATTAATCATCTGTCAAGTTCAGATCTCAGAAGAAGGAGATCAAGTTCAAATCGTAACAGGTGCTCCTAACGTGAAAGAGGGAGATGTAATCCCAGTTGTTCTTGATGGAGGACGTGTAGCTGGTGGTCATGATGGAGAAAGACCTGCAGGCGGAATCAAAATCAAGAAGGGTAAACTTCGTGGAGTAGAATCACATGGTATGATGTGTTCTATAGAAGAACTTGGTTCCACAAAAGAGATGTATCCAGATGCACCAGAAGACGGAATTTATATCTTCAGTGATAATCCTGAGTATGCCGATTTGAAAATCGGTTCTAGTGCGATTGAAGCATTAGGACTTAACGATGTTGTATTCGAATATGAAATTACATCAAATCGTGTGGATTGTTTCGGTGTAATTGGTATAGCAAGGGAAGCAGCCGCTACATTTGGTAAGAAATTCATTCCACCAGTTGTAGAAGTAAAAGAAAACAATGAGAAAACTTCTGATTACATTAGCGTAGAGGTAGAAGATAAAGACCTTTGTACACGTTATGTAGCAAGAGTAGTTAAGAATATCAAAATCGGTCCGTCACCAAAATGGATGCAAAGAAGACTTGCAGCTTGTGGAATTCGTCCAATCAACAACTTAGTTGATATTACGAACTATGTAATGGAAGAGTTTGCACAACCAATGCATGCATATGACTTAGATCAAGTAGCAGGTAACAAGATTATAGTACGTCGTGCAAAAGATGGCGAAGTATTTGAAACTTTAGATGGTCAAGAAAGAAAATTAGATTCTTCTATATTAATGATCTGTGATGCTGACAAACCAATTGGTATTGCTGGTATCATGGGCGGAGAAAACTCTAAGATCACAGATGACGTTAAGACTGTATTATTCGAAGCAGCTTGTTTTGATGGAACAAATATTCGCCTATCAAGTAAAAAAGTTGGTTTAAGAACAGATGCATCTGGTAAGTTTGAAAAAGGACTTGATCCAAACAATGCAATGGCTGCAATCAACCGTGCATGTCAATTAATCAATGACTTAGGAGTTGGTGAAGTTGTTGGTGGTTGCGTTGATGTATACGATGAAGTTCGTAAGCCAAACCGTGTAGCATTCGAACCAGAAAGAATCAATAAATTACTTGGAACTGACATTGATGCAGAAACTATGCTTGGTTACTTTAAAGCAATTGATTTAGATTATGATAAAGAAACGAATGAGATTGTTGTTCCTACTTGGAGACAAGATATTCACCGTATGGCAGACCTTGCAGAAGAAGTTGCACGTTTCTACGGATATGATAAAATCGGTTCAACGCTTCCAACAGGTGAGGCGACTACAGGAAAGTTATCATTCAAGATGAGAATTGAGAATGTGGCGAGAGATATCGCAGAACATTTCGGATTTAATGAAGCGATGACATATTCATTCGAAAGTCCAAAAGTATTTGATAAATTGCTAATCCCAGCTGATGATGCACTTCGTCAGACAGTAGTAATCTCTAATCCACTTGGAGAAGATTACAGTATTATGAGAACAATACCTCTTAATGGTATGCTTGCTTCGTTATCTACAAACTACAATAGAAGAAATAAAGATGTTCGCCTATACGAAATCGGTAACATCTATATACCAAAAGCATTACCATTAACAGAACTTCCAGATGAGAGAACACAGTTCACACTTGGAATGTACGGAGCAGGTGATTTCTTCGATCTAAAAGGTGTTGTGGAAGAGTACCTTGAAAAGATTGGATTAAAAGGGCTAAAGACTTATGATCCAAAAGCAGGAAAAACTTTCTTACACCCAGGACGACAAGCAAATATCATCTATGACGGTGTTGTAATTGGATATCTTGGAGAAGTACACCCAGATGTACTTGATAATTACGATATTGGCGACAAGGCTTATATCGCAGTACTAGATATGCCAGAAGTTGAGGCACGTGCAGGATTCAATGTGAAATACGAAGGAATTGCAAAGTACCCAGCTGTATCACGTGATATCAGTATGGTTATGGAAAAATCAATTTTAGCTGGTGATGTAGAAGCAATTATTCGTAAGAATGGTGGCAAGATTCTTGAATCTGTTACTTTATTTGATATCTACGAAGGAGCACAGATTAAAGAGGGTTATAAATCTATGGCATATTCAATCAGCTTCCGTGCAAAGGATAGAACATTAGAAGATAAAGACGTGAACGAAGTAATGACTAAGATCTTAAATGGTTTATCAAAAATCGGAATCGAATTACGCCAGTAATTAATAAATAAGAGGGTTGTCGCACTAATATGTATTATATGTTTTTGCGGCAGCCCTGTTGTTGCTATTCAGACATCGACTTAGCAACAAATTATTAAGACAAACTTTTGACAAATTTCTGTGATAATCTACCAATAACAATTGGGAATTATCCCATATTCAACCAGGAAGAAATAGGAGGGAACTTCATGAAGAAACTAGCAAAGAAAATAGCCGTATTCATGGCAGTATTGCTAATTGCTTCTGCGTTTACAGTACCACAGTACTCAGAGGCAGCTACTGCAGCACCAAAGTTAAATGTAACAAAGAAAACAATTACTGGTGTAGGCAAAACTTACAAATTAACAGTTAAGAACCAAAAAGCAGGTTGCAAGTATGCGTGGAAATCCTCAAATACTAAAGTTGCAACTGTAAAAGGTAGTAAAGGTAGTGGTACAGTAACTGCAGTTGCGAAAGGAACAGCTACAATAACATGTACGATTACATATTCGTCAGGGACAAAGCGTACTCTTTCATCTGCAATCACAGTTAAGGTACCGTCAACAGCTGTTAAGATTAGCAACGCTAACATCGTAAATAATGTTCATGTGATTGAGATGGGAAGTACCTATGATTTTAATCGTAAACTTACTCCATCTAAATCATCAGATAAAACGTATTGGAGTGTAGAACCAGCAGAATACGGTACAATTGATAAGAATGGTGTGTTCACTCCTGCGAAAACTGGAACATTCAATATTGTTGCAACAGCGGCAGATTCTAAGACAAAAGCAGCAACTAGTACCATCAAAGATTCAATTATAGTAAGTGTAGTCGAGAAAACATCAGGAGTTTCTTCTGTAGCGTTAAAAGGTGCAGATGAATTAGTTATTACATTTTCAACTGCGATAAATCCATCAACCGTAGTAAATACAGATACGAATCAGTTAACTTCAGCGATCGTTATCGCAGCTGGTAAAGATTCAAAAGGAAACCAAGCAGCTGATTTTGGAACATTAACTGGAACGCTTTCAGATGATCAAAAAGTATTGTCAATCAAAGCTTCTAATACATTCAATGGTGTATATACAGTGAATGTTTCAAGTGAGGTATTAACGAAAGAAGGGAAAGAAATTGACCCTTATGTAAAATCTATTTCATTAGTAGATAATGTACCACCTGCATATCTAGGATCTATTATAGATGATTCTGGTATGAAATCGACACTAAACTTCAGTGAAGCAATTGATGTTTCTAATATGACTATTGCATCTGTACAAAGTGCATCTTCCATGTCAGCTATTGAAAATGCGGCACTTATGTCACCAACTAATTATGTATTATCTGCAGATAGAAAGTCATTAACTATTGATTTATCAAGTGTTGGTATTAATAATGCATCTAGATCATACACAGTTACATTACAAGGGGTAAAGGATATTGCAGGAAATTATTCTGCACAAAACTTCATCTCTGTATATGTATATTATGATACAAGTACAAAACCACAAGCTACAGTAGTTAACATTACTCGTACAGCTTATGAAACAGTTACAGTACAATTTAGTCGTTCTATTCAACCATATGGAACTGGAGTATTAACTGTAAACGGTACACCAATATATTCAGCTAGTGTTGATCCAGATAACAATAAATTAGTTCACTTTACATTACCAACTGAAGTTGCTGCATTATCGGGAGGTCAAACCGTATCTATTCAAGGTTGGAAAGCATATAACGTATCTCCTACAGATACAACAGCCAATACTCCTGTAACTAGAACGATTAACTTCTCACCTGATACATCAGCTCCAGTAATTACAAGCTCCAAATTAACAAATGCTAATGGCGTATATACATTAACATTAGAATATTCAGAACCTGTAACAGTAGTAACAACAAAAGGTACTTTAGCAGCAAAAGTTATTACAGCAAGTGATGATATCTACCCAAGTAATAATATAAATTATACAGCGACTGTAGAGAAGAAAACAGTTAGCTTAGTATTAGATAGCAAGCAAATGACGATGTCAGGCAAGTATGAGATTGCAATTCCAGCAGGATTTGTAAGAGATGCTTATTTTAACAAGAGTACGAAAGTAACTGTTAAAGTAACATCTAGTGCAACTGCAGATACAACATTACCTGCCCCAACATCAATCGCACAATCAAACGAAGATGGAAGTGTGCTTGTAATTAAGTTCGGACAAAAGTTAGATTTAGCCTCAGCACAAAATGTATCAAACTATACCGTTGCAGGTGCAGTTGTGTCAAAGGCAGAAGTTGTATCGAACACGAATTCATTAGCAGAAGTACATTTAACATTAGTATCTGGAAGTATCAAATATAATTCGAATTATCCAGTTACAATCAATGGTGTGAAAGGGTATAATAATTCTTATAACGCAATAACAAATTATACACAGACGATCACATTAAAAGAAAACGTTGCACCAACGATTGTATCAGCTAGATTAACAGATGTTAAAGATGGTATTGTTCTTACATTCAGCGAACCAGTAATGGGAGTAGCTTCTTTTGACGTATATATCAATGGAGCACTATATCGCAAAGCGACAGAAACATCCGTAGCTTATAATTCATCAAATAATACTATTACAATCTATCTTAATAGTGTTGTAAGTACTTCTTCTGGATTAACTTTAATACCAGCAGCAGACAACAACCTAAAAGATGCAAATGGTAATGCGGCTCAGATCAATCCAACTGTGTATGTATATTAGGAGGAAATGAATGAAGCATAAGAGACGAATGAAACTGGCTATCTTGCTAGTCGTGCTCTTACTGGTACAAGTGATTCAGCCAATTGGCGTACTATCTTCAAAGGCTGCAGCAACTCCAAAACTTAATAAATCAAATATTACCTTGAGTAATACTGGTGATACTTATACCTTGGTTGTTAAGAATAAGAGAAGTGGATCAAAATATAGTTGGTCCACTTCCAACAAAAAAGTTGCTACAGTTAATAAGTACGGTGTGGTTAAAGCTGTAAAGGGCGGTAGTGCGACAATTCGTTGTAAGATTACCTTTGCATCTAAGAAAACAAAGACACTAACTTGTGCAGTAACAGTACGTATTCCAGCAACAGAAGTATCAATAACAAACAAAAAGCTAACGGCAAACAATTGCCAGACAATTAAAGTTGGTGAACAATATGACTTTAATAGAAAGCTAACACCAAGTTCAGCTACAGATAATACATATTGGACTATTGAAGACACTTCTATAGCTACTGTAGATTCGAAAGGTGTGGTTACTGCTAAGAAAAAAGGATTGACAAGATTAATTGCAACTACAGGAACAAGTAGAACAAATGCAAACAAAGGTATTGTAAATGATGCTATTAATCTTTATGTAATCGGAGATACAGCAGAAGTAATCAGTGTTAATCAAGCCAGTGCTAATGTGATTCAGATTGCATTCAGTGATCCAATCAATCCAGATACTGTATTGAACCTAGATGGAACTAAGACATTGCTAGACAATATTTCATTTTTAGCACTTAGAGACGATTATGGTAAGCAAGCGAGTGCCTATGGTAAAATTACAGGAGAATTCTCAACAGATTATACTTTATTAACCCTTAAGAGCGAAATGCCTTTCAAGGGTAAATATAAGATTACAATTAAAAATCTTGGAACCAAATCACAGAAATTAGTGGATCAATACGTAAGAACTGTAGAATTAGGTGATACAGTTGCACCAAAATACGTTGATACAACAGTAGACGAGACTGGATTAATTGCTTCAATAAACTTTAGTGAACCAATTAAAATCTCAGGTATGACGATAGAAGCAGTATCTCGTGCAGATGGTGTTACTATGAATGCTCTATCTACAGCAGTATTAAAGAATAAATCAATTTATCGTTTATCGTCTGATGCGACATCAATAATTGTTAATATGAATAATATTAACGCGAACGATAAAAACAAACTAATCTATGTATTGGTGAAAGGTATTGAAGATTTGGCAGGTAATAAGACAAATCCTGAATCTATATCAATGCAAGTGTTTAGCGATACAAGTACGAAAGCACAAGCAAATCTAGTGAGTCTTGAACGTACAGGATACTATACAATAACAGCTACATATGACCGTGCAATTGAAAAACCAGGTACATTATATGTCAAAGGGGTCTCATGTATAGGTACAGTTGATTCGAAAGACAAGAAAGTAGTTAAATATTCAATTCCAGCATCGGTAGCAACATTGACGGGATCGCAATCCGTAAACATACTAGGATTTAGTGGTTATAATGTATCAAGCTCTGCAGCTTATACGAATGTTACTCGTACAATTAACTTTACAATTAGCGCAATGGCTGATGCACCAAGATTAGTTGATTATTCGACAGATAACAAGACGAATATGATTACGCTTAACTATTCTGAAAAGGTTCATTTATCATTAAGTAATGGTACATTACCAGCATCTGTTACAGTAACATATACGGGTACAACTTATACGTACACATATTCAACAACAATTCCTTATCAAGCAGTAGTAACGGATAATGTTGTTAAGATCATACTTGATGCAGAGAGCATGCAACAAGTTGGTACGTATCTTGTAACAATCCCAGCAGCGTTCGTAACTGATGAGGATGATATACCGAACAATACAGCAGAAACAATTGCGATTGTTAAGACAGAAGCAACAACGACTCCAGGTACCAATGCATTGCCAGCACCAGTAAGTGTATTCCAAGCTGCTAATGACAATAGTGTTATTAATGTAGTCTTTGAGAACAAACTTGATGTTGCATCAGCAACAAAAGCAAGTAATTATACTTTTGATAACGGGGTAGTGGTTGAATCGGCGACATTAACACAGAATGATAAGACAAAAGCGGTAGTTCAACTTAGAGTAGCACTCGCTTCGATTATCGATACTGCAGAATACAATTTAACAATAAATAATGTTATGGGATATAGCGGAAGTTATGGAGCTATTGAAGCAAACCCAATTAGGGTAACATTGAAAGAAAACAATCCGCCAACCATTATATCGGCAGTTTTAACATCGGATTCTACGATTGTGTTAATATTCACGGAACCAGTGAGAGGAAGTCTGAACTGTACAGTAACACAGAATGGAAATATTCTTACACAGTATGGTAGTCCGGTAATCTCTGATGTGTATGCAACAATTTCGTTGAATACAAGTGTAACAGGAACTAGTGGAATTTATCTTCTGATTAACAGTAATTTAGTCGATTATGCAGGAAATCTGGCTATTATATCAGATGGAGCAATTGCAGTAAATTAGAAAGAATTTTTTTCCTCTTTACCTTTATGAAGCAATGATTTATAATTATTATGTTTCTATAATTACATCCTTCCAGTATTTACTAGAAGGATGTAATTGCGTATAAAGGTCGGTAAGGAGTGTGTAATCCTTGAATAGGAAGACAAAAGAAATTATTAGAGTCTTGCTGTGGGTTTTCTTTATTATATATATGGTTGCCTTGACATATTTTTTGTTCTTTAGCGAAGGATTTGGTAGAGTCATGGGAGGAGAATACCGTTATAATTTGCAGCTGTTTCGAGAGATAAGAAGATTTATTGTATATAGAAGAGAAGTAGGTTTTACAAGTTTCATGATTAATATCGTTGGTAATATTGTTGCCTTTATTCCGTTTGGATTTATACTTCCAGCTATTAGTCCACGTAATAGAAAGTTTTTGAATATAGCATTACTTAGCTTTGAACTTACACTATCCATTGAACTTATGCAGTTAGTACTACAAGTGGGTTCTTTTGATGTGGATGATATCTTTTTGAACCTAATGGGTGGAATAATTGGATATATATTATTTGCCATTGGTCATTGGTGTATAATTGGTTTTAAGAGAAAAAACTCATAATGCAATCAACGTAGCGAAATTTATGGAGCAGGGTTGAAAGAATATCAAAAATTAAGAAAGGAGACATGCATTGCCTTCATTTAATCAATTTATAAAGGCAGTATCACAAGTGAATTTGTGAAATGTATGGGCATAATAATGAGAAGGAAAAAGAAAGATGATTTTAAGTTCTCGGACAAGTTCCATCCCTTGCTAGGAATTATAGGAGTTGTCTTGGCGTTACTTGTATTAATTGCTACGTGTGTACTGTTCTATATCTCAAGTACAAGTGCTGGTAATGCTGGGGTGTGGATTGGATTTGCTGGGCTTGGATTGTTTATTATTAATATAGTTGGATTTGTACTTTCTGTTCGGGGATTCCGTATGCAAGATATTTATTATCATTTCCCCATTGCAGGAATAATGTTAAATGGTTCTTTGTTTGTTGTATTTCTTCTGTTATATATTGTAGGAATTTAGCTGATAAGACGAGGTTGTTTACCGACGTGAATTGGTAAGAAACATCGTCTTTTTTCTTATAAATAACTCGAACTTCGCACATTAAAACTTCATTTAGAGTAGATAATTGCTATATTCATAAGAAAACTATCTGAACACGTCAGCACTTGATTGAGCAACGCGAAATCTTAGTACTGCTACGTTTGAAGCTAAGCGAAAGCGGGTTTTCGTTGAATATAGCAGTTAGCTACTCTTTGTAATCTTCAAGTGCGAAGTTTGAGTAAATATAATTCTTGTAAGAAAAAAGTAAGGTTTGTATACTAAAATATGTGATATGATGGAAGCATATATCTATTCAGGAATTTTGAATCGAGAGAGGGTTTAATGATGACAATACTTATAGTTGATGATGATAAAGAAATAGCAGATTTAGTAGAGATCTATCTGGTAGCGGAGGGGTATCAGGTATTCAAAGCATATCATGCAAAGGAAGCATTGGCTATCCTTAAGAAGGAAGAGCTACATCTGGTAATATTAGATATTATGATGCCAGGTATTGATGGAATCCAGTTATGTAAACAAATTCGAGTAGACAATGCTGTGCCAATCATTATGCTTAGTGCAAAGTCAACGGATGACGATAAGATAAAAGGGCTGGCAACAGGAGCGGATGATTATGTAACAAAGCCTTTTAATCCATTAGAATTAATTGCAAGAGTTAAATCACAATTACGTAGATACACACAGTTTAATAGCGGACAATCTGGTGATAAGCAAGAGAAAGTTATTCAACTTAAAAATCTGATGATTAATAGAGAGACGCACTCAGTTATAGCTTATGAGCGTGAAGTGAAATTGACACCAATTGAGTTCGAGATTCTATTCCTACTAGCGTCGAATAAAGGAAAAGTATTCAGTACGGAAGAAATCTTCGAACGGGTATGGAACGAGAAAATCTTCGAAGCAAATAATACCGTAATGGTACATATTAGAAGAATACGTGAGAAGGTTGAATTAGATTCTAGGGAAGCAAAAATTATCAAAACTGTATGGGGAGTGGGATACAAAATTGATGAATAATGTCAAAAAATATAAGGTAGAAGAAACCTTTCAGAAGAGAGTTATACGCTATGCGGTACTTAGTCTTCTAATTACGATACTTGTGGAGCTAACGGCATTTGGTATTATCAGATTAGGGGGATATGTATTTAGCCATCAACAAACTACCAATGACTCAGACATTGAGATGCAGTCAGATATAGCACAATATAATGCATTAGCGGATGCACCAATGACGGCAAAATCCAATGTTCAAGAAGAGATACCGGAACAATCTTTCTTAGATAAAAAAGAAGGGGTTTTTGTTGTCGCTGGTATCTGTATGGTATCAGGAGTAATTTTGTTTACTTGCTTATTCATATTCTACTTACAAAGATATTATCGATATATCGCAGAAATCACAGAAGGGATTAATCGAATTGCTGGGGGAGATTTTGAAAGTAAGATACCAGTACGTTATAAGGATGAATTATCTTCCGTGGCGGATACAGTGAACCGCCTTTCTGTAAGTATTCAGAAGATGATTGAAATGCAAAAGGAAAATGAGAAATCAAAGAATGACTTAATTACTAGTGTTGCGCATGATCTAAAAACCCCATTAACATCAATTATTGGATATCTTGATCTTGTTCGCTTAGGTAAAGTAGCTGACGAGAATACCAAAGAAAAATATGTAGGTATTGCATATCATAAAGCAAAACGACTTCAGAATTTGATAGAGGATTTGTTTGCGTACACTCAATTAAGTTTTGGAACGGTTACACTTCGAAACAGTGAACTTGATATGGTAAAGTTCCTTGAGCAAATAGCAGAAGAGTTCTATCCAATATTTAATGACTCAAATCTTGAATATACGTTTCATACGGGAGTAGCAAAAGCTGTTGTCTATGGAGATGGTGACATGTTAGAGCGTGTTTTTGCTAATCTATATGGAAATGCAGTGAAGTACGGAAAAGATGGGGAAAAAGTAGAAGCAAGTTTGGAAGAAAAGGAAGATACATTTGAAATATGTATAACCAATTACGGACAATTAATACCGAAAGATGAAATTGAACATATATTTGAGCGATTCTATCGTGTAGATAGTTCTAGATCAGGTGAAACAGGAGGAACTGGTTTAGGATTAGCGATTGCTAGGAACATTGTAGTGATGCATGGGGGTTCAATTACTGCAACGAGTAATGTTGGCGGAACGACATTCACAGTAATTCTGAATAAAGCGATGCAGTAGACCATGGAAATTTAAAGTTAGGAGATTGAATATGGTATCAAGTATGAAACGATATAGCCTTTTATTATGTGTGATAGTATTGGTACTCACAGGCTGTAGTGTGTTCACGCGAGAAGAATCCACGACTAATACAAGTGATAATCGTAAATATAATTATCCTGTAGTTCTTAAGGATGTTTCTAGAGAAGTTCAAGTAGAAGTAACCTATGGACTAAATCACTATGCTAAAATAGGAAAAGACATGCGCATTAAAGTAGAGATTCAAACAGGGGCGGAGCCTTATGAGGGATATCTGCAGATTGAAGTACCCTTTGAGAATAGTTCTACCAAGTATAATCAGGCGATTACAGTAGATTCGAATTCTAATGCCACGTATGTGATGAATATACCTGTGGTTTATGAGGATATGAAATTCTTGGTTAACCTATTAGATGAAGAACAAGATATACAAGCATCACAGATGGCAAGTGTAAAGGCAAGTAGAATCTATGATGTACAATATATTGGTGTCCTTGATGAGAAATTACAATCAGAAACAGTTGTGAGCAAAGGGAAGATGCAAGTGTTTCAACTGTATGATGATGAATTAATAGATGCGTTTGACAACCTCAATTTGATTGATAGTATCTTAATTGATGAAGACGAGAAAGAGAAATTAGATGAGTCAGTAGCATTAAGATTAGAAGATTGGATACAAAATGGTGGGACCTTATTGATTGAATATTCGGATAAAGATATCATTACCATAGAGAACGAGACAGTTAATAATGCGGATAGTACAGGACAATATGGGTTTGGAAGATATATTTTTGTTCAAGAGATGAAAACTATTAGTGAATTAGCAGAATATGTTGAGAATCTTGGACTGAATGCCAAATTATTTCTGTCAGGTATCACAGATAACCAAATAAAAAATAGTATTAATGCAGAAGTAGTATCTGAAGTACCGAATCTTATAAGGTATGTTACCGTGTTTCTTCTATATATAATAGTAATCGGACCGGTGTTGTATTTTGTCTTAAAAAAGACAAATCGTAGAACATACTACTGGGGGGGGGTGCCTGTTATATCAGCTTTATTCTTAGCCAGCATTTATGGATTAGGAAAAGATACCAGAGTGGAGAATTCATATACCAGATATGTGAAAATTACGCAGATTGCACAGAATGGGTACACCAATGATACAACTTATTATGCAGCAGTCAATCCTGATAAGACTGCATTAACAGTTAGTGCAGATGCTTCCGAGAATCTTAGGCCGCTTTATACGATGAGCGATAATTATCAAGTGTCTTCAGATAAGACAAACGCTAATATGGAGTTTTCTATGAATGTAGAAAGTTCTACAGGTGAAGAAAATTTAGGGAATTTAAGCACAATAGGAACATTTTCTAGTGTAAGAGCATTTCAACCAATTTACTTAAAAACGTCGAAGACATATTCACCATCGTCTAGTGTTGAACTAGAAGTACAACCGGCGGCTAGGTTAACATATGCAAATTATAGAATAGCAGGTACGTATACGAATACATTAGGAATGGATTTGAATAATGCGGTTATAGTTAGTAATCAAACACTCGCCTGGCTTGGAAATCTAGCAAGTGGTGAGGCCGTCGAGTTAGAGGATTGTCAATATGAGTATATACCATCTTATGATATGATTTTAACAGACTCTATGGATAGTAATATTAGAGTTCTTACGAAAAGTCTTGATGTGAAGGACTCAAAAGATAATTATATAGAGGAGAATGCTCGATATGAATTGATGCAGTATGTATTGAATGCGTGGACAGTATCAAATCCCAGCAGTAATTATTTGATAGCATTCGCAGAGGATTCAGATGAGAGTATTGCATTAAGTAGTAGTAAAAGTAGCCAGTTAGAACCGAGTGCCCATTTGGTTATAAAAGAATTAGCTATGGATTATAATATCAATGACAAATATGTCTTTCAACCAACAATCAAAGAGTATATGTCTATTGTAAATGGTGACTACTATCAAGAGATGGATATGATCGAATCGGATCGACTTACGGTTGATTATGATTTTGGACAGGAAGATATAGAGAGAATAGAGTACTCAGGGCATTATAATACAGAATTTTATGTTAATGACACCAATAAAGACGATTTGTGGATAGGCTTTTATGGTTCGATATATTTCTATAATCGTAGAACTGGGGAATATGATAAGGTAATTACAAGTGGAGAAGAAACCATTATCAATCACTTAGAAGACTACCTGGACGACTCGAATGTTCTAAGAGTACGATATGAGGTATCTCAGAATAGTGTGCATAGCAATTTAATAACGATTCCCAAGTTAACAGCCATTATGAAAAGTAAATAGAGCTGTGTATGTGCCTTAGAGCTTGATATTACAGAAAGGTAGAGTTAATATTATGCTAGAAATTCAAAATCTATGTAAAAAGTATGATACGCATATGGTGCTTGATAATCTGGAACTTCATATACAAAAAGGGCAATTATTCGGATTGGTTGGTCCCAATGGTGCAGGCAAGACAACAATGATTAAGACGATAGCAGGTCTATTAGAGCCTGACAAAGGTGTTGTAAGGATTGATGGTAAAAGTACAACTACTAGAGAAAGAAGATCACATAGTAAGATTGGCTATATGCCAGATTATTTTGGTGTTTATCAAAACCTTAAAGTTTATGAGTATATGGATTTCTATACACGAATGTATGGAAATAGAGGGCGAGAGGCGAAGAATAAGATAGATGAGAATTTGGAATTAGTAAATATGTATTCTAATAAAGATGAATATGTTGATGATTTATCAAGAGGGTTTAAGCAGCGACTTTGTCTTGCAAGATGTCTATTGTCAGAACCTGAATTACTTCTATTAGATGAGCCTACCTCAGGACTTGATCCAAGAGCATGTAATGATATAAGAATGATTCTTAATACCTTACAAGAGAAAAACATGACCATAATAATTAGTTCTCATATACTTCATGATCTGTCTAAGATGTGCTCTCACATTGGAATCTTAGATGAGGGGAAGATGATAATACAAGGAACAGTAGACGATATATTGCAGATGGAGGAACAATCAAAGCCATTACAAATTCGATTTACAGAAGTGAATGCAAGTTTACTTAAATTCTTAGATTCTCATGCATTAATTAATAATCTAACCATTGATGGAGCACAAGTAACAATGTGTTTTCAAGGAGATTCAATCGAAGAAGCAAAATTATTAACATCGTTAATACGAAATGGAGCGGGTATTTGCTATTTTGCCAGAGAAGAAGGAAGTCTTGAGAGAGTATTTCTACAGATAACGAAAGGAGAGTAGGTGAATGGATAATCCGATTTTTATAAAGGAACAAAAGGTTCGGGCACGTTCCCCTAAACTAATGTTGTTAATTGTAGGCTATAATCTTGGCCTAGTTCTCTTAATGGTAATTGCGCATGTATCAATCTATGGGACAAGCAAGCAGCTTGAAAGAATGGCCAGATATCAAGATACTCTTATGTTATATATCCTGATTGGTGCATTCCAGTTTGTATTAATACTACTAATCGTTCCAGCGTTCACAGCGGGTACGATAACCGGTGAGAAGGAAAGACAGACATTTGATGTACTTATTACCACAAACCTAAAACCATTAGAAATCATAATTGGAAAGTTAGGTTCTTCTGTGAGTACCATATTACTGCTAATAATATCAAGCTTACCTATATTAGCAATTGTATTTAGCGTAGGTGGTGTGTCCCTAATTGATATAGTGCTGTATATAATATTATGTTCTTTTGAAGCAATGTTTGTTGGAAGCATAGGAGTATTCTTCTCATCTGTTAGTAAGAATACTACAAAATCAACAGTAGCTTCTTATGTAACGATACTTCTACTGGTAATTGGAACGGCAATAGTATTAGGTATATTATATCTTTTGGTTAGTAAACAGATTAATTATAATGGGACTGCAACGGAGGTTGCTAGGGTAGTAACAGATCTTAAGAATACAGTATTGATCTTATTAATTAATCCGTTAGTAACTGTAGTAGCTTTGTTAATGAAACAGACAGGGAACGAAATCTTGTTTGCACAATATATCAACCAAGTTGGAAGTTGTAATACTTTGATTTTAGAACACTGGGTAGCAATCAGCGTAGTGATCCAGATGATAATAGCAGTAGTCATGCTTTATCTTAGTACTAAGAATATTGATCGAATAAAGAAGTAAACAGAAGTAAACAAAAAAATCACCAAGTGTAGGAAGATACACTTGGTGATCGCATTCACTCCAATGAAAACCCAATAAACAGCCTCATTGTTGGAACTATGAAAATGGAAGAAGAAAAAATATAAGTTAATTATAACACATAATTTTAAAAAAGATAGTAGTAATTTCAAATTTCACAAATTTATTTTTCTTCTAGGTCTTAGGACTCACTTACATATGCTTTCAATTTTTTACTAATTCGAATGCGATTATATAGAGCAGCATAGGCAATTTCATCGAGCTCTTCAATGTAGTTCATGGTAAAGTTCTTATTGATTCCATTATCTTTCAAGCAGTTAATTGCTTTGTTGTAAGCAACGGCAGCCTCAATCTCCGTAGGATATCTTCCTACAATAAAATCACCCACAAGATGGATCTTAGTTATGTATTGATATAGTCCCTTAACCAATTCTCTACGTACACCCATATAACGATTTATAATCTCTATATTACCATAACGATAATCGGTGCTATCCCCATTAACAAATCTATAATCCCGACCAGCAACAGAAAAGCTATGAATTCCATATCGCGAAAGGACACTGACCTGTAAACCATAATCAGCTACGAATAGATGATTTCCACGTTTCATGATTTTGTGATTTGAATAATAGAACAAATCATCAACATCGAATTTGAGAACATCATTATGATTTAAGTAATAGAGGAAGTATCGATTTTTTAAGTATATAGGATTTTTAAAATACAACCCATTATCACGAAAGTTTATTATTACAACCCATTTATCAAAAGATAGGATATGCTCGTGGTGAATGTAAGAATCTATAATAATGGTGTCATCTTTGGTTATAGTAACTGCTTCTAAGTAAGCTGTATGTGCCTCTTCAGGGGTAGGATAGCTGCCTAGACTTATATGTTTGTTCTTATATGTGAAAGAAGTACGATAATAAATTGTCCCATCTTTCTTTTCTGCTTGATAGACTCCAGGAAGTAATGGCATAATAATCACCTCAGTTTTGATATCTTAGTCAGAGTATAGCATAACGGCATAATTAGAACAATTAAATATACCTAAAAGTATCATAAAACGGAAAATTATGAATATAATTATTAACAAATTGTTAAATTGAAAATGAGGTGGTAAAGAGAAGAAAATATTGAAAAACCTTGAAAAAGCTTGTCTTTTTGTGTTTGAAATAATAAAAAACATTTAAAAACTGAATAAAAACTAAAAATGTCGCATAAAATAGTTAATAACTAATTAAGTAATTGTTAAATGATATATTGTGAAATGAAACAAAAAACACACTTACTTAACAATCTTAATTAGAGGATTTTACTGTTGATTTTACAGAACTATGGGAAGTAGGTATCCTATTCTCCAAAAAATAGAAGGAGTTATTGACATCAAATTACTAGATGATATAATGCAAATGTGCTTAGGCGGGGCACAAAAAAAATAAGAAAAGAGGAAGTATATGCTAAAAATACACTCGTTTCTTCACCGCATAAAGGAAAATATGAAATACTCTGGTATTGAATGCTATAAATCATGTTTAATGATTACAGCATATGCAATGGCAGCAGTTGTATTAGTACTTTGTGCAGACAGCTCATTTGCTAAAGGCAATAACATGCCTGAAGCATATGCGAAAGCAGCATCCGTTACGAATGAAGTCTTCGAGGGAGCAAAGGAAGAAACAGCAAAAAAAGCACAAATACAAGCCGAGAATGAAAACGTCAATTTATTAGCACATAATGTGCTAGAAGGAGAAGTCGCAGAGAATACAGAGAACTACAGCTTACAAATCGTAAATCGTACGATTATTGCAGCAGATAAGCGCGCAGCACTTATGGGACAAACCGTAATAAGAGATTTTTCTAGTAGTGTTGTATCAGAGGATGTAGTCGATAAGAATAAAGAAGAAGCAGAAGAGAAGAAGACAGATGAACAGGTGGTTGTAGAGGCAACATCTACAACAAAGAATCAGGATACCAAGGAAAGTAAAGAGAAGAAAAAGAAAGCAGCTGCAAGCAAAAAGAAGAAAGAAGAAACTGTCCCAGCTATAAGCTTAGGGACTGACCAAAAAGAAGTATTACTTAGAATAGTAGAAGCCGAAGCGACAGGCGAGGATATTAAAGGAAAGATGCTAGTAGCTAATGTAATACTGAATCGTGTGAATAATAGCCAATTCCCTGATACGGTGAAAGAAGTGGTATTCCAGAAGAACGGGAAAATCACTCAGTTCTCCCCAATTGCAGATGGAAGGTACTGGTCCGTGACAATCTCTAAATCAACTAGAGAAGCTGTGGAACGAGTATTAAATGGTGAAGATGAGTCACAAGGGGCATTATATTTCTCGGCAAGAAGTAAAGCCAAAAAGAGTAACATGAATTGGTTTGATAACCATTTGACATGGTTATTCAAGTATGGCGGTCACGAATTTTATAAGTAAGAGATTTACGGTAAGGAACGATATCCTTACCGTTTTCTCGCATTTAACACTTTACTGTGATACCGTGATGTGATATAATGCGTTCAGTAGAAGAATGGCGAAGTTACGATTGTTTAATGAATTAAAACATGATATAATGCAATTCAAGTATCGTCCGAGTTAACAACACGTTAAAGCTAGATACTTAGTAACTACATAATTAAAATTAAGAACTACACGGAATTAGGATTCTGTAAGTCTTACAATAAAATAACATGAAAAGGAATGAGCGAAGATGAATCTCTTATACAAAAGTACAAGAAGTGAAGATGTAACTGTAACAGCATCACAGGCAATTTTGAAAGGTTTAGCAGATGATGGAGGATTATTCGTACCAACTTCTATACCTAGATTAACTATGTCACTTAACGAGCTAGCAAAACTTAGCTATCAAGAAACTGCCTTTGAAGTTATGCGATTATTCCTTACTGATTTTACAGATGACGAATTAATGAATTGTATTAATAAAGCGTATGACTCAAAATTTGATACAGAAGAAATTGCTCCATTAGTTAAAGCAGATGGTGCGTACTATCTAGAGTTATTCCACGGATCAACAATAGCGTTCAAAGATATGGCATTATCCATCTTACCTCATCTTTTAACTACTTCAGCAAGAAAGAATGAAGTGAAGAATGATATCGTAATCCTAACAGCGACATCAGGGGATACCGGTAAAGCTGCATTAGCAGGTTTTGCAGATGTAGAAGGAACTAAGATAATCGTATTCTATCCAAAAGACGGCGTAAGCCCAATTCAAGAAAAGCAAATGGTTACACAAAAGGGTGACAATACATATGTTGTTGGAATCAAAGGAAACTTTGATGATGCCCAAAGTGGTGTAAAAGCCATGTTTAATAATAAAGACCTTGCTAAAGCAATGAACGATGCTGGATATCAATTCTCATCAGCAAACTCTATTAATATAGGTCGTTTAGTACCACAAATCGTATACTATGTATATGCATATAGCCGTTTATTAGCAAATGGTCAAATTGCAAGCGGAGAAAAGATGAACGTAGTTGTACCTACAGGTAACTTTGGAAACATCTTAGCTGCATACTATGCAAAGAACATGGGATTACCAATTGGTAAGTTAATCTGTGCTTCTAATGATAATAAAGTGTTATATGATTTCTTCCAGACTGGAACATATGATAGAAACAGAGATTTTATCTTAACAACTTCACCTTCAATGGATATCTTAATCTCAAGCAACTTAGAGAGATTAATCTACAAAATTGCTGGTAGTGATGCAACTAAGACTAAAGATCTTATGACTGCATTATCAACTACTGGAGTATATGACATTACAGATGATATGAAAGTAGAACTTGCAGATTTCATCGGTGGATATGCTGATGAAGCAAAAACCGCTTCTACAATTCGTGATTTATATGAAAAGACTGGTTATGTAATTGATACACATACTGCAGTTGCAGCAGCGGTATATAAAGATTATGTAGAAGCTAATCAAGATGAAACTAAGACAGTAATCGCATCAACAGCAAGTCCATATAAGTTTACAAGAAGTGTAATGGAAGCAATTGATGAAAAATATGCTTCAATGACTGACTTTGAATTAGTAGATGAATTAAGTACTATTGCAAATGTAAAAGTACCACAAGCAATCGAAGATATTAGAAGTGCAGAAGTGCTTCATGATACTGTTTGTGATACGGATAAGATGCAAGATACGGTTGAAACAATTTTGAAGTTGAAATAGATCTAAAGATAAGACATATAAAAGTTGAAATAGTAAAAGGCGGTACATGAATACATTAGAAAGTATTCAATCTGCGTATTTATATAGAAGAAAGTGATAAGACATATATTTTCAAAGTATGTTTTATCACTTTTCCTTTTATAAAAATTCTTTAAAAATAGAAACTAAATCAAATGTATAGTACATAAAAATAAATTTTAAGTTGTTCGTAATAAAATAATGCCAAAATCCCTGAAAAGTAAGATGTTTACTATGATTGTATGGATATGTAAAAAGATAAACTGATACAAATAAGGCAATTTGTAATAAAAATATCCTAAAAATAATCCACTTATGACAAAAGCGTGACATAGATTTGACACAAACAAAGTGCATTATATAAGCATGTTAAGGATACAACAAATCACATCTCGAACATGAAAGTTCATCAAGTGTCCTTGACCCGAATGTAATCTTTACAAGAAACGAAGAGAAGTGCTTCAAAAGTGCGTAGTTGTGACATTTTGGAACATCATACAGAATATGACAAGAAGTAAATTTATTGGAAAAATACTTGACCTTTGAATTGAATATTGTTATAATCATCTTGTTATTGGAAAGATTATATTTCATTGTGTTTTATAGATTGAGGGAATACTTACATATCCAAGTAGATTAATGTTAATTGCACCAATTTCTATGAAACATGCAAAATATAATACTCAACCCATATATATTTAAGGAGGAAGAAAGAATATGAAGAAGAATTTCGTAAAGAAAACGCTTGCATCTACACTTGCATTAGCAATGGTAGTTACAGCAACACCAGCAGCTTTTACAACTGCATCTGCAGCTAAAGCTCCAAAATTAAACAAATCAGCTAAAACACTTTACATCAATGAGAATGAGATCGGAAGCAAATACGATTTCAACATCAGCAATAAAGTAGCTAAATCTACTTACAAATGGACTACATCTAACAAAGCAGTTGCTACAGTTAACTCAAAAGGTTTAACTAAAGCTGGTACTAAGACTGGTAAAGCTACAATTTCTTGTAAAATCACTTTACCTACTAAGAAAACTAAAACTTTAAAAGCTACTGTGACAGTTAAAGAAAACGCTACTAAAGTTTGGGTTAAGAACGCTCCAGAAAAAGAAATCGGTATCGGCGAAAATGTTTACGATTTCAATAGCGGATTCTCAACAGCTTCAGGTGCTAAAGCAACTGACTTCAGAATGTGGGAAATCGACGAAGAAAGCAACACTGCAGGTGCTACTGTAAACGCTAAAGATGGTAAAGTTACAACAACTAAAGCTGGTGAATTCAAAATCAGAGTTAGAGCTTACCAAAACAAAGCTAAATTAGCAGCTAACGAAACTGTAGATTCAGAATGGTTAACAGTTAAAGTAGTTTCTTCATTATTATCAGTAACTCAAAATTCAGTAACTAAACTTACTGCAACTTTTGATGATAACATGAAAGATGCTGTTAAAGCTTCTGACTTCGCAATCAAGAACAAAGCTACTAACGTAGTTTCTGCTGTTAAAGGCGTAAGCTTCTCAGACGACGGAAAAACTGTTACTGTTGAAACATTCGCTCAATTCGCTGACAATGCTACATATGTAGTAACTTATGGCGGAAAAGATTATGAAGTAGCTACTACAATTGGTGAAGTTGCAACTATTGAAGTTACAACTGCTACTGTAGTTGAAAACAAAGAAACTGAAATCAAATATGTATTAAAGAACGCTAATGGTGTTGATATTACTGACGCTAAGAGCTCAGATGTAGTAATTGATGAAGTTGAAAACAAAGATGGTTGGTTAAATGGTAACAAAATTACAATCTTCAACAAAGGAAGCGTTGCTAAAGTTAAAGTTACTTACCATACTTACAAATATGCAAATGACGGAACTGAAGAAGGTGCTGTTTCAGTAGAATCTGTTATCACAGCGGTAGAAGAATCAGCTGCAACAATTGGTAACTACAAAAACTATGTAATCGCTACCAAAGTTCCTAACTGGAACAAGGTTACAGAAAACAAGAACGTTATCTGTATTGGTGATGAAGATATGAAAGTATTTGTAAACGCAGTTAATTCTGATAACAAAACAGTAACTGATGTTAAATTCTCATCAGGTAATGATGATGTAATCTTAGTATCTGAAGATGGATCATTAGTTCCAGTTAAAGAAGGATCAACTGTAATCGTTGTTAAGAATGAAAAAGGAACAATTCTTTGGACTTTACCAGTAGTGGTTAAAGCTGAAAGAAAAGCAAATTCAATTTCATTATCTAGCAATACTGTTACTGTTGTAACTAATGGTGTTGATACTGAAACTGTTGATGTTAAAATTAAAGATCAACATGGCGATGATATGGATGCTTCTAAAGTAGTTACAAATGCTGAATCTCTTAAAGATTATACTGGTAAAGGTATAGATGTTCAGGTAGCAGCTGGTAAAGTAACAGCTACTGTAGAAGATACTACTCCAGTAGGAACTTACCAATACAAAATTTCTTTAGATGATAACGCTAACAAAATCGTTGTTTTAAACGTTATTGTTAAAACAATTAAAGATACTACTAAGACTCCAAGTTATCAATTTGATTTATCAGACAGAACTGTAGATTCAGTAGTTGATACTGATATCGATGCTAATGGTAAATCAGTTGATGTCAAAGTTGTTTCTTACTTAGAAGGATTAAAATACCAAGATGCTACTAAAAAAGTAACAGTAACAGCTACTAAAGATGGTAAACCAGTAGATAGTTCTATTTACTCTAATGGTAAATTTAGCTATGTAACAGTATCAGGTTCTACAATTGTTAAAGCTGATAAAGGTGTTTATGTTTTCACAGCTACTGTAGATGGTAAACAAGTTGCTAAATCTTCTATTACAGTAAATGATACTCAAGTTGCTCCTACTATAGTTGTTAATAAAACTACTGTAAGCGGTTCTACAGCTACTGAAGGTGCAATTGTTACTGCATTAAATAGTGCTTGTACAGTTAAAGATCCATACGGTGTTGAACTCCCAGGTGCAATTGAAAGCTATGAAGGATCTATATCAAAAGACGAGAAACAAGTATTTGTTAAGAATGCAAAAGTAGCAGAAAGCTTTACTGGAAAAGATGGTAAAACTTACACTGTAATTCATACTGTAGCAGTAAACAAAACTTTCACAATTAACTAATTAATTAAGGCTAGTTTATATTAATAAAAGGTCTGTCGCTTTAGCGGCAGACCTTTTTATGTATACACTCTATTGCAGAAATCTGGGGGATAAAGTATAATATACAAAAACAACAGAAAGATAAGGAGTTAATAAGATGTCTAATAAAACAACTTTTGCTTCATCTAAACGAAGTAATGGAAGTAAGAATAATCGGAAGCTTAATTATCTATTAATACCATTAGCTATTGTGATTATAATACTTCCACTAATTGTACATGAATATAAGTTCAGCCCAGATATATCTAGCGAATCTTGGTTTGCTTCTGATGTAATTGCTAGTGATTTCTTTTTATTCTATAAAACCATTCTTTTAATAGGAGTCGGTTTTGTTGCCTTAGCAATATTGTTATATAAGCAAGGTACATCTAAAATCAAACCTTTTTCGTCATTACAAGCATGGTATATTCCACTTGCCATCTATGCAATTTTAGTTATTGTAAGTGCTCTTGCATCGACACATAGTAGCGCTGCTTGGAACGGTTCTTATGAACAATTTGATACTGTTTTTGTTTTACTGTCGTATTGTATATTAACGCTATATTCATTTTATGTAGTCGATTCTCATGAAGACATTCAGTCAATACTGAAGTTTATATACATAAGTATTGCCATTTTGTCTGTAATAGGTTTATTACAATTGATAGGAGCTGATCCATTCGCTACTACATTTGGTAAATATCTGATATCCGTTGATAAATCGAAAGAATCTATAGATGCAATGACATTCACATTTGCAAAAAATCGTGTTTATATGACATTGTTTAACCCTAATTACGTAGGAGTTTTCGCTTCATTGTTATTCCCTATAACAATGGGTATGGCAATTCTTTTGAATGGTAAAAAACATAAGATCATTAGTGGTATATTATCGATTTTGCTCGTTATTAGTGTGTTTGGTTCTCAATCTAAAACGGGTCTGATTACATTGATGGGTACAAGTGTATTAGTAATTATTGCAGTTCGTAAAAAGATCTTTAAAAACAGGAAAAGTATTATAATAATTGCAAGTTCTCTTCTTGTAATTATTGCGGCGTTCTTTATAGTAAATACAATGCAAAACAATGCTTATCTTAATAGTATTAAGAATGCATTAACATCGAAAGATCAAGTTCATACATTGGAAGCTATTGAAACAACTGATGATTATGTTTTAATCAAATATAATGGTAAAGAAATGAGAGTTCGTTGCTTATTAAACAGCGAGGGACAAATCGATTTTAGTGTAGCTGATGAAAACGAAGTAATATACGATGTATCTTATGATGATACTACTATGAAATTTACTTTAGTGGACCCAATCTTCAATTCAATGACATTTATGCCTGCTTTTTTAGGTGATGAAACAACTTTTGGATTTGAAGCAATGATAGACAATAAAGAATGGTATTTTAAAAGCAAAACTGATACAGAAGGCTATTCTTACATGAATAAATACAATAAATTTGAACAAATTAAATCTGCACCAGCAAGTTTATTTACTAATCATGAATCTATATTCACCGGAAGAGGATACCTATGGTCTCGTACTATGCCATTAATCAAAGACTATATCTTAATAGGCTCTGGACCTAATACGTTTGCATATGAATTCCCACAAAATGATTATGTAGGTAAGTATAACAATGGTTTTGATTCTCAAATCGTTACTAAACCACATAATATGTATCTACAAATGGCTATAGAAACCGGTATGATTTCTTGTATCGCGTTTATTGCCCTTTGCGTTATGTATATTGTGTATTCATTCAGTACATTTAAAAAATCTGCGTTAGATACTATCACAGAGCAAATGGGAGTACTGATCTGTATTTCTGTTATTGGCTATATGGTTTCAGGTCTAATTAATGATTATACCATTGGTGTTGCACCAATATTCTGGGTTCTTCTTGGCGTTGGATTCGCATGTAATAAGATAATCCGCACAGAACAAGCTAGAAAGAAGAAAATTGAAGCAATGAATATCTAACTCATACTTCTCATACAGAGAGCACATCACATGTATGAGAAGTTTTTTAGTTACGTTTGTCATAAGATTATATACTAGTGTTATGGAAGAATTTGGAATACACACTTGTAATGGTATTAACAGGAAGTTATAATAGACATATCTTAACTCTTCAAGGAGAAAACTATATCAAAGAAGAAAATACATGCAATCTTAGCTGGTACATTCGGTTATTTAGTAACTTCAATCGCTAATGATTCTACTATAACTGTAATACCGCTATTTTGGTCTTCAATCGGTGTTTGGCTAGCAATTAATCGAATAATCAAGAAAAAACGTCTAGAAAACGGAAATACAAGCTTACAGGGGCACATTATATTCTATAATGTGCCCCTGTTTTGATAAATGGCTCATAAAACAAAAAAATATCCCCCAGACAGAGAACATTCATTCTTGTCTGGGGGATACTCTATATCCTTATGGCTCGAAGTCCTAGCATAGAACTTTGTTCTAACGCTACTTATCGAGTGAAATCAAATGTCGCTTCGCGTCTTTTGATATTCTTCCAGTAAGTTATATTATTTGATAGTGATAGTTCTACCAACTGATACAGTGTGTTTGAATACGTTAGTTCCGAATTTTTCTGCGATAGTTACAGATTTTACATATACAGAAGATCCGTTCTTAGTATATTCAACATCTACGATACTATCAGCAGTTTTTAATTCAACACCAGCAGCATTTTTAACTGTTGTGTTAGCTTGCATTGCAGCTAATACTGTAGCATCATCAATTGTGCTAGCAGAGTAAGTTGTAGAGTTAAGTTTTACTGTTGGAGCTACTTGTGTATCACTTACAACGATAGCTGTTTTAGCGATAGTTTTTCCATCTTTTTCAGCTGTAATTGTGTAAGTTCCTTTTGCTAATTTAGTAATAGTTCCGTTAGAAACTGTTACATAGTCAAAGCTAAAGTTGTTTTCGTAAGTTTCTTTGTAGTTGTTTGGTCCAGTTACAGTGATTGTAGCTTGAGCGTTTTCAACTGCAAGGCCACTAGCATAACCTAATACTTTAACGTCTACAGATTTAGTTGCAGTTGTATCTTCGTCAACAATTGTATCTACAGTGTTTGTAGATAATTCAAATTTGTATGCAGAAACAGGTGTTGAAGGTTTTTCTTTAACAATTACTGTTAATACAGTAAGTTTGTTTGCATCGTTAGTTAAAGCTACTTTGTATTGGTAAGTACCAGCATCAGCAGTTGAAGCATCGATAGAGATTTTGTTAGTTTCTGTTGCATCAATCTTAACAATTGGTCCGTTAGTATAAGATTTAACAGCTACTGGTTCAGCAAAGTTTCCAGCTACAGCGTAATCATCGTTGTGTTGGTCTTTGATTTTAACTTCAACTTTTTCAGTTGCGATATCTGTATTAGATACTAATGTAACTGAAGATTTAGCTAATGAGATTGAGTTTGCTTTTCTTTCAGCTTTAATTACAACTGGTAAAGTCCAAAGAACTGTTCCTTTTTCGTTTTTAACTACAACTACAGTAGATCCTTCTTTAACAGCAGTTAATTCAGCGTGATCTCCATTTGTAGATACTAATAATACATCTTCGTTACCTGATTCGAAAGTAAGACCAGTTACGTCGTTATTTTCAGAATCAACAGCTTTTAAGAATAAGTTTCTTGTTTCGCCTACAGCGATAACATTTTGGTTAGCTGTAACTTTATCAAAGTTTACAGAAGATTTGTCAGTGATTACGTAGTTTTTGTATGCACCGATTGTTGCAGCAGTTTCTTCTACAGCAGTGATAACAGCTTCTGTAGATACAGCGCCTTCTTCTTTACCAGCAGCATCGTATTGGTAAGTGTGGTAAGTTACTTTGATTTTAGCTGTGCTACCTTTTTTGAAGATAGTGATTTTATTTCCGTTTAACCAACCGTCGTTGTTTTCAACTTCTTCAAGAGTTACAGTTGATTTTTTAGCATCAGTGATATCAACACCGTTAGCGTTCTTTAATACATATTTGATTTCTGTTTCTTTGTTTTCAACTACAGTTGAAGTAGAAACTTCGATTGTAGCAACTTCACCGATTGAAGTAGCGAAATCAAATTCTTTATCTCCGTAAGTTAATACGTAAGTTGCGTTATCTGCAAAAGTAGCGAAAGTTTCAACGCTTACTACTTTACCGTCTTCTGAGAAAGTAACATCTTTAACAGCAGAAACTACGTTAGTAGCTTTGTTTTTGATAGCGAAATTGTCAGCTTTAACAACATCTTTCATGTTATCATCGAAAGTTACAGCAACTTTGTTAGTAGCTGTTTGAGCAACTGATTTTACAGAAGAAACAACTTTAACTGTTAACCATTCTGAATCTACTGTATCGTTAGCAGCTAATTTTTCTTTGTTTTGGTAAGCTCTTACTCTAACTTTGAATTCACCAGCTTTAGTAGTTGTTACTACACCAGATTTTTTATCGATTGTAGCACCAGCTGTGTTAGTAGCTTCGTCGATTTCCCACATTCTGTAGTCAGTAGCTTTAGCGCCTGAAGCTGTTGAGAATCCGCTGTTGAAATCATAAGCTTTTTCACCGATACCGATTTCTTTTTCTGGAGCATTTTTAACCCAAACTTTTGTAGCGTTTTCTTTAACTGTTACAGTAGCTTTTAAAGTTTTAGTTTTCTTAGTTGGTAAAGTGATTTTACAAGAGATTGTAGCTTCACCAGTTTTTGTACCAGGTGTAGTTAAACCTTTTGAGTTAACTTTAGCAATAGATTTGTTTGAAGTTGTCCAAGAGTATTTTGAACCACTTACTTTGTTTTTGATGTTGAAATCATATTTGTTTCCAACTGCGTTTTCATTGATATAAAGTGTTTTAGATGTTTTGTTTAATGCTGGTGCTTTTGCTGCAGATGCAGTTGTGAAAGCTCCTGGCATTGCTGTAGCTACCATTGCTAATGCAAGAGTAGATGCAAGACTTTTCTTTACGAAATTCTTTTTCATGTTTTTCTTCCTCCTAAAATTCGGTTAAATAACTTATGTAACATAAGTTACACAATTACATTTACATAGTTGTTCCGAAGTATCGTTACTATTAAAGATATTTCCCAAGTAAAAGTGGTGTCAAAAACAGTTTCATATTCCAGATACGACCATTACTTAATCCAAAGAACTCTGTCAAACGCAAGGTTTTAGGAGTTCTCTGGGGAAATTTATCTATAATTAGCAACTCACGAAACATTATGAAATATTATCTTTCAAAATGCCTAGATTAGGAGTGAAAAACACTTATACTATAATGGTTTGCAAGATTGGTGAATTTGATAAAATATAGGTGATTACACCAATTTTACACCACTTGCATAAAAAAAATGAAATTAGTTAAACATGTGATACATCTTTTCCATCTCTCGAACTTTTATATCTTGTGTGACATGTGTATATAAGTTCATTGTTAGATTAATATTACTGTGTCCTAATAATTCTTGAACTGTTTTTGGTGCCAGACCGTTCTCAAATGCTCTAGTCGCAAAGGAATGTCTAAGGGTATGAGGGGTAATCTTCTCAAAAGGAATGGGATCACGATTCTCGTATAAGGCTTGTTGGTATTCGATCCGATTGATTTTTGCTGTAATAGCATTCAAACATTTGACGATATAAACTTCCTGAATGGGGGTACCATTCTTAGTTGTAAAAACTAGATCTTTCATATTAGGAAGAGGAGTCCAAAAAGGGCCTCTTGCTATACGTAGTGCATGTTGGTACTTCTTTTGATCTTTTAATAAAACAGCTAGATAAGGAATTAATGGAACGATTCGTTTACTTGAGCGGCTTTTAGGAGTTTGAAATTGAAAACAAAATCGTCCAGTTTGTCGATCTTTCATATACAAAAGTGTGCGTGATATCGTTATAGTTGAAGATTTAAAATCAATATCATCCCAAGTAAGGCCAAGAAGCTCACCGATACGTAGCCCGGTTCCTAGCGCAACCCTTAGTACTGGCTCATAATAATTGCCATGAATATTTTCCAAGAAAATCTCTTGTTCTGCAGCTGTTAATACACGAGGTTCTTTCTTTTCTTCGCGAGGAATTTCAGCACCAACACAGGGGTTTTTGATTAGGATATCGTTCTTAAGGGCAAGCTTGAATATATTGAATAGAACCGCATGGACAATCTGAATAGTTCCTACGCTTAATCCATTCTTTTGTAAGTCGTTATAGAGTTTTTGAATATGAATCGTACGGATATCCTGTAGTTTGCGATTGCCTAAGGCATCAGAGATATAACGTTCATAGCTAGTAGTATATAGTAGAATTGTTGAGTTCTTAACAACTACGCTTTTGTATTCATCTAGCCAAGTCTGATACCAGTTGTCAAGAGTGACTTGGCCTCCAGTACAGTAGTATCCGTGGTCAGCCTCATATTTAGCATCGGCTAGACGCTTCTTCAGGTTACGTAGATTCTTGTCATAAAGAGTATAACGTTTACCATTACACGTGAATCTTCCTTGATAGCGCCCATCTTTCCTTCTTGTAATTCCTGGCGGGAGCTTTTGTTTTGTGGCATTGTCTAGATTATCTTCTTTTGCTAGTTGCATGCATTCTTCGGACATGTTTCATTTACCTCCCAATTTATTAATATAATAATATAATAGTAAATGTAATGTTAGCATGCCCAATTCTGTGAAACATATAGATAACAATATCATGAAATGGATAATATTACAATATTTGAGGAAGATGTTCAAAATTCTATAATAATATATATTATTATGTGAAATATTGAGTTATTGCGTGAAGCTTGTATGAGAAAATTTTGACACCAATTGTGACACCAAGAATTATTAGATATGAAAATCTTAATGATAAATTAATGAAACCAACTAAGTATTCCTGTATAATAAATACGAGTAACAAAACTGTTATTAAGTACGTAATACTAAAAAAGTAAATATATAGGAGGAGAGTATGTTAACAATCAATCAATTATCAAAGAAATTCGGAAAATTACTTGCAGTAGATCAGGTGGATCTATCGATACCAGATGGAACAGTGGCAATTTTATTAGGGCCAAATGGTGCAGGAAAATCTACAGTTATAAAAAGTATAGCGGGATTGTTACGATATGATGGAAACATAACAATTCAAAATTTGCCAGCACGTACGGTGGAAGCAAAGAAGCTATTTGCCTATGTTCCAGAATTACCGGCATTGTATGATAACCTAACAGTAAGGGAACATCTAACGTTCATATGCAAAGCATATGGTATCGAGGATGAAGAAGAATATATTGAATATCTATTAGAGAGGTTCGAGCTATTTGATAAGCAAGATAAATTAGGAAATGAATTATCTAAAGGAATGATGCAAAAAGTAAGTATCTGCTGTGCGTTAGCTATCAAACCGAAAGTAATATTACTTGATGAGCCAATGGTTGGACTTGATCCTAAGGCTATCAAAGAACTAAAAGATGTAGTACTGGAATTAAAAGAAGATGGAGTGACAGTACTAATCAGTACACATATGCTTGAGATGGTTAAGGAGTTATGGGATGTGATGTTTGTTATGAATAAAGGTAAAATTCTTGCTACATATACGAAAGAACAAGCAAAGCATCAAGATATAGAGGAGCTATTCTTCCAAGTGACTGGTGGTGAAGTGTAATGGAGGCAATCAAATACCTTTATAAAACTTCTTTTAAAAATCAACTGAAGAAATCGGTGAGAAAACCAGTTACCGTAATTTATTGTATACTTGCAATAGCATATTTTGTATGGATGTACATAGTGTTCCAGGATATGGTTGCAGAGATTAAGATTGACTCATCAGAAGGACTTGTAATGGTGTTCTCGGTAATAGCCTTGTTCTTCTTACCTGGAAATCTTATTACATTTGCAAAACGAAAAGGCTTGATTTTCAAAAAGAGTGATATTCACCTATTGTTTGTATCTCCAGTTTCACCTAAGTCAATACTGGTTTATGCATATCTTAAAAATATAATTCTAAGTGTAATAGTTGGGTTAGCTTTCATACCAATTGGAGTAATCTGGTTTCATATACCTGTATATAAGATGATTCTCTACTTCATAGTAAGCCAGATTGTTGAGAATACATTAGAGATTAGCTTAATGATTATCTTATATGGCAATGAACGATTGAGTAGGAAAACTTTGAATGCAATTAGCAAAGCCTTATTAATTTTTATAATAGCAATTGTAATCATTGGAGTGTATCTGTTCTTTGAATACGACAAGAGTCTAGCATTTGTAGGACCTTTCTTAAGTAATCCATATCTTCAGATGATACCAATAATTGGTTGGAGTATTGCTTGTTATCGTTTATTATTCTTAGGAGCAACGACTTTAAATCTAATTTGCACCTGTTTATATCTTGTATCAACAATTGTTCTTTTCGTTATTGCATACCGTATGTCATGTACTGGATTATATTATCAAGATGCTATGAAATTCGCAGATGACTATGAGGAAGCCAGAATACGTAGTAAAAGAGGGGAAGTTGCAGTTGTTGGTGGTAAGAAAGCAAAATTAAAAGCAGCCACTATAGAATACAAAGGAAATTATGCAAAAGCAATATTTTACCGACAGATACTTGAATATAAGAAGAAACGATTCTTTATCTTTGGAGCATATAATCTAGTATGTCTGGGAGTAGGTATAGCCATTGCTTATCTATCAAAGGATATGGAAGTAAGAGAATATGCACTGTTTATTGTGGCAGGAGCAGGAGCCTACTGTACCTTCATCTTCTCAGGGTTTGCAACAAAATGGGCGAAGGAATTAGAAAATCCGTATACGTATCTAATACCAGATTCACCTTTGAAGAAATTATGGTACGCTACTGTTATTGAACATATTCGTGCAATAATCGATGGGATTTTAATTGTGCTACCTGTGGCTATTGTAGTAAGAATGAATATAGTCGCGGTAGTATTAAGTGTATTATGCTATGTGTGTTTACAATCCAACAAGCTTTACCTTGCAGTATTAAGTGAGGCACTACTAGGTAATACAGTTGGGGTAACAGGAAAACAGTGGTTACGTATGATTTGTATGTCAATCTGTATAGCAGCAGGCGTATTAGCAGCGATATTATTTAATAAATACGTTGGTATTGAACTAGCATTCCTCGGAATGATTTTGGTTGAAGCTTTGCTTACGGCAACAATTGCGGTGGGTGCTTCTGTATTGTTTAAGAAGATGGAAATGTAGGAAAATAAAACGTTTGTAAAAAACGGGGATTTCATTGACGAAGAATTAATAATGTTGTAGAATTAAGGAAGTTGTAATATGTGAATAGTGGGATTAACTAGGGTATATGATAGTTAATTCTACTTTTCCATGTTTATTAGTTTGCAGAACTTTAGGAAGGAAACAAGTTTATGATCTATAGACATTATCTGAAACGTTTCTTTGATTGTATACTGTCAGCGTTAGCAATACTAGTGTTATCATGGCTTTTTATTATACTTGCAATTATCATCAAATGCACTTCTAAAGGGCCCGTATTCTTCAAGCAAAAACGTGTTGGAAAAGATAAAACATATTTTAATATACTGAAGTTTCGAACTATGAGAACAGACACTCCTAAAGATGTACCAACACATCTACTTACCAATCCAGAACAATACATAACAACGATTGGAAGGTTCCTACGTAAGACAAGTTTAGACGAATTACCACAACTTTTCAATATATTGATTGGAGATATGGCTATAGTTGGGCCAAGACCTGCATTATGGAACCAAGAAGATCTTATTGCGGAAAGAGATCTATATGATGCAAATGCAGTACGTCCGGGACTTACTGGGCTAGCGCAGGTTAGTGGTAGAGATGAATTACCCATTCCTATTAAAGCGAGATATGATGGGGAATATGTGGATAACATTAGCTTGACGAAGGATATCATGTTGATAGCTAAGACAGTGGGTTGTGTGCTGAAGCATGATGGAGTTAAGGAAGGCGGAACAGAAGAAGGTGAAAAACAAGAAGAAAGTAGTTTAGTAGCCGGTATAGTGATAGAAGAGTTAGCTGCGGCGAAAGACGAAACAGATTGATCATAGAAAGAGTATAATCACATGAAAAAGATTCTAATAGTTGGTGCCAATAGTTATATAGGAAATGAATTCGAAAAACACGTAATGAATAAGTGTTCATGTCATGAGGAGATACAAACTAAAGATCAGATTATTATTGAAAAGGTACATGCATCGAATGGTGATTGGAAATATGTTAACTATGAACAATACGATGTGGTAATCGTATTAGCTGCTATCGTACATCAAAAAGAAAAAAGCGGAATGGAAGAATTATATCGACAAGTAAATTATAATATGCCGATAGAAATCGCTACAAAAGCAAAAAGTGCAGGAGTCAAGCAATTGATCTTTATGAGTACTGCAGCAGTATATGGATCAGCGGTTACTCATATTACAAAGGATACTGAGCCAAATCCAGATACTTTATATGGTAAGTCAAAATTAGAAGCAGAATATAGGCTAAGAGAGATGGATACAGAGGAATTTCGAGTGGCAATTATACGACCACCTATGGTATATGGTGAAGGCTGCAAGGGAAATTACACTAGGCTAGTTAAACTAGCAACGTATAATCCGATTTATCCTAAGATTCATAATAAGAGAAGTATGATTCAGATCGATAGGCTGTGTGAATTTATGGAGGAGGTTATTAGAAATAGTAGAAGTGGTTTGCTCTTACCACAGGATGAAGTGTATGCAGACACAATTATGACAATAAAAAGAATTAGAATGGCACAAGGTAAAAGGACAGTTTTGGTACCTGCGACAGCTTGGGTAGTGAGGTTAGTTATGAAGCATGTTGGAGTGGTGAGGAAAGTGTTTGGGGATTGGTGGTATGAGTGATAGAGATGTAGGCTTAGATAGGCCACTTGTGTCAATTATTATTACAACTTATAATTATCCTGAATTATTCATCGTAAATTGAAAACAAAGTTTTCTGTTACAGATTACCTTTTTAATCTGAGTGTCACAGTTAGCATAGGAAACACCATTAGATTCTGGTTTTTCTTAGAGTATGACTCAAAACCGCTTAGCAGTGGCCAATTGTGTGATGGAACATAGAGATTATAATGAATTATACGGGACGATATGTAGCTTAATGACAAAAGGTGCTGAGGAATTGGGGCAAACTGTATACGAGCCTGATTTAGAATATGATAAAGTGTCTAAGGAATTGGAGGAAGGTAACATCTTAATTTATTGTATGGCACTAAGTGATTTCGCCAGCACAGGGCATTTTATTGTTGTTTATGGTTTTAATAATGGACTCGTTCAAGTTAATAATCCCAATAGTAGTACTAATAGTAAGAATGAATGGAACTTAACAGATAAATAAGAGTAGATGAAGTATGTTTGGTCATATTCAATTTAATAGTGTATACTTTTATATGGATTAAAGTAGTAAGCATTTATAATTAAAGTAAAGGATATAAAAAATATGATTAGTTTGTTTAGACACAAAAAGAGAATATCAAGTGAGAATACGAGTAATGATGTAATCGAATACGATAATCAAACGAATAGAATCGAATTGAAAGGAAATGTGATTCAATCCAAACCTGAATTTGATCATCTACAATCTAAGACAGTTTTGATTAATCCTATTATGGCAGGAACTAGAAATCTTGGTAAAAATGTTGCTCAGAAGCTGAGTGATTATGGAAGTAATGTAGGAAATATGCTGTTTGTAGAAGCAATAAAAGAACAGCTGATTTTTGAGAAAGAGTTATCCCCAGGACCACAAAGAGGAAAGAGTTTAGATTCATGCAGCATGGTAATACCGTCTTCTAATTTTATTATTCGTGGAGATACCATGTTTATTGAAAGATTGCAACAGTTATTAAATACAACAAAAGGTTTAGTTACTGTAGCTGGTTTGGGTGCACAATCGAATTCAAAAGATGATACACCCAAAAAATTAGTATCGGAACTTAAGCCATATAAGATTAAATTCTTCAAGGAATTATCCGAGCGAGCAGTATCACTGGGGATCAGAGGTGAGTTTACGGCTGCATGTTTGGAAGAAATGGGAATTTACAATTATAGAATTATAGGCTGCCCATCAGCGTATCGATATTTTGATGGTAAATATAGAGTAAAACAGCCAAGTACAGAGCGATGTGTGTTTAATGTTACCACGATGAATCCTATGGAGAGTAAGATAGTCCGCTTAGGGATACAAGAAAAGGCACCTTGGATTATGCAGATGATGACAGAGTTGCCAACTACTGCTTTAGAAGGAAAAGAGATGTCAGAAAGGGAGTTTCAGAATTTATTCCCTGAACTTGGAATATCGAAAGAAGAGTTAACAGATTTCATGAGAAAGTATGCCCATATGTTCTTTTCATATCAAGAGTGGTCATCATATTTACAAGAAAATGATTTCACTTTCTCGTTTGGAAGCAGATTTCACGGCAATATGTTTGCCTTAAGAAATGGTGTACCAGCATTGTGGATTACACATGATAGCAGAACAAGCGAACTTGTTAATACACTACATTTACCGAGTATTGATTACAGCACATTAAAAAAGGTAACATCTGTAGAACAATTGGCGCAATATTGCGATTATAATGCATTTGTAAATGAGTATAGAAAACTTACTGAAAATTATGTTCAATTTTTGAATGAAAATCATTTAGCGCATAAGTTTGTATTATAGAAGCTACAAATGGTTGGATATTAAGACAAAATATAATTGATATGGAAGTTATGTGATGATATAATCAAACATAGTTTATATTGCCTGTGAACACGGTATTTCTAGAAGTGTAGAAACTTATGATTAAATTGGACATGATGGGGGGAGTAGAATGAAAAAGGCCCTTTTAGTAACAACTGTGTGTGGATTTGTACCACAATTTGAGATGAATAATGTTAAAATATTACAAGAAATGGGTTACGAAATTCATTATGCCTCTAATTTTGATAATCCTGTATACAAGATTCCGATGGATATATTTGAACGAGTAGGCATTATAAAGCATCAAGTTGACTTTGTCCGGTCACCATATTCTAACAAAAATCTGAAAGTATATCATCAACTTAGGCAAGTCATATATAATGAGAAGTTTGATCTGATACATTGTCATACTCCTATGGCCAGTGTAATCACTCGAATCGCAACAAGAAAATTGTTGAATCATGGAACAAAATTGATATATACAGCCCATGGTTTCCATTTTTATAAAGGAGCACCAAAGCATAATTGGCTGTTCTATTATCCAATGGAATATTTGCTTGCGAGATGGACAGATGTACTTATAACTATTAACAATGAAGATTTTAAGAATGCATCTAGATTTAAGCTCCATAACAAAGGGAAGCTCTACAAAGTGAATGGTGTCGGAATCAAGGAACTATCTATCTCGGAACATAAGGTAAATGATATCAGGCAACGTTATAAACTAAAGAATACTGATTTTTGTATCATCAGTGTTGGAGAATTATCAAAAAGAAAGAATCAGATGATTGTGATAAAAGCAATCGAAGAATTGCATGACTCACACGTTAAGTATCTGATTTGTGGATCTGGTAATAAAGAAAAAGAGATAAAAGAGTATATTCGCAACAGAAATCTTGATAATCAAGTATTTCTCTTAGGGTATCAGCAAGATGTAAAAAATCTTTTGAAACAAGCAGATTGTTTTGTACATTCTGCGTTGCAAGAGGGGTTATCAATGGCTGTCATGGAAGCTATGGATAGTGGTGTTCCTGTTATTTGTTCTGATATTAGGGGAAATAATGATTTGATAACAAATGGCGTTGAAGGACTTTTAGTAAAACATAATGATGCTAAGGAATACGCTTCTTGTATAAAGAAGCTAAGAAACGATAGAAAATTGTCTATGCAGTTTACGGTGAGGGCACAGAAAAAAATCCAACAGTATCGTATTACAGTTGTTGAAAAACAAATGAGAGAGATCTATATGAGTTTGGACATGTCTAAGCAGTTGAGGTTAAAAGAATAGATTGGATAAGAAAATAGAAACATTAATATTTATTAAAAATTCAACAGATCCGTCTGCGTTTTATAGGATAATACAATATTTTGATAATCAGGATAACATATGTTATTGTAAATACTCATCTGATTGGATATACCGTTGGTACTATGATATAGGAAAGAAGCGGCTTAGAAAGAAAAATGGATTTGTGAATATGATTCGCAAAGGAATTCTTGCTGCCTATGGAATCCTACATAATTCATTTTTAATTTTTTACTGGAGACATAAAGATATTAAAAACATTGTGATAAATAGAACGGCATTTCCACGAGTATTTCCATTTTATGAATCCAAGTCACTGATGAAATTATTAATGAATCGTAATGTGATTTGGGATTTTGATGATAATATTATTGAGAACAAAGAAATTTCAACGAAAGAACTGAAGATTTTGATGAAGTATTCGTCTAAGATTGTTGTATCGAATACTTATTTAAAAGAGATGCTACCAGTAGAGATACGAAATAAAGTAAAAATCTTATGTACAACAGATCGAACATTTGAAAACAATGATATTGAGTTGTTAATACATAATCGAATGAAAAGCTATTCGCAACAAATTGTACTCATATGGGTTGGAACAAGAGATAATGTGAAGTATCTGAATTCAACTATGGATATATTAGATCAAACGGCGAAAGAACTAAAGTCATGTTATGGAAAACAATTAGTACTCTGGTGTGTTAGCAATACGAACTTAGGCGGCGAGTATAAATGGATTCAGGTTGAGAATCTGATATGGAGCAGAGAAACGGCTGTTGAAAGGCTCAAGGAGGCACACATTGGTCTAATGCCTTTAGAGTGTAATCAATATACTCTTGGTAAGGCAGGATTTAAAGCAGTCCAGTATATCTCATCAGGTATGCCAGCTCTTGTTTCGGATGTAGGATATTGCAAAGAAGTGATTATGAACGAAAAAAATGGATTTGTTGTATCAAAGATGGATGAATGGAGGGAGGGTATCCTACGACTGGCTACGAATGAGAATTTATATATTCAATATGCTCTTGAAGCCAGAAAAGTGTGGGAAGATAAATTCGATAGTAATGTGAATCAAAGCTTTTGGGAGGAGTTAACCAAATCGTGAACAGAAAATTACCGAGTGTAAGTATTATTATTGTGAATTACAATTCCTCTGAATATCTTGTTAAATGTTTAGATTCGATCGTACGATTAGAAAAAACTCATTTTGTCTTGGACAAAATTGTTGTTGTAGATAATTCATCTGACCAAAGAAATCGATATATGCTGGAGGAAAGAAAAGAGATTCATTTAATAAAGAATAATAAGAACGAAGGCTTTGCAAAAGCATGTAACCAAGGGGCAGATGAAACGGAGAGTGACTATCTTCTCTTTTTAAATCCAGATACTATTCTATTTAAAGAGACTTTGGATCAATCCGTGGAATGTTATGAAAACCAGAAAAACAAAGGTATAGGTGTTCTAGGAGTACAGATTCTTAGTGAAAATAATGAAATTGCAAAGACATGTTCTAGATTCCCCCAAAACTTTTACTTTTTTGCAAAATGTATAGGAATCAACCGTATTGTCCACAGTTGGAATCAATTTATGTTGGAGTGGGATCATAGAGAGAGTCAAAAAGTAGATGAAGTGATAGGGGCATACTTTTTTGTATCTAGAGATATCTTTCAACTGTTAAATGGGTTTGATGAGCGTTTCTTTGTGTATTATGAAGAAGTCGACTTTTGTTACCGCCTGATGCAAAAAGGTTATTATAGTTATTACTATGCAGATACAGCTATAGTTCATTCAGAAGGTGGGGCTTCAAAGAATGTCAAGAGTTTGAGATTGTTTTATGAGCTTCGAAGCAGAATCCTCTATATGCAGAAACATAAGGGGAGTCGACGAACAAGAATAACGATACATTTGATAAAATTAGAGTATATTTCAAGGTGGGTATATTTAAGAATACAAGGCAATCATCAGGGAACTCAAGAATTAAAATCAGCCTACGAGATGCTAGGTGAATGGGTAAGAGATTGGTTAGATAGGAAGTGAGTATAATCGATTGAACGAGAATGCATTAAAAAAGATTTATCAAGTAATTATGTTAGGAAGGTTACGTGATCTTCCATATATGATTTTGAACCGTAAGTTAAAGCATTTGACGGATAACTCCAAGTATAAGTTGTATATAAAGAAAAAGGAAAGCAAACCAAGTAATAGAAAGGTTAAACAGACTTCTAATATTGCAATGATTGTAATGATGTATAAAGACAGTACAAATGTAGAATTACAAGGTACAGTAAAGGCTATATTGGAACAATCAATGTATACACCAGCAAAGGTTTTTATCTGCGCTAATACTCAGCACATTGAAAATCAGCAGTTAAAACAATATATAGACTTTCTTTGTCTTAATCATGGAGTTAAGTTCTATACGGAATTTAGTGAAAAAATGATAGAAAAATTCCCCTATTATACATTTATTCGGTGTGGTGACATAATTTCAACACAATTTTTATGTGAAATGGAGCAGGTAATTTCTAAGGAAGATCCGTTGATTCTCTATTCGGACGAGGATGAAATCGATTGGTACAGTGGACAGCGTGTACGACCTTACTTAAAACCTGGGTGGTCACCCGATACATTGTTAGATTTTGATTATATTGCAAATTCTATTGTTTTTAGTAGCAAATTGGTTTTTAATCATAGAATGATGGAAAAATTGCTCTCAGTAAGTCCATCAGGTTTTTTTAATTCGAAAGATTTGTATTTAGTTTGGATGTATGCATATATACTCCAAGCAACTCAAGAAGAACAGAAAATCAGGCATCTGGCTAAAGTGCTATATCATGTGGCTGTTAAGAATCAGGGGATGGACTATAGTAGGTTATTGAAAAATGAATATTTAGAAGAGGTGAATCAACTTCCAGACGAAGTTCAGAATATCATTTTCTGGATCAAACATGAAAGTTTGATTCAAAGATCAACCAGGGGGCGTATTATTCAATCTACACAGAGCAGAATTGGACATGTTGTTTATGATCTGCCAGAGGATTTGTTCGTCAGTGTTATCATTCCTACAAAAGATAACAATGCTGTATTTGAACAGTGTGTAGATTCTATTATGCGAATTACAAAGAATATATCATATGAAGTGATTGCCGTAGATAATGGCAGCAATGAACAATCATATAGTAGATACAAAAGTTATTGTAATGAAAAATCTGTTCGATATGTGTATCAGAGAATGGATTTTAATTTTTCAAAAATGTGTAATATTGGTGCAAAACTCTCAAAAGGAGATGTATTATTATTTTTAAATGATGATACAGAGATCATTTCTGAAGATTGGTTATATCGCTTATCTGGACAGGCTATACAGAAACATACAGGTTTAGTTGGAGCAAAATTGTTATACCCAGAAGAAAATCGGATACAGCATTGTGGAATCTTGAATCAAAAAAGTAATATTACACATGCATTTTATCAGAGTAAGGACCACTGTTATCATTATCATAACTTAGCGAATGCAGTGTTGAATTGCACTGCTGTAACAGGTGCGTGCTTAGCAATTCAAAACTCGAAATTTGACACCATTGGTGGTTGGGCAGAAGAGTTTCCTATAGCATATAACGATATAGAACTAGGCATTCGAGCGATGAAGAAAGGATACTATAATGTCACCAGAAATGATGTCATATTATTTCATCATGAATCATTAAGTCGAGGAAGTGATTTTACTTATCGTAAAATTAATCGTTTGCGTAGAGAAAGAAAAAAGTTGAGAAAACTACATAAGGATTATTTGGGGAAGGACCCTTATTATAATCCAAATCTCAATCCATATGCCAATGATTATGACATAGATTATGTACACAAATGAGATGAAAAGGAGTTATTATGCTAGAATCAGTAAAATATATAGTAAAAGAACATGTAGATAATAGAAAAATGATTATGCATTTGGCTGTTGAGAATATGAATCAACAGACCATACGTACAAGTTTGGGTGTTTTCTGGCTTTATTTTAGAGATGTGATGTATTTTGTTGTTTACACTTTATTTCGTGTATTAACTTCAGGGAGTGGAGAGATTATGGGGATGAATCCCATTGTTTATTTGCTATTGGGACTTATTCCTTTTTTCTTTATGAATGAGGTACTAAATAGGGGAACTGCTGCAATAAAGAATAATAAAAGTATTATACAGAGTATCAAATTCCCAATCACTACCATACCAACCATCGATGTATTGACAATTTTCTTTCAGCGTATTATTACTTTCTTGATTATGGTGGTGATTGTTTATGCATTTGGGTATGGTGAAAAGATTCAGTATTTGAAAGTTTTATATTTTATGTTTGCAATGCTGGTATGCATGTTCGTGTGTAATTTAATAATTTCAGCATTTGTTGCGATTTCTACTGATTTCCATCAGTTATATATGTCGTTCATGCGAATATTGATTTTCATATGCCCAGTTATATGGACGTTTGATACAATAAAAAACCCATTTCTAAATATATTATTACATTTAAATCCTTTAGCATATGTATTGTCAGGATTTCGAAATGCATTTATTCTAGGAGGAATGCCATCCATTGAATATACAATATATTTTTGGGCATGTATGTTGATTTCATTTATAATAGGTTGCAGAATACAGTTTAAATTAAGAAAATTCTATGCAGATTTTATCTAATAACGGAGTGAGCTTATGAAAAAAAACATAATTTTAGAAAATGTGTCAAAAACATATTATTTATTTAATAGAGATTACAAGATCATAAAGTGGCTGTTCAACAATGGAAAGTCCACAGATGAAAAACATGTTTTAAAGAACATTTCATTCACAGTAAATGAAGGGGAAGTCGTTGGTATAATTGGATGCAATGGAGCTGGTAAATCTACTTTGATGAAGATGGTAGCAGGAATCACATTCCCTACGGATGGAAATATCACTGTAAATGGAAGGATTGGTTCACTGATCAACTTATCAGCTGGTTTTAATAAGGATTATACCGGACGAAAAAACATTTACTATAAAGGTGCCTTACTTGGAATGAAGAAAGAAGAAATCGATGCAATTATCGATGATATTATTGATTTTGTTGAACTAGGCGAATATTTTGATATGCCTTTAAGAACGTATTCTTCTGGTATGGCAGCAAGACTTGGATTTGGACTTGCTGTATTCTCTGATCCAGACATACTGATTGTAGATGAAGTATTTGCAGTTGGAGATAAAAGATTTCAAAATAAATCCAGAGAGAAGACGACCCAGTTGTTTCAGGCTGGTAAATCAATATTATTTTCTTCGCATTCAGATTTATTGATCCGACAGTTTTGTAATCGTGTAATTTATTTACGTGATGGCGAGATTGTGTATGAGGGAGACGTCGAAACAGGATTAAGCATGTATGATGAGGATGTAAATCGTAAGGGAGGAAAGTGATTGGAATGAATCAAAAAAAGAACATTACAAATGAAGAATTAATAGAAAGAATATCCAAATTGGAGCAAGAAATATATTCTTTAGAGAAGAAAAATTTAGATTATCAAAATCGCGTCAATCTTATGGAACAGGAAATAGTTTCGGCAAATAGCTTTATCAAAAGATTTCGGAAATCCCATTTAATCTTTCGTTTAAATGATTCTATATTGGAAAGAGTCAAATTCATTTCGCAGAAAAACTTAATTAATCAATATCATTTATTTGATGAAGATTACTATAGAAATAGCTATCCAGAATTGAAAGATTATTCTCATGAATTGATCTACCATTATTTGAAATATGGCTGGAGAGAATACAGAAATCCATGTAAGGAGTTTGATACAAGCTACTATATAAACCATAACAAGGATGTATTGAATGCAAAAGTTATACCATTATTGCATTATATTCGATATGGATATCATGAGGGGAGAAAACCCCATGAAGATACTGATATGTTTAATGAATGGGCTAGATTCGTACAGCAACAGAGTACGCTCAAAAAAAAGTTGTATCAATATAAAAGTATGTATCGAATCTATCGAAGTGGTATGTTTAGCGGTGAGTACTATTTACATGAATATCCAGAAGTTGCAATGAAACTAGAGAAGACATTTGGATGGAAATTACGTGGTTCAAAGATATCTTTGCTTCGTTTTTGTGGAAAGCTATTATCTACACCGATTAAGCATTATGTGAAATATGGAATGTATGAGGGATTGAATCCAAATTCATCATTTAATACAAAATACTATCTAGAAAATTACGGGGACTTACGTGCTGCAAGCTATGTGAATTTGTTCGAACATTATTGTTACTATGGGAAAGCGGAAGGAAGAACGTGCAAACCTAAAATTCAGGATACGTGTTTCTATTTGCAGCAGTATGTGAGACATAGTGAAATCGTAGAGAAAAAGCATACAATTAGTGTGATTTTACCATATGAGGGAGATGAGAAAGAATTTGCACAAAGAATGTCCTGCGTATTAGCACAAACGGCACAGCCAGCAGAATGTATTATACTTCATAGTGACGACAATGTGAAAAAAAATATTAGCAACATGTGTAAAGGAACTTCCATCAAGTTAGTATTTCGAAATAGTTCAGATGAGTATCTGAATCAAGAAATCATAATGGGTGCAATCGGTGATTTATTGTGGGTACTAGAGAAAGATTATTCTGCCGAAAACATATTCTTAGAAACATTGTCTTCGAAGTTACAGAACAAATCAGTGGTTATGGCAGATTGTTATTGTAACAAACAGCTAGAGCATCTGAATACCTCGTTTCTTTTTAACAGTGATCAAACATACTATACCATTGGGAAAAAAGAGATAGAAGCTACGGATGGTAAACCAGTCTATCGCCTATCAAGAATGTTATTCAGAAATCCAAAACAATATAAAGATATTGCAAACCAAGACTGGAATTTATCCAACGAATATGGAGTACAACAATTCGTGATTCACTATCTTGCCAAAGGATTCTTTGCACACATGAATCAGAGGTTGGTTTCCTATACTGAGCAAACAAGGGTGCAAAAAGAGCATTATGATGAACAGTATATGGTGTTGAAAGATTTATATCAAATATATCATTATCATCCAGAACGAATTAAGCAAATGTATGAGAAACTTCGAACACGTTATCTAAGTGCAGAGGAAAACGAGCTTTTTGAGTTTATAAGGAAGTACCCAATCAATGAAATTTTTGATTATGAGTATCATCCAAATGTGTTAATTGGTATTGAAAGCTTTACTCATGGTGGCGGAGAGATCATGCCAATCAGATTAGCAAATGAATTACATGAAAAAGGTGTTCATGTTTATGTGCATATTAAGAATCCAGATGTAACAGAAGAGAAAGTTCGTGACATGCTGAATTCCGAAATCCCTGTGTTCTATACAAGTCAAGTGGATGAGATTGCAACTATTATTGATGGTTGTGGCATTGAGGTAGTGAATACTCATCATCAGTGCCTACAAAGTTTCTATGCAATGGGACATGAAAGTTTTGAGCAGCAAGGAGTTAGAATCTATCATGTTGCTACATCCCATGGTTTATATGATCAGTTTGAAGATTCCACGTTGAACTATATATTTCAAAACCAGCTGAAGGACCAAATTAATCATTGGACTTATGTAGCAGATAAGAATATAGAACCGTTCCAGAAGCATAATGTTTATAATCGGGATGATTTTATAAAAATACCAAATGGAATGGAACGACCAATTATAACAGCAATTTTAAGAACAGAGCTGCATATCCCTGAAGGAGCATTTGTATTCGCACTTGCAAGTAGAGCAATTCCTGAAAAGGGATGGTTAAGTGCGATTGAGTGTGTGAAACAGATTCAAGAACAAGTTAGTCGGGAGGTACACCTGATACTTATTGGGGAGGGACCTGTTTATGAGGTACTGAAAGATAGTAATATCCCGTCCTATGTTCACTTACTAGGATTTAGAGATAATCCATGTGATTACTATCATATATCAGATGCTGTAGTTTTGTTGAGTACTTACAAATCCGAAAGTGCGCCATTGACATTAATTGAAGCTATGATGGTCGGAAAACCAATAATTGCTTCTGATATTGGGGATATTAAGCAAATGATGACATGCAATGGTAAAATTGCTGGAGCGGTATATCCTCTAGATCAAGGGAAAGTACCACAGAATGAGGTCATTGAAATCATGAAAAAAATGATCGATGATACCGACTATTATCTAAAATGTTGCTCTGTAGCTCAAGAAAAGAGTAAGGATTTTGAGTTATCTCATATTGCAGATTTATATTACAAAATTTATAGAAAGTCAATAGAAAATAGTGATTTTGGACTTGCGAATCTGTATAGGAATGAAATTAGTAAGTCAAATGAATTGCTTGCAAAATCACGAAGAGGAGATCAGACCTTAAAGGTATCTGTAATCGTACCCAATTATAATCACTCTAAGTTCTTACGTCAGAGACTGGATTGTATCTATCAACAGACCTATCGTAATTTTGAAGTTATCTTGTTAGATGACTGTTCCAAGGACAACAGTAGGGAAATTTTAAAAGAGTATGCTGATCGGTATCCAGCAATTACACGATATGAACCGAATGAAACAAACTCTGGAGGTGTGTTTCACCAATGGTGTAAGGGAATGAGATTAGCTACTGGTGATATCTGTTGGATTGCTGAATCTGATGATTTCTGTGAGCGTAATTTTATAGAAAAGCTGATACCTGCATTTAGCGATCCGTTGGTAAATCTTTCGTATTGCCGTTATGAATTTGTGAATCAGAACGGCCAATCTAAGGAATTTACATTTGATTCCTATGTAGCACCAGTGAGTGACACAAAATGGAAATCAAGCTATGTAAATGATAGTAATAATGAAGTAAATGAGGCTTTGTCAGTAATCAACAGTATTCCAAATGCTTCAGGAGCCATGTTTAGAAAACCAGGAAAGCTTCATATATTTGATGAGAAGCGTTGGTTATCTATGAAAATCTGTGGAGACTGGGTGTTCTATCTATATGTTATATATGGTGGAAAAGTTGCTTATTCAGTTGATACAAGAAGTTATTTTAGATTCCATGACAACAATAGTTCGGCATCTACCTATTCAAGACCAGAGTATTATCTTGAACATGCATATGTTGCAGAAACGTTAAGAAGTTTATATGGTGTGGGAGAATCTTTAATACAAAGCATGTATGAAAGAATAGAAAAATTTTATAATGAAAATGTAAAGGATGCTGATATGAAGTTTAATCAGTTGTTTAACCTCAAAGAGGTATTATCGTTTAAGAAAAAGGAAGTTGAGGTTATAACCAACCAGAACGAACCTGATATGAGTTCAAAAGTAAAAAATGGAAGCGCAAAAAAGTATGAGACAATGATTATTAATCCTGTAAAATCAGGTGGTACAAATCTTGATTCAGATGTTGCAGAAAAGGTCCTTTATTATGGAAATAATGTAGGAAATATGATGTTTGTTGAGTCAATGAAAGAACAACTAATATACGAAGATGATATCTTCTTGATACCACAGGAAGATGACAGATTAGATAAGTATGCCTTAGTTATGCCATCGTCTAATTTCATCATTCGTGGTAATCCCGAATTTATTGAAAACATACAAAGGTTTATGGATAGTGTAAAAGGGCCATTTACGTTAGCGGGTTTAGGCGCACAGTCCAATTCAAAAGATGATACACCAAAGAAATTAGTATCCGAATTAGACCCAATCAGACTTAGATTCTTCAAGGCGCTTTCAGAACGTGCCGTTTCTATTGGTGTACGTGGAGAATTTACAGCTGCTTGTTTAGAAGAAATGGGAATCCACAATTATCGTATTATTGGTTGTCCATCTGCTTACATGTATTTAGATGGAAGCTTTAAGATGAAACAGCAGCCGGATGCGAAGCGGAGTGTATTCACAGTAACAACAAAGAGACCAATGGAAAGTAAGATTATTGATCTGGGAATTCAGCATAATGATCAGTGGATCATGCAGATGATGACAGAACATCCAGAAATAGCCTTTGAAGGGAAAGACCTATCTGATGATGCCTTTGTGAGAGCCTTTCCAAAGCTGAATGCTTCCAAAGAAGAGTTGGTTCAGTTCATGAGGACTAATGCACATATGTTCTTTAGCTACAAGGAATGGTGTGAGTTCTTACAAAAGAATGAAATATCATTTTCATATGGAAGTAGATTCCACGGAAATATGTGTTCATTAAGAAATGGTGTTCCATCATTATGGATCACACATGACAGCAGAACGAGTGAATTAGTAAACACATTACATCTACCTAGCATAAACTACGAACAGCTAGAACAGGTCAAATGTGTCGAGGAATTAGTTGAATTCTGTAACTATGATGATTTTAATAAGAATTATCGTAGATTGACAGAAAATTATGTCGAATTCCTGAATGAGAACGGGCTAAGCCATAAGTTTAAGCTATAGAGGGATAGAAACAAGATGTAAATGAATTCTTATTTATTTCTTGAAATTAACAATAATATATGCAAACATACAAGCAATTGTATATTATAAAGATTAATCATAGGGTGATGAGGATGTAATTGGTAGCAGGTTGACTTAATACGCTACAAAATGTAATTCGTCTACAAAGGGCTACGAACTACAAATAGTATTTTTGGAAGTTGCTAATTAGTATAGAGTTGATTATATAGAATGGAGAGTATCATGTACAATTATCTAATAGTAGGAGCAGGCCTTTTCGGCTCAGTCTTCGCATATGAAGCTAATAAAAGAGGAAAAAGCTGCTTAGTAATTGATAAAAGAGATCATATAGCAGGAAACATATATACAGAAGGCGTAGAGGGGATAAATGTTCACAAATACGGTGCCCATATATTCCATACCTCGAATAAATCGGTGTGGAATTATGTAAATCAGTTTGCAGAGTTTAATCACTATATTAATTCACCAGTTGCTGTATATAAGGACGAGCTTTATAATTTGCCATTCAATATGAATACATTTAGTAAGCTATGGGGAATCCGTACTCCAAGAGAGGCTAAAGAGCATATTAATAAACAGATTAAAGAATTGAATATTGGAGAACCAAAAAACTTAGAAGAACAAGCATTATCGTTAGTAGGAACGGATGTTTATGAGAAGTTAATCAAAGGGTATACGGAGAAGCAGTGGGGAAGAAGTTGTACTGAACTTCCAGCCTTTATTATCAAACGTTTACCACTACGTTTTACCTATGATAACAATTACTTTAATGATCCATATCAAGGAATCCCAAAAGGTGGTTACACTTCAATTATTGAAAAGATGCTTGAAGGAATAGAAGTTAGAACTAATACGGATTATTTTGAACTAATAAAAGAACAACCTAAGATAGCAGAGAAGATTGTATTCACAGGTATGATTGATGAATTCTATGATTATCAATTAGGAGAATTACAGTATCGTTCCTTACGATTTGATTCGGAAGTTTTAGAGGAAGAAAATTATCAGGGGAATGCGGTTGTCAATTATACGGAGCGTGAAGTACCATATACTCGTATAATAGAACATAAACATTTTGAATTCGGAAAACAACCTAAAACGGTAATTACAAAAGAATATCCTTCTGAATGGGTAAAAGGATCGGAGCCATATTATCCAATTAATGATGAGAAGAACGGAAAGCTATATGAGAAGTATAGTAAATTAGCTGAGAAAGAAAAGAATGTCATCTTTGGTGGAAGACTTGGTCAATATCGTTATTATGATATGGACAAGGTAATTGAATCTGCTCTACAAGCGATTGAAAAAGAATTTAGTGAGTAACAGATATGGAATGTCGAGGCTATGTAGCCTCGACATTTTTTAGAGATCATTTTCAGCTGAGTTGGAAATTGGAATCAGAATATGACAATCTACAATAGGAATACTGTAGATTGTCATATTATATTTTTATGATTTAGAACCTGAACGTATCCTTAACCCCTACCCATAATTGATCTTTCTCACTAAGATTCAAAGCAGTACCGTCTTCTAGCTGGTATCCCTCCGCAGAAGCAGTTCCTTTGTATTCGCCAATCACTTGTGGCCAAGTAATTCCGATTTCTGGATCGTTCCATGCTAGGCCGCCCTCATCGCCTGGATGATAGAAGTCGGTACATTTGTAACAAAATTCTGCAATGTCACTTAATACTAGGAAGCCATGCGCAAAACCTTCTGGTATATAGAATTGCTTTTTGTTCTCTTCTGTAAGTTCAACACCAAACCATTTACCGTAAGTCTCACTGTTGCTTCTTAGATCGACAGCAACATCGAATACTGATCCTTTGACAACTCGAACCAATTTACCTTGTGGATATTCTTTCTGAAAGTGTAAGCCACGAAGTACTCCTTTGACAGAACAGGATTGATTGTCCTGCACAAAGTGCATGGTAAGGCCCGCTTCCTCCATATCTTTTTGATTATATGTCTCCATAAAATATCCTCTAGCATCACCGTGAACCGTAGGTTCGATAACACAGAGTCCCTTGATGCCGCCGGCATCCTTTTCTATTTTAATTTGTCCCATTTTATTTTATACCTTTCATAAAATGTAACTGTTCAGAGCCAAGCAGAATAATTAAAAAATGCATGTTGAATGCTTGCATTCAGGTATGCGTTTTTGAGTTATTCTATTTGGCGGATGCGCCACATCGAGGAAAACCGTAGGTTTTTCGAGAGTGGCTCTGAACAGTTACTATAAATTTATAGAATCTCTTTTAGATAACGATTTAATGCATCCTGCCAAGTTGGGAGAGGAGTAAATCCTTCGTCTACAAGCTTACTCTTATCAAGTCTGCTATTAAAAGGTCTAGCCGCTTTGGATACTCCATATTCTGCGGTTGTGACAGGAGATACGGTTAACCTATCTTCTGAATACTCTGTATATCCTAATTCAATTGCTTGACGAAAGATTTCTTTTGCAAAATCATACCAGCTGATGTATTCACCTTCATTGGTAGCATGGTAGTAGCCATATTTCTCTGTTTCAATCATATCTACTAGTAATCTTGCTAAATCATAGGTATACGTTGGTGTACCTATCTGATCGCTGACAACCGTTAATGCATCATGTGATTTTCCTATTTTTAGCATAGTTTTGATGAAGTTATTACCATTTTTTCCGAATACCCAAGCGATTCGTACAATGAAATATTTATTAAGTAGTTCTGCTACAGCCAGTTCACCTTCTAATTTGGTTTTTCCATATACATTTAAAGGATTATAATCCTTGCAATCTGGTTGCCAAGGTTCTGTCCCCTGGCCATCGAATACGTAATCTGTAGAGAGATACATCATTTTAATATCCAACTCTTTGCAGAGTGTTGCGATATGTTTTGTTCCAATGGCATTTACAAGATGGACTTTTTCTTTATTATCTTCATCTTCTGCAGCATCTACAGCAGTCCATGCAGCACAGTGAATGACTGCATCTGGATTTGCATTTCTGATACCATTTTCAACAGAAGAATAATCGGTAATATCCATTTCTTCAATATCTACGCCAATTGCTTCATGGTTTCTTTTGACCAATTCGTTAACAACATCATGGCCCAGCTGTCCATTGACGCCTGTTACAAGTACTTTCATTCTATAACCTCCATTAACAATCTTATCGATTGCTATACATTGTTTCATAATAGTTTTGGTATTCTCCAGATATAATGGTTTCCCACCATTCTTTATTAGTAAGGTACCACTGAATTGTCTTTTTAATACCATCAGCAAATTTGGTTTCTGGAAGCCAGCCTAACTCTGTATGAATTTTTGTTGGATCAATAGCATAACGCATATCATGTCCTTTACGATCAGTAACATAGGTAATTAGGCTTTCTGGTTTGCCTAGTTCCTTACAGATGATTTTAACAATATCAATATTTTTCATTTCATTGTGTCCACCGATGTTATAAACTTCTCCAACACGTCCCTTGTGGATAATTAAATCAATAGCTTTGCAGTGATCCTCCACATAGAGCCAATCACGAACATTCTCACCTTTGCCATAGACAGGAAGTGGTTTGTCATTCAATGCATTGGCAATCATGAGTGGAATCAATTTCTCTGGAAAATGATATGGTCCATAGTTGTTGGAGCATCGACTGATAGTAACAGGAAGACCATAGGTTCTGTGATAAGCTAATACTAATAAATCAGCAGCAGCTTTTGAAGAACTATAAGGGCTGCTAGTTTGAATTGGAGTTTCTTCTGTAAAGAAGAGGTCCGGTCTATCAAGTGGCAAATCACCATACACTTCATCAGTAGATACTTGATGATAGCGAGTAATACCATATTTTCTACAAGCATCCATTAAAACAGCAGTACCTTTGATATTCGTGTCTAAGAACACTTCTGGATTTTCGATGGAACGATCTACATGGCTTTCCGCAGCGAAGTTCACGATAATATCAGGATGTTCTTCTTCGAATAGTTGATAAACTGCTTCACGGTTTGTGATACTTTCCTTCACAAATCGGAAGTTAGGATTGTCCATAACGGTCTTAAGAGTGGATAAGTTTCCCGCATATGTTAAGCAGTCTAGACAAACAATACGGTAATCTGGGTATTTCTCTAACATATGAAAGATAAAATTGCTTCCAATAAATCCGGCACCACCGGTAACGATAATAGTCATAGTTTTAATCTCCTTATATTTGTTATTGTTGTATAAGATTCGAGTACCTTAACGTAAAATATCTAGATATTTGCCATCAAGAACGTCTTTTAAATATTGACCGTATTGGTTCTTTTTCAAAACTTCATAAACTTCTAGGACATCCTCTTTCGTAATCCAGCCTTTTAGATAGGCAATTTCCTCTAAACATGCAATTTTACGATGTTGATGGGATTCTATTGTTTTCACAAAATTCGTCGCCTCAACTAGGCTTTCATGAGTTCCAGTGTCTAGCCAGGTAAATCCTTGACCAAGCAATTCCACGTTCAAGTTGTTGTTCTCAAGATAGATACGGTTTAGATCTGTGATTTCTAGTTCACCACGTGCGCTTGGTTTAAGATTCTTTGCATACTCCACTACACGGTTATCATAAAAGTATAAACCAGTTACACAGTAATTACTCTTTGGTCTTTCTGGTTTTTCTTCGATAGAGATTGCCTTTCCAGTTGAATCAAATTCTACGATACCAAATCGCTCAGGATCATCTACATAGTAACCGAATATCGTTGCTCCTTTTCCTTGCTCCGCATTTTCTACGGCAGTTTGAAGTCGAGTATTCAAACCATGTCCCGCAAAGATATTATCACCAAGGACCATAGCAACGGTGTCATTACCAATGAATGGATCCCCAATAATAAAGGCTTGTGCTAATCCGTCTGGATTTGGTTGAACGGCATAGGAAAGACGTACACCAAATTGGTGACCGTCTCCTAAGAGTTCCTTGAAACGTGGGGTGTCTTGCGGTGTAGATATGATCAGTATATCACGGATGCCAGCATTCATAAGAACCGACATGGGATAATAGATCATTGGTTTATCGTAGATAGGAAGTAACTGTTTGGATGTTACCATGGTCAGTGGATACAGGCGTGTGCCAGAACCTCCGGCTAAGATGATTCCTTTCATGATGATTCTCCTCCTCATATTTTAGTGTATTACTATAATAATCATTATAAAAGGTGACGCTAGGTCACCTGCAAGTACTTTTTTATCATTTTATAAATTATTTACTTTTTACATAAAAAGATACCTGCGTCTTTCGTAATGTGGAATACGTTATCTGTTTGTTTCTTCACATAGGAACGGAAGTCATTGTAATGATCTATTAGGTACTGGTTTTGATTTCCATGGCAGGAAAGAATATAGGAGATTAATGGCTCTGAATCTGGAACGAGTAAGGAATCTTCATAGGTTTTGCATTCAATTACTGAGAAATAGGGAGCTAAGATTTCCATACCATTCTCTAAGCCGAATTTTTCATACAGCTTGTCAGCAGAGAGAACAATTCTATCATTAAAACCCTGAACCAACTGGCTTATTTCTACCATATGATTGCTACCATATGTACTACAAAGAAATAATCCGTCGGGTTTTAAAACTCTGCGTACTTCCTGACAGACCTGTGCGATATCCTCGCAGTAGAATAATACGTGATTTGCAATAACTAAATCAAAGCTTTCTGACTCATAGGAGATCTGTTTGCAGTCAAACGCCTGAAAGGTGAACCGCATATCTTCTGTACCTATGGCACGGCGTGCATCACGAAGCATACCTTCAGAAAGGTCGGATAAGGTGATGGTAACATGATTTGGTAACAGTGAGAGATTACTTGTCCATAGCGTTCCATCGCCACAACCGATTTCTAGGATTTTCATATTAGGCTTGATATGACACTGTTCATAAATCCAAGGGAACCAACCTTGCTTATTCTGTGAATATAAACTGTGAAGATTGATTCTTGCAGAAATATTAGATGCATTTTTATACTGATTTTTCATACTCTTTTCCATTCCAGTTAAGTGAATGAGATGTAACATGTTACTCCAATCAATAGAATGTTCTGTCTGTATAGCATTGCAAGTATCTTCTATTGCCTTTTCAACTAGTTGCATCTGTTCAATTCGGTCCCGAATTAACTTGAGTTGTAGGTTCAAAGAATTTATCATAAAGTGAGAATCGGTATCATTAACTGTCATCTCTTTGATATCTTCTAGTGAAAAGCCAAGATATTTTAGAAGAAGAATTTGTTGAAGCCTCGCCAAATCCTCATCAGTATAGAAGCGAGCGCCTTTATCTGTGACCAAAGAGGGGGGTAAGATATTCTGTTTATCATAATAGCGAATGGTACGCAAGGTAACATGAGCCATGCGAGCAAATTCACCGGAGGAGTAATAACCTGTTTTTTTCATGTCTTTTGGTCCTCTCTATATAGGAGATAATTTGAAGTCTGTATAGTTCTAATTATAAACCAAAGGATAGAATGAGGCAATGAATAGAAAACAGAGATGAATGTAGAAAGTGTATAATAACATGCCACTATATTAGGAATATATGTTTAATTCCAGGTATAGTGGCATGTTAGCGCAATCAATCCATTCTAATAGAAGGTTTTTCTATTTATCATTAATATCTAGGTGATCTAATCTATCCAAGGACCGACCCCCCATGGTTCATTAAATCCGGAGGAACTAGGATTAGGGCGAGGACCAGGATACACCCAAGTGTTGGGATCGTAATTATACCCCCTAGGACCAGGAATAGGTCCCCAAGGACCGGGACCGCATTGACCAGGCCCCCAAGGCCCCCAATGATTCCCGCTACAATAGGAAGTAGTAGTTACCTTTCGTTTTGCCATATGTTTACTCACCAATTTACATGTCGTTATAATGTATAATATGTTTGAAAGTTAGAAAAAGTGACTGATTTTGTACTTTACATTGGCATAGGTATGTGAGAAAATAGAAGAAGTGAATTTTTGGAGAAGGTAGAGTGAAATGCTCTTGCACAAACGCTTTATTTTGGAAGGAGTAAACACATTAGTATGTTAAAACTAATACGAGAGAATAAGTTGTTATTCAGAAGAATATTTTTGATTATCCTAGATGCGTTAATGATTAATGTATGCGCATTTATGGCAATATTAATCAGATTCGATTTTTCATTTAATAGTATTCCAACGCATTACTTAGATGCAATTTTAGAATATGCACCATGGAATACGGTAATTACAATATTTATATTTTATTGTTGCAGACTTTATCATAGCTTATGGAAATACGCTAGTATAGATGAAGTTACCAATGTTTTGATTGGTTGTATCCTTGCAGCAGTAGCTCAATACATAGGAATCCATGCCGTGAAGTTGCATGTACCTAGAAGTTATTATCCACTTAGTATGGTATTCCTCATAGGAGGAGTGGTTGGAACAAGGTTTTTGTACCGTTTCATACGATTACTGTCTCAGCGTTACCATGGTGCGAAGAAGAGTCGTATCATGATAATTGGTGCAGGTGAGGCGGCGAATGTTATTATACGAGAGATTGCTGTAAGCCAATATGTTGATGGTGTTGTTGTATGTGCAATTGATGATAATCGCTCTAAGGTTGGAAGGTACATACAAGGAGTTAAGATTATTGGTACAAGGCAGAAGATTGTAGAAGCAGCAAGAAAGTATGAGATTACAGATATTATTATCGCTATGCCGTCGGCATCAAGGAAAGAAATTCGTTCTATTCTTGAAATCTGTAAAGAGACAAACTGTACATTGAAGATATTACCTGGAATATATCAATTAATCAATGAAGAAGTTAGTGTAAGTCGATTACGTACGGTTGAGATTGAGGATTTACTTGGAAGAGAACCTGTTCGTATCGATGCCAGAGAAGTATCTGATTTCTTACGAGGCAAGGTTGTAATGGTAACTGGCGGTGGAGGCTCAATTGGAAGCGAATTATGTAGGCAGATTGCATCTTTTCACCCAGCCAAATTAATTATCATAGATATCTATGAGAATAATGCATATTATATTCAGCAAGAACTTAAGAAAAAGTATCCAAAGATGGATCTTGAAGTCTTAATTGCATCTGTAAGAAATACAAATCGTATGGACCAGATCTTTGATAAATATCGTCCAGAATTTGTTTATCATGCAGCAGCCCATAAGCATGTTCCGCTTATGGAGGATAGTCCGAATGAGGCGATTAAGAATAATGTTGGTGGAACACTGAAGCTAGTAAAAGCAGCTGATAAGTACGGTGTAAAACGATTTATCTTCATATCCAGTGATAAAGCAGTTAACCCAACGAATATAATGGGCGCATCTAAGAGAATCTGTGAGATGATTATACAGTCGTTTAATCGCAGATCTCAAACAGAATTTGTTGCAGTTCGATTTGGTAATGTTCTTGGAAGTAATGGAAGTGTAATTCCATTGTTCAAGCAACAGATTATGAATGGTGGACCAGTGACAGTAACTCACCCGGATATTATTCGGTATTTTATGACGATTCCAGAAGCGGTATCCCTTGTATTACAAGCAGGAGTATATGCTCACGGTGGTGAAATCTTCGTACTTGATATGGGCGAGCCTGTTAAGATTGCTGATTTAGCAAAGAATCTAATTCGTCTATCAGGATTTATCCCAGATAAAGATATTCGTATTGTATATACTGGATTGCGACCTGGTGAGAAGTTATATGAAGAATTGCTTATGGAAGAGGAAGGGTTAAAAGAAACCAATAATAATCGAATCTTTGTTGGAGAGCCGATTATATTCGATGATGACGTATTCATAGAAGCAGTCGAGAATCTAGATTACATTGCAAAACAAGAATGCGAGGACATTCGCGAAGAAGTGAAGAAACTTGTGACAACATATGATTATAAAGAGTAGAGGAAGCTTCAATTAAACGTAGATAAATATGAAAGTAAATGTTGAGGTTAGTAAATCTTAATATACACTTTAATAAAAAGGCGATTACAGTATGGTAACCACTAAGGTTAACGTACTATAATCGCCTTTCTCATATCTTAGATAGATTTCTATAATTTTTGAGCTAATTCTTTAATATAAGTAGTTACTTGATCCTTAAGGTTATCTCTTTCTAAAGCAAAGTCGATGGTTGCTTTAATAAAGCCGAATTTATCCCCAACATCATAACGAATACCTTCAAAATCATATGCATAGACAGCCTGTAAATCCATAAGACGCGTAATTGCATCTGTAAGTTGGATTTCACCGCCAGCTCCAGGCCTTTGTGATGATAAGAAAGTGAAAATCTGAGGAGTAAGGACGTAACGCCCAAGTACAGCCAAATTACTAGGGGCCTTATCAATAGCAGGTTTTTCCACCATGTCTGTAAGTTTAACACGTCTTCCCACTGGTTTGTGGCTCTTAGATGGAGCAACGATACCGTATTTGTTAACTTGATCCTCAGGAACTGACTGTACACCTACGATAGATGCACCTGTTTCATGATAAGTTTCTATTAATTGTTCAAGAGCCGGTTTACCACCATGATTAATAACAACGTCGTCACCTAATAAGACAGCGAAGGGTTCATCCCCTATGAAAGATCTAGCGCATAACACAGCATGTCCAAGTCCGCGAGGCTCTTTTTGACGGACATAATAGATATTAGCTAAACTCGATATATCACTCATCATCTTAAGTTCGGCATTCTTACCTGCCTTTGCAAGATGCTCTTCTAATTCATAGGAGCGATCAAAATGATTTTCCATACAGTGTTTGTAGGAGTTTGTTATAATTAAAATCTCTTCTATACCACTTTGTACAGCCTCTTCAACTATATATTGAATTGTAGGGGTATCTACTAGTGGTAACATTTCTTTTGGAACCGCCTTTGTTACTGGAAGGAATCTTGTTCCAAGACCGGCGGCTGGAATAACGGCCTTCTTAATTTTTGCCATCTACTAACTCTCCTTGTACAATATATTTGGAAAATACGATAAAAATATAAGTATAATAATTAGTAGCAAACAACCATATTTTCCTAAAGTTCCTTATATTATAATATATATCCTCTGCTTTTACAACCAATAAAGGTCATGAAGTCCTTGAATCAAAATCAATAAAGTTAGTATTGGTAGGGATAATCTTTCTAAATTGGGTATTATATGTTATAATAATACGTAATAATGATTTGGTAACTTCAAGAAAAAAGGTATATAAACAAATGGAGGTACGCATGAAAGGAATAATTCTAGCAGGTGGGTCTGGGACAAGACTATATCCCATAACAAAAGCGGTATCGAAACAATTAACACCAGTATATGATAAGCCGATGATTTATTATCCTTTATCTATCTTGATGTTGGCTGGAATACGGGACATATTAGTGATCACAACTCCTCAGGATAATGCAAGTTTTCGTAGTTTGTTAGGAGATGGTACACAATATGGATTAAACATTGAATATGCAATTCAAGAGTCGCCAAGAGGACTTGCGGATGCGTTTATTATTGGTGAAGAGTTCATTGGTGATGATAGCGTAGCGTTAATCTTAGGAGACAATCTATTTTATGGACAAAGTTTTACGAAAACTCTTGAAAGAGCAGCAAAGATTAAAGAAGGCGCAACAATCTTTGGATATTTTGTACGTGATCCGAAAGCATATGGTGTAGTTGAGTTCGATGATAGTGGGAAAGCGTTATCGATTGAAGAGAAACCAGATATACCGAAATCCAATTATGCAGTACCTGGATTGTATTTCTATGATAATGAAGTAGTTGAAATTGCTAAGAATGTAAAGCCATCTTTACGAGGTGAGATCGAAATTACAACGGTGAATCAAGAATACATGAAACGTGGTAAACTACAAGTAGAAATCATGGGGCGTGGAATGGCTTGGCTAGATACAGGAACACATGAAGCATTGCTAGAGGCTTCTAATTTCGTCGCATCTATTCAGAAGAGACAGGGATTATATATTGCTTGTATTGAAGAGATTGCATATAAAAAGAAATTCATTGACCGTGAACAGTTATTACAATTAGCAGGACCAATGCTTAAAACAGAATATGGAAAATACCTAATGGATATTGCTAACGGATTATAAACCATAGAAAAGGGACAATCTTCAAGATTGTCTCTTTTCTTAAGCTTTTATTAAATATTCCAATTTGACTTATGTTTGCCAAAGAATCCATTTATTATGTATATGAATATTGGGTATGAGTGTAACTAAATAGAGTTTTTTAGAAAGAGGTAAAATATGAATGCTACTGGGAGGACAATGATGGAAGACAGAAAGAAAAGTAAAAAACAACGTAACATAAGTAGAATTACCTGCCGTCTTGTTATATTATCTTTGATTGCATGTCTATTCGCCTTCAGGGGTGATAAGAATACAATCAATGCAGCAGAGGGTGATACAGCAGATTTACGGTTTATATTTACGACTGATATACATGGACAGTTGAACAATATGGATTATGAAACGGGTAAAGCCTATACAGCTGGAGGATTGACGAAAGCGTATACATTGATTAAGAATGCTAGAAAAGAAGTTAGTAGCTCTAATTATCTGACATTTGATATTGGTGATAGTCTATACGATTATTCAACGGAGTATATCTTCTCCGAAGATCAAAAAGCAGTGCAGCCAATTTATCAAGCGATGAAGAAGATTGGTTATGATGCAATTACATTAGGTAACCATGATTTTGACTATGGTTATGAGTATATTTTAAATCAAATTAAGAATTCTGGTTTAAGTGATGTAACAGTTGTATCAAATGTATACGATTCGAAAACAAGTGAGCCAGTATGGAATGAGAATTTAATTATTACGAGAAATGTTAAAACGGCTTCTGGAAAGACTGCAACTGTTAAGGTGGGGGTAATAGGAGAAACAATTCCTAAACTATCAACGAAGACAGAAAGTTATCTAGGGGTATTGAAAACAGAAGATATCGTTGAAAGTGTTAAGAAACAAACAAGCATATTGAAAGCAAAGGGCGCTGATGTAATCGTAGTACTTGCCCATTCAGGATTTGGTAGTGAAGATGCAGACCTTAATTTCAAGAATGTGTCCTATGCAATTACAGAGATACCTGAAGTTGATGTAGTTTTATGTGGACATGAACATAGAATTTTCCCTAATGAAGATAAGACAACAACACATTATCAGTTACCGGGTGTTGATAAAGATACAAGTTTAGTAAATGATAAGGTTTTAGTTATGGCAAATGACCGTGGTAAGAGCATTGGTATTGCTGACTTAAAACTTAATATATCAAGTAGTGGTAAGGTTACAGTTGCAAGTGGTAAAGGTGAAGTACGCCAAGTTTCAATGTATAATCCATCACCGGACAAATCACTTAATAGTTTCTATGGAGACTGGGAGAGTAAATTACTTGACTATACCAAGAAGGAAATTGCGGTACTTGATAGTGATACCAAATTAACAAGTTATTTTGGTTATATCCAAGATAATTCCTCTATACAGTTAGTGAACGATGCAAAGCTAAGTTATGCTCACAAATACCTTAATACAGTTAAACCAGAGTATAAAGATTATCCCGTAATCGCAGCATCACAGTATTATAAATATGGTGCTAACTCCGTTGATGACTATGCCAATATTACAGGTGGGGTAACGGAATCAGAGCTAGCGCAGATACAAGTCTATAATGGATATGCTGCGATATATAAGATTACAGGAAAGCAATTACGTGAGTGGTTAGAGTGGATTGCAAGTGCTTATGAAACCATCTACCAAGAGGATATATCAAGTGACGCTACCATGGCAGAACTTGTACAGTCGGGAGTAGGAAAGCAATTAATCTCTGACGAGTGGCAAAATAGTTGGGGCAATTTCCGTGTCTTCGACGGTATTGAATATACTATAAGCCCAGTTAACAAACCTAGATATGATATAAATGGTAACAAGATTAATAATACCAACCGTATTACCAAATTAATGTATAACGGACAGAATGTAACGGATTCAATGGAACTCATTCTTGTAACAGATATTATAACAAAACCTACAGAAGCAACAGCCAATATAGATAATCAAAAAGTCTATGGTGGATATAACAGAGTACAGGTAATAGTCAGTGACTATCTAGCGGAACTTGCAAAGATGGGGAAAGTTAGTTATACAGCAGATAATAATTGGAATGTTCTTGTACCAGGTGGGTATACCTTCTTAATTAAGAGCCCTGTTACATCAGAGACCCTTGCAAAGAATACGAAATGGTACAGCAAAACGGCTGCATCATTAGGTGGTATAGCCTATATGCAAGGGTATGGTAGTGTATTAAGTACAATAAATTCAACACCTTCTATTATCCTTACTTCAACGAATACAGCAACAACGAATAAATCAGTTAAGATTTTAGTCGATGCCTATGCAGGGCAAGGAATACAGCAACTTAGATTTGTTTATGGAGATTATGATGTAGATAGTTCTGTATGGGATTCTGCAACAAGTGTTGTAAATGGAGGATTCACAGTATCAGCCAATGGAATCTATAGTGTATATGCTAAAGATATGAAAGGAAATGCTGTAGTTCGTAAGATTAAGGTAACGAACATTAGTGACACGGATCTTGAAGCACCTAAGGTAAATACGTATACAAACAGAAAAACTAAGATTACTGGTACTGCAGAACCAGGAGCAATCATTTATTTCGTGGCAAGTACAGGTTTATACAAGCATGTAGTAGATGCAGATGGTAACTTCTCATACGCTTTACCAAGTCAACCATCAGGTACAACGGTGCAAGTATATGTGGAAGATGCCAGTGGACGTACAAGTAAGCGAACGACAGTAAAAGTAAAACGTACAGGACCAAATGCCAGTACATTAGATGATGTTAAGAATACCAAAGCAGGAATCTCTGGTAACACCAATGATAGTGATGCAACATTAATAGCAATTGTAGATGATATAGTTTATGTTGCTAAGAACGGTGGAAAAGCAAGTTATCAGGCAAGTGAGATATATAAAGATAGCTTAACTATTAAAGAGGTTACTCAAACAATTGATTCGGATCTTAACTTTAAGCTAAGTACACCATTATTGAAGCCAGGTGTTAAAGTTAAGGTATATTCTATTGACCATTTAGGTAGAGCAAGTCGTGTGAATAATGTAACTGTAAAATCGGCAGGGCCTAATGCACCTTCCATCTATGAAGTTATGGATATTGAACGAACAGTATCTGGTAGAGTAACCTCAGCAGAATCAGGATCTGAGTTCAAAGTATATGTTACAGTTGGTGGTAAGACATATTCAGCCGATTCAGATGAGAAAGGTTATTATAGTGTACCTGTAGGTAAATTAAAAGCTGGTGAGAAGATTAGTGTCTATGCAACCGATGTTGTTAATAGTAAGACGAGAAAGAGTTATACATCATCAAAAACAGTAGGTAGTGTAGCAAGTTATATAACTACTGGAGTAGATTCTTTCTTTTTAGATAATATTACGAATAAGATGACTTCTTTCTCAATATATCAAGCTGCTGGAGAAGAAGTATTTGTCTCAATTAATAAGACTGTATATGAAGGGATAACCAACGATGACGGTGAGTTTACAATTGATTTAGACAAGAAACTTTCAGCAGGAACTAAGATTTATGCTTATACAAGATTTACAAATGGTACCGTATATGAAGTAGAAGAGCTTACCGTTCTTGCGGATGTTCCATTAGTACCATTTACAACAAACAAGAGTATTACAACGAATACAAAGACAATTAAGATGGTTACAGATGAAAAATGTACCGTTGTTATGACCATAGGAGATAAGAAATATACAAAGACAGATGGCACATATGACAGTGATTTAGATGGTTATGTATATTCCTTCTCAATTCCTAGAACGAATTCTACTGAGACAATCAAAGTATATGCTAAGAATAAGGTAGGAGCTAGTAAATCTGTGAAATTTTCAATCGAAGAGACTGCACCAAATGCACCAAAAGTGGATAAAGTGAAGTCAACAGATACAGAAATTACAGGAACAATCCACCTTATTGCACCAGATACTTTAGATGAGTATTCAGAGGTTACAGCGGATAATACTAAGACGGTTGTATACGCTAAGATCGGAAATAAGAAATACAAAGGTGAAGTAAATGATGACGGTGAATTCGTAATTAAGATTCCTAAACAAAAAGTTGGAACTGTTATCAAAGTATGGGGAACTAACAAAGCTGGTGGAGACGGACCAGAAAAAGAAATTAAAGTAATGAAATAACCTTATGAAGTCCTTGTGCAGTAAATTTTGGATGCAAAACTCTTACACATTGTTAAGGCTTCTTCGCTAACGTACTATAACACAAAACACGCTTCACACCTAAGTACTTCTAAGTGTGTACGCTATCGTTTTTTAGTCATAGTACGTCAGCGGAGAAGCAAATCTACGAGATTAAGAGTTTTGCTTATCTACGTTGATGATGCACAAGTACATGTTAGTTATTGATTAAAAATGTATTCAAGTGTATTCATCTTTAACTGTTTAAGACTTTTTGATAGATGAATCAAATTATATAAAGTAAAATAATAAGACTGCCAAGCCGCTTGTCTGCATATATTGAAAAGATAATGTATATGAGGAGAGGACTTGGCAGTTTTTGTACGATAAGGTAGATGCGAGGATTAAGCGTATAAAAAATTATAAAATTTGGTAAAAACATATTGACATTGTAGGAAAATAGGAGTATAAATAACTTATAAAACATATTAACTTACTAGGAATTATATAATTAAAAGAAAAGGGGAATATATTATGGCGAAGATAGCAAAAAAATTAACTGAATTAATTGGGAACACACCTTTATTAGAATTATCAAATTATGAAGAAAATAATAAGTTAGAAGCAAAAGTAATTGCAAAGATTGAATATTTCAATCCACTTGGAAGTGTTAAGGATCGTATCGCAAATGCGATGATCGAAGAGGGAATTAAACAAGGAAAGATTAATGCAGACACAGTAATCATTGAGCCAACAAGTGGTAACACAGGTATTGGTCTTGCATTCGTAGCAGCATCAAAAGGATTACGTTTAATCCTTACAATGCCAGATACAATGAGTATTGAACGTAGAAGAATTGTAGCTGCATTAGGAGCTGAAGTTGTATTAACACCCGGAGCAGAAGGTATGAAGGGTGCTATTGCAAAAGCTAATGAATTAGTTAAAGAATATGGTAATGCTATTATTCCACAACAGTTTGAGAACATAGCAAATCCAGAAATTCATAGAAAAACAACAGTTGAAGAAATCTGGAGAGATACAGATGGTAATGTAGATATTTTCATAGCTGGTGTAGGTACAGGTGGTACTATAACTGGTGTCGGTGAAATATTAAAACAAAAAAATCCTAACGTTAAGATCGTTGCGGTTGAACCAGCTGCTTCGCCAGTGTTAAGTGGTGGAAAACCAGGTCCTCATAAGATTCAAGGTATTGGTGCTGGATTTGTTCCAGGAGTTATGAATCTTGATATTGTTGATGAGATTATCAAAGTTGAAAACGAAGATGCTTTTGCTGCTTCTAGAGCAGTAGCGAAAGAAGAAGGTTTATTAGTTGGTATATCATCAGGTGCAGCAATCCATGCAGCAACTGAATTAGCAAAACGTCCAGAAAACAAAGGTAAGAATATCGTAGTATTATTACCTGATACTGGTGAAAGATATCTATCAACTCCTTTATTTGAAGAAGTTTAAGATTAAAACAAAGCTTCTGCGGTATACTAGCAGAAGCTTTTTATTCAAATAGTAATTATGGTAATAGAAAATTGTTATTAACGAAATATTGATAACCTCAAATAAGCTGCCACACAAAGTGCGACAGCTTATTTGAGGTTATGTTAAAAATACTTATTTTTCAGAGCTTTCGATAACTGTTACTGTACAGCTAACAGTGGAGCCATTATCTAAAGTTGCTTTAATAGTAGTACTACCAACTTCTTTAGCAGTAATTTTTCCAGTTGAGCTGATTACAGCTACATTGACATCACTACTTGAGAACTTTGGAATTTCAACCGCTGTATTAGGCTTGATAACAAGAAGATTCTCAAGGAATGGATATCTTTTACCAACAGCAAGAGATAACTCAGATTTAGCTAAGACAATACTTGCGGCAGGTGGTCCGACCGTGATTTCACATTCTAATGTCTTGATCGTCTTAGATTTTTCTTTGACAGTAGCAGTAATTATAACAGTTCCGTTTACATCATTTGTAGTAATTACGCCATCTTTATCAACAGTTGCAATTGCTGTATCATCAGACTTAAAAGATATAGTCTGATTGTTCTCTAAATTATACACTTTTAAGGTATAAGTTGAATTCGTTACTAAGGTTTTGCTTTTAACATTTAATTTTGCATTACTAGACTCTTCATTTGAAGGATTCGTAGTTTGACTTGCTTTCGCTGTAGTAGATAAATCATTAAATGGAATAGGTACCGTACTTACTACTAAGCTTGCAAGGCCAATTGCAAATAACCGTTTTTTAAAGTTCTTAACGTTCATACATAAACTCCTATCTGCATTCATTTCATGCAATCAGTATTAACATTAACCTATTATTTTATTATAATATTCACATCTCAAAGATGATTATATAATGAGTCTTTGTCAGAAACATGTCAAGATTGTAATAATTTCATGTTTTAGTAGAGTATCCAAGGGCTTGCAATTATTAGTAATTAATTTAGCGTCTATATGTAAAACTAGCATTCTAAGGCAATTTCGTAAGAAATTGTTAAGAATTAACCAATGGATGACACTTGTATAATACATAGTGTATACGATATAATAGAATAATAGTTTTAAAAATTGCTTGAGTTAACAGTAGTGAAAGGACGGTTAGACAATGCAACATATTTTAATTGCCGATGATAATAATGATATTACGGATATTCTAGCGACATATGCGCAAAAGGAAGGTTTTGAACCAATAGTTGCCTCTGATGGAGTAGAAGCGTTAGAATTATTTCAAAAATATAATCCAGTTGCGGTTTTATTAGATGTAATGATGCCGAAAGAAGACGGTTATGAAGTATGTAGAAAGATAAGAAGTAAATCAAACACACCGGTTATTCTAATTACTGCAAGGGGAGAAGATTTTGAGAAGATTATGGGACTTGATATTGGTGCCGATGATTATATCGTCAAACCATTTAGCCCAAGTGAAGTAATGGCAAGAGTTAGAGCAGTACTTCGAAGAATGACGAATGCTACTCAACCGCAGAAGTCAGAGAATACAATTACTATAAGCAATCTTGAAATCAATTTAGATGAATATACTCTCTACATAGATAGTAAGAAGATGTCATTAACTAAAAAAGAAATTGAGACAATGTGGACACTAGCAAGTAATCCGAATAAGGTATTTACTAGAGATAATCTATTAGATAGCTTATGGGGATTTGACTATTTTGGTGATAGTCGAACAGTTGATTCACATATTAAGAGATTGCGCGCAAAACTTGATAAAGTGGAGCACTTAGATTGGTCGATTAAGACAATTTGGGGTGTCGGATATAAATTCGAAATCGAGGAAGAATAATGAATATCGTAGATAAAGATAATAATGTAAAGATATATAATAGAATATCATTTCGGGTTTATCTTTATTTTGCTATTATAGTTTGTTTATTTGCTGCTACTCTAGGAGTTATGTTTGTACAATTAAGCGAGTCGAACACTAAGGCAACGTATAGAGAACGATTACTTAATAAAGGACAAAGCATAGCAGGGATTCTTCATGATTATATGGTTTATGAGAATTATGATGAGTATTCAGCATTCCTTATGACATTGAAGAAGATTGAAACTTCGGAGATGGATATTTGGATTGTTAATAATGGTGATGAAGAGAGTCCAATGAAAGGTCTTGCAGATACCGATTTGACGAATATAGAACTAAATAAAAGTATTAAATCAGTACTAGATCAATCTCTTGCAGGAAATGTTACAGATAAGGTCTATTATAGTGATATCTACAAAGAGACGTTAATGTCAATTGGTATTCCTGTGTATGATGATAAGGAAGAAGTAGTAGGTGCTGTTTTATTACATTCACCAATAAGAGGGCAAGCGCAGCTGATTAAAACAAGTGTACAAATGATTTTAATTAGTGCGGTGACTGCTTTGTTAGTATGTTTTGCTGCAGCATTTATCTTCGCAAGAAAATTAACTCAGCCAATTTCAAAGATGCGATTAACAGCGCTTGGCCTTGCAGAAGGAGATTATTCTCTTAAGATTAATAGTAATCAAAAGGATGAACTAGGTGATCTTGCAAGAATATTTGATATTCTATCTGAACGATTGGCACAAAGCGAGGAGGAAAGAAAGAATCTAGAACAGATGCGATTGGACTTCTTTGCAAATGTTTCTCATGAACTACGCACACCTATTACGGTTATTAGAGCATATACGGAGATGTTAATTGATGGAATCATTACTGATCCGGATAAAATAGCTTCAAATTATGATAGAATGTTGAAAGAATGCAAAGGCATGGAACGATTAGTAGGGGACTTGTTACTAGTGTCAAAGCTGCAGAATCCTGATTTTGCAGTTGAGAAAGAACCAATTAATTTAATTCAAATCTTTGATGATATTGTAAGAAATGCAACAGCTATATGCTTGAAGAAGAATATTACACTTAATATTAGTAAAGACAATGAGTCAGTTATGATGTTAGGTGATTACGATCGATTAAGGCAGATGTTTATGGTTATTTTTGATAATGCGGTTAAATTCTCAAAAGAAAATTCAACCATATACATAAAAATAACTAGTATGGAGACAATAAGAATATCAATTAAAGATGAAGGTGTTGGTATCTCGGAAGAGGAATTACCTTATATCTTTGAGAAATTCTATAAATCTAAATTAAGACAGAATGCCAATGGTTCAGGTCTTGGATTAGCAATTGCAAAACAGATAGCTATAAAACATAATGGTCAAATTGAAGTATTAAGTGAACTTGGAAAAGGAACTGAATTTATATTTACATTCGACCATATGAATGACCAAAGAGAACTCGAAGTAGAAGCGGCAGCAGCTTTATCGGATGATGACTGTTAATAGTACAAGCTGTTGATAAAAATCAAATTATTGGTAAAATATGAAATTTGCAAAACAAATCAATAAATTAGTCTTTTATCTTGAAAAATCAAATCAGTAGAGTTATAATATAAGAAATTGAAGAACAAATACAGGTAACTATTCCTGGAATGTGCGACACTCTTGTTATTTTGAACCTACATTCATGAATACGGGATACCAATATTTATAAGAATATGTCAGGCCACCGTTTGTAGTGGAAGGCAGACGCTTGTGTGAGGTAACCCACCTAGCTATAGCTAGGAGTCAAAATACAAGAAACGGCATTTTGGGGTAATTGCACAAATGATTAAGGCAGCGTAAGCTGCCTTTTTTTGCTCTTTATTCTATTAATAAAATCTTAAGGTAGTTGATACGAAGATATTATTGACAAAGATACTTGAATGAAATACCATGTTATAACGTAATCTATTGTTATATAATTTAAAGAAAAAAATATCATATTAAATGAAAGGTTATTCAATATATATGGAAAATACATCTACGAAAAAACAAAGAATTTACTTGTTTGATAATTTAAAAGCTATATTAATATTTTTAGTAGTTATGGGGCACATGATTGACATGGGTGCTTATAAATCGGATTTCATTCGTTTTATTTATTTTTTTATTTACTATTTCCATATGCCATTATTTATATTTATAGTTGGATACTTCTCAAAAAACACTATAAAGTGTAGGGAGCAGGCTTTTGATCGTTTTTTTATACCATATGTAATTGTTGTAGTATTATCTTACTTACAAATTAGGTTTATGCTGCCAATGGAAGAAGGTATACCTGGTTTTAGAGTTTTATCTCCTCCAAGTAGTCTTTGGTTTATAGTAGCTTTAATAATTTGGAAGTATTTACTCCATGACATTGTTAAGATTCGTTTTGTTCTATTCTTCTCACTTATCGGTGGATTATTAGTAGGATTTAGTCATGAATTTGGTTCAATCCTTGCATTAGGTAGAATTGGAGCATTTTCATTCTTTCTTTTATTGGGATATTATGCAGAGTATGAACATATTGAACGAATTAGAAAAATTCCTAAGGTGGTATCTTTAGCTAGTACTTTGGTGATAGCCTTTGTGGTTTATTATTTGGCATGCATTAAAAGGATAGATCTAGACAATATATTATTGAAGTCTTATTACGATGATAATTCTTCCATGGAAGGCTTTTTTTATAGAGGAGTTTATTATATAATTGCAATCATAATGATTATTGTATGCATTAATTTGGCATCGAATAAGAAATCGATATTAACAACAGTTGGTCAGAGAACATTTACCGTTTATTATTTCCATATGTTTATCGTAAGATTTATGGAGTCATATGGAGATAACATTACTATTTTTAAAGAGAACACAGGATTATACTTTCTGTTTGTCGTGTTAAGTTCAATCCTCATCGTTGGTTTGTTATCCCTTAAATGTGTAGATAACATCTACAACAAAGGCATAGATTTGGTAAAAAGGTTAATCTTTCGACCTATAAAATAATTTAATTGAAGTAATGTAGGAGGCGTATTATGAGACATGGGTTTGTAAAAGTAGCAGCAGCCACTCCAATGGTTAAGGTAGCTGATACGACATTTAATACAGAACAAATTATTGAATTAATTCATAAAGCTGCGAAAGAAAATGTGCGAGTTCTAGTATTCCCAGAACTATGTATTACAGGGTATACATGTGGGGACCTATTCTTGCAGAATGCATTATTATCCTCAGCAAAAGAATCACTAGTAAAGATTATACGAGCGACCAAGAATCTGAACATGGTAGTAGTGGTTGGATTACCAATAATGAAACTTGGTAATTTATATAATGTAGCAGCTGTAATTTTTGAAGATAAATTATTAGGTATAGTTCCTAAAGTAAATATCCCGAATTACTCTGAATTCTATGAAGCAAGATATTTCGGTATTGGTAATCAAAAAGTAGAATATGTAGATGTTCTCGAAGAAAGACAGGTACCTTTTGGATCTAATCTCTTGTTCCGTTGTATGGATATGCAGGATTTAGTAATTGCAGCAGAGATTTGTGAGGATTTATGGGTTCCAATTCCACCTTCTTCAAAGCATGCCCTAGCAGGTGCAACAATAATTGTGAATGCATCTGCAAGTAATGAAACAACAGGAAAAGATATCTATCGAAGAGATTTGGTTAGTGCACAGTCAGCTTCAACTATGTGTACGTATATCTATGCCAGTGCAGGTGAAGGCGAATCTACCTCAGATGTTGTGTTCTCAGGCCATAACATTATTGCGGAGAATGGCACTATCTTAAAAGAAGCACCACGTTTTACTAATGATCTAACCATAACAGAAGTAGATATACAAAAGATCGTAAGTGAGAGAAGAAGAATGTCAACATTCTGTACAAGCAATGATGAGAATTATACCTTTGTTGATTTCACATTCACAGATCATATGCATCAGAATAGATTAGAAACTTCATTGACACGCAAGTTTGATAAGACACCTTTCGTTCCAAGTAATAAGGACAGTCGTAACAAACGTTGTGAAGAAATCTTGAATATTCAAGCTCTAGGTTTGAAGAAGCGCCTTGAGCATATAGGATGTAAGAGTGCGGTTGTTGGAATATCAGGTGGCCTTGATTCTACATTAGCATTGTTAGTTATGGCAAAAGCATATGATATGATGGGCTTAGACCGTAGCAACATTATAGCGGTAACCATGCCTTGTTTTGGGACAACAGACCGTACGTATAACAATGCAGTTGCCCTAACGAATAAATTAGGTGCAACATTAAGAGAGATACCTATTAAAGAAGCGGTTCTTCTACATCTACGTGATATTGGTCATGATGTGAATGTTCATGATATTACGTATGAGAATGCGCAAGCAAGAGAGCGTACGCAGATATTAATGAATGTTTCAAATCAGGTAAATGGTATTGTTGTAGGAACAGGAGATATGTCAGAACTTGCACTTGGCTGGGCTACGTATAATGGAGATCATATGTCTATGTATGGTGTAAACAGCTCAGTACCTAAGACATTGGTTCGTTATCTTGTTGCTTATTATGCAGAGACTTTGGAAGATAAAGAGTTACAAGATATCTTACTTGACGTATTAGATACACCAGTAAGTCCAGAATTATTACCTCCTAAAGATGGTGAAATCTCACAAAAAACAGAAGACCTTGTTGGACCATATGAGTTACATGATTTCTTCTTGTACTACATTATGAGATTTGGTTTTGCGCCAAGTAAGATATTCCGTATCGCTCGTATCGCTTTTGAGGGTGAATATGATGATTCGGTTATCTATAAGTGGTTGAATACATTCTACCGTAGATTCTTCTCACAACAGTTTAAGAGAAATTGTCTACCTGATGGACCTAAAGTTGGTAGTGTTGCAGTTTCACCAAGAGGTGATCTTCGTATGCCAAGTGATGCAAGTAGTGCAGTATGGCTGAAAGATTTAGAACAGATTAAAGTTGAGTATGATATTGCAATATAATATATTTTGCAGTATGTTATAGATAGTATTATATAAAAGTAATGTTTGAACAGAGGAGAATATAGTATGGAATCATATGATATTGAAGATTTTATAGAAGAAGTGAAGTTTCAAATGACAGAGTATGATGTGCTTGAAGAGAAAACAATTCTTGATTGGGAAAAGAAAGCACGTGCGTATATTATGAAGCAAAAAAGAAATAAGAATATTGCTATTAAATCAAAAGACGAAATATACATTAAGGTTTATGATGATGAGTTAATGGCACGAATTGCACTTGAGTTTTATCGAGCATACCGTGATCAAGATTTAGACGGATATTGGAAGAGATTCAGTTTATAGAAGTTTAATAGCAGATTAGCGCTTGCGAAACTCTTTGTAATGTTGACAAACATATCAATGTGTTTTATGTCTGCCGTTACAATTTCCTGAATTGTGATTACGTCACATACAATGTTTTTTTATTGTATGGGTAAGTAACACAATTTTAAGGGAATTGTAGTAGGCAGCCTTAAAACACAGATATGTTGTCGACATGGAGAAGAGTTTCGCAAACGCCCATATACAACAGATAAAGGAAGGGATATTGTAAGCCTAGTTAATTGAAATGAAACTAGTTTGCAATATCCCTAACTTTTTATGTAGGTATAGATATACGTTATTTCTTTTCTGCCTTTTCTAGTGTTGCCTTAACTGCATCAAGGAGAAGGGTCTGTGTATATTTGCTGTTTGCGGATAATTCAACAGAATCAATGTCGCCTGTTTTAATGAGTTGAGATTCGATATCCTCAAGAGAAGGCTTAATTAAAGGATACATTGTTGTTACTGTTTCATTAAGATTTGTTATACTGACTGAATTAATATGGCTTTCATCGACAACAACTTCTATGTTTAGTGAAGTCTCCCCTATCGTTAATTCAGATGTCCATACTCCTGCTGTATATTTCGCTGATTCTTTAACATCGGGATCTTTCTTCTTATCTGGTAGAAACATAAAGATGAGAAGTAATATAAGAAGAATTCCCAGGCCAGCAAATATTGCTGTGTAAATTATTTCTTTGAGTTGTATAATTACAATCTTAGTTTTTGACATCTTTTATCCTCCATAAGTTTCGTTATTATAGTATATTATTTGACGTATCTATTTATGATAAAAAATTAGAAGATTTATAGAAAACCACTACATTATGTTAGCAGCTAAGTACTTGAAACAAGAACAAAAAGACTTAGGGTAGACGTTTAACAAGATTTGAGTTACCATTGTTTGTAGGAAAGAAAAGAGTAGATAATGGAGATTAGTGTGCGTAACTTTGTACCTGCGGTCCAAAGTTTGCAGGTTCCCAGAAAGGTATGGTTATATAAATGTCGTTACAACTTATATTAGGAAGTTCGGGTGTGGGAAAATCCCATCGCTTGTACGAAGAGATTATTAAGGATTCCATGCGCAATCCGGAGACAAATTATCTAGTTGTTGTACCGGAACAGTTTACGATGCAGACACAACGAGATATGGTTGCAGCGCATCCGAACCACGGGATTATGAATATTGATATTCTTAGTTTCATGCGCCTTGCTTATCGTGTCTTTGATGAATTAGGTGGACATGATAAGGTAGTCCTTGAAGACACTGGAAAGAGTATGATTTTAAGAAAAGTAGTAGAGAGCAAGAGTGAAGAATTGAATATCTTTAGGAGTAATGTTAGGAAACAAGGCTTTATTGGCGAGTTAAAATCAATGCTCTCTGAGATTTATCAATATAGTATCAGTCCGGATCAATTAGAGAAAACAATAGAGCAAGTGGCGAAGCGTCCAATGCTTCAGAATAAATTGCAAGATATCCTTACGGTATACAAAGGATTTAGCGAGTATATAGAAGAAAAATATATCACAACAGAAGAAATTCTTGATGTGTTATATGAGAAGGTGGAGAATTCCCAGTTTGTTCGTGATAGTGTAATTTGCCTAGATGGCTTTACGGGATTTACTCCCTCTCAAACGAAACTTCTTACTAAGCTTATAAGGCTTTGCAAGAAGGTCTATATTACAGTAACAATCGATGAGAGAGAACAAACAGTAGCAGATGAGGAATACCAATTATTTCACCTTAGCAAGAAAACAATCGCATCATTACAAGAGATTGCTATTAACGAGCAGGTTCCAATTGATAAAGCAATTTGGATAGAAGGTGTTGGCACTAATAAGGTTCCTTATCGATTTCTAGAGAGTCCGGGATTAGCTGCTCTTGAGAAGAACCTGTTCAGATATCCACGTGTTCCTTATAAGGACTATGTAGAGGATATTAGTATTCATATTGCTAAGAATCCTGCGGAAGAAGTTGCATTTACAATCGTACAGATTAAGAAACTTGTTAGAGAATATGGATATCGTTATAAGGATATTGCTGTGGTTAGTGGTGATATCGGTACTTATGGAAGAATTATAGAGAATGATTATGAGCAAGAAGGGATTCCATTCTTCATTGATAACAAGAAAGGGATAATTGGTAATCCCGCTGCCCAGTTAATTCGTAGTGTGTTAGAAGTGATTCAAAGGGATTTTAGTTATGAAGCAATGTTTCGTTATCTTCGCTGTGAATTGGTAGATATATCAGGGGAAGAAGTGGATATCTTAGAAAATTATGCCCTAGCAATGGGGATAAGAGGGTTTTCGTTGTGGAATAAAGATTGGGACCGTTCTTATAAATCTAGAAGTAAGATTGACTTTATTCGTTTGAATGAAGCGAGAAAAAAGGCAATTGCGGGTCTTGAAGAATTACGTTTCGTAGTTAAGAACAAAGAAGCTAATGTAAGAGAAATCAGTACAGCAATCTGTAGATTCTTAATAGATAAGCAAGTGGCAGCAAAATTAACGGATTATACGACTAGATTTGAGTCCATCGGTAAATTAGGTCTTGCCAAAGAATATAAGCAAGTATATCGTATGATTCTTGATCTGTTCGATAAGATGGTAGAACTTCTTGGTGATGAGATTATGCCCCTTGATGAATATAGTAAGTTGCTAGATACGGGATTTGAGGAAATCAAGGTGGGAATTATTCCTCCAAGTATTGATCAAATTGTTGTGGGTGATATTGAGAGAACAAGATTAAAGGATATCAAGGCATTATTTTTCTTAGGAGTAAACGATGGATTGATTCCAAAGTCATCGGATAGCGGTGGATTAATCTCTGATATGGAAAGAGAAATCCTTTTACAGCATGAAGTAGAGTTAGCCCCAACTAAACGTCAAAAGACATTTACAGAACAGTTCTATCTGTATCTGAATCTGACGAAACCTAGGAAACATCTATATATAACCTACAGCAAAGTAGGTATGGACGGTAAAGCAAAGAAAGCTTCTTATCTGATTGGTAAGCTTAAGCAGATCTTCCCTAAGCTTCAGATTAAGGATTGTGATAATCTTAAGGGTGAACTTTCGTATATATTAGCTACCAGACAAGGTATTCAATATGTTATCGATCAGGTACGAGAGTTTTGTGATACGAATCAATCATTACTAGATGATAATGAGGACAATGGCGGAAGTCTTAACATCGGAACAGATGTATTCAAGGAACTATATAGTTGGTATTGCAGTGATGAGGAGCGACGTAAAGTATTAGATACTATCATAGAAGGAGCATTTTATGAAGCAGAGGAGAACTCTTTACCGAAAGCAGTTGCCAGAGCACTATATGGCAATGAGTTGTCTGGAAGTGTTACAAGGTTAGAGAAATATGCAGCCTGTGCATTTGCTCATTTCGTTAGTTATGGACTTGGTTTATTGGAGCGTCAGGAATATCGTTTGGCAGTACCTGATATCGGAAATATATTTCACAAAGCTATCGATCTATTCTCTAAGAAGGTAAAGAAGAGTGAATATGAGTGGTATTCCATACCTGATGAAGTGAGAGAGCAATTTACAAAGGAAGCAGTTGAAGAGGCAGCAGTTGACTATGGAAACCAGGTTATCTTAAGTAGCAAGCGTAATGCATATATGTTAGAGCGTGTGATGAGAATCACCAAACGTACTATATGGGCGCTGTGTAACCAAGTTAGAAAGGGAAAATTCGAACCAGAAGCCTTTGAATTACAATTCTCCTTCCTTGATAATCTAGACACGGTAAATGTGGAACTAACAGAAGATACAAGAATGCAATTACAGGGGCGAATTGACCGTGTAGATATATACGAAGAACCAGAGAAGAACCGGTTCTTAGTTAAGGTTATCGATTATAAATCAGGACATAGTGCACTTGACATGGGACAAATCTTCTATGGTCTTCAATTACAGTTGGTTGTCTATCTAAGTGCAAGTATGGAATTGCAACAGAAGAAGAATCCAGATCATAAGATTGAACCAGCGGGTGTATTCTATTACAACATCGATGATCCAATCGTAGATAAGACAAGTGATGTGGAAGCAGCAATACTTAAAGAACTTAGAATGAATGGTCTTGTTAATGACGACATGCATGTAAGTAAATACTTAGATACCTCCTTCATGGACGCAGAAGGTAATATTAATGGTTCCGTGAAGTCAGATGTTGTACCAATAGAGACGAACAAAGATGGGTATCCAACAAAACGTTCTTCAACTGCATCAAGTAAACAATTCAAAGAGATGACAGAGTACGTAAACCATAAGATTGTTGAGATCGGAAGAGAGATCTTAGATGGGCAAGCAGAGGTGAATCCTTATAAATTAGGTGACCGTACGGCTTGTGATTACTGTGCCTTCCAAGGAATCTGTGGATTCGATGTGAAGCTACCAGGTAATCGCTATCATCAATTGAAGAAGTTAGAGAAAGAGGATGTATTTGCTAAGATGGAATGTGTATATACAAAGGAGGTGGAATAGATGGCAGAAGTAAAATGGACAAGTGATCAGCAGAAGGTAATTGACCTTAGAAACCGGAATATCTTAGTTTCAGCAGCGGCGGGATCTGGAAAGACAGCAGTACTTGTTGAGCGTATCATTAAGATGATCTCGGAAGGAGAGAATCCGGTTGATGTAGACAAGCTTCTAATCGTTACATTTACCAATGCAGCGGCAGCGGAGATGCGAGAGAGAATCTTACAGGCAATCGAGAAGAAACTGGATAGTATGCCTGATAACAAGCATCTACAGAAGCAGATGATGCTAATTCATAGTGCGCAGATTACAACCATTCATAGTTTTTGTTTAAATGTAATCCGTAACCATTTTAATGTCATTGACTTAGATCCTTCCTTTCGTATTGCAGATGAAGCAGAGCTTACTCTCCTTCGCGCTGATGTAATTGAAGAGTTATTAGAGGATCGTTACGAGAAAGCAGAAGAAGATTTTACTACTTTCGTAGAATGTTATGCTAGTGGAAAGTCAGATACGGCATTGGAGGAATTGATTCTACAGTTGTATCATTTTTCTATGAGCTATCCATGGCCTATGGATTGGTTAGAGTCACAAAAAGAATCCTTTTGTTTGGAGTCTGTGGAACGTCTGCATGAAACAGAATGGATGAAGGGATTACTTAATTATATTAAGTCCATGACAGGTGATTTAATGTGCCGTAATGAACAAGCAAGGGAGATTGCTAATGGCATAGGCGGTCCTTATATGTATGATGAGGCGTTGCAAGAGGATCAGTTGTTAATTCGTGATCTTATGGAGGCGGAGTCTTATCATCAGTATTCGGAGATTCTAGATAACCTTAAGTGGAAAGCATTATCCCGTAAGAAAGATGAGGATGTCGATCCTACGAAGAGAGAGCAAGTTAAGGCGATACGTGATGAAGTGAAGAAAGCGGTTACTGATATCAAGAAGAATTATTTCTATCAATCGGAAGAAGAGATGTTAGCAGACTTGCAGAATGTAGCCCCTGTTATGAAAGTATTAATAGATTTAACAATCGAATTCGCTGAACGTTATGCTGGGGCGAAGGAAGAGAAGAACCTTGTTGATTTCAATGACTTGGAGCATTTTGCACTTAATATTCTTGTTAAGAAGGAAGATGGAGTAGTTGTTCCATCGAATGTTGCTGATGATCTAAGTGAGTATTACGAAGAAATCTTAATTGATGAATATCAGGATAGTAACTTAGTACAGGAGACGATTCTAACGAGTATCTCTAAGGAGAGAATGGGCAGAAACAATCTGTTCATGGTTGGTGATGTTAAGCAGAGTATCTATAAATTCCGTCTTGCTAGACCAGAGTTGTTCATGGAGAAATTCCATACCTATTCACTGGAAGATAGTACAAAGCAAAGAATTGATCTACATGCTAACTTTAGAAGTAGAGCGGTAGTTCTAGCTTGTACCAACTATATCTTCGAACAGATTATGACGAAGCAATTAGGTAACATCGAATATGATGAAGATGCTGCACTCAATCCTGGAGCTGTGTTTGAACCTTGTGATGAGAAAATCTCCACTACAACAGAAGTTTTGCTTGTAACAGACGAAGAGTTCGATAAGAAGGAAGAACTTTTAGCTAACGCGGATAATAATCAAAGCAGTGAGAGCGAAAGTGGTATAGAGAATAGTGATGGGAAAGCAAGATCTAAGACAGAATCTAAGATAGAGAAGACAGAACTAGACAAAGAGCTAGAGGAATATACAGCTAGAGAGCTTGAGGCAAGGGCGATAGGTCTTAGAATAAAAGAACTAATTCAACCAGATACCGGACTTAAGGTCTGGAATAAAGAGAAGAAATGCTATGAGACCGCTAGATATAGTGACATTGTAATTCTTCTTAGAACGATGAGTGGTTGGGCTCAGACATTTGCAGATACACTTATGTCAATGGGAATCCCTGCTTTTTCAGATACGCAATCAGGATACTTTTCTGCAATTGAGATTCGCACAATTCTTAATATGTTACGTGTAATTGATAATCCAAGACAGGATATTCCGCTAACAGCAGTATTGCATTCAAAGATGGTTGGTCTGACGACAACGGAATTAGCAATCATTCGAGGAGCTAAGGAAGATTGTGATATGTATGATGCTGTGAAGTATTATGTAGAGAAGTATCATGCGATTGTTGGTAATGATTCTGTTAAAGATACATCGGAGTTTGATAATCAGTTTAATAAAGAAATTGGAAGTAAGCTTACTATATTCTTCGAACGACTAGAGAATTACAGGGAGTGCCTAGCTTATACACCAATCCATGAATTGATCTGGTTAGTAATTAGGGATACGGGTTACTACAATTATGTATCTGCGATGCCAGCAGGGGATCGTCGTAAAGCGAATATTGACATGTTAATTGAACGAGCAGTTCAATATGAAGCTACAAGTTACCATGGACTTTTTCAGTTTGTTCGCTATATCGAGAAGCTTCATAAGTACGATATTGATTTCGGAGAGGCAGTAACGGTTGGAGAAGGCGAGAATACAGTACGTATCATGAGTATTCATAAAAGTAAAGGCCTTGAATTCCCTATTGTATTCGTAGCGGGTATGAGTAAAGTATTCAATAACCAAGATGCAAGAAGTAAATTAGTGATACATCCAGACTTAGGTATTGGTCCAGATTATGTGGATCCGGAGCTACGTATCAAGTCACCGACACTGCTAAAGAAATTTATCCAAAAGAGAATCGTGCTTGAAAACCTTGGTGAAGAACTCCGTGTTCTATATGTTGCATTAACTCGTGCCAAGGAGAAATTAATTCTTACAGGATATGTACCGTCAGTTGGCGATAAACTAAAGAAATGGTCAGATACGAAAGATCAGACCAATCGTGCGTTATTGTTCCAGAAGTTAGCGGGAGCAGGAAATTATTTTGATTGGGTAATGCCTTCTTTAGTAAGACATAAGGACAGCTACAGTTTACTACAGCAGTATAATATTCAACCAGGGGTGAACCTTGAACCGAATAAAGAACGTGATGTAGAGGCTAATTTCGAAATCAGGACAATTGATGTGCTTCGTACTGTTGAAGAGGAAGTAGCGAGACAACTTGTTAATACTGATAAGAAACAAAAGCTATTGCAATGGGATACAGAAAAGATATATGATGAGGGCATTAGAGAGGCTATTCATGAACAATTAAGTTTTGACTACCCATTTGCTAATGAAGTGAAATTACACGCAAAGGTTACGGTATCGGAACTGAAAAAGTTAGGACAGATGATTGATGATGAAGAAAGTATGCAACTATACAATACTGATGAGAGTAATCTAGCAGGTGAATCACTAGTGTTACAAAAATCGAGTCAAATACATGATGTTAGTGAAGTAACAATTCAACCAGAACACGAAGAAGTGGATGACGAGCTACTGCCAAAGTTTATGCTTGAATCAGTACCGGTACAAGGAGCAAGAAGAGGTACCGTATACCATAAGGTATTAGAATGTATCCCAATTCTTGAAAAACCATCTGTTGCAAAGATACAGGAGGCTATAAGGCGGTTAGTAGAGAAGGCAATAATCACAGAAGAAGAGGCAGAGGTCGTGAATCCGTACCAGATTGTAGCATTCATGAAATCAGATATCGCAAATCGTATGGAACATGCCGGGAAGCAAGGTAAAATACATCGCGAACAGCAATTTGTATTCTCTATGAAGGCAAATGAGATTCGACCAGATTTTATGAGTGAAGAACCGATTCTTGTACAAGGTATAATTGACTGTTTCTTTGAAGAAGACGGACAAATTATTATTGTAGATTATAAGACGGACCATATTCCAAAGGAGAACGGGGAGGAGATTCTTCGTTCTAGATATAAAGTGCAGTTAGATTATTACCAAAGAGCGATAGAACAGATTACTGGTAAGAAAGTCAGCCAAAGAATTCTATATTCGTTTGCGCTTGGACAGGAAGTTAATGTGTAAAAAAGAGGGAAAGTAAATTTATGAGGTTATAAATATTTAATTAGTATGGAAGAATGAAAAGAAGGGATTTGATTAAATCAGAATTCCTTCTTTTTTTGTGAAATTGCATACTTTTGGCATACAAGGCTATACTCTAGAAAACAAATTATTAAAAGATATTATATATAAAGGAGTATAGAGTATGACAAAGAAAATAGAAAAACCAATTGATTTGAATCACATAAAGCCAGAAGAGCAATTGAAGTACGAGGTTGCAGAAGAATTAGGGTTACTTCCAAAAGTATTAGATACTGGTTGGAAATCCCTATCGGCAAAAGAGTCGGGAAGGATCGGCGGAATTATTACGAGAAAGAAAAAACAGATGAAAGAGGAAGCACTGAAAAAGTCTGAAGAACTATAATAATAGAAGTGTAACTCTTCAGATGCTTACTAACACTTGCGTTCGAACGCTATTGTGAGTATAATGTCAATAGCAGAAAATCCATGTTTTCTATGATAATGCATGGAGAGAAAGAAATGATGGTGACAATATGCAAGCATATACAGGGTTTGCCCAGGTCTATGATATGTTTATGGATAATATTCCATATGATGACTGGTGCGAATATTTAAAAGAATTATTAAGAGAACATGGTGTCAAAGACGGTATTGTATTAGATCTTGGATGTGGAACAGGTAATATTACATCAAGACTCTCTAAGTCCGGATATGATATGATTGGAATTGACAATGCTGAGGAAATGCTTTCGATAGCTATGGAAAAAGCCATGGATGAAGAGAATTCTATTCTATATCTGTTACAAGATATGAGAGAATTCGAATTGTATGGAACCGTGTCGGCAGTAGTTAGTATCTGTGATAGTATGAATTACATTATGGAAGAGGAAGATTTATTAAAGGTATTTCAATTGGTAAATAATTATCTTGATCCTCAAGGTGTTTTTATCTTTGATATGAACACAGAATATAAATATAAGACAATTCTTGCAAATAATACGATAGCAGAGAATCGTTCAAATGGAAGCTTTATCTGGGATAATTACTATTATCCAGAAGAGAGAATTAACGAGTATGATTTAACGATTTATGTGAAAGAAGACTTTGGTGAAGAAGATTACGATTCATCTGAGAATGAAGAAGATGAAGAGTATGAAGAAGGACAAGTATTCTATCGTTTTGATGAGAAACACTATCAAAAAGCATATTCGCTAGATACGGTGAAAACATTGTTAGAGAAAGCGGGACTTGAGTTTGTGTGTGCTTATGATGCATTTACACATAACCCAGTAACTGAAACAAGTGAAAGAATCTATATTGTTGCGAGAGAAACGCATCAAGATAATAAATTCTATACAAACGAATAAATAGGAGGACTTAAATGTCAGATTATATAGTTAGAGCAACAGCTGCAAATAGCCAGATTCGAGCATTTGCAGTAACTTCAAGAGATTTAGTAGAGGAAGCAAGATCACGCCATAATCTTAGTCCGGTTGCCACAGCGGCGCTTGGTAGACTTCTTACTGCTGGTTCTATGATGGGAAGTATGATGAAGAGTGAGAAGGATCTTCTTACATTACAAATCAAATGTAGCGGTCCAATTGGTGGACTTACTGTTACAGCAGACTCACAGGCTAATGTAAAGGGATATGTTGTTAATCCAGACGTTATGTTACCACCAAGTGATAAAGGTAAATTAGATGTGGGTAAAGCACTTGATTTAGGTGTTATGAATGTAATTAAAGACATGGGATTAAAAGAGCCTTATGTTGGACAGACACACCTTGTATCTGGTGAAATTGCAGAGGACTTAACATATTATTATGCAACAAGTGAACAAGTACCATCTTCTGTTGCACTGGGCGTATTAATGAACAAGGATAATACGGTTAAACGTGCGGGTGGATTCATTATTCAGTTAATGCCATTTGCTGACGAAGAAGTTATTGATAAATTAGAGAAGAAAATCGGAGAGATTACTTCAATCACTGCATTACTAGATCAAGAAATGACACCTGAAATGATTTTAGATTATGTATTAGGAGATTTCGGTGTAGAGATTCTTGATAAGGTACCTACAAAATTCGATTGTAACTGTACTAAAGAACGCGTAGAGAAAGCCATCGTTAGTATTGGAAAGAAAGAAATTCAAGAAATGATTAATGATGGAGAAACAATTGAAGTGAACTGCCATTTCTGCAATACACACTATAATTTCTCAATTGAAGAATTGAAGGATATCATTAAGAGAAGTAAGTAAGATTATATTAGTGATGCGCCTGTCGACATATGTTGATGGGCGTTATTACTTTTACCTATACAAGTTTTGCTTAAGATATATACTACCAAATAATTAGCTAACATATTAGTTGTTCATAAGTAAGGTAATATTCTTAGTCTAGGGAAAACGAGGAATATTAGTAAAAGGAATAAGGAATGAATTCGAACAGGTGAAAAGGAGAATTAATATGAGAGAAAAATATGTTTTTGGTAGAAATGCTTTCCGTACATTCGAAACTGGTATGGAGAGAGAATGGTTATTAACAAATGGAATCGGAGGTTTTGCAAATCAGTCAATTATCGGTGCAAACACCAGAATTTATAGTGGATACCTGGTAGCTTCTTTGCATGCTCCTGTGGATAGAATGATGATTTTTCCAGGAACTCATGAAGCTGTCAAAATAGAAGGTAGAGAATATGATTTAACCGCTCAAGAATACATAAAGGAATGGAAGAGAGGATATGAGTATCTTAACCGTTTTGAGTTAGATATATTGCCTACATATACGTATCAAGTAGCAGATTTATGTATTAAGAAAACAGTTTCATTAGAATATGGGAAGAACACAAGTGTTGTATGCTATGAAATTGAAAATGGTATGGAACAAGCTACATTTGTAGTTACACCAATGTTTACATATCGTGAATCTGGAGAGACAAGGGAACGTTCTGAGCTTGTATTTGAGCAAGAGTTGAAAGAACTAAACAGTAATGCAGCAGAGCTAGAGGCTAAAGAACATTTCCTTCAATTAATACCACAGGAAAATAAAGAAGTAAAAATCAAATTCTATGCATCGGAGGGTACTTATTATGATCGTTCCTGTAAGCCCGTATCCATGGCAACTCCGAATTATCTCATTGAAGAAAATCAAGTATATCCAATCGATAATCGTACTGGATTTCTAGGTGTAGATAACCATATTACACCATATGATGTAGTAGTAACACTTGCCCCATATGAGAAGAAACAATTCTATGTAAAATGTACGGTAGAAGAATTAGATGACAAAGATGGTTTTGTTATTGCGAAGGAATACCGTCAAAGAATGATAGACTTAATGGATTTAATACCATATGACGATCGATTAGCGAGAAGACTCGCTTGGGGAGCAGATGCATTTATCGTAGAAAGAGAGTCAACGGGACTTAAGACAATTCTAGCGGGATATCCTTGGTTTGCGGACTGGGGAAGAGATACGATGATTGCACTACAAGGCTTAACCTTGGCAACAAGAAGATTTGATGATGCTCGATCGATTCTTGAATCCTTCTCAAGGTATGTGGATAAAGGAATGATACCGAATGTATTTCCCGGAAATGCTAGGGAAGAACCGATGTACAACACCATAGATGCTTCTTTGTGGTACTTCTATTCGGTGGATCGTTATCTAGAATATACAGGGGAAGAATCTGATTATAAATTTATCCATGAGAAGATCTATCCATATCTAAAAGAAATCATCCATGCGTATAAGAGTGGAACTCGTTTTGGAATTCGAATGGATAGCGACTATCTCATTGAAGGTGGAAGTGACCTTGACCAACTAACATGGATGGACGTACGTGTTGGAGATTTAGTTGTTACACCAAGACATGGAAAGGCCGTTGAAATCAATGCTTTATGGTATAATGCACTTAAGGTTATGGAAAAACTATCTGTGTATTATGGGGAAGATGGAGACGAATATTGTGCATTAGCCTCTCATGTTAAGACAACCTTTGTGGATAAGTTCTGGAATTCTAGCGCAAACTGCTTATATGATGTAATTGAGAAGCGTGATGGTAAAGAGGTAGCAGATGGTAAGATCAGGCCGAATCAGATCTTTGCAATCTCTCTTCCATATACTATGTTAGATAGTGAGAAAGAGAAATTAGTAGTGCAAAGAGTATATCATGACTTATATACTCCTTATGGAATTCGCTCATTATCAAGTGATGATATGGATTATAAGAGCCATTATATTGGAAAACTAATTAATCGTGATTTTGCATACCATATGGGAACAAGTTGGGGATACATCTCAGGAGCTTTCATATCAGCATATTGCAAGGTAAACAATCATAGTAAGGAAGCAGTACTTAAAGCAAAAGAAATGTGTGAATATTTTGAAGACCATATGGAAGATGGCTGTCTTAGCGGCATTGCTGAAATCTTTGATGGTGATTTCACATGTACAAGTCGAGGTTGCTATACGCAAGCATGGAGTGTAGGCGAAGTACTACGTGCTTATACAGAAGATGTACTACCTTATCTATAAAGCTATCTATAAAGAGCAGAATTTAGGGATAACTATATATTTATATTTTAGGAAAAACATGGTATGATTCAGATAGAATATTAGTAAAGGAGAACAAGAAATGGAAACAGTAGAATACATAGTTGAGACAATAGGTAAACTAGTAAACATTCCAAGTCCATCTGGATTTGCACATAAAGCAATTGCATTTGTAAAAGGAGAGGCAGAAGGCTTTGGATACACATGTAGCTTAAACCAAAAGGGTGGATTAGTAATTCATGTCCCAGGAAAATGTGAAGAAACTATCGGTCTTTCTGCACATGTAGATACGTTAGGTGCAATGGTTCGTTCGATTAAGAGTGATGGAACAATCCGTTTTACAAGTGTTGGCGGTTATACAATGCAAAGCATTGAAGGAAGTTATTGTACGATTCATACAAGAGACGGAAGAGAATATGAAGGAACAATATTAGCAAATAGTCCATCAGTACATACTTTTGATGATGCTAGGACGCTTGAGAGAAAAGAAGCTAATATGCATATCCGTCTTGATGAGATTGTTAAGTCGGAAGAAGATGTGAAGAACTTAGGAATTGATACAGGTGATTATGTAAGCTTTGATCCTAAATTCAATTACACTAAATCAGGATTTGTTAAATCAAGACACCTTGATGATAAAGCAAGCGTAGCTGTATTATTAGGATTATTAAAGGAAATGTCAGAAGGCGGTTTACAACCACAAAGAACGATTCAGATACTAATAAGTAACTACGAAGAAGTAGGTTTTGGTGCAAGTTACCTTCCTAAAGAAATTACAGAATTCGTAGCGGTTGATATGGGTGCACTTGGTGATGACCTTAATGGAACGGAATATGCAGTATCAATCTGTGCCAAAGATTCATCAGGACCATATGATTATGAACTTACAACTCGCTTAATTAATATTGCGAAAGAGAAGAAACTTGATTATGCTATCGATATTTTCCCACATTACGGTTCTGATGTATCAGCAGCTTTACATGGTGGAAACGACATCAAGGGTGCGTTAATTGGACAAGGGATTCATGCTTCTCATGGTATGGAGAGGACACATAAGAGTGCACTACACAATACCCTAGAGTTATTAAAAGGATATGTGATGTAATACGCAAAACTCATTAAGGTATTGAACATGTTTCTTAGCATGACCACTATAACACAAAACACGCTCCGTGCCTAAGTGCTTCTAAAATGTGTGCAGAAAGTTAGAATTGGTTTACGAAACCGCCTTCGACATGACATCCTGTCATGCTCAGGCTGGCTCGGCCTCCATGCCTCGCCTTTCTGATATAAGAGCACACATTAAGAAGCACTATAGGCTCTACGCTATCGTTTTTTAGTTATAGTGTTCAGCTTAGAAACATGGGTCGAGTGTATTGAGAGTTTTGCTGGAACTAATAACGATCTGGTTTTAAAAGGTTTTAGTTAAAGTTAATGATGAATAATCAATAATAGTTATTCATTCATAGATTATACGCACTTATGTATTAATAAAGTAGTAAAAGCAAAACTCTTAGTCAAATAGAATAGCTTCTCTGCTGGTGTACTATGACTAAGAAACGATAGCGAAGCATCTATAGTACTTCTTAGTGTGTACTAGATAATCGAGGAAGGTGAGGCAGGATGCCGAGCCAGCCTGAACTGAGGCAGGATGCCGAATTGAAGGCGGTTCCGTATTGTTCCGATAACTTTCCTTGCACACTTAGAAGTACTTAGGTGTGTAGCGTGTTTCGTGTTATAGTACGCCAGCAAAGCTGCGAAAGTATATAAGAGTTTTGCGTTAAAGTAAATATAAAAGGAGGAATCAACATGAATGTAACAGAGCGTTTTTTAAAGTATGTTAGTTTTCACACAACTTCAGATCAGGCAAGTATGACTACACCAAGTACGGATAATCAGAAAGTACTTGCTGCTGAGTTAGTGAAAGAGATGAAAGAGATGGGAATTGCTGATGCAGAGATGGATCAGTATGGATATGTTTATGGAACAATCGAAGCGACAAAAGGGTGTGAAGATATGCCTTATATAGGCTTGATTGCACATATGGATACTTCTGATGCGATATCAGGAAAAGATGTAAAAGCGAGAATTGTTAAAAACTATGACGGTCAGGATATCGTTCTTAATGAGGAGAAGAACATCATAATGCGTACAAAAGAGTTTGCTCATATGGCAGACTATGTGGGACAGGACTTGATTGTAACAGATGGAACTACATTGCTTGGAGCTGATGATAAGGCAGGAATCGCTGAGATTCTTACATTGGCAGAGAAGTTAATTCACGAAACAGATATTCCTCATGGAAGAATTCGCATTGGATTTACACCAGATGAAGAGATTGGAGCTGGGGCTGATCATTTCGATGTGGAAAGATTCAATGTAGATTTTGCATATACAGTTGATGGTGGTAAACTTGGAGAATTAGAGTATGAAAACTTTAATGCAGCAGGAGCAAAAGTAATTGTTCATGGTGTGAATATTCATCCAGGTGAAGCAAAGAATAAGATGAGAAATGCAATCTTAATGGCAATGGAATTTAATAATATGCTTCCTGCTAATGAGATTCCTGCTTGTACAGAAGGATATGAAGGATTCCAACATATCAGTTCTATCAGTGGAAATGAAGAAGAAACGGTATTAGAATACATCATTCGTGACCATGACAAAGAAAAATTCAATGAGAGAAAAGAGATGTTTGAGAAGATTACGGCTTACTTAAATGATCGATATGGTGCAGGAACTTTCGAGTTATCGATAAAAGATAGCTATTATAACATGAAAGAGAAGATCGTTAATCACATGGAAATCGTAGTTCGTGCAGAAGAAGCTATGAAAAAAGTTGGTGTTGAGCCAATCATTGTACCGATTCGTGGAGGTACAGATGGAGCGAGATTATCATTCATGGGCCTACCTTGTCCGAACTTATCAACTGGCGGACATAATTTCCATGGTAGATATGAGTACATTCCAGTACAATCCATGGAGAAAATGGTGCAGATTTTACAAGAAATAATAAAAGCATAGCAAATTGCAAAAACTAATGTTATAATAATTCTGAATTACAAGGTTAAAGTGTTAAAGTGATAAAATACTAGTTAATAAATATAAAATACGTGGAGGTAAATATTATGTTTTCATTTGATGAAATCCAAGCTTATGATCCTGAGTTAGCAGGAGCTATGAGAAAAGAGTTCAATAGACAAGAAGACCATATTGAATTAATTGCTTCTGAAAACTTCGTAAGTAAGGCTGTTATGGCAGCAATGGGAAGTCCATTGACAAACAAATATGCCGAGGGATATCCAGGAAAGAGATATTACGGCGGTTGTGAGTTTGTTGATATTGCAGAAGATTTAGCCATTAAAAGAGCGAAAGAATTATTTGGCTGTACGTATGCCAATGTACAACCACACTCTGGAGCACAAGCGAATATGGCAGTATTTTTTGCACTTGTAAAACCAGGTGAAACAGTAATGGGGATGAGTCTTGCTGAAGGTGGTCACCTTACACATGGTAGTCCGGTAAATATGTCTGGAACATATTATAATATTGTTTCATACGGTGTAGATGAGAATGGATTCATCGATTATGATGCTGTTCGTAAAGTGGCTGTTGAAAACAAACCTAAATTAATCGTGGCAGGTGCAAGTGCATATCCTAGAAAGATTGATTTTAAGAAATTCAGAGAAATCGCTGATGAAGTAGGCGCATTCTTAATGGTTGATATGGCACATATCGCTGGATTAGTTGCTGCTGGCCTTCATGAGAGTCCTATTCCGTATGCACATGTAACAACAACAACCACTCATAAAACGCTACGTGGACCAAGAGGGGGTATGATTCTTTCTAGTGAAGAATTTGCTACAGAATATAAATTAAACAAGGCAATCTTCCCAGGTATTCAAGGCGGACCTTTAATGCACGTAATAGCTGCGAAAGCAGTGTGTTTCAAAGAAGCATTAGAACCAAGCTTCAAAGAGTACGCGAAGAACATCGTGGACAATGCGAAAGCATTAGCAGATGGCTTAATGAAGAGAGGATTTAACTTAGTATCTAACGGTACAGACAATCACCTTATGTTAGTAGACCTTCAAAACATGGGTGTAACAGGTAAAGAGACTGAGAAATTATTAGATACTGCTAATATAACATGTAACAAGAATGCGATCCCTAATGATCCGACTTCTCCATTCGTAACAAGTGGTATTCGTCTTGGAACAGCTGCTGTTACAACAAGAGGAATGCAAGCAGAAGATATGGATCAAATCGCGGAAGCAATTTCATTATTAGTAAAAGATGTTGATGCAAACAAAGAAAAAGCATTAGCAATTGTAAAAGAATTAACGGATAAGTATCCGCTTTATAACTTGAATGTATAATATTTGCTTATAAATAGTAGTAATATAAAGAAAGAGATGAAATTATGTTTTTACTCATAATTTTGTCTCTTTTTGTTGTAATGCGAAAGAATTAGAGAAAAACACTTAAAAAAGATGCATATTTATCATTTAAATAGATACACATAAAAAAAATAAATTTCGAAAATTAGCGAAAATATCTATTGACACTTCCGTCAAAATATGTAAAAATAGGAGTAGTGAAGGGGAGTTACTATACAATATATATAATATACAGTGGAGGAAATAAGATGGGGAAGATATCAACAGCTATAATAACTGCTATTACTGCATGCGTATTAATTGTATCTATTCTCGTGGGAAGTATCAATGGAGTACTAAGCTATAAGACATTAGAAGAAGAAGCTGAGGACAAAATTACAGCAATGTCTAATCAATATGCGAACCAAATGGATTTACACTTTAGAGGAATACAAGATATTGTTTCCGGTATGACTAGTTATTTTGAGGCGAGCTATGATTATTCGCAATTTAACAAAGTGGATTATAATAATGCATTTATGGATGGAATGTATAAGTATATAAGTGTAATTCAGTCAACCATAACAGATATGGACGTACTACGTTTATATGCCTATGTAAACCCTAAGAATGTGGGGACCTTATGTGCTGCCATTAGCGAGAAGGGTGAAAGGGTAATTATAAACCCAGAAGAAGAATATAAATCGTGGAGTTTAAGAAACAATAACAATAATGGTAAGTGGAATTTCTATAATGAGACGTTAAAGAATAATGAGGCAACATGGCTAGATCCATATATGGATGAAGAAATTGGACAAGAAGTAATTAGTTATACACAACCCGTATATGTGAATAAGCAAGTAGTTGGTGTAGTTGGGCTTGTTATATCATTCGAAGATTTTAATCAATTAGTTACATCAATCGAGCCATATGAGAATGGATATGCATTCTTAATTGATTCATATCAAAGATATATTGTACATAATACTTATACCAAAGAAAATAAGTTGAAATATACTGGATTTGAAGAGTTAGCAGAACTCATGTCAACAGAAAGTCAAGGTTTGAAAAAGATGAGTGTTGATGGGGAACCATCCTATGTGGCTTACTCAAAACTTGCGAATGGTTATTGTTTGGTATTAGTGTCACCAGAGAGCGATGTTATGAGTAATGTTGAAAATATGATTATTAAGAGCTTTATACTTATATTAATCTGTATTTTAATCTGTATTATCATAGCATTTATAGTGGGAAAGAAAATATCCACGCCAATATTCAAGGTTACAAAGGATCTTGAGATGGCGAAGGAAGGTAATTTTACAAGTAAGAATTATCTGCCTTACCTAAAGAAGAAGAATGAGACAGGAAAATTAGCAAGAGCATTAGATAAATTACAGGAGTCTATGAGTAAAACAGTTACTCAAGTTAGTGATAACAGTACTGCGGTTACCGATTCAGCTGTTCATCTTAACAATGCAATTAATTCATTAGTGGATGAAGTAAGTAATATTACAGCAACTGTCGAGCAATTATCCGCTAGTATGCAGCAAACAGAAAGTACAGCCATAACACTTAGTGATGCATCGGAAAGAATGATTCATCATATTGGGACAATGGATGACAAGAATAAATCTGGTGTTGATACAGCAAATGATATTAGTAATAGAGCAGTTCAATTAAAAAAAGAAGCAGCTGAAGCATCTAGAAAAGCAGATGAAGTATGTAAGACAACTGGAGAGAAATTAAAAGTTGCAATTGACGAATCACAGCAGGTACAGCAGATTAATGTATTAACAAAAGCAATTCTAGATATAGCGGATCAGACAAGTTTACTATCATTGAACGCTTCCATTGAAGCAGCGAGAGCAGGTGAAGTTGGTAGAGGATTCTCTGTAGTAGCAGATGAAATTAGAAGTTTAGCAGAGAATTCCGAGACGACAGCATTACAGATTCAAGATATAACCAAGAATGTAATTGTTTCAGTTAACAAATTGTGTGATAGTTCCTATGAGGTTCTTGATTTTATGGAGACTCATGTTAAGGATATCTATAAAAAGCTTATCCATATGAGTGAACAGTACAACACGGATTCTACTGATATGAGAGAGCTACTCGAAGATATAGCAAGCGTTTCTAAGAATATTTTTGAAGAAATTGAATCGTTGTTAAAGTCATTTGGAGAATTGACAGTTGCAACTTCAGAAGGTGCTGATGGTATCCAATGTATATCAAAGAATGCAGAAGAAGTTGCAAATCATACGAGAGAGGTTGAGCTTGAGGCCAATCGCTTAAATCAGATAGCTGAAGAATTAAGTGGAGCTATCGAAGTATTTACGGTTTAGATGCGTAAGCATTTAAATATATTCCTTTTATATTTCCTTTTATATGAACAACTTATGTTGCCATGAATTTTTAAGGGAAAAACGGGCTGTCACCCCTAGAGACAGCCCGTTTTTTTGGTGTGAAAACTATTGCTCGGAAGGCGGATTTGTATCTACAAGAGTAGAGTAAATAATAAATAATTATAAAATAATTATAAATATGTTATAATATTTAGATAGTTTTCTTGTTATCTTACGTGTAAAGTGTTACAGTATAGTTAAGACCTTGCAGTATTTATTTTTTGTAAGATTACCAATTAATAAGATGAAGGAGTAGGACTATGAGTGAAGAACGGGATTTAGAAAAGATTAAAAAATTATTAGCAAAAGGTAAGACAGAAAAGCTTGAGAAATATCTTAACGACAAGAATATCGAAGTGGTTAAAGCAGCAATAGCAGCTTTAGGTGAGAGTAAGGATGAGGCTTCAACTAATTTATTAAGCAAATTGATTGACCATCAGGACCCAGAAATAAAAAAAGCCGCAATTGTTGCTTTTGGAAAAAGCGGATCAGAATATTCGAGAACGTTAATTCAACATCTTGTAGCTACGGAAAAGGATGAGCAAGTTAAGGAAGTAGCGATGAAAGTATTGAATGGATATAAGTAGAATAAAGATGTACTCGTGGTTGTTAAATGTAGTACATATTTAGTTTAAAAGAACGGATTAGCCTAAAGATGGCTACTCCGTTCTTTTTTAATCAAATTAATAACCTAATTCTTCACCAACTAAGACAACAATTAATCGTCCAGGTTTATTAGATTTTCTTGTAATTACTGTATTAGAACACATGCAATCTGGTGCTAAGCAATCAGCACATCGCCCGAAATCATGACATGGTGTTTTACGGTTAAGACGTACAGCATTTGGTGGTGCAGCCATATTATGTACACGTGCAATTCCGGATTCCACATCAGGAACAACTTTATTCATACCTGCTACGATGATTACGTTACCAGGACCAGTTACAAGACAGGCTATGCGGTTTCCGTTGCCATCTACGTTAACTAACTGTCCGTCTAAGGTTATAGCATTTGTACTCATAAGAAAATAATCAGCTGTAACTGTTTTAGCGTACATTGCTTTTTGTTCTTCTGGAGTGGTTGCCGTAGCACGATCATATAGTGTATAAGGTGCCGTCTTAAGATAATCTAATAAACCGAGTTCAATGATGGTTTCGGAACCACCCCAAGAGATTGATGCATCAGGCGTGAGGATTGATTTAATACATTCTAGAGCTTCAGCCTTATCTTCACAGTAGTAACCTTGCATACCTCGAAGTTTACATTTTTCTAAGATGGAATTTGCTTGTTTTTTATAGAATTCCTTTTTGATATCCAATGTAATGTCCTCCTTTGATGAATAAATAAATTTTATAAATTACAGTATACCACAGTTAAGTGCGAATGAGTGATAGATTTTAATTGGAGTAGTAAGAAAAACTGGTTGCGAAGCCTACAAAAAGAAGCTATAATCTATCTTAGTGGAAGGAAATCAAACAGGAGTTGCGAGTATTTGATTTCACCCCATAAGGTAAGCGAAGGAACGAAGTTCTAGTGTCGTATAAGTGAACGAGAGATAATGGCGATATACCTTATGAGGAATCATAAGAAAGTTGGAATTATACATGTCTAAAAGTTTATATATTTCTGAAAAACCAAGCGTTGCCCAGGAGTTTGCGAAAGCACTTAAGTACAACTTTAAGAAACGTGATGGATATATAGAAGCGGATGAAGCCATTGTAACTTGGTGTGTAGGTCACTTGGTTACAATGAGCTATCCCGATGTCTATGATGAAAGTCTTAAGAAATGGTCATTGACGACTTTACCATTTCTTCCCAAGGAGTTCTTATATGAAGTCATTCCAGATGTAAGCAAACAATTTAATACAGTGAAAGCATTACTTAATCGCGAAGATGTATCTGTAATCTATGTGTGTACTGACTCTGGTCGTGAAGGAGAATATATCTATCGTTTAGTGGATCAACTGGCAGGAGTACCAGAGACGAAAGATAAGCGAAGAGTTTGGATTGATTCACAGACTGAGGACGAGATATTACGTGGAATACGAGAAGCGAAACCATTATCGGCATATGATCCTATATCGGATGCCGCTTATTTGAGAGCGAAAGAAGACTACTTGATGGGTATTAACTTTTCTCGTGTACTTACATTAAAATATGGACAAGCAGTTACGAACTATCTACAAAGTAAATGGACTTCTATATCTGTAGGACGCGTTATGACCTGCGTTCTTGGTATGGTTGTAAAGAGAGAACGTGAAATACGAGCGTTCGTTAAGACACCATTCTACCGTGTGATAGCAGGAATTAATACCTTTGGTAAGGAATTCGATGGTGAATGGAGAGCAGTAGAAGGATCGAAATATTTTAACTCTCATCTGTTATATAAGGAAAATGGCTTCAAAGCTAGAGAGAGTGCAGATCAGTTAATAACGGAATTAACAACGGACTTTAATAATCAGGGTGTAATCGAGAAGCTTGAAAAGAAGAAGGAGAATAAGAATGCTCCACTATTGTTCAACTTGGCAGAATTACAGAATGAATGCTCGAAGCTATTTAAAATCAGTCCAGATGAAACGTTGAAGATTGTACAAGAGTTATATGAGAAGAAATTAGTTACTTATCCAAGAACCGATGCCAGAGTTTTGTCTACAGCTGTAGCAAAAGAAATCCATAAAAACATCGGCGGATTACGAAATTACGCTCATGTAGGCGAATTTGCGAAAGAAATCTTAGAGAATGGTAGTTATAAGAACATTGCTAAAACAAGATACGTGAATGATAAACAGATTACAGACCATTATGCAATTATCCCAACTGGTCAGGGGTTAGCGGCACTGAATGCAGTACCACCAACCGCCAAGAAAGTATATGAAACAATTGCGAGAAGATTCTTAAGTATCTTCTATCCAGCAGCAGTTTATCAAAAAATCAGTCTTGTGGTGAAGGTGAAAGAAGAAAGTTTCTTCTCTAATTTCAAGATTCTAGAATCACCAGGCTATCTTAAAGTAACCAATTTGTCTTTCATGACGAAAAAATCAGCACCACAGGCGACAGGATCACAACCAACTTCTACACCAGTAGGATCAGAAGAACAAGCAAATGGAGATGCTGCGGAAAATCAAGAAGACGTATTCGATGCAGAATTCATTAATAATATGAAGACCCTTAAGAAAGGTATGTTACTTAGCATTACTGGATTCAATGTGAAAGAAGGAGAAACTTCTCCGCCAAAACGATATAATTCTGGTTCTATGATTCTTGCAATGGAGAATGCAGGACAGTTAATCGAAGACGAAGAACTTCGTTCTCAGATAAAAGGTAGTGGTATTGGTACAAGTGCGACGCGTGCAGAAATCTTGAATAAATTGATTAAGATTACGTACCTAAGTCTGAATAAGAAGACGCAGATTATAACACCAACTCTTCTTGGTGAGATGATTTATGACGTAGTAAATGCTTCGATTCGTTCGCTACTTAATCCAGAGCTAACCGCAAGTTGGGAGAAGGGGTTAACGTATGTAGCCGAGGGAGACATCACCAGCGAGGAATATATGGTTAAGTTAGAGAATTTCGTAGCGAAGATGACAAACGGAGTTAAGGGACTTAACAATCAATATGCGCTTCGCCAATATTTTGATGAGGCAGCAAAGAATTATAAAAAGTAAGTAGATATGGAAATATTATAACTGTTCAGAGACAATCTCGAAAAATCTACGTTTTTCCTCGATGTGGCGTATCCGCCATATAGAATAATTCAAAAATGCACTTCTGAATGAAAGCATTCAACATGCATTTTTAAATTATTCTGCTTGGCTCTGAACAGTTACAAGATATTAAATAATAGTCATATTTAACAAGCTTGTACTATATATTGAGTAGAGTGAAAAGGAGTGAAGAAGTATATGGAAGAATTAATGATTAGTAGTTTGTATGATATGAGTCAAACAATAGCAAGTAAAGTGTTCGAAGGCTGTACCTATCCATGGGAGGTACTTCCAAAGATTGGAGCATTTATCACTGAACTAGGCGAGACTTTATCAGAAGAGGAATACGACAAAGTGGCTGAGAATGTATGGATTGCCAAATCAGCAAAAGTAGCTCCAACAGCATTTATTAATGGTCCTGCAATCATCGGTAAGGGAGCAGAAGTTCGTCACTGTGCGTTCATCAGAGGGAACGCTATTGTAGGTGAGGGGGCTGTCGTAGGTAACTCTACAGAACTTAAGAACGTAATCCTCTTCAATAAGGTACAAGTTCCGCATTATAATTATGTAGGAGACTCCATTCTTGGTTACCGTGCACATATGGGAGCAGGTTCCATTACATCAAACGTAAAGTCAGATAAGACTTTAGTTGAGATTACAATTAACGGTAAAAGAATGGAGACAGGGCTTAAGAAAATGGGAGCAATGTTAGGCGACAATGTTGAAGTTGGATGCAACAGTGTTCTGAATCCTGGCACAGTAATTGGAAGGGAATCCAATATTTACCCGTTGTCTATGGTGCGTGGTTTTGTCGGAACAAAATCCATTTATAAAAAAGCTGGGGAAATAGTGTCAAAAAATTAACAATAAAACAGTTGGTTTCTGTAAAAACTAATGAAATTTTAAGAAATTTTATCAAAAAGTATGGACTAATCGTGAATTTTGTGCGAAAATGTGAGAAGGTGCGATGTGAGGTCAGGTTGGGAACAGCAATGTTTTTCAACCTGAGATTTGTGCCATGCCCAAATCTCGATGTTTTGGAAAGAAGTTAACTTCTTTTCACAATGTAGGCTAAGATAATCGCCATGAACATAGCCATATAGGTAATTGGTATTCTAAAATGGATATTGAAAGGAGTTTCAACATGATTTATTCACATGAAGTAGAAAAAATGTGTCCAGTAGCACAAGGCGTTAACCACGGTGCTGCTCCAATCCCAGAAGAAGCAAAATGGGTAAAAGCAAAAGAAATCTCTGATATTTCTGGTTTAACTCACGGTATCGGTTGGTGTGCACCACAACAAGGTACTTGTAAATTAACTCTTAACGTAAAAGAAGGTATTATTCAAGAAGCATTAGTAGAAACAATCGGATGTTCAGGTATGACTCATTCAGCTGCTATGGCATCTGAAATCTTACCAGGAAGAACTATTCTTGAAGCATTAAACACAGACTTAGTTTGTGATGCTATTAATACAGCAATGAGAGAATTATTCTTACAAATCGTTTACGGAAGAACTCAAAGTGCGTTCTCTGAAGACGGTCTTCCAATCGGTGCTGGTCTTGAAGACTTAGGAAAAGGTTTAAGATCAATGGTTGGTACTATGTATGGAACTCTTGCAAAAGGACCTCGTTACCTTGAAATGACTGAAGGATACGTAACAGGAATCGCTTTAGATGATGAAAATCAAATTATCGGTTACCAATTTGTAAACTTTGGTAAGATGATGGATTTCATCAAAGCTGGTGATGACGCAAACACAGCATTCGAAAAATCTAAAGGCCAATATGGTAGAGTAGCAGATGCTGTTAAGATTATCGATCCAAGACACGAATAATAGAGGAGGTAACTAGAAATGGCTTTATTTGAATCATATGAAAGAAGAATAGATAAAATTAATGCAGTACTTAATTCATACGGTATTGCATCTATCGAAGAAGCAGAAAAGATTACGAAAGATGCTGGACTTGATGTATATCACCAAGTAAAAGCTATCCAACCTATCTGTTTCGAAAACGCTGGCTGGGCTTACACAGTAGGTGCTGCTATCGCTATCAAAAAAGGATGTAGAAGAGCTGCTGATGCTGCTGCAGCAATTGGTGAAGGCCTTCAATCATTCTGTATTCCAGGTTCAGTTGCTGACCAACGTAAAGTAGGTTTAGGACATGGTAACTTAGGAAAGATGCTTCTTGAAGAAGAAACTGATTGTTTCGCTTTCTTAGCTGGTCATGAATCATTCGCAGCTGCTGAAGGTGCAATCGGTATCGCTGAAAAAGCAAACAAAGTACGTAAAAAACCATTAAGAGTAATCTTAAACGGTCTTGGAAAAGATGCTGCTCAAATCATTGCAAGAATCAACGGATTTACTTATGTTGAAACTGAGATGGATTATTATACAGGCGAAGTTAAAGAAGTTTTCAGAAAAGCTTACTCAACTGGTCTTAGAGCAAAAGTTAACTGCTACGGTGCAAACGACGTTACTGAAGGTGTAGCTATCATGCACAAAGAAGGCGTTGATGTATCTATCACAGGTAACTCAACTAACCCAACTAGATTCCAACATCCAGTTGCAGGTACTTACAAAAAAGAATGTATCGAACAAGGTAAGAAATACTTCTCAGTAGCATCAGGTGGTGGTACTGGTAGAACTCTTCACCCAGATAACATGGGTGCTGGTCCAGCTTCTTATGGTATGACTGATACTATGGGACGTATGCACTCTGACGCTCAATTCGCTGGTTCTTCTTCAGTTCCTGCTCACGTTGAGATGATGGGTCTTATCGGTGCTGGTAACAACCCAATGGTTGGTATGACAGTAGCTGTTGCAGTTGCGATTCAAGAAGCAGCTGACGCTGGTAAATTCTAAGAAAAAACTGTAATGTAATTTCATAGATTATAATAGTAAAAACGGAAGCAGATATTATCTGCTTCCGTTTGCTGTTATACATACTATTGATTTAATACTTTATAAACTCAAATGCCTATTTAGTTATACCGCTAATAATACACTAGTTTTGTGACAATATATATTCAGCATCTCTTAATAAGTACTCAGCCGCTTCACTTGAGATATGTTTTCCACTTTGCGCCTTCACTTGATTCACAAAACTGTTTAAACTATTGTTATTAAGTTTTGACTGCAAGCTATTAGCGATTCCAGCATTGTCGATCCAATTATTATTGGTAAAGAGCGTCACAAGTGCTTTTAAGGAATCAACGGTAGCCACCGTTTGGAAGTTAACCGTCTTGCTACTTTGATTACCGGCCATATCGGTTGTAGATACAACTAGTGAATGTTGACCAAGAGGTAATGTATAAAGTGGGAGAGTCTCATTCTGATAAGGACTTCCATCTAATGTTACTGTTGTCTTACTAGTGTCTACACCTGACAAAACATCATCTAATGTATACTGAACCATCAAATCTCCCGAATCTTCAATAATACTGCCATCTTCTGGTGCAGTAACTTCAATCTCAGGAGCAGACTTATCTATACTAACGGTAACTGTATGTGCCTCTTCTATGTTACCAGCGTTGTCAACGCTCCAGTAAACAAGGGTATGAACTCCTTCTGTATCAAATGTAACCACATTACCAATTTGTTGTTCCCCGCCGTCTACGATGAAATAGGTCGCTGATACACCTGAGCTATCATCAACAGCATTTAAAGTTACTGTTGTATCTTGGCTAACCCATCCCGTAGGCGCATCATCTGTAGTAACAGGTGGCATAGCTTCTTCTGATTCTATGATATATTCATATTCAACAACATCACTATATAACATGCCTTCTCCTTTTGCTGCCATTTTTAATGTTGTTGTTCTTGATATATTCAATCCTTCATCATCATCATACAGCAAGCCATTTGTCTTTGGATCTGAGCCGTCTGTTGTATAGTAGATGGATTGACCATTTGAAGCTGGAATAAGCTTTATATTAAGGACAGTTTTGTAGGTACCTGACTCTGTATCTGAAGATGGATTCGGTGTTTTTTGTCTTGTGACTTTAATGTCATCTACATAATATTCAACATTTATGCCATCAAAGCCAATTGTTCCACCTCTATTAGCAGTATCTGTATATTCAAAAATCTTTTCACCGTCTATATATGCTGTAATTAAACCATTTGTAGTTGTTATCTTATAGTCATGCCATTTATCTCCTACAAAGTCAGCAGGTGCAGGTTTGGTTATCATATCAGTATCGCTACCAGCTCTTTTATACAATACAAAATCTTTGCTTTCTCTACGGTATTTTAAAGAATAGCGATTAAAGTTATGGTTTGCATCCCCTGAATCTGTTGCGTACCATACAGGAGCAAAATTATCCCATGGATATAGTGTGCTTCCATTAAAATTGTCTAATTTAACTCTGCATTCAAAGGTATAGTTACTCCATTTTTCACTGGTAGCCAAATACACCATATCATCTGGAGATTTTACATGCATAACTTTATTAGATGTATTTCCTGGTTCTTGTATAACCTCAACTGTTGCTTTGGTTTTGTTCTGTGAGAAGACAGTTGGAGTAGAACCTTCAAATTCCTCTAAGAAAAGATCTTGTGTTAGATCAGTAGGAGGAGGTGTTATTGGTAAATCTTCAACAGGAGGTGCTTCTTTACCACCGTATACATATAACTGGTCAAAGAATGCTTTACCACCGATACCTTCCCAGTCACCCATTCCTATGTATGAGAATGAAGTTGCTTCATAGGTTCCTACAAGCTGATCATCAATATATAATTTTACATCTGTGCCTGAAGTATAATCAAATTTAAAAGTATGCCAGCCAAATGACCTTCTAACATTGGTCTGGATTAATTCATCACCTTTTTTTATTTGATAGTAATCCTTTGAAACTTTTCCCACTGCACCTAAACCGAGTGCATTAACACCGTCATCAACACGGATAAAGGAGTTCGGTAGTATTTCGGTAGGTACAGCATCATTTCTATCGTTATTCGCATAGTCCTTTCTTCTGTCCATATATTTCACTTCAACAACTTTATTTAATGGATGATTAAAGGTTCTGCTTACTACAATTCCCCCTGGATTTAAGTCCGCATTGATAGGAAGAGATCTCTTTCCAACAAGAGGATCTTCTGACATGTAACCAAATCCAATATGCATTTCTACATTCCCTTTTTCAACGGTCCATTTTTTCGTATTCAGTTTCGTTGACGCTTCAAAATCATCGCTGAAGTAGATATCTTCAGGAGGGGTTGGGTAAATTCTCTTAGAAACTCTTAATTCGCTAGGGAAATCTGCTGTAAGGCCGATTTTATCGTATTCCATCTTAGAATCATCGAAAGTTTTTAAAACATCATCAGTAAAGAGATTATTCGTGATATTTTCTACCGTATACATATCTCCATAACCGCCACCATCTTGATCTCTAATAGCCAATAAATGTGCCTGAGTATTTGCCGCTCTTATATTATCAAAAACTGTGCCAGTTGCTCCCATTGCTGTATCTAAACCACCTGCGGTACACTTTTCGATAACAGATGGATCTGCTCCAACATCTGTAATTAATATTTGACTGAGATAATTATATCTGTCAATGGTTGTATCAATACCATCTAAATTTGTAGTCAGATTGTTGGGATCATTTGAACCATGAAGACGTTTTACATCTCGTCCTGCTAACAGCCATGATAAGAATACTGCACTGTCTTCACCAGCGTCTTGTTGTGCATCGTGAACATGAATATATTTTAAGTTATTACCAACCGTGTACATATCCTTGATTTCATCATAATTTTTATCAGCACCATTCCAATCACGCCTATAACCACCTAGTATTAAAATTGCCCGTTTTGGTGTATTGTAAATTTCGGTATGTGTAATATCATTTTGTCCAGAGCTCATTAAGGTGAGGCCAACGGCATGACCCACTTGCTCACCTACATCATGAATAAGTACATTGTTGATTGTATTGTTGTTGTTGTATTTACCTATACCAGGATAACCACCGTCAAACATAATACCACCATTACCTGTATGTTCAACTACTGTATTTTCAACTCTGTTATATTGGTTATCGCCTGCAAATATTATGCCATACATACCAGCATTTTTAATTCTGGAATTTTTAATTGTAATATTGTTTGCGTCGGTAAGTAGAACAGAACCTACACGGAATTCAGGCCGCTCAGCACTTTCACAATAAGATGGATTTGTACTTCCTATGGATTCTTTTGGATGATATCCAATACCTGCGCCTCCATCTCCCCAGTTCCATGAATATGAGAAATAATCAGCAAATTCAGTGTCTTTTAATCCTAAACCATCAATAGTAATGTTATGTACTTGCTTTAGAGGATCTGGGACAGCCGCTAAATCAATATTTCCATCACTGTCAAGTTTATCAGCTCCCTTAAACTTTAAAACCTCCTGCATAGTTGGTACTATAATTGTTTGTGATTCAATATTTCCGTCCTCTGCTTTTGGATAATAATATAAAACACCTGTTGACTTATTGTAATGGTATTCACCTTCTACATCCATAAATGCAAGGTTACCCTGCAAGAAGTATCTAGCACCGCTACCAATATTGTATTTTGTACGGTATTTTTCAGGATAGCTTGGGTCTCTTGGGAATTTAAATTCATTGGCGGATACATTAATGGTTTGAATAGGAATCGTATTGGTGAACCAATCCCAATCACCACCGTCCCATACAAACACCTGAGCAATTTCTTTTTCTCCACGAGCTTGAGCATTTACCATGCCATTGATTGCTTTTTGATCTAAATCGCCCGCTTTGTAATTCATGTTAAAATTGTTGTTATGTCCTCCTGTTGATCTTAGGTATTCCCCTTTTGCCATAGGAAAGTTTGGATTGTTATCACGGTTTCTCGTTCTTGCCATAACCGCTCTTTTATCATTAACATACAAGGTGTTAAAATCATACTTATCTTTATCAAGTTGAACTTTGTACACTTTTCCGACCAAAGATGGATCAAGGTCATATCCTGAAACATCGCTTTCGTCAGCAAGTTCCCAACCTTCGATTTTATCTCCGCCGATTAAGTTAGCCGCACCTATTCCGTCAGCACTTTTGTAGATAACTTCATATCCGTTTGTACCTGAGTCTTTTTCGTTAAACTCAAGGGTACTATCCAAGTAGTAGTCACCAGCTCCAATATTAACGACAATATCACTTTTCATATTACCGTTAATTTCTGCGACTGCTTGTTTTGCTCTTTTCACCGTCGCAAAAGGGCTTGTCTGTGAACCATCATTGCTATCATTTCCGTTTACAGCAACGTAAAACTGAATCTGATTGTTTACTTCACTTGCACTAACTTTTGTGATGGCAGGGTTAAATGTAAATGATGTAACCATAATAGCAACTGCCATTGCCGTAGAAGTAAATCTCTTAAAAGTTTTTTTCATTTAATACACTCCTCCTTAAATAAATGAATAAACACTATTGTGTAACATCTATATGTTAACATAATTTACATAAAATCCCATCAACGAAAAGTAATGATTTCTCTGAAAATTAATGATTTGCTTAGAAATATGAAACTAATTAATATTCCTTACTAGATTTATAATGAGTGCATGTAGTTCTAATATAAATAATTAAATCAAAATTATAACTAGTAACGTTACCAACAATTTAAAAGATACTGATAAATGGATTTGCCAGACGATGCAGAAATTATTCCAAATATAAAGCTAGATATATTAATCGAAATGTAAAGGATGTGGCATGTCCAGCGTCTGTAATTGAAATTATGGTTCAACAGGAAGAGATTATCAAAGAGCAGGTGGAAGGATAAGATGAGAAACAAAAAGAAGAGATGGTATGAATATCTTTGGAAGAGGGCAATGTTATTCACTACGTATCTTGTATTTAGTGAAGTTCATGGTGTACGAGAGATAGTAAAAATCTTATGGAGTTTCAAAGTTCCATGGAGCTTCGCTTATCATGGAACAGCGATAGCACCATGGGAGGTACAATTTGCCTTTGGGTTTTACAGTGTTATGTTAACCCCAACAATCTTAGGATTAATAACTATGGTTTTATATAAGCCGTCTAAGGTGTATGGTTAGTAAATCCACTATACACTTCCAAGCGATAAGGTTATTCTAGTGATGAGCGGTATAGATTTCTGTATTCTGTTGGTGTGTATGAGGTTTCTTTCTTAAATAATCGAATAAAGTAGGAGTAATTACCATAGCCAACCTTATCTGCAATTTCATTAATAGAAATACTGGTATTTTCAAGGAGCTTCTTAGCTATATTGATACGCTTATTAATCAGATAAGCACCAAAGGAGATACCAGTTTCTTTTTTAAAAAGCTTAGAGGCATAATTGGGATCAAGATATACTATGTCAGTAAGACAGTTACGGTCTATGTCTTCTGCGTAATGTATATCAACAAACTCTTGAATAAGTTTCACTATGCTTTTTTTCGAAGAGGAAAAATTCAAGTAATTAGATGCAATATTTAAGACATAGGCGATATAGTTTATCATGTCATACATTGATTTTCTGGCATTTGCAGCTAATAGACTGTAGTTTGTTCCATGAAATAATTTATGGGCAAGGATGCCTTGGTTTTTACAATAGGAATAAATTAGTTGTGCAACATCAATTTGAAAACTATTTAACGAGGTTGCACTAAGCTGATTCTTATTTGCAAGTTCGGTTAAATAGCGCTGACTAGTACTAATAAAGGAATCCCAATCATTGGAGGTAAGGCAAAGCTCTAATGTGTCCATGTTAGGTACCTCATAATTATCAAGGGGAGGTAAATAGTCCATTAGAAATAAGACGCTATTTTTGGAAATAAGACTGTTTACATTCATGTTTTTGAGTTGCTCAAACATAGGGAGAAAATGTTTCAAACTATATGGACTACCAACAAAGCAATTTAAATTGATATTGTGGTGTTGGTTAAGGGAGTAAATGAAGTTTTCTAAGTGCATTGAGATTAATTGTTTATTGTTATGAAAATCATCAGCTGAGCATTTTATTATTGCTAAATAAGATGCATTGGCTAATGATACCTTAATAAAAACGTCATAGTAAGAGAGTAAATCCCTATAGTTGGCAAAAAATGCACTCTTTACTGTCTCGAATTCTTCTTGTTCATTGTCGAATGCACATATTAGTTCATATTGATCTGATAAGCTGTAAGCAGTGGTATTAATTAGGATGGGATAAAAAACATCTGAAAGTGTGTATGAGAGATGTCGTTTGTCTAATTCTATTTCCAAATTATTAGTAGGCATTGTAAAAGAGGATTTGCACAAGTAGAATTGCCAAAAATGTTCATATATCTTATCGACATTATGTTGATATAGTTGGGCCATCGAAGCATATTCACTAACTTGGTTCTCGATATGTACTTTGGTAATTGCTTTTTTTAGAACTTCGGTTAATTTTACGATGTCAATAGGTTTCAGAAAATAGTCAAAGCTTTGTAATTTGAGAGCCTTTTGCGCATAACTAAAGTCGGCATAATTGGTAAGAAACAAAACTTGGACGTTGATTTTGTTGTCCCGTATCCAGACTAGTAAGTCAAGTCCGGTACCATGTGGCATATCTATATCACTAAGTATTATTTGTACTGGATTCTGCAATATAATTTCCTTGGCAGAATCGATATTGTATGCAGTATATACATGATCGATACCTAACTCAGTCCAGTTAATTCGATTTAATAGTGAAGCTATTACAAAACGATCATCATCAACAAGAAGTATAGTCATAGTTTCCTCCAATCTTATTAAGTAGTATCAGTGGTAATATAGGGGATTATTAATTCCACTTTAGCACCACCAGTAGGTAAGTTTGAAAAGTTCAATTCATAGTCTTTTGTAAATATTAAGTCTAATCTTCGCATGCTGTTTGTAATTCCAATATGTGCATTGTTGTCTATACTCAATCCTTGTTTGTTAGATAACTGTTCGAGGATTTCTTCAGAAAATCCTTGCCCAGAATCTTCTAATGTAATATGAAGTTTCTTGCAATTTTCGACAAAAACAGAATTAATGAATAGATGAATATGTAAAGTGTCGGTACTATTGGAGGTATGTTTAATTATATTCTCAACAAATGTAATTAGAATTAACGGTGGTATTAGAGCGTTTATAGTAGTTTTCTCTTCTACTGTACACGTGTAAGAGAATACAGGACCGTAGCGGAGTGCCTGAATGTCCAAGTATGCTTGAATATGATTAAGTTCATATTCAAGTCGAACCTTATCTTTATTTGTTTGAAAGAGATAGCGAAGATATTGAGAGGTGAATAGAACCATAGACTCAATATCTTCGTAGCGCTGTAACTGTGCCATACTACTAATGGTGGTTAGACAGTTTAAATAAAAATGAGGTCTAATTTGTCGCTGTAAGAAGTCGATTTGTGTTTTCTTCTTGTCAAGTTCTTGTTCATATATAGAAATTTTTAATTTTTTAATTTCGCGCATTAAATTCTTGAACTGTTGATTCGTCTGTTCAAGCTCCATAATACTGCTATTTTGCAGATCAAGAATATCCGTTTGCTCATTAATTGCAGTAAGGCTTTGAGAAAAACCATGAATTGGTTTGATAACTTTTCTATACATGTATAGAAGGAAGATACCTAAGGTGAACACAAGCGTAAGTGAAGTTAACATAACAAAAATCTGTATTAGTATCAAGTTTTGGAAGTTACTGAAATTACCAACATATATATGTAGATTATATGGCAAACCAGCATTTTCTCCTTCGAAAAACAAGTAGTTATAGAAAAAGCGGTTATGATTTGAAATATCATCAAGCTTTGAATCACTAATATCTATTAATTTATTACCGCTTAAATCTGAGGCAAATAGGATACCATCATTTCCGATATTAGTATCATAAAGGGATGAAAGTAAATCATTTACTGAAACTAGTGTTAAAAATGTACGATTTTTATAAACTATGGAATTGAGAAGATAGTATTCGTCGTCTATTTGTAACGACTGCCATGTATAATTGGAGTTAATTGCAGTGCCATCTTGAACCTTAGACAAGATATAATCCTTAAAGTATAAGTAGTTAGCATAATTCAGGTGCAGTGGAGAAGCATTCAAAAAAAGATCTTGTTCTTGCAGATATAGAAAGTATTGGTATTCACTACCGGTTGCATATTGACTGTCGTAAATTCTTGAACGAAAAGCATTAATAGCATTAAATTTTTCAGAATACGCAGTGGATTTCTCAATTGTTTGAATAAGTGGTTCTTGTACAACAGTCCATTGCAATAAGCGTTCTGTAGATTTAATTTTGTTAGCAGTTTCTTCTTGATAGAGAGCAACTGTATTGGAGATATAGTCAATATTTTGTTGTCTGATAGTCCAAATTGATAAAATACAGACTATAACGTTAATTATAACAACAGGAATGGCAATTAGAGATAATGTTTTAATAATATTAAGTAATGAATAAGTATGCCTATGTGGTTTATATGGGATTTTTTTTGAAAATAACATAAAAAAGCACCTCTATTTGATATTAATTTTATTTATTTTAATATATATACATTATAAGGGAATTGGACTTAAATAGCTATACATGTGTTGGTAAATAGCTGAAAAGTACAATTAAAGGAACTGAAAAGTGCTATAAGAGAAAAGCTATTTGCATTATGATATAGAAAAAGGAGGAAGCATATGAAAAAAATTAAGAAAAGTATGCCTTTGTATGTATTACTATTACCTTCGGCTATTCTTTTAATTTGTTTTGCTTATATCCCACTATACGGGGTGATTATTGCATTTAAAGATTATTCTCCCGCGACAGGAATTATGGGGAGTCAATGGGTTGGATTAGATCACTTTAGAAAGTTTTTTAATTCTTATCAATTTGGAACTACTATCAAAAATACGTTGACGATTAGTGTGTATAGTATAGTTGTAGGATTCCCATTACCTATTGCATTGGCACTTATGTGCAATCAAATACGAAATGGACGTTTTAAGAAGTTTTTTCAGGTTACTACATATTTGCCTCATTTTATCTCAACTATGGTTATGTGCGGACTTATTTTGATCTTCTTATCACCTAGTAGCGGACTGTTTGCAAACATATTTAATGCACTTGGTGTAAAAACACCTAATCTAATGGCACAGGCAACATCGTTTAAACATGTTTATGTATGGAGTGATATATGGCAGCATTTGGGCTGGGATAGCATTATTTACCTTGCAGCTTTATCTGCAATTGATCCAACATATTATGAAGCAGCAACACTTGATGGAGCTGGAATTCTTCAAAAAATTAGGTATATTGATTTACCCCTTATCTTACCAACAGCCATGGTTTTACTAATTATGCGAGCTGGAAGTGTTTTAAGTGTAGGTTTTGAGAAAGTATTGTTATTGCAGAACACACAAAATATTTTATCAAGTGAGATTATCTCAACCTATGTATATAAAGTAGGACTTCAGAGCTTCCAATACAGTTTATCAACAGCTATTGGTTTATTTAACACAGTAGTTAATATAATTGTGTTACTTCTTGTGAATTGGCTGGCTAAGAAAACAACAGAAACAAGTTTGTTTTAGGAAAGGCAAGGGCATTAATATGAAAAGTTTAATGAAAAAGAGCAAACAGGATAAAATAGTAACAATCTTAATTTATATAATTGCAGTACTTATGATTTTGGCAGTTATATATCCACTATGGTTTGTAATTATTGCATCTTTTAGTAATCCTGCAGATGTAGCAAATGGAAAAGTGTGGATATGGCCTAAGGTATGGGTTACAGATGGATATCGTGAGTTGTTTAAGCAGACATCTATCTGGAGAAGTTATATGAATACTATCATATATACACTTGTAGGCACACTTATTGCACTGGCTATTAATATTCCAGCGGGATATGCAATGTCAAGATCTGATTTATATGGACGTAAATGGATTAATATATTTTATGTTATTCCTATGTTTGTAAGTGGTGGTCTCATTCCTACATATTTAGTAGTAAAAAATTTTGGTTTATTAGATACATTTTGGGTAATGGTTGTACCTTTCGCAGTATCGACTTACAACATAATTGTAGCGAGAACATTCTTTAAGTCAAGTTTACCAGATAGTTTGTGGGAAGCAGCACAGATAGATGGTTGTTCTAATATTCGTTTTTTCTTTGCAATTGCTCTTCCACTATCAAAGGCAGTATTAGCGGTTATTGGGCTGTGGACAGCAGTAGGTATTTGGAACTCATGGTTTAATGCACTCATATATCTTCAAAATGAGTCATTACAACCGTTGCAATTAGTGTTACGAAGGATACTAATTGCAAATCAATCATTGCTAGGTGCAGCGACAGGTGAAGCTGCAATGGAATTAAGACGGTTATCAGATATGATGAAATATGGAGCTATAGTAATATCGACTCTTCCAATTATGTGTTTATATCCGTTTTTGCAGAAGTATTTCAATCAAGGCGTCATGATTGGTGCCGTGAAGGAATAAATAAAAAAAGGAGAATGCAGGTATGAAAAAAAAATTAGTATCAATGTTATTAGTAGCTACACTTGTTGGAACATCATTAGTAGGTTGTGGAAAGAATCAATCTACTAATAAAACAGCAACAGAAGAGACCGGAAAAACAGAAAGTACAAAAGTAAATGAGACTGGTGAAAAGCAAAGTACGTTTGACGTGGCAACTGTTCGTTGGGCAGATTGGGGTGAAAAGTATCATGAAGGCTTTGCTGATGATAGTGCAGCTGAAATGGGTTTAACGATTAACTGGAATACAATCTTGAATGCAGATTGGGGAGATAAAAAAGCAGTTTTAATGGCTGGAGGAGAACTTCCAGATGCATTTATGGGCTCTATCTGCTTTACAGAATCAGATTTGTCTGCTAATAGAGCAGCGTTTATTCCACTTGAAGACTATATTGAAAAATATATGCCTAATTTATCAGCAATTATGGAAAATGATCCTACCATGAAGGCACTTGCTACATCTGCAGATGGACATATCTATGGATTGCCATCTAAGAAACCTTGTAGACCAGTAGTTGCAAACCAGATGTTCATTAATCAAAAATGGTTGGATAACTTAGGGCTTTCTATGCCACAGACGTATGAAGAATTCTATGAAGTACTAAAAGCATTTAAAGAACAAGATGCAAATGGTAATGGGGACACTTCTGATGAAGTTCCGTTTGGACAAGGATATGCAGATACTGTTATGTTCTTCTGCTTGCCATTTGGTACGACAATTGGCGCTGATAATACATATGAGATGACAATTAAAGACGGAAAGCCTGTATATATTCCTACTTCAGATGAATACAAGGAAGGTATAGCATGGATGAATAAATGTTATAAAGAAGGCTTAATTGACACTGAAGTATTTACCCAGGATACTTCAATGAGGGATGCAAAGCTAATGAGTGAAACACCTCTTGTTGGGTCCGCACCTGGCTGGACTGCAGATGCAACGTTCGGAGCAAACAGTAATGAGTATGTTGCATTACCAGCACTTGCAGGTCCAGATGGAGAAAGATATATTTCTTCTGATCCAGAACATTGGAATTATTCTAGAAACGAGTTTGTAGTAACTACATCATGTTCTGATCCTGCTACTTTATTATCTTGGGTTGATAAATTCTATACAGATGATGCTTCAATTCAGAATTTTTATGGTTCATTTGGTGTTGGTGTAAATAAAGACGGAGAAAACTACACAGTACTAGAGCCACAAAATGGTGATTCAGCAGATACCTATGCATGGATTAACTCACTTCGTGATTTTGGACCAAAATATGTAGAAGATGGATTTAATGATAGAGTTAAATATGAAGCGGCAAATGGAGATGCAATTAAAATTGCATTAGATAATGAATTAAATCGTTATGCAAAAGAAGCGTATCCTAATGTAAGTTATACAAGTGAACAGTTAGATAAATTAGCTACTCTTTATATGGATATTAATTCGTATGTAAAAACCACTCAGGCTAAATGGGTAACTGAAGGTGGCGTTGAAACAGAATGGGATAGTTATATCGATACACTAAAACAAATGGGATATGATGAGTTTATTAAGATTCAACAGGAAGCTTATGATAGCTATGTATCTAGTAAATAAGGAACTATAATAAAACAGTATTTATCACACAAATAAAAAGCAAAGGAAATAAAGTATGTTTGGGAAAATTGTGAACTCTTCGTATGATGAGAATAGACTATTAGTTGAATTTGAGAATAAAACCGGGATTATTGAGGTGGTTAATGAGACAATGTTTCATGTGATGGTATCGGAAGAGCCCGAGGATTCTCCAACAGTAAATAAAGAAAAGAATAAATTAGTTTCGGTTGTAGTGGATAAGGAAACTGAGTATGTTCAGATTAGTACAAGTGAAATTTTTGCAAGAGTTTTTGATGATTTTAAAATTGATTTTTATAAATCGGACGGAACTGTTATATGTAAAGATTATAGAAAAGAGCGCCTAATCACAAATAATCCAACTCAAACAGATATTGACCTGATGTCCAAGGAGGGACATCAGGTTGAATTAAAAAAAGAGAATCATAAGATACAAATTCTAAAAGAGCTGGATAAAGAAGAATACATTTATGGTTTAGGAGATAGGACTGGATTTCTTAACAAGCGTGGTTATGCATATGAGTTGTGGAATACTGATAATCCAGATCCCCATGTTGATAGTTTTGAAAGGTTATATAAGTCAATCCCATTTATGATTTCGTTGAAAAAAGATAGTATCTATGGTTTGTATTTTAATAATAGTTATCGTAGTTTTTGGGATTTCGGAAAAGAAAGTGAAGAATATTTGAGCATTGCTGCTAATCAGGGTAATCTTGATTACTTTATTTTTGCAGGAGATCAAATGAGTGATATTATCGAACAATACACTCATTTAACAGGAAGGGTGCCACTTCCGCAAATGTGGACATTAGGATATCAGCAATCTCGATGGGGATATGAAACGGAAGAGGATGTTAGAAGAGTTGCTGAACAGATGAGAAGACATCGTATTCCTTGTGATGTTATTCATCTGGACATTGATTATATGGAAGATTACAAAGTATTTACTTGGAATAAAGAAAAATATAAAGATGCTAAGAAGTGTATTCTAGATTTATCAGATAAAGGATTTAAAATAGTAACCATTATTGATCCAGGTGTTAAAGTAGAAAAAGGATATTCTGTATATGAAGAAGGAGTAAAAAACCATTATTTTGTTACAGATATAGAAAATAGAATATATGTAAATCAAGTATGGCCGGGAGATTCGGTGTATCCAGATTTTGGCCGATTCGATGTAAGGGATTGGTGGGGAGTGCAAATTAAGTTTCTTCTAGATAAAGGTGTAAGAGGTATCTGGAATGATATGAACGAACCTGCTAGTTTCAATGGAGAGATTCCGGACGATGTTGTATTTCATAATGAAGAAGAGAAAACAACACATGCCAGAATGCATAATATGTATGGTCACTATATGTCAGAAGCTACTTATGAAGGCCTAAAGAAATATGATAAGAAAAGACCTTTTGTAATTACTAGAGCATGTTTCGCTGGGTCACAAAAATATACAACAGGTTGGACTGGTGATAACCATAGTATATGGAGTCATTTACAGATGGCAATACCACAGTTGTGTAATTTGGGGTTAAGTGGTATGGGATTTGTAGGTGCTGATGTTGGTGGATTTGGTTCTGATACTACAGCAGAACTTTTAACGAGATGGACTCAAGTTGGATGTTTCTCACCTCTTTTTAGAAATCACTCTACTAGAGGTAGTAGGAATCAGGAGCCTTGGTCATTTGATAAACAAACCTTAGATATATGTAGAAAATACATTAATTTAAGATATCAATTATTGCCGTTCTACTACGACTTGTTTAGAGAGATGGAATTAACAGGTGCGCCAGTGATGCGACCACTTATTTATCAGTATTTACAAGATGTCAATGTGCGTGAAATAAATGATGAATTTATGATTGGTGGAAATATGTTAGTAGCACCTGTTGTTGAACAAGGATTAAAAAAACGTATGGTATATTTACCTAAAGGGATTTGGTATAACTATGATACGAAAGAGAAGATAGATGGAGAAGTATATTTTATTCAAGACGCACCAATCGATATATGCCCTGTCTACGTAAGTGCGGGCACTATACTTCCTAAGTATCCAGTACAACAATATGTAGGAGAAACTGAAATTGAGGATTTGATTTTAGATATTTATCCAGGTATTGGTGAATATATTCACTATCAAGACGATTCGGAATCTTTTGCATATCAACAAGGTGAATATAATCAGTATCAGATAAAACTGGATGAAAAAGGAATGTTATCAATATGCATGTTACACAATGGTTATGTAAAGACATATAAAAACTTTGTGATTCATTATGATGAAAAGGTGATAAGCATACCGTTTTCAGGAGAAGTGTTAAACTACCAATTATAAGTAACTGATTCATAATATAAAAGCTGTCAAAACTCAGGTGAGTGTTGATAGCTTTTTAAGAAAGAGAGGTTGTAATGGTAATGAGAATCAAAATATTATCATTCTTTTTCCTATTGGTGATATTGGTTTTTACCATATCAGGGTGTAATAGAGAACAGAAAGGAACCATACTTTCACAAAAAGATGCGCATATATATGATACTGACTACACTTATACAGTATGTGTTAAGGAAGCCGGAGAGTATCCGATAGAGTTCACAAGAACATCCAACGATGATGAAGTTATAATGTATGTTAATGGAATTGAACAAGGTAGTTTAGATGGCAAGAAAATGAAGAAAGTTCATGTAAATAAAGGTGTAAATAGCATTACATTAAAGAATGGTCAGACTGTGACTGAATTGGTTGTAAAAGCTGGAATTTCAAATGAAGAAGTAGGAGCCTATACGGATTATATTATTTATGAGGCAGAAAATTCAGAAAGTAATCTTGTGAATATAGAAGAAAGTCGTGTTTATCGTGAAGTGGCAAGTGAAGCATCTGGGAAAAAATGCATGAAGTTGACTAATGGAGGAGATTATGTATCGTTTACCTTAGAACAACCTGCAGATGCAATGATTATTCGTTATTGTATTCCTGATAGTGAAGAAGGGAACGGGCTTGTAGCTCCGATTACGGTTGTCGTTGGAGATAAAGAACAGAAGGTAGAAGTAACTTCTAAGTATAGCTGGGTATATGGCTATTTTCCATGGAATAATGATCCGGCAACCGCGAATGACGGGGGAGGACATATGTTTTTTGATGATGTCCGAGTGGTATTGGATAAGGTCTATCCAGCTGGAACTAACATTCTTCTTAAAAAGGAAGCAGATTGTAATGTTGAATTTTTGTATATCGATTTTATTGAATGTACAGAGAGACCACCAGTAATTGAAATGTCTACAAATGCATTGAATATACTAGATTTTGGTGCTATTTCAGATGATGGCATGGATGATGCTGTGGCAATCTATAACTGTGTACAAAAAGCAGCTGAGCTAGGAATGGAGGTATATATTCCAAAAGGTGAGTTTGAAATAGGTAATCCTATTTTCCCAAATGGTATTGTGATGGATAAGGATGATATTACTATTCGTGGAGCAGGTATGTGGCATACCGTTCTAAAAGGCGAGAATGCTGCGTTTGCTATACGGGCGGGTAATTTGTCCTTTTATGATTTCTCCATAATGGGTAATGTCACGCAACGACGTGATTCTCTAGATCCACCAGCATTTGATATGACACGCCATAGTAAAAAGATGAAGAATGTCCAATTACAAAATATCTGGATGGAACATTGGAAGGTAGGCTTGTGGTCCAATGCAGTAAATGGAGTACGAATTGCCGGATGTAGAATTCGTAATACATATGCAGATGGAATTAATTTATGTGGAGGAACACGCAATAGTGTCGTTGAACATAATGATATTCGATATACAGGAGATGATGGAATAGCCTCTTGGAGTCGTGGAGTATTATCTGAAAATAATAAGATCGTTCACAATACGGTTTCATTGCCTTGGTTAGCAAATAATATAGCACTTTATGGTGGGAAAGATGTTGAAGTACGTAATAACCTACTTAAAGATACTATCTGTTTTGGAAGTGGAGTTAACCTGAGTACCAAATTCAATCCGCAGTTACCAGAAGGAACCATTCGAGTTGAAAACAATAAGATGATACGTTGTGGAAGCTATGATTATGATATAAAGAAAGAATATGGTGCAATATGGATTAATACGATTGAAGGTTATAATAATACAGCTCTATGTATTATTCGTGGCAACATAATAGAAGACAGTGCTTATCAGGGAATTAATTTTTATAATAATGGGCTTATTGATAATATACATATAGAAGATAATAAAATTAACATATGTGGTACATACGGAATTGAGATAGCTCCAGATGCAAATGGAGTAGCTAAAATTATTAATAATAAAATAACTAATGCACAATCATCTGAGATATTAAATCATGCAGAAGGGAAATTTATTATAGAAGAGTAATAAACACTATTATTAGACCAATTATACAGTCTAGAAAAGAGGGGAAAATGGCTAAAAATACAAACATTAACTTAAGAAATAAGGTGATGTATTCCATATATCTGAGGAATCATACGGAGGAAGGGACATTTGCAGCAGCTGAGAAGGATTTGGATAGAATTAAAATGTTAGGTATTGATATTATATGGCTTATGCCTATCCATACAATTGGACAAAAGAATAAAAAGGGTACTCTTGGTTGTCCCTATGCCATTAAGGATTATCGTGCAATTAATTCAGAGTATGGAGACAAGGAAGATTTATTACATTTTGTAGAACAGGTACATGCAAGAGGGATGCTATGTATTATCGATGTAGTATATAATCATACTTCACCAGATTCCGTCTTAGCAATAGAGCATCCTGAATTTTTCTTTAAAAAAGAAGATGGAGGTTTTGGAAATAAAACTGGAGAATGGTTTGATGTCATTGACCTTGACTATAGCAACAAAAAACTGTGGGAATATCAAATTGAGACATTATGTATGTGGGCAAAAATAGTGGATGGTTTTCGTTGTGATGTAGCGTCTTTAATCCCTATAGAATTTTGGGAAAATGCTAGAAGAGAAGTAGCTAAGGTAAATCCACAAGTTATTTGGCTGGCAGAATCTATAGATATGGGATTTATACGTGATAATCGAAGACGTGGTCTTGTTGCTCATAGCGATAGTGAGGTTTTTGGTGCCTTTGATGTTTTATATGATTATGATATGTTCCCTCATTACTCTGAATATTTAAGGGGTGATATATCACTAGATACATATGTAAGATATTTGAATTTTCAAGATAATATATATCCAGCTAATTATGTCAAGTTAAGATATCTTGAGAATCATGACCAACCACGTGCAAAATCAGTTATTACTGATGAAGTACAGTTAATAAATTGGACTGCATTTGAATACTTCCAAAAGGGTATGACATTAGTCTATGCTGGTCAGGAGATGGAAGATGATAAGTTGCCAAGTTTGTTTGATAAAGATTTAATAAACTGGAATACAGGTAAGAATATTAGCAAGTTGCTAGCTGTTTTATCTGAAATAAAAAAAATGAAAATCATGTCCTGTGGAGACTATCATCTAGAAGCGGATAAAAAGAGTGATACCATTATTGGAACATATGAATATATGGAAGAACGATTAATTGGAATATTTTGTTTGAAAGGGGAAAGTTGCTCAGTATCAATAGAACTAGAAGATGGAGATTACAGCAATTTAATTAACGGAGAAATTCTTATTGTTAAGGACAGAACTATAAATGTTGAAGGAAGGCCGATTATACTAAAGCAGGGGAGGAATAAGTAATCCCTCTGTTTTAATAAGCATTACCGCTATGGGTTGAATAATTATGTAATTGCGTTATACTTAATATGACAATATAAAATTACATAATAGGTGGCGAGTAAAAAGAAATGAAAGTTTTAGATTGGTGTAAGAAAGAAAGTGAATTAACAGCTCAGAAGTTGAAGACACAAGGAACACAATTTCTGATGTTTACTAAGTGGATTGTTCTGGCTGTAGTGGTTGGATTATTAGTAGGAGCCTTTGGCTCCTTATTTGGCGTTTGTATGGAATTTGCAACTGAGACAAGATTAAGATACGGGTGGTTAATATTCTTGTTGCCAGTGGCGGGTTTGGTTATTGTATCATTATACCGTAGTTTCAGTATTACAAAAGATGGTGGGACCGATATTGTTATTGACACGATACATAGTAGCGGAGTTGTACCATTTCGGGTAGCACCTTTAATATTTACATCAACTGTTTTGACACATTTAGTGGGCGGATCAGCAGGACGAGAAGGGGCTGCTCTACAGATCGGTGGAAGCTTCGGGGATAAAATCGGTCGTGTATTAAAGCTAGATTTGATGGACCGTAAAGTGCTGATTATGTGTGGTATGAGCGCTGCCTTTTCAGCTCTTTTTGGTACACCTATGGCTGCTGCTGTATTTGCTATGGAAGTTATTACAGTCGGGGTTATGTATTATGCGGCATTTTTACCATGTGTTGTGGCTTCACTAGTAGCTGCACACTTTGCATCTGAAATAGTTGGAATAAGCCCAGAATCCTTTCATATAGCAGATGTACCTGATTTGAATATAGGAATTATCAGCGTTGTTATTCTTATAGCAGTAATAGGTGCGGGAGTGAGTTCTATTTTCTGTTGGATATTACATAGAACTTCTAGAGAATTAGAAAAGCGATTTAAAAATCAGTATATAAGAATTATCGTTGCAGGTGTTATGATCATTGCGCTTACTTTTATAGTGGGTAGTCGTGATTATAATGGTGCAGGAATCGATGTGATTAAGAGAGCATTCCTTGGAGACGTTGTTCCATATGCATTTGTATTAAAGATGCTCTTTACCGCAATTACCCTTGGTGGAGGATTTAAAGGTGGTGAAATTGTACCTACCTTCTTCGTAGGTGCAACATTAGGTTCAGCAATGGGCATTGCTCTTGGTGTTTCGCCTTCTCTGTGCGCTGGTATTGGCATGGCAGTGCTTTTTTGTGGAGTAACAAATTGTCCTCTTGCCACCTTATTTATCTCTTTCGAATTATTTGACTACAAAGGTGTGCCATATTTTCTATTGGCAATTGCAATTAGCTATGTTTTGTCGGGATATTCGGGACTATATGGAGAACAGAAAATCATGTATTCCAAATATAAAGCTAGATATATTAATCGAAATGTAAAGGATGTGGATTAAGGTTAAGTACCTTTGGTGATTTAGTTACAGAAAGAAAGTCTTCTACTTGTTATACTCTAAAAAAAGATAGGGAGGAAGTTATGACAGTACGAAGAAGATTTGCTTCTGTGAATGAAGCACAATGTGTTGCATGTGGTAGTTGTATTAAGGTCTGTCCAAGAGATGCAATTCATGTACCTTATGGCGTAACTGCTATAGTAGATCTAATAAAATGTGTTGGTTGTGGTTTATGTGCGAAGGCATGTCCAGCGTCTGTAATTGAAATTAAGGTTCAACAAGAAGAGATTATGAAAGAGCAGGTGGAAGGATAAGATGAGAAACAAAAAGAAGAGATGGTATGAATATCTTTGGATTATGTCTGCTGCCTACTTGATATTAGGTTTCTTTAATATTCTATTTGCTTGGTTAGGCCTGATTTGCTTTTTGGTACCATTACTAATCTCCATAGGAAAAGGCAACAAAGCATATTGTAATCGCTACTGTGGAAGAGGGCAATTGTTTGATCTACTGGGTAATAAATTAGGATTATCAAGAAAGAAGGATATCCCAGCATTTATTCGAAGTAAGTGGTTTCGTTATGGATTCTTATTATTCTTCTTAACCATGTTTGGAAATATGTTATTCACTACGTATCTTGTGTTTAGTGAAGTTCATGGTGTAAGAGAGATAGTAAAAATCTTATGGACTTTCAAAGTTCCATGGAGCTTTGCTTATCATGGGACAGTGATAGCACCATGGGCGGTACAATTTGCCTTTGGGTTTTACAGTGTTATGTTAACCTCGACAATCTTAGGCTTAATAACTATGGTTTTATATAAGCCTAGGTCATGGTGTGTATACTGTCCTATGGGAACAATGACACAAGGGATATGTAAAGTGAAGAATTTAGAAAAACATAAATAATCTATTGGTGGAGAGTATGATGATATACTTCCTTCTGATTTTATCCCCACAGTATGCCAAAATAGTGTATAATTAACTTATTAAGTAGGAAAGGAGAAAATGAGTTGAACAAGATATTAGAAATCATACTTGCAATCGTTACAATACTTCATTTATCTGATGAGATAGCCGACAGCAAGTATGGAAGTAACGTTAACTCATTCATTTTAATATGAAAGACAAAACAAAAGATATAATGAAAGATATTAGCTTAACCTTAATATTAATCATCTGTTTACGGGACGGAATAGAAAATCCACTAGATTTTATTTTGCTAGTGACATATGTTGTGTACATGGCAGTAAAGCATATCAAAATAAGTATAAAGAAATATTAACAAAACTGACATATAAGTTATAGGATGAGTTTTTTCATCAACAGTGTATGATATTTAAAATGGAGGTAATACAAATGAAAAGGACCGATGATTTAACCAAAGCATCTACCAATTTGTTAGCTGCAATATTTAAACTGTTTACGCAAATAGCGTTTTTAATAGTTATAATAACTGGATTAATCACTATAGTTGTAAATGGTTTTTAAAACAATTGGCTACATATGAATGGTTTATAATATACTTAACAAGACAGCCGGAAGATAGTTGCACCTATCCATCTCGGCGAATTATTAGATAACTACATAATAGTCGTCCTAAACTTTACCAGAGAGCAGGACGGCTATTTTTTTTAACTAAAAAGGACTAGAGATATTGACTCTCTAATCCTTATCATTAATATCTAGTAAATATTCTTTTACTTTGACGTATTGTTTAGATAATTTATCAACCATTCCCAATCACCATAATAGGTAACGGATAACGATGTCCTATCTTCCGATTTTGTAATTCTAAATACAATGTGATTCACTGGTTCATCAAGCTTTGGGAATAATATGGTCTCACTCGTGTTCGGCGATTTGTTTTTTAAATATGTACATACATTATCAAATGTTTCCTGAGGAATATCCTTCATCTTTGTCTTACTTTTCCATATATAACTTTTAATACCAGGTGCCATGGAAGACTCGCTGTAATCATCTCCTAATTCGCTTTTCAATTGAGCCAACAGTTCTTCTTCTGTTACATCAGAATATCCGAGGATAATACAATTTAATAACCCTTCTCCAGCTAGACCGTCATATCCTTCCTTTGAAAACTCTAACATTACCCTAGCATTATAACCAAATTTTTTGATTGGATTATTCAACTCTATAAAGCTTAATAAAGTATTACCCTCATTATTGTTCCCTTGATTATCGTCATTAGCATCATAATCATATTGCTTGTAATCCATATCATTCATATTATCAAGTAATTTAATGACTTGGTTTTCGCCCATTCCCCATTTGAGTTCTTTGATTATGGGTTGATATATACTCTCTGTCGTTTCTTTTTTACAAGCAGTAAACGATACTAAAAATAAAATTGTAAGACATATTACTATTATCTTTTTGATCATACTATTCCTTACTTCCCCCCTATTTAATTACAGTAGATAAATCAACTTCTAAATACATTGATGTTCCATTAGCTAAATTAATACCCATGTAAGTATATAGAGGCATTAATGTATTATTGGGATACCAGAAAGTATTTGTTGCATTTAAGTAATAATTTACATTAACTGATGGTACTCCAATTGTTTGTTTCGCATCCTGGGCATATTTTTTAGTAGTATCCGTTTGCGTAAAACAAATGATATCATAATTGTAAATGTTTGTATTTTATGTGTCAATCATTTCTGTAATCGACTTATGACAACGCTTATAGGTTTATCTTCTTCAGATACCTTTATCGTGTAACGTCTTTTATGGTTTATTCAATGAGTCAATGCATCAAATACAAAGAGTTGCGCTTAGTTGCGCTAAAATAATAAAAAACTTAGTCTAATTGCACAAAAAATACACTAATAAAAGTTAAAAATTAGTGGATTGACTAAAAATATACCTAATGTTAAAATTATACTATAAAACAACCGATTGCGCAAAAGGGGTGTTATTATGAATGAGAGAAATTGGTGTAAAGAGGATAACAATAAAATGACAATTGATGATATAGCTAAAGAACTTGGAGTTTCCAAAACAACAATTTCTCGGGCTATCTCTGGAAAAGGAAGAATTAGTGCACCAACACGTAAAAGAGTATTAGATTTTTGTCAGGAGTGTGGGTATAAGCCCAATATGATAGCACGAGGTTTGGCAGAATCAAAGACATACAATATTGGTGTTGTTTTACCTAATGATTCTGATTTGAATGAGATCCCCTTCTTTCAAGTCTGTCTTCTTGGAATTATTGAAATGGCAACGAGCTATGAGTATGACGTTGTTGTTTCTACCGTGGGAGCAGATGATATTACGAAGCTAGTTAGACTTGTAGAAAACCAAAAGGTTGATGGATTCATACTAACAAGAACCCGAATTCATGATGCTCAAATTGAATATCTAAGTAAGCACAATGTACCGTTTGTAGTAGTTGGTACTTCTGAAAGTAGTGGAGTAATCCAGATAGATAATCATCATGTAGAGGCATGTAGAGAGATGACATCGATGCTCATCATGCAGAAGCTAAAACGTTTATCGTTTATAGGAAATAATTCAACTCACATAGTAAGCCGTATGCGTTATCAAGGCTTCATAGAAGGATGTGAATTGAATCAAATTACGCCAAGAAGCGATTGTATCTACTTAGATTGTAATACGCGTTTGATGGTGGAACAAGCGGTAGATGATATATTACATAAAAGAATTGATTGTATTGTTTGCATGGATGATAAAATCTGTAGTCAAGTACTATTAAAGCTTGCCACGGAGCATGTAAAGATACCAAGAGATATAAAAGTAGCATCATTTTATGGCAGCTTATTTTTAGCAAGTCATAATCCGCCTATCACAGCACTAGAGTTTGATGTGAAAGAGCTTGGAAATGCAGCTTGTAAAGTACTAATTGATACATTATCAGGGGTGGAAGTATCGCAAAAGACATTACTCGGTTACGATATTAATTTTAAAGCTTCGACAAAGAAGTAAGATAACAAATTATATTATAGGGATAAGTTGAAAAGACTATTTTCAATAAAGGTTTATTATTAACACGAAATATTCAGATGTCGAGAGGAGAACGGTATTTATGAAAAAAAGAGGAATTGTATCGCTATTATTAGCTACAACTATGGTAGCAACTTTATTAACTGGTTGTGGAAGTAAGAATGAAGGAAACAATAAGAATACCAATACTACAACAACTGACACTACACAATCAACTGAAACAGACGAGACAGCAGATAATGGTGGTGTAACAACAGATAATATCACATTAAAAGTATGGGAATCTTCAGGACAAACAGAAGAGTTTATCAAACAAGCTGGTGAAGCATTCACAGCATTATATCCTAACATTACAATCGAATATGAAAATGTAGAAGTTGGCGATGCCAATACACAAATTGCACTTGATGGTCCTGGTGGGGTTGGTGCCGACGTATTTGCTACACCAAGTAACACAATTGGAGGTTTGGTATCAGGTGGACATATCTTACCAGTTGAAGATGAGTCTGATATTGTAGGTAAAGTAGCAGCTTCTTGTGAGAGTGCAGTTAACTATGATGGAAAATATTACGGTTACCCAGTAGCTGATGAAACATATGCATTGTTTTATAACAAAGATTTAGTTTCTGAAGATAGTGTACCAACTACATGGGAAGAAGTAGAAAAATTCTGCCAAGAATTCAATTCAGCTGGTAAATACGGAATCATTTGGAATGTTTCAGATGCGTATTATTCACCAATGTTTACTGGAAAAAGTGGAAACAAATTATTTGGTGAGTCAGGAATAGATAACACAAACACTTATATGAACACTGCTGAAGCTGTAGAAGGTATGACATACTTCCAATCATTTAGAGAATTTCTTGATGTACCTGCAGCAGATATTGCAGATAACTCAGTTTGTTTAGCTGCATTCACAAGCGGAAACGCAGCTATGTATGTCACAGGACCTTGGAATGTTGCTTCTTGTGAAGAAGCAGGAATGAATTTTGGTGTAACTACATTACCAGCATTACCAGGAGATGATCACCCAGCAGCATCTTTCTCTGGAGCACGTACTATGCAAGTTTCTGCTTACACAGATCACCCAGCAGAAGCACAAGCCTTTGCTAAGTTCTTAATCTCTGATGAGATGCAACAATTACGTTATGAATTAACAGGAGCAATTCCTTCCACTTCGATAACAGTAGAAAGTGAATATATAACAGGTTTCCAAAAACAATTAGAGTATGCTTACCCAATGCCATCAATTCCTGAGATCGATAACTTCTGGGATCCAATGATGAGTGCATGTTCAAATATCTGGGATGGTGCAGATGTACAAACAGAATTAGAATCTTGTAATACTGCGATTTTATCAAAATAAATTGTAGTTAACTAGTGGGTCGTTTACTGAATAAGGAACGACCCATATTTATTATAACGGAAAAGTCAGCAATGGAGGAGATTCGAGATGAATACCACGTTAAAGCCAGATGGCTCATCAAAAGCAAGAGTTTTGATAACATCAATCATTTTCATGGGACTTAGCCACATTCTATATTTCAAGCAATATGTAAAAGGGTTACTTTTTAGTTTGGTTGAGATAATTGGAATTTGTTTGACCCCATTCTTTATACATAAGATATATAACTTAATAACACTTGGATTTCCACAACCAGATTTACCTGTAAAACAACGTAGTAATTCTATCTTTATGTTAATTGATGGTATTATGATTTTAGCGATTGTTGCAATTTTTGTAGTAATCTACATAGTATCTATTCGTAATGCCATGGATGAATATAAAGACTTTTGTTTAACCGGTATGCTCAAAGAAAAAAATGGAACAATGAAATCGGTAAAGGGAAAGACGTTTCCTTTGCTTGCGTTATCACCAGCAGTACTATTAGTTCTATTTTTTGTTGTGGTACCACTTGTATTCTCGGCGTGTGTAGCCTTTACCAATTACTCAGCACCGGATCATATACCACCGAATAATACAGTTGACTGGGTAGGACTTGAGAATTTCACCACAATGTTTGGAGGAGAAACAACCTGGACAAGTGCCTTTGGTCGTGTTGCAGTATGGACGATCATATGGGGAGTCTTAGCTACGGTTACATGCTATGCAGGCGGACTTATTATGGCTGTAGTTTTACAAGAAAGTAAGATTAAGATTAAACCAGTATTTCGTTCTATATTCATCTTACCATATGCCATTCCATCAGTCGTAAGTATGCTTGTATGGAAGAACTTATTGAATGGATCTTTTGGTATTGTAAATCGTACATTAATGCAATTAGGGCTTATAGATACAACAATTCCTTGGTTAAGCGATTTGTGGTTGAGTAGATTTGTCTGTGTAATGGTCAATCTTTGGGCAGGTTTTTCTTACTTTATGTTATTGATTATGGGTAACATGACAGCTATTTCACCTGACATATATGAAGCAGCTAAGATTGATGGAGCAAATAAATTCTACATGTTTAGAAAAATCACACTTCCATTGGTATTATTCCAGACAACACCACTTATTATTATGTCATTAACACACAACATCAATAACTTTGGTGCAATCTACTTCCTAACTGGCGGCCTTCCAAAGGTAGCAGATAGTACATTAACCTCTGCAGGTGGCACGGATATCTTGGTAACATGGATTTATCAGTTAACCGTAGAGATTATGAAGTACAATTATGCATCTGTGTTAGCGGTAGTTATCTTCATAGTACTTGCGCCTATAGCAATATGGAGCTTTAGAAATACAAAATCATTTAAGGAAGGAGAGGTGTAACATGGGAAAGAAAACAGCACATTTTATTAATAAATTTATTGTTTGGTTCTTTTTAATTGGTACTAGTATATTTGTTCTCTATCCTTTGGTGTATGTTGTAAGTGCAGCTTTTTCTAATCAACAAAATATAGCCGCGTTAAATATTATACCATTTGGTGATGGAATCTCTCTTTCTAATTTTGAATATTTGTTTAAGAAGACAGATTATTTGATATGGTTCAAAAACACATTAATTGTAGCTGTAGCGACAACGTTATCAACAATTTTTGTATGTGCTTTAAGTGCATATGTATTCTCGAGATTTACTTTTCGATTAAAAAAGGGAATGATGATGGCGTTATTAATTCTTCAAATATTTCCTTCTTTTGTTGGTATGGTAGCGATCTATGTAATTCTTCTTCGGATCGACGGATTAAATACCCTTTGGGGACTTGTTTTGGTTTATGTAGCGGGAAACATTCCTTATAATACTTGGTTAGTAAAGAGTTATATGGATACACTTCCAAAGAGTCTTGATGAAGCGGCAAGAATAGATGGTGCAAGCCACTTTAAGATTTTCTATAGAATCGTTTTACCTATCGCTAAACCAATTATTATCTTTTTAGGAATCACTAGTTTTACAGCACCATGGATGGATTTTATTTTCCCTAAGATGGTTCTTCGTTCCTCAAAAGTACAAACAGTTGCACTTGGATTATTTAGTTTTGTAACAGACAAGAAAAATTTATTTTCAACCTTTGCAGCAGGTTCATTGCTCATTGCAATACCATTTGTTATTTTCTTTGTAATTACACAGAAGATGTTAATCACCTCACTAGGTGGTGCTGCGGTTAAGGAATAGACAGGAGTAGACAATGAAGAAATATAAAAAGGGACAGCAAGTCTATAGTTTAAATCGTGGTTGGCGTTTTGTAGAGAAAGACATATCGGTTTTGCCACCTACGAAACAACATGATGATGTATATGGTTTTTCAAAGGCAGGGGCATACCGTGGTCCTGCAGATGCGAACTATGACGATACGGATTGGGAGATCGTAAACTTACCTCATGACTGGGTTACAAAACATGATTTTGTAGAAGATGGCTCTCCAAATCAAGGATACAAAGAACGTGGTATTGGCTGGTATCGTATGCGATTTGAACTATCAGAAGAAGATCGAAATAAGCAAATTCTCTTAGAATTCGAAGGAATGTCATGTGATTCGCAGATTTATGTAAATGGTTCTATACTAAAGCATAATTATTCTGGATATAACAGTTTTTGTGTGGATATGACGGATATGGCGAACTTTGGAGTAATACCCAATACACTAGCAATTCGTATTGATGCATCTGCATGGGAAGGCTGGTGGTATGAAGGAGCTGGAATTTACCGAAATGTTTGGTTAGTTAAGAAATCAGAAGTACATTTGGCTCACGATGGTATATTCATAAAGCCAGAACTTGGAGAGAATAGCAGGTGGAATGTTTTAGTATCAGCAGAAATCGAAAATAGTTTTGAACATGAACATAATATAGAAGCCATTACCTGTTTGTATGATCAAGAAGATAATCTGGTTGGAGAAGCTGCACTAACAGGTAAAGATATCATTGAAGGATATGAAACTGCAACGGTTACCGGTGAAATCTATGTTAATGATCCAATTCTTTGGAGCTATAATCAGCCGTATCTATACAAGGCGGTTACTAAGTTATATAAAGGCAGCGAATGTATTGATGAAGTCGAAGAGAATATTGGCTTTCGTACGATTTCCATTGATGCAAAAGATGGATTTTGGCTTAATGGAGAAAATATTAAGTTATTAGGCTTTTGCAATCATCAAGATCATGCAGGTGTAGGAGTTGCGGTTCCGTATTCAATTAAAGAGTATCGAATACGACTAATGAAGGAATTAGGAGCTAATGCATACAGATGCGCGCATAATCCGGATCCAGAAATCTTAGATATCTGTGACGAATTAGGATTAATGGTTATGGTAGAGAATAGAACCTTTTCGTCTTCCGAGGAGACACTTAGAGAGGTTGAAGGGATTGTGAGACAATCTAGAAACCATCCTTGTGTAATCCTATATTCCGTGCTTAATGAAGAGCCATTACAAGGTACCCATAAAGGTAGACGTATGGCAGGGGCATTAAGAGCTGCGGTAAAACGTTCGGATGATACAAGACCAGTTCTTGGTGCATTCAACGGTGGCTATATGGAAGAAGAAGGCGCTTCCACAATCCTAGATGTAACTGGAATTAATTATAATCCAGGTCGATATGATGGCTTTCATAAGAAATATCCTAACACACCACTAATAGGAACCGAAACAGCAAGTGCTTTCATGGTACGAGGGGAATATGTCACAGATTATAGTCAGAACTTAATAAACTCTTATGATGATGATTGTGCTTTGTGGGGTAATACCATAAGTGAAGCATGGAAGATGGTTGTAGAGAGGCCTTTTGTAGCAGGAGCTTTCGTATGGACAGGATTTGACTACCGTGGAGAACCAACTCCATTTACTTGGCCAAGTGTAGGTACATTCTTTGGTACGTATGATAGTTGTGGATTCGAAAAGGATGCATGTTACTTCTATAAGGCTTATTGGAAAGAAGAACCGATGGTACACATCATATCACCTTGGTCAGCAGGACATGAGACGGGTGCTAAGATTCGCGTTAAAGTGGTAACAAATTGTGAAGAAGTTGCCTTATTGGTTAATGGTAGAGTAATAGATAAAAAGTTAGCGGATCCGATTAATCATGTAGAATTTACTGCTTTATATGAAGTGGGAGAGTTAAAGGCTGTTGGATATCGTAAGGGAGAAATCGTAGCGAACGACTCTCAGTTAACAGCAGAACAACCAACAAGTCTGAAGGTAAGTTTAAGTCAAGAAGAATTAGTTGCAAATGGATTTGATGCGGTTGCGGTTAATGTTAGCCTTGTTGATCAAAACGGTACAGTAATTCCGAATGCAAATCATTTACTAACCTTTGATGTTGAGAATGGAAATATACTAGGAGTAGGGAATGGAGATCCGAACTCTCATGAAGATGACGTATCGAGTGAGAGAAAATTATTCCATGGTAAAGCTCAAGCAATACTAGCGCCAATTGATAAAGGATATGTACAGATCAGGGTTAGTGCTAAGGAGCTCAATCTTCAAACTGAAATTAGGATCCCAGTTCTAGAAGTGGAATCATTCCCTTATGTTGAACCAGTGCAAGAACGCGTCATTGATAATTGGCGAATGTATTATAAACTATTCGATGAGATGCCTAATCCAAATCCTAAGGTTGATAAGAATGATATGAATAGTTTTGAGCCAATCGCATTTGACGGAGTACCACAAACGCAATTGTCAGATCAATTACACAAATATGCATTGTATCGTTGTGTTGCTAATCTTGGGGAAGCAAAAGAAAATCGATATCTATATATAAGTGACATTAAAGGATACGCATGGGTTTATTTGAATGGTGAATTGTTAATTTCTAGAACAGACTCCTTTGGAGGACATATGATTATTGATTTGCCGAAAGAAGCGCAAGGAGATCAGGTTATAACAATTATTATTCATAATGAGAATGAAGAATGGCCACAAGCGGGTATCTGCTCGCCAGTTGTTATGAAAGAATTATAATGATTCGGGTGTCAAAAGCCAATTTTAATTTTAACCTGTCAATTTGCACAAATATATGTGTGAGCATATTATACCAAACGTAGTTCACTCGCAAATGAGGTTGTTGCAAAAATCTTGCAACAACCTCACTTTTAATTAATTATTTTATTATTTTACAGTTACAAGTTCTTTAACAATTTCAAGAGCTTTAACTTGTACCATTCTTTGTACTAAGTATCCTGTACCATATTGTTCTAATTGAGAGTTAAATCCATCCTCAGTAGTACCATTTTCTAATAGATAAGCTTTACATTCATCAAGTGTAACAGTAACACCTTCATTTTCAAGAATTGCTTGATAGATAAGGGTTGCTTTTGCATTATCTTTTGCTGCACTCTTTAATTGCTTATCGTATTTAGCTTCTGACATACCCATGTAATCTTCGAAAGAACTGTTAGCATAATCGGCACTGTAGTTTGCAAAATATGCTTTCATCGTTTCGTAGTAGTTATAATCTGAATTCTTCATAGTAGCAGCTAAGTGAGCAGTATATTCTTTTGGATAAGAATTTACTGTAGTTTCTTTTACTAAATAATCGGAAATCCATTTTTCAAGATTTGTATTATAGTTTGTTTCTTTTAAGTAAGTTCTGTATTCATCTGCTGTAGTAGCGTAATCAGATAAATTCTCTTTTACGAATTCATCAGTGAATTCAGGAGTTACATAGAGACCATTAACAGTTACCTGGAATACAGCATCTTTACCTGCTAAATCAGGATTTTGTGAGTATTCTTCAGGGAATGTAACTTCAACTGTAACATCATCATCAACTTTGTGTCCGATTAATTGTTGTTCAAAGTCATCTATGAAAGAACCACTACCAATTACTAAGTCATAACCTTCACCTTTAGAGCTACCACCTTCAAACTCAACACCATCAACAGAACCAACATAATCAATGTTTACTTTGTCACCATCAGCAATAGCAGCTGTAGCTTTTTTGTCCAATGCTTTATTGTCTTCTAACTGTTTTTGAATGTCAGCTTCTACCGATTCGTCTGAGTATTCTACTTCACTTAGTGGAACTGTGATGTTTTTGTAATCAGCTAAATCAATTGCGGTAGTAGCAGTAACGCCATCAATAAATCCGTTATCTGCGATGTACTTGCTATAATCAGCACTTGCTACGATCTTCGTTGCATTTCTATACACTTTGTAGCCAACGAAAGACCCAATGCCAATAATTATCGCTACGATTACACATATACCAATAATTTTATTGATCTTGTCTTGACGTTTTTTTTGCTGGATCTCCTTTTGTCTTTGTAATTTTCTTTGTTTACTTAAGCTCATAGAAGAATCATTTGTTTGTTTCTCTTGTTTCATGTTAACCTCTTTCTGTTCATGATGAACTTATTTGTCTACTATTCTAATTGTTGGACAAAAATAACTTGTCCAATTAGGTACTTTGATACAATGCTGAAAGTATCAACAGTTGAATGATATCAACATATGTATACCTAGGACTGAATAGTTTGCTACTTCTATTTTAAATAAGTTACTTAATATTGTAAACAATAATTATGTATAATTTGTGAAAAATAACGGGATTGATAAATTCTTTACATATTTTGCAACGTTTTTATGGTTTGAGGAAGAGGGATATGGTATAATTATGAATAATATGTTCAAAAAGTTTATTAAAAGAGTAAGAATATTTGTAAAATATAATAAATAACATTTGCTAGATATATTTTTTATATTAACATAAAAACATAAATATAAGAAAGGACAAAGACCATGATACATAACATTATATTTGACATTGGAAATGTGTTGCTATCTTTTTGTTGGGAGAGACATTTTGCTAGTTTTGGATTTAGCGATGTAGTGTTTAATAAAGTAGCGAAAGCTACAGTATTAAGTCCAACATGGGATGCGTTTGATCAAGGAGTGTTGACTCCAGAGCAATTACTTGAAGTGTTTATTAAGAATGATCCGTCAGTAGAGAAAGAAATTCGTCAGATGTATGCCAATATTAGCGGTACAGTTGAGATTTATCCATATACTTTGGCTTGGATTGAAGATTTGAAGAAGAGGGGATATAACGTCTATGTGCTATCGAACTTTAGTGAGAAGCTTCATAAGGAATGTGGGGGCAAGGTAGACTTTTTGAAAGACATAGATGGATACATATTATCATACCAAGAAAAGCTTATTAAACCAGATGATCGAATCTATCAGCTGTTGATACACAGATATGGTTTAGTGCCAGATGATTGTGTGTTTATAGATGATAAGATGATCAATATAGAAGCAGCTAGAAGGAATGGAATGCATGGAATTGTATTTACGTCCTATGAGGAAACGATTTATTTATTAGACAAGATGTTGGAGGTATGTTCTTAATAGAATAAGGATTGAAAAATTGGGTACTACTACCTATTAACCCATTGACAAATATTTTATCGCTTGATATTATTAACTTAATCAGGGCAAAGGTGTTCTTATATGAATTCCTATGCCCTATTTTTGTAGCAAAAGAACGAATAACCTAATGTAAGTGAATAGGTAACAGATTGGTTGGTAAGGACAGGTACATAGAAAGGAAGAGAGGGTGTTAGAATGAGCAAATATACAAAACAAGATATAATTGAATTAGTGGAAGAAGAAGATGTGGAGTTTATACGTCTTCAATTTACAGACATCTATGGAACGTTAAAGAACATGGCAGTTACCACAAGCCAGTTAGAGAAGATATTAAATAATCAATGTAAATTTGATGGAGCTGCTATTGAAGGATTTACGAGTAATGATAAATCAGATTTATATCTTCACCCAGTACTTGATACATTCGAGATTTTCCCTTGGAGACCACAACAGGGCAAAGTAGCTAGATTCTTATGTGATGTATATCACAAAGATGGTACTCCATTCGAAGGAGATAGCCGTTACATTCTTAAGGAAACAATTGATCAAGCAACAGAGATGGGATATTCTTTTGAGATTGGTTCAGAATGTGAATTTTACCTACTCGGAGCAGATGATAACGGAATTCCTTCTACAGAGATAGAGGAAAAGGGTGGTTTCTTCGATATTGGACCGATTGATTCAGGGGAGAATGTACGTAGAGAAATCGTTTTAACATTAGAAGATATGGGATTTGAGGTTGAAGCATCGTATCATGAAGCAGGTGCATCACAACATCAAATAGATTTCCAATATGATGAGGCACTTAAAGCAGCAGATAATATCATGACATTTCGTATGGTTGTAAGAATTATTGCCAAACGTCATGGTTTACACGCTACATTTATGCCAAAACCATTGAATGATTCTAAGGGTTCAGGAATGAATATCTTATTGTCAATTCTAAAAGATGGCAGGAATATATTTAGTGGTACTGAAGACAATAATGAATTATGTGATGAAGCAAAATGGTTTATTGCAGGTGTTTTAAAGCATAACGATGCCATAACAGCTATTGTAAATCCGATCATTAACTCTTACAAGCGTTTGGTACCAAGTTACAACGTACCAGCTTATAACGGTTGGTCTGTTCATAATAGAAATGCAAGCATTCGTGTACCTAATGACATCGATGCTGATAGTAAGATTGAACTTCGTTCACCGGATTCGTCAGCAAATCCATATTTAGCACTAGCTCTATATCTTGCTGCGGGATTAGAAGGTATTCGTAATCAAGAACAACTACCAGAAGCACTTCCTAATGATACGATTAAACAAGAAGAGTATAATCATGAGATTAAACGTCTTCCTAAGACGTTAATTGATAGTATTGAAGCATTAGAGCAAGATAATTTCATTAAGAGTATTTTAGGCGACCAGTTTGCTAAGAATTTCATTAGAGCTAAGAAGAAAGAATGGAGCGATTATTGTTCCCAAGTAACAGCATGGGAAGTAGAGCAGTATTTATACCGCATCTAATCATGCAACCGGGTTCTATAGTGGCTATATAAACCGGTTGTATGAGGTGGAGGTGAGACAAACAGATGCTTAATGTAATAATTGCATTTCCTAAAATAGATGATGCGAAGGTAATAAAGAATGTTTTAGTACGTAATGGATATGAGGTTGATGCAATATGTACCACGGGTGCACAAGTTATCGCTACCGCCAACAATTTAGATGGCGGTATTGTAATTAGTGCGTATCGCTTTACAGATATGTTTTATAGCGATTTACATAATTATCTTCCTAAAGGTTTTGAGATGTTGTTAGTTGCTTCACCTACTAAGTTTGAAGACTGTATCAATAATGATATTGTTTGTCTTGGAAAACCCATTAAGACACAGGATTTATTAAATACTCTTGCGATGATGACGTACAATTATACAAGACGAAGAAGAAAACTTAGAGATAAGCCTAAGCAAAGGTCAGAAGAGGAAAAAGAAGTTATTGTGAAAGCAAAACGTGTTCTCATGGATAGAAATAATATGACTGAAGAAGAAGCACATCGATATATTCAAAAGACGAGTATGGACAGTGGTACTAATATAGTAGAAACAGCACAAATGATACTATGTTTGATGTAATTTATGAAAAAAAGTCACTGAATTGAAACAATGCGATTTGCGAATTGTAACTATTCAATTTGGGAAATAACATTGCATAAAGGTACATTATAGAGTAAAATAACAAAAATGATAAGTATATAAGGAGGTTTCATAATGTACAAGATTAACGAGAATTATCTAAAACTACCTGGTAGTTATTTATTTTCAAAAATTGGTAAAAAAGTAAATGAATTTACAGCTGCAAATCCTGAGAAGAAGATTATTCGTCTTGGAATTGGTGATGTTACATTGCCTTTAGCACCAGCTGTTATCGATAGAATGCACAAAGCAGTTGACGAGATGTCAGATCAAAATACATTCAAAGGTTATGCACCAGACCTTGGTTATGAATTCTTAAGAGAAGCTATTGCAGTAAATGATTTTAAAACTCGTGGAGTTGATATAGCACTTGATGAAATCTTCATCAGTGATGGAGCTAAGAGTGATTCTGGTAATATCGGTGATATCTTCGATATCGATAACAAGATTGCTGTATGTGATCCTGTATATCCAGTATACGTAGATACCAACGCGATGTCTGGTAGAACTGGTGAGTATATACCTGAACTTGGTAAATGGAGTAATGTAATCTACATGCCTTGTACAGCTGAGACTAATTTTGCCCCAGAATTACCAAAAGAAAGACCAGATATTATCTATCTTTGTTTTCCAAACAATCCAACTGGTTCTACAATCAATAAAGACGAATTACAAAAATGGGTTGATTATGCACTTAAAGTTGGTGCTGTAATTATCTATGATGCCGCTTATGAAGCTTACATCTCAGAAGAGAATGTTCCTCATACAATATATGAATGTGAAGGAGCTAAAGCTTGTGCAATTGAACTTAGAAGTTTCTCTAAGAACGCTGGTTTCACAGGTACTAGACTTGGTTTCACAGTTATCCCTAAAGAATTAAAATGTGGTGACGTAACACTTAACAGCTTATGGGCAAGACGCCATGGTACTAAGTTCAATGGTGCTCCTTATATCATTCAAGCTGCAGGTGCTGCCGTATATACACCAGAAGGAAAGAAACAAACACAGGAACAAATCGCTTACTATATGAATAATGCGAAAGTAATCCGCGATGGTCTTGCAAGTCAAGGATACACAGTATCTGGTGGTGTGAATGCTCCTTACATCTGGTTAAAGACTCCAGATAAGATGACTTCATGGGATTTCTTCGATTATTTATTACAAGAAGCAAACGTTGTTGGTACTCCAGGTTCAGGATTCGGACCAAGTGGAGAAGGATACTTCCGCCTCACTGCATTCGGTTCTTATGAGAACACAGTGGAAGCAATCGAAAGAATTAAGAAATTATAAGATAGCGATAGGAATCTATTGCACAAAAAGACAATCTTTCAAATGTTTAGTATATAGAGCACGGATATAATAACCGTTATTCTGCATACAGACTTTGATGATTGTCTTTTTATTAGTGAATAAATGTATATATTTCTATGTACTTTTCTAGTTAAACTATATTGTGATATAATGCTTGTATAGTACTAACCATAAATAAATACATATATATAGATTTAAGAAGGATGATACAATGAATAAAAATACAGTGAAGAACAAAACAATGAATTATAAAATTATAAATAATAAAACAAGTGATATAATTACAATGAGACCGGCAACAATCGCAGATGCTGAGGGGATACTTGCCGTATACGCCCCTTATATTCTTAACACAACAATAACCTATGAATATGAAATACCAACAGTTGAAGAGTTCCAAGAGAGAATTCGTAAGATTACAGAATTCTATCCTTACCTTGTTTGCGAAGATGAGGGTGAAATTGTTGGCTATGCATATGCATCACAGCATATGGAACGTGCTGCCTTTAGATGGGGAGCAGAGATTTCAATTTATATCAAGAAAGAGTATCATGGAAATGGTATCGCCGCTAGATTATATGAGCAAATTATCGATATTCTGTATAAACAAGGAGTTTATAAGGTTTATGCATTAATTGATTCTCCCAACGAAAAGAGTGAGCACTTTCATTTAAAACGCGGTTTTAAGGAAATAGGTTGTCTACCACATACAGCATACAAATTAGGAAAATGGTGTGATATGAAATACTACGAGAAAGTATTACGTGAGTGTGAGGGAATACCAGGTGAGCTGGTGGCTGCCAAGTTGAATGAAGAATAATGATTATGAATTAATCATAGTCAATTTGAACATAATATCAAGATACATTTGTATGCAAAAACAATGTATTAATATGCATAAGTATAGTTTATAAACGTAAGATAGATGTTGGATAACAATGTAAAATATACCATGAAACTTTCGGATATAAAGTTTTGAAAATTTTACTTGCGTTTATAAATACACTGTGCTAAGATGAAACACAATAAAAGTAACGATACAAAATTAATATAACAATATGGTTACTTATAGAAATTGTAAAAGCGTTGAAAGAGACTTTGTCTTACCGAGAGCATTTATAGACAGGAATATAGTGTCACCGACTGAGAGCACTATTTTGATGATAAGTAAGTCATGGAACACTCTGGAGCTGGTGAATTGAACAAGTATATGTCAGTGGATATCGAATACAACTTTAGGATTAAAGAACAATTTGGTATGTATGGTTGGTATAGAGAGATCGTAGGCATAGAAGAGTAGGTTCGCACGTTGCACGCGTTAAGTGTTTAAGCGGAGAAATTACACATTTCTCAATGCGGGTGGTACCGCGGGAAAATAGCTTATCCCGTCCCGGAATATATTCAATTCCAGGGGCTTTTTTTATACCCATTTTTAGGGCTGCTTTATATCTAAAAGTATGCTCGCATATATGATAATAGCCTATTGTCGTAAATTTACATGTGGATTGTAGGAAAACCCAATGTATTATGAAAGCAAGTTGGGTGTGTCCTGTATCAAGACATTAAGGCGCACTTGATAAAATAAAAAATGAGGTAGAGAGTCCAGAAGGAAGAGAATATGCTGGAGTCACTCTGGTGTAGATATCTTTTATTCTACATTCAGATTCCAGTCAGAAAGCTTAGATATTACATCAATTTGTCTAATATTTAAGGAGGGATTTCAATGGAATTTATTTCAGGAATCAAAGAAAAGGAAACAGTAAGCATTTATGACATCATCTTAGGTGATGATTCAGTTGGTAACAGAGAAACAGGTATTGCAATGGAAGGCAAAACAGTCCGTTTGAATGGAGCTGTTCATACCATTCGAGATATGAGTGAGTTTGCATTCATTGTATTACGTAGGCAAGAAGGTGTAGTACAGTGTGTATTCACCGAAGGAGGCGTATCATTCGACCTTAAATCTTTGAAAGAAGGTTCGGCGGTTGAAGTTGAAGGTGTTGTAGCGAAAGAAGATCGAGCACCTAATGGATTTGAGATTCGATTGACAAACATCAAAGTTTTGTCAGAACCATCTTATGATACGATGTTACCAATCCCAATTAGTAAATGGAAGTTAAAGACTTCGCTTGAAACAAAATTGTCGCTGCGACCAATTTCTCTTCGTAACATTAGGGAAAGAGCAATCTTTAAGATTCAAGAAGGTATCGTTCGTGGTTTTCGTGATTTTATGTTTGAACAAAAGTTCACAGAAGTTCGTACACCTAAAATTGTTGCAGGTAATGCAGAAGGTGGAGCTAACGTATTCAAGCTAGAGTATTTCGGTAAGAAAGCATTTTTAGCACAAAGCCCACAGTTCTACAAACAAACAATGGTTGGTGTTTATGATAGAGTATTCGAAGTTGCTCCGGTATTTCGTGCGGAGAAACATAATACAACAAGACATTTGAATGAATATACAAGTATGGATTTCGAAATGGGGTATATAGATGGATTCGAAGATATCATGGAGATGGAACAATCAATGCTTGACTATACATTTAAGTTTCTTGAGAAAGAATATAGCAAAGAGTTACAGATACTAGAGGTGAAACTACCAGATGTTTCAAAGATTCCAACAGTACGATTTGATGAAGCAAAACAACTAGTATCGGAAAAATATGACCGTAAGATAAGAAATCCATACGACTTAGAGCCAGAAGAAGAAATTTTAATCGGTAAATACTTCAGCGAAGAGTATGGTAGTGATTTCGTATTCGTAACACATTATCCATCAAAGAAGAGACCATTCTATGCGATGGATGATCCAACTGATTCAAAGTTCACTTTAAGCTTTGACTTGCTATTCAAAGGTATGGAAATCACCACAGGTGGCCAAAGAATTCATAGTTATGAAGAACAAGTAGCAAAGATGGTGGAACGTGGCATGGATCCAGAAGACTTTACAAACTATCTAATGATTCACAAATACGGTATGCCACCTCATGGTGGACTTGGTATTGGTTTAGAGCGTTTGACGATGCGTCTCCTTGATGAACAAAATGTGAGAGAGACTACACTATTCCCAAGAGATGTATCACGTTTAGAGCCTTAGGGATTCACTACTTCCATTGTTAAAAGGACGCAAAACTCTTTAGAGGTTTCGAAAGCTTCTTAGTTGTCGTACCATAACACGAAACACGCTGCACACCTTAGTGCTTCTAGGTGTGTACGCGGATTCGTTCAATGGATACGGAAACGCCTTCGATTCGGCATCCTGCCTCAGCTCAGGCTGGCTCGGCTTCCTTGCCTCGCCTTCCTGGGGATTTAAGTACACACCAAGAAGTACTAAGGTGTTACGCTATTGTTTCTTAGTTATGGTACGGCAGCTAAGAAGCATGGTGAGGTAGTGAGAGTTTTGCTGGTTGTTTAAGAGGATAGATAAGTACGTGAAAGTTAGCGGTGAGTAGATAGTTTAATATTCGTTATGGATAATATATATAGATTAAAAATTATGAATAATAAAAGGTTTCAACCAGCAAGTTTGTGCCTGCATGCCCAAACTTGTTATACACAAAAAGCGTGCAAGAATAGCGAGAATAGGTTGAATGAATTACGAAAGGAAGGAGTCATGCATTGCCCAACATTCAGCCTACTTATTAGGGCAGTATCACAAGCAAGCTTGTGGTAGCATGAAGTAAATTATGAAGATAACAGACGAAACAATTACGTATGTTGCGGCTTTAGCAAAGTTAGAGCTTTCTGCTGATGAGAAAGAGCGTGCCAAGACAGACTTAGAGAATATAATCAGTTACATGGATACGATGAATGAGATTGATACAAGTAATGTGGAACCAATGTCACATGCATTTCCTATGAAGAATGTATTCAGAGAAGATGTTGTGACTAATGGAGAAGATCGTGAGAACTTATTAAGTAATGCGCCAGTGAAGAAGGACGGTTGTTTTATCGTTCCTAAGACAGTGGAATAGAAGGGAGGACATAGTATGGCAGAGATTAAATTACAAGATGCAACTCCTATGACAGCCCTTGAATTAAGCACTAAGATTAAAGCTGGCGAGGTTTCTGTAGAAGAAGTTGTTAGGAAACAACTAGAGATTATTAAGAGCGAGGATGATAAATACAATTGTTATATTTCTGTGTGGGAAGAAACAGCAATTAATCGTGCGAAAGAGGTACAGAAATTAATTGATGAAGGTAAATTAGTTGATTCTCCGCTTGCAGGTGTGCCAATTGCAATTAAAGATAATATCTGTACGAAAGGTGAGTTGACAACATGTGCATCTAAGATGTTATCAAACTTCAAACCACCATACAATGCAGAAGTAATTGAACGATTAGAAGCAGCAGGAGCTGTTATTGTTGGTAAAGTAAATATGGATGAGTTCGCAATGGGAAGCACGACAGAGACTTCTTACTATGGGCCGACAAAAAATCCTAGAGGTATAGAATATGTACCAGGTGGTTCTAGTGGCGGAGCGGCAGCCGCCGTAGCTGCAAGAGAAGCAGTGGTAGCACTTGGTTCCGATACAGGTGGTTCCATTCGCCAACCAAGTTCGTTCTGTGGCGTTACTGGTATTAAGCCAACATATGGTACAGTATCTCGTTATGGTTTGATCGCATATGCCTCCTCCTTAGACCAGATTGGACCAATTGCTAACAATGTAGCAGATTGTGTTAGTGTACTCGAAGTAATCGCAGGACATGATACGAAAGACTCAACTTCAGTACCGACAGAGCGCTATCAATATACGAAAGCATTAGTTGATGATGTGAAAGGCAAGAGAATAGGAATACCTAAAGGCTATATCGGTAAAGGCCTTGATGAAGAAGTAAAAGCTTCAATCTTAGCAGCGGCGAAAGTATTAGAAGAAAAAGGGGCAATTGTTGAGGAATTCGACCTTGATATCGTTGATTTAGCAATTCCAGCGTACTATGTTTTAGCATCCGCTGAAGCAAGTTCGAACTTATCACGTTATGATGGTGTGAAATATGGATACCGCACACCAAATTTCGAGGGTCTTGGTGATCTATATAAGAAGACACGCAGTGAAGGATTTGGTCAAGAAGTAAAGCGAAGAATGATGATTGGTGCATTCGTTCTTAGCTCAGGTTATTACGATGCCTACTATAATAAAGCATTACGAGTGAAAGCCTTAATTAAAGAAGGTTTTGATAAAGCCTTCGAAAAGTACGATGTTATCCTTGGACCAACAGCCCCAACGACAGCATTAAAAATCGGAGAGAACTTATCGGATCCACTCAAAATGTATCTTGGTGATATCTACACCGTATCCGTAAACTTAGCCGGCCTACCAGCCATCAGTTTACCATGTGGAGAAGATTCAAAAGGAATGCCAATTGGTCTGCAATTAATCGGAAAACCATTTGGTGAAACAGATATCATTCAAGTAGCATATAGCTATGAACAATCACGTATCAAATAAACGAACTAAATGATAGATGAATAAGAGTGTAGGCAGATAGAAACCAAGTAGATATGAATATAAAATAATAATTCAATTGAATTAATCGGGTAAATATTAGATAAGATTAATTCAAAAAAATATAAGATTGTTTTAAATATACAAGTTATTCCAATGTACAAGTAGCGACTTATTAATTGTAACACTATATATAGGAATATACTAACTTTTATAATTGAGTTTGTATATCTAGCTACCCACAGGTGAGAACAGCGAAACTCAACGATAACGTAGGCATATGCTCAAAAGTACACGCACAATTTGTAAGAAACGATAGCGTAATGGCTGTAGTACTTCTTGGTGTGTGCTGTATAACCTAGGAAGGCGAGGCACGATGACGAGCCAGTCTGAGCTGAGGCAGGAAGCCGAATCGAAGACGTGTCCGTAGTCTTAGATATAATGACTGCACACACCTAGAAGTACTAAGCAATGAAGCGTGTTTCGTCAAATAGTGCGTGTGTTTTTGAACATATTCAATGAACCCAAAGAGTTTCGCGTCCCCCTCACCACCAATGTAGAAAGGAAGGAACCACATGAAATCATATGAAACTGTCATAGGACTAGAAGTCCATGTAGAGTTGGCAACAAATACAAAAATCTTCTGTGGGTGTACAACAGAGTTTGGTGGCGCACCAAATACACACTGCTGTCCAGTATGTACAGGGATGCCTGGTACACTCCCAGTTTTGAATAAACAAGTAGTAGAATTTGCGATAGCAGCAGGTCTAGCAACAAACTGTACAATTACACAGAATTGTAAGTTTGACCGTAAGAATTATTTCTATCCAGATTTACCAAAAGCATATCAAGTATCTCAATTATATCTACCAATCTGTAGAGATGGAGGTATTGAGATTGAAGTTGGTGGTGTTAAGAAAACAATTGGAATCCATGAGATTCATATGGAAGAAGATGCAGGAAAGTTAGTACATGATGAATGGGATGACTGTACATTAGTAGACTATAATCGTTGTGGAGTTCCACTCATTGAAATCGTAAGCGATCCAGATATGCGCTCTGCTGATGAAGTAATTGCATATCTTGAGAAGTTGAAATTGATATTACAATATCTTGGTGTATCTGATTGTAAGATGCAAGAAGGGTCACTTCGTGCAGATATCAACTTATCCATTCGTGAAGTTGGTGCACCTGAATTCGGAACAAGAACAGAGATGAAGAATATGAACTCATTTAAGGCTATTGCAAGAGCCATTGAAGGAGAGAGAAAACGTCAAATCGAATTAATCGAATATGGCAAGAATGTAATCCAGGAAACAAGAAGATGGGATGACAATAAAGATACCAGTTTTGCTATGCGTTCCAAAGAAGATGCACAAGATTATCGTTATTTCCCAGAACCTGATCTTGTACCAATTGAAATTAGTGACGAATGGTTAGATAAGGTTAAGAAACGTCAACCAGAACTTAGAGATGAGAAGATGACTCGTTATGAAACGGAATATGATATTCCAGAATATGATGCCTCATTAATAACAAGTTCAAAGAAGCTTGCAGATATCTTCGAAGCGACAGTTGTTCTCTGTGGAAAACCAAAAGAAGTATCCAACTGGATTATGGTTGAGACGATGCGTCTTTTGAAAGAACATGAGATGGAACCAGAGAATATTATATTTACGCCTGAAAACCTGGCTAAATTAATTGGATTAATCGACGCAGGGTCTATTAATCGTACGGTAGCAAAGGAAGTATTTGAGGTAGTATTTGCAGAGAATATAGATCCAGAAAGTTATGTTAAAGAAAAGAACTTACTTATCGTTAATGATGAAGGAGAACTACGAAAGACAATTGAAGAAATTGTAGCAAGTAATCCTCAGTCGGTTGAAGATTACCACAATGGTAAAACGAAAGCTATGGGATTCTTAGTAGGTCAAACTATGAAAGCCATGAAGGGTAAAGCAGATCCAGGAATGATTAATAATATTGTATTAGAGTTACTACAGAAATAAAATGAATTAGTAGGCTTACTGTCAATTCATGTGAACCTATGAATTAATATCAAATAATTAGAAAGGGATAGTACTTAGAAACTAAGTATTCTCCCTTTTTTACATATCATAGGGCAAATAAGGCTGAAAAACATTGTTTTCAGATAAGAAAGCATTTATAATTATTAAATTACTACTTATAGGTATAGAGATTATTAATGTGCAAATTGACAAGATCAAAATAAAAATTGGCTTTTAACACCTGAATCAGTTAATAAGATTAAATGACAATGAGAAAGAGAGAATAGAATGAATGCGTTAGAAATTAATAATTTATCAAAGAGTTTTGGAAAGACTCGCATAATTAAAGATGTATCCTTCCACGTTTCAGAAGGTGAAATCGTAGCTTTTGTTGGTCCTAATGGCGCGGGTAAGACGACAACATTGAAGATGATTACGAATTTGATATGGCCAGACAGTGGTAATATAACAATTGCAGGGTATGATTTATTCAAGCAAAGAGAGATGGCACTGGCTAATATGGCCGGTATCATTGAGAATCCAGGTTTGTATACGAATCTGTCCGGGTTAGAAAACTTGCAATTTATACAGAAGTTAAGGGGAGTGTCAAAAGAAAGGCTACAAGAAGTCATAGATTTAATTGGCCTTAATGACAAGGAAAAGTTACATCGTAAGGTAAGAAGATATTCTCTTGGTATGAAACAAAGATTAGCTCTGGGAATGTGCTTACTTACGAAGCCGAAGTTTCTAATATTAGATGAGCCCACCAATGGTCTTGATCCAACCGGCGTAATTGAGCTTCGTCTATTGATTGAGAAGATGGTTAAGGAAGAAAATGTATCAGTGTTATTCTCTTCACATATGTTAGGTGAAGTTGAAAAACTAGCCGATCGAATCGTATATATTAAGGACGGAAGCATAATAACAGAAAGAGTTAAACAAAAAGAGGATAGTATTATCTACAAGATACATATAACAGATCAAGGAGAGAAAGCGGTTGACATTCTAAGTAAACTCTCTTGTTGTATGCAAGTTCGGTTACAAGTAGACGGAGTATTACATATTGAAGCAGAAGTTGATCATTTGAATATAATACTGAAAACTTTAGGAGAGAATGATATTACAATTTTAGATATAGATAAAGAAAAACAGAGCTTAGAAGATATCTATCGCTGTATATTTACGGAGGATTAATATTATGGGAAGATTATTCCGGTTTGAATGGCTGAAAAGTCGTAAGAATATCAAGAACATTGTAATGCTAAGCCTATTCGTAATTATCCTTGTGGGATATATTATTCTCAATGGTATATTATCAGAGAAATACAAGATTGACGAGCGAGTAAACTATACAAGCGATAAGTGGTATAGCGTTATGAAGATGAATGAACTACTAGCTATAAGCGATGAAAAGGATATGTCTAAGGATATGAAGACCGAGATGGATTTTTGGAGACAAGTCTATCAATATGCGGTATCTCAGGATGTCTATAAACATTGGAGGGGAGAAGATAAGTGGAGGGATGTCGTAAGATTAACCATAGAGAAGAATGAGTACTTGCTAAACGGTAAGGCAGAGGGCATCACTACTTATAACCGTGTGTCAGATCAGGAATTACGCAATGAGATCAAGAAGAATCAAGCCTTTTTGGCGGAAGATATTAAGCCTTTAGACAGCGAGTATCAGACGTCATCACTGTATTTTTTATATCACTTATTAGATCAACTATTCCCCTATCTAATTGTTGTTGTTATTCTAATAGTTTGTGCAGATACCATGTCCAGTGAATTCGATACGGGTAGTTACAAATTCTTGATGTTACAACCATATAAGAGAGGAAAGATATTTCATATTAAAGCTATTGCATCGATTTGTTATGCAATTCTATCGGTAATAGGTATTGTTGCAGGAATCTTCGTGATAAATGGCTGTATTAATGGATTTGGAAACCCTAATTATCCAGTAGCAATTGATGGAAGTCGATTTAGTAAAATGATATCTGATACTTATGAAACAAATGCTGTAGAATATATCGGAATCGGAAAATTTCTTCTACTTGTAATACCAATCGCTTTCTTGTATCTATTATTTACTGCAGTTTTTGCATTAATCATCTCTACTTTAGCTGCTAATAGTATAGCTTCTTTATCGATGTCAGTGGGAATTACATTAGCCGCAATTATGCTACAACCTTATATAGGTAGCTATAAGACGTTGGCTTTGTTGTATCCAGTTAGTTATAGTAATCCGGTAGAAGTGCTATCGGGTGGAACATATGGAACTACTCTAATGGCTATCCTAGTTCTTACTTGTATGAGTATTGTAGTATACCTAGTGAATGTATTGATATTTAAGAAGAGGGATCTATTATGAGAAAATTAATATATTTTGAGTGGAAGAAGATATTTAAAAATAATCGAAATCTAGCTATTATGGGAATTGTTTTTCTCATTCTAATTGTGTTTATATCAGCCAATGTAGAACGCAATAAACAGGAGCGAGAGGAAAGTGCGAAGCAAGCTGATTTCCTTGCAGATTGGTATAATAAAGAGAATATCTCTTACGGAAAAAGTTATAATAGAACAAACATGTATATATGTAAATTATATAGTGATGTGGCAAAGAAGCGAAGTGAGTATTTTACAGAAAAGGCAAGAACGATTCGAGCTAATGATAAAGATGCAGAACTAGAGGCTGATATATCCTATTATGAAAATCAACTCCGATATTATGTAGAAGGATTTCTGTACATGGGAGGAAAGTTGGAAACTCAGGCAATACAGAATGCTATTTATTCCAACAAGGAAGTATTTGCTGATATGTTGAATTATCAGTATAGGCAAAAAGGAAATATCTCAGAACTATATGGTGATTATCTGAAGATGCCGAGAATGATAATTGGCTCAGAAGATCAAGTTATAGAGACGCTTATGTATTACCGTGAAAAACTAGATTTCGCAAACAATTTATCGGTTGAGAATGCCGAAATCTTAGGCGTAAATGAGATGAAGGGGTATAATTTTTTATATCTTGTTTTTAAAAATATTTTCCCTTATATATCTTTGTTAGTGGTACTTTTAATACTAGCAGACATTATGTCAACAGAAAGAGACTATGGTAGTTATAAATTTCTATTATTACAACCAATATCTAGAGGAAAAATATTATTAGCTAAGGTAGTAGCAGCTATCACAAGTGCTTGGATTGTTATTTTAGTACCTATATTCATATGTTTCTTAATTGTAGGAGTGGTGAATGGTTTTGGATCTTATAAGTATCCGGTTATAAAAAGCACTGAAACCTATACAACGACAGAGCCAATACATACAGATCTTGAATATACAAGAGGAACAGCTTATGTAGGTGACTTTTTCAGTGAATTTAGTGGAGAAATAGATAATGGGTACCGTTTATATGAATATCGTGATGGTGGTCTGTATATGGGAATTAGTGAGTATGCAGCGACTACTGACTTTAGCTATTTCACAGTACCGAATGGAGATTTTTTTGAAGGAAACAAAATTTCAATTTATAATCCGAATTATTATGGTCTACCGGACAAAGTAGTTCAAACAATCATGAACCCATATTTTTCTTATATTAATATAAGTCGTTTTCTGTTGCAGATGTTGCCAGGAGTGTTATTGTACCTTATGTTTGGAGCATTACTTGGATTGTGTATATCAACAGTTACACAACATAGCTTGGTATCTTTTGTCTTATGTATCTTAATTGGTGGTGGAGGAAGTGATCTTCTATCTGATATTAATGGAAAAATAGGAAAATTCTTACCATTTTCCTATGGTAATGTTGTAGATTGCATGCAAGGATTGTATAATAGAACTATGTTACAAGGAATACTAGTTTTGGTAAGTATCAATCTGATTTTATACATAATCAGTTATGTTGCCTTTAGAAAACGAGATATTGCTTGTTAATTACGTACGTACTACTATTGTCCTCTGCTTGAATAGACTGGAAAAAGCGAGTATAATACCTGTATTACAGTACGGTTTAAATACGTGAAAGGGGTATTGTAACGTTGGAGAAAAGAAGAAGTAAAAGAATACCGGTTCATCTACATTTAGAGATATCATCTTTGTTTAATCAGGATAATGGTTTGGTTACGATTGCAAATACTCCAATTGAAGTGATTAATATATCGAGAACAGGAATTGCATTTATCACAGATAGTATGTTACCTACAGGATTTTATTTTAATGCTTGCTTGCAATTTAATGGCGAAGATTCTAAGTTATACTGCGTTGTTAAGATTTTACGATCTGAATTCGCTGGAGGAACTTCCACTATCTATGGTTGCGAGTTTGTTGGTATGGCACCTGTGTATTCGTATATATTTGATCAATTAGAAGAGGAGTATGAAAGTGAGTAGGTTAGACCAACAGATGAACTTCATTATGGAAGTGGACAAGTTAAAAGAGATAACAAGACAGACATATATATCTAGTGGAAAACGTCTCGAAAACGATGCAGAGCATTCTTATAGTTTAGCACTTATGGTCGCTTTGTTGAGTGAATATGCAGAAGAGAAGATAGATGTGGCGAAAACGATGCTTATGGTTTTGATTCACGATATTGTAGAAATTGATGCAGGAGATACATATGCATATGATGATGCAGGCAATCAAACAAAAAGAGAACGCGAAGCCTTGGGAGCAGATAGGATTTTTAATCTACTTCCAGAGGACCAGGCCTTATATATACGTTCATTATGGGAAGAGTTTGAAGAAGGACAGACACCAGAAGCAAGATTTGCATTGACTGTAGATAAGGTTCAGCCTATGACCTTGAATGATCACACGAATGGAAGGGCCTGGAGAGAACATGACGTTCATCTAGATAAAGTTATGAAGAGAAATGAGCATACTGCAGATGGCTCACAAGCTTTGTGGGAGTTTGCGAAAGGTATCATTGATAAAAACGTTGCAAATGGTAATATTAAAAGCTAGTAGAAATTTGGTAATTGTAAAACTAATAAATATAGAAGGAGAGTAAAGAATGGATTATAGAGTAAAATTAAAAGATGAGAATGAATTAATGAAAGAAAGATTTGATTTAGCAGCTGAAAGAATTAGTCAAATCCCAAGTGAGAATACAGTAAAGGCACCATATCTTGATTATTTTCATAAAGTAGCGAAGTATATTATGAAGATGAAAGATACGTTGTTATCAATAGAAGATGGTAGTTATGCGAATAAATCGCTTGAAGAACTACAGGCAATGAATCAAGATTTATATGAAGATATTCTTGAAGAAAATTATGAGACAAGTTATGCAAATCCAGAGTATGCATGTAAGATGTTAGGTGAGGATTATGGAAAGGTACTAACTTGTTTGTATGCTAGACTACGTTCTTGTTTAGCAAGTGCGTTTGAATATCGTTTATTCGATATGACAATTAACATGGAGTTATTCATTGAAATCTACAATCTTTTTGAAGAGGAAGATGAAACAACTTACAAAGAAGTGAAATCAGCATTGTACTATACAGCAACAGATTATAGTGAGGAATTATGCTATTATCGTACAAGAGAGCTATTAGATCCAGAATTATCATTCATAACTGATATTGTTATGGATTCTGACCTGACAGATCTACGTTATCTATATCAATACGGAGACCGTATTACAGAGAACGAAATTAAAACAGCAGAATATATGAACAAGTTAAGTCAAGAAAAGATTGATGCAATGGCATTCACATATACAGAAGGATATAGAATTGGATTCATCTGTGCAAACATTGACCTTTCGAAAAAAGGTATCGTTAACATTCGTTATGAGATTGGATTTGAACGTATGGTACGTGCAGCTATCAAACAATTTGAAAAGTTAGGATTAAAACCTACCATCAGAAGAAGTGGTGCTAACAAGTTCAATAAACAATTTGATTATGACCATCGCTATGATTATGCGTTATACTTTGATAAAGCGTATGTAGAGAAGAGACTTGCTCATCTTAGAAAAGCATATGAAGCTTTCAAAGAACAAGCTTCTTTGTTTGCGGGACCAGCTGTAATCGAAACATTTGGCGAGAAACCATTCACGCCAGTAAGTAAAGTAGTTTGTAACAAATTAAGTGAAAAGCAACAAAAGCTTGATGTTGAATTCAGCCGTGATTCTCGTTTGCTAATGAATGAATATATCAAAGGTGATGAAAGAAGCTTTACAATCATTGCATACCCAGTACCAGAAATTGGTGAGAAGTTTGAAGAAATCTTTGATGAAACTGTAAAGGTGAACACACTTGATTATAATCTATATAAAGAAATTCAACAGAAGTTAATAGATACATTAGATCAAGGTGAATATGTTCATATCTTAGGTACAGGAGTAAATAAGACAGATCTTAAAGTGAGTTTACATGAAATAGCTGATCCTACAAAGCAAACAGGTTTTGAAAACTGTCTAGCTGATGTTAATATTCCTGTAGGTGAGGTCTTTACATCACCAAAACTCACTGGAACAAATGGTGTTTTACATGTAAGTGAAGTGTACTTGAATGATTACAAATACATTGATTTAGCATTAACTATAAGGGATGGTAAAATTGCAGATTATACTTGTAAGAATTTTAAGGATGAAGAAGAGAATAAGAAATTCATCAAAGAAAATCTTCTATTTAATCATGATACCTTACCAATGGGTGAGTTTGCAATTGGAACGAATACAACTGCCTATGTAATGGGAAGAAAGTATAACATTCAAGATAAATTACCGATTCTAATTGCTGAAAAGACAGGTCCTCACTTTGCTATGGGTGATACTTGTTTTAGTATGAGTGAAGATGTTATTACTCATAATCCTGATGGCAAAGAGATGATTGCTAAGGATAATGAATGCTCGATTTTACGTAAGGACGATATTACTAAGGCATATTTTAATTGTCATACGGATATAACAATTCCTTATGATGAATTAGGAGAGATTGCTGTATATAAAAAAGATGGTGAGAAGATAGTTCTAATCGAGAATGGAAGATTCGTACTAGCAGGTACAGAAGAGCTAAACAAGCCTTTAGATGAGTTAAGTGTTTATTAGGATTAAAGATTAATTAAGGATAGAAAGGTCAGTTTCACTATTAGGTGAAATTGACCTTTTTTGGTGGGGGTGTATAAGAAAAGCAATATATTGGGAAAAAATGTTGACATAGTAAAAAAATGAGGATATTATGTATTAGTAAAAACGTTTTCGTAAGGGGGCAAAAGATGAAAGTGACAATAAGAGATGTCGCAAATGCGGCAGGTGTTTCAGTGGGGACTGTTTCAAGGGCGTTTAATGGATATCAGGATATTAATGCAGAGACAAAGAAAAAAGTTTTTGAGGCAGCAAAACAATTGGGATATGCACCTAATGTTAATGCGAGAAGTTTATCAGCAAAAGTTTCCAAAAATATGGGGCTGATTGTATCTGGTTTTTTACAAAGCGATAGAAGAGATGGATTTGTTCATATGCTATTAAAAGGAACATATCGGTATGCATTTGAACATTACCTAGAGGTTGCATTATACACTTTGGATTCTGAAAATCAGAGTGAGAAAACATATGCCAGATTTTGTGCAGAACATAGTATTTTTGGGGCTATTTTAAGTGGTGTAGCTACGTCAGATCCTTATTTTAAAGAGCTAATGAATGCAGGTATGCCTTGTGTGTTAATAGATGTTGATATACAAGCGAAAGGAATTGGTTCCATTTCTGTAGATAATGTTAAGGCGGCTATGGAAGTTACGGAGTATCTTTTGAATGCGAATCATGAAAAGATAGTTGTTGTTCAAGGTAAAGAAGATGCAGCAGTTAATAACTACAGAATGAGCGGGATTATGGAAACTCTTACTAATAGAGGAATAGAGTTAACGAGTGATAAGATATTAACCTGTAACTTTAGTGAGACATTAGCTTACAATAAAGTAAAGGAATACATCTTAAAGAATGGTAAGGAAAGCGTAACAGCATTTCTTTGCTTAAGTGATATTATGGCACTAGGGGTAATGAAAGCAGTGCGTGAATTAGGATATTCGATACCAGAGGATTTCTCGGTAATTGGGTTTGATGGGATACCGATTACAGCTTATACTACTCCAGGTCTTACGACGATTGAGCAAGATGTAGAAGAGATGGGGTACCAGGCAGGAGCATTATTGCAAGAATTAATGAAAAATCCAAATATGTCAAAGAAAATATATGTACCATACACCTTTAAGGAACGTGGTAGTGTAAAAAAAATATAACGATTTCAATGTGTTTTATAACAAAGTGACGATGATTTTACAATGTATTAATGAAATATAGCAAAACAGATAAAAAAAAACAAAAAATAAACAATACATTGTTGACATCGTCTATACTTAGTGTTATTATAATATTACAAAAACGTTTACGAAAAAAATAAGCAGGCATTATAAATTATAAATGCCTTTGCTTATATTTTTTACTAACAACCAAAAACGTTTACGGTAAATTATAACATTGGAGGGTTTATTTATGTGGAAAAAATTTATAGCGTTAACTATGGGTTTAGTTCTTTGCGCATCCTTATTAGCAGGATGTGGTAAAAAGGATAACGCAAATTCAGGTGGGAGCACTACAGAGGGTTCAACTAGCCAAGACAGTGGTAAGAAGATTGATATTCGTGTAACTAGATGGGGAGACACAGAGAACAAAGCTGAAAAACAATTAATTGATGAATTTAATACAAATAATGATAAGAACATTAACATCATTTATGATGTTGTTCCAGGTGACGGATATGGTGATCGATTAACGACTTCTTTCTCATCTGGTGATGGTTATGATGTATTCTTATCCGGTGAAGGTGATTTCTTTAAATGGGCTGATAAAGGCCTAACGTACCCTATGGATGAATTAATGGCAAACGACGAAAGTTTTGATGGAACTATTTCGGATTCATTAATGCAAATGGGTAATGTCAATGGTAAGCAAAACTACATCGTAGCAGACCAGAATCCAATCTGTTTATACTATAACAGAGATATGTTTGATGCAGCAGGAATTGAGTATCCAAACGATGATTGGACTTGGGATGATTTATTCTCAGCAGCAGAAAAACTTACTGTAAAAAATGCTGATGGTTCCTATGAATCTTATGGTTTTAATGCTCAAAGCTGGGGATATGCAGTAATGACTTACTTAGAATCTTTAGATTTAGGATTCATGAATGAAGATGGAACAGTTGCTGAGGGATATTTGAATAATCCTGAAGTAGCAGAAGCTCTTGAAAGATATTTTGCTATGGCAGAAGAACCAAACAAAGTTTCACCAGCAAGTGCTGACCTTGATACTTTTGGTAGTGCAACATCTATGATGGTTAACAATAAATTAGGTATGTTTATCAGCGGTGGTTGGGATGTGATTCCATTACGTGAGGCTGGTATTAACTATGGAACTGCTTTAATTCCTGGTAACCACAAATCATATGTATGTGCTGGAGGTTATGCAATTGGTGCTAACACTAAGAATCCAGAAGCTGCTTGGGAAGTAGTAAAATTATTAACTAGTCCTAAAGCATCTGAATTAAGACAAGAATTAGAAGGTATATTACCAACTTCAAAAGAAGGCATGGAAGAATTCTTAAAAACTGCTGACGAAAGAGACCATGCATTAATTAGAACTTTAGATTATGGTGTACAACCAATTGGTATGCGTTCTGAATTAGGTAGCAAGATTAACGAAAAGGCAGGCGAAATCTTTGAGAGAATAATCTACAAAGACGGAACAGCACAAGAAATTTTAGATGAAACATTAGCTAGTCTTAAATAATTTATGTAACTACTAGACGGTAATTGATCTGCCTAACATAGAGAGATTCTTTGAGTTATTACATTGAGATAGAGACTTTATTAAATGTGATTAAAGAATAAGAATCTCTCTATTTTTATAAATTGAGTTAGATAAAACCATGCTTTGTTGATTTGATCTGACTTATTATTTAAGGTTAAGAATTAAGTTCTTACAATTTAAAGATTAGAAGAAAAGAGGTTTGTTTATGAAAAAGAATAAAACAGCCCCAAAAAGTAAGAGAACAATTGCTCAAAAACGTGAGAATCGTTATGGATATGCATTTGTTATGCCTTGGATTTTAGGACTATTTATCTTTACTTTAGTACCAATGATATTCTCAGCAATATTATCTGTATGCGAATGGGATATTGTAACTGGATTAAAAACAATTAAATTTGTTGGACTTGACAACTTTAAACGTTTGACAGTGGATCCCGATTTTAAGAAGTCACTTATTGTAACTTTTAAGTTCTGCTTGATTTCCATACCATTTTATCAGATTATCTCATTAGGAATTGCCTTACTGCTAAATATGCGTGTGAAATTTATGAAAACATTCCGTTTGATTTACTTTTTACCTTCCATCATCCCGGTTATTGCTTCTACAATGATTTGGACTCAGATATTTGGTGAACAAGGCTTGTTAAATCAAGCACTTAAAGTTTTCGGTATCAAAGGACCTGCATGGCTCAACAATCCAAAGACAGCACTTTATGCTTTAATTATCATGGGTGTTTGGGGTGTTGGTAATACAATGATTATCTACTTATCTGGTTTGCAAGGTGTTAGCGTAGAATTAAAAGAAGCTGCTGCAATAGATGGAGCCAACGGTTTTGTGACATTCTTTAAAATTGTAGTTCCTATGATTTCACCTACTATCTTCTTTAATGTAGTTATGGCTGTCATTAGTTCCTTCCAATACTTCACACAGGCATTTGTTATGACAGAAGGTGGTCCTTTAAAATCCACTCTTTTCTATAATCTATACTTATATACCACAGCTTATAAAAATTATGAGATGGGTTACGCTGCAGCATTAGCATGGGTTATGTTTGCTTTAATCATGGTATTTACATTATTGGTAATTAAGAGTTCAAGCTTTTGGGTTTATTACCAAAACGATGATAAAATATAGGAGGCGCTCAGATGATAAGTAAGAGAAAAAATATATTGTCAGGTGTAGCAAGAGCAGTTGCGATGATACTTTTGTTTGTAGGTGCAGTTCTCATTCTGACTCCTCTATTATGGACTATCTCTATGGCTCTAAAACCAGACTCTGAGATTTATGGTAGCAATTTCTTTCCAAAAGTTTTACAGTGGAGCAACTTTCCTAAAGCGTTATCCTCCATTGATTTCTTCTTATATTTGAAGAATACATTAGTAATCTTAATTCCAAACCTAATTGGTACGGTAATTTCATCATCAATTGTAGCATATGGTTTCTCCAGATTTAATTTTAAATGGAAGAGAGGCTGGTTCCTGATTCTGTTAGCAACTATGATGTTACCAGGTCAGATTACGATGATACCACAATTCTTAATTTTCCGTCAAATGGGTTGGGTAAATACTCCGCTCCCTTTAATAGTCCCAGCATTTTTCGGTGGTGGTGCATTTAATATTTTCTTATTAAGACAGTATATGTCAGGTATACCAAAGGATTTTGATGAAGCGGCTAGAATTGATGGTGCTGGTCCTTTTAGGGTGTTTTGGAAACTTATGTTACCAATGTGTAAACCGGTACTAACTGCTATCACTATCTTTACCTTCATGGGTGTTTGGAATGACTTCAACGGTCCTTTAATCTACTTATATGATAGCAATAAGTTTACTTTATCAATCGGTCTTTCCTTCTTTAAGGGACTTTATACAAGTAAATGGAACTTACTAATGGCAGCAACAATCATTATTATGATACCAATTTTAATATTATTCTTTGTTGCTCAAGAGTATATCATTGACGGTATCTCTATTTCATCCGGTACGAAAGGTTAATCCTTTGTGCAAGCAAAATTTTAAGATAGTGATAGTTAGAAGAACTAATTTTAATCTTAGATAAATAAAGGAGCATGGATTTAATAATGAATACAACAACGAAATGCGCAAGACCACAGTACGCATGTACTAATGAAAAACTAAAGTTAATAGGAACTATCGATGGATATTTCCCGGATTTTGGCCATCACCTAGAAAATGAAATGGGAGGTTTATGGCTGTATCCAATTAAAGTGCTAGATGGCTTTTGGATGCACTTTACTGATCATACAGCGAAAACAGTATCCTGTTATATGCAAGCCGATGAATTTAAGAACTTTCCACATAAGAATGAATTCTACTATAATCATGGGTTAGGTCATACTACAGTTGTTGCAAAAAGAACACAAATTGCTCCGGAAGGATCTTTGGGCATAGCAGTTACTTACGAATTTAAAAATGAAGGCAAAGAAGCTTGTGAGTGCTCGACAGAATTTTTGGCCAGAGTGAATCTTCGTCCTCTGTGGCTAGCAGAAGAGATTAATGTATTTGATGGAACAGAGGATGAAATCAAATACTTTGAAAATGAAAATATGTTTGTTGCTAAAGATAATAGTAATCCGTGGTATGCTGCGCTTTCTTGTTCCGTAGCTCCGGATGATACAAGAATGGGACAATTTTTTGGGCCTGAAAATACAACAGGTAATGGTGTGAGCTGTGAATATACACATCATTTTACATTACAACCAGGAGAAGGTAAAACACTTAAATTCTATATTGCAGGCTCTTTTAGAAAGGAAGAAGAGGCAGTAAGTGAATGTAAGATGTTACAGCAGGAGAAGGGCTTCGAACAAGAAAAAGAGAAGAAGTATAAAGAATTATATAAAGTAGCAAATTTGGAAATTGAAGATAAAAACTTTGAAAATATATATAAATGGGTAAAAGTAAATACAGATTGGCTAATTCTTGATATTGAGGAATATGGTAGAGGAATTATCGCTGGATTACCTGAATATCCATGGTGGTTTGGATGTGATAGTTTCTATACTCTTCAAGGTATACTTTGCATGGGGGATTACAAATTATGTAGAGATACTTTATCCTTAATCCATGATTATTCTGTAAAATACAATGGTAATGGAAGAATCGTTCATGAGATATTACCAAATGGACATTGTCCGAACTATGGAAACACACAAGAAACAGCTCATTTTATTACTATGGTATGGAAGTATTTTGAATGGACAGGGGATCAGTCACTTCTAGATGAAACCTTACCATACATTAAAAAGTGTATTGCATGGCTTCTGGAACAGGATGATGATAATGATTACTTCCCTAGTGGTTATGGAATCATTGAAATTGCAGGTCTTAACATGGAGATGATTGATACTGCTGTTTACACTTGCGAAGCATATGATTGCTATAGTAAGATTTGCACACTTTATGGTGAGGCTGAGGAATCCAAAAAATTTGAAAATCTATTTGAGGCTTCAAAAGATCAAATCAACAAAGAGCTATGGGATGATAGAGCAGGTCTTTACTGTGATGCCTTCGCTTCTTATGAGACTATAAAGAAGAAGAAAGATGTTATAGATGGTATGCTTAAGGAGGCAAAATGCGATCATGTCAGAGATTATATGAAACTTCTTCTTGAAGAGAGAAGAGACGATGGCAACCAAGAGAGAGGCTGGCTTTTAAATCGAAATTGGGTAATTAATACTCCAATGGAGATTGGAATTGCACCTAAAGATAAGGCAAATCGTGCACTTGAGATTATGAGCACAGACGAGTTTATCGGAGAATACGGAATGTATCTTAATTCTCTAAGTCAATCAGCAACTATGACTATTTCAACGGGTGTAATGGCTGTTTCACAGGCAATGTATGGACATTCCGATGAAGCATTACGTTTAATTAAGAAAATATTTAAGACATTTGGCATGGCTACACCAGGTTCCATCTCAGAAATGTCTCCGGATTATGGATGCTTTACACAAGCTTGGACAACATATTCCGTTATGCTTCCTATCGTCAGATTTTTCTTTGGTATTTGCCCAAGTGCGGTAGAAAAAAAGATTTATATAAATCCTTGTATGCCATCAGAATGGACAAAGGCAAGCCTAGGAGATGTGAAAGTGCTTGATGGTAGCATAAGCATTTCTTATGAACGTGAGGGTACCCAAGTAAAACTTAATATAAAGAACAACACAGATTATCCAATCGTATTACAGGGCTATAACAACATCCTTGTAAACGGACAGGAGTTTAATGAAAAAGAAATATCACAATCTGAGGTTAAGATTGTGTACGACATAAAGGAGAGCAGTAAGTAATGAGTATTATGCAGTATAGTAAAGGAACAGGAGTTAACGAAAACTGGTTAGTAGAAGAATCAGCATTTGATTCCAGATATCTTGGGAAATGTGAGGCTATTTTTTGCCAAGGTAATGGCTATATGGGTGTTAGAGCGGCACTAGAAGAAGAATATGTGTCAGAGACTCGTAATATGTTTGTGACTGGTACATTCAATAAATTCCATGATACAGAAGTTACAGAGTTGCCTAACTTTCCAGATGTAACTAAGATTATATTCCAAATTAATGGAAAAGTATTTTCTCTTGATCAGGGAATTATACATCATTACGAAAGGGTACTTAATTTAAAGAATGGTGAAGTTACCCGTATCGTTGACTGGGAAAGCAAAGATGGAGAGCGTATTGAGTTCAAGTTCCTTCGTACCGTTTCTATGAAGGATGAACATGTGATTGCATCTAAAGTAGAATTAAAGCCAATTTCAGGTGATATTTCTTTAAAAATAATAAGTGGAATTGATGGAACTGTTTCAAACAGTGGTTCACAGCATTTTGCCGAAGGAAGCAAACGTCTTTACGATTTCACATATTTAGAAATGGTATCTGAAACAATTGAATCAAAAGTGACAGCAGCGATTCATACTGCACATCGTTTCTACTTAAATGGTGAAGAAGTAAAGGTAACTACACTTCCTGTAATTGGTCGTAGAGAAATCAAAATCAATGCGTCTATCGAACTTAAGAAAGATCAGGTTCTAGTATTAGAAAAAATCTCAACCGTTCATACAACAAGAGATTTAGTATATGATGGTATTGAAGCAGAAGAAGCGATTCAATCAGTTAAAGTAGATGGTAAGAAAAACATAGAAGAAGCATTTGCTCTTGGTTATGACAAGATTTTAAGTGAAAGTGCAAAAGCTTGGGAAGAAATTTGGAATCAAGAGGATATTCAAATCGATTCTGTAAATCCTTTTGATCAATTAGCGATGAGATTTGGTATTTATCATCTAAATATCATGGTTAAGAAGGATGATAACCGCGTTGGAATCGGTGCAAAAGCCCTAAGCGGCGAAGGCTATAAGGGACACTCTTTCTGGGATACAGAAGTATTCATTCTTCCTTACTACTTAATGACTCAGCCTAAAACAGCACGTACCTTATTAGAATATCGCTACAAGAATTTATATGGTGCAAGACTCAAGGCTAAAGAGCAAGGTTATGAAGGTGCGATGTATCCTTGGGAATCTGCTTGGATTGATGATGGTGAAGTAACTCCATTATGGGGTGCAGCTGACGTTGTTACAGGCGAAACTTTAAAAATCCTAACAGGAATTATTGAACAACATATTACAGCAGATATTGCATTTGCAGTATGGCAGTACTACATCGTAACACGCGATGAAGAATTCATGAATTTATATGGTTATGAAATGGTTATGGATACTGCAAGATTCTGGGCTAGCCGTTTAGAATGGAACGAAGCGAAGAATCAGTATGAAATCAATGATGTAATTGGACCAGATGAATATAAAGAACATGTTAACAACAACGTTTATACCAATTATCTAGCATATTACAACATGAACCTAGCTCTTGAATTAATCGGTAAGATTAGAGAAAACAATACAGAAGTTTATGATAGAATCAATGGTTTATTCTCTCTTACTAAACTAGAAGAGGATTTAGGAGATAAACTACCAAAACTTTATTTACCAAAACCAGATAAAGAAACAGGAATTATTCCTCAGTTTGATGGATATTTTGACTTGAAATATATTGACCTTACTAAATACAAACAGTCTACTATTGTTGGTACTATCTACAATGACTACAACATGGAACAGATTAATGAGTTCCAAGTATTAAAACAAGGTGACTTAGTAGTTCTTCTTTATTTATTAGATGACTTGTTTGATGCAGAAACAAAGAGAAAGAACTATATGTATTATGAAGAGAGAACATTACATGATTCCTCTTTAAGTAAATCAACTCACAGTGTATTAGCAAATGATTTAGGATTACATGAAGACGCTTATCACTTCTTTGTAGGGGCTTCTAGTATTGACCTTGGAGAAGAAATGAAATCTTCTGATGCTGGTATACATAGTGCATCTATGGGCGGTATCTGGCAGTCAGCAGTATTGGGATTTGGTGGTGTTCGTGTTGTAGGACAACAGTTAAGAATTGCACCATCTCTTCCAAAAGAATGGAACAGCCTAAGCTTTAGAGTTGTATGGAGAGGAACGCCATTAAAGGTTACTGTAACAAAGGAAACTGTAAGCATTACAAATCTTTCACATGCAGTAGAGATATTAGTTTATGATGAAGTTGTAGACATTGAGGGAAATGCTACATTTACAACAAAAGTAAGAGGTTAATAGCTATTAGGAGATAGCGTGAAAGAGGAATCTTTCACATGCAAATTTGTATCTGCGGCCCCAAGTTTGCAGGCTATGGAAAGGTATGGTTATTAATATGATTAGAAGACTTGTCAGTAATAATTATGATGAATATGGTGTAAAAGAGAGCTATGAGACTATTATAAATGATAGTGAAAATTCTGAGTTACTGGCAGGGTTTCAAATGGAAGTCAACATTCCTTACGAATCCAAACTTACCTTGGTCACCTATTATAAAGGTGGCTGGGGTAATGAGTTTGGTAAGTGTAACTTTGACATAAATAAAGAGAAGGAAGATTTCTATATTGAAAATACGAGAGGACGCTCAAGTCATGCCTACCATCCTTTTCTTATCCTTGAATTTGAGGATGGTAATAAGGCACTTTTAGGATATGCTTGGTCAGGTAACTGGTATTTTCATATAAGTAAACAGGGCAGAATTTTTGTTGGACAATCAAAGAGAATGTTTACGAAGATGTTTGAACCTAAGCAAGAGCTTAAAACACCATCTGTTTTAATCGCATTTTGTAGCAATGAAGAAAAAGTTTCTTTGGTTTCTCGTTTTCATCAGTTTTTAAAAAAATATTGGATTCCTAAGAATTTTGCATCAAGAGAACTAATGGTAGAATGGAATCATTGGTGGACTTATGAAGATGTCGAAATCAATGAAGAAGTTTTTTTAAGAAACGTTGATGTGGCACACGAACTAGGCATTGAATTATGTATTTTAGATGCTGGTTGGTACGGTGATACAAAAACCCACTGGAGTAAACAACAAGGAGATTGGAAACTAGTAAATAAAGAAAAGTTTCCTAATGGACTTAGATATCTAGCAGATTATGTTCATGACAGGGGAATGAAATTTGGTATTTGGCTGGAGCCAGAGGCATTAGGATTCTATTCAAAGCTTCGAAAGGACAATCCAATGATAGAAGCTCTCATAGATGGAAAAGCCTATGAAAGTCCATATATCTGTCTTGGTAATCCAGATGGAGCAAGGTTAATTTATCAATTCATAACAGATTTGGTTGAGGAAACAAATGCTGATTTTATAAAGTTAGACTTTAATTTAGACCCCGAATATGGTTGTAACCGAATCGATCATGGACATGGGCAAGGAGATGGATTATTCCAGCACTATAGGGAGTACTATCGCATTTTGGATGCGGTTAGAGAACGTTTTCCTGATCTGATTATAGAGAATTGTGCTTCCGGTGGCCTTCGGTGTGACTTTGGTATGCTACAACATGTACATACCACTTTTTTAAGCGATGTCGATGTTACGAAACATAGCCTTGAGTCATTCTATGAGTTATCCCATTTCGTACCGCCAACTTCCATACTACACTTCGCTTGGTCAGAAACGAGGGAGTATGAGGATGGAACTTATGTATTCCCTAGCTTTGTGCTTAAGGAAGATACAGATGAGAATGCAATTAAATGTACATTAAGGGCTTCTATGCTTCATCAAATGGGCATTTGCAGGAATTTACCTGATATGCAAGAAGTATATAGGGATATTTTTAAAGAACAGATTGAGTTTTATAAATCAGAGGTTAGGCAGTATTTGTTAGAAGGCCAATTATTTCATCTAGTTAGAGGGGATGGAATGATATGTATTCAACTGCAGTTAAAGGATAAGTCACTCGTATTCTGCTTCTATTATGGAGAGAATCCGATGAAACCATTCTGGTTAAAGCTTGTCGCACTGGATGAATCAGAACACTTTTGTTTAACCTTCACAGATAAGGGAAGTTCCATGTCAGGAAAAGGAAAACAATTTATGGAGCAAGGTGTTTACCTTGATGGATTCAGGGGGTTAACTTCTGAAATACTTGTTATTGAAAGGAAGAAAAAAGATGAAAGAATATAAAGGTATCATATTTGATTTAGATGGAGTTATCTGTTTTACAGATCATTTTCATTATTTAGCATGGAAGAAAATCGCTGACAAACTTGGCGTTTACTTTGATGAAGTAATCAATAATCGTCTTCGTGGAGTAAGCCGTATGGAGAGTCTTGAAATTGTACTTGAAAAATATGATAAACCACTTACAGAGGAAGAAAAAGTTAAACTTGCTGAAGAAAAGAACGATTACTATAAAGAACTTTTAAAAGATATGACAACAGCTGATTTATCAGAAGAAGTAAAGGAGACATTAGTTAAGCTTCGTAAAAAGGGATTAAAATTATCTATCGGTTCTTCCAGCAAGAATACCAAGTTTATTCTTGAAAGAATAGGGTTATCAGATTTCTTTGATGCAATTTCTGATGGTAATAATATCACAAAATCTAAGCCAGACCCAGAAGTTTTCCTAAAAGCAGCAGAATATCTTAACTTAAAACCAGAAGAATGTCTTGTAGTAGAAGATGCTTTTGCAGGTGTAGATGGAGCGATTGCAGGTGATTTTGATTGTGCAGCTCTTGGTGATGCTGCAAGATATGAAAAGGCAACTTACAAGTTAAACGGCTTTGCTGATTTATTAACTGTTTGCTAAGAGGGGAGTCAAATGTTAAAATATGAAATTAAAGATTTCCCTTTGGATCAAGATAACTTAATGTTAGCAGAAACGTTGTTCCATAATGCCAATGGTTATCTTGGAGTACGCTCGAACTTTGAGGAGGGGTACCCTAAGAACATGGACTCCATTCGCGGGGAATATATCAATGGATTTTATGATTTTGCTTCGGCGCCTCAGGCAGAGAAATTATGTGGCCTAGTAGAAGAAAAACAGACCATGTTAAATGTCGCTGATACACAAGGTATTGAGTTATATATTGAAGGTGAGCGCTTCTCAATGTTTGAGGGAGAAGTTCTTTGGCGAACTAGAACACTTGACATGGAAGCCGGCACTACCCTAAGAGAAGTATTATGGAAATCACCAAAAGGGAAAACGGTTCGCATTGAAATTAAAAGAATGGCCTCCTTTTCTCTTTTACCTTTTTTCTTGATCGAATATAAAGTGACACCAGTTGATTTTTCAGGAGAAGTAAAGATTTGTTCGACACATATCGGTAAAGTAATGAACTACTTTAATCCAAATGATCCTAGGGTTGCGGCCGAGTCTTTTGAACATCTACTTGTTGAGAGTTTAGAAGTTATAAATGATGTGTCGTATATCTCTTCAAAGACTTCAAAATCTGACTTGTGTGTGTGCTCTGCTGTAAAGAATGTATTTTCTAAAGAAGGAAAAACTGAAATTATTAAGGAAGATGGAGCTGTCAAAGAAGAATATATAGGACTTATCTCGCAGGGTGAGGCGCTTACGCTTTATAAATATACAATTCTATGTGATAGCGTAAGATACCCTAATCTTTCTAATGAAACTAAAGAAAACATGGAACAGGCATTATCCATTGACATAAATGAGTGGTATGAGAAACAGAAAGTATATTTAGCAAGTTTTTGGGAAAACTGTGCAATTGATATTGTTGGTGAAAAAGATTTGAATGAAGCGGTTCATTATAATTTATATCAATTGATTCAATCTGTTGGTAAGGATCCATTTAGTAATATCACTGCGAAAGGACTTAGTGGTGAAGGCTATGAAGGACATTATTTTTGGGATACAGAGATGTACATGCAACCATTCTTTACGCTTACTGCAAGAGATATAGCAAAGAATCTTATTCGTTATCGATATACAATACTAGATTATGCAAAAGAGAATGCTAGAATCTTAGGGCATAAAAAAGGAGCAGCTTATCCATGGAGAACAATAATGGGTAAGGAATGTTCTGGATTTTTCCCAGCTGGTTCCGCACAATATCATATCAGCGGTGATGTTGCGTACTCCATTGTTTCCTATTATTTGGCTACCAAGGATTTGGATCTTCTTAGAGAATGCGGTGCACAGGTATTAATAGAAACAGCAAGACTGTGGATGGATCTGGGTAATTATTATAGAGGTAAATTCCATATTAATGAAGTTACAGGTCCGGATGAATATACTTGTCTTGTAAATAACAACTATTATACCAATGTACTTGCTCAGTATAACTTAAGATGGGCTGTTAAGAGTTTCAACTTACTAAAAGAAGCTGGTCTTGTAAGTGAATTGATAGAGAAGACACACATAACGGAAGAAGAACTAAGGGAATTTGAAGAAGCTGCAGATAAGATGTACCTTCCGTATGATGAAGAAACAGGAATCAATCCTCAAGATGACTCCTTCCTTCAAAAAAAGGTATGGGATCTAAAGACTATTCCAGAGGACAAAAAACCTTTGCTTCTGCATTATCATCCAATGTATATATATCGATACCAGGTTTGTAAGCAAGCAGATACTGTACTTGCACATTTTATCTTAGAAGATGCGCAGGACCTTGAAACAATTCGTAAATCGTTTGCTTATTATGAAAAGGTTACAACACATGATTCCTCCCTTTCAACTTGTATCTATAGTATTGTTGCTTCTAGGCTTGGACTGGAAGACAAAGCCTATGAATATTTCGGTGAGTCTGCTAAGTTAGATTTATTCAATACACATAAGAATACGAAGGATGGTATTCATACTGCTAATATGGGTGGAACTTATATGTCAATCGTATATGGTTTTGGCGGACTTCGTATTAAAGAAGAAGGATTATTCTTAAATCCACATTTACCAAAACAATGGGAAGGATATCAATTCCGTATCTTATTCGAAGACGCTAAAATTAACGTAGAACGCACTCAAGCAGAATGTAGAATTACACTCTTAGAAGGAAGCAAAAAGATCATTCATGTTTATGAAAAAGAATATTGTTTAGAGAAGGAATTAGTTATTTACTAAAACCGCACACGTAGCCATCACAGTTAACTTATTGTTTTAATAAATAGTCCGAAGAATCTATAGCTAGTAAACACTAGTAAGATTCTTCGGATTTTCGTTGTTCGATATAGTAAGGTATTTAATAAATAAGTTAGTTGTTAATGGTTATCTGTAACTTGAAAATAAACGGTATAAGGTTCAAATCCGATTTGATACAGCGGTTTGAACCGAAAACCGATTGGCTGATTAATAGTACGGTACGTATCTTGCCAGCTACACCATAAACGTTCATCATCTACAGTAAGCATTGTTTCAGGATGATTAATATCACCGTAAAGCAAATGTTCTTCACTCACTAAACCAGCTAGAGCTACTGGTCCATCTAGGAATGCAACGGTATCTGGTCTATCAGGGAGAGGATATGTAGTTAGTTTTTTTGGTAGTTTAATGATGATTATATCTGTTGACCATATTCTAGTAATGGAACAGAATCCATTGCCAGAATCAATTACTTCAACTTCATTACCGTTTATTGTTATTTCTGCTTTATTAGCTAACCAGTTAGGCAAACGAAGTTGTAGTGTGAACTCACAAGGTTCACAGGTAATTTTAATATGGGATTCCATATGGTTTGGGCGTCCCTCATGTTCAATAGATTCTGGTTGAATACGGATAGTTTCACCTGTAGGTTCTCCAATGGTTTGTTCTAGGAAGACCTTTTTATTATCTATGTTAAATTCAGTTGTGGAAGGAAGATACTGTGCCACGTAGATACTGTTGTTTTCTTCACTACTATAATAAATCTGTGTATGATGGATGGCGTTTGCTTGTAGTAAAGTACAATGGCAACACCAAAAATCATTAGTCTTTGAGCCCCATATCTTAGTAGAGCCGGCGGATAGTGGAAGGTAATATGTAACAAGACCACTCTGTGGTTCAACACCATTCAAACACTGATGGATATTACGAGGTTCATAATATCCTTGTGCAAATATACCATTATAGAGATTCTTTTCAATATAATCAGCATATTTACTATCTGTAGTAAAGCGGAATAAAAAGTCTGCAAGTTGCATCATATGATAGACTACGCAGTGTTCTTGTGTCATCTTACCAATTCTTGCAGATTGCTTTAACATTGGGGTATAAACCTCGCCACTACTTTGTCCACCAGTAACAAAAGATCCCCGCTTTGTTACTGCAAGATCCCAATAATTCTTCACAATTGTAAGGTAGCGATCTTCGCCAGTGACTTCATAAGCTCGTGCAGCACCAAGTATTTCAGGAATGGTTGTGTTAACATGCATATTCGTAAGAACATCTTCACCACGACTGATTGGCTCGAACAATAGAGGACGCTCATATCGTCTCATTAGTTCTAAATGCTTGTCCTCTTTCGTAACAGCATAAAGATTTGCAAAGTGCTGCATCATAGCACCAGTTTCTTGAATCTCCATCATTTCATCCATAACTTCTCTTGTGATATTATTCGTAAATTCATAGAACCAATCTGCGCATTTTAGTACAATTTCTAGTGCTTCTTCATTGCCAGTATTCACGTACATATCTAAAAGGCCCATCATATTTTTATGACAAACATATTGAGGTGCCCACGTAGTTTTCCCGTTTTTTAACCAATATAAATATTTTTCAGGGATAGGAAATGCCCATAAACCTCCATTTTCTTTTTGACATTTAGCAATCTCGGAAACAATAGTATCGGCTTTCTGTTTTAGGAGAGGGTCTTTGGTTTCGACATAAAGATTGGATGCAGCACTTAACCAATGTCCCACGAATGTCCCGCGAATTTCACTTAAAGGAGAATCCCATCCCCAGTGAATATCCTTAGGGTGATAAGGGAAAGATATTAACCCTGCCTCAAAGTAGTGAGATAACAATAAATTATCAGTTTTCAGACTCATCATGTAATCTTTGTTACGGTTTCTGCGTAGTGCCTGTTCACCATCTAATAAGTGCGTAGTTTTTTCTAATTTTCTAAGCATATAATAACCTCCAAAGTAATTTTCAAAAACGTTTTCGATAATATAATTATATAGAATAAACTTGTGATAATCAATAGAAAAAGTATTTACTTTTAACAGTCACAAATAGTACAGCGGGATTATCTAATAAATAATCCATTAAAGGGAGTTTATGTAGAAGAAATCAAGACATTTAAGATTAAATGATAAACGACGAAAATAAAAAATCCCAAAGAGGTCACTCTTTGGGATTTTTTTTCACAACAACGAATGTTCTTATAATTAAGTTCTTTTTATTAAAAAGAGAAAACACTCTAGATTTTATTGGAAAATATTCAAAATAATAGAAAATTCGACAAAATAGTAGATAAGACTATAATAAAATAGTAAAATAAATTTACTCATATTCACATTTATTGAACAGTCTCATCCTCAGGCAAATCAATTTGTTCGATTATTGTACTTTCATCTGAATCATTGAAATCTGTTTCATAGCATTTAAACACTTTAACAAATTGAAAAGAGTTTAGGTATGCAAAAAATGCAAAGCCAAAAAGTACAAAGAAAACTGCGGATATTGGTAATAAGTAAAGCAAAAGTACAATTAAAATATTAACTACAGTTATAATTAGTGTTTGTTTAAGATTCTGTAAAGAGATGAATAATGCATTCTTCATGGTTTGTTTTACCGTATTATTGAATCTAGCTAAGAGAGGGAATACATAAAATAGGGTAAATATATATAGAAGTAATGCCACAGATATTAAAGCGCCAAGTATATTTCCAATAGTTGATTTCATAGTAAACCAAAAGGATACATTAAAAGTTAGTGTAGCGCCGATTAAGAACATAATCAGCCATATAATTGTGGACTGCTTGAAGTTCTCCTTGAATGAGCGAAAGAAGCTCCTAGCTATATAGCCATGTTCTTCCCTGGCTGTTTGCATGGTTACATAATATAGAGCAGTAGTAGAAGCTCCAATTGTAACAATTGGTATACAGCAGATTAACCATAAGAAGTTAAGTAAGATATATTCTGCTAAAGTATTCATGAATTGAAAAAAGGGGCTGTTTATATTTAGTTTCACTTGTGTACCTCCTGAAAAAGAATTGTTGATATTATACAATTAAGTATGTAATCGCCATTTGTAATATCTATATAATAATTGAAAAAGTACAATAAAACAACTAGCATATACAGCTACATTATACAGTAAAAATTAGAGGGCTGGATTATAATACATCTAATTTGTCTTGTATATTATGCACAAGAGAAATTCTAGGATCCTTGAAAAACCAATGTTTGTAGCAATATTAAACGAATAATCACCTGATGTAACTTATCTATATTAGCAAATATGATGTAAAATTTAGAAGTCTAATTTTTAATATAGTGCATCTTGAATTGTGATGGTATCAAGTTGCACAATTAAATGATAGAATTTAGTCACAAGTTAATCATAATTACTGATGTGATTTACACATTTACAGGGAGGCATGGACATGGGAAACTCAGGGAAGTCCAGTACAGCAGTAGCAGTAGGGCAAAAGAAAAAAGCAGCAATACCATTGGGAGTGAAACTATTCCTTTTAGTATTACCGTTCTTAGTACTAGTATTTTTATTTTCATATTATCCACTTAATGGTTGGAGATATGCATTTTATGATTACAGAGCGCCACTAGATTTATCACAGTGTGAATTCGTTGGTTTAAAATGGTTTAAATTCTTATTCCAAAATCCAACGCAGGTATCTCAATTGATTAAAGTTTTAAGAAATACCTTCGCAATGAGTGCACTTACATTATTAACTTCATTCTTACCCGTTTTATTCGCAATTTTCTTGAATGAAATTAAATGTAAATGGTTCAAAACTTTAGTACAAACATTAACAACATTACCTAACTTCATCAGCTGGGTTTTAGTTTATTCAGTAGCATTTGCTTTATTCTCAGATACAGGTATGGTTAATACAGTACTTCAAAACATTGGAATTACAACAGACGTTGTAAAATTCCTTGATAGTGATGCACACACCTGGTTGTGGATGCTTTTCTGGTCAACATGGAAAGGCTTAGGTTGGGGCTCGATTATGTATCTTGCGGGAATCGCTGGAACTGACCAAGAACTATATGAAGCAGCAAGAGTAGATGGTGCGGGTAGATTTAGATTAATGAGACATATTACATTACCATCATTAATGCCAACATACTTCGTATTATTAATGATGTCAGTAGCAAACTTCCTAACAAACGGTTTAGATCAATACTTCGTATTTAGCAATTCATTCAATATGGAACATATTCAAGTATTAGATTTATATGTATATAAGTTAGGTATGGGCTCTAACTCCATTCCATTAGCAACAGCAGTTGGCATGCTTAAGAGTTTAATTAGTGTAGTACTATTCAGCGTAGTAAACTTTGTATCTAAGAAAACTCGTGGCGAGTCAATTATGTAGTGAAAGGAGAGTAAATATGTCAACAAAGATAGAAATGAAGAAAAAAAAGAAATTAACTAAGGGAGATGTAACGTTTAATATTATAAACTATGCGGTATTCCTTATACTAACTATAATTTGCGCGTATCCTTTCTATTACCTAATTATTAATACAATTAGTTCGAATGACTTATCTGCGAATGGATTTATTAACTTTTTACCACAACAAATCCATTTTGAAAATTATATACAAGCTTTTAAATTAAGAGGCATTTCAACAGCAGTAATCGTGTCGATTGCTAGAGTAGTACTCGGTACAGTAGCAACAGTTTTAGCGTCAGCATTTTTAGGGTTTATGTTTACTCAAGAAAAGATGTGGGCAAGAAAATTCTGGTATAGATTTATTGTTATTACAATGTATTTTAATGCAGGTTTGATTCCAATGTACTTAACAATGCAGAATTTACATTTAACTAATACGTTTTGGGTTTACATAATTCCAGGTATCGTTCAACCATTTAATATTATTCTTGTTAAAACATATGTTGAATCCATACCAAAGTCATTGCAAGAAGCAGCAGAAATCGATGGAGCGGGTATCTTAAAGATATTCAGAAGAGTAATTTTACCTACTTCAACACCAATTCTAGCAACAGTAGCAATATTCTCAGCAGTTGGTCATTGGAATTCATTCCAAGATACATTAATGTATATTACTGATCAAAGCTTATGGACATTACAGTATCTATTATATTCTTATATAAATCAAGCAAGTTCACTTGCAATGTTAATTAAGAATAGTTTGGGCTCATCACAGAACATGATGGCGCTTGCAACACAGCAAACATCAACTTCTGTACGTATGACAGTATCAGTTATCGTAGTTTTACCTATCTTGTGTATTTATCCAATGTTCCAAAAGCACTTTGTAAAGGGTATAATGATTGGTTCTGTAAAAGGTTAAGGGGTTTCAACAGCATTCATGGATAAGTGCAGAGATTGTTGTTCTAATGAAAGAAGTATATATTAGAGCGGCACTCATGCACTAACCTTGAATATATATTGTCTGAAATACAGACAGTCAACAAAAAGGAGGATATAGGTATGAAGAAAAAGGTAGCAAGAGTCGTATCACTTGCATTAGTTGTAGCAATGCTTGGTACAACAATGGTAGGTTGTGGTAAGAAAGACAACAAAAACAATAATGCGACAACTACAACAGATGATGCAAACGGAACAACTGACAGCACAGGGGATAGTGCTAGTACAGATTCCACTGCAGACACAGAAAAGAAATATGACAAATTCCTAACAGTTGATGTATTTGCTACACAAGCAAACTACCAAGGTATACAATCAGGTTGGTTTGCAAAGGTAGTTAAAGAAAAATTCAACATGGAACTTAATATCATTGCTCCAAACGTAGCTGGTGGTGGTGACACATTATTCCAAACACGTTCAGCAGCTGGTAACTTAGGTGATCTTGTCTTAATCGGATCTGAAAATGGTAGATTAGCTGATACTGCTGAAGCCGGTCTGTTAGTAGATATGACAGATATGGTAGCTAATACAAAATATGTATCACAATTTACTGGAGCTATTGATGTAGCTAAGGGTCTTTCAAATGATGGTAAATTATACGGAATTCCTTCTGCGGTATCTTCTCAACCAGCAACTAATCCTTCAGAAGGACTTGATCCAACATTTGGAACATATCTTCGTTGGGATTATTACAAAGAATTAGGGTATCCAGAAGTTAATACACTAGAAGATTTACTACCAATCTTAAAACAAATGCAAGATGCTCACCCAACTTCAGATTCAGGAAAGAAAACATACGCAATTTCTTTATTCAAAGATTGGGACGGTAACATGATGTGTATGGGTAAACAACCAGCAACAATCTATGGATATGATGAACTTGGTTTTGTTTTCTCTAAAGCAGATGGTACAGATGACCAAAGTATTATTGAAGATGATTCAGAATATATTAGAGTATTAAAATGGTACTTCGATGCAAATCAAATGGGATTAGTAGATCCAGAATCAACAACTCAAAACTATGATACAATGTATGCAAAATATCAAGATGGTGCTGTTTTATATTCTCCATGGCCATGGTTAGGTCAAGCAGCTTATAACACAGTAGAACATAAAGAAGCAGGTACTGGTTTTATGTTAGTACCAGTTAAAGACCAAAATATATTCTCATATGGTGCTACACCAAACGGTTCAGCTAAATATGTTATAGGTATTGGTTCTAAAGCACAAGATCCAGAAAGAATGATGGATTTCATCGATTGGTTATATTCACCAGAAGGTGTTATGTATTCATGTGCTCAAACTGCAAGTTCTTGTGGTCCAGAAGGTTTAACTTGGGAAATGGTAGATGGTAGACCTGAATTAACTGAATTTGGTAAAGAAGCTTTATTAAATGGTGATGCTACAGTTCCAGATGAATGGGGTGGTGGTTCTTGGAAAGATGGTGTTTCACAACTTAACTTCCAAACTGTACTTGCATCTGATGTAAATCCAGATTCAGGATTCCCTTATAACTATACATTATGGGAATCAGTAATTGAATTAAATTCAACTCCACTTGATATTGATTGGCAAGAAAAGACTGATTCATTATCGACTATGGAGTATTTAGAAAAAAATAACCAACTTTTAGTAGCACCTGGTACTGACTTTGTTAGTCCTCAAGAAACTTCAGAAGTAACAACTTTACGTAACCAATGTAAAGCAATCATCATTGAGAATTCATGGAAGATGGTATTCGCTAAAGATGAAGCAGAATTCTATAGCTTATTAAAGAATATGCAAGATACAGTAAAAGGTCTTGGATACGATGACGTATTAGCTTTTGACCTTGATTGTGCTAAGCAACTTAACGAAATGCGTGACGCTGCTAGACAAAAATAAGAGTATAAGATTGTTAGATGATTTAATCTTTTAAATAAGATTTCCTAGATGATTGATTCACACTTTGAAATAGCATATGTTATTTTGGTTAGTGTTGAATGAATCATCTAGGATTTTTCTTTGTGAATATTTGTTATTTTTTATCTAATTCAGTTGAATCTTATATAAAATTGTTATAAAGTATATATATAGAATATAAGTTTATATAACATATTGAAGTAATAGGAGGGATACATAAGATTATAAAGTAATTAATAAGGCTACCGTGAAAATGAGAAATAAGAAGATATAAAAAACGGGGGTACTTTCCAGGAGGTCGAAAGTATGAAAGGTAAAAAAGAAGCCAAAAAAGAGGCAGATCGATTAAGAAAAGAAGCAAAAGATTATAAAAGTGAAACAAGAGATATGAAAAGAAAATCAAGTATTGGAAGTAAGTTAATAGTTGGTTTTTTAGTTCCAGTAATGTTTGTAATTGCCCTTGGTGTTATTTCATATAATAAAGCGTCAGATGGTATTATTTCTAATTATGAAAAAGCCAGTAAGCAGACGTTAGATTTAACGACGCAATATATAGAGTTTGGATTGAATTCTATTGAGTCAACCGCAATTCAATTTGAATTTGAAGAAACTACTACCAAGTATTTTCTGAATTATGTTGGATCAGATAAAGCTGAACTACAAAGTGTTTACACTACATTATTTAATCAGATGCATTCTAAGAAGGTATCCGATGAGTTTATTCAAGATATACATATAGTCTCTGATGAAGTAACGCCTATATCATCATCAGGTATAAAGACTACAGACAGTTATACTAATCTATTGAACTCAGAAGAAGGAATACAGATGATGGAATCAACTCAAAAGAGTGGATGGTTTGGATTCTGTGATGGAGTTGATACTACTTTTAAGGTTAATCAAGATAACTATGCGATGCGGTTCATGCGTAAGTTCGCAACTGCAAATGCTGCAATCGTAATTGATGTAAAGGCTGCGACAATTGATAGTATTTTAGAGAATTTAGATTTTGGTGAGGATTCTTATGTTGCACTTGTTACAGGAGATGGAAGAGAGATTCATCTAGATGATTCGATTACTGAGCCTATATTCGTAGAGGAAAAGTTTTATACTGATAAGCTTGAATCTGGAGAGGTGTCTGGAAGTGAATATGTTACATACCATGGTCAAGAGTACATGTATATGTATTCTAAAGTCGGAGAAACTGGAGCAAGTATTTGTGCATTAATGCCAAAGCATGTTATTACAGCACAAGCTGAGGGGATTAAGGATATTACGGTTATTATTGTAGTTATCTCTTGCATTGTTGCGTTGAGCCTTGGTTTACTTATCACATTAGGTATTAGTAAAGAAATTGCTCATATTATAAAGAATCTTAAATTAGTTGCATCGGGTGATCTTACTGTTAAATTCCGTACAAGACGTAAAGATGAATTCTTAATACTTTCAAAGAATATTCAAGAGATGACAGATAGTATGAAAGGATTAATCAATAAGACAAAAGATCTAAGTAATACGGTTTCAGACTCATCAATGCAAGTAACATCTTCTGCAAATACATTCACGGAAGCAACAAGAGAAATATCTGCTGCTATCGATGAAATTGAACAAGGTGTTAATCAACAAGCAAATGATTCAGAAAACTGTCTTCAACAAATGGATAAATTATCACAGAAGATTGAGAATGTAAGTCAGAATACACTTGAGATGGAATCAATTGCAAGGGATACGAAAACTGCAGTTGTATCAGGTGCAGATAAGATGAAAGAACTTGAGGTTAAGACAGATACTACCAATACTGTTATTAACCAAGTTGTAGAAGAGATTGCTACATTAGAGACAAAATCAATTGCAATCGGTAATATCGTATCAGTAATTAATGACATTGCAGAGCAGACGAATCTATTATCATTGAATGCTTCAATTGAAGCAGCTAGGGCAGGAGATGCGGGACGAGGATTTGCAGTTGTTGCTGACGAGATTCGTAAGTTAGCAGATCAATCTGCGAAATCAGTTGCTCAAATTCATAATATTATCAGTGAGATTCAAAACAGTGTTCAGACAACAGTAGAACATGTACGTGCTGCTGGTGAAGGTATGAAACAACAGAAGATTGCGGTTGATGATACAGAGAAAACATTTGAGAATATCAATCATCGTGTAGAACAATTAGTTGATAATATTAAGACAATTACATTGAGTATAGATGAGATTGAAGGAGCAAGAGTTAGTACATTACTTGCAATTGAGAGTATCTCAGCAGTTTCTGAGGAAAATGCAGCGGCATCGACTGCAGTTAATGAAACTTCTAAGGAACAATTAAAACAAGTAGAGATGCTTGGACAAGCAGCACAGGCTCTTGATGGCAATGCAAGAGAGTTGGTGGATGCAGTACAACAATTTAGAATTGACTAACAAAATATAGTCTATTGCGAAAAAGGTTTAGTAGTATGAAAGGAGTTTACTTGCTATTATGGAAGAACAACTAAGGAAGATTGACGAGGTTATAGCAAAGGGGAGATTTAAAGAAAATTGGGATACGCTTATGGATTTTGAGGTACCTACTTGGTTTAAGAAGGCTAAGTTTGGTATATTCATTCACTGGGGCTTATATAGTGTTCCGGCTAATTCTAATGAATGGTATTCAAGAAATATGTATATTAAGGGGATGCCAGCATATGAACATCATGTAAAAACATATGGGCTACAGAATGAATTCGGTTATAAGGATTTCATACCTATGTTTACAGCAGAAAAATTTGATCCAGATGAGTGGGCAAAGATCTTTAAGGACGCAGGAGCCAAATACATCTTTCCTGTTGCAGAACACCATGATGGTTTCCAGATGTATAAAAGTGAAATTTCCCACTATAATTCATATGAGATGGGACCTAAGAGAGATATATTAGGTGAATTAAAGGAATCATTTGAAAAAGAGGGTCTTACTTTCTGTACTTCTTCTCACCGTGCTGAGCATTGGTTCTTTATGGGACACGGGAAAGAGTTTGATAGTGATATCAAAGATCCTATGGTTCGTGGGGATTTCTATTGGCCAGCAATGCCAGAGCCAGATAATCAAGATTTATTCAGTACTCCTTATCCAACTAAGGAATTCCTTGATGATTGGTTAATCCGTACTTGTGAGATTATCGATAACTATAAACCAAAAGTTTTGTATTTTGATTGGTGGATTCAACATGAATCATTCAAGCCATATCTTAGAAAGTTAGCAGCATATTATTATAATCGTGGTGAGGAATGGAATGAAGAAGTAGCAATTACCTACAAGCATGATGCATTTATGTTTGGAAGTGGAATTGTAGAGATTGAGAGAGGAAAGTTCGCAGATCAAAAACCATACTATTGGCAAACAGATACTGCTGTAGCTAGAAACACTTGGTGCTACACAGAAGAGAATGATTATAAGAGCTCTAGAGAAATCATTACGGACCTAGTTGATGTCGTTAGTAAGAATGGTAATATGTTACTTAACATTGGACCGAAAGCAGATGGTACAATTCCTGAGGGTGATGCTAAGATCCTTAGAGAAGTAGGTGCTTGGCTAAAAGTTAATGGAGAGGCAATATACGAAAGTAAAGTATGGAGAAAAGCAGGAGAAGGTCCTACAAGAGAAGAAGAAGGCCAATTCCAGGATGCTAATGTAACCGAATTCACTAGAGAAGATATTCGTTTCACAGTAAAGGGCGGTGCTCTCTATGCTACTTTCTTAAACTATCCAGAAGATGGAGAGGTAATTATTCGTTCTTTAGCAGAAGCAAAAGATCAAAACAAACCAGAATTTCACGGCATTATTCGTAAAGTAGAAGTTTTAGGATTTGATGAAGAACCAGAATGGTCAGTTAATGAAAATGGTTTATCTATAAAGACTACGAATGTTCAAAGTGAATATCCAGTAGTAGTTAAAATCACATTAGATTAGGTTTCAAGGGTCAGAATGCATGTCTCATATTGATTCGTCAATTTGCACACTTTATAAATCAGTATGTGATGCAAAACGTAGTTTAATCGCAACCCGCTCTCGCTTGGATAAAGTCGTAGTGGTACGTAAGGCTCTAAAATACAGAGCCTTACGTACCAACGACTTCATACAGTTGCTCATCAAACTATGTTCTGTATCACATTAGTCAGGTTTGTGAATGTGCAAATTGACGAAGGCAAGTTTTCTCGAGAGCCTTTAATACCTAAATCAGATTAGAGAATTGTAAAACTGATATTTATTCTTCGTCTTTGATGTTATGATGATTTCTATATTCAGCTGGGCTAATGCCAACGTATTTCTTGAATTTCTTGTGGAAGTAATCCACATTCTTATAACCTACATTCTTACTAATCTCGTATACCTTAAGATTATCCTGCAATAGCATTTCTTTGGCTTGTGCAATTCGAATCTGGTCGACATAGGAGTTAAAGTTTGAACCTACTTTCTTACTAAATACTTTACCAAGATATGAGCTATTATAGCCAAACATTGGTGCTAAGGTATCTAATTTCAAATTGCTCTTATAATTATAACGGATATAATACAGGATATCATCAATTACGCTATCGCTTGACGAATTACCAATTAGTTTAATTACCTGGTCGAACTGCTCGTTAAAGTAGTTAATAATCTCATATAGATAGCGGGCATGATGAATGAATTCAATAATCTCGGAATTACTTTGTAACTCAATGTCCTTATCGTTATAGTTTTGTTCTATCAGGTGTTTAAGTTGTAGGAAAATACCTGTTAAGAAGGAACGAATTGAATCAATAGATTCTTTGGAGTAAAAGAGATTATTCTTCAGTTCTTCAAGTGAATGCTCAATTCCTTTACGATTATATGTCTGAATATATTGGTAGAAGATATTACAATAATGTTTTGAATCATCTTCAGTGATAGCATATGTTAATTGTTCGGCGTTAGGCAATTGTGTAGGTAGTAGCATATGTTGATGCTTGTCACAGAAGAACCTTCTGTTTAATAGTGTTAAAGCATCATGATAGGAGAAGTAAATATCATTAATATTAGAGATAATACGTCCTGCTGCAATGAACAGATTTGAGAATTCAGGAGACTTTGGGTTTATCTCCATATTAGTTAAGACAGTCTCAAATTGTTTAAGAAGCATTTCACCTTTAATAATAACCACATCCTGCCCTGTTATGCTTATCCGTTCAACGTTACGGCTCTTGAAAGGGGATACACGTAATAACTTACAGAAGGTGTTGTAAAAATCCATATCTTCAGGATAATATCCATCAAGAATAATAGCACGATAACTGTCTGCAACTAGATTTAAGTCAGCCAAATTCAAGTCTGCAGAATCAGGGTTATCAGTATTCGATACAGTGAGATTTTTACCATCTCGAATCATATCACGCAGAATGGTAACTTTGGCCTTCTCTCGATATGTTTCCATATTAGAGGTACGTTGTTTCTCATTCATTATAGTTTTTTGTATTGACTTAACAGCATCAAGGAGTTCATCTTCATCAACAGGTTTAGTTAAGTAGAAGTCTACGCCACAGCGGATGGCTTCTTGGGCATACTTAAAATCAGAGTATCCACTAAGAATGATAAATCTACCTTTGAAACCTTCTTCTCTTGCACGACGGGCCAATTCTGTTCCATGCATCTTAGGCATTCGTATGTCTAATAGAACCAAATCAGGATTATGTGCTAGAATACCCTCTAAGGTATTGATTCCATTAGTGCCTTCTCCACATAATTGAAAACCGAGGTTTTCCCAATCAAGAATATTTTTAAGTCCTTCTCTAACGATAACTTCATCATCAGCTATAAATAGTTTAAGCATTTTATAAGTCCTCCCACTTGTAATGTAAAGGTAATATGATACTCACGGTAGTTCCTTCATTTGGAGCACTAGTTATAGTTAGACCATAATCGTTTCCGTAACAAAGTTTTATACGTTGATAGATATTAAATAGTCCAATACTTGAAGTTGATCTTTTTTCTCGTGAGCGTATTCTTGTCAATAATTTATCGAGTTCTTCTTCAGTAAGTCCAATACCATTATCAGATACAGATATGATAACAGTATCATTGTTTTGGTCAGTTGAGATATTGATATGAATCATTCCGTTTGATTCAACTTCCTCTAAACCATGTATAATCGAATTTTCAACAATAGGTTGTATCAGTAACGATAAGATATAATAATTACTTGTACTAAATCCCGGTTCAATAGAGATTGCAAAGTTTATTTTGTCGCCAAATCTTAATTTTTGAATGGTTAAATATATTTCAATATATTCTAATTCAGTACGTAGACTGATACTAATACCTGTACTTTCTAAGTTATGACGCATGTATTTACCTAGTAATTTTACAGCAGTAGCAACGTCTCGATCCTGATTCGATAATGCTTTCATACGAATTGTTTCTAATGTATTATATAAGAAATGAGGATTGATTTGACTTGAGAGCATCTGAAATTCCATCTTTTGTTGATGATTATCTAATCTTTGCTGACTAATTTTACCTTCATATATCTCCTTATCCATTTCTTTAATACTAGTAATCATAGTGGTTAGATCTGTGTATACTTCACTCAACTCATCGTTACCGGTGAATCCATGTATAATATTGTAATCACCGCTACTAACTTTGTGCATCTCTGAGCGAAGAGTATTGATACGACTGGAAAAATGATTTGCATAGATGATTACAATTAGTAATGGAACAAATATACTAAACATTAGGGTACCTACGCAAACTAATATGATTTTATTTGTATCTTTAAATGCTTCTGTATCTACTGTTACTATAAATAATTTGTCTTGAGTTTGTATTGGTATTAGTGTTGATAACTCTACAAGAGCTTCTACACCATCGTAATAAGCGTTTCCTGAGTATGTAAAATATTTTTGATCATAATTAATTGGAAGAGCAAGTGTTTCGTTTAAATTTTTTTCGTTACCATAAAAGATTGGGTCTTTGTTTACCGTAATGATTGTTTTGAAAGTATTATTATTAATACGGGATTTCAAATAGTTATTGCTGACATTAATCACAAGTAAAGCATAATCACCTCTTTTTGTAACTGGAATTCGATAGGAAAAGGTTAACTCATTGCTTGGATTAGTACCTTTGGAATCGGTTACAACCCTCGTATGCCATAGATATCTAGCTGTATTAGAGGCTTCTATAAACCAATCCGCACGCTGTATTTCGGGAGTGATCTTTTTGAAATTAGCATAATCTTGTATCGAGTCATTCATGGTATATATAGTTATATTTGAAATTTCAGCATAACGAGATAGAATTTTTTTGAATTTGTTATAATTACCTATAGCTGCATTTGCTTCTTGTTTGGAATTATAGGTTGTCGCCAGAATTTCCTGTAAGTGGTCATCTGAGAAAATCTCGTCTGCTATATTTTTGACAGAAGTAGTGACATCAAGAACAATACTCCGAACACGTATGTTATCAGAATTAACCTGAGCAGAATGGTGCTTAATTAGTAAGGAGCGCGTATTCAATATTAAATAACAACCGACTATTGCAACTGGAATTAGAATTCCTAGTAGGTATACAGTATATAATTGATTTTTAATTTTTAAAGTAATCTTTTTTTTGAAATTAATATGTAATTGTGGCACGTGTTGATCTCCTTATAGTTTTATCTAGGTTAATCGATTTCGTAAAAAACGCTAAAAAAAATGGTTTGTACAAATCACACCATGTTAGTAGAGACTTTTTTTGGTTATATTATCTTAAATACACATAATTATTATACATACTACTTAATATTTTGTCAATTTTAGTGCGCGTTATCTAAAAAAAAAGATATTTATATGGAATTGTGATAGTATTTTTATATTTTAGTATCATGTATCATAAAAGGTGAATTACTTAATATTTAAGATATTTTAATAAAAAATAGAATTACTAATAATGCTTAATTTCGTATTAGTCTACTAAGAAATGATACTTAAAAAGTCTTATAATTAAAGATAAATATATAAAATAATTTGGATAAAATAATGAGAGAGAAGGTACTTATATTATGAAAAAACTATCAATGGAACAAGAATATCATGTAGAGTCACTGTTGAAGCAATTGACGTTAGAAGAGAAAATCGGAATGATTCACGGGAATGGTTTATTCAAAACAGCAGGGGTAGAGCGTCTAGGGATACCGGCACTCGAAGTTTCTGATGGGCCTATGGGAGTGCGTAATGATTTTGAGAATGATAAATGGAAGACGATTGGACTATCTTATGATTCTGTATCATATCTACCTAGCAATACCTTGGTAGCATCTTCGTGGAATCGAGAGGTAGCTTATCATGTAGGACAAGTGTTAGGTGAGGAAGCTAGGGGACGTGGTAAAGATATGATCTTAGCACCTGGAATTAATGTGAAACGTAGTCCATTATGCGGTAGGAATTTTGAATATATGAGTGAGGACCCTTATTTAATTAAGGAACTAGCGGTACCATTAATTAAAGGGGTACAAGAATCTGATGTAGCTGCTTGCGTGAAACATTTTGCGGCCAATAGTCAGGAGACAAAACGTCTTGAGGTAGAGGCTATAATCGACGACCGTGCTTTTCGTGAGTTATATCTCCCTGCATTCAAGGCAGCAGTTTCTGAGGGGGAATCATATTCAATTATGGGAGCGTATAATCGATATAAGGGTGAACACTGCTGCCATAGTAAATGTTTGCTTGACGATATTCTTAGAGATGAGTGGAAATATGATGGTGTGGTCATCTCGGATTGGGGCGGTGTACATGACACGAAACTAGCTGCTGAAACAAGTCTTGATATAGAGATGTCGGTAACCGACAACTTTGATGAGTATTTTATGGCTAATCCACTACTAGAAGCTGTGAAGAGTGGAAAGATTTCAGAAGATAAGATTGATGAAAAGGTACGTAGGATTCTTACCATGATGGAACGTCTGCGTATGTTTAGTGAGGAGCGTAAAGCAGGTACTTATAATACACTTGAACATAGGGAGTTAATTCGTAGTGCTGCTGAAGAAGGAATTGTATTATTGAAGAATGAGGAGAATCGACTTCCACTTAGTAAGAAGGTTAAGAAGCTTGCTGTAATCGGACAGAATGGAAATATGATACATAGTAACGGTGGGGGAAGTGCGGAAATCAAAGCACTTTATGAAATCTCACCGCTATTAGGAATTAACATGTTACTTGGTGGGAATACAAAAATTACGTATGCACCAGGATACTATATTGAACCTAAGAAGGAAGAGAGTGAGGTTAACTGGCAGGAAAGTAGCCTTGATGATATTGTAAATCGTAGTGGTAATTCAGAAGCAGTTGACCTCGAGAATATAAAGGTTAATCAAGCCGATGAACATATAGTTGAGGTGGAGAAGAAACGTAAGGATTTACTAGAAGAAGCAGTTCAAGTGGCAAAAGAAGCCGATGAAGTTATTATAATCGGAGGATTAAACCATGATTACGATACTGAAGGGGGAGACCGCACCGATTTAATACTCCCTTATGGCCAAGATGAATTAATCAAAGCGATTCTAGAGGTAAAGCCAGAAGCAATAGTCGTTATTATAGCAGGTTCACCTGTTGAGATGAGACAGTGGGAGAAGGATGCGAAAGCAATAGTTTGGTCTTCCTATGCAGGCATGGAGGGAGGAACTGCACTTGCACGGATATTGTTTGGTGAAGTGAATCCTTCTGGTAAGTTAGCGGAATCTTTCCCGGTTACGATTACCGATTCGCCAGCACATTGTATCGGCGAGTTCCCCGGAGATTTAGAAGTACATCATACAGAAGGTATTAACATAGGATATCGATATTATATTACCAACCACGTACCTACTCAGTTCTGTTTTGGTCATGGGTTATCCTACACTACATTTGCTTATGAGGATTTTCTAATTGATAATTTTGTAGTTGGTGGCGATGCTAATACGCGTAAGTTAGATATAACTGGACAAGTACGCATTACCAACACAGGAAATCGCAGAGGTGCAGAAGTTGTTCAAATCTATGTAACACCTGTAGATAGTAAGATAGAACGTCCAGAAGTAGAGTTGAAGGGATTTGATAAAGTATTTCTTGATCCAGGTGAATCTAAGTTTGTAACGTTTTCACTTGATAGTAGTTCGTTCTCTTACTATGATGTACAAGAAAAAGCATTTGTTGTAGAACCTGGAGAGTATAAGATACGTGTTGGTAGTTCATGTGAAGATATTCGTGTAGAAGCAGACGTTTTTCTGTAGAGTAGGGTACCACGCATTCAGTCACAATATATATTGTAATCTTTAGAGGTTATGTTATCTAGTTATAAATAACATAAGTAATTCTAAAGTATCATTACCCCTTAAATCCTTGACTGCATCTACCTGCAATAGTACAATTATCGTTAGTATAAAATGAAGTCGATAGTTCTACTAGAGGCTTGTGACTCTTGAATATATAAGTTGAAATATATAATAGATACGATAATGAAAGGCACAGGGATAAGTATGCATAGAATAGGAATAATTGGTGGCGGACAACTTGGTAAGATGATGATTCTTGATGCGAAAAGATTGGATTATTATTTCGTGATCCTAGACCCAACGATAAATTGTCCTGCGGACAGTATTGCAGATGAACATATCGTTGCTGGTTTTGATGATGTTGAGGCAATTAGACAATTAGCGGAACGTGTAGATGTAGTAACATATGAGTTTGAACATATTAATGTGAAAGCATTGCAATTATTAGAAGAGCTAGGCCATAAAGTCTATCCATCAAGTGAGACGTTACTCCATATTCAGAATAAATTGGATCAAAAAGATTGGTTACGTAAGCATGAGATTCCCGTTCCAGATTATTTAGGCGTTAAAGGAATAGATGAAATCTTACAAGCTGGAGAAAAATATGGTTATCCAATCATCCTCAAGACTTGTACAGGTGGTTATGATGGAAAAGGTAATGCAATCATCAAAACGAGACAAGAAGTGGAAGCAGCATATGACAGCCTTGGAGCAGGTAAACTTCCATTAATGGTGGAAGAATTCGTACCATTTGAGAAGGAAGTATCTATTCTTGTATGCAGGAGTGCTAATGGAGATGTTAAGGTATTCCCTGTTGCTGAGAATGTACATGTGAATAGTATTCTTGATGAGACAACAGTTCCAGCTGTAATCTCTAAGGAGAGCACAGATGAGTCTATGGAAATTGCCAGAAAGACAATTGAAGTATTTGGTTGTTGTGGCATGCTTTGCATTGAATTGTTTGTCAAGAGAGATGGGCATATTCTTGTTAATGAATTAGCACCAAGACCACATAACTCTGGTCATTATACAATTGAAGGTTGTTATACATCACAATATGAAAATCATATTCGTGCAATTCTTTCCCAACCACTTGGAGATACTTCTCTTATTCGTCCCACAGCTATGAAGAATATAATTGGTCAGACCGATGGAGACGCTAATATACAAGGTCTTGAAGTGGCGTATCAAAAACCAGGTGTAAAGATTCATCTATATGGTAAAGAAAAAGTTGCCGTCGGACGTAAGATGGGACATATAACGGCAACAGCCCCAACTATAGAAGAAGCTTTAGAGGCTGTTCGATTTGCACATGATAAGATTAGGTTTTAGTAATTAACTGATTAGAGTTTCAAAAGCCAATTTAATTTTTGGCTTGTCAATTAGCACAATTTATGTGTGAACATGTTATACCAAACGTAGTCCACTCGCAACGCGCTCTCGCTTGGATGAAGTTCGTAGTGGTACATAAGGCTCTAAACTACAGAGCCTAAGTACCAACGACTTCATACAGTTGCTCATCGAACTACGTTCGGCATAACATTAGTCGAGTTTTATATATGCAAATTGACGAAGGTAAATTTTACGAAAGGCTTCTGACACCCGAATCATTAAACTAAATAAACTCAAATAATTGAATGCCTATGACCTAGAATTTATGTTCGTCATAGGCATTCATTCTCTGTCTTAACAGTTTCGTATCACTTATACTTCTTCCACTGATTTGATAATATTAATTGCTTCAAACGTAGCCGGAAAGCCTATATAAGGAAGACACTGAATCATTGCAACGTACATCGTTGCTTTACTGTTTCCGACCTTAAGGTTACCAATTGTATGAGCTAAAATCTGCGTGTCAGCCCTTAATGTAGCAAGAACGCAAAGCATCAAAAGTTCTCTTTGCTTTTCATCTAACCCTTTTCTCGTATAAAAATCGCCAAAGCAAAGCCCTGTTAAAAAGCGAGGAAGTGCTTCACCTAGCCCATCCGGTAAATCAGCATACTTATCCTTAATCTCATTTCCATATATGGGTGCCTGAATTTCTAAACCTTTAACATATCGATCTTCTTCATTTACAGTTCCGCAAGATTCAAGTGGTAATGATATGCCATTTCTCTCAAAGACTTCATTAATTGTTTCTAGTGCATTCAAAGTTCGTGGGAATCCAATAAATGGTGCACACTGATAAACGACCTCTCTAATTGTTACTGGTGTATTTCCTACATTTAACGCAGCTTGTGTGTGTGCTTTCAATTGAGGAATTGTCTGTAAAGTAGCAAGACATGCCACTGTTATCAATTCCCTATCCGCTTCCTTAAGTTCACCGGTATCAAATACCTCTCCAAATATAAACCTTTGTAAGATCATCATCATCTCAGGGTCATTTCCCGTTGTTAAATCTGCTGGTTTTCCACCAAACAGTCTTTCAAATACTTCATCACATTTATCAATTCGATTCAAATTCTAATCCTTCTTTTCTAATTCTAGTTTTTTATACTCTTCCTGATCTACTGGTTCTAACCATTCGTTAGATGCTCCTTCTGAAGGGACTTCAATTGCAATATGCTGGAACCAGCTATCCTTTGCTGCTCCATGCCAATGCTTAACCTCTGGTGGTATATTTACAACATCCCCGGCATGAAGTTCCTGTGCTGGTTTTCCCCACTCCTGATACCAGCCTCTTCCACCTGTAACAAGTAGAATCTGACCGCCTTTATGATGTACATGCCAGTTATTTATCGTTTTCGGAGCAAAAGTTACGTTTGCAGTTATGACTCTATCATGCGTCAACATTTTTAAATAACATTCTCCTGTAAAATACTGAGCAAATGCCGTGTTTTCTTCTCCGATATCAAATACTGCACCTGCACCTAGGTCTTTTTTCACTTGCTCCATATCCATATGTAATTCCTCCTTATAAATCGATTATATCTGCTGTCATTATTATATAACCGGGATAGAAACAGTGTCTAATACCTATAATGCATGTAATTTCATGCCTAAAACGCATATTTATATAAACAATGACCAACAGACATTCCACTGTTTGTCTGTTGGTCGTTAAAATCATTCAGGCTTCATGTCCCTCAATTTCAGAAATATCATATATATCTTCAAAAGAAATTTTAGTATTCACAATTTTTAAAACTCTTGCAGTCGTATCAATCCTAGATACCATTCCTGTCAATTGAAGATACTCATCTTTGCTGAAATATACGACGGTTATAATATCATTCTTTTGCACCTGACGAAGTTTCCTATCAAGCTCTTCCTGATATTCTGGAGAAAGTTCTATCTTCGGCACAACAACTTTCTCTTTTTTCCTCAATGCGTCCGGATATCCCTTCAAGGCGGCGAATGGCATAAACTGTTTTGCACGCTCTTCACGACTCATTTTATGTTCCACTTTTATGCCCCCCTATCTGACGGTTCCGCTCCCTCGTTGTTGCCCCTTCTTGTAGGTTCATTCCCTTTAAGATAGCGTTCTTTCCAAACTTCTCTTTAATATCTAACATTGCCTTTTGCATCTTATGTTCTCTTTCTAATTCTACAGGATCTGTAAATAAATCATACTGCTGGTACATCTCATCCACCACATTGTTAAACGTCAGATTTATTTTATGGACGGGTGTATAATGGTCTACAATCTGTTCATACAGTTTCAATGTATATTCGATTATCTTCTTTGCAGAGCTGGTTGTTACTGTCATGGTTGTGGTTCCATGTGCTGACTTTTTCTCTACCCGATTGGTATATCCCACATGAAGAGTAATCGAGTCAGTTACAAGACCTTTATCTACTAACTCCAGACTAAGAAGATCCGCCATCTCTTTTACTACTAACTTTCCTTCCTCATAAGAATAATCGCAACCAAGCACCTGTCCACTAGATATAGAGTTAGTTTTCGGCTTGTATGCCTTGATATCCGTCATAGTGGTGGTCTCTCTCCCCCAAGCATGATCAATTAACAGTTCTGCATCAATACCGAATAAGTTGTACAACATTGTCTTATCCGCAGCCGCAACTTGCTCCATTGTATAGATTCCCATTCGCTCTAGTCTATTAGCAATACCAGCCCCTATCCGCCAGAAATCCGTGAGCGGCTTATGATTCCATAATGTTTTCTGATAGGACTCTTCATCCAAGATACCGATGTTATCCTTCACATGCTTTGCTGTAATATCTAGTGCAATCTTCGCTAGATACAGGTTCGTACCAATTCCGGCAGTTGCTGTAATCCCAGTTGAATCAAAAACATCTTGCATAATCTTCATACTCAGTTCCTTTGCAGACATCTGATACATAGGCAGATAATCGGTTACATCCATAAACACCTCATCAATAGAGTAGACATGGATATCTTCTTTGGAAATATATTTTAGATAAACAGCATAGATTTCTGCAGAATATTCAATATAAAGCTGCATCCTTGGCGGTGCCATGATGTATTCGATATTCTTTGGAATCTGGAATACTCTACATCTCCCTGGAATGCCTAATGTCTTCATCGATGGTGAAACAGCAAGACAGATTGTTTTTTCTGAACGCTCTGGATCCGCAACCACAAGATTTGTAGTCATAGGATCTAATCCTCGCTCCATGCATTCCACGGAGGCATAAAAAGACTTCAGATCAATACAGACATAAGTTCTATTTTTATCCACTGCTGCCACCTCACTTTCTTTATTATCTTTTATTATACTACAAAGATACTTTATCATTCTATCCATTAGAATTTTCAATTCATACTGTGCTTATTTTAGCAGAACCTATGTTTGTTTTCAAGGAATTCTGAGCAGATAATCTGTTTATTCTCTATTAAATTCTGTCAAATACTATAAAAAAAGCCGGAATACATTTCTATACTCCGACTATCAGTCATCTAATAAACAACGTTACTTAATTTAGTTATGAACTATAAAATACTGTGTATCCAGTTATTTATCTCCTGTTTAGATATAGCAAGGCTAGCTCCATCAAACTTTATATTAATTGCTTTCATGACAAATGCATTTTTACAATTATTAATTATATCTTTTTCCGTATGTCCTATCCAACCGCCATTCGTAATGAATGGATAAACTGTTTTATTGGTAAAGTCGTACTGTTTTAGACAAGTCTTAATAGCAGGTGCATATGTATACCACCATACCGGTGTTCCTAGGAGGATTTTATCATACTCATCAAAGTCTATTTCTAACGGTTTAATCTCAGGCATATAACCCTCATCAATCTGTATCTTTCCTAAATCGACAACATCATCATAACTCCCAACATAAGGTTCCACAGTCTTAATTTCAGCTATATCAGCTTCAATTGAGGCTTGTATCTGCTCCGCAATTTTTTTGGTATTACCTCCATAAGAATAATATAATATTAATGTCTTCATATTGCTTACCTCCTTAATTAATGGTTTTTCCCTTATCACCAACTTCTTTCAAAATACAATTCTAGTATAGAATTTATAATATGTCTAATACCTATTTCACATAAGTAATCATGCTTATTTTGTATAATTGCTTCATAGAGAGTACCCTAAAAAGACTCCTTTAGATATAATACATTTCTAAAAAAGCCTTCGTAACTTACAATCTCCATATTAATATAAGTCCTTCAAAAATTGAATAAACAATGAGGTAGCTGAATTAAATCTAGTATTTTTCTTCCATGCTAGTACATGTCCTGAAGTACGCTCTGGTGAAAATGGTACGAAACGCAGGCCCTTTATCTCTCTTATTGAGAACGCTCCTTTTACACAGATTACGGCACCAATGTCCTCTTGTACTAAAAGTAACGAATTCGTTAAGAGATTATGACTTGCTATAATATGAAGTTTATCATCATCAGGTACGTTCAACCACTTAGCAATTTCCTCCCTAACAATTGTCCGTCTTGGAACAATTAAAGGAATATTCATCAAATCCTCGACACTGATTGTTTCTTTTAGAGCAAGTGGATTCGTATCCTTCATAATAACACCCCATTGTTCATAATAGGGAAGCCGAATATAGTCGTACTTTGCTGTTTCCACTGGTTCTATAAGGATTCCTAAATCGATGTCTCCACGGTCAATTTTTTCCCTAATATCATCTCCATCTGCACTGTATAATTCATATTTCACCATAGGATGCTCTGCGCTAAACTGCTTTAACACTTTAGGTAATATCTGCGACACAATCGTCTCGACACAGCCTATCGAAACTACACCACCAACCAAATCTTCTTCCTCTGCAATGTCACGTTTTGTTTTATCTAGAAGTCCTACAATTTCTTTTGCCCTTTGTTGCAACAAGATTCCATTATCCGTTAGGATAATCTGTCTTTTACCACGTATAAATAGACTTGTTCCCATCTCTTCTTCAAGATCCATCATCTGACGACTAAGTGTGGGCTGAGTAATATGAAGTTTCTCTGCTGCTTTGGTTATATTACCCTCACTAGCAACTGTTAAAAAATATCTTAAAACACGGATGTCCATAGTTCCTCCAATTTATTTATCTCTTTCAGATTTTAGTTTATAAGAATTATTATCTCATATATCTTATCTTCCTACAACCAAGTAAAGAGCTAGTCCTTGTTCAATCACAAAGACTAACTCTTTAAAAAAACCTTACTATTAAATTTCTGCTGCTACTTCATACGCTTTCCATATTACATTCATTAAATTACCAACATGGTCAGCATCACCAATTACATGTACGTTTCCTAAACCATCGATAAAATCTTTATCAGCAATTGGATTATAAGAATTGTATCCTACAGCAGTTACAACGGTATCTGCTGCAAGTGTAATCTCATTATTATCTCTTGAGATGATTACTTCAGATGGCGTAATTTTGCTTGTTTTACTAGATGTATAGATATTAACTTTATTATAATTCAATAAATCACGAAGCATTTGTCCGTTTGGTTTTGGTAATCCAGGTACTGATAAGATATCATCCATCATTTCAACGATCGATACTTTCTTACCTTTGCTAGCAAGATCATAAGCAATTTCACATCCTGTTAATCCACCACCAATTACAACAACATTATCACCAACTGGTTTGTTATTATTTGAGTGCGATTCTTGATTTGTATGATCGTAGAATTGTTAGTTATAAAATCAGTTGCCATAATGATAATGAACTTGTGATGTCTACATTTGATGAAGCAGTTAAAATAGAGCCCAATGCTCATCCGCTTTTTCATTCAGATCGTGGATTCCAATATACTAGCCATGCATTCTATAGTCGTTTGAAGAAACATCATATGAAACAAAGTATGTCGAGAGTTGCACACTGCATAGATAATGGACCAATGGAAGGATTTTGGGGAATTTTAAAACGCGAAATGTATTATGGAAAACATTTTATATCAAAAGAAGAGTTAATCCAAAGTATTCAAGATTATATTGATTACTATAATAACCGACGTCTGCAACGCAAGTTACATATCATGACCCCTATGGCATTTCATGAACTTGCATTACAGGTGGCATAAAAATACCGCCAGCCAGTTACTGGCTGACGGAAGAAAAATTTGTTATTTGTCATTGTCCTCTTGACGGGTAGCACACCACATCATAAGGCATGTCGCATCCGGGAGCAAGAATAAAGTTTCTCTTGTCTTCCAATTGATCAAGAAGATCTATTACAAGTTTCATATTATCCTGCTGGCTTCCGTGAAGCATAACTGTTGTCAGAGGAATATTACCTCCGATAGCTACATTGTACTTATCTGTAATCTTCTTTGCTGCAACTAAATCCACGTTTTCATCAATAGAGATGGAATCAGGAGCGGTTTTACACATTACTTCAATATTCTTGGTTGCATCTCCACATACGAAAAATGAAGAACCTACTCCCGCTTCTCTGATGTGGGAGAATATTTTTGAAAATGGATCGTGCATAAACTGCTCAAAATAATTAGAAGAAATCTGAGAAATCAGTGGATCTACTACCGCAATAACATCCATTCCTGCTTCAATATAATAGTCTGCCATTTTCATTGCCACTGCGCTGCAGTATGCCAGAAATTTCTCTACAGCTTCTTCATCATCATACATATCCATGAAAATATCGTTTCCTCGCAGATGTGTTGCAAGAGTAAACGGTCCGCAAATCAGTCCGTATAATGCTGTAGTGTCACCTACTGCCTCTTTCATACGCTTCATCACATCTAAAATCATCGGTATTCTTCCGGATTCTTTTGTAGGAACTGTGCAGTAACATGGTGTTACCAATTCCTCTTCTCCTTCCAGAGGATGCTTTGTAACAGACGGAGGTGCGTCATCCGCCCAGGTAAGATCACAGCCAAGACATTCTGCCTCAACCTGAAGATCAAAGATAATCGGCTGTCCGCATGGTTTATATAAACGATTTACTTTCATCAGGGACTGAAACAGTTTTTCCCCATCCTGAAGTACTTCTTTTGCTGTATATCCCAGTAATTTTCCTGCATGTACTCCTGCAAATGGAACCCATGCCACCTGTTCTGTAGCTTCATGATGTAATGTTTGAATTAACGTTTCTTTTGGTGTCATTTTATATCCTCCCAAAACATTTTTCTTCTGTTATACTTTTTTAAAAAAATATTCTCTTGTAATTTTTTTATATTTTATGGAAAATTACAACAAAAACAAGTGGCATTTCCTGTATAACTATATGTGTTTTATTTCATAGGTCTGTTTCTGTAAATCAACCAAAATAGATGTACCATCTGCAAAAATCGTCTTCTGTATCTGTGGATTTCCTTCCACAAATTCATGACGCACCATCTCGCATTTACCAACCTTTTCATGAAGATCAGAAACAACCTTTGATCTTCGGATATCCTCTTCTAATTTCATTTCTACGCTTCCGTCAAATGCTCCGTCAACATTTGGATAAGCTGCATCTCTTACAAGATAAGGAGCTCCACCGTTTAACAGTGCATAAAGCATGTAATCTTCCTCTTCGCTTACTTTCTCCATCATCCAAGGCTGGATTACGCAATCATGATAGACAAGATTATAAAGCGGTACCGGTATAGCCTGTTTCGGTGTTCCCGGAACACGCATCATGAAATCATACGGTGCATAATGACAGAACACCTGACTCTCTACAGCCCAGTCGTTTACTTCTTCTGAACTTGGTAAAATATCATTCTTCAGAAGATATTCAAGGCAACGTGTACGATACTCATAACACTCTCTTCTTGTCATACGATGCATGGGATTATCACACTCATCCCCTTCGTTACAGGTAAATACATCCAGATATGCACAGTCCAGTTCGATTCCGTGTTTTGCAATCTCCTCAAAATTTCTCTTCACATAATATGGTGCCTGTGTTGCGCAAAGATAAGACTGAGGTCCCCCTGCCCATCTCTGATGCTGCGGAATAGTCCCGTCCGGCAGACGACATGCAAAGTTTTCATCAAAGCTTGGAGCTGACAGATAATAATCTCTATACTGGTCGTGAATACCAAACAAATATCCGCATTCGTGGATAGCATCGGCCAGAGATTTCATACCTTCCCATCCGCCTGCTGCTTCACAAGCAGGACCGTAATCAGGATGACGGTTATCATATCCCGGTTCTGCCCAGCCGTCCAGATGAAGATATAGTTTCTCTACTCCCATCTCATGAATCTGTCTGATTTCCTGTTCTCTCTGGGCGAATGTAGTCAGATGGTTGTTCTTCTCCGGATTCTCTGCATCATAAAAATCTGAATTCGGCTGTACAAATGTCTTAATTCCCTTGTGCAGAAAAGCACAGCCAATCAAGTCATTGACAGAAGGGTTTCTTACCGCTTTTTCTTCCAGAGTTCTAAGTCTTCCCTGTTCGTTTACATAATTTCTATACACTTTACAGATATCATTGTAATCACAATCATTCAAAAATGTATATTTCACAACCCGGCGGTAATCCATCTTGCCAAGACTTGGCTCAAAACGCATGGAAACTCTTGTATAAGGGCCTCCGGCCGGATGTTCAGCCTGATACCCGGCATTCCAAGGTGTCACGCATACAGCAAGGTATCCTTCTCTCTCCCTCACCTGTGCAAACCAAGGCATATATGCACCTGCTGTTCCGAAAAATCCTTCAAAAGAAGGAGTTTCCAGTTCCACTTCCCATGTATTTGGAACAAGCATTCCCTGCTGGTGTGTTAAAAGAGTATACCAGTTTTCTCTTTTCTCGCTGAATTCCATAGGACCCGGCCAGAATACTTTCTTTACATCAAGTCCTTCTTCTTGAAGAGGAACCCATTCGCAGTATACCTCTCCTGTAGTATTTTCCACCCAGACAAGTGTCTGGAATTTGTACGGTATAGTTTTTTCCTCTTTTTCAAATCCACAGTAAGTACTTAAAATTCCTTCTCCAACTCCGGTACGAAAAGACTCATGACTGATTTCAGCCGCATCACTGAAAAGAACCTTTCCCTCCTTGCATTCCATATACGGAACATAACTTTCATCCCAGTTCCATTTACTCCCATCTTCTCTTTGGAAAGAAAACGCCAATGTTTTCTCTTCAAATAAAATCTTTATTCCATTTCTTTCAATGCTGTGCATATCTATTTTATCCTCACTCTCTTTATTCTCCGCATATATCGTATTCCGGTCCAATCAGCCAAATACCTTCACTCTCCAGTTCCTCTGCCGGTTTGATATCTGCAAGTGCCCTCATAGTAATACGGGCAAGTTCTCCGCTTCCGCTGTACAACGCTTTATCTCCACGGTTTGCAAATGCCAGATTAATATATGCTGTTTTGTCTGCGTATGTCTTATTCACAGTCAGATTTTCCATCTGTGCCACACATTCGCTCTGTTCCACAGAAACGAATTCCAGACGTTTCGGATTGTAATCGAGCACTTTACCAAATGCATTGACATTTTCTGCATTCTCTGCAGTTACCACAAATGTAACTGTTTCTCCTGCCTTTATAGTTTCTGAGCCTGCAGTAAGTTTTGCACTTCCTGAAACTTTTCCGGTCTGTTTTGTACCGCCATCCAGTTTAAACATCGTGTAAGCATAATCATAGACATCATAAATACCGTTCATATTAATGTCACCGCTGCGCTTCTGAATCTGATCCGCAAAGTTAGAACTGTCTTTTACAGAAGTTCCCAGATAGTTTTTCATGTTCGTATAATCACCTGCTGAAACGGTTTCATTCTTATTGGTACTTCCCACTGCAAACGGTTTGGAATTATTTTTCTTAAACACCGGAAGTTCATGGAATGCAAAATAATTTCTCATGGATTTTACAACCTCTAATTTCAGATATTGCGCAGTAACGCCGTCCAGAGAAATAACCTTTCCATTCTCTTCTACTTCCAGATCAGAATTATAAGTCCAATCTTCTTTGTCTGCACCATTCCATTCCAGTTTCCAATGTTTTCCATCTAAACTGGAGTACACATTCATCTTCTGTACTGTACCGCTTCCATAATTATCACGAGGATAATACTCAAACCGATCAAGTTCATAAGCCGCACCAAAGTCATAAATAAATGGTATTCTGTCTTTCACAACGTCTTCTGCAGTGAAGAACAGTCCTTTGAAACTATGATCTGTGGCATAGCGCAGTGCACCTGCCTCGTCATCTCCTGTCCATGTAATTTTTCCGAGAGCTCCGATTTCATTTCTCCATGGATTCAGAAGTGAACTTGTCACAAATTCCTCACTCCATGCAGAATATCCCTCCTGATTTTTTGAACGGATACGATAAATATGTTCAGAATGATAATCCAGTTCATCATGCATATAGGATAATGTATCTCCCATAGCATACAATTTTCCATCTACAATCATCTCATAGGCCGTTGCATTTTCGACCTTTGTCCAGTCTAACCAGATGCTGGACGGTGTCTTCTTGTCTTCCGGCACAGATAACACAGGAACTATCAAGGCTGGATTTTCTTTCTCTTCCTGCCTTGGCACTGCATTGACAAATCCTTTGATTTCTACACTCTGGCAGTCATTTTGTGTATCTGTTTCTGCAAGACGGATGTAGAGTTTCGGTTCTACTCTCACGCCTTCCACCATTTTCGCCATTTTTGTTTCTTTTTCAGAAGCATAGGTATGGATTGCCGGTTCTGCTTCATAAAACCATACGGCTTCTCCTCCCTTTAGCACTTCTGTTTCAAAGGCCTCCATTGTCTCTGCCTCTTTTACTGACAGCTGGCTTTCCCCGTTTCTGGCAGTAACTGCTTCCGGCCTCTTTGTTACATGTACGATAAACGTCGTGCTTCTCTTCGGCTCATATCCTTCATAAGTTCCTTCTGCCTTCCGGGCTGTCAAAACTGTATTCTCCCCTTTGACACTGGAAGTATACGTTACAGATACGAATTCTCCATAAGAAATATGGTCAATTACCCCGTATGCCTCGTCTTCCTCTGTCTGGTTGCAGATATATTTTCCATCATCTTCATAGACCGTATACCTGCTGTCGCCTGCAGGCCAGAATTCCACAAATCGTTTTGTCCGGTCTACGGCATCCGGTGTATTATTTTCCTCATACATTGGAAGAATTGCTCCGTTTTTTACAAATACAGGAAGTTTCCAAAGAGGTGCTGCAAAATTGTTAAGAACCTGTCCGCCTTTGTATTTCTCTCCGGTCAGATAATCAATCCAAACCTGCTGCTCATCCGGCAGATAAATGTGATTTCTCACATCATTTCCTATTTCATCAGCTGCGATGTTCTGATATACCGGTGCAACAAGGATGTTTGCTCCCAGCATAAACTGATACTGCATAGAACGGCTGTAAGCATAGCTGTCTTCCGGATATTCCAGGAACATGGCACGTACCATAGGAAGCCCTGTATCCTCATTTCCTGTATCAATATTAGATGCAGATGCTGCGCAGGTATAGATATATGGCATCAGTCGCGCCTTCATTTTCATATACATGCGGTTAATTCCTGTATACGGATCACCGAAAGTATAAGGCGCTTTCATACAACTTCCCCATCCATCCATGTTCAGCATTTGCGGAGTAAAGGATTTCCATTGAAAATCCCTCGCTGCAATCAGAGCTTTTCCTCCGAAAATGCCATCCATATCACTTCCGATATTGGGATTTCCGCTCAGAGAACTACCTATATATGTTGGAATATGGAAACGGATATATTCCCAGTTTCCTCCTGTCTGGTCCCCACTCCATACACTGTTAAAGCGCTGAGATCCTGCCCATCCGTCCAGAGAAATAATGTTTGGACGATATCCTTCTGCTGTTGTAATAATGTCATATGCTGTTTTTACGCCATTTAACTGGAAAGAATATCCGGGACCTACCCATGCCACATCTGTCTTTAATGTAGTTGCTCCTCCTACACTTACCTCTTTTTTAAAATCGCGCAGCAGATGCCAATATGTCTGACTGTCGGAATCCGGCGCCAGATTGCACTCTGTCCAAAGTCCGGACGCAACCCCTTTGCTGTTGGCATATTCTGTGAATTTCGCAAAGTTTGCTACATTGGCATTCACTGCAGCAATTCGTTCCTCAGAACTGGAACCATCCTCGTTCACGCCACCCTGTACATAATAGCCGTTCTGTCCGTATCCTCCTCCATATCCGTCATTTGGCAGGAAATATCCCAGAGGCATATCATGTTCTATATATGCATCCAGCACAGCTCTGGCCGAATATTCATAAGGAGTATCCACATCTTCCGGATAATTTTCCACAGATACTGTTGGTTTTTCCCCATTTAAAGACTCGGAATGTTGTCCTTTTGACAAACGATATCCTGTCGCCATACCGCTCTCATAATGTGTTCGTCCTTTGCTGTCAAAAGAATCAAATCCTTTCACATTCCATGCCTTATCTCCTTCTGTATCAGACCATGCATCTCTGTTATAACAGTTTAAATGTCCTTCATAAAATCCATACTCAGGCAAAAGCAGCGGATTTCCCGTCACATGGTAATAGGCACGCAAAATATCCTGAGTCACGCGGCTTCCGTTTTTTCCATCTGATACAAAATAATAAGCACTTAGTTTCTGCTCCTTGTGTGATGCCTTTACAACACCTGCTTCTTCCTCTCCAAAGTCATAAACACCATCTGCGAATGTATTACGAAGCACACCATATCCCGCAGTTGTAAAATAAAATGGATTTGGAGATGCAACGCCTCCGTCCATCCACGCACTTTCATTGACAATCCGGATAGACTTTCCCGTATGCACAAATCGTCCGTTCTGGGTTCCCCCTCCGAAAAAATTCTCGTTTTCATGGCCTACCAGTTTCTGAATGGTTTCTTCCTCTGTAATGGTAAGAGATTCTGCCTCTTCCATCACACATCTTCCATTTTTCTGAATTTTCATCTTTCCTGTTTCTTTCTCAAACAGTACTGCTACGGTTCCGCAGAGAATCTCCACCTGTTCTTCGTTTTCCACAATTTCAGGTTCCGGCTTTGTATAAGCGTCCGATTCGTCCGGATACTGCTGGATTTTAGCCACATGTGCTTCCTCTCTCGGAACTGCATAACTGGAAAATACACCGCTTGGATCCACATCATATCGGAATATATTTTCCTCTAAAAAGGTCAGTTTTCCTTCAATCTGCCCTCCAAAATTCAGGAACACAATATTTCTTTTTTCAGAATCTATGCGAATATCTGTTATACTACTAAGCTGTCCACGAAAAATCTGTTTTTCTTTCCCCATAATTACCTCCTAAAATATGTTTTAATAAACCTGCAAAGAGGGCTGTCGCCTTATTTTACTTCGCCGACAGCCCCTAATTAATCTGCTTTTTCTTTAATTCTTAAAGCTATGAATCGGCGCCGGGATTCTGCCGGTTCTATTTACAAAATTTTCGCAAGAATAAGGATTTACCGGCATAACCGGAGCATAACCCAGAAGTCCGCCAAATTCTACGGTTTCTCCCACTTCTTTGCCGATAACCGGAATCACACGCACAGCTGTGGTCTTCTGGTTCACCATACCGATAGCACATTCATCTGCAATAATACCTGCGATGGTCGTTGCTTTTGTATCCCCCGGAATGGCAATCATATCCAGCCCAACAGAGCATACGCAGGTCATAGCTTCCAGTTTTTCAATAGTCAGAGCATTTGCCACAACTGCGTCAATCATACCCTGATCTTCGCTGACAGGAATAAATGCACCGCTCAATCCGCCTACATAAGAGGAGGCCATAACTCCACCCTTTTTCACTTGATCGTTTAAAAGCGCCAGAGCTGCCGTAGTTCCCGGTGCACCGGCATATTCCACACCAATTTCATGAAGAATATCTGCCACACTGTCCCCTATGGCCGGAGTCGGTGCAAGAGAAAGGTCAATAATGCCAAAAGGAATTCCCATACGTCTGGAAGCTTCCTGTGCTACCAACTGTCCTACACGGGTAATCTTAAATGCAGACTTTTTAATGGTTTCACAGAGAACTTCAAAATTCTTTCCTCGCACCTGTTCCAACGCTTTCTTTACAACACCGGGACCGGAAACACCTACATTAATAACCACGTCTGCTTCTGTTACTCCGTGAAATGCACCTGCCATAAAAGGATTATCGTCCGGTGCATTACAGAATACCACCAGCTTTGCACAACCAAGAGAATCATTTTTCTCTGTCGCATGGGCTGTTTCCAGAACAATATCTCCCATAAGGCGTACTGCATCCATGTTAATACCTGTTTTGGTAGAACCAAGATTTACAGAACTACATACCCTCTCAGTAGAAGCCAGTGCTTCCGGAATAGAACGAATCAAAAGCTCGTCTGCTGCTGTCATGCCCTTGCATACGGTTGCAGAATATCCGCCGATAAAGTTAACTCCTACCTCTTTTGCTGCTTTATCCAGAGTTTTTGCCAGAGTGACAAAATCTTCCGGTGTTTTACAGGCCGCACCGCCTATAAGGGCAATCGGAGTTACGGAAATTCTTTTATTGACAACCGGGACTCCGAATTCTTTGGAAATGTCATCTCCGGTTTCCACCAGATGTCTGCCCAGTCCCGTAATCTTTTCATAAACCTTGCGATTCACCTGCTGTAAATCTGAATCGATACAATCCAAAAGGCTGATACCCAACGTAATGGTGCGCACATCCAGATTATCCTTCTCAATCATTTTATTTGTCTCATTGACTTCATACATATTAATCATAGTTGATTTTCCGTCCTTTCTGCCTGCTTTTTAAATTCTGTGCATTTTTGTAAAAATGTCTTCTAACTGCACGCGAATAACCACGCCGATTTCCTTACCCAGTTCTTCCATCTCTTCAGAAATCACGTTGATTTTTTTTGCAGACATGCTGGTATCTGTAATCATCATCATATCGGAATATCCATCTAAAATGGTCTGTGCAACGTTTAGAATATTAATGTTGTTCTCTGCTAAATATGTACATACTTTTGCACTGATTCCTACAGTGTCTTCTCCCACAACGGTAATAATCGTTTTCTTCATAATTAAATCTCCATTTCTTTATTTATTGTTTATCCCAACTCCGGTGTATCCATTAATTCAATTGTATCTGCTGCTTTTCCGTCCGTACAAAGAGAACGATTTCATTCTCACCCTCTTTTAACAGTGGTCCAGGAATGTAAAGTCTCTTCTGTGGTCCGATTTCCCAGAAGCGTCCGATATTTCTGCCATTTACAAACGCACAGCCTTTTCCGAATCCGTCTACATCTAAGAATGTATCTCCCACTTCATCTACCTGGAATGTAAATTTATAGAACGCAGGCATACCTTCTTTATATCCTCTTGAATAATCTACTTTTGATACATCATCTAATGGAAGAGAGTACATATCCCATCCCATGTGGAATGTGTTGTTAATCAATACTCCCTGGGAGATTCCTTTTTTCTGCAGTTCAATTCTCGGTCCATAATTTACTCTTCCCTGGTTTTCCATAAGAATATCTAAAGAACCATGCTCCTCCTGCAGTTCAAATCCGGTTGTTTTATGCATTTCTGTATCATTGCGGATTTCTGTCTGTTTTCCGTCTGTAAAAATAATAGCACGGTCTGCACCGCCACGGATTTCACAGGACTCAATTTCTTTTCCTCTTGTAATGGTACTTCTGTAAAGCACATAGCCATAGTTCTGTCCCAGTTCTTCCATGGACAACGGCATGGATTCTCTTACCGGAGTACTCAATGTATCCAGTGTATCAAACAATCCCACTTTTTCTTCCAATTGCAAGGTTCCGTAGGATTTTCTGATAATCGGTGTTGTAAATTCCACTTTTGGAATTTCACGGAATTTGAAAATCACCTTCTGGAACTCCAGATATTTTTCTGTAATCTGTCCGTCTTCAGACAATGGCGCATCGTAATCATAAGAAGTAACGTCTGCTGTTATTCTGTCATCATAGTTAGAACCATTCATAAAACCGAAATTAGTTCCGCCATGGAACATATAGAAGTTTACATGTCCCTGCTCCAACATCTTTTCCAAAGATTCCGCATGTGCTTCCGGACTTACTACGCTGTGTGCTTCCTTACCCCAATGATCAAACCAGCCTACCCAGAATTCCATACACATCAATGGCTGATTGCCAAACATTTTTTTCATTTCTTCAAAACGTTCCGCACCCCTTGAGCCAAAGTTTGCTGTTCGCCATACACCTTCCAGACAACCGTCATCTAAATACTGTTTGCACGCACCATCGGATGTCACGAATGGAACTGTAACTCCTCTTTCTATCATCATTGTTCTCAGTGCATCCAAATATTCTTTATCATTTCCATAAGAACCGTACTCATTTTCAATCTGCATCATAATAATCGGTCCACCATTTGTGATCTGATAAGGTGTGACCATAGGAAGTAATTTATCATAATAGTGTGCCACACAATCCAGATATACTTTATTATAGCAACGCAGACGAATTCCCTGCTTCGTTAATAACCATGCCGGAAGTCCGCCGAACTCCCACTCTGCACAAATATATGGTGATGGTCTTAAAATAACATATAATCCAAGTTCCTGTGCAATATCAAGAAATCTGCAAAGATCCAAATCGCCTTCAAAACAAAATTCGCCTTCTTTTGGCTCATGCATATTCCAAGCCACATAAGTTTCCACTGTATTGCATCCCATTGCTTTTAATTTTTCCAAACGGTCTCTTCAGTATTCCGGCACTACACGGAAGTAATGAATCGTCCCTGATATAATCTGGAATTTTTCACCGTTCATATAAACCTCATCTTTAATCTCAAATGTATTCTGCATGTTCTCTCTCCTGTTCAATATCTGTTTTTACTTCTAAAACTCCGTTTAATTCCAATGGATTTCCCGGGATTTCCGGAAATGTTTCTGTCTTCTGAATTTTATTATTCTCAAATATAAAAGTTTTTAAATTCATTGCTTCCACCAATCGCTTATCAAAGCATCTGAAACTATTGTTCTTTATTTCCAGACACTGATGATATCGCCTGTCTTCTTCCCATACTTCAGCACTTGGTGACACCTGTATCGGTGCATTCCCCCAGTCACTGACGTAAGCACAATCCACAAACTCATTATTTTCAACTAAAATGTGATTTACTGCTCCTGATTCAAACCAATAATTAGAATCCCCTTCCACCAAAATTGCTGAGCCAGGTATTGCAAAATAATTATTACGCACTACGACCTCACCTGCACTCGTGAGAAGCAAGCCTCTTGCCCTGTTATTTCGGAAGGTACAGCCCTCAACTAAAACATCCGGTACATAAGATTTATTTTCCACAACGAACCCTGGTTTCAGGTATTCCATTTCCTCTTCGAACACAACTAACATATAATCCTTATTCAGCATTTCCAAGCTCTGGATTTTTCCTTGTTCGCATTCCATCATGTTCACGTTGTTAATGACTGCGAATACATCGCCCTGACTACCAAGTTTTACACCTTTTTGCATGCCTTCTACAAGTTCTACAAGGACTTCTTTTTTATTTAACACTTTATGGATTCTTCCATAGATGCCATGTATATTTACCGGGTCATCCAGCTGATTTTCCAAAAGGCAGTCTTTGATATGGATTTTTCCCTTTGCATATACAAAATGAAAGCCATCTGCTGTAGCTGTAAAACATCTCTTTTTCTCCGGGTGTATACATACATTCACTTTCTCTAAAGTAATATTCTCCGTAAACTGTACGATTACTGCCATTCCTGTGCAATGATAAATATTAATGTTTTTCAAAGAAATATCTTTACTGTTTGTAATATAAAAACAAGGATGTGTTCTCCAGTGATGGCGTAAAATCATATTATTTCCTACTTTAGATGTTTCCAGGAATTTTCTGTCTTCCGTCAGTTCAATCTCCAGAAGATTCTCTCCTGCTTCTCTAAATTGCGCTCCATAAGAAGACGCATACGGCTTATTAAAGCTGATATCATGCCCTAAATAAACAGGCGCATTCCGCTCTCCATCCATCTCCAGACAGCCACAGTATAGTTCACTAAGCCCTTTTTCTTCTTCAAAGTACACTTTGTTGTGAATTACCCTATATGGATACTCTTTTCTGTCTATCTCAAGAACCATTTTTTTGTCAGAAAGTTCTACGATTTTTCCTTGGGAATATCCTGTTCTCCAATAATCAATCGCAATTCCTTCTATTGCAATTTCTTCACACTGGTCTATATGAAATGGAATGATATCTGTGTGAAACATAAACTGCGTATTCTTTCCAAGAATGAGTACTTTTTTCATTCCGGTTAAATCAAAAGCAACTTTTTTTATAGTATCCTCATCATGATTGGAAATATATAATAATTTTTCTTTTGCATAATCCGGATAAAAATGATAGGTACCTTCTTCAAAAATGATTTCTATATCATGTTCATTCCGGGTATCCTGCAGCATTTTTCTAAGCTGCCATGAATTTTCTTTCCGGTTTTCAGGAAGTATTCCATACTCCTTTACAAATATTCGTTTCATTGTAACCTCCGCTAAAACTGTGCTTATTTTTGTTCATAGAACAGCAAACGGAAGCTGCACTTTAAAATTAATTTTATTGCAACTTCCGTTTTGCTTTTTTAGCCCTTCACGCTTCCGATAACAAGTCCTTTTGTAAAATATTTTTGTAAGAACGGATAAATAAGCATAACCGGAAGTGCTCCTAAGAAGAGCTGTGCAGCACGTCCTGTTCTTGCATCCATCTGAGCCAAAAGAGCCTGGATATCCTGACCTCCCTGTGTGCGCAATAACTGTTCAAAGTTCTGCAGCAAGGTCTGGAGATATGTCTGGAGAGGATAGTTTTCCGGATTGTTCATATAAATCATTCCACTAAACCAGTCATTCCAGTGGGATACGATACAGAATAATCCAACAGTTGCAAGTGCAGGCTTTAAGATTGGAAGTAATACTTTAACCAAAATCTGAATTGGACTTGCTCCATCAATCGCTGCTGCTTCTTCAATCTCTACCGGAATTCCTCTCATAAAGTTCATTAAGATGATCATATTGTAAACCGAAAGTGCTCCAGGAAGAATCAATGCCCACATGGTATCTTTTAAGCCCAGTCTTGACACTACCAAATAAGTAGGAATCATTCCACCTCCCACCAACATTGTGATGATAAAGTAGACCATATAAACATTTCTTCCACTGACCTGTTTCTTTGTCTTTGACAACGGATATGCAGTCAACACCATAAGGATCAGATTTAACCCAACTCCGAAAATAACTCTCTCCAGAGAAATCAAAAGTGATCTCATAAACTTCCCGCCTCTGAGTGCAAACTCATATGCACTCAATGTGAAATCCACCGGAATAAACCCGACTTTTCCTGCTGCCACTGCTGAGGCATCACTAAAAGATATTGCCAAAAGATTGAGAAACGGTAATACACATGTCAATGATACCAATGCAAGTATAATAATGTTTACTACATTAAAAATTTTATTTGCTCTTGTTTTGTAATGCATCTCATTACCTCCTAAAAAATCCGATAACCGGCGCATTTATCCGCAAGAACATAAGAAATCAGTACAAGTACAGCAGAAATCGCTGACTTAAATAATCCTATGGCTGCACCAACCGAATACTGTGCCTGCTGAATACCAAGTCGGTATACATATGTATCAATAATATCTCCTGTCTCATATACGATTGGAGAATATAAGTTGAAAATCTGGTCAAAACCTGCATTCAAAACATTACCCAAGGACAATACTAACATCAGGATAATCGTTGGCATTAAAAGTGGTAATGTAATATATCGAATCTGCTGCCATCTTGTCGCACCATCCAAAATAGCTGATTCATATAATCCCGGATCAATGCTTGTCAATGCTGCTAAGTAAACAACAGTTCCAAAACCAAAACCTTTCCAAATATCTGTCACAATCATTGTCCAAGGGAAAATTTCGGTGCTTCCCAGGAAGTTTACCGGGTCAATCCCGAACAACCCGAGAAACTGATTGATAACACCATTGTTCGCCAGAATATCCATCAGAACACCTGCCATGATAATCCATGACAGAAAGTTCGGAATATAAACTAAGGTCTGAAAAATTCGTTTTAATTTATTGGAAACCAATTCGTTCAGCAACAAAGCGACAATTACCGGTACAACAATTCCACCAATCAGCTTAAACGCTGCAATATAGAAGGTATTCCATATTGTCCTTAAAAAGGCCGGCTGACTGAATACATATTTAAAATGTTCAAATCCCACCCACGGTGAAGAAAAACCCAATGCAGGATTATAATCCTGAAATGCAATAATTACTCCATAGAGAGGAATATATGCAAATATGAAGATTAAGATTACTCCCGGCAGCATCATCAAATGATACTGCCACTGTTTCTTTAATTTTTCCATTCCAGCAACCTCTTATTTCTTTCCATATGTTTCATTCATTTCTTCTGTCGCTTTTGCACCACCGGCTTTTTCCCAGTCTGTAACAAGCGTATCAAAGTAATCGATGTCCTTTTCACCTACGATAATTTTTGTAAATCCTTCTGTAAGGATATCATCCAGTGTGCTTCCGGCACTTAAAATAGTCTCTGTTCCAGGTCCCCACATCGCATCTTTTAAAACGTTTCCGCTATCAATCATTTCTTTTGCAATACTGTATGCGGATTTTTCTGCACCCTGCTGGCAGTAATCTCCTAAGCTGTCTGTTTTGCCGGTTTTGATGAAGTTCACTGAGTTGACATATTTCAAGGCATCTTTTCCTAAACTGGATGCATCTTCATCTAAACCTTTATCCAGTGTTTCTTTTACTTTCACATACTGGTTATAATCGGTATTTAGATTGATAACACGTAATGCGTATGGAATATTACTATATGCATCATTGAAAGCTTCCGCTAGCAGTTCCTGGTCCTGACATTCATCCATCAGCCATGCATAGTAATTCAACAGTTTTAAAGCTGCTTCCGGGTTCTTGCAATCCTTGTTTACAACCACATATCCTAAGTTATCAAATGTTACCGGAATCTTAACTGCTTCTCCATTTACAGATGGAATCGGATATGCTTCAAAGATAGATTCATTTCCGTTGTTCGCTATCATATCCGGGCCCGGATCATATCCCCAGTACTGGTAGTACGGGCTCACTCCTACTTCACTGTTTAATTCACCCTGAAGCATTTTTTCCAAATCTTTTGTTGCAAACTGTGGGTCCACAATTCCTTCTTTATACCACTGGGAATATACTTTTAATGCTTCTTTCATTTCCGGCTGTACAGAGCCATAACCCAGTTCCCCATTCTCTGTTTCTAGCCAGATGCCAGGGTACGCACCCCATCCTGTAGCCAGAATGTTAAAACAATCTAAGTTCTGGTTTTCTGTCAGTCCATATCCACCATGTTCTTTCTGGAATGTCTTGGCAATATTCAGCACATCATCCATAGTCTGTGGGTCAGCAAGATTTGCTGCTTCTTTCCAGTCTTTTCGAATCCAGATCTGGTTTCCATATCCAATGGTTCCATAGGAAAGCTGTGGGATTCCATACAGTTTTCCATCTACCTTTCCGGTATCAAATGTTTCGCTTGCCTGATCCATATAGCTTTTAACTAAATCGGAAGCATATTTGTCATAGACTTCTGTCATATCCCATATCAAATCAGCTTCCTGCAGCTGTTCCAACTGCTGAGAATTTACACAAAATACATCCGGAATACTTCCATCCGCAATACTCAAATTCAATTTTGTAGCATAATCATTACTTACCCAGTCATTGACAACCTGGATGTTAAACCGTTCTTTGTATTCACGGTACCAAGGATTGTCATCGTAGCTGTCTCCTTCTCTCCATTGAATTCCTGCATTTTCCGGTAGCACGGTACTGATGGTTACCGTTTCTTCATATGTATCCCATAATCCCTCCGGTACTTCTACCGCCTTCTGTGCCTTTTTAGTGTTTCCACTGGCATTTCCGCTCTTCATGCACCCAGTCATTCCTACCACCATAGTAGCCGCTAATACAACTGCAATGATTTTTCTTTTCATTTTTATCCTCCTTTAGTTTTTTCATGCTTCATGAATGTAAAGTCATTATTGTACAATTTTTTATAAAAATCCTTACGATTTTTTTTCATTTTTATAATTTTTTGACATAGAATATATTTCTCTATGATATTTTATAAAAAAAACAAAACTTTATAATTCTCAAGATTGAATTTTTTATTTTTAACAGATATACTATTTTATATACAATTTTTGCAAACACTTATAGAGGAAGGGTACTGTCATGCACACCAAAAACACATTATTAAAAAAAATCGTTATATTATTTATGTCACTTTTACTTCCTTTGCTGTTAATTGGACTAATCTTTCTTTATTACGGAAATCAGGTATTAAGAAAACAAGTGCTTTCTTCTATCGATTCCAATAGCACAACTTATATTGCTCATTTAGATAATTCTATGTATACCATTTACGCAACTTGTTTTAACCTGGCAAATCAAGCAAATCTTCAGAAATTTGCGACTAATTTTTCAGGCTTATCAAAATATGAGCAGGGGTTTCAGGCAAACTTATTAAGAGACCAGCTGTCTGCTGCACAATTTTCACTCCCTTTTTGTGAATCTGCTCATATTTATTTTAGAGACTTGAATATAGGTTATAATTCCTCCGGTTACGAAAATGGTAGTTTTTCAACTCTTTCAGAAAAAGATTTTTCAATTTTCTGCAATACCGTACAAGAGAAAGAGGTTCTGCACAACTACCAGAATCCTTTAACGAAACAGCAAGAGCTGGCTTATTTGGTTATGCCGTCCTCTATGGCAAGCTATGGTGTAAGTTTTGTGCTTTCCCCCAAAGACCTCGAGGACTATCTTAAAAAAAATATTTCCTATCAGGGCGAACGCTATCTCTTTACAAATGAAAAAATTTTTTTGCTCACAAATTTTCAGGAAGATGACCGAACCTTTTATGAAGATTTTATTAATAAAACATTAGAAGAAGCCGACACTTTTTTAGGATATCCGGTTGTTACAGTAGAAGGTATCCGGTATTATACCTTTTCTTATAAATTGTCGCATACTGCTTTACGATATATCCGGCTTGTCCCAACAAATGCCATTTTAAACAGCACATCTGCGCTTTCTGTTTTCATGGCTATATTTGTTATTGTTTTATCTCTTATCTGTATCATCTTTTTTATTGCTGTTTATAAAATGGTTCATAAACCATACGTCCGTCTGATTGATGCCTTTAAAGGTGTAGAACAAGGTGTTTTTGACAGCAAAATTACAGATTTCGACAGCCCTGATTTTGCTTATTTATATCGTTCATTTAACAATATGACATCCGAACTAAGCCGTCTGATTGAACAGGATTACAACCAGAAAATGTTACTGCAAAAAGCCGAATTAAAACAGTTGCAGGCTCAGATCAATCCGCATTTTCTGTATAACAGCTTTTTCATGCTGCAGCGTATGATTAAAATGGAATTATCCGAAGAATCACAGGAAATGGCCAGTGCACTCGGAAAGTATTTTCGCTACCTTACACGAAACAGTATGGACAATGTTACCTTAGAAACCGAATATGAACATGCAAAAACTTATGCATACATTCAAGGCTTACGCTTCGCCGGGCGAATTCAGGTTGAATTTGAAGATCTTCCTGCAGAATTTAAAAATTTACCGGTTCCAAAACTGATTCTTCAGCCACTGCTGGAAAATGCTTTTAATTACGGACTAAATAACAAAATGGAAAACGGCCTTTTAAAGGTACATTTTCTGCATTCTGAAGAGGCTCTGACTATTATTGTAGAAGATAATGGTGAAGAACTGACAGATGAATTGTTACAGTCTTTAGAAAATAAACTAAAGATGACCAAAGATACATCCATAGATTATGAAATGACAGGTCTTCTAAATATCCAACGAAGGCTCGCTATTTTCTCTGACTATACTTATTCACTCGACGTTTCACGCTCAGGCATGGGAGGCCTTTGTGTTTCCATATGCTTAAAAGGTTAATACCAGGAGGTACCATAATATGCGTTTACTCATTGTAGATGACGAACATTATATTGTAAATTATTTGACCAGTCTGATTGAAGAACAACACTTTCCGAATCTTGAAATTTATAAATGCTATTCCGGTAAAGAAGCGCTCTCTCTGATTCAGACTTCTCTGATCGACCTTATGTTGCTGGACATTCACATGCCTGGAATGTCCGGCCTTGAAGTTGCCTCTCAGGTCACAGAACTTTTGCCCCGTTGTCGCATTATTTTTCTGACAGCCTATGATAATTTTGACCAAATTTATAAATCAAACAAGTTAGAACATACCCGTTATTTATTAAAAACAGAAGATGACGAAGTAATTTTAGAAGAAATTTCTCATGCTTTAAAAGAATTAGAAGAAGAAAATAATAAATCTCTCCTTTTATCCGAAGCCCAGCAAAAAGCTATTCTGCTGTCCCATCTGCTGCAGCAAAATATTTTAAAAGGAATTGTGGCCGGACATTCTATTGAAAAACTTGAACGTGAATTACGCATTGCCGGTTCTGATTTTGCTCTGGATTTGCATCGTCCTGTTTATCTGATGTATACACAAGTCCACTATAAAACATTTGATGAGACCAACCTTACGAATTCCACTTATACTCTTCAGTATCTTCAGTTAATTCGGAATCTCTTAGAAGGAAAGTTTCAGTTTTCCATGTTGGATTTCGGAAAGGGAACATTACTTTTGTTTTTCCAGACATTACAGCCTTTCTCTTCCGAATTTGAGTTTCTGCAGTCCGTTGCAAATGATTTCGGTGATTACTATTTTGCGAAATACCGAAGACGTATCACTGCAGTTCTCTATCCGGAAGTTTCCGAATGGAACGAGGTATGCAGCTGTTTTCACAGAATGCAACAATATGCAGAATCCTCCGGAGATGTAGTCCCTCTTATCTACTCTTCCGATGCTTTACATGAGGAAAAAATGACAAAATCCTTATCTGACGGGGAGACCATAGATCGAATCTCTCTTGATAAAAAACTACAGGAACTTTCTTTCTACCTTTATCAAGGTTCAGAAACTGATTATTTACAGGCTATGGAAAATCTGTGTGCAGAATGTATTCGTATCCACAGTATGCATAGCATCTCTGCCATTAAAATTTATACATCAATTTCGCTAATGCTCATGCAGTATATCGATTTATATCAGCTTCAAGAGAGAATTGCTTCCAATATTGCACTTTATCCTTTATACTACATACACGATTTTTCATCCTGGAAAGAAGCCTTCCGTTATCTTGAAAAATTATCCCGTCAGATTTTCGATATTCTAAATTCGAAAAAACTGGACTGGAGCGAACAGTTAGTTCAAAGAATAAAAACATATATTCATGAACATATTTCCGAATCACTTACGCTCACTACTATTTCTAGAATTGTAAATTATAATGAAGCATATATTTCAAGGCTTTTTAAACAAATTAATGGAATTGGGATTTCTGAATATATTTCTCTTGAAAGGATTAATAAAGCCAAAGATTTGCTTGTAACAACCTCAGACTCCATGCAAAATATTGCGACAGCTACAGGTTTTGACACAGCACAGTATTTTTCTCTTGTATTCAAGAAGACTACCGGTGTCTCACCAAGCGAATATAGACGATCACATGTATAAAAAACTGCCGGCAGCTTTTTATCTCAATTTTAAAAACAAATATTCTCCATAAATAATTCCTGAAACATCTTATCATTGGACAGCGGAATTTCCTGCGCATTTTCTACCATCTTTTCCATTATCTCTACAGCATCTTCCCTCATCAGGCATCCAACAGTTCCGGACAGACAGCTGTTTCCAACCGCCTCGATTTTTTCTTCACATTCTTCCGGAAACATACCGATTCCAACTGCCTTACGAATATCCAGTTTACAGCCAAAGCCCCCGGCTATATAGATTCTGTCGATTTCATCGTAAGAAACTCCGTATCGTTTTACCAACGTCTCCAAACCTGACCTGACTGCTGATTTGGCAAATAAGAAAAAACTGCATTAACATGTAGATGAAAATCTACGGAATCCTAATATTTGAGACTGTTTCAAGTTTTGTGTAAACAGAAAAAACTGATATAAGATATGTTATTAGGTATTGAGGACAGAATCCGATTTTCAAGATTTCTGTCCTTGCTTGTTTATAATGCAGTTTTCTGACATGTCAAGTAGGACTGGCTGTGCCAGCCCTGTCTGACATGTATTCTGCTTATAACCTTTCCAATCTTTCTTCAAAGAAAATTTCCAGCTGGGAATGGATCTGTCCCCAGTCCTGCCGGTGTCCAGTCCATTTCTTTGTGATATCCATCATAGCTAGTTACAGCATTTTTAGGAGACTGTCAACGGATGGAAATACGGTCTTAGATTTTGTGACTTTTCGAAGCTGACGGTTAAATCCTTCAATCGTGTTTGTAGTGTAGATCAGGCGTCTGACAGCCTCCGGGTACTTAAAATATGTGGAAAGATTAGCCCAATTATCTTTCCAAAATTTTGCTATCTTTGGATATTTTCCACTCCATTTTTCATCAAAGTTGTCCAGTTCTGCCAGAGCGATTTCTTCCGTAGGTGCTGCATATACACGTTTCAGGTCTGCCATGAGCGCTTTGATCTCTTTGTAGGAAACAAACTTTGTCGTGTTTCGAATCTGATGGATCACACATTGCTGAATCTCCGTTTGAGGAAATACAGCCTCAATGGCTTGTGGAAATCCAGTTAGTCCATCAACGCATGCAATCAGGATATCCTCTACACCACGGTTCTTTAAACCATTTAAAATAGAAAGCCAGAACTTTTCACTTTCGTTTTGACCAACATACATTCCAAGCACATCTTTATGCCCGTCCATATCGATTCCTATCGCTATATAAACAGCCCGTTTCACAATCCTTCCTTCATTGCGGACATGATAATGGATTGCATCCATAAAAACAACGGCATATACACTTTCTAACGGGCGTTACTGCCATTCTTTTACAATAGGGAGAATTTTGTCTGTAATTCGACTGATGGTACTGTCGGAGATATCAAGGTCATACAGTTCACGCATATGACTTTCAATATCACCAGTAGTCATTCCTTTTGCATACATGGATATGATTTTTTCCTCCATATCCTGTGTAATGGTATTTTGATATTATTACGATCTGAGGTTCAAATTCACCATTACGATCCCGTGGGATATCAATCTCCATATCCCCATAGCTGGTATGCATGGTTTTCTGAGAATGTCCATTTCTGGAATTCTTAGTTTCTTTGTTTCGATAATCATACTTGGAATAACCCAGTTCCTCATCCAATTCCTGATCCAGAGCACCCTCCAGGATAATTGACATCATATCACGCATGATGGAATTGACATCAGTACCGTCTTTTACTTTTATACTATTTTCCTTTAGATAATTGCCCATCATTTCTCTGAGAGGTGCTTTTTGTGGTGAATCTTTTTTTCTTGCCATAAAATAAACCTCCAAACTGAGTAATTCTATCTTACATCAGTTTGAAGGTTAACACAAACTTTGGGATACTCCCTAATATTCAGATGGATTTCCGTAGATTTTTTATTTTGGTAATTATTTAAGATTATTGATATATTTTTTCCATTTTCCAAAAGGCAATGCTATTATTTTTTAACAAAATATGTTATACTCAAGAAAAATTTACTTGTTTTTGTAAGGAGGTTATTCTTTGAAGCCTGTACTATACTCTATTGTATCAGAATATATTTTAAAATCCATGGCCGAGACTTTCTAGTTTGTGTCAAGTGTTCATTGGCAATTTATCACTTTATTTCTCAATAATGTTATCCTATTTTTGTGTATCACAATTAAACCCTGCTGGGCGGTTTCTTTTTCTTAACAAAATGCCTTCTTAAATGCTTTTCTTGATACTGTCTGCATAGCTTCAAGTAACGGCATATGAACATTTACTACATCCACATACGGCTTGCCTTTTCCATCTTTCTTTGGTGACTTGGCTGCGCTTAAGGTTTCTACGATTTCCTTCATCTGCATCGTAAATACCAAACCGTCCGTATATCGCTCTATCGTTTCAATGAGTTCCTTGTTTTCTTTCCGATAAAGGATTTTTGCAAGGTTAAGCAATCGCTTCTACAACATTTGGACTTTCTATTCCCACGATAGGACAGGCGATTGAATTATTTAAAACAACAGATTATGAAGAGGTTTTAATATCAGATATATGTAAATCTATTGGTATGTCAGTGGGAAGTTTTTATAATTATTTCTCATCAAAAGAGGATTTAATCATGGACTTATATTCCTCCTTTGATGAATTTGTGGAAGAAGATTTATCTAGGAGAAAGTACGCTTCTAATAAAGATGCCATAAAAGATGCTTTATATCAATTAGCAAAAAGTGCCGAATCCCATGGTATTAAACTAAGTTCCCAAATGTTAAGAATACAACTGAAATGTGAAAAAAAATATTTAAATAATAACACACGATATTTTGATTATTATGTAAACCAAAGAGTAAAAAACGCAATTGAAGAAAACGAAATAGTGACGTCCTATTCAGCAGAGGAGATATCCTCTTTACTTTTACGGATCACAAGAGGTACCCTATATGATTGGGCTATGAAAAATGATCCTGAATATGATTCTATGCCTAACAAAGTATTACATGACATTGACATGATTCTGAATAGCAAGTTGACTGCTCTTGATTAAGAATAGTAATAAAAGACAGACATATCATAAAGATTCTGATTTTCAGATTCTTTATGACATGTCTGTCTTTTATCTTATCTCCAAACTTCCTCTGCTATCTCCTTTACTAATTTCAACTTATTCCATTGATCTTCTTCGGTAAGCTTATTGCCTTCTTCTGTTGATGCGAATCCACACTGTGGACTTAGGTATAAGCGTTCTAATGGAATATATTTTGTTGCTTCTTTAATTCGTTTAATTATAGATTCCTTCTCTTCAAGTACCGGAGATTTTGTCGTAATAAGTCCCAACACTACCTGTTTATCCTCACTTACATGTTGTAAGGATTCAAAACTACCAGAGCGTTCATCATCAAACTCAAGATAAAAAGCATTTACCTTTTCATTTGCGAAAAGCTCTTCTGCTACACTATCATAACTTCCTTGACATGCCCATGTAGAATGGAAATTACCTCTACATATATGTGTATTAATTACTAAGTCTTCTGGCTTACCTTCTATTGCTAGATTATTGATTCGGATTAATTTATTAACGATTTCTCTTAGACCTTCTTCATCTGTACCTAAAATCATACAAGCGTTTGGATCTACACATACTCCCCATGTACAATCATCGAATTGAATATTTCTACAGCCTACTGCATATAAATCCTTAATCACTTCTTTGTATCCATTTGCAATATCTTCAATTAATTCTTCCTCATTAGGATAAATTGCTTTTGTGCTTTCAATATTCCCTGCTGTTATCATCTGAAATAAAAACTGTGCCGGTGCTGGTATTGTCTGACGTGCAACTGTATTCTCATCTTCAAATTGTTTCACAAATTGGAAGTGTTCTACAAATGAATGACGATCAACCGTTACTTTTCCTATAAGAAATGTGTCATCTATCAAAGCGGGTTCTCCATGAAATGGAATTCCTTCTTTTGTCTTTTGATGACCAACACCTTCAAATCCCCACATAAAATCAAGATGCCAAGAACTTCGTCTGAATTCACCATCTGTTATTACCTGTAGTCCTACTTCTTTCTGTTTCTTAATTAGATCCATAATTGCGGTGTTCTCAATGGTTGTTAATTCTTCACTTGTAATCTTCTTATTCGCAAAATCTTCTCTTGCTTTCTTTAAGTACTCTGGTCTTAAAAAACTTCCTACTATGTCATATCTAAAAGGCGCATTTTTATTCATAATATTCTCTCCAATCTTATATCTATATTGTTACTAGCTTTTTGCTTCTATTAATTTGTTCCTCTTTGTTTGCTTCTTGTTGAATATCAGTATAGATTATATTATCTAACTTGGAAAATACAAAAAAATGAGTGTTGGCTATAGTTTAAAGCTATATCCATCACTCATTTTAGAATTTATTAATGCAATAAAAAATCTAATATTCCAAAGTATCCTTGATTACCACAATCATACTGAACTCTTTCTTCTTGATCCATACAATTCGTATCCTCATTACCTTGATTCATCTCAAGGGTAACTGGGATTCCCACTGAAGTTAAATGTTGCACCAAAGAAGAAGCCAAATGATTACCATAAATCCGAGAAGCCACAGTCAATGCCAGCATACCGTTATAAGAGCAGGCAGTAACTCTAACAGGTTCTTCTGGAGACGTATCAAGTAAGAACTGAAAACCTTCTATCCATTGCTGAAAGTGCTCCTGTACATCGATAACTCCTAAGTTAGAAAAAGAAAGTGTTGTATTTTGTTTTGCAAGGTTATACATCCTTCTTAAAATCAAATCTTTAGCTATCAAAGGTGCAATACGGGCTATTCTTTGTTTTTCTCCACCAACAGTATAAGAAATCCGTTCCTCAAACATTGTCTTATTCTTCTTCATCTCGAATTGGTTATGTACTTCTATTAAAATATCCTCAAATCCAAGATATTCCCTTTCAGCTGGACATGATATTAAAATATTAGAGAAAAAATTCCGCATTGTCTCTGTCTTAAAAATTGTTCTCAAATTTACCGGGATAAAAATATTAATGGCCCTTTTTCTCTTCTTCTTAGTTCGAATCTCCTGATAGATGCTATCCAAAACTATAGCAGATATATATTCTGTAATACTTACTCCATATCCTTTACAGAGTTTCTTTAAATCTACAACTGGAAGTAACGCTGTTAGAATCTCTGGTGTATTTTCCTTTCTGGATTTTCCTTTGATTTTAACCGCTTTCTTTTCTTGAAATGTTCTTGGATTCCTTTTGATGTAGCAAGCCATGTATCCATCCTCAATCAATCCTGCATGTTCCAACCCATATCTATGTTTTCTCTCCTCGTCTGAGAAACACTCTGAAAAAGCAAGCTGACAATAACGATAGCAAACTGCTTTTAAAAAATAAGCTGCCCCATTCCCATCTGTCAGTACATGAAATACCTCTAGATGAATTCTCTTTTCAAAATACAACATTCGAAAAAGGAACTGCCTATTTTCCTCAGGTGCAATATAACTACATGGCGGTTGTTCTTCTAGATATACCTTGGGTATCCCCGTGTTTTCTTCAAAATAATATCTAAACTTTCCTCTTACCAGCCTGACAGCAAAAGCTGAAAAAAACGGAAGTGTATCCTCTAGGGCTGCCTGCAAAATCAAAGGGCAGATTTTCTCTCTCATAACAGCTGTAATCCGAAACACATGGGTAGCATCCCTTCTTGCAATAGCTGGAAAAATATTAGCTGCATTATCTAGATTAATTCGATTCATGTTTTCTTAGATTCTTAGACATCGGATTCTATATATATAATCCGTATGTAATCTTACCTTTCTTATATTTTCTTCTGTTCATTGGACTTAATTTGATTTTCTTTTTTGTAATACTAACTCAAATGCGCCTCTTTTTTTACATTGTAGCATAGGTAAGAGTAAGTATGCTAGGGGAATGTTTTCATTTTAGAAATTAGTAATGAAAAAGGAGAACAAAACAATTTTCTAACAATAGAAAAACTCATACTTCGATTCATGCATAAAAAATTGCACCTATAGTCACTTTATACAGACTATAGGTGCATACTCGGTTTAATTATGATGAGCTACTTATTCCCTAACGTTTTGATGTCATATTAATCATATCACCATATACAGGAGTTGGCATACCAAATCCACCCGAAACATCAACAATTTGTCCAGTTGTATATGCGGAATCATCACTAGCAAAATAAGCTACAGTTCCTGCAATTTCCTCTGGTGTTCCCATACGTTTAATTGGTGTATGTTTTAAGAAAAATTCTTTGAAGTCATCTGATAGATTTGCATTAACAGCATCAGTTGCAGTCATACCAGGAAGTACAGCATTACATCTTATATTATCCCTAGCACACTGCGTAGCAATTAATTTTGTCATATAATTAATTGCTGCTTTACTTGTTCCATAAGCAATTTGTGAAATATCCGGACGAAGCCCACCAATTGATGAAATATTAATGATACTTCCTCCACCATTTGCAGCCATATGTGGAATCACTGCTTGTGCTGTTAAAAATACACTTGCTAAGTTCATATCTATGGTACTAATAAAATCATCATAATTTGTGGATTTAATATCTTGATCAACTTTAGGATTAGATGTTCCAAAATTATTGACCAAAACATCAATATGTCCTTCTGCTTTCGCAACTTCTTCTATCATTGTTTTATAACTTTCTTTAACTGTTGCATCATTATAAACAACTTTAACCTTAGCCCCATTGCTATTAAGCTCACTAGCAATCTCATTGGCACGTTCTAGATTTCTTGCTCCCATATACACTACAGCGCCTTCTTCAGCACATCTTTTGACACATGCAAGTCCGATTCCTCTTGTAGATGCCGTTACTAACACAACTTTTTTATCTAATCTCATAGATATTCCTCCTATTGTCTGTTTTATACAAATTATTTACTCAATATAACGATATAGTATAACTTTCGCTACCAAAAGTCAATGTGAGTTAAATTCACCAATCATATTGACATTATACAGCAAGATATGCATCATGATAATCCAATCTTATTTACATATTTTGGTGTCCATGCTATGTTAGATGCATAGATACTATTCGTAACATTTGAAAGGAGAATGTAAATGAAGGGATTTACCAAAAAAGCAAGTATTATTATCTTTACCTGTATACTGTTGATTAATTCACTTCTATTTTTCTATTGAGCTGGCTCATCATCCCATTAATAAAAATACCAACCTTGACAATTAAATATATAGGTCTATAATTAATTTCATGTGCAACTGTTACATATACAACAATTACTATATCAATATAAGGAGCGTTCAAATATGAAAAACTTTTTTTCTTATGCCAGGAAATATAGAAAAGAATTTATTCTGGCAATTATCTGTATTGAAGTAGAGACAATATTTGAATTGATAATACCACTTATTATGTCTGACATCATAGATATTGGTATTGCGAATAATGACAGAAATTATATCCTACTGAAGGGCTTCCAAATGATAATCTGCGCTTTAATATCATTGGTTCTTGGCCATGCATGTGCCAAATATACCGCCGCTTGTGGAAACGGAATTGGTGCTCAGATTCGTATGGCAGAATTTCAAAAAATGCAAACCTACTCGTTTGCAAATACGGATCGTTTCAGTACCCCTTCTTTAGTAACAAGACTCACCAGCGATGTTACCACAATTCAGAATTCTGTTACCAACGGAATGCGCCCTGCTTTTCGTTCACCTGTTATGATGATCACTGCTATCGTTGTCTCATTTAAGCTAAACGCCGAGCTGGCAATTGTCTTTTTAATTGCTGCCCCAGTACTAGCTATCATATTATTTTTCATTATAAAAAATGTCCAACCACTGTATTCTAGAATGCAAACAGCCATTGATCTTGTAAATAGAATCATTCAGGAAAACCTCGCTGCAATCCGCGTAGTAAAAGCCTATGTTCGTAGTAATTATGAAACCAGCAAGTTCGAGGAAGTAAACTCTAATCTACAAGATTCTTCCGAAAAGGCATTCAGTCTATCAGCTTTGAATATGCCGGCCTTTCAAATTATTATGTATGGTACAATCTTAAGTATTCTATGGTTTGGCGGAGACCTCGTTATGATTGGAGACATGAAAGTTGGTGCTTTAACAAGTTTCTTAAGTTACGTGTTACAGGTACTGAACTCACTCATGATGTTCTCTAATGTTTTCCTACTATTCACCAGATCTCTAACATCATGGAAGAGAATTTCAGAAGTTCTAGACGAAGAACCTACAATTACTGATGACCGTGCCAAAGATATTACTATTACAAAGGGAAGTATCCGTTTTGAAAATGTTTATTTCAAATATAAAGAGACAGCTAAGGAATATGTCCTTTCTGATATCTCCTTTGATATCAAACCAGGTGAAACCATTGGTATTATCGGTCAGACCGGAGCAGCCAAAAGTACTTTAGTTCAACTTATCCCAAGGCTTTATGACGTAACTTCTGGAAGTATCTACATAGATGATCATCCTATATACGAATATACACAGGAGCATCTTAGAGATTCCATCGCGGTGGTTCTTCAAAAGAACACCCTCTTCTCTGGTACTGTTAAAGAAAACCTTTATTGGGGAAAAGAAGATGCAACCGATGAAGAAATCCAAAGAGCCTGCGACATTGCCTGCGTCAACGAATTTATTGACAGACTGGATAATGGTTATGATACGGACCTTGGACAAGGTGGTGTCAATGTTTCGGGAGGTCAGAAACAACGTCTGTGTATTGCAAGAGCTATCTTAAAAGCTCCAAAGGTACTAATTCTAGATGATTCAACAAGTGCTGTTGATACTGCTACGGAAGCAAAGATTAGAGAAGGATTAGAACAAGCGCTTCCTGATATGACAAAAATTATTATTGCCCAAAGAATCTCCTCTATCATGCATGCCGACCAGATTATTATCCTTGATGATGGGAATATCAATGCTATCGGCACTCACGAACAGCTGTTAGCAGATAACGAAATTTATCAAGATATATATTACTCACAGCAAAAAGGAGGCAATTTGTCATAATGAAAACCGTCAAATACACCAAACCAAAAGATACTAAAAAAACATTGTTACAATTGCTTAACTACTTAGGGCATCATAAATTGTCTTTACTAATAATTTCAATTCTTGTATGTATCAGCGCATTATCCGGTATCCTCGGTACTTATCTATTAAAGCCGGTAATCAATAAATACATACTACCTGGCGATATTCCTGGCTTGATCAAAATGATTTTCTATATGGGATTAATGTATCTAGCTGGTGCCTTATCTTGCCTTTTTTATAATAGAATTATGGTTCATGTTTCCCAAAAGGTAGTTGGTGAAATCCGTATGGATTTATTCAAACATACTCAGAAACTTCCCTTAAATTATTTTGATACCCACACTCATGGGGATTTAATGAGTCACTTTACAAATGATGTAGATACAATTTCAGAAGCACTTAATAATAGTTTTACTCTATTAATTCAAAGTTTTATTACCGCCTCTGGTACGATCGTCATGTTAGTCATACTGGATTGGAAACTCTCATTAATTGTTATATTCTTTTTAGTAATTATGTTATTATATATACGACACAACGGAAAATTGAGTAAGAAATATTTTGTTCAACAACAACAGAATCTCGGTAAGGTTAATGGCTTCGTTGAAGAAATGGTCGCTGGACAGAAGGTGGAAAAAGTCTTCAACCATGAAAAAAAGGACTTCGAAAGATTTTGCGAACTAAATGAAAATCTACGGATATCTTCTACCAAAGCCACAACTTATACTGGTAAGACGATACCAACAATCGTTTCTCTTTCTTATATTAATTATGCTTTCTCAGCCTGCATTGGTGGGCTTTTTGCACTATCTGGATTAACTGATCTTGGTACATTGGCTTCTTATCTGATCTATGTAAGGCAGAGTGCTATGCCTATGAACCAATTTACGATGCAGATTAACAATCTGATGGTAGCTCTTGCTAGTGCAGAAAAGATCTTTAATATGATGGCCGAAGAGCCTGAAATCGATGACGGAACAGTTACTCTAATCAAAGTCTTACGAAATGAAGATGGTACACTAACGGAGAGCGATACGTATACCGGACATTTTGCCTGGAAAGTCCCTGATGAGAGTACTTCCTCCGCTGGTTATCATCTGGTACCGCTCAAAGGAGATGTCCGTTTCCATGATGTAGCCTTTGGTTACTCAGAAGAACACATGATATTAAACGGTATTAATCTGTTTGCAAAGCCTGGCCAAAAGATAGCATTCGTAGGTTCTACTGGTGCTGGTAAGACAACAATTATTAATCTAATTAACAGATTCTATGAGATAAATGATGGAATCATCACGTATGATGGCATTGATATCAAAGATATTAAAAAGGACGATTTAAGGCGTTCCATCTCCTTAGTTATTCAGGAAACGCATCTATTTACCGGAACTATTGCAGATAATATCCGCTACGGCAGATTAGGCGCTTCTGATGAAGATGTAATAGCCGCTGCTAAGATAGCAAATGCCGATTCCTTTATCAAACGTCTTCCTAATGGATACGATACTCTACTTGAAAGTGATGGAAGTAACTTATCACAGGGACAACGACAGCTGATTGCCATTGCAAGAGCTGCTATATCACAACCTCCAGTACTTGTCATGGATGAAGCTACTAGTTCAATCGACACACGTACTGAAAAACTCATTGAAAAAGGAATGGATGCCCTTATGAAGGACCGTACGGTATTCGTTATTGCACACAGGTTGTCAACTATAAGAAATTCAGAAGCAATTCTTGTACTCGAACAAGGAGAAATCATTGAACGAGGTAGTCATGAAGAATTACTCGAGGAAAAAGGAAGGTATTATCAGTTACACACCGGTCAATTTGAATTGGAATAATGATACTAATAATAACCAATCATGAATGGGAAGTAAGTGAGGTAGATATGATGAAACAAAATGTAAGAGAATTATTACTTCGTGAAGAAAGGGCCCGAAAACAGATACTCTTCCCTTTCCTAACAAGTCTAGGATTAACACCTGGACAGGGTCAGGCTGGAATATTATTTCACCTATTAGAAAAGGATCATATTACACAAAGAGAGTTAGCAGATATATGTAATCTAAATGCTGCAACTATGTCCAGGAATCTAGATAAGCTAGAAAATATGGGATTTTTGAATCGTGAGACAAATCCAGACTGCCGACGATCATTTCTGATTTGCCTTACAGAAAAAGGTAGAATTGAAGCTAGCAAAATTGAAAAGATCTTTAATCAGTTTGATACTATCATTGGTAATGACATTTCAGAAAAAGATATGGAAACATTCTGCCGTATTTTGCTAAAGATATGTGATAATTTAGAAGCATATAAGAGTGATCAGGAGCAATAAACTGCCTGGTTAATTGTATCAGATGACGCATATACCAAAGATATCTAGAAAATAAAAACACTATGAGAATTTTCATCTCATAGTGTTTTTATTTTCTAGATATACTTTGTATTATTCTACAATCTCATCTTTAGTGTATGCACGATATACATTCAACTTATAATCCTTCGTATCACCAGAAGGTGCTGTTACTGTAATTGTAAATACATTATCACCTTTTGAGAGTTTTAATTCTTTATCAATAGTAACCACACTTTCTTCATCCGCTGGAATGGCACTTAGAATTAACTCTTCAACATCGTAAGCTACTTTAATAGAATATTCATAAACATCTGGCCTAAATTCTTTATCAAGAGTTCCTGGCACTACAAGTAGCTCTGATAGATTTGCATTTGATGCTTCTGCTTCATTTGCAGATATCTCAATACTTGCCCTCGCTTGTTTTATCTGCTTATATTCTGAATTCTCAGAATCTTGACCATAAGCATCGTATACTTTAAAGTCTATAGAACCAACTTCTAAAGCCTTCATTCTAATTACATATACTGCTTCAGTAACGCCCTCTTCAAACTGCTCTGCAATGTGAAGAGTTCCAGATGCTCCTAAAACTCCTTCATTTTCAGAAGAAACAAACTCTAATAGTTCATCGTCATAAGTTACATAAGCATCTACTGCACTAATCCCATAATCACTGGATACTGTGACTTTTAAAGTAAATTCATCGTCTTTTTTAACGCTTTTATCTTCTACTTCTATACCAAAGTTAACTTCTTTAGCATTGTTTATTTGATTTGTAAATAAGATACTTCCTATTATTACCACTACTGCTAGAATAATTGGAATTATTATTTTCTTTTTCATAGTATCTCTCCTCTCTTTTATTAACAGTTTTGGCATTTGCGAAACTCTTAGTAATGTCGATAAACATATCAATGTGTTTTATGTCTGCCGTTACAATTCCCTGAATTGTGTTTACGTCACATACAATGCTTTTTATTGTATGTGCAAGTAATACAATTTTAAGGGAATTGTAGTAGGCAGCCTTAAAACACTGATATGTTATCGACATGGAGAAGAGTTTCGTAATAGCCTATTTACATAAAAAAGCATATTTTCGAAGAATTCTTTAATATTAACTTGTTATGCAAAAATGGCAATTTAGTGTCAAATATCGCTAATTTTCCATTTTTGTACATAAACCAATCTATCTAACTCTATGAATCATGTTAAAGTATGTAAGATATAACACATAATAAGGATGTACTTTACTATATGATAAATAAAAAAAGGAACTGAGCATGAACCGCCCCCTAATCGTTAGATTTTGAGGGTCAGTTCAAGCTCGGTTCCTTTTTTCAATTACTACATCTTTCCTCTATCCATTTACAATAGTACCACCGTTAATGTGTATTGTCTGTCCGGTCATATAGGTAGAACCATCAGATGCTAAGAATACATATGCCTCTGCAAGTTCAACAGGCTGTCCTGGTCTTTTTAGTGGTGTGTTACTACCAAAACTTTCTACCTGCGACTTCTCCAAAGTAGATGGTATTAAAGGTGTCCATATCGGTCCAGGTGCAACCTGATTTACTCGAATCTTCTTACCAGCCAAATTAGCGGATAATGATCTAGTAAATGTTGCGATTGCTCCCTTTGTTGCAGAATAATCAAGAAGATCAGCATTCCCCGCGAAAGCAGTTACTGAACCAGTATTAATGATAGTACTATCTTCCTTAAGATGAGGAAGTGCTGCTCTTGTCAGATAAAACATGGAAAATATATTCGTCTGAAATGTTCTTTGCAATTGTTCGTCTGTAATATCTTCTAGATTTTTTTGTACATGTTGCTCTGCTGCATTATTAACTAAGATATCTAAGGCTCCAAATTCCTTAATAGTTTGGTCTACTACTTGCTTACAGAAATTACTGTCACCTATATCTCCTTTAATGAGGAGAGCTTTCCCTTGATATGATTCAATTGCTTTTTTCGTAGTATTCGCATCATCATCTGCTATATTATATACAATAACAACATTACAACCTTCTTTTGCATACGCAACAGAAACAGCTCTTCCAATTCCACTGTCACCACCGGTAATAATCGCAGTTTTACCCTTTAATCTTCCATAACCTTTACAATCTACATTGTCATAAATGGGCTCCGGATTCATTTTGCTTTCTTTTCCAGGTATTTGCTCTGTCTGTCCTTTAATCTCCCCAGCGGTATACATATCTTTATCTTTCATTTACAGTCTCCTTATTTCGTTATGATTGATTAGTGTTCCCGCTAAGATATTTATAATGCAAAAAACACTATAAGAATTTCATTTTCTCATAGTGTTTTTGTGAATAACTATTTTATTTATTAAAAGGTATTTTCTGCTGAATACTATAGACTATAGTTAATTATTCTATAACCTCATCTTTTGTATATGCTCGATAAACATTCAATTTATAATCCTTCGTATCACCAGAAGGTGCTGTTACTGTAATTATAAATACATTATCTCCTTTCACAAGATTAAGCTCTTTATCTATCGTAACCACACTTTCTTCATCTGTAGGAATTGCACTTAGGATTAACTCTTTCACATCGTAAGCTACTTTAATAGAATATTCATAAACATCTGGCCTAAATTCTTGTTCAAGAGTTCCTGGCATAACAAGTAACTCGGAAAGAGTTGCATTAGATGCCTCTGCTTCATTCTTAGTTATCTCTATACTTGCATGCGATTGTTTTATCTTCATATAATCAGAACTCTGTGCGTCCACAATATAAGCATCGCCTACTTTGAATTCAGAGGAACCAACTTCTAAAGCCTTCATTCTAATCACATATACTGCTTCTGTAACCCCCTCTGCAAACTGATTTGCAATGTGAAGCGTACCAGATGCTCCTAAAACACCTTCATTTTCAGAGGAGATAAACTCTAATAGAGCATCGTTATAAGATATATAAGCATCTACTGAACTCATCTCATGATCACTAGATACCGTAACTTTCAAATTGAATTCTTCATCTTTTTTTACACTTTTATCTTCTACTTCTATGGAGAAGTTTACTTCTTTTGCACTGTTTATTTGATTTGTAAGAAATATACTTCCTAGAAGTATAACTACTAGAATAACTGGAATTATTATTTTCTTTTTCATATTATCTCTCCACACTTGTATTAACTGCTTTTGGCTTTTGCAAAACTCTTTGTAATGTCAACAAACAAATCAATGTGTTTTATGTCTGCCGTTACAATTCCCCTGTTAATCGTGTAATCTTTAGTTGATATGTTGTGCTTGTTCCATTGCCCGCTGTACATTTGATACTTATTGTTTTTGTTTTTCCAGCTTCCAAAGTATACTTACCAGTACCAGTTACACTTGCATGACTACTAATTGCTGTAGCACTTACAGTAACAGAACTTACACTATTCGGAACGATCATCGTATATGATGTTGTTTTATAGTTAAAAGTAGGTGTTAAGGCTAACTTTTTACTTCCATTTTTCACCGTCAGAGTTTTTAGATAACTATTTGGATTCCCTTTAGTAGCTGGTAATTCACAGACTTTTGACGGCATATTCTTATAGATAGGTATATAAAATACCATCTCTTCATTTAACATTCCCATGGAGTTATATGAATTGTATGTGCTTCTCGCCTCACTAGTGGCAGCTTGAACATTCGTCATGTATTGGTGTAAATAAAAAGGACTGTACACTACATTAAATTTTTGAAAATAGTTTGTATTTTGTCCCTTTTTTATATAAGAAGAAGCAATATACTCTGCACCACCTAGGATTGATTTGTAAGGATTGGTCCAAGGTCTGTTATATGTGGTTCCAGTCATTGCATATTTAAGTCCATTTTCAATGGCACCACCACCTGCACTATCAAAAGCTCCTATATTATAATAATTGTAAAATCCTTCATAGCCAGGATAAGTCCCAGTTACTGACCCACTACCATTAATTCCAAGCTCTTGTTTTGATCTAGCAGCTAGGAAGTATGGACTGGCACCAGATTTTTTTCCTGCCTCCATAAAGGTATCCGTATAAGTCCCCTTTACTTTTTTCCCTGTGGCAGAATCTACTACACTATAACTTCCATTCATAAAGGTACTTGATAATATACTAGAAACTACGCTACTCTTTTGCGATGAATCATATGCTTGAGATTCAAATTGAAATATTTTATCATTTGTCAAGAAATTACGTGGGTCCATATAATATTCAATTACCTTTGTGTCCGCTGTAAACCAATTAGTTCCATCCATTAACGTATATTTGTCTTTGGACCAATCATAAGCACCGGATTCAGTTGAAAGGTATGAAAATGGTACTCCATAAGTTCCTCCATTTGGAAGTTCACTTTGAATCGTGTTTCTACCAATCTTACTCTCTTCCTTTATCACCGTGTTCCAATCTAGTCCTGTATTAACAGCAACAAACTTCCAATTTGGATATTCTTCGTGAATTTTTCTTATGGAAGATTGATAACTAGTTGGAAATTCAGATAACATTTCTAGAAACTCTGCATCACTTGGAAAGCCTATTTTAGATGCAAGAATATATCCCGTTGTAGTAGTACCATCTACCTTGTAGGTACATTTATACCACTTACTACCATTAACAGTTAATGTTGCCTTCACTGTTACAGAAGTATTCTTTGCTAAAGTCCCTTTACTTGATGCTAGCGTACTTGCTATCCTTCTAGCCGTTACCTTACTACTAGTAACACCCTTCTTATTCGTTTTAGAGGATGCAGTGGAAGTCACCTTTGTAATCTTACTAGATTTCACATATCCCGTAATTGCTGTACCATCAATTTTGGCCTTCACTTTCGTCCATTTTACATTGTTTACTGTGAGAGTTCCTAGAAGTATAACCTCTTGATTCTTACTTAATGTACCCTTTTTTGTATCATACGTATTGGCTGTTTTATAAATAGCACTTTTATTATTCATTTTACCAAGGGTATACGTTGTACTAGATACCTTGGTCGCTTCTAAAGTAATATATTTTTTATAGGCATAACCTGTAATGGTTTTTCCGTTTAATTTAAAACTAACCTTATACCATTCTGTGCCATTCACTTTCTTTTTATCTAAAACATTTACTATAGTTGATTTTTTAATGGTAGCCAGTTTTGTAGAGGATGTTGACGTGGTTTTTCGAATGTTAAGACTGGTTGCATTAACTTTCCCAGTTCTTCTTAAGAATTTCGAGCTAGTAGTCGCCGCCTTAGTGGTCGCCGTGTAAGATTTCAAACCTCTACTTTCAGATATAGTGATTGTCACCATAACCATTGTAATGAGCATTATTAGCTTAATTTCCCATTTCGTAAGTTTTTTCATCGATGTTCACCTTTTTGTCTTCTTTATTCGTTATTTTCCAATTTCACTCATCTTCTTCGATGTAGCTGTTTACGTTTATCTTATTATATCAATATTATCTCTAATATCTCCCCCCTATGTATGCTGTGGTTCACTTACTTTTATTACACATATTGAAACTATGCTCTTGTCGAACGTTTTTACAACACACTATTATACATACGCATACTTATAGTGTCAATTAATACTAAACATTACATAATTCTGTTTAAAATCGCATCTATATATACCAAAAAGGAAACATCTAATTTATGTTCATTAGATGTTTCCTTTTTTCTACTCACTGAGCCTATAATCCTCCGAAAAAGGAATAACTGCATAATTAAACTCTGCTTGTATCCTTTTAATCGTATTATAGACATCAGTTATTTCTTCGATACCAAGGTCTTCGCGTAACGCATTTAATGCTTCCTCACGTTCTTCCCAGTTGTAACTATATTCCTCTTTGATTAAATCTATATACTGTTCTTCAGTCATCCAAGATATTTGTTCTATCGGACTAGCGCCTTTGCAATACAAGACCATAGCCAAAAATTCATTAATTGTTCTTGCAACAGACTCTACATGATGTTCTCCCCCTGGCATGGGACTAACTACGAATACCATATCAATGGCTCCTTTTATCCTCTTTATAATACCCCTTTTTTCCAATTCCTATCGCAGCCCAATGCATTGCTCTTTTCCTGTCATTTTCCAAATCTTCATTATTCAAGTTATCAATGCCATTCTGCCTCATTTCAATAATCATTTCTTCAACATCTTCAGGTCTTATTTCCCTATATATTCCTACACAACTATTATAGAATATAAAACTATATCCATTTTCACTATTTTCAATTGCTCCGTTATTTTCTTTCTCTAAAACATGATATAATTCTTCGGATTCAACCTCAAACGCTTTTGTTCCGTAAATCAATGGTGTCGTACTACTCTCAATTCCACCTAAAAACTCTATAAAAATCACACGGTCTGTCTTATCAAAATCTATCCTCAACTCATTATAAAAATAATAATAAGAATTCTCATAAACGCTTTCTGGTGTTCCAAGCGTCGCTTTAACAGTCAATTTGGAATCATTAAAATTGATTTCTTTGTTTCCCCATACAATCCCTACTAATGGTTTCATTTCTATTATAGTACTCATATGATATCCTCCGTTAATCATTTATTTCTCCAATCGAAATATCTTGCTTCTAACAGAATATCATATATTTGTAAATTTTAAAATATTTTTGTTGACTATTAGTTAATGTAATCATAAAGTTTGCCCATGCCCAGTACACCCAAAGAAAGGCATTGTCCAAAATGTCTTTCTTTATAATCATATGTTGTTGTCTACATAAAATCCAAATAAGGGCGTACAATAATCAATCATATTGTACGCCCTTCGTTAATTCTAGTTTATTCAGATTGGCCAACCATATCCTATCGGAATGTCACGCCATCTTCCACACTCATCTTCTCCACAATTGCAAGCGACTCTAGATGAATTCCTTGTTTACGAATTAAATCTCCACCCACTTGAAAACCTTTTTCTATTACAATTCCTGCACCAACTACTGTGGCACCAGCATCTTCTACTAGTTTAGAAAGTCCTAATAATGCTTGTCCGTTTGCTAAGAAGTCATCAAGAATTAGTACTTTATCATCTTTCAATAAGAATTCTTTGGACACCATGATATCGTATACTTTACCATGTGTAAATGACTCAACTTTGCTGGTATACACTTCACCTGCGATATTTTTTGTCTTCGATTTTTTAGCAAATAAGACTGGCACGTTAAAATATTTTGCTGCAATACAAGCTATAGCAATCCCAGACGCTTCAATTGTTAAGATCTTTGTTACCTCTTCTCCCTCAAAACGGCGTTTAAATTCTTTACCGATTTCTTCAAGTAACTCGATATCTATCTGATGATTTAAGAACGAATCTACCTTAAGCACATTTCCTTCTTTAATCTTACCATCTTTGTTAATACGATCTTTTAAAAGTTGCATATTTATTCTGTCTCCTTTACTATTTGTGATTTTTTTAATTGGTCCTCTTCCATATTCTTAGGAAGAATTAGATTTAAAATGACTGCGGTTAAGAATACAACTGCGACACAGTTTTCAGCAAAAACATTCTGAAGGATCGTCGGGAACACACGAAATATATCTGGTACTTGTGTAAATCCGATTCCGATACTTAATGATAAGGCTACAATCAATAGGTTTCTTTGGTTAAAACCGCATTTTGCAATCATCTGTAAACCACTTACTACAATGGTTCCAAACATGATTAAAGTACATCCGCCAAGAACGGGTTCTGGTAAGGTAGCTAAGATTGCTCCTATTGGTGGGAATAACCCTGAGAGAATCATGATAATTGCTCCCATTAAGAGAGTAAAACGATTGACTACTTTGGTCATAGCAACCAAACCTACATTCTGACTGAAAGAAGTAATTGGCATACAGCCGAATACTCCTGATAATGAACTAATAAAACCATCACAGGCAAGTGCACCTGAAATTTCTTTTTCAGTAGCATCTCGATTTAATCCAGCTTCCGTAAGTGCTGATGTATCACCAATTGTTTCTGTCGCTGACACTAGATAAATCAATACAACCGAAACAATCGCACTGATATTGAATTCAGGTTTAAATGGCATAATCTCCGGAAGTGAGAAGATCTTTGATACTGCAACTTCTTGAAAATCAACTTTCCCCATAAAGATTGCAACCACATAACCAACAACTAGTCCAAATAAAACAGATAACTGTTTGTATTGTCCTTTTGCAAATATTGTGAAAGCCAAACAACATACAAGTGTAATACTGCCAAGTGTTAAATTAGAAAGTGAACCAAAATCTATACTTCCATTTCCTCCGCCGAAGGAATATGCTCCAACATTTAATAAGGAAAATCCAATCGCTGTTACAACACTTGCTGCAACAATAGGAGTAATAATTTTTCTCCAGTAACGGGCGAATAATCCTAAAACGCCCTCAATAATCCCACCTACTAAAATGGCACCTATAGCCGTAGGATAACCATATTGACTTCCTATAAAACAAAGGATCGAAACAAACGTAAAACTGATGCCCATTACAATTGGTAACCTTGATCCAATCTTCCAGACTGGGTATAACTGAATTATTGTACCGATTCCTGCAATAATCATTGCAGCTTGAATTAATTTTGCGGTTTGTGTACTGGATAAACCAGATGCAGCCGCTACGATAATAATTGGGGTAATATTTGCTACAAACATAGCAAGGATGTGCTGTAAACCAAATGGAATTGCCTTAGCTACTGGAACCCTTCCATCAAGTTCATAAATACTAGAATAATTCTTCATTACAATGCCTCCACTTGGATACACGTATAATGGAGTCTCTTAAGATATGTGTTTTAATTTTCATATCGTAGTCAAACTATTTAAGGTAGTTTGGTAGAAACTGTTGAACCATATTTTCAACTTTATACGATGTACTTATTTTGAGTTATGTTTTTTATCATAATATAGAAAACGGTAAATGTCTAGTATTAAATGATTATGTCGAAAAAATTTTTAACTAAAAAGCGTAACATCTGACCAGAAGTTATCATCAAACTTTCCCTTTTTAAATTCTTTACTTAATCTGCCCTTCACAATTGAAACATCCGACCAATTCTCTTGATTGTCCAAAATCTCAGGATTTTCACCTACAAACACCTCTGCTGCCTTTTCATCTCCAATTAATGTATATCTAAACCATGCCGTCATATATCCGTCTGCATATGTGAGCATCTGACCGTGATCTTTACCTATTCTTCTGGCACTTACCGCCAAAATATCCTTATCCAATTGAGCCATATTCTCCTCTAGTGAACTTAATGGTGTTATGGTATCAGCATCCGCCGAACCAGTGCCAGCAACCATAAAATATGGTATTCTTACCTTACTTACATCATATGACCACTTTAGTGCCTCAGCCAAAGGTAACTGTGTGCAACTAGCCGTGTAAATAGAAGTAAACAATTCACTATTGTCAAAGTTAGTTACAGCATTAATTGCAGCCACTCCCCCCTGTGAGTGTCCTGCTACTCCTATATGCTCTTCATCAATTTTCTGGTAAAAGATGCTGTCTTTCTTAGCATTTAAATCAATTAATAATTCTAGACTTTTACTTGATGATGTTCCTCTCCATGATTCCATATCATCATTTCCGATTACAATAAATCCCCATGAAGCAAGATGTTCAAAAACAGCTTCATATTTTCTGTATGGAACACCTGTGCCATTTGCCATTACCACAATAGGATACGTATAATTAGAACTTTCTAGTTCTACAGGATACCATACCTTATACTTCTCGTAAGATTCTTCTGACGAGTCATATACAACAGATTTCACTTCATAGATTCCAATACCTGTGTATATACTCTCTATTTCTTTATCTGGTTTCACTTTATTATAGTATTCTAATTTTACAGCAAGTATTTTATCTGCTACTTTTATCAAAACAATAAATCCAACAAGCAGAACTACTATACTAATTAATACAACTATAAGAATCATCTTCATAATTTTCATTACCTTCTTCAAGTTACTCCTTTACAGCTTTATATTGACTTCCTATTCAACAAAATAGTATTATAATGTTACATTTTTCCCACGTGATGAAATAAGTGTATCATCAGCAAATGGTCAAATCAATATTATAATTAGCAACCAACTACCACAAAACCTCCACCTTTAGACGTAGTTTTCATCCATAATTTTAAATCTATTTCTTCAAATCTGCTTTGATCTAGAATAGACACACTCCCCTTTTCTCTGTCTAGTTCATAGATGGTTACCCAGTGCCAACTTTCTAAGTTTGACAACTTACCATTGTGAAGATTTAAGAAAGCAACTGGTAAGTCTTTTTCTAGCATCTCTTCAATAAAATCAAATGCTTCTTCTATTCTAGTTTCACTTATTTGATTTTTTCCTGGTATCCTTAAAGATTTACATGAAAGTTCATATCCTCTGTCCTTTCCATAGCTTATTGCTCCTTTTTCAAATATCTCAAGCTTATTAACTCCCATTAAACCTGGAGTAACATATCTCCATACATCTTCCATAAGTTTTAAAAAACCTTCATAAGTTGTACCATCATATGTACATAATCCGTTATACTGCTCCTTTGTCTGAGATAGATACCACATAATATTAGAGCAAGCTGTGGGACCACAGCCTGCCATTTTCTGAAACCTTTTAGGGTACCAACTTTGATTAGGTCCATTATAAATGTGATTACCTTCTCTTATTTGAAATAATTCTGTTTTATTTAATTTAAATACATTCTGCTTCATAATTTTCATCTCATTTCTATGATTCATCTTTCATCTTATCTATACAACACATAATCCTGCATTTCTCGTACAAAACCAGCAGCTATCAAAGAATCAATAGCCTCTATCGGATACTCTTTTACCGTGATTCGTTTTAACTTAGGAAAGATACGATTTGTTTTAAAATCCTGGCTAAAATTACGTAAAACTTCTTGTAAATTGCTACTATCAAAAGTACGAAGCACCTTACCTTGTCTTTCAAAAACAGCCACCGGACTACCAGCTCTTAGTGCCACAGTAGTTCCAGACACATTGTGAAACGATCGATCCTTCATATGTGGTAGACTTTTTCCCCATGGCTGTGCTATATCTACTGCACATATCCATATCACCTGATCAAGGGGATGAACAAGTTCTGTCATTACCCCTTCAAAATCTTTCGCTCTGATAAATTGAATTCCTGACAATCCTTCAATAAAGTACCCTCTGCGTACCCTTCCTGTATATTCCCACACACGTAATGTCTCTAATGCCATACTCCACGAAACACCTTGTATTGTTTCACGGCAGACAATTATAACTTTGTCAAACAAGCGTTCCAACTGTTCTTCTACCGTGAGTTCTTTTAGAGGCCTTAAAACCTCCCACCTCCCAGCTGACATTGCCTTAACACGTGCATTTACCTTTTGCCTTACCGGAATATTCTTTTGCTTTTCCCTAGCATGCCACTGCCTTACTGGAACGAAACTATCTGCAGACACCATGCCTTTTTCCATTAGATTCAATAAGAAATCATATGGAGATACACCACTTAAAAGAGGCGAAAGCCTTTGCATAAAACTAGCTCCTCGCTTTAATAGCGCCTCGTAAATAATCTTCTCATTTCCTTCAAGCTCCTCTAATACATTGGAAAGCTCTAAATCTAAATCCCAATTGATGTCTTCATATAAATGAAAACTAACACCCTTATCGGAAGTTATGCACCAAAAAATGTCTCCCCTTGCTAATAATTCATCCAATAATTCAGGTCGATAACTAGATACCCTTGCTGGTAGCAAGACATCCTCCCAAACTTCTGGTGGAAATACTTGGTCACATAATACTTTCATCGCCTTTTCCAGTTGCTCTTTTGCTGGAGTCATACTACGTATACGGCTTGTTATCAATGCAGCATAACGTTCTGCAGGTAATGTTCTAATCTGGCTTCTAAGATTTTTTACTGTCTCTTTTCTGGCTCTATCATATAATTCTGCATGATAATATAGACCATCACTTTCTACTATACTTCCCTGGCTGCATAATGTTTCTAATACCTCCGATGCATCTCTCTCTGTAAATAAGTAGCGCTCTGCAATTGATTCTTGAGACTGCGCTTGACGATATCGCATAACACGGCGAACTATATTCATTCTAGCTGTTATATCCTTATCCTCTAACGCTGCGCGATACACATCGAAATGCTCCGCTGCAATCCACAAACCAGGCTCAATATATTTCGCTCGATCCTTTTTTATCAATGATTCAAACCAATCAATTGGAACAGCGACTTCGCCAGCTATAAGATCTCCTTCTATCATAAGAAGAGAATGTAATTGGTTTTCATCCTGCGGTAAACGTTTCCGTTCCATCTGTTGATTAAGTTGCTCTTTCTCAGGTGCTATTAATGTTCCTGCTTGTGCTAATTCTACTTGTTGTAATGCCTCCTCTGTGGCGCGATGAATGCTATGAGGAGTAGGGGCATAATCGTACATCATAGAGGCTTCTGTTTGTCTTCTTAATGGCAGCGACATTGGAGAAGGCGTATCCAGATACATCTCATGTACCTGAATCGTTCCCGAACGAATTCCATTCAAAACAAACTCCACTCCCTCTAGATCCCAATGGTCTTCTAAACACTCCCTTTTTGTTTCTCTGATAAGAGGGTGTTTCTCATCTTTTAATACGGAATCAAGCATTTGCGAACTACGTAATCGTTGAACCCAAAGTGGCTGACGTCTTGCATTTTTAACTCCCATCATCAATGCACGTGCTGCATTATGGCGAAATGTTATGTTAAACAATGAGGTAGAAGGCAGCAATGCTGTCAATATATACCTTGCCGTATCCGGATTAATTCTTTGTAACAATCCTTCTGGTAAAGAGCAGCCGTCATATGGAAATAATAAAAAACCATCATCATCATCGACAAAATTGATATTGGTATTAACAAGGCCTTTCGCAATAACACTTGTTAATAACGAAAGTGGAGCATTCACCTGTTTACCAAATACAGAGTGTACCATCATTTGACAGTTTCCTGTTTCATCAGAAAAATGTTCTATTAATATCGTTTTATCATCTGGCAGTACTTTCGTAGCCTCTATTTGGCGCTTCAAAAACTCTCCTGCGCCTTTCGTTGCGGCTTCATCAAGTCCTAGACCCTGTAATTCCTCATATAGTTCTCCCGCCTCATACGCTATAAAGAGCTTGTTAAATATCCTTCCAAATGCTATTCCAGTCTGTAAGCATCGACCTTTCATCTCACCTTTCCAAAAAGGTAAGCGAGCACCACTTATATTTGCCCCTGTTACAATTACCATGTCTTTTTGAATTCGTCTTATCTTCCACGCAAAGGTGCCAAGCAAGAATTTATCGCCGATCCTAGCTTCAAATACAAACTCCTCATCTAGTTCTCCTACTTTCACACCATCTTCTGTACGCAAGGTATACATCCCTTTATCAGGAATAGTACCTCCGGCTGATACAGCCAACATACGGCTATACGTATCACCTTCTACACGGTCATGAATACGATCATATAGAATTCTAGGTCTTACTGGTATCTCTTGCTCATGTTCATAGTCTCCCGCAAGCATACATAAAACATCTTTCACATCTTGCTTTGTGACCTCGGTAAATGGATATGCTCGTGATAGTATTCCCATTACTTCATCTAAATCGTAACCACCATTTACAGCCATCGAAACTAGGTGTTGCGCTAACACATCAAGACACAGTCTTGGAGGTTTGGAATACTCAATACCACCGTTTCTTACAACCTCAGCAGTTAATCCACAATAAAGACCTTCCGAAGCTTCACGTGGAAAGATATGCATGATACTTACTCGCCCTGGATTATGCCCTGCACGCCCTAGTCTTTGCAGGGTGCTTGATATAGATCTTGGTGTACCAATCTGAAATACCTGATCAATATCGCCAACATCAATACCAAGTTCCATCGATGAGGTAGCACATAAAAGTCGTAAACTTCCTTCTCTTAATGCCTGCTCTACTATAAAACGTTGTTCTTTTGACAGACTTCCATGATGCGTCCTAGCAAATCCATCACCAGCAATTTGGTTCACATAATACGCAAGCTTCTCTGCATATGCACGACCTTCAACAAAAGCTATTACACTACGTGTCCCAGTACAATGCTCATAAACAGTTCTTGCTACATCTTCCCATATGGTGTTTCTCAAATATTCATTCGTATTTAACTTAGGGCTTGTAATGATAAGTTTAACTTCCTTGTGCATCTTAGGTGAAACGATCGTCACGGGATCAGGGGAGAGGTATTCTGCAGCTTTTCTTAAAGGTTCAATCGTAGCAGAAAGTCCAATACGTTGTAATGGTTTATTACATAACTTGTCCAATCTGGCTAATGAAAGCATCAGATGAGCACCTCGTTTTGTATCGATTATTGCATGTAATTCATCAATTATAATTGCTTTGGCAGTGTGGAGAATTGATTGACCTGATTTGCTTGTAAGCATCAAATATAAAGATTCAGGGGTTGTAATTAATATATAAGGTGGCGTCTTTATCATACTACGTCTATCACTGGTGGAAGTATCCCCTGTACGAATTGCAACTGTTATATCATATGGCATACTCCTAGTACCAGGATTCATGCTTCTCTCTTCTTCAAGGATTCCATTAAGTGGGCGACGAAGATTTTCACGAATATCACCTGCAAGTGACTTAAGCGGTGATATATAAATCAATTGTAGTTCTTGTTTTAACGCACCCTTACGAGCCTGTGTCTTTAACTGATCAATAAACACTAAAAATGCAGATAAGGTTTTACCCGTACCAGTTGGTGCTGAAACTAATGTATGTTTGCCTAGAGCAATGGCAGGCCAAGCTTCTTCCTGTACTGCTGTAGGTGAACCTAAGTTTTTTGAAAACCATTGGTTTGTTACTATATCGAATAGATCGAGCGAGTTTGTAGGCAAGATGCTTCCTCCTATTTATATAAAACCTCTTTAAAGATGTACTTATAGATTATGTTACTACTTATATTATATCCCATTTTCTGCCTATAGTAAAAGAGAATCCTTGTTTATATTGCTTTCCGGCATCCCATCACATATAATATCACTGTAACTTATTAATACATCTCGGAGGAATTATATGACACTAAAGAAAAAATCACTATTAACAGCTTTACTTACGCTTACATTAATCTTGTTATTTACACCCACGGCTTCAGCTGAATCCATTAAGCTTAATAAAAGTAAGCTGCAATTAAACGTAGGGGACAGTACAACATTAAAAATTAATGGTACATCCAATAAGGTTACTTGGAAATCAAATAACAAATCGATTGCAACAGTATCCTCGTCTGGTAAAGTAACTGCAAAAAAAGCCGGAAAAGCAGTTATTACGGCAACTGTGAATAAAAAATCATATGCATGCAATATTACTGTGAGTAAATCACAATCAACGAAAAAATCAACATACTATATCGGTACGAATGACACTATGCAACTCAAAGCACCTAGTTTAACTGGAAAAATCACTTGGACTTCCAATAATCCGGATGTAGTTACTGTATCCAAGACAGGTGTAATCTCCTCTCCTTTAGGTGGTTCCGCTATAGGTTCTGCTATCGTAACTGCTAGATCAAAAACCGGTAAGCACTCTTTCTATATCTATGTAGACGGGTCTTATCTACGCAAAACAGAAATACTTCTTTTTGAAAAAAACACCGCAAGAATTAATATAGAACATAGTTTACTCCATGATAAATACACACTAAAAGTAGGAGATTCCTCCATAGCCAAAAGTGAGCTCATAACATATACAAAAGATTTCTGTTTCGAAGTGACTGGTGTTAAACCAGGAACTACAACAATAACCGTAGTTGGAGACGGAAAAAGAACATATAAATTAAAAGTTACTGTAGTGAAAAAAAATAAAGAAGTGCAAAAAAAAGCAAAAAAAGTAGTGAATCTACTAGAAAAAAATTATGAAATGGTTCCAAATGAGACTAGCCAAACTAAACATTATATCTTAAATCCTGAAGCTGCAAGCTGGGAGCAAGCAAGTATTACAGTGACAAAAGATAACGAATACGTAGGTTTTTTACTTCCACAGTCCGGTACTGGCACTGAATCATGGCTTTCTATTGTTAAAGAGGTTATCAAAATTATGGCACCAAAACACGCAACCTCCCTCTATAATGATCTTATCTCAGATCCATTCATATCGAGTTCAAAAGTTATAGAAGGAATGAATGTAACTACGTTGTCTCACACTAGCCGATATTTAGAATTCGAATCTGGAACTATCAGAGATTAATAAGAAATTTATGCTTTGTTACCTTTCAGATAAATAGTAAAAGGAAAGAGATTACTAAAATTTAGTAATCTCTTTCCTTTATATATAAGTACTTCATTAATATCTTTAAAAACTTATTTTCACAATGATTTATTTTGTATAGTTATCAAAATATCCTTGAACAAGTACAATAGGTGTACCTTTGTCACCACTTCCTGAAGTTAAGTCACATAAAGAACCAATTAAATCTGTCAATCGACGTGGAGTTGTTCCTTGAGACACCATTTGTCCTACTAAATCATTGTCTTTATTTCTAATATAATCAGAAATTGCATTTTTTAGTTCTTCACCACTTAAATCTGCAAAATCATTATCTGCCAAATATTTTAATTTAATTTCATTTGGTTGACCTTCTAGTCCTGCTGTATATGCTGGTGATACAACTGGATCTGCAAGCTCCCATATCTTTCCTATCGGATCTTTGAAAGCTCCATCCCCATATATCATAGCTTCTACATGCTTACCAGTTAATTCAAGAATTTTTTTCTGTATTCCGTCTACAACTGGTGCACAGTTACGTGGGAATAACTTAACAGAGTCTTCTGTTGATTTATTACTTCCAAGTAATCCATAATTTTCATTGTAACCACTGCCTTCAACAGAAGAAGTTAATATATTGTCTAGGCTATAAACAATATCTGCTCCTGCTGCTTTTAATAAACGTTTTGTACGAATACGGCTATGTATATCGCAACATAAAACATTTTTTGTGTATTGTAATATAGCGCGGCAATCATTAGCAAGTATAATTTCTACTTCACAATCTTCATTTTGAATTAATTCTTTATAATATTCGATATAATCAACACCAGTAAATGTATGCTTACGGTAACCGAATAATTCACGATATTGTTCTTCTGATAATACATCTACCCAAGGATTGATTCCTTTTTCATCTAGTAAATCAAGATCAACAAGATGATTTCCAACTTCATCAGATGGATAACTTAACATTAATACTATCTTTTTCGCTCCTCTTGCAATACCTTTAAGGCACATAGCAAAACGATTACGGCTTAAAATCGGGAAAATAACTCCAACTGTTCCATCACCATATTTTGATTTAATATCACTAGCGATATGGTCTACTGTTGCATAATTACCTTGTGCACGAGCAACTACTGCTTCTGTTACAGCAATAACATCTCTGTCATTCAACTCAAAATTTTCGCTTTTAGCTGCATCTAACACACTATTAACAACTATATCTACAATGTCATCTCCTTCACGTATAATAGGGGCACGAACACCTCTCGATATAGTTCCAATCATTCTTTCCATCTTATGTTCTCCTTTATGCATAATATTGCATGCATGATATTACATTTTTTGATATTACATTCACTAATATTATAACATTGATTTCACAATTAGTAAAACTAATACTTATTATGTCTAGCATAATCTGTACTTATGTCAATGTAATGTACTTTGAATCGGTTTCCCGTCTTCTCTTTAGTTATGCAATTTTTTTCATAATATATAATACACTATAATTAACTATTGTGCAATTTCCTAATTAAAAAAATTAAGTTACGCATTTGATTAAATAAATAGCTTTTAATAAAAACAATGTCCCATATAGGACGCAAAATCCTATATGGGACATACATATGTTTATTCGCTCTTACCTGACATTAAAGTCATTAATGTTTCCTGCGTAACGTTATCGTGTGATACCTCTCCAGTTATTTTACCTTCATACATAACTAATACTCTGTCACATAAGCCTATCGTCTCCTGCATTTCACTGGATACAACAACTACCCCGACACCGTTTTCTGCCAGAGAATCAATTATATCATAAATTTCATTTTTGGCACCTATGTCAATTCCCTGCGTTGGCTCATCTAAAAATAGAATTTGAGGATTATTCATAAGCCATCTTGCTATTACAGCCTTTTGCTGATTTCCACCAGATAAATGAGAAATTTTCTGTTCCAAAGAAGGAGTCTTTACTCTAAGTAGTTCTTTATAATTCAGTGCAACTTTTCCTTCTTTCTTCTTTTTAACAAAACCAAGGCCCCATAAAATTTTCTTCAAATACACTATTGTCATATTTTTACCAACATCAAACTGCATAAACAGACTTTGGGTTTTTCTTCCTTCTGGAACTAAACCCATTCCTTTTTTTATTGCATCCTTACAGCATTTCATGGCAACCTCTTTGCCGTTAACCTCTATTTTCCCTGAGATTCTTTTATCAGCACCAAAAACAGCTTGTAAAACCTCACTTCTTCCCGCACCAACCAAGCCGGTGATTCCAAGTACTTCCCCTTTATAAAGTTTAAAACTGACATCTTCAACTTTATTTTTTACATGCAAACCAGTAACTTCTAATAAAACTTCTCTTCCCTGATAATCCTCCGTAGACAGGTAGTTTTTTCTTTCATAAGTTCCTGTATATTCACGTCCTACCATTTTGGAAATCATCGTCTCAATCTTAGTTTCCTTCGCTATCAAGGTATCAATGTACTTGCCATCCCTTAGTACTGTTATTCTATCACTGATTCTCATAATTTCATCAAGCTTATGGGAAATATATAACATCGTTATCCCCATATTCTTAAGCTTTCTCATAATTTCTAATAGAATATTGGCTTCTTTTGGTGTTAAAGCAGATGTTGGTTCATCTAATATTAAGAATTTTGCATTTAAAGAAAGAGCCTTTGCAATTTCAACTTGCTGCTGTTGGGATACATTAATATCCTTCACTAACGTATCTGGACTTATATTTTCCAGTCCCACCTCATGTAAAATCTTCTCTGTATCCTTAAATAACTTTTTATTGTCAATTAATCCGTTTTTTCTTCTCGGAAGTCTTCCTTGAAAAATATTCTCTGCAATATTGAGAGTATGTGCCAATGACAATTCCTGATGAATCATAGCGATGCCTTGATTCTGTGCATCTTTAGGGCAGTGAAAAACAACCTCTTCTCCCTGGAAATAAGTTTTCCCTGAGGTTTGTGCATATCCCCCGGAAAGAATATTCATCAATGTTGACTTGCCAGCTCCATTTTCCCCTACAACCGCATGCACTTCTCCTTCTCGAATGTCAAAGCTTACATCATCTAGTGCGGCAACTCCCGGAAATTTTTTTGTTATACCTTCAATTTTATACAACACAGAATTATTCATAAGCATCCTTATCCTCAATATACAAGTATAGCAAATCAGCTTCACTATACTTGTACACTCCACTATTCTTGATATTTCTTACATGTAACCTCTTACTTGACGATTCATTTATCTTGGGAAAAGTTCTGCAACATTATCCTTTGTCACAACGTCCATCTTAGTCCATATATTCCCTGTGTATTCAGTTTTTCCAGTGATTTGTTCATTGTAAGCAAAAATGACTGGATTCGCTCCTTGACCATGAGGGTCCTGACCAATTGTTGCTTTGATACCTCCATCGTAGATTTCATCAATAACTTCTTTCATATAGTCAAAGCATACGATACTGATTTGATCTTGTAAGCCTAATTCTTTTACTGCCTTAGCTGCACCAAGTTGACCCGCTGCAGTACAAAAAATACCTTTTAAGTCTGGATTTGCGGTAATAAAGTCTTTTGTTTGTGCATAAGCCTCATCATTTGAGTCATGACATTCCACTTCACCAACCACTTCAATTCCGTCATAACTGTCAAATACTTCAATACCACCCGTTCTTCTAAGTTCATGGGCATTTACACTAAATAAGCCTGTGATGATAGCCACTTTACCTTCTTCATCCATACTTTTTACTAATGCTTCTGCTGCAACTTTACCTGCTTCAAATAAATCCTGTCCGTGGAAAGCAGTACGTTTGGATTCGCCTGCTGTATCGGAATTAAATGTATAGACAGGAATACCTGCATCTACTGCTTTGTTAATAGCAGGAATAACAGCATCGGATACACCTACTGTAGTGATTGCATCATATTCTTTAACAATACAGTTATTAATGGTATCGGAGAATACTTGGCCATCAAAATCATCTACTGTGATGATATCAACTGTACAATTATATTTTTCCTGAGCCATAACTTTTTTAATATCCTTTAAACCAGTTTCAACATCAACCCAAAATGGATTGTTATTTACTGTTATTGCTGCGATACGAATGTTTTTATCCGTCTTGTTTTCTACGATATCATATCCTAAACCTTCTTCAATCTTTGTAATCGTTTCATCTGCTGGCTGTTCTAAAGTAACTCCGTCATTCCCTGCTGTTGGTGTAGTCTTTGGACCACATGATACTAAACCTAATATCATACTTAAAACCAAAATAATAGCTCCTAAACTTTTAAATGATTTCATATTACTTTCCCTCCACACTTGATTGTTATTTTTTACTTCTTAACTTATCAATAGTTACTGCTGCAATAATAACAATACCAATTACGATCGACTGCCAGAATGCTGAGATACCTAATAAAACAAAGGCATTTTTTAGAATTCCAATAATCGCAGCTCCAATCAATGACCCCCAGATTGTTCCTACACCTCCGCTAAGTGCAACACCACCAATTACTACTGCTGCAATTACATCCGTTTCATAACCGATTCCTAGAGAAGCATCTGAACTTGACAGATTACCTGCCACAATGATTCCACAGAGTGCACACAAAAAACCTGTGATTACATATACCAGACATTTCATATTACGTCCATTGATACCAGAGAGCGTAGCTGCGCGTTCATTATTACCTACCGCGTAGATATTACGACCCATTTGAGTCTTTTGAGCAAAAATACTACCAACTACAATTGTAATAAACATTATAATTACGGAAACTGGTACCCTTCCTATGTATCCACTACCAAGCCAGGTTAAAGGTGATTGAAAACTGATTGGCCTACCTTTTGTTAATAATAATGTTAATCCACTTAGTATCTTACCCATCGCAAGTGTTACAATAAATGCTTCCAGGCGAATTTTCGTAATGATTAATCCATTCACTAATCCAATCAATGCTCCAACACCTAATGTTAGTATCAGTACCAAATACCATGGAAGGTTCCATACTGAGCTGAAAAAAGCACATAGACAAGCAGTTAAACCTACTGTATAACCAACAGACAAATCGATTCCACCTGTAATGATTACTAATGCCATTCCTACTGAAACGATACCATATCTAGAAATCTGACTTAAGACATTAAATATGTTTTGTGACTTTAGAAAAAAAGGACTCGCGAGGCTCATAGCAACAATCAAAATAAGCAATGCTGTAAAAACACTAAACTCTGTCCTCGACGTGATTTTCTTCCATTTCTCAGTTTTCGTATCCACTTCTACTTCCTCCTTTCCTATTTGTTTTGGTTGAAGTCATCAATTGCCTTGAACATAGCTAACATATTTTCTGCGGTTGTTTGGCCTTGAATATTATGTACAGGATTAAATACAAATCCACCGTTTTTTGAAAATAACTGTAATCTCTCTGTTACTTCTTTGTATACCTCTTCTGGAGTACCAAATGGTAAAGTTTTCTGTGTATCAACACCACCACCCCAGAAGGTAAATTTATCTCCCCATTGCTCTTTTAACATTTTCCCATCCATCCCTGCAGCTGATAGCTGAACTGGATTCAGAATATCTACACCCATCTCGTAGAAATCCTGTAAAAATGTTGTAACAGCTCCACAGGTATGATAGAAAGTCTTCCAATTTGTATTTTCATGTACCCAATTATTTATCTTTGTGTAGTAAGGCTTGTAAAATTCTCTGAAATTATCTAGCGACATAAACGGTCCATTTTGCGTTCCAAAGTCAGTTCCAGAGATAATAATCGCCTGAATTTTGTCTCCACAGGCCTGTTTAAAAAGCTTTGCATTTTCTAATGCGATATCAGTCTGATAATCGTATATTTCGTGTATGTAATCTGGGCATATCATATGTGCCATCATAAAATCCGGAATATTACGAATTCCTTTTGGCTGCTTTACATTCGGACCTGGGACTAAAGCGAAATCACCTAATCCAGCAAGTGCACCGCCACCAATCATTCCATACCCTGTGTTATTATAGAAATAATTGCATCTGTCTTCGATGAAGCGAAGTTCTTTGTCCGTTAAAATACCAAAGTCATCCTTAAAATCTTCTTTTGCTCCTACCGTATCTTCATCGTATTCAATATTTCCTCTTGTAATATGATCGAAATAATGTCCATCCTTAGGCATTCTAGATGCTGGTGGGTAGTTCATGTCTCCTTGCGCATATAAATAGGTGATTCCCTCTTCATCTACTGTCGTATTAAAATCCTGTGGTACTTCTACTTCTAGATTTGTCTGAAGTTTAAAAGGTTTCCAACCAGTGTTTTCAAAGCCAAACATAGTCATATTATTTGTGATATCTACAACATCAATATGTAACGCTTGCCTTACATCCTCTTCTACCATCCCTAGTAATTGCAAAGGTTCATTTACTTTAATCTTTCTTTTTTCCAGACCTAGAGAATCTCTTAATTTGGCCAATGCATTCGCATTAATTCCAGTTATTGCAGTAGAACCTAAATCCACTACTACTTTATCTGGTTCTTCATGATTCAACGTCTGTATTAATCTTTCTCTTGATGTCATAAATCCTCCTTTCGTGCTCGTGCACGGTTAATCTATTTTAAAAGCTTTTCATTTACATAAAAAGCTCATAAAAACTTATAAACTATACTTCATTATGATTGAGTTTTCCGTATAGATTGTTTCTTCTTCTGGTTCCTTACCGGTCAGCAGATATTTTTTCAGTATATCTACTCCCATATATCCCTGTTTATACGGCTCTTGACACACCGTAGCAGAAATGACATCGTTTAATAAATTTTCTCGTACAATATCAGTTAAGTCATACGTTACAATGGTCAAAACTTTTTCTTTTCCTAATTCTCTAATGGCTTTTAATCCCCCTTCCACACCAGCTGCAGCAAAACAGACTGCTGTCATGTCAGGAAATTGTTCTAGCATCTCTTTGGTAAGTCTATAAGATATCTCATCATTATCATCATTTTCAATGACCTTTAATACTTTAATATTAGGAAAATCTTCTCGTAAAGTATCTATAATTCCAAAAAGACGTTTATCTTGTGCTAATACCCACCTTGTACCTGCGACAATACCAACTTTTTCTTCTTGCTTGTCACTAATTATTCCCAATAACCCAGCTCCAACCTTTCCACTTCGTATATAATCACAGCCTACGTAGGCTAATCGATTGGACTCCTCTACATCTGTATTTATTACAACGGATGGAATTCCTCGTTCCCTCAGTTCATTAATTTTAGCTTTAATTCGTCTGGAATTAATTGGCGTCATAACTATTCCTACTACATTCTCTTCTACTAATTCCTGAATTTTTTGTAACTGGATATCAACATCGTAGCCTTTCATAGTCTTCACGATACACTTAATCCCAAACACAGCTGCTTCTGAGATAGCAACTTCTACTCCCCTTATTATTTCTTTATAAAATGGATTCTCTTCTGAATTTAATAAAATACCGATTTTTTGTTCCGAATACTGTTTCTTTGCTAAAATACGAGCTGCCAGATCGGGCTGATACCCCAATTCTTCTGCTATTCCTAAAATACGCTCTGCTACTTCCTTGTTCACACCAGGCCTGTTATTCAATGCCCTGTCTACTGTACCTCTTGATACGCCAGCTACCTCGGCTATTTTCTTTATGCTAACTTTCATAGTGCGCTTTCCTCCGTGCTCGTACACAAGCTATTTATTAATACTATAATTCATATCTCCTCATTGTGCAATTAGTAAAAATATAAGATTTTTATATGCATATATCGTTACTTTTTACCAAAAATTGGTTTTACCACTAATTCATTCCGTGTAGGCTTTGAAAAATAGATGGGAGCAATGCTCCCATCCACTACCATAAGCGCCTAATAACCTACCCGTTTCGACTATAGTAGATTCTTGAAATCTAGAATAAGTACTTTTATCCTGTAATAATTACCTTAAAGGTGTTTCAACAATACCCTTACCAACGGCGGATAAGCAATCGCATTGATAAGGGTATCTTCCTATAGTTTCATTCAATTTTCTGTCTGTGTTTCTTGTGTTTCTTGTTCGCTTGTTTTTTCTTCAGATGATTGCTCGCCAGAAGAATTTTCTGACTGGTTTCCATTTGCATCAATATAAATCCAATTGATAGTATACTCTTTTCCAACTGCATTACCAATATTAGTTACGTAATCTTCCAATAGAGTTTGCGCTCTTTGTTGGGCTTCTGCTAAAAGTGCCTTATCGTTTGAAGCAGTTTCCTCTAACTGTCTTTGTGCCTCTTTAAAAGCAAGGATCTCATCTTCTGCTTTTATATCTGCCGAATCCTTATCCACAATATAAGAATCTTCTGTAAGTGAAGATGAATCCACCTTACAGCCTTGTACCTCCGCCTCGGGAAGTGTTATGGTTATCTGTGAATCATTCACTTCTATACTTACTAATGACACATCAATTCCCACTTTTACCACGCCACTATATTCTATCCAAAAGTGTTTATCTTTCTTCCACCATAAGATACCTTTAGCATCTTCTTCTGTATATTTGGCTACATTGTGATAGTAACACTCCATTACGGCTAATTCACAAATAGATTTCATTTGGGATATCTGTGGCTCTATATTGTTTTCTTCCTTTGCAGTGCTACAAGCCGTACACATAATCGTTAAAATACATGTCATGAAAAGGATTATAATTTTTTTCATATCAATCCCCCCCTATTCTATTACTAGCATATAATCTGCATCTAACTGCTCAATAATTGGGCGCGTTAAAGCAGTTAATATATTTTTTGCGTTTTGTGTTGCCAATTCAAAAATAGCTTTCTGTTGCTCGCTTTCTGTTCGTACATCAGCTTCACATGCCTTAAAAGCCTTTTGAGATGAAGTGGACACATTAGCCTTATCATTCAAAAATATATAATCTAGAGATGCAATATCTACATTGATATCAGTTATATATACTTCTGGAAGAGATATATTGATAGTCTTTTCCGTATCGTCTATGGCAATTGTTATTTTATCAAAATCAATTCCTGCATTGACCTTTGCTTCATAAGATACATAATAATCAATTTCACCTATTTTTTCTTCGTTCATCACTTGAGCTATTCCATTATAAACCGCAGTAAAGGTTGATAGTTCACTGACTTTGATAATCTTTTCTAATGTCAAAACCGTAATTACATCTTTCTTGTCGTCTTTATTTCCAATCACTTTCGGCACAATAACAAATCCTGCAATGGATATTAAGACGACACCTATAATTCCAATGGTTAATAGCTGTTTCTTTAGTATCTTCTTCATTTTCCTCTTCTCCTTTTTATTTCCCTCTACTTATCACAGATTCTCTGCACTCTTCCAACAATGCCACCTTCTAGCATTACCTTAATTCCTCGTGGATGATTCGCTGAATTAGTAAGAAGTCTCATTACCACACCTTCTGTTAATTTACCTGTTCTTTGGTCTTGCTTTTGCACTACCATAACTCTTGCACCTATTTTTATATTGCTTCTTACAGTTGTGTCCATTTCTATTGTCTCACTCTCTTATTTTTCTTTGTCATTGTTAGATCATAACTTTCTTCTATCATTCTTTTTATTTCTTTATCCGGAACAGTCCCATCTAAGATAATGGAATTCCAATGTTCTTTATTCAGATGCCATCCTGGCAAAACAGACTTATATGCACTTCTCCACACGTCCCGCCACTCTGGACTGCATTTCACATTAATCCAAATATTATCATCTTTCTCAAATATCCAGGCAAATACCTTCTTATTATCCTTGTGACGAATTACAATCATGTTAGGATCATGAAAGGGCATGTCCTTATATACTCCATCAAATTTCAAGCAAAATGCTACTGCCTCTTTTCGTTCTTTCATTTAGTCATTTTATTCCTTTCCAAGCTATCGTTACTAGTCATATTATATCGTATTTTCTTTCTATAGTAAAAGAGAAAACTAATATAAATAACTAAAACGTCGCACTTAAAGATTTCGATGAGTAGCTAACTGCTATTTAGTTTTTCTTAGAATATAGCAATTACCTACTTTAAATGAAGATTTTACGTACGAATTTTGAGTTAAATAAAGGTTTCTCTGATAAACTTAATACTTTCATTCTGAAATATCTACAAATAAAAACAGCTGGTATGGTGATAACTATGTTACCACACCATACCAGCTATACTTTTCATTTCTTGTTACATCATTTCATCTCTAATTATATCATGGTCTCTAAGAACCTTCTCTATTACAGTTCCTTTAATTTTCTTAAGCAATGGTTTTTTCAATGCATTAAGTGGTCCAGGAAGTTCGATTTCAAGTGGAGATTTACCATCCATCAACTTCACACTACTGTCTAGTAATTCTCTGATATCATATACACTTCCCCATACTTCAGGTACTCCTCGGTCTACACCAAGCAAACCATATACAGCTTCCATTGCAGTACGAACAGAGTACTCTGTTGTAAAAATTGTATCTCTTGGTGTTTCAGCAAACTGACCTAAGAATGCGAAGTTTACACAGCCATCTGGAATAACATCTGGTCTGTCACCTTTTGCTCTTGGCATAAAGAATGCTGTAATATATGGCATCATTGTAGGAACACAGAGTGCTTCGTTTTCAGCAAGATCATCAATTTCTTCAACTGGAACACCTAAATGGTATAACCATTCAGCTGTGATTTCCTTACCAGTACACTCTTTCATTGGTTTCTTAATATAATCACCAGGTACATCTGTAAATAAGCTATATACCCATACACATATTTCATCTTTACTCTGTTCTTTAAACTGTCCCTGTCTGTTGATTGTCCAGCTAAGAAGCCAGCTAGAATCTTGACAGCTTACGATACCACCAGTAACTACTCTACCGCTTCTTGGATCTCTCTTACAGATTCTTTCAATATAAGAAATGATCTTGTCGCTAGAAGTTGTGACCGTAGCAGATTCCCAATTAGTCTTCTCTATGTCAGAACAGAATTTCTCTGGATGTCCAAATGCTTTATCCTGTGCAGCAATCTTCTTCCATAAACTCCAACAACCACTTGTACGAACCTCTGCATTACCTACTGGTGCGTGATCTTGATCACCATAAATTGTTCCCTCTGTACAACTACCATTTGTTACGAATACAAGGTCGTTTTCTGTAAGAACAATTTCTTGTGGGTCTCCATTTACAGTACATTGAATTGATTTTGCAATCTTCTTATCTCCCACAAAATCAAATAATACATTCGTAACTTCTGTATTGAATTGGAACTCTACCCCTGCTGCCTCTAAATATTTCTGCATTGGAAGAATCAAAGATTCATACTGATTGTATTTTGTGAATTTTAATGCAGAGAAATCTGGTAATCCACCAATGTGATGGATAAATCTCTGGAAGTATAACTTCATTTCCAATGCACTGTGCCAGTTTTCAAATGCAAACATAGTTCTCCAATATAACCAGAATGTAGAATCAAATACTTCCTCGTCAAATACATCTTCAATTGTCTTATCATAAAGGTCTTCGTCCTTTGTGAAGAACAATTTCATGATCTCCATGCAACCCTTCTGACTTAAATTAAACTTACCATCAGTATGTGCATCTTCACCTCTGTTCTTAGTCGCACGGCAAAGAGAATAGTTTGGATCATGCTTATTCAACCAATAAAACTCATCAAGAACGGAAGCTCCTGGTTTTTCAAGTGATGGAATGCTGTGGAACAAATCCCATAAACATTCAAAATGGTTTTCCATCTCACGTCCGCCACGCATCACATAACCTCTCATCGGATCATTGATACCATCACAAGCACCACCCGCAATATCCATTGCTTCTAAGATATGGATATTCTCACCTTTCATTTGTCCATCTCTTACAAGGAAGCATGCTGCAGCCAATGCACCAAGTCCGCTACCTACGATGTAAGCAGATTTATCATCTACTCCCGCTGGTTTTTCTGGACGAGCAAATGCTTCATAGTTACCATTAGAATAATAGATTCCTTTACTATTCTTAGCATTCTTTCCTCTTTCTGTGTTGCGATACGATTCAAGCTCTTTGGCTCTTTTTTCTTTTATTTCTTTTTTTACTACTTTTTTTTGTTCATTGTTTTTGTTTTTTGCTATAACCACAGCTCCTGCTCCAGCTGCTAATAGAGAAGCTGCACCTAATTTCAATAATTTCTTACCCATATTATATTCCTCCTTATGATATCATTGTGTTAGTACCATCTACTAGTACTTTTATCATTCCACATATCGAAAGAATGATACCAAAATCTTGGATATGATTTTAGTATTGATTATTTATTTTTGCTTGTTATTATCATACAGGAGTTCTTCTTAGTTTCATATAATCAAAAAAAGAGCAGTGTCTAAAAACTAGACATTGCTCTATGATTGTCTAAATATTGAGTAATACATAATTGAAATCTCTGTTTGAATTCTATTAATATGCAATCAATCTTTAGCTTTGCGTTGATGCTTACTTATATTTAAAACACCCTTAATACTATTCTAAGGGGGTAGGGTCTGTTAAAAATTCACTAAGTTCTCTTCCTGCTAAGTTAAGGTAATTACTACTAATCTAGCCACGACAAAGACCGGTACCTCCCAATAAGAAAGCACCGATCTTTTATCTAACTCATAGAGTCAATCACATTTTTCAATTGTAATAATTCATCTTTTGTTAATGTCGTTCCTTTACTCATCTTCTCATGGTGCGGAGCCCAATCCCGAATATCGTACTTTGATTCTCCACCATTCCAACTAATCAGATTAACTTCTTTTCGGCTCCATCTAGACTTTCTGCAAATCTTCTTTCCACACACTTTTTAGCTGTTCCGTCTGTGTAAACATAATCTTGGATATGTTTCTCTGCTTTAAAAGCTTTACCAATATTTTGGAAATGTTTTTCTCTGTAAAGATGGTACTGTCGTCGTATCTACCTTCAATATGATCGTAAGTACTATGCTTTACAATTATAGTACACCCATAGATATCAAGAAGGCATTCTTTATTTGTCCCTATTACTACCTCTTTTTCTCAAAATCTTTAACTTTACGACCTTTCATTGTCATCTTCCAACAACCCGAAAGGTTACCATATCATCTAAAGCAATCTCTCCAATACCACATACATCGTCTCCACGTAATGAAATTTGAATATGATAGAAATATAAACATTTGTTCACATATTCCACCAATTGTTTCGATCGTCTTAAATAGCCATACTCTTTCAACAACGTTCTTAACTTCATTCTTACATAACTACGTTCTTCAAAGAAGAGAATTCGCAATCGTAAATTTTTAAAAAATATGTCAAGATTGATAAATGAATCGTCCAGACAATAAACTTTTTCACTCCCAATTGCCAGCAAATCTTTATTAACTATAGGAAATTCCGAACTCAATTTCATTTCATCTTCAATATAATTAAGCCAAAACTTCACATCCAAAATCAACTTTTTCTGATTAGTTCTATACTCTGTCAATAAATATTCCTTCTCTTCTTCCCATACATTTTTAATAAATTGTGATTCCTTTACTATACTCAATTGCCGATTACTAATTATAATAGCCAAATCCAACGAAGAATAAAGTAACTCTACCATTATTTATCTCCCTTTTCTCCATTACATTTCCTGCAAAGAATTTGAAGATTTTCTTCTTTACTTTTACCCCCTTGATTCATAGGTAATATATGATCCACTTGGAATAACACTCTGTTTGTATCACTAAAGTGACAACATGCGCACTGATATTCACCTTTATTGTTTTTCGATTTTTCAAACGCACCATCTCTAAGGGATTTTTCTCTTTCAGGATTAATCTTTCCTATTTCATACAATGTTAAATCTTCAAGCTTTTTTACTCCATACGTAATATTATCTTCATCTTCGTATATTCCAGGATTAGAAATTTTCATCAATTCAATATCTAACTGCTTAAGGAAATAAAGTTTTCGTCCAAAAAACAATCTCAACATATTGTCGTCTTCTGATTCCCAAACTTGATCAACAAACATTGTCTTTTTTTTCGGACTCATATCTTCATCCCATATTTGTTGTGCGATCTTAGAAACATCTAACTTACTTCTGTCTACTTCATCAAATGTATAAAATTTTGGCGCTTCCTCATACTGTGCATAATATTTTAATATTGATATAATATCTCTTTCTTCATAAGGTGGAATCATCTCTCCACAAAAATATGTGTTTCTGCATTGCTCTTCCATCTTTTTGATCAATTCGTATGACAAGTACTCTGCATCAGCTTCGTAATCTTCAAATAATATTGGCAAGGCAATCATCATTTGCTCATATGCCTCAACTGTACTATCATATACCATGACTTGATACGTCAGATCCATTCCATTTTCCTCAAGATAAGAAAATGCATACATTCCAATTGGAACTCTTTTAATAAATGGAACTTTTTCTAAGGATGTTGTGTCAATAGACTCATCTAGAATCTTAGCAAACTCCTCAATTTTTGATATTGCAATTGTGCGTAAATCTTGTTTTAATCTATCATATTCATTATCTGAAAATTCATTATTACCGCAGAATAAACTTTCAGGATTTACCCAAGCAATATTATCATTCCAATTATCAATGAACGATACAATATAAGCATCTGTAGTACCACCTGCTGCTTCACCACGAAGTGCCCTACCTACCATCTGAGTCATCAGAATAGATGAGACTGTTGGTCTTGCTAAAAAAACTGATCTTGTTTGAGGAATATCAATCCCTTCTGTCAAAATATTTACATTCACCAATACCTGTATAGATCCATCTTTATATGCCTGTATTTTTTTTGCATTTTCTTCTCTGCTAATACGTACACCTGTTATAGAATCTTTTACATCTGAGACAATATAATCCGCATTAACACCAGCAGCATTAAAAAGTGCACTAAGCTGAATAGCATGTATTATATTTACGGCAAAAACTATTGTTTGTCCATATTCATCTCTTTTTGAATTATAAGTTTCTACAATGAGTTTATTTCTTCCTGCACTTTCTGCCATCATCCCCGCAATATCCTCAGGAATAACGTCCAAATTCTGAATATTATCCCATGCATCAAGTCCTAATGAGGATCCATATTCTTCTTCAGTATAATAGCTTTCGAATATTGGTTTTGAAAGAATTCGTCGATTAATAAGCTCTTTTAATCCAATCTGATATGTAATCCCCGTTTCACCTTTTATAAAATGTCCAGTTTGATCAATTCCGTCCTGGTATACTTTGCCTAATAACCCCTGCTCCTCTTCTGCAGTACGAAATGGAGTTGCTGTTAACCCAATTAACTTTAAATTGGTAACTTTGTTTTTTATATAGTCAATTACTTTCCTATATGTTTTTGCTGTAGAATGATGGGCTTCGTCAATAACAAGATAAATCTCATTCTCATTTTCTAACCAATTATCCAGTCGTTCAAGATTTCTACCAATACTATCTTTACCAACAATTAAAATATTATCTTCAGGTGCTATATCGATAGTCCGATCATGATTTGAGGCACCAGATACAACTCTATAATTAAAACTTGAAACGTGAGGTAGCATCTCAGAAAAAGCATATTTCTGAAACGATTCCGCCGCTTGCTCTAATAACATTTGTCTATGGGCAATCCATAAAACTTTTTTCTTTTTGTCAATTGCATTCTTTAACAACCACAAAGTCGCTGTATATGTCTTTCCACCCCCCGTTGGTAGTACAACTAATGTACTGTATGAGTCCTCTTTATTAATAATATCCATGCACTGCATCGCCTTTTTCTGATGCTCATAAGGTACACGCCCATTCGATCCGACTTTTGCTTGGATCTTACCAAATGATTTAACTTGTATAAAATCTTCCAATGTTAATTCCTCCTCTTAAAGATATTAAAACTGCGCAATCTCCCCAATTCATTACACTTTATAGTATTTCTTAAGTTGTTCCATAAACAACTCTTCAAAATCATCAAATTCCATAGCATGTGAGATAACTACAGGATACATTTTATTTAATTCCAGTAGAATACGTCGTCCTACACGTTCATCTTTCCCAAGATCATCTCGATCTTTTATTTTCATTTTTAAAACTGCACTTAAATCATTCTTATCTACGATTCGTAGAATTTTCATTAGGAATTGATCATTCCTGAAAATTTCATATTTAATAATATAATTATATAAATCCAAATTATCTATTATAAGGTCAAAATATTTGTTTTGCTCTTCTTTATCTTGACAATTATCAGTAACATATTGTGCTGCTATAACACATTTGTATATATAGTTCTCCCAATCAAACTTCTTCAAAACAATATTACGAAACTTTCCAATATCCGATAAAATTTCCGGATATTCACGAATCAAATAATCTCTCTTATGAACACATAACATTGTATACCAAAAAACATCATTCATATAGTCATCTTGATGCATAGTGATATAATATTTAGTAATTACACTTAATGCTTCATGAAATTTTTGTTTTCGTTCTTGTTCATCTGCAATATTTAAATAAACAGGAAAATCAGGCGTTGACCCTACTATTATATAATCATCAGAAAAAAAATCTTCTCTTTCTCCTAAATTACCAGCAATGAATGCATGATAAAATTCCTCTGTTCTTATTACTTTACTGTCTAATAATCTAATTTCCATTCGTATATAACCCCTTTATTGCTGATACATGTTTTTCTATGATTTTATCAGTAATCTTATAAATTACTTCATCAACATTATCTAATGTAATCGTTTCAATCATTTTACTAATCATTAAGTTATATAGTTTAAAATCCAATCCATCTTCTGGTGGTTCTATTTCTCCAAGAATGACTTCCTCATCTTCCCCATATTTGAATATGAAACGATACAGTGCTTTTTGTAACCCCATATAAACATAATGATGATTTAATTGATTGCACTTTGGTGAATCAACAAACTGCAAATTCTCATTCTTATAATTAATAACAATCGTTTCAGAGCCTAGTACAATGTTAATGTCGGACTTTAATTCAGGATTCAATCTTCTTTCCACTAATTCAAGTGGCTTTTTATAACTTCCCTCAAAGATTGCAACATCAGAATATCCTAAAATAGAATACTTGGGAATGAAAAGTCTCTCTTTCACCTCACGATAAAACTTATCTAAATCATCATTATCTTTGAAACACATATCTTCTTTTGCCATTATCAGTAACTGAACTTTTGTTCTTTTAGATAGCGATATTCTCGTTTTACTAATTTCGATATATGATTGATTTACATCTAAGTTAAAAAATTTATTATCTTTCGATTGTACAACCAACATTAACTGCGCTTGTTGATTATTTATAACCTTCTTAATAAAACCCGAACCAATCTCATATTCAATATAGAACCGATAAGTATCATTATTTTCTTGAAGCCTTACTACTAACTCAAAATCGTTTACTTGATATGCGGTTGATGTATTACTGATAATAGGATAAGGAAAATTTGCATCTTTTCTATAAATCATCTTACACCTCCACAAAATAGACAAATTTTAATGCCTTGTTGAATCTGTCTTTTAGTTTTAAGTTTAATTGAATAATTCCTTTTTTTATATTTACACCCTCTATCTTATTGTTTCGAATGGTTAACTCTTGTCCAGCGGAAGGATCAATTGCATACTGATAATTTTCTTCAACCCGAAATTTATCTTTCATGACATCTCCCATGCCATCTACTACTGCAAGAGATAAATTACATTTATTTGTTTTACTTAATTCTGAGTTACCTGAAAAATCGAATCTAATTAACTCGTCACTACCAAGTATTACTCGTTCCACTTCACTTGGATGTGCACTGAATATTGCTTTTGTTTCTTCCCCACTACTCTCCTCATCCTTAACTCGAGTTTTTCGTGTTTTGCTAGATGTTGACGATTTTTTTTCACCTTCAGTTTTAGTAACATTAATCCCTTCTAATTTATCATCTTTTTTATTTTTTTTCTTTCCTCCAATTTGTACAATCTTTTTTTTCCCATTTATTACATGAACAGACGGCATTGATTTTTCTAAATCATTTTTAAATTGCATTTTCATATCATAAATAATATCTTCTGTATCCATCCAACCATCTGTTTTATTATGTAGACGGATACTTTCATCTATAATCTTTATTATCTCTTTAGAAAGATTGTTTATGAAACGCTTTGCATTCTTTTGAACTTCAGTGTCAGTAATATGTTCAAAAGATATTTTTGTATGAGATTCATTTTCTAAAGATTTCAGGAACATATCTTCTTCTGTTGTAACTGGTACTATTACTGCATTAAATGGTTTGGTTGCATTACCACTGACCTTAAAATCTTCAATTTTCATTCCTATAGTTCGTACAATTGCAACTCTACCTTTTGTAATTTCTTCATCATAATTGAAATATAGATGAAATTCATGTTTATCTTTCATATCTTTTACAACTAATGTCCTTGGCTCACAATTTAAATAAGTGTTGTAATACAATGGTGTAAAATTATCTTTAATTTGATTTTTTACTTGTTCATAGTATTCATCATTTTTAATATATTTAGCTAATTCGTTTTCTGATAATTCTTTTCCATTCACATTCACTTGTAATTTTCCTTTAAGGATCGCAATGAAAAAATTGTCACATATACATTGAATGATAGCTTTCTCATCATTTAATTGTTCTTTTAAAAAAGGAACTATAATTTTTAAACCCCTGGTAGATTTTTGGAATACTTTATGATAAGTATTTTTATAAGGTACAAAATCAAACTTTCCATTGACAAGTTCTCTTTGATCTGTAAAGTAACCAGAAGCACGATAATAATTATCATCATACTGATGTTCAATCAACTGAACTGTACCACCTAAGAGTTGATTTCCCTCATCGTCGCAACTTGCAAAATACATCATGTGCAAATCAGATGCTGCATTAGAAGCAATCTTTCCAACTCCGTAAGAACCACCACGTGATTTTTCTAATACTTCATCGCTATCTTCTGCATGATTTCCTTTATGATACGCATATACACTCCACGTATCTTTCTTCTCACCATTCATACTCTCAGTATACTTAAGACCTTTGGTATTGATATCCTCAAAAGAAATATAGTCTACTAGTTCCTCATTCATTTTACTTCTCATTGTATCAATTGTATTTCTTGTGTATGAATTTTTACCTTTTAATGATCCTATTCTATTTTTTATTTGATCAAGCCCCGGAATGTCTGATTTATGTATCTGACCGATCTCAATGTTTACGATAACCCTATTATCATTGGATAAACGTGCATCTAACGAATTTTGAATGTTTTCTTTTACCAATGCTGAAACTCCTAGCTTACTGAAGTTTTCTAGCACTTTATTAAATGTAAATTCCTCAATACAGTTAATCTCAGAAAATTTCCAACTGTTATTCATGAGTTTATTCTCCTATATCTTAATTATTAATCTATTGCATTTTTCTTTTAATTTATAAGAACTAACAATCACAGATCAATTTGGCTACTCATCAACTCCGCCTGCTTAATCACAGTATCCAAGGCACTTTGTGCTTGTTCTGGTGGATACTTCACTTGAGTACGCATATACACTCTAGCAGCTTCTTTCTTATCCCAATTGTAGTATCTTCCTTCACCATGTTCTTTAACTCAAACAATACCATTGGTATTCCATTGATAAATATAATAAGGTCTGGACGCTAGTTCTTTCTTTCAATCACTGTAAATTGATTAATCACTTTAAAGTCATTCTTATCAGTTTGATCAAAATCAACTAATTTCATCTGAAATGTCTTACTCTCTCCATCTTTTTTTGTATGGAATAGCTACCCCTTCTACGAGTTACTTGTGGAAAGTGGTATTTAACTCTTCTAATTTTACTAAACCTAGATTTTTAATTTGTTTATATGCTTCCTCTACAATCTCGTATGAATTCCTGGATTAATCCTAAACATTGCTTCATCAAAGTAATCTTTTAGAAGTACTTCATGATAATCACGTTCCATATCAAGACCATATACATATTCGTAACCTTTATCTAGCAAATCTTGAATTAAGACTTGTTCTAATATATTCTCATTAAATACCATACTTTCACTTCCCCATTTGTTTTATATGTTATTTATGTAATTCTGTATAATCCTTACACAAATATATTTGATAAGTACTTCTAGGAATCTCAAAACTTTCAAGCATTTTTATAATAATATTCCGTATATGATTTGCACTCATATTGGTTTCTACATAGATATCGCTAGAATCAATCTGACGAGGTTCTCTCAAATCTACCGAGTTTTTTGAGAAATACATTCTTTTTCTTCCATTGAATTTCTCATCTTGCGTGAATGTGGTAAATAACTTACTATCCTTTTTCCATAGAAGGCGACACGTTTCTAATAGCATCGTCTTCCATTTATCAGCCATATATTTATTTCCTTCAAATACAAAAGCAGCTGGTTTTTTATGTGTAAAGTTGGAGTATAAGTTATAAGCTATGGAATCATCAATTCTATATTGTTCATAATCAATTTTTACTGTTTGATCCTGCTCTACAATCTCATCCTCATTCTCTTCTTCCTCTTCTGGTGTCAGTTGAGATAATTGTTCTAAATATTCTTTCAATTTACCACTTAATCCTGATACTCCTTTGGATACCTCCATAAATTCATACGCACATTTGTAATCATCCTTTGCTAACATTTGAGCTATTCTACTATCGATAGCTACCTTCGAATTATCCACTGTCGTTACCAACAGATCCAATGCAGTACATATTTCCTCTGAATGTGCAGGTATTTCCTCTTTAAAAAACTTGATATAATCTAAAATATCCAAACAGTCTCCTCCATTCTCTATTTGTGAAATCAATATCTCTAATGTTTAACTTTGTGAATACGCTTAACGGGCCTTTTTTTATACAATCTTCTTCGAGTGACCAACTGAGGAAACTTGAAATGATGCGTCTAATATTATTCAAAGGTTCTTTACTATTGCTAATTTACCAGATATAAATGGTGTGGTATTCCTAATACAAATCCCAATTTAATTTACTAGATGCTTAGGTATGTCTGAAACAGCATTCTCTATTTTTGCTTTCTCAGTACTTCTAATTCTGTCTGCAAATTCTGTAATTTTATTTGTTAACCACATATATGCAGTTGTCCCCTCTGTATAATTTGCCTCTGCATACATATTAATTCTACCATCTATTCTTAGCTGCTCAACTTGCTTAAATGCATCACTATTCTGCTTTGGATATATTGCAAAAGTTGCACCACCATTCTTATTGACAACAGAAAAAGCTGGAACATCACTTGGTCCATCTGCTATGTAAATCATATTTTCAAAATGAACCCTTCTATTTGCTTCTGATATTTTAGTGTTGACCTGTACTCCTTCTCTTTGACGTACACCCTTATTAATTTCAAAAAGAGCCCTTGTCTTACTTGTATTATCAATGGTATATCCAATTTCACTAATGTATCTTTCTCCATTTTCATCTATATCTTCAATTAGCTCACAGCCCCATACCTCATTGACATAAGGCATCACTGAAGATCCTTTAATGACCTCCACCATGCCTGTACTAACTATGTAATGTTCTACCTTTATATCAAACTCATTATAAATCGAATTCTGCTCTATTAATTCCTTTGATTTTTTAAATATTTCCGGTATTCCATGATAAAAATTTAGTCTTTTTCCAAACCCTCTTAACTTTTCATTGTTTAAACCCTTGAATCTTCCATCTTTAGTCCACTTAATAAATTGGTTTAGATAGATAGTATCGGCATTAACTTTAACGCCTTGCTCTTCCAAATATTTCTTTGGTAATGCATTAACTTCTACCCAAAATTCTCTTGCATTAACACCATACTCATCAAAGATAGGATCTTGCATATACCCATCAACTAATGTTTTATCAAAATCCCATACAACCGCAATAATATTTGCCATATTATACCTCTCCCCATTCTTCTATTACTACCTTGAACTAAATTTGCTAGTTCTAAATCAATCCAATAAACCTATTGTAGTTTCAACACTATCTAATTTATCACATACATCTGATAAGGAATTCCATAATCCAGTACCTTTTATGTCATCTAGATTAGTATTAACCGCTTCAAGTTCACTAACAATTTCTGTCCCTACTTCATTCACTTTATCATAAACCTCTGAAATTGAATTCCATAATCCAGTACCTTTAATATCATCCAACTTTGTATTCATCTCTTTTAATTCTGATAGAATTGCATTCATTACATCAACTAATTCATCCATTTGTAATCCTCCTCAACTAAAAAACGCTTCTTTTAGCAAGTCTTCATACTTACCATTAAAAGAGTCTGAAACATACTCAGAAATATAAGACCTAATACTCATGCTTATATTCTCCCTTAATTTATCTACTGCCACCCATAACTTGTCCTAAAAACCAACATTTGTTGTCCCTACTGCCACTTTACATCCTCCAATTTTGTTCATTCTACATTTTAGCCCGTGATACTTATAATATTGCTAATATATAGTCCATTATTACTATTATTATACATTATTTACGTGAAATTAAAAGCAACAATTTACACTAAACACATTATTTGTTAATTGATATCTTATAATTTTCAATTATTTAATATGTTATTACTCAATTCTAACTTACCAATCAAGCCTTCTAAATTTCTATCAATATTCTTTACATCAACAAAGTACACTCTTACCTGTACATGATTCACACTCTCAAAGCTTATATCTTCCATCTCCTTAGCTTCCTGATTCTTAGAATTCTCACTACATTATATTCAGATGTTTTCCATTTTAAAAGTAGCCAATTATACAATCTAATATCATATTTTTTATACCTCTATGTTTCAATCTCATCACCCCTTATCTGTTTAATACAAGTGTTATATTTTAAATTTAAAAAGGTAACACTTGTTGTGTCACCTCTTTACAGAATTTCCATATGTCTTACATGTCTACATCTACACAACCTTCCCAGACTATCGTATAACAACTTATCCTAACGGTATTAAAGAAGCTTGAGACTGTTGATTTCTGGGAGGATTATCTAAAGTTTGAGGATGATAGATATGTAATATATAACGATTGTATCCATGAAAATCCAGCTTCCGGCCTTGGAGTTGACGATTATTCTTTTTCTTTTATATACCTACTACTATACATATATAAATCCTCTAGCTACTGAAAAAAACACCTATCTCTGTAAGTTGATGATCTGTGCGTGTTAGTATCTGTTGTTCGTGGTGTTATTGGTTGGTAGTTATTAGTCGTATAGGTAGTGCAACATGATTTAATAGCCCGCCTACCCTTCAAGGTCATAGTCTCATTAGCTATGATACTTGCTCTTATTTTTGTTATAATAAGTAGACCTTAATGGTTGGCGTCCCCAACACTGGATTTTCACATCCGTTTGTCAAAGAGTCAGCCATCTACTTATTATAAATATTCGATTTAGCAGGTTGAAAACATTGATTGTCTTTCGTGTCACGAGCAAAGATGAATAGTAATAAGATTAGATGGGAAAGCAATGTATACACATGATTAGTGTAGGTATTGATATTTCAAAAGATAAAAGTACTGTATGTATTTTAGCACCATATGGAGATCTTATCAAAAAACCATTTACAATGGCGCATACCAAAGAATCAATTAATGAACTATACTATTTATTAATTCTTTGCAGGAAGAAACTAAAATTGTAATGGAATCAACAGGAATCTATCATCTTCCAGTCTTAAAGCAACTACTTAGTCATAATCTTTTTGTTTCGCTTATTAACCCTTTAGTTATGAATAAGTATGCTAATACAAATATTAGACCAGGTAAGACAGATACTAAAGATTCTATTACAACTATGGAATTGATTACTTGTCTAAACTACAATCTTATGCTGAAAAGGACAGTCGCTATGAACAGTTAAGATTGCTTTCTAGGCAGTATAACCAATACATTAACATGCGTGTGAAGTGCAAATTGGTTCTATTAAATTTATTAGAGCAGACAGCTAGCAGTAAAATCCCTACTTTATCCCCTCAAGATCCATCGACCAAAATGTTAATCTTAGAGGCAATTCGTATGTATCGTGAAATCAATACATCTACAGATATGATTTTATCACAAATGAAAAATATTGCAAAAACATTAGTAGAATATGATATTTTGATATCAATGAAAGGAATTGGCGAAAAGTTAGCACCTAGGCTTATAGCTGAAGTCGGTGATATACGAAGATTTCATAGTGCAGGTGTATTAATTGCCTATGCTGGTATAGATGCACCAGCATATCAGCCAGGACAATTTTGTAGTTCTAATAGAAGAATCTCTAAAAGGGGCTCTAAGCCTTTAAGAAAAATCGGCTATGAAATAATGGCATCCTTTACAAGACAAAAAACCGATTGATAATGATGTTTATGTTTACATAAAGAAAAAAGAATCAGAGGGTAAAGCTAAAAAGGTAGCTAAAGTGGCTGGATTGAACAAATTTTTAAGAATATATTATGCAAAAGTACGTGATGCATATCTAGCTTAATATAAAGTTTAGGCATACTTTTTTAAAGGGAGTTTTTGGCTCTTTTAGTAGTATGCCTAAATTTATATAAATATTTTTTTTAATAAGGGCTTTACAATCCTTAGCAGGTTTGACAAAGAGCCCTAATTTAATACCGTAGAACCTTTTACAGGCACTGGTGGTCTCCCATCAGTGCCTGTTTTCATTAAATATTTTATCTTTTAGCTTCTTTTCATTTACATCTATCTAGTATTCATTAACGAAATGCAGTCTTGAATAACATCGTCCTTGATGAATGTGTCCAGTAATTCACTCCATCTTCTATTAGTTTACTTTTAAATACTTTGCTATTGGTACTCTTTGATCATTTACAATCAGATTTCCCTCTCTAAACGCAGAAAGCATTTGTATAGACGCCTGATCTAACACCCCCTTGTTCTTATCATCGAGAAATACATCAATATGATTCATAATACCTTCTGTCGTTAGTACTTCGAGATTATGTTGAAATTCCAGTTTATTTGATTCATTCATATCATCTGTAGCAATAATAGAATTGTTCAACATTCTTATACAAGCAGCCAATGTAACTGCGCTCGATTTCATTGTATTAATAATGTACTGAATCTCCTCCGAGGTTCTTTCTGTCTTATCCGGATATGAATCTTTGATTACTGGTTCCACCGTTTGTATGCTAGTCTTTTTAACATCTGTAATAGTCGTTTCTTTATTTATAGAAATAATCTGGGTAACCTTCTGTTCTTTTCCTGCTAAGCCATACTTTACCCTAGCCATAGCATTTTTTACATTCTTTGACCATTTCTTCGTCTTTTTCTTTGCTTGCGGAATTGCAGTTTGTTCCATCCATCTTTGAAAATAAATAACCCCAATCTCAATTACGTGTTGAACCGCCTCTACAGCGATTGGCGTTATTACATCTTCCACTACTATCTGTCCCATTGTTCGTGGTGGCGGTGTGATTTCAATGTATTCAGTTCTAACATACTCACTTTCATCAACTTCAATTAAGTCCACAGGACCAGTAAGGTCATTAGCATCATCTGAAAATTGAATGGCCGATTTTGATCCATCAGAATTCAGCTTTGTATTCACGTGGCTATCTGCTTTACGAACAATACGATAAACTTTATCCTCAATAATTCTTTTACTGTCTTTTTTTGTATCCGACATCAAAACCTCCAATATTGAAATTTATTTTACAGCTATTTGGATACCATCATACAATACGACAAACCATTTAGATCCATCTCCTTTATTTATGTATGTCTTCACTTAAAATACGCTACTTTCTACAAAACAGATTATATGCGCTCATTACAACTATTATATAGCACAATACCATTTTGATAAATACTTGTGCTTATTCTTTGTAATAGTCCAATAACTTCATTGTAAAGTGATAATGAAAAATCAGAACTATTAAATTCGTTCTCTGTAGCTAAACGAATATGTATCCTATTACGAAGATTTATTATATCATTTATTCGATTCATTTCTGAATCACTAAAATCAGTTATTTTTAATTCATTTATCTTCCTTAAAGCTTCATAGGAATTATTTCTTTGATTCTTAGAAAAATGTAAAATACAAGATTTAACGTTCTTACAATCTGATGGAGAGCAAATATTATTAGCACATTCAAAAATCAAAGCCTCAATAATCGAAACAAGATTAATTATTGCACTTTTAAAAAGCATAGTTTCTATGGACCCCCATACGTAAAAACGGTTAATTACATAGTTATAAAAGTCTGTTAATTGAAGCGAATATGATATATTTTTTATAGTAGATTGATCAGCTACAATCTCATTTAAATGATATTTTATTTTGAAAGATTCGTTTATTCTAATATAACCACTTGGAAACGATATCCTCTTCTCCTTCTCAACTGCATAATTACTGGTAGGAGGATTATACCCTTCTCCAATTATCAATTTCTCGTTTTCTTTCAGTAGTTCACTTATTTTATTGTTATTCTCGATCAAATGCAATTCTATTTCTTCTGAAATCATAGATATAGTTCCTCACTCATACAATTTTAGTAACTCCTCAAAACTAATAACTATTCCTGCCCTTCAAGCTCATCCTTGCGCATGTCATAAATTTTTCTCAACAACGCCTCTGTATCCTTTCCATAATGAAGTAGGTTATGGCAATTGCTACATAGTGCTATGATGTAAGCCTGTACGTCCAGGCTTACATCATAGTTATTTTGTTCTGACACTGGAACAAGATGATGAGGCTCAGTATAATTAGTTCCTTTTGTTTTTCTTATGAAACTTAGATGATCCTTATCAATCTCGCACCCATAATTTGCACGTTTTAATTCTTTTGACGTTGTTTTCTTATCTCGTGGGTAAGAATAACTCTCTCCATTCATTATCTCCACCTGTTCTTACTATCTTTCCTTGCTGCATCATATATCTTAATTTGCTATCAAAGATTCGACTGATTTGGATTATTAGGTGATACAATATTTGTGAGTTCACGTGCGGTCGTCGACCGGCCAAATATGATTAATAACATTGTTATTAACTCTGCTCTACTCATGTTCCAATTTGCCATCTAAACGTGTCCTCCTTAAAACTCTTCTTCAAAATGTCTGTGTATAAATTTTACCAAAATACTATCAAAAGTGCCATCAGAAATATCACCTGTTATCTTTTTCTTTCGTCCATCCGTATAGGTTTCTCCCATGCTTCAGGCTTCACAACAAGATTTTCACTAATCATAGGTAATAGATTGTTAATGTAGTTCTTTCATTTTTGAATATTTCGTTTTGTGTTTAACTCATATTGGTTAATTATACCACACTTTCCTGTCCAATAATACGACTCATATAGCATTTTCTTCCGACTTTCCTTCCGAATCGTATATATTCTCGTTGCGGCATGTTATTATTAATCTTCTCCCTTGGCACTAAATATTAATAGACGTCCCCTGAACAAATCATAACTTATGTTGCATATCAACTTCTTTAACTATTCTATTTCACTGATATATTCCAAGATAGCTCGTACACATAATATTATTTGATCATATTCTCATTGGGATTGAATATTTCTTTAAATACTTCCTTCCCTTCACTTTATCTAAATTCGCCATTACTTGTGGCAAATATGTCCGTTACGTTATCATCAAGTATCCACCGATAAAGTTTATGTTCCATTGGATCAACCTAATCTATTCCTCACCGAAGAAAAACCAATTCACATGAGTAGTCCTTATAGTTATTCTAATGCGGCTACTGAGCTTTTAGTGCTATCATATCACCATGCTTATGGACTACCAGTAACCATCAGCAGTTATTTCAACAACTACATACCATATCATTTCCCGTAAAAATTATGGGTACACTATTTACTAAAAACTCTGTACTAATTCGTCCTCATTTTCTTTTGATTATGGACTGCATATTTCTTTTGAAATTTCATTGTTCATACTAATTGTTGCTATTGGTTTCTTTAAAAACCATTATTAATTTTCTACAAAATCTACGTCATTTCAGATTATTTAAAAAGTCCAAGTCATCCTGCCATTTACTAATCGCGGCGCTATATTGTGATTGACCTCTTCTCAGCTTAATCATAAATATAATATGTCTACATATCTCACTTTTAGGAACTCTATAGTTTTCCATTATATTGGTCAGTATCTCATGACGCTCATGGCTAGATAAACCGATATTCTGTGCAACTGTGTAACCATGCTTCTTCAAAAAAGACTCCGTTTCCCATTGTTCAGTATTAAGCCCTGATGATTTATCAAACCTATCTCCATGTTGATCATTTTTGTTATGTAAGAAATCTGCTGAAACAACAAACACCCCTTGTGCTCGTAAGCATTTATACACAAGTCGTTTCTCAGTCTTATTACAACCAATCAAATCCAAAATCCGATCAACATATTGCTCCTTTAACAATACTTCCAATTTACTAGGATCTATAGGGTCCTTAAATGTAAAATGGTCTATTACTGCTTCTATACAATACTCTCTCAAGGATGGCTCTGTGACTACTGGTGCATAGTCGTCCGAAATAGTTATTTCATAGCTATATTCCTTAATAAACCTCATCAAACACTTCTTGTCATTATCTGTAATATGACCAAAAGTAGCATCAAAATCTTTTTTAGAAACTGTAAATGGTCCCAAGTTATTCTGTCCTTGAATGAGATGGCAATAATCATCAATAATGCTGTCTATTACGAACTCATCTAGTACTTCTTGAAACGACCCAAGTTGGCCTAATTTATCATAAGTTAATAGTTTAATATTTGCAGATTCTAATACATCATATACATACTGTCTCTCCTTAGAATCTGCTTCAAGTATATCCAGATATCTATCTACAAAATCTTCTTTATAAAGATATCTTCTACTTCTATTACAGCTGTTAACCAAAAACTCCACAAAACATCTTATTATCATTTCTCTTAAATTTGAATACTTCATATTATTCTTATCGATCCTTTGAAAGTTACGACAACTTATTGTATACATCGTATTGAGTCTTAATTCGCCATTATCACATGCTCTAAAAACATCATAAATTTCACTTTCATAAACCTGGGACTTTCTATTTAAAAAATCCCATAAATACTTATTAGGAATATAGTCAAATAACTCTTGCACAATTTGTTACCTTTCTTTATATTCAATTATCATTCTATATGCCTCACTTTCATTCTTAACTTTTAAACCACTTATCTGACTTGATTTATTTACAATTATTACAATTATCTATAATTCATAAAGCACTTATAATTCAGCACCCCCAACTCCCGTCAATAATTCATAGACCTTATCAAATTCACATATCAAAGAGCAATACGATACAATTATAGCATGGTTGGAGTAGAAAAAAGTGAACACGGGAAAGCCGGCAGCCTTAAGTTTTCTAAGCATATTATTAGCGTTAGCTTTAACTGAATATACTCCGACTTGTACACAGTAAGTCCTTTGATTCATGGCTTGTAGATTTTTTCTTTTCCTTTTTTTCACTTCTATATTTTTCTCGCAATAAGGCATACTCGATAAGTGTATACATCAAGTCTCTTGTATTCTGATCATCTAAATAAATTAGTTTATCTATCGCAATTTCTCCTAATTTCATATTGTCGCCTTGGAATTCTATCAATTCCGAATTTTCATTCATGTAATCTCGTACTTCTTTTGATGGAAGGCTGCTTATTCTTCCACTATGTAAAAAGCAAGCCTTTTTACTTTGAATTGAAACATAGGTATCAATATTGTACTCCAATATAGTACGACTCATTTTAAATTTATCAACAGCGACAGTCATTGATGAATAGCTCGTCCTCTTTGTATTGACCCTATCAAGTGGCACATTGTTTGTGGTTCCAAAGATAGATAAACTAATAATCTGACTATCTCCATTGCTTTCCTGGATTAAGAAAGAACGGAACATTCCAAAAAAATGTCCAGCACCAGCATTAGAATAATCTAAAAATCGTACACCTATATCTTCTACCAATTGAAAATTCTTAAACTTTGCTTTTGGAAGTCGATGCTCCTGATCCATCAACCCTTCATATAAATTAACGACAAATGGTCTATTCTTCGGTAAAGTATCTGCACCATATACCCAAGTATCTGATTCATAATCTTCTAGCAATTTCAAGTCATATAACTGTTCATATGTTAGGCGTTGCATTTTCGGTCGTTCTTTAACCACAACACCTTTTTTATCTACCATCTCTTGATATTTAAGTACTTTTTCTAGCTGTTTATATGTATTTTCAGCTTCGACATACTTGAAAATCTCAGCATCAATTCCATTTGTTACAATAAAATAATCAGCTGCAATTATATCACAGTAATTAACAGCCTGATCCACAACCTTATCAGAAAGAATAACATCAGATTTTTTGCATTCAATTACTAAAAGTGGCTGCATTGTAAATTCATCAATTGGCATATGAACTATAATATCAGCTCTTCCTGCTACTCCTTCGGCATAACGAGACATCGGGACTTCCAACAGCAAAAACTCTGGTGGTACTCCTAGTACCATTTCACAATATTTTGCAACACGTTGTCTTACCGTTTCTTCTGGTGTGATTTCTATAAGTCTTTTTCTATATGGATCTAGGTAACATTCCCTTTGGTTACGAAAATATGTCTCTGGTAACGGTATATCCTTAAGTTCACTTTCTATTCTCATTGTACACTTACCTCTTAAATTAAGTCTATTTATAAAGTTTCAACAATTCATCAAAATAATAATTATATTTGCTGCTTCTAATTCAGCCTTTCGTGTTTAATATAATTTTCTTAATAAATCCTCCGGATCCTTTCCATAATGAAGCTGGTTATGACAATTGCTACACAACGATGCGATATTGGCCTGTACATCCAGGTCCTTCTCATAGTTATCTTGTTCTGACATTGGACCCAAATAATGAAGCTCCGTATAATTTGTACCATTCGTTTTTCTTATGAAACTTGGATGTCCACAACCTTTGCACAGGTCCATACATATCTGGTAATAACTTTAACTTGATTGACTGTGTGCTATTTTACTTTTCAGTTTCTCAAGGCTAGTTCTGATATCCGTTACATCCACAAAGAACAGAGACACCTTTACACAACTTCCATTAGCTTCATTACTTTGAAAGGAAATATCTTCATGTCCAGACATTTCCTCTGTCTTTGGATAAAGGAGCCATATATCCGGTATATCGTACTTCTTTGAATAAGCAAACATCTGGTACATATCAACTTGAGATATTCCATATTTTTCTATTATCATCAACTACGCGTTTCCACTTGATGTCCATGATAATTTGATGCCCATCTTCACGAGTTACTACAATATCTGGACGTAAAGAAAAGATATTCCTATTATTCTCTTTAAATAAATAATATCCCCGGTCCTGTGTTGTTACATCCAACTTATTTTCCCGAACACCTGTCTTATGTTTTGTGCCACATAAGTTTCGTAAACCTTTTCCATTGGGAACAATAAAGCTCTTGAGTTTGTAGATATCTTTTGTAATTTTATTAGCGTAGATTTAATAAGTCGATTTTCGGCTCTATCTACTTGAAATTCATCATAAGAAACATAAAACTACTCTCTATGAATCATATTCTTTTTTATGTGTTCATTAAATAACAGCTTTCCCTTGTAAAATTTTAAATTATCATTAATCAGAATGTAAGCTGATTTCAATCCACGCTTTGTAAGTTCAATTACCTGCTGTATATACATACTAATAAAGATCTCATATAGGTTCATTCGATCTGTCTTTAAGTTTACAGAATTAAACACTTTTCCCGGAAAATCCTTCATGCTACGAAGCATTTTAAGAAAGACCTTGGTAGTACTTTCCATCCCATCATCATCTACAATAAAATCAATTTTAGGAATAACCTGTAACCTATGGCATATGCTTTTCTTTCTAATGCAGCAAAATAGTCACGTTTCCACTGTTTAACACGGACGTAAGGTGACTATATGATCTTCTCCTTTATCATACCCTTAAATATCATCACCTTCAAAAGAAGATGGAGAGATCGAAATTTTTCTAGAAGGAACATATCCTTATCGTTCTTTAAGTCTAAGTTAATGTTCCTTCCATCTGTAAACAGATATGGAAATCAGAAACCCATCCGACATTACAAACGCTCTATATTCGTCTCTAATCAAAACTTATGATATAATATTAACAACAAGTTTTATTACATTTGGGTCATCCATTTTCTTCCCATATTATCTCCTTACATACCCACAGGTATAAATGCATTTGTTTCTCATTAAATTATTCAACAATATGTAGGGCAATTTAATTCATCCGCCTAATCTATTTGTGTCATAAAACCGTTAGTAAATTTTAAGAATCGAGAAATCTATATTTCGTCTAATTTGTATTTATGTGGTGGATAACCACAGCACTGTATATACAAACCATAGGGTCCTAGCTTTGCTTCCAATGAGCGACCGCATCTGGGGCATAACTGCCCATATCCACCATGACGATAGAAATACTTTTGTACAAGATCCACATCAACCAGCTCCGTTTGTGAACATAATGGATACGCTGTGCAAGCAAGGAAAAATTTCCTATTTCTACTTTTTTGTACTTTCATTGGTTTGCCACACACCGTACATTTCTTGTTCGCCAATACATAAGATGAAAATGTTTCTGTGATGGGATTATCGTTTTCATCCAATGCAACAGAATTACTCTGATCAGTTGTTCTGCTCATTTCCATGAAACCATACAACGAAAGCGCTGTATGCTTCCCTACAAATCGGATAATCGGATAAAATATTGTCGGCAATGTTCTTCCTTCAGAAACAAACTTAGCATCAGAATCAGGCATTCCATACCATATAACCTTTTTATCAATCAGTACGATTGGATTGGTTACAAACGAATTCTCAATCGCAAACGCTTTTAGTGGTAATGGGAGAGCATTCTTTTTTTCAGCTCTAACGTACACTTTAACGCCTCTGCTCTTAGCTTCTTTTAACGCACAGGCTAACTTTTGAACAAACGAGGAATCCTTCATTTTGTTAGGTATATCTATCCGTATTTCCTGCCGAGCCTCCACGACATCCTTTACAAAATTGATATGTGCATTGTAACCATCATACAAAGTCATATCAGTTCCAGAGATCCCACTCTTCACTGCTACAAGGTCTTTTCCCTTTAAGCAACTCTTTTCACTACGGTGTTCTTCGAGCAGTTTTTCAAACATCAAGCCCTTAGAAATTTTCTTATTGTCCATGTAGCTTACATTTGCAACGCCTATAAACTTTCCTTTTGCCCTGGTTAATGCTACATTAAATAAACGGTTGGCATAATTATTTGCCATGGACGTTAATAACATACCAGGATACGGCATCCTATAACAGTCCACTGCATCATATACAATCAAGTCCTTTTCAGATCCCTGAAATTGATGTACTGTTGCACATGAAATAGGATACAGATTCGGATTTTGTTCTGCTATATCTCGTGACATTGCATGCAGCAAACGAGATTGTGCATGATACGGCGTTATAATTCCAACTTCATGATTTTGGGTAGCTTGAAGTGCCAACGAAAAAGCTATAAAAGCACTTAATACATTGATTCTTGAATTATCTGCAGTCTTTGTACACACTGACATCATACCTGAAAGGTCTGCTAAACCAATAGCTTCTCCAGCCAGAGGAATGTTATCTCTTATAGCCCGCCTTTCCTCTTCTACTTTTTTCGCTGAACGAAGCAGTCCCCCATACATAGTTTTGCTGGAAAAAGACGCTATTTTAGGATGCATACGGTACTGTTCATCCAACATACATAGCCACTTGTGATTTTTTCCCAAGTCAACTGCTGTTGTAATACCACAGTATTGGAAAATATCTGTGTTTAATATGGAGGAACTATCACTTTGAACAATGGGAGGAAGCTGACGAAAATCTCCTATACAAACAAAATGATTTTTTGCAAGACTCGCAGAATAGATGATCTGCGGAATATAAGCCATACTTGCCTCATCAAAAATGACAACATCAAAGTAGCCATCAGAAATGAGCTTATCTACAACAGCCTTGGAAACAGTCGTAGCTACAAACTGTGCTTCACTTACAAGGCGTTTTTCTTCATTTGCAAGCTGAAATTTAATTTCTGTTAATCGCCTTCCAATTTCAACATATCTTTGAGACGTCCTGATAAGTTTTTTTCGTTCCTCAATTAACCTTTTTCGTTCATGCAGCAGCTCTGGATGTTGTTGAATTGTCAGATTGTAAGATGTCAGATATTCATGTTCCAAAAGATCTTTTCTCTTAGCATACCCATATCTCACCATAATTCCAGGTTTTAGATGTCTCGATAATTTGTGTACCCTCATAATTGCTCCATCAACGGACACATTACTATATGAGAGCATAAGCACACTATGTCCTCTTGCTATATGCTCTAATGCAATCAATGCTAGTGTTTGTGTTTTTCCAGTGCCTGGAGGCCCCCAAACAAAACTTATCGGCTGTGATAGAGACATCTGTACTGCCGCTGCTTGCCCAGTTGTTATTCTATTGTTATTATAATCTATACACTTATTACCATCACAAATTAACGAATGAACAATCTTTGACTTTCGCTTCGACATCTCGTCCAATCGCCCAATAAGGGAATCAATTAACCTCCATGGTTCCGCTGATAACTCTAACGATGTTACTTCATTTCCTAAACTTATTCCCGTCGATATAATAAGAGTAAAACCTTCACATTCAACAATAATTCCTACAATACTTGTTTTCCCTTGCCAAATGCTGATTTGTGTTCCTTCCGGAAAACTCAATTCATCTTCTGCCTCGAAAGTATAAATATATCTTCCGCCTTTTATCTCAACCAATTTTCCTTCAAAAACGCGCTGTCGTTTCCCGCCATTTGTCCGCAAGTAAGTGACCTCAGCTGTTAATGATCTACTATATTTTTCATAAAATTCAGTTTCTGAGGCAAACGAACCTATATAAATTTTTTTAGTGGATTTTTCATTTATTTGTTTTGTGAATACACGTGAAAAACTTGCATTATATTGTTGTTCTTTTTTAAGTTTTTCTTCTTGTTCATGTTCATTTAATATATTGTCTACAATTGCTTCTGCTCCCGGATCTAAAAGATGCAAATAAAGACCAAAGCAGGATGGATACGAAAACAATGTAGGCTTCATCTTGTTTTCAAATTTGACAGAAACATGTGTTCCATCTTGCGAAATGATAACACCCTCTCCAAATGTTCTATGACTTACTTTCTCTCCGACTAAATTCATGAAAAACTTTCTCCTCATAATCTCTTAAACTCTACTCCCTTAAAATCATAAAGATACTATTATTGATTCAATATTTCCAATTTCGTTTTCCGAAACATCTTCTAAAACTCATTAAAAATATTGTAAATAGTATTGAAATTGATAAAATCAGGGAATTTTCATTGTAAGCAGCTGTAATATTTTCAATTACCTCGTCGGTTACTTCTTGAAGTTTAGTGGAATCATTCCAAAGACTTTACAAACAATTCGATATAAGCGTTCGAAAACGGTGCTTCAGTTTTTTGTACCATGTTGTATACATCATTACCGCACCCAAATCCAAGATCAACTGTTGTTAATTCGCTGATGGGCATATAATTCTTTTCATTAATAAAAGTAAGTGAGATAAAAATAAATCTAATCTCCTCTATTTCCATAAGTTCCTTTTTCAATTCCTAAAAGGCATAGATTGAAAAAGAAGCGGCAGCAATGGATAACTTGCCACTTATATTCTATTTTTGTGCTTAGCATTGTTCATTTATTGATGGTATATGTACTAATATTGGCTATCTCCAATATATCTTTTTTCAGATCTTTGTCAATCAATAATATCCAAAGTCTTTTATAACTGATTACCATCATTTCAAAAGAAACCTTAAATCTTAACTGCTCATAATAATAATTATAACACTGAAGGGACTAAGTTCAAATAAAAATGGAGTAAAATTAATATTCCCATTTCAGAATTCGAAGACTAACAATAAATTATTCCTCATAAATCGACAGCTGGGCCAGGTTGTACACACCTTGTATTTTTGTTCTTCTTTGGGAACACCCCAATCCCCTTATTTCCTAAATAAAGTAAGTATTACATTAAAACCATTTCACAAAACACAGTGCTTCTTCTTACAATAATGATAAAATTTGTCGTTTTAGATAATCCTTTTTCATATAACAAATCGCCTTCAAAGTAGTTTTCAAAACAGATTAGTAAAAAACCTTGCTTCTTAGAAACAACGACATGAATCAACCGTTTCTCCACATCGCTTACTTTTTCATAACCTTCTATACAGTTCCTACAAAATCATAGTTAAAAACACCAAAAGAAACATTCATAATAAATATGTTTCCTCTAGCATTATTCTAACATCTCCTACTTCTTTTTAAAAAACTGCTTCACCTGAAAGCGTTACTCTACCTTTTGTTTTTGACATCGTTTGTCTCATCTTATCTTTACAATCTCTCAGTATTAAAACAGTATTACATTTTCCAGAACCACTGTTTTTACTGAACCGCTTTCCAGTTTCCTGGAATAACAAGAAAACTGTTTATAGGGATATGAATTCCAACGTTTCCCATAGCCTTCAAAAATCTCGAAACGAATTTTTGGTTTCATTAATTCTGCCTTTCTTTCTCTAATATTCCATAAAAGCATTATTTTCTTGAATCAGCCACTGCTTTATACATTGCAACTATATTTTCAGCTGGAACATCTGGCATAATATTATGTTCTTGATTAAATACAAATCCACCACCTGGTGCAAAAATATCTATCATTCTTCTTGAATAGTCATATACTTCTTCTGGTGTTGATCTATTTAAAATGGATCTTGTGTTACATCCGCCACCCCAGAAAGTAATATCTTTTCCAAATTCTCGTTTCAATGTAGCTGGGTCCATCTGATAAGCAGTTGTTTGAACTGGATTAATTACATCATAGCCCGCATCAATTAAATCGCCCATAATTGGATAAATAGATCCACATGAATGTAAAAATGTCTTCATATTACTATGTTTGTGTACATACTCGTTTAATTGTGTATGATAAGGTTTAAATAGTTTTTGATATTTTTCACGAGACATGAACATTCCTGTATCCATTCCCAAATCATCACCAAACCTTAAGATATCAACGATATCTCCGACAGAAGTGCAAACTTTTTCTAATGTTGTCAAATGCCTCTGCATTAACTGTTCTACTAAGGCTATTACATTATCTGGGTCAGCATAAGTATCCATTAAGAAGTTATCCATTCTACGTAAAAATGTCCCCCACTCAAATAAGTTACACCCACATGTAATCATGAGTGCTTTATCTGTACTTGCTCTTAATTTCAATACTCTCTGGCGTAAATCATTATAAAAATCTTTTTCTCCTGCATGATCCCATGGGCTATGTACTAATGCACTCCAAAGAACCTTGCCCATCTGGTGATCCAAATCCATAAAATCATCTGGATAATCTTCTAAATATGGGAAATATGTCTGATCAAAAAATGTTGCACCAACTGGCATTTTTGCAATTTGAGTACCTTCTTTATCAACTACAATATAATCACCATTATTAAGTCTTGTTGGTTTGAACCACTTTGGATACTGTCCAATAGAGCCATCTCCTAACTGGGTATCATACCAGTCACTATCTTTTTCATTATATACTCTCCCAATATCAATAACGTCCACACCAAATTGATTAATAATGTTTTCTTCTGGTATTACTACCTGTTGTACTACATCATAAATTCTAGTATGGCCTTCTTTAATACCTAAATTTTTTTTCAAATTATTATAAGCAATTGCCGAAATACCTGAACTTGGGGTTCCACCTAAGTCTAATGGAACATAATCTGGTTCTTTATGGTTAATTGCTGCCATTACACGTTCTCTTGAAGTCATATTTCCCTTCCATAATACCGCTTCGCGGCATCTCAATTAATTTGTTAAAGCATACTCTCATGCTTTTTGCCAGGTTGAAATGCATTTTTTTCAACCTTTGGAATGCATTTCTTTCAACCTTTTCCTACTCGTTATCTAAAAAACATCATTGCAATTTTCTCCACCTGACATTCATCCGTTCCAGGCAGTATTAGATAATTTCTTGCATAAACCTTATTCATTCAAACCCTCCTATAAAACTTTACTAGTTTCATTATATTTCATCGTCTGTAAAAACATATGGTTCTGTTTTATATTTCATGTTTTTCTATTAAGTCATTATATACCCATTGACACCTAACATAAAGTTATTATATACCGGAAAAGAAATTTTGAAAACAACAATACTGCCAATTAGTGGTATCGGGAAACTAAAAAGAAGAAATAGATGGTACATAAATAATCACCTGTAAAAATAATACTATACACTATTTTCTCTCTGTTTTAAATGCTATACTGTAAAAGGTGAATATAAATAGAAAACCTTTTTTATTATTTCAAATACTGCTTCAAGGAGGATTTTTATGAGTAGTTTTTCTTTTCAACCACAGGATGTACTAGAAAAAGTTGCATCCTGCTATGGTACATTTCAAGATTTTCCATCCCAAACACCAAACAAAGCTGTACCAGATGGACCGCTCTTTGGCAATGGGGATTTAGGTATTGTTGTGGGCGCAGACAAACAGTCCCTTCGCTTTTATCTTTCCAAAAATGATTTATGGTGTGCTACTGTAGAACAATACGGTGGTGGAGTCAAGTCCCTTGGTTTTTTAGAGATGCAACTCGACTCCCCCACAAAATCTTTCCTTTTACGCAGAACAGAGGATAGAACATGCAGAAGTTTTGATAACTTTACGATTTCAAGGCGGGGATAACAAACAGCAGATTTTGAAAATCCGCTCCTATGCACCCTATGAACAAAATATAATGGTAACAGAAATTGAGTGTCTAGAAGGAAACCCTTTTTTGCACTTTGACTTAGTTCCAACACCCGACCCAAAGGCAGATTTTTCTCACCGTATAGATGGTAAAAAGATTTTCATTTCAAAAAGCTACCAAACTTCTGACACTCTTTGGGAGACACATGTGAGTGCGGGCTGCCATGTGCTAGAATGGAACCAAACGGGTGGAAGATTAAAAAAGGGAGAATCTATTACGATTGTAACTTGTGTTGCTACCAATCATGATGACTCACAATATGCTCAGATCGTTGAGGATACACTTAATCTAGATTTTTTAGAAATACTTCCATTATATTGGAAAACACATACGGATTGGTGGGATTTTTTCTGGAAAACATCTGGGATTTCGTTGCCATCCCTACCAGAAGTAGAACGATTTTGGTATGGTTCTCACTACATATTGGCATGCTGCAGTAAAGAGGGAAAATTTCCACCTGGCATATTCGGCAATTGGGTTACTACAAAATCTCCAAATTGGTCAGGGGATTATCATCTAAATTATAACTATCAAGCCCCATGGTGGGGAGCATTTTCCTCCAACAAAATTTCTTTAACAGAGCCTTACGACCACCCACTGCTTGATTATATTCCTATAGCCAAAAAAAATGCATCCAAGCAATTAGGATGCAATGGAGTCTATGCCATGGTAGGCATTGGACCTAAAGGCTTAGAAACCAGCCAAGGTATACGAGCTGACGGCAGTCTAGATGCCAATTCAGCCTATTGGGGGCAAAAATCTAATGCGGCATATGCAGCTTTAAATATGTCAATGCGATTCTATAGCACTTATGATCCATTATACGCTCAAAACCTTGCCTATCCTTTCTTGCTTGAGACTGCTGCTTTCTGGGAGGATTATCTAAAGTTTGAAGATGATCGATATGTGATATATAACGATTGTATCCATGAAAATCCAGCTTCCGGCCTTGGAGTTTACGATTGGGTTGGAGAGGAACCATTGGATTTTGGCGATGACTTTAATCCAATTCTCACACTTGGTTTACTACGTGTTTTATTCCAAACTCTCCTTGATATAAGCGAGTATCTTGGAATAGGCAACGAGCATAGGGAAAAATGGCTGCACATTTTAACCCATTTAAGTGATTTCCCCACCCAAATAAGAAATGAAAAAAAGGTGTTTCGTTATACAGAAAAAGGGATGGACTGGTGTGATGGCAACAGTCTTGGAATACAGCACATTTTTCCTTGCGGCACAATTGGACTCTCTTCTGACACTACTTTATTAGAAATTGCCAAAGACACCTTAGAGATGATGGAACGTTGGCGAGATTACAATGCGTTCCCTACCTTTTACACAGCTGCCGCTCGCATTGGATATGACCCAGAAGTGATTTTGAAAAATATGCAGGTTGAGTTTAAAGCCCATGGGTTCAACAATTTTTTTATTTATTATGGTGGTGGTGGAATAGAGTGTTGTAGTACCGTACCTAGCTGTATCAATGAAATGTTGTTTCAAAGCCATGAAGGAATACTTCGCTTTTTCCCAGTCTGGAATCACGATCGCGATGCTGCATTTTGTAAGCTGCGAGGATATGGAGCCTTTCTTGTGTCAGCAACCCTACAAGATAGAAAAATTGCTCCCATTGAACTAATCAGTGAAAAGGGCAGGCCATGCCGAGTACTAAGTCCTTGGAAACAAGGGTTAGTAATTACTTTAGAAGGGAAGGAAATTCACTCTGAGGTAGAAAAACATAATGGCGAGTTAATCTATGTATTTGAGACTAAGTCAGATACCAAATATATACTTTCACCAAAATTATAAAAGATGAGGCGACAGCCAAAAGATTAAGAATTAATCTACTTCTTCAACTAATAACACTACTGTTGAGGCTAGAAATAGTTCGTGGTGTTATTGGTTGGTAGTTATTAGTAGTATAGGTAGTGTGACAATGATTTAATAGCCCGCCTACCCTTCAACAACCAAAAATACTTGTTTGTACTACGGAAGGGGAGCAGTCTTTCTTACTCAAGGTACCAAATCATTTTCCCTCACAAAACAAATATTCACAATAATACCCAATCCATTTTTTATCAAAAAAAGATAACACTTATCATGCTACTACTTTACCAAATTTCCATATACCATACATATCAACATCAACATATTCCTCCCACACGATGCTATAACAGCCTATTCTTCCTTGTTTAAAAAAATCTGGATCTAATAGTTTTTTACAATGATCACTGAATTGTAATAAATCATGACAATCATATTCTTTTCTAGTACCATCTTCAAAATCCGCGATCAATATGAGGTTATCTTTAAATTCAACATGAGTTATCTCTGGAAAATTAAAACCTTCTTCTTCTATTTCTATCATATCTCTTCACCTGCTTCATAGAGTTCATCACAGAGCATATCGATGTCTTCTGACCATTGAATGAAATTATATCGTAATCTTCCAGAGTTAAAGAAATCTTTATCAAGAAGTTCCGTATATTCTGGCCGTTGTGGTACATATGTTTTTACTACATCATATTTAAAAGTTTTCCCATCTTCAAATGTTCCTATGATATATGGATAATCCAATATCATCTTTTTCATATTTCTATGTTCCATATCATCTGTCTCCTTCTTAATCTTATTTTAATTATATCATATATTTTCACTTTTTTAATATATGATATAATCGAAATATTATTGGAGGTGATTGAAATGGCTATACATAAAGAGAACAAAGAAAGAATTTCGAAATCCCTTTTAAATATGAGTCATTGAAATCACTGAAAGAAAATGCAGAAAAGAATTGCAGAACTGTTAGTGGAAAAATTGAATATCCAATCACAAGATATCTTGAAGAAAATAAAGATTTAAAAAAAAGAGTAACTAAAATTAATTAGTTACTCTTTTTGTGTAAGTTCTTATTAAAATTTTGTGTGCCAATTTTTCTTATCTCATGTACCAATTTTTGTACCAATTTAAAAATAAAATACGCTGCTTTGCGATAATTTACGGCAATTTGTAAATCCCTTACCAATACTCATAGCCCTTGTAAGCACAGTACATTCAAGGCTTTTAGCACCAGTCATAATCTGTTTTCTGATAAACATAATAATTCAACCAGTTCGTATACAACGTATTCGAATGTCCTCTCCAAGAAAGGATTGGACGCTTACTTGGGTCATCATCTGGATAGTAATTCTTAGGCTTGTCTATCTCAATACCCTTTAGGATATCCCTCTTGTACTCGCTATCAAGAGTAACACGGTCATATTCTGGGTGTCCTGTAATGAATACATGTTTACCATCTTTTGATACTACACTGAATACACCTGCTTCTTCTGATTCTGCAATAACTTCGAGGTTTCCGTTTTTCTCAATATCTTCTTTGCTAACACCAGTATATCTTGAGTGTGGAACGTAGAAATAATCATCAAAGCCACGTACAAGTGGTACTTTTCGATTACATACTTGGTGTTTGAATACACCGAATAATTTTTCATTTAATATATGTTTTTGAATTCCATAGTGATAATATAAGCCTGCTTGAGCGCCCCAACATATGTGAAGTGTAGAGGTTACATGAGTCTTAGACCAGTCCATAATATCGGTAAGTTCATTCCAATAGATTACTTCTTCGAAATCTAACTGTTCAACTGGTGCACCTGTAATAATTAATCCATCAAAACGACGTTCTTTCACATCACCGAATGTTTGATAGAATTTATCTAGATGGCTTGCTGCTGTGTTCTTACTTACATACGTTTTAGTAGTTAAGAAAGTCACATCAACCTGTAATGGTGTATTGGATAAACTACGTAATAATTGTACTTCTGTATCTTCTTTTAATGGCATAAGATTGAGTATTGCAATCTGTAATGGTCTAATATCTTGAGATATTGCACGATTCTCATCCATCATGAATATATTCTCATCCTCTAAGATTCGCTTAGCAGGTAGGTTTTTTTGTACTTTGATAGGCATAATATACCCTCCTTCTGCAATTGCAGGTATAAAGATTCAAGTTAATAACTATGGTTTCCATCATTAAGTTCAAGAAATCATATCAATTTTTCTCACAGTCACAACCACAATTCTAACACGATTACCTTCTAAAATCAACACATGGAATATATTATCACATTCCTGCCATCGTCATAAATTCTACTTCTGTAATGATTGGAACATTCAATTCTTTCGCTTTTTTATTCTTTGAAGAGTTTGACATATTATCATTATTAATAAGATAATTAGTCTTAGAAGTAACCGAGCCAGTTACTTTACCACCTTTGGACTCAATCAATTCTTTCACTTCATTACGATTTGCAAAATGTTCTACCGAACCTGTAATAACAAAATTTTTATTTTCAAAAATCAAATCAGATTCATTGACAACTTCTTCTTCAAATGAAACTTCCTTCAATAAATCGTCCACGATTTTTTTATTTTCTTCTTTTCTAAAGAAATTAATGAATGTATCAGCAATAACACCACCAATGCCTTGGATTTCAACAAGACTATCTGCTGTTGCATTTCGAATTGCTTCTAAGTCATTCTTATAAGCCTTACAGATTAGTTTCGCGTTGGACAATCCTACATTCGGAATTCCCAAACTATAGATAAATTTGGCTAATGTAGTATGTCTCGCCTTATCAATAGAAGCAATTAGATTGGTGTACGATTTTTCTCCAAAACCTTCCATCTTTGTTATCACATCTTTATATTTTTCAACATGGAATAAATCTGCTAATTCTTTAATCATTCCCTGTGCAATTAACTTCTCGATGGTAGCCTCTGATAATCCTTCAATGTTCATCGCATCTCTTCCAACAAAATGTGTAAAGGATTTAATCTTCTTTGCCAAACATTCCGGATTGATACAGTATAATGCTTTTACTCCATTTTCTTGCTTTATCTGCGTTTGACCATGACAGACTGGGCATTCATCTGGAACTTCTACACTACCACTTCTCGTTAGATTCTCGGCGATTTGAGGAATAATCATATTCGCTTTATATACCTTAATTGTATCATCAATACCAAGTTCCAAGGATTCTACGATACTTACGTTATGAACACTTGCACGACTCACAGTAGTGCCTTCAAGTTCTACCGGCTCAAAGATTGCTACCGGATTAATCAAACCAGTACGTGATGCACTCCATTCAATACTCTTAAGCTTTGTTTCTTTCACTTCATCTTGCCATTTAAAAGCAATGGAATCACGAGGGAATTTTGCTGTCGTTCCTAAAGATTTACCATATGCAATATCATCTAATACTAATACAAGACCATCTGATGGGAAATCGTTTGTTGCTATTGTACCTGCAAACCATTTCACAGTTTCTGCTAATGACTCTGCCGATACTCTTTTTGCTTCAACCACATCAAAGCCTTGTGTTTCTAACCATTTCATTTGTTCTTCTCTTGAATTTTTAAAGTCTACATCTGGCGCGTTCACTAGAGTAAATGCAAAGAAATGCACATTTCTTTCGGCAGTAATCTTATTATTAAGTTGTCTTACACTACCGCTGCACAGATTTCTTGGGTTTTTATATTTTGAATCTACATCTTCGATTTCAGCATTCATCTTCTCAAAATCAGAATATTTGATTACCGCTTCTCCTCGAAGTACCAATGTTCCTTTATAATTGATTGCTAATGGAACATTCTTAAATACCTTTGCATTATTGGTAATAACTTCACCAATTTCGCCATTACCACGGGTTACTGCTTTCACTAGTTTTCCATCTTGGTAAGTCAATACGATTGTTAATCCATCTAGTTTCCACGAAAGCAGACCTTCCTGCGAACCTAACCACTCTCGTAATGTCTCAACTTCTTTCGTTTTATCTAATGACAACATTGGTGATTCATGTCGTTCTTTCGGTAATACGCTTAAGGCTTCAAAACCAACATTTTGCGTTGGACTGTTTGATAAAATGATGCCCGTCTCTTTTTCTAATTCTACTAACTCATCATATAGCTTATCATACTCAAAGTTAGTCATAATCTCACGATCTTCTTGGTAATAAGCTTTCCCCGCTTTATTCAGTAACTCAACTCGTTCCTTTATTTCTTGTAACTTGTCACTCATCGTTTTACCTTACCTTTCCTAATTTCATATTCGTAACTCAAACTTCACACATAAAAACTCCAATTACCTACTTATCGAAAGCTTCAAGTGCGAAGTTTAAGGTCGTAGGTCGACCTAAAACAAGCCAAGCTAAATGTTCTTGTTCTCTTTTAGCTTGGCACATTCTATATAAGCTTATATAAGTCTTTCAGTTCTTGTTCCGTAACTTTTCTCCAAGTACCAACTTTCAACTTTCCAAGCTTAATATTCATAATTCGAACTCTTTGTAATGTAACAACACGAAAGCCGAAATATTCACACATACGGCGTATCTGTCGATTTAATCCTTGTGTTAATATAATATTGAATGTAAACTTATTCACTTGTGTTACTTCACATTTTCTTGTTACTGTATCTAAGATTGGTACTCCTTCTCGCATTCCTTCAAGAAATTTTAGTGTAATCGGTTTATTCACCGTTACAATGTATTCTTTCTCATGAAAAGTACTCGCTTTTAGGATCTTATTCACAATACTGCCATCATTAGTTAATAAGATCAGACCTTCTGAATCCTTATCAAGTCGTCCTATAGGATACACTCTCTTCGGGTAATTCAAGAAATCTACTATATTATCTGGATCTTCTTTTTGCGCAGTGCAAGTTATGCCTCTTGGCTTATTCATTGCAAGAAGAATCAATTCGTTTTCCTTACTGATTACTTTGTTATCATATTTGACCACATCGTTCTCAAAAACCTTCGTACCCATAACGGCAACTTCACCGTTAACTTGAATACGACCTTCCTCTACCAAACGATCGGCTTGTCTTCTAGAGCAGATTCCGCAATCACTTAGATACTTATTGACGCGGACTCCCTCTTGAATATCTTTCTCTATAATTGGCTTTTTCTTCATTAACTGTACCCTATTTCATATTATTTCAACATAGCTTGGTTCTTAATTATTATCTGATGAATCTTTAGTACTATCTTTCTTGTCACTACTCTCTGAATCCTTCTTTGCTGTCTCCTTCTTAGTTGAGTCTTTATCACTTGATTCAGAATCTTTACTATCATCAGCTTTCTCATCACTACTTGATACATCTTCTGTAGTTGTTTCATTTGAACGTTCTGCTACGAATTTCTTTAAATCTTCATCTTTCGTAACGGCCTCGTCAAGTTTTGTGTTAACTGTATTAATGATATCAATTACAGCTTGGTTATTTGAAGTCTCTTCAATGAACTTTTGTGTTTCATCATCAATTGCGCCAAGATAGATATATGGATCTCCAGATTCGTCTAGTTTAATATATAGTCTTGTCATTCCTGGTGCTAAAGTATTCACATTCAAGATTTTTAAATCTTCATAAACATATACTACAAAAGAATCTTCTGTAGGCCCATTTAACGTATAACAAACAATATTTCTATAGTCTTCAATATATTCCGATTTTGCACGTAAATCATCTTCATCGATTATAGAAGAATCACTTACTAATGTACGGATTGTTTCATAATCACAAGCAACTTTTGCACTCATGTATTTCTTAACCAATTCATTAATTGCTGGGTATACGTCCATACGTAACTCACCATCACCTGGTTGTCCCACTAATTCAACTTTTGCAGTCTCGTCTACTCCTACTGACTCGCCTTCTATATCATCTGATCCATCATCAGCTAAAGATGCAACTACTGGTTCTGCTCCGTCATTTTTATCTTTAGGTTTGCTTAGAGATAATGTTACCATCCCGATTCCCATTGCGCTCATTGATATAATTAATATCATTTTTTTATATTTTAATTTCATAGAGTTTCTCCTTTAATCTGCTTAGTGCAGTCGACAATTATCAAGCTGTTCATTTTACTAAAATTTTCATAATTATATATAGTCTCTGCTTAATATATTAGCAAAATTGTCTATAAAAATCAACATAATAATTATTAATCTTTTAACATTCGTCCTACTTCTCTTAATATTTACTTAATACTTTTAATTTTTTTGTAATGTTTTTTTCTGGCTATCAACTTTACATTCTGATTATTATCAAGTATAATGTCTTTGGTATATATATTCTCATTATTTTGAATATCTTTTGCACTTGTAGCTCAGTTGGATAGAGCATAGGCCTCCGACGCCTAGGGTCGCAGGTTCGAATCCTGTTAGGTGCATATAATTGAAGCAGAATATGATTAAAAGGTACGATTGGTTATGCGCCATTCGTACCTTTTAATTTATCTGCTCTTTAATCAGATTGTTTTATGTAATACTTGTTATAACACATTGCATACTGCTTTTATCACACAGTAAGCTCTTTACGTAATCTGTCGTAATAGTATACACTAAAAGACAACACTTCCTCTTTTGCAACTTGTGTTTCATTCACTTCATTTACCATCTGGACTAATTGCGATTTATCAATTTTTTCTTGAAAAGGTACTAGAATGACTTCATGAATACTACTTGGTAGTATATAGACATTGGATTTAATTGAATTTGAGAATTTCTCGATTACTTCTGGGTATAACAAAGCACTTGCTCCGTTAATGCCATTTGAATTAGATAAAATATACATAGAACGTGGTGATTCGAATTGAAACGGGATTTCTTGTCCAAAATCCTCATCTACAATTTCTTCTGAATATGTCAAATACGGATCCTGCATCGGTTCTAACATATCTTGTAGAACTTCTTCCATCGTCCTAATACTTGACGGGAATAACCTTGGTGTGTTCACACCTGCTAATTGATATAGCTCCTTTACCGTAACGTCCCAACTCTCCATTAATTCTCTTGTTATAATGAATGAGCCAATCCCATCATCATTATTACGTACTAAACAATGAAAGGTTATTGCCAAATCAACAAATTGCATGAACGGTACGTCTAGTAACCGCTTTCGATTACTCTTACGATTAACCAATCGATAGATAATTTTGTCTTTCCACCTTTCTAAACTCATATCTTCCGTAGCCTCATCTAAGGTATTCTCCCTCATTGTTATTACTCGCAACTCCACAATTTCCTTACACATCTTAGGAATGGATTCTCCTTGTAGATAACGATCATAATAAGGGTTAAGATAGATGGTAGGAGATACTCTTTCTCCCTCTTTCATCAGTATAACTCCATTCAACTCTACATCATTATTCTTCATAATCGAATGAAATTGAACTTGATAATCCGATGTAACCATTTGCTCTATGCATGCTTGCATATGAGCCAAAAAATCTTCATATTGCATATGACCTCCTTAAATAATAAAATAATACTTACTGTTATATTTTACCATTTGATATCAATTTTTGCAATCACAATTCTTTATACTTCTCTCTGTATTTCTACCTGCTTGTGCAATTAACACCTGAGAAGGTAAATAATAGAACCACATGGCTACGGATGCGACTGCATATATCGTTTGATATACCCACGAAGAAGAAAAACTTAGATAACTTCCAGCATTAAAAAGAGCGACATTAATATCACACAATAAGAATAATGTCATACCTATTGCAAACAGTTTCCTCTCCTTACCTTCTTTACTACGAATCCATGAATAAACAACATTGCTTACTAAATGAACAAAATAATAGATAGACAGGATCAAAACAATATCAAATTCAATTGGAAAACCAATAAAAAGAACTAAAAAAATACCACCGATAATACATAGTTGTATTCCTTCTTTTATCAGATATTGCTTCACATTCTTACTACAGTAGAAACAATAAATGGTCTGTACAATACTAAAGCTTAACATACCTGCTGCAAAATAATTTGTAAGAAGCAAAAAGTAATCTGAAACTACAGTAAAAAAAAGACCTGCAACAATATATACAGATCTTTCTTTCTTCTTACCAAGTATAACATATAAGAAACACAAGATGATACTAACATATTTAATTATGGAACTAATCCCCGCATAACGATTACAGATATCTAGTATCATAAAAGCTATATAGTTTATAATTTGAAGGCTCCAAAATACACACTGTATCATCTTATTACTCCTTATACTTTATTTTATTATGCAACTATATTGATATACTTCTAACCATTACTAATATTTGTTACACTTCATTATTATATCTTCCCAACAATTCATTCGCCTCTGCTTTTGGTAAAGGCTTACTATATAAGAATCCTTGTACCATCTTACAATCCACACTTCTTAAGAAGTCCGCTTGTTCCTCGTATTCTACTCCTTCAGCAATTACATCCATGTCAAGATTTCTTGCTAAGTTAATAATACTAGAAACAATTTTTTGATCACTTTGATTTTCAATCAAACGATCTAAGAAACTCTTATCAATCTTTAGATTACTTACTGGCAACATACGTAAATAATTCATAGCTGAGTAACCTGTCCCAAAATCATCTAGAGAAAAACGTACGCCAAAAGCTTTTATCTGTTCAATTACATCCATTGAATATTCAATATTATCGAGCACAACTGTTTCTGTAATCTCTAACTCTAAATTAGCTGGGTTTATTCCTGTTGAATCAAGAGTTTCCTTAACCATTGCTACTAAGTCCGAATCAAAGAATTGTCTACCAGATAGATTTACTGCCATAGTAACATCTGAAAATCCTTTATCTTCCCAACGCTTTAATTGTTTGCAGGCTTCTTGCATTACCCATTTTCCAATAGGTACAATGAGTCCTGTCTGTTCTGCTATCGGAATAAATTCTTCTGGTCCTATAATTCCTTTTGTCGGATGATTCCATCTTACTAAAGCTTCGAACCCTGAAATTTTATTAGATTCTAGATTAATCTGGGCTTGATAGAACACTTCAAATTCATTATGATCTATAGCTTGTCTAAGCTCTGATTGCATCTCAATCTTATTCATTAATCGATTATTGATGCTCTCATTATAATAACAATATGTATTCTTACCATTTTCCTTAGCAGAATACATTGCCAAATCAACATTCTTAATTAAACTCTGGGTTGTTTTCCCATCTCTTGGAGCAAATGCTACTCCGATACTGATTGTTACAAAGAATTCTTTCAATGATAATACAAAAGGATAGGAAAAAACTTTCTGTATCTTTCGAATCTTTTCTTCATAGAAACCAATGTCTTCAATATTCTGTGACAATACGATAAATTCATCTCCGCCAAAACGTGCTAGATAATCATTCTCATCAACTCCTTGTTTCAAGCGATGCGTAACATCAATTAGCAATTCATCTCCATAAGAATGTCCAAGACTATCATTAATATTCTTAAAATTATCTAAATCGATATACATTACCGCAACAACTTCCTCTTTCCGAAGTGTATTCATAACATGGTCTAACTGTTCTGAAAAGGCCGTTCTATTCGGCAACTCTGTTAGGTAATCTGTATATGCTATCTTTCTATTATTCTCTTCACTACGTTTTAACTCTTCATACTTTGTAGATAATTCCTTCTGCTTTAAAGACGTTTCTTTATATGCACTCTCAAGTTTACTATAGCTTTCTTTCAGTCTAGCTTCTGCTAAACTAGCTTGATATTGCGCATCCGTACGTTTTTTAACCGCAATTATAAGCGCTATAATAACAAGTATTAATGCAACCAAAACTACAATCAATATATTCCACAATGTTTTATCAACTTCATAAATAGTGTTTCCACTACCTAGTATGCCCAACTCCATAGTCATGACATTTTACCTCCCCTGAATAATTCAGTACCAATTTACTAGATAATGACATCTTACTGATTATACCATAGTTTATAATCCTTTCCAACCTATTTTATCTGTCAGCATTTTAAAAACTGTAATTTCTATATATTCAATAATTTCCAACAACAATAATAGTGCAAATTTACTAGATAAGTTTTTTTTATAGCAATAAGTAACAAGTTGTGCTAAATGATAACAAGTCTGATATTATATATCTTTTGTTCTTCTTCTTAATATTTACAACCACTATATTATTCATTTTGCAATATACACAAAATATGTTATAATGATTATGTTGTGTAATTTGCACAAAATCTACAACATTTAATTCAGGAGTGATTATAATGCAAAACAATAAGAAAATAGCTTTATTTATCTCTCATATATTCGGAGAATATCAAAGAAATCTATGCACTGGCATCATTACAAAGGCGGCAGAATACGGATACCGTATAGACATATTTGTCTCAAATGATGGTGAAACCACAGCAGAACTTGAACAGGGTGAGAATAGTATACTTAAAATCCCTAATTTTTCAGCCTATCGTGGTGTAATATTGGCATCTGGTACATACCTTGATTTAGGATTAAGAGATCAGATTTTTAATACCATTAAAGAAAACTGCTCCTGCCCAGTTTTGAATATAAATCAGGAGGCTTCTGAATTTTATACCCTATCCATTGACAATATTCAACCTATGAAAGAATTGGTTTCACATCTAATAACTACCCACAAATACCAAAGGATTTCATTCTTAGCCAACAGACATGACGAATTATTCTCAAACCAAAGAATTAGATCCTATCAAGAGACTATGAACGAATATAATCTTCCATGGTCAGACAATACGATTGCATGGTGTAATCCAAATCTTGATTCAGTTGGCGAGGCTGTTACTTCACTTCTAAGTAATCCTGATGGACAGCCTGAGGTAATTGTATGTTACAATGACTCCATTGCTCTTATGGTTTCTAAAATCCTAACTGCTAAAGGTTACAAGGTTCCCAATGATATTGCCATAACTGGATATGATAATCTTGAATCAGCTAGGCACAATATCCCTCCAATCACCTCAGTAGAATTTCCTGTAAGGGATCTTGGCGAACTTGCTATGGATACACTAATTCGTATATATGCAGGAGAAAAACCAGAATTAAACATTACTGTATCGGCACATCCAGTAATTCTCTCCTCCTGTGGTTGTATTAATCCTTCTATACAACGTAATAATCATTATAACTTAAAACTTATTGATACAATTGCCAAACGTGAACGCGAGATGATTACAGATATCAACCTCTCCTCCTCTTTGCTAAACATTACCGATATAGATGATGGAATGGATGTATTAGCGAATTTCACGAATACCATTAAAGACCTTGAAGGTTTCTACATATGCCTCTATCAAGATTGGGATACCTTATCGGATTCCATTCTAGATATTACTGATGGCGATGATACTAATACCTTCTCCAGTGATTTAAAAATATTGAAGATGGGTATTAAGAATGGTAAAAGGATCCCTGAATGTAGTTTTAGTAAGGACATACTTCTACCATCTTCCATATACTGTAACAGCTCTATCGCATTTTTGTATATGCCCTTATATTTCAAAGACAAGAACTTTGGTTATATCGCTCTTTCATACAAAAACAATCATATTAAGCATCCATTCAGTTTTATGTTATGGTTACGTAACATTAATAACATGCTTCAAACTATTATCAGTAATTACGAGCGTACAGCATTAATTAATCGCCTCGAGACCCTATACCTAAAGGACGAGCTTACGCGCTTTTGGAATGCCAAAGGTTTCAAGAAACATTGTGACACTCTGATTGCCGAAAAGAACAGTTCGGGCAAGCCGATTATGGTAATCACCCTACATATAAATGGTTTGGATCAGATTCAATCACAATTTGGCATAGATGAAGTAAATCATTGTATCTTAATTGCTGCTAGAGCTATCAAAAGCAATCAAACGGACTCTCTCTTTTGCTCGCGCTTAGACAAGAATACTTTTCTTTTACTATTACAAGATACTTTAGAAGAAGATGCAATTGGGTTGATGAAGAAGATTGAGAAGTATATACAGAATTATCAGCTTTTACATAAGAAAGCTTATACATTGAATCTAAGTTATTTCTGCCAAACATATTCGTATGATAACCTATATACGCTGCAAGAGAAGTACGAACAGAATTAGTAACTGATTCGGGTATTAAAAAACAAGTCTTCTAAGCTGATTACCATACATGAACAACATGTTCAGTATGTGGAATCCAGCTAAGAAAACTTGTTTTTCTGTTCCCTTTTGAAATTATTTAGTTCCAAGTAACGTATTCTTTCGGTACTCCGTTGGTGAAACTCCGCATTGCCCTTTGAAAATCTTCATAAAATGCTTATCATTATCATATCCTACTGCATTGCTAATATCTGCAATTTTCATATCTGTTGTAGCTAATAATCGTTTAGCCTCATCCACACGGATCTGTTTTAAGTAATTAACAAAATTACAACCAGTATACTGTTTAAACACATAAGAAAACAAGGAATAATTCATTGAAATATAATTTGATACAACTGCCATGTTTAAATCCTTTTTATAATTATCCTTGATATATGCAAGAGCAGATTGTATCTTTTGTTTATTACGGTAATCATCAAATTGGGTTAATAATCGCCCATTCAAATCCCTTATCCAACTCTTAATATGAACTATATACTGAGATAAACTGCTATAAGACAACAGCTCTTCCTCTAATTCAGCCTCATCAATCTCCTTAAGAGCATTTCGATATGTCGCGTATGTCTTATGTCTAATAGCTGAAAATATCTCTTCTAAACTTGAATTAGAGCTCTTATTTAATTTGATTTGATAACAGATATGATCAAGTTGCTTTAGAGCCTCCTCACATTTATCCGTCCCAATCATCTGAACTATTTGCTCGATCTCCCGATCTAGATATATCGCACTGCCATCTTCATCTATTTTATCATAAATCACAAAATTATTATCTGATATAAACGCTTGCCTTCTAGCTTTCATAGCTTCTTCATAGGCTTCTTTGACCTGATCAAGTCCTTCGTGTACTTGACTACATCCCACGTAATACCCACGTAACTCTGATTTTAATATCTTATCTCTTTGCGAATTGTCCACAATAAATATACCTTGTCCATTCACATCTTGTAAGAAAGTAACCCCCTCTACGGATACGAACTCATCGTTATAATTAGTACAATATATAATATATTCTCCTTTAAAGAAACTTGACGAAAACTGTTCTAATATAAGTTCATACTCCTTTGCATTCCTATCGTCATTGATCATTAGTTGCTTCAATTGTTGATATCCGATATTTAGCATTGTATCTTTATTAATCTTTGCTTTTACTAACTCATCTTCTAACTTGGTAAGTATCTCTGCTAACTGTGTCCTTTCAATTGGCTTCAGAATGTAATCTCTCACACCATTACGTAGCAGTTCAACCGCATAAGAAAAGTCATCATATCCACTTACTACTACAATCAGCGGCACATGGTCACATGTTTGTATCTCTTTTACTAACGTAATCCCATCCATCTTTGGCATTCTAATATCTGTTATTACCACGTCAATCTCTTGGCTACGTACAATTTCTAATGCCTCAAATCCATTCTTGCACTCCATAACCATAGAAATTGGTACCCCGGAGCGTAATGCCATAGCTTTAATTCCCTGTCTAATTAGTTTTTCATCTTCAACTATTAATAAAGTGTTCATAAAACTCCACCCTCTCCTATTTGACAGCTAAACTTTTGAATCAAAAGGTATTCTCATAGAAACCTTAGTGTAACAACCATATCTAGAAGAAACTTGTAATCCATACTCTTTTCCAAAATGAATTTGAATTCGGTCTTGCACATTCTTCAGACCAATACCAGTACCAAGTCCTCCACTTGCCTCAATATCATCCTCAATCTTTTCGCGTAATTGTTTGACTTCTTCTTCCGTCATACCTTTTCCTTGGTCTGTTATTTCGATGATGAAATCCTGTATCAGAACAATCCCTTTTATGTAAATATTAGTATCCTCTGCAATGTCTTCAATCCCATGACTGATTGCATTCTCAACAATTGGTTGTAACGACATCTTAGGAATCTCCTGTTCCCATAATACTTCTGGGATATTAAGAGATAGATAAATTTCATAATCAAACCTTAGGTTCATTAATGCAATATAATTTTGTATGTATTCAATCTCTTGTCGTACTGTTACATTCTTTGCAAGGCCTTTCATACTATAACGCAACATAATTCCAAGTGAGGTTACCGCGTCTGCAATATCATACTTTTCTTCAATCTCCGCCATCATCTTGACAGACTCTAATACATTGTAGATAAAATGTGCGTTGATCTGATTTTGTAACGCCCGAATCTCGGAATTCTTGGCAAGGATTTCACGATCCAAATTATCTTTCATCAGCAATTTAATATTATTTAACATAATCCCGATTTGATTTGCTAGTTCGCCTAATTCATCAGTACCACAATCAGGAACCACTACATTAAGATTTCCGCCTTGTACTTCACTTAATGTATCAAAAAGCATATAAAAACGTTTTACCAAAGTCTTAACGACAAAATGAATAATAACAAATAATAGAACCATAATTCCTAGTATAATGAATAGATAAAAACCACTCGATCTAGTCAAATTACTACCAAACATATCTAGAGAAATCACCTCAATATAACTTCCACCAAGTTCGGGAATTGGCTTGGTAGTTATAATCATGTTCTCTCCTTGAATCTTAATCTTCTCACTAATCTCTTGATCCACACTAGACGCTACTGACATAATATCTTCCACCAAATTGTTCCATCGATTTCCTTCATCATGATTATAATATCGATTTCCTGCTTGATCAATAAAACAAGACCATTTTGATTCATTATTTTGAAAGAGTCCATGAAATACATCTTCCATCTCTACAGCTACTTCAACATAACCTAAATTCCCATACATATAACTGGGCATCTTAGTTGTAAGTGACATAACATGTTTCGTAGGATTTGATGCTAACTGAAACAAATCATCTGTATAATCAAATAACCAAGAATATTGTAGATTATCATCTATTAACATTTGTGTATTTTTCATTCTACTCTTACGATATATTATAGGAACCATCTCAAGCATAGTATCATTATCTACATACACATGAATCTGGTATAGATAAGGATTACTATTAACTAGTCGCTCCATACTAACAATATCTTCTCTACTAAAACTTATCATATCCTCAATAGAAATCTTTTCTCCGGAATGAACTCGTTCAAGATAATTGGTTAAGTTCCCATTGTTTAAAAAAACTTGTGTTGACATATTGCAAAGTTCTACAGTCTTTTGCACGTTCGCATAGACTTGATTAACAGATGATTTTGCCAAAAAGATTTTATCATTTTTCTCTTTTTCCTCTAGATTCCTGATGATAACGAGAAAAAGAACTAGAATAGGAATAAAGGCAAAACAGAACACTGTCAAAGAAATCTTATGCGTTATTTTCAGCTTATTTCTCAAACAAAATCTAATTTTCCTCATATTCCCACTCGCTTTCTGGCTAACTTATCTCCACCTTGTTCCTCTTAAGATAATTTGTGCCCTCATTATATATCTTCTTTAGCTATATTATATCATACCACAAGACAGTATCCAATTCCTTTTCGTCATTTTATAACAAAGATTGATACAGTGCTCTCAAGATTATGTGCATCATTACTTAATTGTACAGCAATTTGACTCAGATCCTTAGCCGAAACGATCTGACTTTCCATAGCATTACTAAGTTCGCCAGTTGCCGCAGAGGTTTCTTGCGTAGTTGCAGATATACTTTCAACCGCTATTAGTGTATCCTCTTTGTTTTTCTGTATCGAATCAATTCCCTTCATAATTACAGAAAGATTTGCTGTGAGCTGTTCTACATAACTTCCTATGCCCTGAAAAACAGATACAGTTTGATTTAAAGTATCACCTTGTCTATCAACTATTCCTTCAGCTTGCATAGCAGTATCAACGGTTTCCTTTGTTTGTTTTGATATTTCACAAATTATACCTTCAATTTCAGTTGCAGCATTCTTAGATTGCCCTGCAAGTTTACGAATCTCATCTGCTACGACTGAGAAACCTTTGCCCGCTTCTCCTGCTCTTGCCGCCTCAATAGAAGCATTTAACGATAACAAATTCGTAAGATCCGCCAACTCATTAATTGTTTGTAATATCTCGTTAATAGCGGTAGTTTTTGTATGTAAGACCTGAATATTCTGAATAACTTTCTTAGTTATAACAGCTGTATCATTCGCACATCTAGACAGATCATCAACTATAACAATTCCTTCATCTACTTGTCCTTTCGTACCTATTACAACTTGACTAATAGCATAAGCATTATCAGCTACCATCTCTATTTGTTCTGATAGATTTGTCATCTGATGGAAACAATTCATAACATCTTCTGCTTGTTGTCCTATGGCATATTCTATATCCGTTACATTCTTTGCAATATAGTTAGATTTTTCCAACATATCCTCTGCATTTCCTGTTACTGTAGTAGCATTATTAAGAACATTCTCACTAACATTAGTCATCTGAACAATTAGGTTTTTCATTCCTAAAGTCATATTCTTAATTCCTTTAGAAAGCGACTGGAATTCATCTTTTCTTTTCAGTGACACATTTACTGTAAGATCACCTTCTTCTAGATGTTTTAACCCGGTATTAATTTTAGCAATAGCATTACTAAAACCAGAAGCCAATATTGTTCCAATTATAATTGCAACGAAAGAAGCTATAATTACAACAATAACTGTAATTGAACGCATCTCATCCGCCTCTTTTGTAATTACTCCTTTTGGTATTAAAGCATAAACTGCCGCCTTTTGTTCTGGTAAATTAATACATTGATAAAGATATGTCTCCCCTTCAATATCCACATAAGTATGTACTTCATCTCTATCGCTTACTATATCAGCTATATCACTATCACTTGTATCTATTACTTCTTCAAACTGAAGAATCGGTTTTTCTATATAAAAAGATTGCTCCATCAATTTAAATTCCTCATTACCACTGCAGATTATCTCTTTTCCATCAGAGGTAATAAAACCGACGATGCTACCCTCCCCAAATTCCGCATTTTCCAAAGCGTTATATATGAACTCCTTTTTAATATCGATTGATATTATCCCCATCTTTTTATTATTTTTATTGTATAGATACTTGCTAAATACAATGCCATAGCCTTCACTGTCTTGTTGCATAATGGAGTCCATGTATGTATGATATCCACTCCACATACTTTTCTTTTCTGACTCTAGAAATTCTTTTCCTTCTTTCGAATCGCTAAATGTACTATATAAAGACTGTGGTGCAGTTCCTTTAGCTGAAACACTTGCGCCGTATTCACCAAATATCGTAATATTCTCTACAACATAATCTCCCAGTGTATTGGACTCAATGGAATTCTGTACCAATTTATAGGCCTGTAATTCTTCGACTGTATTCCCTTCATATTCCCCCGAATAATAATCCTTTACACTTTCATTTATATTAATTTGCGTCGCTTTTGCCATTGCGGCATTAAAACCTACTTGGTAATAATCTGCCATCATTCGTATCGTACTCAGACTAGAGGACTCAAAGTTATTAATTAATCCCTTCGAGGCTTTCTGATAGGTAACCATCCCAAGTAAAACGATACAAAGAACGGGTATAAAAAAGGCGGTAATTAATTTAACTCTTACACTGTTTAATTTATTACCAACCGCTTTATTAACTTTTCTATTTTTGTTAATTTTAACTTTCTTATCCTTTTCCCTAGACTTCTTCATAGACTCCTCCAAATCTGGTACTCTATATCTTAAGTATAAATTAGGGCTGCTACAAAACATAATCTATTTGCTACAGCCCTAAAATTAAGATATTAAGTTAATTACATTATACTAAAGTTAAACTAGTTAACTCCTAATTTTTCTTTTGCGTTATTCATCAATTCTGTCTGTTTTTCAATCATCTTATCAAGACCATAGCCTTCTCGCTTTTCAAGGAAAGAATTCCAGATCTTATCGAATTCTTCCTCAGATTTAGCTAATAATAACTGTGGTAATACAACACCCCATTCATTATCAATCTTAGATTTGATATCTGCTTCTTCAGAATCTACTTGTAATGTAATATCATATTGTGAAGTTGTCATAACATATGGGAATGTCCAACGTTCCATTTGTCCTAGTGGTTCTGGAGTAGGTTGAGCCCATTTTAACGACATTGCATTATCTTGGAACATCCAGTATGTTGAATCAGCACCATATTTTTGATCATAAGCATTACGGTCTGTATTACATAATTCTTTCACATCATCATACATCTTTTCTACACCGTTTTCATCATAATCCCAAGTTTCACCTTCAACACCTAACCAAGTCATATGTTGTCCATGCTCACTCATGAAATACGAGAATAATTGGATTGCACGGTCAGGATTCTTACAGTTTTTAGAAATCATATTTACACACCAACCGTTGATACCTGTACCTGGTAATGTATAATCATCACCCTTTGAATTCTTAGGTCCATCTACAGCAATATAGATACTATTAGGATCGTTTGCATATAAGATCTTTTCTTGATCTTGTAAATCTGTTCTTTGATATAACATACAGAAGTAACGTCCTTGAGCAATCTTTTCTTCCATCTGTGCTCTCTTATCTATAAAGATGTCATCTGCTAAATATCCTTCTTCGCCAAGTTCACGGAATGTCTTTAACCAACGAACTAATTCTGGATCTGTATAACGATCATAGTATTGTCCGTCTTTTTCATATGGTATTGCTAAGAAGTTACATAGATATTGATCAAATGAAACATTACCTGTTGTACCGAACTCATGAGCTCCGATTGGAATTAATGGTTGACCATTAACCTCTGGGAATTGCTCAGCTGCTGCCTTAACTGCTGCTTTGAATCCTTCCGGTGTAGTCATATCAGGACTTCCAATTGCTTCATAAATATCTTTCTTTACTAAGAATGTTTGGTTTGATGAGATGTTATCATACTTTTCATAATCTTGTGGAGAGAATGAAGAGTTTGGATATCCATAGATATGTCCATCTTCTTGTGTGAACCAGCCAACACGACCTTCATCAGCTACTTCAAACCAGTATGGATCATATTCGTTTGCCAATTCATCTAATGCATATACCATACCATCTTCAATCATTTGATTAACTTGGCCTTCATACCAACCTAAAGTTAAGATATCAGGCAATGTATCTGATGCGATTAAAGAGTTTAATTTCTCAGCTTCGTTACCAGCTGGTACGATAAATTCAATGTTGCATCCTGTTTCCTCAGTGATTTTCTTAGATACCAAGTTCTCTCCCCATGGAGTTGTAAACCATGAGAAATTAATATACCAAGTAAAATCAACTTTTTCGTCAGCATTTTGTTGCCAACCTGGAGTAACTTCACCCGATTGTGTTGTATCAGTTGTCTCTGTTTCATCTGTTGACTCTGTAGTGTCTTCTACAGATGATTGCGTTTCTTTTGAATTATTGTTCTTGTCTTTCTTAGCACTACAACCAACAACTGAAAACATCATCGTTGCTGCAAGTAACAATGCAATACCCTTTTTGAACTGCTTTTTCATAGCGTTTCCTCCCTTTAATACATTATAATTTATTCCTTAACTGCTCCTACCATCATACCTTTAACAAAATATTTTTGTAAGAATGGATAGACACAGCAGATAGGCAAAGTAGTGATAACCATTGCTGCTAGTTTTATTGATGTTGATGTTGTATCTGAAGTTTGAACCTGTACCGATATATTCCCAGCCATCTGTGAAGATTGTACTTGTGCAATTAATCTATATAAGAAGGTCTGAATTGGCTCTAAATCAGTACGATTAGTCATATACATCAAACCTCCAAAATAATCGTTCCATTGTCCTACACCAGCGAATAATGCAATTGTTGCAAATACGGGTTTTGATAATGGAATAATAATCTTACGGAAAATTGTTAAGTCGTTTGCTCCATCGATCTTCGCAGATTCTTCAAGTGCCGCTGGAATTTCTTTAAAGAAGTTAACAAATATTAATAAGTTAAAGAAATTGAAAGCTGCAGGTATTATGTAAACCAAGAAATTGTTTAGTAAGTGTAATTCTTTGAATAAGAGGAACGTAGGTATTAAACCACCTGAAAAGAACATAGTAACTGTTCCAATTGCCATATAATACTTTCTACCAATCAATCTAGCCTTTGATAATGGATAAGCTACCATCGCAGTAAACAAAACATTAAGTGTAGTACCAATTAGCGTCTTTGCTATGGTTACTTTAAATGCTTGCCCAACACTTCCATTTTTAAATACACTCTTATAATTCTCTAATGAGAATTTTCTAGGCCACCAATAGATTCCGCCCTGAAGTGCATCTGTTGCATCATTTAATGAATTCACGATTACATACCAAATTGGGTATAGACATACAAAGCAGATAAATAACATAAATATTACATTACAAGTATCAAATATTATGGTTCCACGGGAACGCTTAATTTTACTTTTAGTTTTCATCGAATCCCTCCTAGTATAATGATCTGCCCAAGCATTTTTTACTTGTTTTATTTGCAATGACAAGTAATAGCAGAGCAATTACCGATTTAAAGAGTCCGACTGCCGTTGCATAAGAATATTTACCCATGGTCATACCAACCTGATATACATATGTGTCAATAACCTGACTTCTTGATACGTTAATCTGATTCTTAAGAATTAATACTTGGTCAAAGTTTGAATTTAATAAACCTGAGACCTGTAAAATAAGCATTAATGCAATCGTACCTGTAATAGATGGTATTGTTATCTTAAAAATCTTCTGCAACTTAGTTGCACCATCTACGGTTGCGGCTTCATACATCTGCTGATCGACTCCTGCAATTGCTGCCAGATAAATAATTGCTGACCACCCCAGTTCCTTCCAACTATCTGATATCACTGCTATCCCCCAGAAGTATTTAGGATCACCCAGGAAAGAAATCGGTTCTTTTATTATATTTGCAGCTACTAAAAAGTCATTAATCACGCCTGTTTTTGATAACCATGTTACCAAGATTCCACCAAGTACTACCCATGAAAGGAAGTGTGGCAAATAAGAAATAGTTTGTGCTAGTTTTTTGAATTTTACATTTCTAATTTCATTTAACAATAATGCGAATATAATTGGTAATGGAAATCCAATAAATAATTTCAACAAACTGATACCTAATGTATTCTGCATGATATTAAGAAAATTATCGTCCATAAAGAATTCTTTAAAGTACTGTAATCCAACCCATGGAGCTTCTGCTATACTTCTCGTAATTTTAAACTTCTTAAAAGCAATTACTATACCTCCCATTGGAATGTAGTTGAAAATCAACATCCAAATTACTCCTAGTAATGCCATTCCCTGAAGATACTTTTGATTTGCTAATTGCTTAAAAAAACTAGCTTTGTCCTTATATTTAATTTTCTTCGGCTTTTTCGTTGTCACAGCTGTATCTGCCATGTTCATCCCTCCGTCCTTTTTATACCTTAATTATAACTGGTATTGGTTTCGTAGTTAATGACACTAATTTTAATTAGGTGTCATTTTTTTAGGATCTCAAACTTGGCACATAAAAAGCTTCATTAAGATTAGGTAATTGCTATATTCATAAGAAAAACTATCTGAACACGTCAGCACTTGATTGAGCAACGCGAGATCTTAGTACTGCTACGTGTGAAGCTAAGCGAAAGCGGGTTTTTCGTTGAATATAGCAGTTAGCTACTCCTAGGAATCTTCAAGTGCGAAGTTTGAGTCCGGAAGTTAAATTAGAACTTAACCGAATTCCATACTTTCTTTTGTATTGTAATTTTGTGTCCGTCTTTCAATTGTCCATAAACTTCTTGATCTGTTAAATCAACACCCTCATACATGTCTTGATAATATCTCGTTGCTAACGCGATCTTCTCTTGTATAAGAAGTATTTTATCCTGGGTTAATCCAGTGTTCTTCATATCTTCTTCTGGTATCGTGATAAGTATGTTCTCTGTTTTATCCTTACTGTCAGTAATTTCTTCATCTGTCAATTCATATCCTTCATGAATCGCTTGCTTATATAGAAGTTCATAACGAATGGCATTATCCATTGCTTCTTGCTTCATTACTTCTCCTATTGTCCTTCCATCTCCATAATCACGTTTCATATAATCCGTATCATTCACAAACGATGCGTATAACTGTCCTTGCATTCTGGATAACGTCACATGATATAAAACTTCATCTAGGTAGATTTGCTCTTTATCAATTGTTACTACCACTGTGCTTGTTGGATCATAGTTGACATCACGTTTTGTAAAGCAGGCTATGACAATTCCAAGAATCAATACTACAATAACTATACATATCCAAATAAACCTTTTTCTTTTCATCTTTCATCCCTACTCTTTCTATTATTCGGCATTTAGTACTCGCCCTTATGTAGTACTGGGGCGAGTACCAGACTACCTACCTATTCTTCTTCGATAAGTAATGTAACAATACTATGGGCTTTCACAGTCAGCTCAGTGCCTTTTCCATATTCTCTTAACACTACTGGGATATCATTATCTTGTTTGTTTAATAGAACAACAACTTTTTCTCCATCTGTATTCAAGAAAGCTGTTACCTCAATCTGTTCCGTATATTTAGTAACAGCAATTCTTCTAGCACCACCACGTATATACTTACTGAAATGACCTACATAGTAATAAGCAAGCCTTTTTTCATATGTGCCATTATTGCAATCACACATAATTGGAGCTGCACAAAAGTTATTTACATGATTTGGTCCACCTTTTTCATCTAGTACCAGATTCCAATCTATATATCCATTCATACCAGCATTAAGGTTTCCAAGAATATCATGTGCATACATCTCTGCCTTATATACATCATTAGAATCCATAAATCTGCTGTATTCTACACAACCTTCTGTGAATAGTAACTCCTTATCTGGATATTGTTCTCTCACAAGACTAACTGCTTCAAAATGATCTCCCGTATACCAGTGGAATCCAACTCCAGCAATGTACTGAGCTGCCTTTTCATCTTTCAAGATTTCTTTGGCACGTTCATACATAATCTCTTTATTATGATCCCAAATATAGATTTTAACATCACCGAGGCCTTGTTCTTTCATAATAGGTCCTAGGAAGTCACGAACGAATTCCATCTCTTCCTCAGCACTATAACGACAAGAATCCCATTCTTGTGTCGCCTCAGGTTCGTTCTGTACCGTAATCATAGTTACTGGAATACCATCTTCTAGACAATCCTTAATATATCTACAAATATACTCTGCCCATAACTGTCTATACTCGCTTTTTAATTTCCCTCCATGATTCATCTCACCATTAGTCTTCATAAAAGCCGGTGGGCTCCATGGGGATGCAAGAAATTCAATCTTCTTAGATGAAACTTGCTGTGCTAAGCGAATAAATGGCACGATATACAATTGGTCTCTTTCTCTAGTAAACGTATTAAGATCTGTATCCTCTGGATCTTCTACATAAGCATAATTTCCAAGAGAGAAATCGCAACTATTAATATGAGTTCTTCCTATTGTATAGCCAATTCCACTTTTACCAAAATACGCTTCCGCGATTTCTTTTTGCTTCTCTTCACTAAGTTTTGAAAGTGTATATCCTGCGGATTCTGTAAAGGCACCACCAAATCCACGAATCTTCTGATACATAATCTCTGGGTACAGATTCACAACATTCATGCTTCCAACTTCCGTTCCCTGTACCACCTCAGTTGTTTCTAAAAACTTTGAAGCATTATAGTTTGTTGTTATTGATGTAATCTTCATTTAGTTTATCCCTCCAATCAAATACTGAATTGATACTGCTTCACCGTTTCGGATTCGAATTGCTGAATCCCCTTTTATAATACCATCTTCATAAGTTGTATTAGTTCCATCTTCCCAAATAACCTCTGCTGAATGAACAATATAATTTCCTGGTATTACATCCATCTTATTCTCTACGCTATAGCATACCTTTGTCTTACTGAATAGCACGGCTTCTATTTTGCATTCTTCTGATAATAGATAGCTTGGAATAGCAGGTTTAAGTTCCATTATAAGTTCTCCATCACATGCTACGAACGGCGTCTCTCCAAACATCATAATCTGCCACATATTAAGGAATTCAGCTGTTGAACCACTAAGTCTTGCTACAAAACCTTTTCCATGAATCCCTTCATTAGGATTTGCACTACTAGCTATGAAAGATGAATTCTCTAACACGCTTCTACCATACATCTCATAATCAAGGAATGGTACGCACCCATTATGGAAATCCTCAAAGAACTCCGTATATAATCCTGCCTTAAGAAGCTCCAACAGGTATTTGTATTCCATGTGTAACCATATAGATTCATTCTCTAACCAACCAGGTGTGAATGCTTTACAACGTCCAATCTCATAAGAAGCCTCTTGTAATGATGAATTCACTTTATACATAGATAACTTTTGATCATACAGATTGCTTTCTTTCACTTTGTGGTATAAGGATTTCTTCTCTTCGTCATCACTCACAATTTTCATATAACGTACGGGGCCTTCTAGAAAATATGGCATTCTTACAACTTCGAATTGTTCTGGTATAATATTATTCTCTTCCTCGCGATACTTTGTTACCTCATAGGTAAAGTATGTTGGACATAAACCGTCACCGTATTCCATAGCCTTTTTAATACCTTGTTCTACTACTGATAGCCAGTTTTCAAGAAGGTTTACTAAGTAGCCATTTGATAGAGCTCTTTTTTCTCCAGATACACCAAATACAGTTTTTTCTCTATATTGCTCTTTACAGTCATTACAAGCATTCCAAAAATCTAATTGTTGACCCATAACTTTACTCTTATTCCCGCCTGATTCCTGGGCTAATTGATTTGTAATAACCTCTAACGATTCTATTAACTCTGCTAATTCACTGAATACAATTACCGATTGACGATAAGATGTTAGTTTCTCGATAGCAAACTTTAACATTCTAGCAAGCTCATATGTCTCTGCCATAGATGAACCGAATATACCTGGGAGTCCATTAAGAGCATCATACCAACCAGGTTTTCCACCTTCCATCTCTATTCCCATACCATAAGGATCAAGTGTTGCGTATTTTAAAGTGCTAAGTAGTAAAATCTTCTCCATTAGATTTCCTGTTACTACTTCACCTTTCCCATAAGCACTTCTTAACTTATCATTATTACAATCTTTCTTTCTTGTCTTATCAAGGAAATTATATTGTCTAATCCCTTTGTCAGTCTTCACATAACGATTCTTTCTTGGTAAAAGTGTTACCTTTGTTTCAAAATATGTATAGCTAGAATCTTCAAATAATAACTCCTTCTCATTCTCCGGATACACATGAAGGTATTCCTCCACTAGGTCTAGGTTATATGTCCAATGATCGCTCCAATACCCTTCTCCAAATGAACCCGATGTCTCACCATGTGCTTGCCTAAGCACCATCTCTATAAATTCCTTCTCACGCTCTTCGTCCTTCCATTGGCATTCCTCTAATGTCATAAAGAGTTTACCTGGAGTAAATTCACCCTCTAGAAGTTTTAATAATTTTAACTTACTTGTTTCTGGTACAATTCGTATTATCTTCTCTACTTGATGCTGTTCTAATGTATAGCTAACCTTTTCGACGGATAAGGGATTATATCCATCAATTTGAATCATATTATAAAAAGTTCTTATATTCGTATCCTTCACATATGGTTGAAAACGCACATCTTCTCGACGATTCTGATTCACATCACGGAAGTTACCATTTCCCTGTGAATAGTATTCAGGTAACATTCGAAAATAATTATAATCTCTCTCAATATCTCCGTGCTTTCTAGAATATAAATAAAAGATTTTGTTTTTCGCTAATTCAATTGGATAACCTCCACGTAGAACATTATCAAGATACGTCTGTTTGCAATATTCATCAAACAATTCATTACCTGTCTTCGTCTCAATTGAATTACATATCTCTTCTATAAGAGCGTTACCTTCTTGTTGTTTTGCCATATAAAATTCTGGTTGTAACCATTTTTCACTGCAAGCACTAAGTATCTGTTTGTTCTCTACTTGACCAAATAATTCATATAGATGAATCTCTTCACCAGCTTTTACCGTTCTTTTCTCTGCAAAGAAACAACATGGTAAATTATTCTGTGTTACTTGTTTCTTATTAACAAGTTCATCTAATGATTCATTCCTAAAGCCTACTGCCATATCAAGCCCCGTATCATAATCAAACACAACCTCTGGATCAACTAGTGTTACCAGTTTTTCACCAATGTCATTGATGGCATGTGCAAAGTTTCCACCTTCAATACCTTGTACACTGGCCGTATCCTCCATACTTACACGAACTCGAAAGTATGGCATCTTTGTATTCACATCTTCTACTTGCATCCATGCCTTGGTTGTCTGTCCCATCTCTTTCATAGACCCCATATTAACACCATAAGGAATCACAGCAGGCATACCGTCTAATACTTCAAGCACACATTCCTCATCTGATACATTCTTGATACTCACTTTACGAACTAAGGCACCTACTTTTTCACCAGGAAGCGTATAGTATGTTACTCTAGTCTCAATCTGATGCATCTCATCATAATGTCTGATTTCTAATTCATTCATACCAATCGCCATACTGGTAGTACTTGAATCATTTTTAAAAGGCTCAAAGTAATTACCATCTTTTTTGATAAAAGTACGAAATCCTTGGATCTTCACATTCTGATAAGCTTGATGCGCCGGAAAGAATTCCATAATGGCACGGTCTTTACAATCCACACCAAAACTTGTTACACCTTGACCACGATTCACATAATAACACCAAATCGGAATACCCTTCTTACCACTAACACCAGGCAAGAAACTAGCGAATGTAGTTTTCTTACCATAGTTATCAATTATATATCTTTTATTTTGATCTAAATTGTTTTGATTTTGGTTACTGTATCCTAACATATTCTGTCTCCTTTTTTTAAGATTCGCTAAGAATTTATGAAACTATCAATTTTATTCATTCATCTACTTATTTGCACTTATGTACCATTAAAGTTGAAAAAGCAAAACTCTTAATACCTAGATTTTCTTCTTGCTTAACTAACTATGACTAAAAAACGGTAGTGTAGCACTTATAGTACTTCTTAGTGTGTACTGAAAGTGCAAGGAAGGCGAGGCATGGACGCCGAGCCAGCCTGAGCTGCGGCAGGATGCCGCATCGATGGCGATTCCGTATCACTTGATGAATGCGGTGTACACACTTAGAAGCACTTAAGTGCGTAACGTGTTTTGTGTCATAGTGAGTTAGGCAAGAAGTCATGATAAATATGGTCGGAGTTTTGCGACCTACAACTTGATTAACTATTTACCGAAGAATCACTTTTATTTGTTGGCTCATTTCTTTTAATAAGCTTTGAAGATATTCTTTCTTGCATATACAAAACTCTTTATTAATTACAACCTTATCTTTATCTTCGATAAGCTTATCATTAACATATACCTCAGCTACTTGATATTCTCCATATTCTTTGCCAGCTTCATTAACAATCTCTACTTCAATGTTATGTTCTGCAAAAACTGAAGCTATCCTAGCTGTATTTGCTTGATCAAACTGCTCTTTCAATAATTTAGGTTCTATTAACAAATCTCCACCTAAACCTCTGACACCAAACATCTGGGTTACTACTGTTAACATAAGCCAACTTGCCGCACCAGTTAGATAATGATACATACCTCTTCCTTTATCATTAAAATACTCTGGTATACCCGGATAAATCTTGCTAACTTCAGCATTACAAACTTGCTTATAAAGAGTCGCAATTGCTTTATACCCTTCTTTTACAAAACCTCTCTTGTATAAGGCATTAGCATACATCACTGTCATATGTGAAAATACAGCCCCATTCTCCTTATGTCCATAAGCAAATCCAAACATTCTACCTAGATTTAGTTTTAATTCCTTAAAATCTGTATTCAGACGATATCCACCAACTTCAGCTTTGTACAAATACGCATCTGCTGCTTTTGTCATCATCTCAACCTGATCTGATGTAGCAGTGCCTGACATTATAGTAAACACTTGACTTGTTAACATCATTCGGTTTCCTTTTTCAAAGATCCCTTCAACCTTCTCACCAGAATTATCATAATAGCCATTAAACCAACCGTGGCAATCCTTCTCTGGTCGATTTTCTTCAATCCATTCCGTACTTCGAATATGTTTCTTGAGCCATTCTGCTTTCTGATTCAAGTTATTCATTAATTCTTCCAACGAAACACTTCTTAACTTTCCTGATATATTCTTACTACTTCCTGCGTAATACTCTTTTAACAATGATCGTTTCTGTGACACACTCTCATATAAGTCACCTTTGAAATCTAGTAATACAAGCATTTCCTCTGCTATTTTAATCTCATCAATTCCTGACTCTATTAACTGCTTACATAATCTTGTCAATGTATCAAAATTTCCTGCATACGCCGCAGTAAATGCAACACTTTCTCCTCTTTCACTAGCCATATCAAGTGCATCATTCCAGTCCGCACCTCTAAGCCTCATATGGTTATGTTCTCCTACGTCGTAAAATGCAGTAAGATTCTCAAGTAAAATATGTTCAAATATACTTCCTTCATATGGATTACCATCTTTTGTTACCAAGCATTTACTGTCAGAATTACTCCAATCGGAATCAATTGCTTCACCACGCTCTATTTGTTTATCCTTAAAATAGGTTGCCTCTTCTAACAAAATTGATAAATCTCCAGTTTGTTGAATATATAGATCAGTAGTAACAAGTGGCCAGAATCCATGATCCATCCATACCCTTGTTATATTGTTTCTATCAGCAATGAATTCTCCTTGCTTCTCCCCTATGATTGTCGCATTGCTTCCATCTATTCTTACTCCTGCATAATTGTTAATTAACGCTTCTCTAACACTGCTTGGATTTATTAAAGTAAGTGCTAGACAGTCTTGCCATAAATCTCTCCAACCTCTTCCCCCTTTTCCGTAATCATGATGAGGTAAGAAGGAACAACCATAGATACGTCTTAGAATCGGTTGGAAACTAACCCATTGCATAAAATTATTGAAGTTAGAATCTCCTGTTTGAATACATACATTCCGCTTCTTATCCCAGTATCTTAGCATCTCTTTGTATGCCTTATCTACTTTATCTACCGTATCATATCTTCTTATAACTTCCTCAATTGACTCTGCGTTATTATCTGCACCAATTAAGATGATGAAACTGTATTCCTCCTGTGGTCTTAATATCATTCTCTCAAATTGAATGGCTCCCATTGCTTCGTATCCATTCATATTACAATCCTTCTTCACTGTAGGTTGTCGATTCAAGATTGCTGTAGGCCTTAAGAAGTCTCCACCTTCACCAATATATTCTTCTACCACAGAATAAAACCCTTCTGGTTTATTACCTTCACCGGTACAGCCAGCCACATAATAAATCTTTTCATTCTTCTGATGGCCTCTTTCATCAAAAGAAAATGTTGGTTTAACGTACACTCCATACTCCCTTGTCTCGATACGATGTAGCAAAGATGTAACATGACGATGGTCTCTGATATTGTCTGCCGACCTACCATATACAGGTATTGCAGCTGTAGCTGTAAACTCAAGGTTCTCGCTACTTATATTGCGTATATCCACTTTCATAATCTCTACATTATCTTCGGTAGGTACAAAAGAAAGGATTTTAGAACTTATCCCATACTCATCAGAAACTCGGTACATGGTATGATACAACATCCCGGCATCAAGTAATGTTTTCTCTTTCTTATCCGTTAATTGATTGTTTAACTGATTCATCGACATTCCTGTGGCTGACCATAAACCTTTTCCTGCTATATCACACCAGAAATTCCTGCTTACCTTATTATTATGTAAATCCTCGCTACTAACAGGTTGTAACACAAAGCTATTTTGATCCATCTTACAATCTCCACCTAGTAGTGGTGTTACTGAACTTTTCAATCCCATTTCATTGGCGATAGGGAAATAAAGATAACTTGTATTCTCTGGGTCTTTTACTTGAAACGTTCCTTTATTGTCTGTAAATTTATATGATAACATATCGTCAAGCCTCCTACCTTATAAGCTCATAATCTAGCTTCTTCTACTATTAATTATAAGAACTGCAGGCTCTTATTACAGGTATGTAAATTTTTATTAGGTCTACTTTTTTTATTTTTCGATTAATAATGCCATATGAAGAGGATGGCAACAAAAAATACCCTACTAGGAACCTTATCATTTGATAAGTTCCCGGTAGGGTATTTTTATAAATCTATTCATTCAAACTTCGCACATAAAAAACAGCAGTTAACTACTCCTAGAATTCTCCAAGTGCGAATCAAATCTATTTATTTGTTAAATATTCATCTATTCCTTTAGCGGCAGCTTTACCAGCTCCCATTGCAAGGATAACAGTTGCAGCACCAGTAACAGCATCTCCACCAGCATAAACGCCTTCTTTTGAAGTCTGTCCTTTTTCTTCATCTGCTATGATACATTTGTACTTATTGATGTCTAAACCATGAGTTGTTGAAGAAATCAATGGGTTTGGACTAGTACCAAGAGACATGATAACTGTGTCAAGGTCAAGTACGAATTCTGAACCTGGAACTTCTACTGGTCTTCTTCTACCAGATGCGTCTGGCTCACCAAGTTCCATCTTAACACAAGTCATACCTTTAACCCAACCTTTTTCATCAACTAAAATTTCTTTTGGATTAGTAAGTAAATCAAAGATAATTCCTTCTTCTTTAGCATGATGAACTTCTTCCACTCTTGCTGGAAGTTCAGATTCACTTCTTCTGTACACAATATGTACTTCAGCACCAAGTCTTAATGCAGTTCTTGCAGCATCCATAGCAACGTTACCACCACCAACTACAGCTACTTTTGTACCAGCCGCGATTGGAGTATCATATGATGGATCAAAAGCTTTCATAAGATTATTACGAGTTAAGTATTCATTTGCTGAGAATACACCATTTGCATTTTCTCCAGGAATACCCATGAATTTAGGAAGGCCAGCACCTGAACCGATGAATACCGCTTCAAATCCCTCTTCTTCTAATAGCTCATCAACTGTTGTTGATTTACCAATAACAACATTAGTTTCAATCTTAACACCTAATGCTTTAACATTCTCAATTTCAGATTTTACTACTGTATCTTTTGGTAAACGGAACTCTGGAATACCATAAGTTAATACTCCACCTGCTTCATGAAGAGCTTCAAAGATTGTTACATCATAGCCAAGTTTTGCAAGATCTCCTGCACAAGTAAGACCTGCAGGGCCTGAACCGATTACAGCAACTTTCTTACCATTCTTTACTTCAGCAGCTTTTGGTTGAACTCCATTCTCTCTTGCCCAGTCAGCTACAAAACGTTCTAACTTACCAATCGATACTGGCTCTCCTTTTATTCCACGAATACATCTTTCTTCACATTGTGATTCCTGTGGACATACACGACCACATACTGCAGGAAGTGCTGAGTATTGACTAATTACATGATAAGCTTCTTCAATATTACCAGCTTCAACTTCTCTAATAAATCCAGGAATGTCAATTGATACAGGACATCCTGACATACATTTTGCATTCTTACATTTTAAACATCTAGTAGATTCCATCTGCGCTTCTTCTAGGTTATAACCAAGACAAACTTCTTCAAAGTTCTTAGCACGAACTTTAGGATCTTGTTCTCTAACTGGGATTCTTGTTAACATATCCATTAGTTATTACCTCCGCATCCGCAACCACCATTTTTATGAGTGGCTCCTTCTTTTTCTTTAAGTACTGCTCTTCCTTCTTCTGTCTTATACATCTGTTGTCTCTTCATTGATTCATCGAAATCAACAAGATGTCCATCGAATTCAGGACCATCTACACAAGCAAACTTAACTTCTCCACCAACAGTTAATCGACAAGCACCACACATTCCAGTACCATCAACCATAATTGGATTCATACTTACTACTGTAGGAATTCCAAGTTCTTTTGTTAACAATGATACGAATTTCATCATGATAACTGGTCCGATTGCAATTACTTGATCATAATGCTTACCTTCATTATTAATTAAATCTTTAATTTTATCATTTACATTACCCTTGAAGCCATATGAACCATCATCAGTTGCAACATATACGTTCTTAGCAACTTTCTTCATCTCTTCTTCAAGAATAATTAAATCTTTGTTACGAGCACCAATGATACAATCTACTTCGTATCCTTGTTCATGCATCCATTTAACCTGTGGATAAACAGGAGCAGTACCAACACCACCTGCTACAAATAGTATACTCTTATTTTTAAGTTCTTCTGGGTTTTCGTCAATTAATTCTGATTTACAACCTAGAGGACCAGAGAAGTCTCTGAATGTATCACCAACCTCATATTGAGCCATTCTTACAGTAGATTCACCTACAGCTTGGAATACGATTGCTACTGTGCCAGCTTCTCGGTCATAATCACATATTGTTAATGGAATACGTTCACCTTTTTCATCCATTTTAACAATTACAAACTGACCAGGGTGGCATGATTTTGCTACACGTGGAGCTTCAATATCCATAAGATAGATATTATTCGCTAATAATTCCTTTTTACGTATTGTAAACATAACTTTCCTCCATACACCGTCATAATCTAGATTAGCAACTATGTAGTTACATAAATCGTGACATAATTCCCTAACATATAACTATTTAGGTAAGTCAACGCCGCTGAGTTGAAACTGCCTCAAGTAGCATCGACTTACCTTAATTATTGATTATAGTTTATTATCTGTCAAAAATCTAGTACCTACATCCACTTTTTCTCTTTAATTCATTAATTCGTAAAGAAACAGAGTTCTAAACCTAGAAGATTTAGAACTCCTTCATTATTGTAATTTAGAAATCAACTTCAGTACCATAGTAAATACATGTAAATAATTTTTCCATCTCAGCTGGTGTAATTGTTCTTGGATTTGATCCAGTACAAGCATCACCTACAGCATTTACAGAGATTTCTGCTACTTTTTGTTTGAATTCATCTTCATTAATTCCGAATTCTTTTAATGTTTTAGGAATACTTAATTTAAGATTGAATTCATCAATCTTATCACATAATGCTTTCACACATTCGGCATCTGTTCCAACGATACCGATTGATCTAGCGATATCTGCATATCTGCCTTCTGCAACTTTTGCATTATATTTGATTACGTATGGAAGATAGATTGCATTTGCACAACCATGAGGAATATGACCAGTTGAGAATGCAGCTCCTGTTTTATGTGCCATTGAGTGAACAATTCCAAGTAATGCATTAGAGAATGCTTGACCTGCAAGACATTGTGCATAATGCATCTGTTCTCTTGAACCCATATCTCCAGCATATGAATTTTGAAGATGTTCAATTACCATTTGGATTGCTTTGATAGCAAGTGGATCTGTGAATGGTGAGTTCAATGTTGATACATATGCTTCAATTGCATGTGTTAAAGCATCCATACCAGTATGTGCTACTAATTTAGCTGGCATTGTTTCTGCTAAATCAGGGTCAACAATTGCAACATCTGGTGTTATGTTAAAGTCTGCTAAAGGATATTTGATTCCTTTTGCATAATCAGTAATTACTGAGAAAGCTGTTACTTCAGTAGCTGTACCTGAAGTTGAAGGAATTGCTAAGAATTTTGCTTTTTGTCTTAATTCTGGGAATGAGAAAGGTTGAATAATTTCTTCGAATGTTGTATCTGGATATTCATAAAATACCCACATAGCTTTTGCAGCATCGATTGGTGATCCGCCACCCATAGCGATGATCCAATCTGGTTCGAATTCTCTCATCTGTGCTGCACCTTTCATAACTGTTTCAACGGAAGGATCTGGCTCAACATTTTCATATAATTTTATTTCAATACCAGCTTCTTTCAAATATGATTCTACTTTATCAACGAAACCAAAACGTCTCATTGAACCTCCACCAAGAACTATAAAAGCTTTTTTACCTTTTAAATTCTTAAGTTGCTCTAACGCACCTTTTCCATAGTACATATCTCTAGGTAATGTAAATCTCATCATTATGTATATCCTCCTTAAAATTATGTAATACTTTGCTGCTGTATTGTCTATATTATAACACACTGATTTTCAAAATCAATAAAAATTGTGCAAATATTATTTTATTACATTGATATTTAACACATTTTTTATCATTTTTACTTCTTTTTCACTACTTGTTGCCATATTACTTACATATTTGTTATATATTTTTCCTTTATATTTGTCTTTTATTTAACTAACGATACCGATTTTGTTACTAATTCTTTGTTAGACAATCTTTTCGGTCTGTTTAATTCCGATTCTACTTCTTTTACTACTTGTATATAAAAAATAGCTTACAAAATATTTTCTTTATGGTATAACATATATAAGAGGGCTTTACTAAAGATTAAGGATTAATACTATAGGATCAACATACATCTACTATATAAAATAGGAGGATTATTATGTACACAATTTTAATTTGCGATGATGATTCTGCAATCGTTGACGCAGTCGCAATATACCTAACACAAGAAAACTATCAAGTACGAAAGGCTTATAACGGGAAAGAAGCACTTGATATTATTCATAATGAACCAATACACTTACTCTTACTTGATATCATGATGCCTATCCTTGATGGAATTCATACTATGATTGCATTACGTGAAGAGGACAACTCAATTCCAATTATCTTCCTCTCAGCCAAATCAGAAGATACAGATAAGATTGTTGGTCTTAATCTAGGGGCAGATGATTATATTACCAAACCTTTTAATCCACTTGAATTAACTGCACGTGTTAAATCAGCATTACGCCGCTACACTAAATTCGGTAGCATTCCAGAAAGTAAGAATCTCTATCAAACTGGTGGCTTAATTATCGATGACGAGAAGAAAGAAGTTTGGGTTGATAACGAATTAATTAAGTTAACACCTATAGAGTACAATCTTCTGAAATTGTTAGTGAAGAATAAAGGTAAGGTATTCTCTATCTCTGAAATCTATGAACAGATTTGGAACGAGCCTTCATTTGGTGTTGACAATATCGTTGCGGTTCACATCAGACACATTAGAGAGAAAATAGAAATAAACCCCAAAGAGCCTAAATATCTAAAGGTTGCATGGGGAATTGGATATAAAGTAGAAGATCTGTAACGATTTTAATATATACCTGGAGGTTTCCATGAAAAGAATAAAATATTCCCTAACTGTCAAATTACTTATTCAAGTAGGGTTAGCCGTATTCGGATTTCTCCTTTTATTATGTTTCTATCATATCTTTCATTATCCAGACTATTATGGAAGCAATGATGAAAAATTCACAGAAACCTATTATTTCGAGAAAACATTTGCTAAATATAATGAACGAGTAGCTGCATATGTTATGTACCGCGAAAACAATTTCAGCACTACTCTTATATCAGATGATGAATTCCCTACGTCTCATATTAATGAAACATTCTTTATGAATGACCTCGTTAGTGACCAGGATAAATTCGAATTCTATAATCAAATTCTCAATGTAAAAGATAGCAATTTCATCTATTACGTAAAGAACTTAACAACGGGAGCTGAGTACTACTCTCCAAACTTAGTATCAGATAAGTATATAAGCCCCTATGATACATCCGAGCAGGACGAAAACAAAGCCCAATTAAGTAAAACAGCACACACCGACAAAGCAGCAACTGCTGCTGCTGATTCTTCCGTATTAGAGGCAAATGTCTCTGACTTTATGAAGAACATAGCCAAATGTGATGCCTACCTTGTGCTCAATACCAATAGTACGATATACAATACCAACGTTACTAAATGGGGTCTCTTAGATTCTCGTACACTAGAATGGATGTCCACCTGCGTCAAGACACAACTTTCACCGACGGGAATACAAACAGATGATACTGATGATATATCAGACACTACAATTCACACTGAGAAAACCGATGATTATGTGTTCTACACTGCTACAATCAATAATTTCCCATATAATGGTGACGATTTTTCTCAGGCATATCATAGTTTTCAAACAATGCACCTAGCATACAAAACAGCAATCCTTTACTTGCCAATCATCTTCATTATATTCTTGGCATTCCTAATTCTAGGTGTACAGTTTGCTGGCTATAACACAAGATCACACTCCTTACGTTTAACCTCATATGATAAGATAAACACAGAAACAATGGCATTAATCATGTTAGTAACATTCTTCTTGTTGCTTAATTACCTATTTCAACTGATTAATTCTAAGTTTACAGATGAGAATGAATACCTATTTAGATTATTTGGCATCTATATCGCCATGTATCCGATATTTATCTATAACTTCTTTAGTTTAGTGAGACGGGTGAAATGCAACGCACTTAGTTCAAACATGTTAGTCGTTCGTATCTTAAATCGATGGAATACTTGGTCACAGAAGTTCTTTGCTCACAAAGAACTCACTTATAGGGCAACATTAATATGGACAATCTTCTTTATTCTCACATTGATAACTGTATTATTATTCAAAGTTCCTGGATTTACATTCCTAGGGCTTATTGTACTTTCTTTGCTTTTTTTCATATTTGGAAGATATCTTCTAAATGTGGTAACTTCACTTGGTTATCTCATTAATGAGACAAAGGAAATTAGTGATGGTGACTTAACTCACAAAATAAACGAGACTGAGGTCACACCAAGTATGCGTATCTTAAGTAAATATATTAACAATATTAGCGACGGATTATCTAATGCTGTGGATGAGAAATTAAAAAGTGAACGTTTAAAAACTGAATTGATTACAAATGTATCCCATGATATCAAAACTCCACTAACATCTATTATTAATTATGTGGATTTATTAAAGAAAGAACAACTTGATAACGAAACAGCTATTCAATATATAGAAGTATTAGATTCTAAATCACAACGTCTTAAAACGCTAATCGAAGATTTAGTAGAAGCTTCAAAAGCTTCGAGTGGTGCGATTACACTTCATATGCAAAAAATTAATTTAGTAGAATTAATCAAGCAAACGTTAGGTGAATTTGAAGATCGTCTGACACAACGAAAATTAGAAATTGACTTAGCCGATGTGGAAGTACCTTTGTACATCTATGCTGATGGACGAAGCACTTTTCGAATACTTGAGAATATATTATCTAACGTTAATAAATACGCTATGCAAGGTACAAGAGTGTATATTGATTTAGAGGCAGATGAGGAACAAGTTAGTGTTTCCGTTAAAAACATCTCTGCAACTAAGCTCAACATAAGTTCAGATGAATTGATGGAACGCTTTGTTCGTGGTGATTTATCCCGTAATACGGAAGGCACTGGCCTTGGTTTATCTATTGCCCAAAGTTTAGCAAGTCTACAAAACGGTACATTTAGTATTGTATTAGATGGTGACTTGTTCAAAGCAATTCTTACCTTCCCAAGAATCTATTAAGTAGACAGTAAAAGAACAGAAACCGCTTAATTCTTATAAAGCGATTTCTGTTCTTTTTTTACCACTTTTCTACTTTTCTTGGATCTTCTTTGGATATATCTTTGGCACTTTCATATATAACGCTTACTAAGTTTAAGATTCTTTTCCATTGCGACTCAGCCGCATCTAGAAAATAATAATTCTTAGTACCTTCTCTTCTCATATTAATCATTCCTGCATCTTTAAGAATACGCAAGTGATGGGATACCGCAGGTCTTGATAGATTAGTCTTTTCTGTAATCTCACCTACACGAATTCCATTACAATCGCTTTCAAGCAGAGCAATAATAATCTGTTGTCTTGTTTCATCACCTAATGCAAGAAATGGCTTTCTACATTCTTTAAATTCATCAGCAATCTTTTTTAATCTCAGCTTACATTTTTCCATACTTGTACTCCTTGTGCACCTATATATGCAGACTTCTCATACCAATTTCTTTCCTAATTTACATCACTATCAGAATTTCACCTACAAAGTTATTGTATGCGGTTTAATATTATCTCCATTTAAAATTTTGCTTTCCAGCTCCACACTCAAAATGATACTTTACTATTCCTAGATCAATTTTAGTGTAAAAGCCCATCAATGCTTTTGCTTCCACTTTACCATTTTCAAGTGAGATTCGGAATTTCTGTTGGTTCATCGCCGTTGGTGCAAGTGATGCTGCTTCCATACCACGCTTAAACCATTCAGGCATAGTTCCTTCCACCTTGCATAACTGTGTAAGTTCTTTTGTTTTATGAGGAATTCCCTGTGTTTTACCATAACCTAGAGCAATTACTAAGTATAGTTTTTCACCCTTATCAATTCTACATTCACTTTTTCCTTTACTATAAGTCATAGCTACCCAACAAGTATTAAGTCCAAGTTCTTGTGCTTTCAGAACAACCTTTTCACCATAATAACCTGATATTTCTTCTATATTCTTAGTCTTCTTTCCAACTATAGCAATATAGTTACGCACATTTTCGAATTTACCGTAATGCGCCATTAATGAATCAAACGCTTTAGGTTCATCAAAACATGCCTGTATGTGCAATCCACTTTCTTGATTGCATTCAGTTATACATTCCAGTAATTCTTTTCGAATACTTCCCTCTATTCTCTTATCAGTATAACTCCTAACCGAATGTCTTTCTTTCATCAAATTCATGATATCCATATAATATACATACTCCTTTTTTAAGTGATTGATGTACTTGTGTATTATTAGTTTTGAATACAAAACTCTTGTAAATTTAAAGCTTCTTTGCCAGCATGCTATATATGACTAAGAGTTTTGCTTTCTAACTTGATGAAACACAAGTAGGTTTGGTTTAAATCTTTAAACGATTATAACATAAATATATCATTTGTGTTCATTGGTAAAGAAAATCGATACCATTGTTTTTTAAACTACAAAAAGTAGGCCACACCAATTTCTGTAATACAAAAAATCCAGGAGTTAATGCCCTGGATTTTTCTTATTACTGAAACATTTCTTCTTGATATCCGTCTAATGTAGCTAGAAAGTTATTCTTAAATCGTCGATCTATACTTACATCTTCGCCAAACCATTCAGGAGGAACAAATTCACTTGCAGCCTCTTCACTTGGAAACTCGACTTCTACAAAATACAAACCTTCAAGTTGTTCCCTAAAGATATCTAATTCTGCTTTCAATCCATCTGTTAATGGAATAATGTAGCGTGTCTTTGAAACCATATGGTCATCTACTTTTGTTTTAAGATGCTCATAACCAGATTCATTAAGCGGTACTTCCACTTCATTAGAAATACATGCATTCTGATTCTGCTTTTCTTCTATTCCAAATTTTGATTTGTACGTTAATATATAGTCCTCATTGCTACGACGTATTCGTACAATAGGATTCGTACACAGATAGCCTTGTTCGATTATCTTCTTCTCATAAGAATCAAGTCCTTCTGGTAACTGTTTCACTCTATATTTCTTCTCAATTTCCATGGTATACCTCTTTTCAAGATTTGGGTTTCAAAAGCCCGTTTTATGCTTTAATTCATCAATTTGCACAATTTAAATATCAGTATGTGATGAAAAACATAGTTTATTCGCAACCCGCTCTCGCTTGGATGAAGTTCGTAGTGGTACATAAGGCTCCAAAATACAGAGCCAAAGTACCAACGACTTCATACAGTTGCTCATCAAACTATGTTCTGCATCACATTATTCAGGTCTGTGAATGTGCAAATTGACGAAGGCAAGTTTATGGAGGGCTTTTGACCCTTGAATCTTACTATAATAATAATCTAAAAGCTTTATTATTTATATAACTATATTGTCAAATAATATAACAATCCTATATTTTTAGGTTTTTGTACAAATTTGTACCACGATATGCAGAAAAAAATTCCCTAAACTGTATTACGTCACATACAATGCTTTTAATTGTATAGATAAGTAATACAGTTTAAAGGAATTGCCAATTAAGTATATGTATCAAATGATATACCCCTCCTCTTAGATAATCATGGTATTTTACTCATCTATCTAAGAGGATGCATATCATAAATTATTCATTTAAATCAACAAATTATCCCAGATCTTTCGCTTTACCCTTAAGAAGAGGCAATATCGTTAATATAATTAGAACTACTAATAATATATAACCCATGCCATTCGATGCAGCAAAACCTTTTGGTCCAACTCCTTTGATAACTCCTAATACTTGAAGAATGATACCAACAAGACCTATGATAGATCCCCCAGCCACAAGACCGGAAGATAAACTAATTCCATTTCCGACTCTATATTCTTTATCTTGCTCTGATCTAGACATCTTTTCAATGAATAGACGAACTAAAGCACCAATTAATATAATTGATGTAGTAGCAATTGGTAGATAAAAACCAATTGCAATTGTCATGATTGGTAGTTTTAACATAAACAAAACAATACCTATGACTGCTCCAACAATAACCATATGCCATGGTAAATCACCTGACATTATTCCTGATGTTAATGTAGAGATTAGATTTGCTTGTGGTAATGCAAAAGGAACATTATCTCCTGTCATAGCTAGTTGATTTGAAAGCAATAAAATAACGCCTACAACTACTGTTACACCTACCACACTTGCAATTAAATAATATTTATCCATCTCTTTTTTATCGCCACCAATGATAAATGCAACCTTTTGAGATTGGCTATATCCGCCACCAACTGAAATTGCTGTTACTATAAAGGCTCCAAACAAAAGTAATGACTTATTATGTTCTGGACTAATCCAACCCATAATAACAAAAAGTAAAGTGACAATTACTAGTGAAGCGATGGTCATACCTGATACTGGTAAATTCGATGTTCCAATTGTTCCTGTTAATCTTCCAGCAACAATGACGAACAATAAAGACAAAAACATCGATAAAATCGAAGCGATAATAGCCATCACAAAATTACCGTCTGATATTAAAAATCCGCCAATAAATCCTATTACTATACCGCCAATTAATATTAAACTTGATAATGAAGATTTCCCTGTTCCGTCTTTAGACTTAGTACCTAACGTTTCTTTAATAGATGTTACGATTGTTGGTATAAGTTTAAGTGCACCTATTAAACCACCAGAAAGCATCATACCAGCGCCGATGTACTTAACATAACTACTTGTAATCTGATTTACTTGCATACCACTAAGTGCAATACTTGGATCATTCCATATTTGTGCTCCTTCTCTTGCAAATTCTGCAAAGTAACTAATAAGAGGCATAATAGCAAAATTGGCTAAGATAGAACCTGCAAACATGGTTAATGAAACATCAAGACCTACAATAAATCCAATTCCTAATAATAACGGATTTACTTCAATATCTAGTTTCCATTTGTAGAATTTTTCATTCGTATAACTGATTACATTATTTGCCACATTAAGAAATGATCCCGTAACAAGAGTAATAACACTACTTACAGCAAATCCTATCCCCATATATTTCATTGACTCTCCAGCACCTTCTGACGCTACAAGAGTTTCTGAAATTGCCATTGACTCGGGATACGCTAAGTTACCATGCTCTTCTACAATCAAGGTCTTGTATACAAGTGAAGAAACTCCCATACCAAAAAGTACGCCACCTATACTTACGATAAATCCTTCTAGAAAAGAAACTTGTCCTCCAATTAAGAGAATAGCAGGTAATACAAATATAATACCACTAGCAATAGATTCTCCACCACTTGACATGCCTTGTACAAGATTCTTACCAAGGATACCCTTTTGCTTAGCAAATATAGCAATAAATCCAGAACCTATAATGGAACCCGGAATACCAGCCGCAACTGTAAGACCTGATTTCATACCTGAATATGCCGTTGACGCTGCAAATAATGCTGCTAATATAATACCTATGATTAATATAGCAATATTTCCACCTGATTTGGAACCACTTGAAACATATGGAACATAATTTTTACCATGAACACTACCATACGCTTCCTTTGACAATTTTTTATGCATAAACACCCTTCCTCTTCTGTAATTATTACAAATATTACAAAAGTAAAAAACTAAATTTCTATTATAACTAATTTTTAAATGATCAGATGAAGCCAAACGCTATATACGTTTACGCTCTCTTCCGATTTAGTTATAGTGTCGGAAATATAGTTGGAATTTATGTATATACATAATTAACATAAATGTAAATAAAAATCAAGTCTTTCCTACATTTTTATCTTAATTACTTTTCTTCCATAAAATCTTTTCCTTATGTCATTTTTCTTTATAAATACTGATAATTCAGTAATAATTGCAACTTTATTTACTAGCAAAATAGGTTTTAATTACCTTTTTATTTTTACATTATTTTTTTATATTCAGACATAATAAACGTGTAGATAAATAAGGAGGTAAATAACACTATGTCTAATTTAACAGCAAAAGAATTGTCTTCCATGAATGATTTATTAGATGGTGAAGAACATTTAGTTAAGAAATTCAAGATGTTGGCGGAATCTACGAATGACCCAGAGTTAAAACAAACATTCTCAAGTATTTCACAAAAACATCAAAATCATTTTAATGCAATTTATGCAAAACTTCAGTAAGGAGGTGTCTTATGGTAGAATCAACATGTTTTGGCGATAAAGAAATGCTTCATGACGCTCTTTGCGCTCAAAAAGAAGAAACAGCTAATTATAATCTATTTGCAAATGAATGTGTTCACAAAGATCTACGTGACACATATATGAATATCTTAAATGAAGAGCATGATCTTCAATATCAGGTATTTAACATCATGCACGAACGCGGCCTATATCCTACTCCAGCTGCAGAACAAGAGAAAATTAACCAAGCAAAACAAAAATACTCTCAACAAGCTACTATGAAATAAAAAGCCCACAACTGGAAAAGACAATCTTCAATTCTTTTGAAGATTGTCTTTTCCTTTCTTATTTCTCCCTTTTAACTATTAACTTTATGTAAATGACAGATTCTGCACTCCGTCACTTATATATCTTCTTATATCTTGTGAAACACTACTCAGATATTGCTATCTTTTATAGAATCTATGTGATGAATCCTCCCTTTCTGCTAATATATTCTCATAGAAACTAACCATATTCTTCTTGAAGGATACTTATGTGGTTGATTAAATATATTATTACCTGTCCTCATAGTTTGCTGGTAATAGAAAGGCTTGGTTATTAATATGAGCATAAAATATTTACTAAATGATCTATGGCAATTTACTAAACAAGAACTAGGAAATACACTGCAGACCATTAAATCAAACGATATTCAATGGAACTTTATTGACTTGCCTCATGATTGGTTAATATATCAAACAACTAATCTGTATGAGTCAAGTGAAGGTTGGTATAAAAGAACACTTTCAAAAGACCACCTATCTCCTTCCCACTGTTACAGTCTACGATTTGATGGGGTTTATATGGACTCTTCTATCTATATAAACGGCAGGCTTGCCTGCGAATGGAAATATGGGTATTCTACTTTTGAATTTGATATTACGGATTTTCTTACAGAAACTGAAAACGAAATCTTAGTAAAAGTCGTATATCAATCTCCAAATTCAAGATGGTATACTGGTGCTGGAATTTATCGTAATGTGTGGCTTATTCAATACCCTGCTACGCATATTACTTCAGATGGAGTCTACATATGTCCAAAATTATCAAGTGATATCTGGACTGTCTACATCTCAACCGAATTATCAGATCATCAATATGATACTATACCTTCTCTGGCATATCACCCATTTGCAAAAGAAATATATCACTATACAAAAGCTCCAAAACACTATGAGTTACGACAAACTATTTATTACATAGAAGCACCTACCGTACACAAGAAAATTGCTTCAATTCACACACCAATTGAATTCAAGGATTCCTTCACTCAAATTGAACAGACCTTAACGCTAGAAGATGTACATCTGTGGGATATCACATCTCCTAATCTCTACCTATTAGTAACCGAACTTCTCGACCACCAAACAGTGATTGATACAAGTTCTAATCGTTTTGGATTTCGTCAGATCACCTTTAACTGCAACCAAGGATTCTTTCTGAATGGTCGTCATGTAAAACTACAAGGGTCATGTGAACATCATGATCTTGGAGCTCTTGGAAGCGCCGTTAACCGCGAAGCCATTCGTTACAGACTACAACTCCTCCAAGAGATGGGGGTAAATGCAATTCGTACCTCACACAATATGCCTTCTATAGAATTAATGGAATTAGCTGATGAGATGGGGATATTAATTGTTTCTGAAGCCTTTGATATGTGGCGTAAGTCAAAAACACCATATGATTATGCTAGGTTCTTTGACCAGTGGGCCTCCTATGATGTAGCAAGTTGGATACGTCGCGACCGAAATCATCCCTCCATTATCTTATGGAGTATCGGCAATGAAATCCTTGATACCCATCAAGATGAAACTGGAATAGAAACGACTAAATATCTAAATTCACTAGTGCATCAACATGATTTCTATCACACAGCTTTTACTACAATCGGCTCAAATTATATGCCTTGGGAAAATGCCAGAAAGTGTGCAGAGTTCGTGGACGTAGTTGGATACAATTATGGTGAAAAATATTATGTCAGACATCATAGGGAGCATCCTAATTGGTGTATCTATGGTAGTGAAACTTCCTCCATTGTACAAAGTCGCGGCATTTATCACTTTCCTTATCAACAATCTGTATTAGCAGATGATGATGAACAATGTTCCGCTCTCGGTAATAGTGCTACGAGTTGGGGTGCCAAAAACATAGAATTTTGTATTATCACTGAACGGGATACCCCTTACAGTGCAGGACAATTTATCTGGACTGGTTTTGATTATATCGGAGAACCAACACCATACCATACAAAGAATTCTTACTTTGGACAAATAGATACTGCTGGGTTTAAAAAAGATTCCTTTTACTTTTATCAAGCTGCTTGGACGGATTATAAAACTGCTCCTATGATTCACATATTACCGTATTGGGATTTTTCTGAAGGACAATTAATTGACATCCGCGTTTGTTCCAATGCACCTAAAATCGAACTTTTCTTCTATAATATCTATCAAGCAAAAGAATTATTAATTAGCAAACAAATCAACCATCAAACAGGCTCAGACTTCATCGCCCACGTTGTTCTTCCTTATCAAAGAGGAACATTAAAAGCTTTTGCCTATGATGAACAAGGTAACATAATCGCAACTGATACAGTCTCTTCTTTTGACGATCCATATGAAATTATTCTTACTCCTAACAAGCAAGAATTACTTGCGAACGGCGAAGATTTAGTCTTTCTTGAAATCTCTATGATTGATAAAAATGGATTTCCAGTGTCAAACGCGAACAACCGTATAACGGTTTCTGTTACTGGTCAAGGACGTTTACTAGGATTAGATAATGGTGATAGTACAGATTATGATGAATACAAAGGTATTAGCCGACGATTATTCTCAGGCAAATTAATGGCTATTATAGGCTCAACCATAACATCTGGCACCGCCAAAATTTCTATCTCTTCCCCTGGTTTCCCCACTAAGACGTGCACAATTGCTGTCAAACCAAGTGCATATACAAGAGGAATTAGTGCGAGTGCCTTGAATTATCTCGATACTACTATAACGGAAGGTACTATAACAGATATTCCAATACGAAAACTCGAACTTGTTGCACCTGACGGAACTCACCTCACAAAAGAGAATCCCACTACTAATGTATACTTACGTAAATACCCTATAAATACTAATTATTCCGATATAGCTTGGCGGCTTACCGATTCAAAAGGTATCGATTCTACCCTTGCCAAATTAACGATATATGAAGATCATGTCTCAATAACTGCATTATATAATGGACAGGTGTATTTGCGATGTTCTTGCAAAAATGGTTCGACTAACATTCGTTTACTCTCTCAGTTGGAATTTGACATTACGGATCTTCCCGATTCATCACTCGATCCATACCATTTTATATCAGCAGGGTTATACACCTTAAGTAATCTAGACTTAACCAATGGGAATGAGCGTGGCGTTGCAACAGCAAGAGACCTTGAAAGCCATGTTGGGTTTGAACAGGTGAATTTTGGTGACTATGGTTCAGACGAAATCACAATTCCTATTTTTTCATTGGATAGTGATCCCTTACCATTAGAAATCTGGAAAGGAATGAAAGGTGAACAAAATAGTGAGCTATTAGCTTCTGTTATTTACCAAAAAACAACCATATGGAATACATATCAAGAAGAAACGTTTCGACTTAATAGACGAATTAAGGGACGGGCTACCATTTCCTTAGTTGTGAACAAGAAAGTACATATCAAAGGGTTTATATTCACAAAAAAAAGAAAGAGCTTTCCAAAGACTTTATGGTACGGATTGTGATTCCATCTACGGTGATACCTTCTCTTATCATAATGCTTCTATTGTGAATATTGGTAACAATGTTACCATAGAATTCAATGCTTTGGATTTTGGATTAACTGGTGTAACATGCTTATCAATTTACGGAAAATCTCTTACCGAATGTAATTCCATTCAATTACGAATGATTACAGCGAATGAGACCTATCAAGAATTATTAGAATTTCCATTTAGCGATACTTCTATTGAAAGGAAATATTCTCTTTCACCTATAACAGGTATCACTACTGTACAATTGATCTTCTTACCGGGATGTAACTTTGATTTGGACTGGGTACAATTCCAATAATCCTGACATACCATTTCTTCTATATTACAGCAGCAATTTACCAACATGCACCAGTTAAATCTTAATATTTCATTAAAATCATAATAACAATCATCAAATGATATAGACATAAATTACTACATTAGTTATACTTTGAGAAGTCTACTTAGTTTTTTACTAATTGACAACAAATACAACCATAAAACAGTTGGAGGAATTTAATGAAAAAAAGACTACTGGCCCTAACAATGAGCATAATTATGTGCTTTGGAGTAATTACACCAACGATTGCATCTGCTGATAGTGTAACAGTCGTATCCGTTGGTGCTGATTTGTCCGATGAACAAAAAGATAAGATGTTTGAATATTTTGGTGCTAAAGAAAATGAAGTCGCTGTGATTGAAGTAAACAACGACGAAGAAAGAGCGTACTTAGAAGGTGTAGCAACCGAACAACAAATTGGAAGACGTACTTATAGTTGTGCATTTATCGAAGAGACAGAAGAAGGAAAAGGTATTAATGTTAAGACAGCTAACCTAACTTGGGTTACATCTAACATGATTAAGTCAACGTTAACAACAGCAGGAATCTATGATTGTAACGTAGTTGCAGCCTCTCCTTTTGCCGTTTCTGGAACTGGTGCATTAACTGGCATCATGAAAGCATTTGAGATTGTAAATGGTTCTCCTCTTGAAGAAACTAAGAAAGAAATTGCAACAGAAGAAATCGTTATCTCTGGTAATCTTGCCGAGGACATTGGTTCTGATGAAGCAGTTGGTATTATTACAGATGTTAAAGACACCATCATTGGCGAAAACATCGTAGCTGCCGATGAGATAGAACAAGTAATCATCAACTCGGGTGACAAATTCGAAGTAACACTTACTGACGACCAAGTGCAGATGATTCTTAATACGATGGTTAAGGTAGCGTCTCAAGATTATGATTATGATCGACTTGCTTCTACTTACAGTAGTGTAATTGATAGCGCTGCTGACAATATAGGGGTTGAACTAGAACAAGCAAAGAAAGGTTTCTTTGAAAAAATCGCTGATTTCTTCCGTTCCATCGCTGATTGGTTCAAAAATCTATTCACTAGTGCCAAGGAAGAAATCGAAGACAATGGTATTCTTGATCAAACTGATGAATCGATTCTTGGTGATAATGTTATTGTAGATTCTACTATTGGAGATACAAACAAAGATGAAACTGCTAGCGATGATACATCATCAGAAGATAGTAGTACAGATAATAGTAATCAAGAAACTAACGAAACGGATTCTAATGAAGAAGATACTAATAAAACAGAAACTAACGAAGCAGAAACAACAAATCCTGAAGATGCAGATTCTGAGGATACTAATTCTGAAAACATTGCACCTAATGCAGTGGAACCTGATGTAGGTTCTCCTGAAGATACTACTTCTGATACAAATCAGGCTATTAATCAATCTGTATGTGATGAGTACAATATACCTGATGGTGATATCGAGGAGAGTAACAATAATTAGTAATCTACACAAACTTTTTGTTCTCTGAAACGTAAGAAGGGATTGTCGCACTATTGACAGAAATCAGTGCGACCTCCCTTCTTTACTTTGTTCGCTTAGCCCCTTCTTAAAAACCTCCATATTTCATGATATCCATCTAAGTAGTAAGCAATTCCCAAAAATTATCATAGAATATAGTAATACAACTTTAAAACCAGAAAACACAAATTAATACTTCATTAATTATGAATTTAAGATACTATCCCAATCTATTTCACACTGAAGATTTTTACTTTTATAATCTGCACCCAATTGCTCATACTCAGGACCTACCCCAAGAGAGCACATATTTGCTGCTTTTGCCGCTATTATTCCAGCTTTCGAGTCTTCTATGACAAGACATTCTTCCGGTGGTAGACCTAATTTTTTTGCTGCAACTAGGAAAACCTCAGGATCTGGCTTTGATTTCGTAATATCCAGTCCACAGCTAATTTGATCAATATATGGTTTTAGTCCGGTTTTTTCCAGAATAAGAGGTGTATTTTTACTAACGGAGCCTATTCCTATCAGCAAACCTTTTTCTCTTAGCATGGTTAAGGTTTCTTTTACCCCCGCAAGTACCGCATCATCGGTTAGTCCCTGTAAAAGTTCTATATAAAAATTATTTTTTTGATCTGCAAAAACTAACTTTTCTTTATCGGAGTATTGTTTATTACCTTTCTCTAATACTATCTCTAACGAGTCCATTCTGCTTACGCCTTTTTGCCTTGCATTATCTTCTTTCGTAAATCCCATAATGCCTAGATCCGTAGCAAGCTTTTTCCATGCCTGATAATGAAGCTCGTCCGTTGAGACTAATACTCCGTCCAAGTCGAAAATTATTCCCTTAATCATATTTTTTCACCATTCCTCTCATCTAATCTTCTGGATAATTAATTGTAAGTACATTCGTTTCAACGTTATATACACGATCAAAGACTGATATTGTAAACACTTGAACCATCTTTTACTTCAAAGAATATGTAATTTTTCATGTACTAAGTTATTCGCATTGCAATAACAACGTATTAATTATCATAATAAAACAAGAAGGAGGCTATCATACACCTCCCACTTGTTAAGTCACTAGTATCGTAATATAATGTCCCGAAAACAATACATTAAATTTTATTATTTCACTTTATTATTTTACAACGACTTTAATTTTTACTACTGTATTTCCTGCAGTCATAACAACATAATCTGTTCCCTTTGACTTAGCTTTAGCAACACCTGTTTTCTTATCAATAACTACAACTGATTTTTTTGTTGTAGTCCAAACGATATGATCAGATCCGGATGCCTTAGCACTAAATTTGAACTTACTTCCCAATTTCATAGAATTGGTTTGCTTTGTTACACTAGCAGCTTTACCCTTTACAGTAATTTTAGTTTTAACTTTTTTAACCTTACCACTATAAAGCTTCAAGGTTGTTGTAATATCTGACTTACCTGCACCAACTGCTGTAATTTTCCCGTTCTTATCTACGGTCGCTACTTTCTTGTTGGATGAGGAATAGGATACAGTTACTGCACCTAAAGCACTTTGTGTGGTTTTATCTTTCAGGTTATTAACTAATTGTAAAGTTGAAGGTAATTCAATTTTAATATTGGTGGATGTTTTCTTACCAAGAGTTAGGCTTTCCTGTAAAGGAGTTACCTTAATCTGATTTTTAAGGCTTATATACATATCCTTAGGCGCTTTTTTGGTAAGTGCTACATAATCGGAACAGTGCAGAATATTAACCGTAATGTAACCTTCAGCATCTACAAAATATTTTGAACTATAAGGTAATGTTTCCAGCTTACCTGTATTCTTATTAACATGGTATAAATAAATTTTATTTCCCGCTTTTACACCATCAATGTTGCCAACATAAGCTTTCACACTTGCCTGTGCAGAAAGTACACCGCTATAAGCAAAGTTAATTACAATACCATTACCATCAGTTACATTTTTAAGTGTTGCATTCTCATTTAATGCACTAATATCTAGTGTTAAGTCAACATCTTTCATCTCATTCTGAGACTGTTTAAGTTGATCTTTATCAAAGGTCCAAGTATAAACTACCTTATCAATTTCATCTTTCACAGTAACAGATATAGTCTTTCCAGCTTTCGCTGCCTCAACTAAAACCTCTGCTTCCAATATTATACTTACATCTGATTTGCTATTCGGACGCTTTACTGCCACGTTTACTACAGAATCTTTTGAATCAGTAATCTTTTTCACGATACTATCAGTCGGTAAGGTGTAGGAACCGTCTTTTAAGTCAGTATCCTCTAATACTATATCTTCAATGCTTCCGCCAGTGTTTCCGCCAGGTGTACTTCCGCCAGGTGTTTCCTCACCAGGTGTTTCCTCATCAGGTGTTTCTGGCTTAATTCCGGTAGCATCGAAACCATTTGCAATCTGCCAAAGCTGATGATCTGCCCCTTCTTCGTATGGTGCAAGACGAATCATCGTACCATTGTTAGTTAAACCATCCACTACCTCCAGAACCATATCATACTGTCTATTGGTAAGCTTATAGAAATCTCCTACCTGCTCAATCTTCCATTGCTGAGAAAGAGAACCTGAATCATTTGTCTGCTGGCAGGTAAAGTAGTTTGTAGTATCTGCCACATCCAGCATATGTCCACTAAAGGAACTCATAAGCTTCCAGTATCCATTTCCCTGATCTAACAGTTCCCATAACTGATTGATATTGCCTAAATAATCCCACTGATTTACAAGCGCACCGGGAGCATTGGAATAACCTGACACATCCGCTGCCTTGCCACTTGTCTTTGACTTCATTACGTATACGGTACCAGATACCAGGCCCGGGTCCTTAAGAGAGGACTTAGCACTGCTATACTTGTCAATTGTCAGGCTGTCAATATTAAAACATCCGGAGTCAGTAATCTCTCGCAGAATCTTTATGGTATTGTCTCCTGCCTTCAAATCTACATCATAGGTTATTTCACCCCAGGTATCCCAAGTCTCGGTCGGAGGGAATTCAATCTGTTTGATTCTCTCTCCATTTACATACAAGCTCATGGTTATATTACTTTCTTGTGCACCGGAATATCTTACCGATGCTGTATGGGTACCTGTGTATGGTACATTTACCGTAAATTCGATTCCATCTGTACCGTCAGCACTTTCAAATCCACCTACAAAGCCGGTTCCTTCATACCAAAGATGATCCTCGGATTTACGCGCTTCACCTAACATGGCCGCATTTTCTGCCTGATATGCCCACGGAATTCTTCTCTGTAGATGGATGTTATCCAGGTTAATATCTCCCTGACCTGCTCCTTCTCTGGTCAGTTTGATGGTATTATTGCCTTCTTTCAGTTCCATAGCAACTACCTTTTCATCCCAGTTGTCCCAACCAACGGTGTCTGTAAAAGTAACCGTTCCTTTGGACTCACCATTGATATACAGGTTCATATTTCTTGTTTCGCCGGTAAACCCAAGTGCATACTTCATCGATACATCATAAGTAGCAGCTGTTTCCACATCTACACTAAATTCTACTGCTCCATCCTGCCACAGACCACCTACAAAACCAGTACCCGTATATCCAAGATGATCCTTTGCAAAACTTGAACCACCGGACAGTTCTGCATTTTCTGCTTCATAGGTCTTGGTTACTGCTTCTGTTACTGTTATATAGTCAATATTCACATTGCCCAAAGAAGCATCGTCATACTTATATTCAATCGTATTTACACCCTGCTTTAGGTTTAGGTTATCGTAACGATCCTGCCAATCTGACCAGCTGGTTCCATAGAAACAGTCAGCAATCTTTACTTTCTCTCCATTTACGTAAATAGAAAGAGATTTATTGATCTTTTCATCATAGAATCCATTGCAGTAACGAAGGTCAACGGAATAGTTCCCTGTATATGGAGCAATTACCGTAAAAGTAGCACCGGTTCCGTTCGTATAAAAATTATCTACGTAACCACTTCCACTGTATCCTGGATGTTCAGTGCTAGCCTTAGCGCCACCAGACAAAGCGGCATCCTCTGCCTCATAAAGTGTGGTTTTTTTAATAGTAAGAGAATCCAGAATAAGTTCGCTGGAAACTGGAGCTGTTATGCGAATCTTATTGCTTCCTTCCTGCAGCGCAATGTTATATTCTTTCAAAATATCAAGGTTTGCTGTATAGTCTCCATTGGACTCAAAGCTCAGAGTTCTTTGCTGACTGTCATTAACCGTCAACTGCATAGTGATAGCAGAACCGGATACGACATTGTTGTAGCGAAAATCCAGCGAGTACATACCAGTGCTTTCGGCTTCTACGTCAAACTCTACATATCCACCGGCTTCATTAAACTTAATATTACCAGAGCCTGAGCTTCTGGCACTGTCACTAATGATTCTCTTCTCTACACTTACACAGGTAGCATCTTCTGCTTCCAACACTTCACTCTTTTCCTCACCGGACGGTCTGTCGAAAACAGTTCCCGGATTTGAAGGTACACCTACATTAACAAAATCATTATCGGTCCAGCTAACCGGAGTAGCTCTGACCCAACGATTGGATCCGGTCTGTCCTCCTACTGGGCCTGCATGATGAATCAGCCAATCCTCTGTACCGTCCTCGGACTTTACAAAAAGAGGTGATCCCGGTCCAAATGCACTGTTCTCTGGTGACTTCTGCATCAGTGGAACAGGAAGCTTCTGCCAGGAATCTGAATTTAATAAATCGGAACTTAAGTCTGCATAAGATACACCTACACTGTAGTTATCATTCATAAAGCTACTAGTAGAGTAAGCAAAGTAGACCTTGCCATCTTTTTCTACTACTGCAGCGCCTTCATTAATATTGTCTCCATGCTTTTCCCAGTCATAAATTGGTCTTGTTAGAGTGCACTCATTTCCTGTTGAAAGTTCTCCTGTTGAATCTGCTACGGTTCCATTATCCAAAGTCCATGGATTCAGCATCTTTACGATGGTAGGGCACTCATCAAACTTGGTTCTGGTATAATCAATCGCCGATCCGCTAGCTGTACCCAAATAATTATCTTCATAGTAGAAATACTTAGTATAGGTATAGTATGTTTCACCTCCCATGGTAATAACACCACAGGGAAGTCCATAGCCTTCTGCATTCATAAGTCCGGCTTTCTCTGTAGCTTCTCCATTTTCATCCATGTTTGACCAGCTGCCCTTCAGCTCCCAAGTGCCTTCAAATGGATCCGGAGATTCATTTTCCAGTACATAGGTACTTGGATGTCCATAGCCGAAGTCTGTCTCCGGGCCGGATGCAAAATAGATATACCACTTACCATCCAAACGATAGACGTATGGTCCCCATACATAGCCAAAATTCTCAGGCTTCTTCCATACAAGTCTACTCTTTGCAGTAGATATTCCCAGTACAGTCTCTGCTCTCTTCAGATAAATATCATTATCTGTAGCAAAGCCGCAATAATAAAAACCATCAGCATCTCTTGTTATTGTTGGATCTGCACCTCTCATAAGAGGGTTACGATACTGACTTACCACTTCCGCCTGTGCGGTCTGTACAGGTAGTGAGGTAATCATCATTACTACCACCAGCATAAACGATAACAATTTTTTCCCCATATTTTATCTTTCTCCTTTAATATATTTTGTATCCCTCATGTGTCACTACAACCCGCTTCTTTTCCCCGTGCCACATAAGAGGAATTTCCAACTGCTGCCACCCTTTCGGCAAGTGTGGTTGAAGCACCACGTCCTCTTCCCACATTGCACTTTTAAGTCCTGCAAAACCATATACAATTAGCTGCCATAAACCACCACAATTTGCAATATGAATGCCTTCTTCGGCTCCCCGCTTCTCGGGGGACATATCAGTGTCTATCACCTTATCCAGAAAGCTTTCCGCTTCCTCCCTCCTTCCCATGTGAGCTGCCAGAATACCGTGAACCGCAGCGGAAAGAGAGGAATCATGAGTGGTAATCGGTTCGTAATAATCATAATTTGCTGCCAGCTGCTTCTCTGTAAATTCCTTGGGAAACAGCATCATCATCTCCAGTACATCTGCCTGTTTCAGTGCCTTTGAGCGATAATTCTTTTCCTGAGAAATAAATTCTCCAAAACATCTGGAACGTTCTGTCCAGATCGCATCAAAATCCAAGTTAGCATAAGAAGGAAAATCATCAGACTGCATGATAAGTTCATCTATTTCCTTATATGGAAGCCTTAAGCGCTCCTTGATTGCTTCCCACTCTGCAAGCTGATCCTTATCCGCCTGATCAAACTCCTTACAATACTGAAGGGTCTTTTCCAAAGCAAACTTTACCATTCGATTGGTAAATGCATTGTTCTGGGTCATTGGAAGATATTCATCAGGGCCCATAACACCTAAGAGTTCATACTGTCCGTTAATCTCATCCACACGTCCGGCCCAGTACTTTGCTGTTTCCTTCATGATTTCCAGACCGCATTCTTCTATAAAAGCCACATCGCCAGTAGCCTTTACATAATGTTCCATGGCATATATGATATCTGCTGTTACATGGATTTCGTGATCAGCATACTGCCAGTTCGCACATTCCTCCGTACCAGTCACAGAAGACTCCCAGGCATAACGAGCACCTTTATAACCGTATTCTTTTGCATTTTTCTTTGCTCCGGGAAGCGTTATGTAGCGGAACTTCAGCAGATTTCTTGCTGCCTTTGGATTGGTATGGATAAAAAACGGCAGCATGTTAATCTCTGTATCCCAGAAGTATCTGCCACAGTAACCTTCTCCAGCGTGACCCTTGGCGCAAATAGCTACTCTGGGATCATCTTCATTATCTGCTCTCATCAAATGGTAAATAGACATTCGAATGGCCAGCTGCGCACGATTATCCCCAATGATTCTTACATCTGCCGCTTCCCATTTCTCTGCCCATTTGAGTCTGTGTCTTTCCAGAGCCTTATCCACATCGAACGTTCTGATATCCACTTCGGCTTCCTTAAGTTCCGGAATTTCCCCGTCCCGGTCTGTGCTGACATGGATCACTTTCGTTATGGTAAGCTGTTCCCCTTCCTGTATCACCTGTTCTCCTTCATGATCTAGGTAGGAGCACATGGTAACGATATTTCCCCCATTGGTTTCTGTAATTACACGGGTTATACCATCTTGTTTTTCTTTTAAGATTTTCGTAAAATGATTAAATCCATTTGTTCTGACTCCGGTGTTGATGTCACCTGTCACATGTAGATTGGCATTTCCTGATTCTGCTTTTATCGTGAGCATCTGCATGGCCATATGTTTATCTGCCATGGAGATAAATCGGGTGAAAGTAAGTGTGAGTACCTTTCCCTTCTTTGTCTTCCAGATAAAGGACCGGGTAAGAACACCATCCCGAAGATCCAGATACCTTTCGTACTTCTCGATCTGACAATTTTCCATATCCAGAGCTTCTCCATCCGCATTAACCCTTAAGTCAAACAAGTAAGGAAGATTGATCGTTTCTGTTTTCAAATAAGGATGCGTTCCCACTATACCAGGAATGTAGGTACCCCATTTGGATTTCTGTTTTTTGTGCTTTTCCAAAGTTACATTGGCAGGTTTTCTATCATACTCTTCATCCTGCATTACTCCCGATATTCCTTCTTCATAGCTTCCACGCACATGAAGATAACCGTTCCCCTGGGTCATTAAGCCTTCATAATACTTTACTAGATCCCCATTGTAGGAATTTTCATATAGACACCAATTCGTATTCATTTTTAACTCCACTCCTGCGCTTGATTTTTTTGCATGGGTTGTCGCCCTTTATCCCTTCACTGATCCGGCAGCCAAGCCTGAAATTACCTGTTTTTGAAGCAATATAAATGTTATGATACTAGGTATGACAACTACTACCGTTGCTGCAAACATGGCTCCGTAATCGCTGGCAAAGGCACTCTTAAAATAATAAAGTGCAATTGGAAGAGTTCTTTTTCCTGTCTCTCCTGTTAAGGTAAGAGCCAGCTGGAATTCGTTCCAGCACAGTAAAAACTGAATAACACCTGCCGTAGCAAATGCCGGTCTTATAAGAGGCAGAACAATCTGCACAAAGGTTCGTAAAAATCCGGAGCCGTCAATATAAGCAGCCTCTTCCAAAGAATACGGAATGGTCTTTATGTAACTCATTATGACATAAAAGGTAGTCGGCATACCAAGAGCTGTGTATATAAGAATCAGACCGGTTCGCGTATTATAAAGATTGGTTGCATTTAATATAGTATATAACGGCTGAAGCAATGCTGCTCCGGGAATAATCAGTCCTATGGAAAACATAAGCATTACCAAACCCTTTAACTTAAAGGAGCATCTTACCACTATATAAGCTGCCATGGAACATACAATAAGATTCAATGCTGTTCCCACGATAGAAATTAAAATACTGTTCTTATAAAAGGTTACAAGAGGCGCCAGCTTAAAAGCTGTCACATAATTGCTAAAGTGAAAACCGGAAGGAAACCCAAGATTTCCGGACAAAATCTCACTATTGGTTTTAAAGGAAGAAAACAACACCCACGCAAAGGGCACAATGGAGATGACCACTATGAACGTCAGTAACAGGGCTGTAAGTATTTTTCTTATTATTCTAAACATAATGTCATCCTTTCTATTCTTTTGCGTCCATATTAAACATTTTGCGAATACTCATAAGCACAATCATGCCTAGAATTACCAGTAAAACACCTTGTGCATTTGCCAGTCCATAATCGTTGTTGGTAAATACTGTCTTATACAGATACATAGGCATATTCATGGTTCTGCTTCCCGGTCCACCGTTGGTGGTCATCATGATAATGTCCAGCTTCTGCAACATACTGGTAGATGCCAGAACGACAGAGGTTCCGATTATATTTTTCATAAGAGGTAAAATCACATATATATCTGTTTGAAAAGACGAGGCCCCATCGATCTTTGCTGCTTCATATACATCTTCCGAAACAGATGACATCTCAGCCATGACCAAAACTGTAACAAGTCCTGCATATGGAAGCCATGTCATAGTAACCGTAAAAAATGCGGACATTGGATCCATAAACCAGTTCTGACTAAAGCCTTCTCCCGTTATTTTCGAAATTAATGAATTGATAAGTCCAAACTGGGGATTCATCACACATAAGAACAACATCCCCAGTGCTGCACTCGAAATAACATTTGGTATAAAGTAAATGGTTCTTATTGCACTGCTATACCATCTCTTTTTCGCTAAAACAATCGCCACGGTAGTACCAATAAGTACATGAAAGGTTCCCTGAAGAAGAATCCAGACAACAGTATTTTTCAAGCTGTCGATAAATGTTTTGTCTTCTGTAAATAGATATTTATAATTCTTTAATCCAACAAATGATATTTCCTTGCCTATGGACCAATCCGTAATTGATGTACCAAACAATACTACGATAGGCCCAAGGAATACAAAGCTGAATAATAAGATCCCCGGAAGCAGAAATAGTACTATCCATTTCTTATTTTTTGTCATAGTATACCTCCATGCAGCCACTTCCTGGCTGCTCAAACCTCGGAAGAACAAGGCGTTTGCTCCAACAGGCAAACTTCGCGGTTCTTCACTTGTGAAGTGCTTTTTTATTAACGCTATTCTTAATTTTAAAATAGCACAAGCATAAATATGAAGTTCTGTTAAGTCCTTATTTATGCTTGTGCAATTGGTTTAAACATTTTATTTCTTGTTCTTTTCAGCTACCTTTGTAAGTTGATCTGCAAACTCCTCCGGAGTAATCTCATCATATGCAAGTTCTGGATATCTAACAGCAGTTTCATCTACGATAGCAGTGAATGCTGTATTGTCGATACTCTCAAAGGTGTATTTTGCACTACCGGACAGCTCGATCAGTTCTGCAAGAATGGGATTAGCTTCTCTGTACTCAGCAGACAGCTTTATGTTGTCTGTCAAAGGAAGAACACCAGCTTTCTCAAGGAATACACTCTGAGCATACTCACTAGTCTTGAACTTAAGGAATTCAAGAGCACCCTTCTGTTCTTCTTCCGATTTTCCGTTCGTACAAAGAATATATCCAACTTCAAACTGTGCAACTAATCCATCTTCTGGATAAAGAGCTACACCAACCTTATCTCCAAAACCAGGTATAGACTTGGTTTCATCTGTAAAATCAGGACACATCCAAGGTCCGTTAGCAATCATAGCTACATTCCCCTGTTCGAAGTTGTTTGCTGCATTTGCATAAATTGCACCTACTGCATCCGGAGTAGTGTACTCCTTCAAGCATGTTTCAAGCATCTCTAGGCCCTTGATCACAGAGCTGTTGCTATAGTTTGTAGGAAAGCTTGTATTCATGAAAGCATTTCCCTCTGCACCATCCGTACCGATCATAGCAGCTAACCAAAGGTTTGTGGTCCATGCATTTTCACCAGTCATCAAAGCCAGTGGTGTAAATCCAGCTTCTTTCAATTTTGCATTGTTGCTCATGAACTCATCCCAAGTCTTAGCTGGTGTGATGCCTGCTTTTTCAAACATTTCCTTGTTGTAGAAATATCCGATATTCTGACGCTGATTGGAGACAGAGTAAACGCTTCCGTCTTCCTCCATATTGTAGTTCATAGCGTCTTCACCTACAAACTTCATCCACTCCGCATCTTCTTCTAAAAATGGCTTAATATTTACAGCCTGCCCATTATCTATCGCCAGTTCTCTGATACCATTCTTGCCAATAAGTACATCCGGTAAGGTCTTAGAAGAAGCTAATACCTTCATCTTATCAACGAACGCGTTATCACTTGGAAGCTCTTCAACTACTACTTTGTACTTGCCTTTATACTTCTCATTGAAGGCATTTATTACTTCTGCTTCAGCAGCTGCAGATGTATGAGCACCGACCATGAAAGTTGCATAAGAGATTTCTACCGGTTCAGAGCTTGTTCCCTCTGACTTACTGGTACTTGTTTCTTTGTCTGCCTTGTTACCACATGCTGATAATGACATGATCATGGTAAGGGCCAACATTAAAGCAATTGCTTTTGATAATCTTTTTTTCATAACACCCTCCGATATATTTATTTATTGTTTAACACATGATCATAATACCGTATCTTCCATTGATTCAAAATAGAATCCTTTTTCTTCCTGTTATAGAAATTTGACCAATTCTTATTCTGACTACTTATTCTCTCATTTATCTTGTGAGTTTTTTACCTTTATATAAATATTTTGGTATATTACAGGGGGCTTTCGACAAATTAAATAAAAGTTAGATGGATTGGTTCCCCATAACCGATTTTATTATCCTTTATTGTTCCTGCCTGAAATCAGACGGACTCTTCCCTGTATATTTCATAAAAACATTGGTAAAATAAGGCGCGTCCTTAAAACCTACTGCCTGTGCTATCTCATAAATCTTCATATTAGTCCCTGACAGGAGTTTTTTTGCCTTACCCACTCGATACATGGCAATCTTCTCAGTAACCGTATAGCCGGTCAATTTTCTATAAGTACGACTTACATAGCTGTTGTTCAGATACAATTCATTGCAGATATACTGAAGATTAAGTTCCTCCCGGTAATGCTGTCGGATACATTCTTCCACCTTATTTACCAACTCATTTTTAAAATTTTTTTTACCAATGCACAGTGCTCTGACTCTTTCAATGGTATCATTTCCTATACTGATTAACCGAAAGATAGTCTTTGCATTCTGAATCTTCTCATAAACTCCCTTTTCCATCTCATTAAAGTCCTGATCTACATCCAGATGATACCTTACTGCCTTATGTATAATAGAGCTACAGATCACCAGCATATACAGCCGACACTGTTCAACGGTACAGCCGGTATCAGCCAGCTTTTCAAACCCTCCTGCCAGCTTTTCTTGTGCCTCCTGATTTTCCTCATCAAAGGTAAGCTCTAGCAGCATATTGGTGTATCTGTCCATATCAAAGGCTGTGATAGCATCCGGTAGAGACTGAGAAGTGTACACTTTTATAGCGGTTCCCTGAGTTGTTATCTTAGCCAATGCCTGTCTTGCTTCTTCATATCCATTTTTAAGCTGCTTTACAGCTTTTACTTCTGAGCTGATTCCCAGTTTAATATCAATCCTCATGAATTCTTCTATCATGATAATTATGTTGTTAAAATAATCTACGATGGTATTTAGACCGATCGTGCTATTCTTTTTGTATCTTACAATAATAATCAAATATGAATCAGAAAAGGGAATAATGCTGTAGCTACAGTCTTTTAAAGAGATTCGAAGAATGTTATTAAGAAGCTCAGGCATATTTTGATTTCCCGCTTTCTTATCATAATAAGTAATATCACAAGCACAAAGAACATAATTGTTCTCCTCAAGTTTACCTTCCGCTATCTCCTTAGCTGAAATCTCCCCCGTCATAATAAGACGCTGAAACACTTTAACATAATCAAAGCTGCCGAGCACCTCTGCTCTGCCCGATTCACTCGTGTCTCGTTCCTTTACAAGCTTATCTATGGTTTTATTGATTGCTAACGGCAGTTCTTCTATAAATTCATTTTTTACAATGAAGTCAGACACATTATACTTAATTGCTTGCTGTGCCAGTTCGAAATCGGAATATGCTGTTAAGATAATTACCTTAGCCATATACTTCTCGCTTATTTTTTTACTCAACTCAATTCCATCCATAATAGGCATTTTAATATCAGTCACAACGATATCCACGGGATTTCCTTCCATATACGCAAGTGCAGTACTTCCGCTATTACAGGAATGTACCACTTCGCACCCTAGTTCTCTCCAATTAATTAAATGAATAATACCTTCTCTGATATTACGTTCATCATCAACTATCATTACTTTTATCATACTCTGTCTCCATAATCTTCTTTGGTATATGTATTTCTATATCTGTTCCTTCCTTTTCCTTGCTATGAATGATCAGACCATATTGTCCACCATAAATCAGCTTCAATCTTTGATTTGTATTGTTAAGCCCCATTTTATCACGTCGGATACTACCGTCGTTTTCCAATCCTACCTTTTCTGAAACCACCTTAGCTGCATTAAAACCGGCTCCATTGTCTATGACATGAATCAAGATCTCTTCTTTCTCATTTGAAGAAACATATTCCAGGGACACACGGACCATGGCTCCTTCTGACATATTCTCGATACCATGTACAATAGCATTCTCCACCATTGATTCGATGATCAGTCTAGGAATTTCGCAATTCAGTATAGAATCATCCGATACATCAATACTATAGTTAAGGCGATCATCATATCGCTCCTTTTGAAGCCAGAGATAATACTCTACATACTTAAGTTCCTCCTTAATTGACACAATGGCACGGGCATCTTTATAGATGCCAGCGCGTAACAATGCAGACAACGAAGAAATCATCTTATAAATCTTTTCATCCCCGGACATTTTTGCCTTTATCTGTATGGTTAGTAAAATATTAAACAGAAAGTGAGGATTCATTTGATGCTGTAGAAACTTAATTTCCATCTCATTCAGCAATATTTTGGATTCATAGGCACTCTTTACCAAACGTTTTACCCCATTCATTAAAAAAACAAAAATTACCACGATAAAGGCTGCAAAAAGTATCGATATCACAAGAAAGGATTTCATTCCCAAAAATGTATGCAGTACTAATTCCTGCTTTGGATAAAGATAGATAAAGTTGTATTCTTCGTTTATCGCTCGTTTTGTTACAATATAGCTGGTTCCATTCATTACAAGCTCTCTTCTTTCTATGGAATTGGACAACTCGAGTAGCTTCTTTGGCACTTTATTGCCCAGCCATTCACTATCATTCGAAGAATAAACCATACCCTCTCTGTCTGTCATAAATACCAGTGAACCATCATAGGTAACCAGACTGCTCAATCTATCACCAAAACATCTTTCATTCGTAGCCCCAATAATGTATAGCTCATTCTCACTTTTAAAATCTGATTTGATACGAAGCGTGGTATAGATTGTATCATCTTCTTCTGTGGGAGGAATCTCTACCGTATAATCCTCTTTATCCCTAATCTGCTCGCATATCTTCTGGGAAGAGGTAATAATCTGCTGCGTGCTAAAAGGCTTTGTATAAGTAAAAGCGATCAATTTTCCATTTTCATAAATAGCAACGTAATCAAACAGTTCAAAGTTCCATACATTATTATCTGTAAGAATCTTCTGCATTTCCCGGTTCAGGTTCTCTACATTCAGGTAGCCTTTCTTGTCTCCCCTTGAGAAAAAAGTCTCATCATTTCGCCAGCCTTCTATTGAATTACTGCCTGACAGTGAAAAAGTCGTTCCTCTGATTAGCTCATGGGTCTGTCTAAGACTGTCAATGTTCACATCAACCATTATATCGATATATTCATAGTTATCCTTTAAAATATTTCTATAGTTTCCGTAGCTCACATACATTCCATACAGCAAAAAGGCTACCATCAATATCATGCCGAACTTAATAATTAGACTATTTTCTTTCATCCTTTATCCCTTTCGCCTCTTCGATTCTAGACGCAACATCCTTTATTACTTTTTGTTCCATAAGATATCCCAAAGTAATCCAGGAATCCATATATCCGTGAGGCTTCAGATACATCAGTTCTCCATCAATTGACTTCTGTTTGATTGAATTTGGTCTGGTCTTACATGGTTCAATAGCATACATCGGCTTTCCTTTGGCTCTTTTGGCTATCAAAGTTCTTGGAAATACATCCAATGGTCTTACAAGAACAGCCGCCTTAGTCCATCTATCATCAACCAGCATCTCTGCTGTAACATGAAGGGTATTCGGTAGGGGAAGCATCTCAAGTCCTCTTACTTCTTCCGGTACATATTGATAACATCTGATTGGATCCAGTGACATACTGTAATCATATATTTTCTTTGGATCCTCCTCGACCGGAGCCGAATCACGCAGAAGCATATGCTCTGTTTTTACAGGAAGCACATATCTACCACCTTTTGATACAAAAGCTCCTGCCGGTTGTATATGAAAACCATCGTCAATGTGCTGCCTGTCATCTGTAAGGTTGATCGTTCTTTCATAACGAGTCAAAAAAGTGGAATTCCGCTTTGTTACTATACGGATTTCCTTTCTATACACTGGGTTCTTCCCATATCCCCGAATTGTTACATTGCCCATAACCTCTGTTTCTTCTTTTGATTCCCTCACGTAAAAAGTGCTAAGATCTACCGCAGAGTAAGCCCCGGTTCCGTGCACAGTTCTAACCTCATCCGGTGTTCCAAATATCTCAGGTCCTATCGTTGCAACGCTGGCCACAAATCCTTTATCCCAGGCTCCCTGTTCTTTTAAATCAACACTATCGGGATGAAGCAGCTCCCCCTCCGGTGTCTCCCAAGATACCTTCTCTCCATTTATGTAAATATCACCAATATCCATGCCTCTCTCCGGGAGAACTGTAAAAGACATACAACCATTATCAATGGTCACAACGTGAAGCTTTCTACCATACTTATCAACTTTTCCATCCATATTTTACCTCCATAATTCACTCTGCGCTATTATCTAATATAATCCCCAAACCGTCATATATAGTCTAATAGTCATTTTAATTGTATATTACCCTCTATATTTTAGCATATCTTGGTAATTCTACAAGTCTATATGCCTAAATAGTATCATCCGAGACCCAAACCTTCTCACTAAAGTGCTCTACAACAAGTTTCTTCTCATCAAAGTAGTAAGCAACTCCCAAAAATCATCATAGAATATAGTAAACACGAACATTTTTATATGTCGAAAGCATTAATTAAAGAGGAGAAACTATGAATAATCTATGTAATGCTGAGCTATGTACATTTTTTTCATCAAATGCCTCAACTATATTAAAGGAAATAGTCATTCCTGAATGTGAGTTTATTGTTAATAATGAAATTAATATAAATTGTTGCCCTATCTGCAAATATAATAGAAGATTTTGCAAGCATGTAGCAAGGAACACTCAAAGCTGTACTACTAATAATTGTAGATGCGAAAACACAGAGCAACCAATATCTTCACACGACTTTCAAAGTGAAACGAATGAACATAGCATAGCAATTGAACCTTGTACACCGTTCTTAGAAGAAACCATACCACTAGAAGTAAATGATGGTAAATTACTACAAATACAACTAAATCTTATGAATATCTGTCCAAACAGGCCATTAGCTATTGGAATTTTGCTTTGTTGTAACGAGGAACCTTATGCCTTTAAAGTTAAAAAAGTATGTAAAAGAATACCCTGTTGTAACTGTTGTAAACATCATCCTTGCTGCTGTTGTAAGAGCTGTAAGAATCATTCTCGTAATTGCAATACCTTATGCACAAGTACCTGTTTTGAATTCTTACTTGCTTGTTGTCCAGCCCATAATAAGGTCACCTTAAAAATCATCACGGAATATTTATGTTAGATGTAAACACAATATATGTTTATCGACATTTATTTCGCTATATCGACACTATTCCGTTTCATATGCATATAATATTAATATAAACAATTAATAAGGAATGATTCTTCAATGGGTATAACACTTGCTCAAAAAAATATATCTCCAGCTAGCATGCTTTGTACCGATACAGCTCAAATTACTTTGACCTTAGCTGGTTCCGGTAGCATAACAACAAATCCTGTTGATATTATGCTTGTATTAGATCGCTCTGGGAGTATGGGTGAAAAAACTTCGAGCGACCCAAACGCACCTACTAAATTTGAAGCACTAAAATCAGCTGCGGACACATTTGTCGATATCATCGCGAATGCTTCCACCAATACTACTCCTCCTCCTAACTCTACAGTTATTGCAAATTCTAGTATTGGTGTTGTATCTTTTACCACTACTGCTACTACGGACTTAGCCCTAAATCAAAGCGTAAGCACAATTCAAGGCATTATCGATAATTTACAGCTAGGTAATCTTACCAATCACGCCGATGCATTTGAGCATGCAACTACTGCACTTAGCGCTTCCACTCATCCAAAATATATAATTATGATAACTGATGGTATAAGCACCGCTGGTGGTTCAGGTCCAATTTCTGATGTAGAAGCTGCTAATATTGCTGCTGCCGCTGCGCGTAATGCTGGTATAATCATCTATTGTATCGGACTAGGCCAAGATGCAGTACAACAAAATCTTGAAAATTGGGCTGCTGATCCTGCACGTGTTCTTATGGCACCGGATACCAGTGACCTTGAAACTGCTTTTGAATCTTTAGCAGCTAATATTATTAATCCTGTTCCTGAAAATATCGTAGTTACAGATACGTTAGAAGATAATTTTGTAATTGTTGGTCCAATTATCCCTAACACTCCAACTGGTGTTATTGAAAATCATACTATTAGCAACGCTAATAAGACTATCACTTGGAAACTCAGTTCCCTTGGTAAAACAGGACCTCAAACTGCAACGATTACCTTTGCTATACAATATACAGGCAATGTAAGTGGCTCTTTCCCTGTTAATAAAGAAATCACTTATGACGATTCAACTACTCCAGATCCAAGTAAGGTACAATTTCTCCCTTATAACACAAACATTTCCCTTACTTGTGATAAAATAGTGAATCCAAATTGTGATTACCCTTGTCTTACAGCACCCGTTCCATGCTGTGGTGGTGTTGTTAACATTGATGCACCAGGCTTAAATACCGCCTATGAAATTCTTTGTGATGGTACCCTATTAAATCTTAACATTCGTTTCAAAAATGTTTGTCCTAATAGGAAACTCGCAATTGGCGCAATTGTTTGTGAAACAATAGCTGGCGTACAACAACCTGCTATCTATCGTATCACCTCAGTTGACACTCCAAATATTACTTCCACATCCTCTTGTAGATGTCAAGATTTTGCTGTACCATTAGAAGTTTTACTACCTCCTCCAACTACTGGTTCTTCCTGTGTTGCAAGAGAAGTAACTGTTAGAATCATTGCGCACTATATAGCCGACACAACTACTCCTTGTAGAAAATGTACCTCATAAAAAAACAAGTTCCCTCATGCAAATGAGGGAACTTGTTTCTTGTTTTATTAAATTATTACTTTTATCCTACTCTCTTTCTTTTATCGTAACTTGTACCATATCCCCTGGCTGTTTATTAATCGATGCCCGTATATCCTTTCTAAGTCCGATAATGTGACACGGTGTTTTCATACGTACTAAGCTACCATCATATTCTACACCATCAAACGTGGCTTTCACTTTTACTCTCCCCTTGCCAAATTCCTGCTTTACATCAAAGGGAAATTCAACATAAGCACCATCTATATCAGGAACCTTTTTTATCTGTGCTTCAAATTCATATATTTTGTCATTCATATGTTTATCTCCATTCGTTCAATTATTCTTATCGTATTCTTTGATACAATCTTCAGGATTAATTTGTATTAACTTCCATTCTCCACTAGCAGCCATTCTAAACTGCGCTATTATTATATCATTATCATTCGTTAATTGAAAGAATACTATACAATAGTAATATCCATCTGTTCCTATAAAACAAATATATTTGACATAATCTTTTTGCACTGCCTGGAATGTCTCTTTGATTAAAGAACACCAGCTACTATATTCAATCTGGACAACAGCTTCTGCATCGTATGACCAGCCATGATAGGGTGCACATAGATAATTTTCTCCATAGAATTGCAAATTATTTATTTTATATTCCCCATTCTCTTCTATTAAGTCAACAAAACCATAATAGTAAGCAAACACTCCCTTTTGTTTATCAGTACCTTCAATTGCTTCTATTTCAACAAAATATCTAACAATATGCTCCTTATTATCATAAACTGGTACTTCCTTATATTTGATCAGATTAATATGTAGTATATTCTTAAACATATCTAAATACTGTTCATAACTCAGTCTCTTCTGATATTCCGGTGATAAAAAATTATACGCAAAGGGATAAGGGATCGTGGCATATCCAATCGTTCCACAACCAATATATTTTCCTTCTTCTGGATTAGCAGCCTCCCGTAATATTCCAAAATAATTGAGTACGGTATCCTCTGGACTATTCACATAATCCCTGGGTATTATTATTGAGTCTCCCATCCGAAGATAATTAGAAAATAACGCGTTATAATTACCAGTATTAAGTACAGGTTCATTAGATGGACGAAAGTACTTCTCTACATCTCTTCTTGTATCATTAGAATCTCTTGAATTTTCTATTATAATTCCTCCAATATCTATGTTTACTAATTAACATTATGAACTTTCCATCTTTTTTATACAAATCTATTTTGCCGTATAAACTATGTCTAATACTCACTACAGCAGTATTACTTGTATAATAATACAAATTTCGTTAAAGATAATATATAGGAATTAAAAAACGAAAGGACCATATATGGAATATTTATTTGAAACTTATCTACCTATTCTAACTCACATCTTTGAACTTATGGGTATTATCATATTAAGCATTGGAGGATTTAAAGCATTTTGGACATACATGAAAGCACTACGTACCAAAGAACCCTATAAAATCAAATATCAATTCGCAGCATCACTTGCCACTGCCCTTGAATTTAAGTTGGCCGCTGAAATATTGAAAACAGTACTGATTAAATCCTTTGATGAATTGATCATATTAGGTTCGATCTTTATATTACGTATACTTATGACCTTTGTTTTGGAATGGGAAATAAAACAAGACAAGAAAAATGAGGATAGCCAATAACCGTTTAGGTCAACTGATAGCATAATTTTCAATCCCTTGGTTATACTATTCATGCAAATAAATTTAAGGAGGTATCCTATGCCAAGTTTATCATGTACCGTTTATAATTGTAGACATAACGATTCTAAATTATGTAATCTCAATACCATTGATGTATCTGGTGGAGCAACTAGGGAGAACACTTGTTGCAGCAGTTTCATTGAATCTTCAGGAACTTCAAATTGTAGTGGCTCTGGTAGTCCTGAAACGAATATATCATGCAAGGCTCACGATTGTACCTATAATGAAAATTGTTCATGCCATGCAGACAATGTTGATGTCTGTTCATGTGGTTCAGCTTGTGACTGTCATGATACAGAGTGTAATACCTACACTAAGGGTTAACATCTTACTTGATGATATTTAGCCTAATAATAACTCAAGCCACAAGTAGAGCTAAAATCTCTAGCTTGTGGCTTTTTATTATCCTTAATCATCGTCTTCACTTGAGCACATCTTATTACAAAAATCACAGTGTTCCATCAACTTGAGTAACTTATCAGTTAATTTTATTTCTTGATTTGCTGCTCTATTAATTAATCTACATAATAATGTCATTGCAGTATTAATTTCACACTCGTTGTTGGAAGAATGTATAATATTTATTAGTTTTTCGCTTTCTTCTCTAAGACAATGTGCAATCATAGCTTCTTCTGAGGCAATCGAATCTAGTGCCTCACTGCAACACCTTTCACGTTCACACATAATACAATCCTCCACTAAGAATTCCATAACAAATTGTTCACCATTCCTATTCGTTAATAAAACATAAAGGTGGCTTTTACCGTAATGCCTAACATTTGAAACCGAAACCATTGATTCAATACGAAAACAGGACGGAACTCGAATCCTCTTAATTAAATTACCACACAAGGAAGATATTCGAATTTCTTGTCTTGGTCTTGTTATACCAAAACAAATGTCAGATGAGAAGATACCTGTCACACCATGTACTCTCCTGTTACAACTATTACATAAAATTCTACAGCCGTTTGCAGAATGTTTATCTATACTCACTATCGCATTTGAAAAAGAAATGAATAACTTATCAGATCTACAATTATGAGAAATACCATTTACATTTATCCCTCTAACCCCAGGTACTGAGATATCAAGTTTATCTATCTCTACAAACAAATTATTTAACTTGTATATACATGTTGAGTCCTCGCGATCGCTTGCCCAGAAGCAATCTTCATTTGAATCATAACAAATATAAGTATAGCATCTACATGTCTCATAGCATTCTATCTGATTAAAAGAATCATCGCATTTTATTATTATGTTCTCATCTTCTACTGTTAGATAAAACCAGAATCCGTCATATGCAATTCCTCTAAAACCATGGATAGCACTTAACACTAATGCTTTTTTTCTTTCTACTTTCAACATATTATCTAACCCCCATCTTAATCACTTAATTACACATTGTTACTCTTCCAAAGGTTCAAATCGGTTTTGCTTTATATTGACGGAAGTTAACTCTATATCTTCCCGTATTCGTAGGATACTATTCATAGAATACGGGAAGATATTACTTTAACTATCAAGAGTGCTTCACATCATAATTCTTTGAGTTCTAGTCGTAGAGTTCTTATTCTATACTTTTCTTATTATTAACTGTGTCTTTCATGTTCTTTACAGCCATCCTTAGGACAAGCACAATCAAGAAAGATAGAAGTCTTAAATGCTAATATAAACTCTATACGTGCAACTGCATTTACTAATTTTAGCTGTTTATCTTCTTTATTTCTTGTATCTGAAGTACTGTCATCTGAAAAATCCGAATAACATTCGGAATCTTTACCATAACTTGGTTTGTGTTTCACTTTATCTAATATATCTGCTAATGCTTCTTGCTCCTTAGCAACAGAATCAATAAGATTTGTAATAGCCTGGCAACGTGTAACTGGATAATATTTTTGTTGTGTCATGGTTAATCTAACCTTTCTATTAAATAATAATTATTGATTATTTAACTTATCAATATAATGTATTATATGCACCGATTCGACATATTGACTCAAATTTCATCATTATTTTATTTTAATTTACAAACAAAAACCAGTTACGTTGAACTTAAGCAAGTTTACCATTAAATTTACCATTTGATGTTTCAGCCCATTTATGATATCATTTCATAGTTAGTAACTACTAACCACATATCTATCTATACGATAGTAATTAATATAAAGGAGGGATACTTGTGGAAAATTCATTCATTTTATTAAAGGAATTGGCCAAAGAATATGCGTGTAACTCCATAAATATATCAAATGCAAGCAAGTTTTGCAGATTACCAAACGAAAACCATATGCAATATTTGACTACGAAAGGAGCTTTTATCTTTCCCATTAGCGGAAAAGGCATAATTCACTTTGGTGATCGTGCCTTTGTTGCAAAGCGTGGAAAGATGATCCACGGTTGTCCTGGACAACAGTTAGTATTTGAAATTTTAGGAGCTGAACCATTTCACCATATAAACTTATATTATGATAGTAATAGTAAAATCTTATTTGATATTGAAATAGATAATGTAGAGAAGATAATTGACATCTTAGAAAATGTTGTTAGGCTTAGCCAAAAGAAATCACTTAAGTCAACCTATCAAACCGAACAGTTGCTAGACCAAGCATTTGAAACTATATTTGCAGAGTATTTGAACAGCAGTGTAAAGACCAACCAACAATTAATAAAAGAAGTGGTTGATTATATACACAACTCTTATCGTAAGAATATTACGCTTAAAACTCTAGCTGAATACTCTGGAAAAAAAACAGATCAACTTAGCTACTTATTCTATCAATACATGGGAGTTCGGCCAATCAACTATCTTATTGAATATCGATTAGAACAAGCGATTGAACTTCTAAAAGAAGGAGATTATTCGGTACAAGAAGTCGCTGCATTAGTGGGTTATTCAGACCCCTTATATTTCAGCCGAATTTTCAAAAAGCATGTTGGTTATTCTCCCAGTCAAGTAAGGAACAATAATTGAATTATACAATTCATATTAAAATGTCCTCCATACATTACTAATAACGAACGTATAAAGGACATTTATGAGGATTTATAAGAATATAACACATTACTAAGTTATTCCATAAAGCTTATTAATTACTCGTTCTACTCAAACTTTTAATAATTGACGAAACACTATCCCAAATATTAATCACAATTAAAACAACACCAAATACCATTTTACTTGTATCCATCCAGGCTGATATCTCTAGAGGTGTTCCGTTAGTATACTCAGCAATTTTAGAAAAATATTCTGTGTTTAATAAGGCATGGTCGCTTAACATTACAATAATAAGAACGCAAAATGCCACATTATAGATTGTATTCACTATAGCTAATGGTAAGTTCCAGCTTCCAGTAATATACTTCCAGATAAATATTGCAAATTGGATTATTAAAAATCCAAAAAAGATAGGTAGATATGATTGTAATCCTTCAACGTTAAACATAGGTGTTGCATTCAAAACTCCATTATCATCTTTAATATATAATGCAATAAGCTGTGGCTTTATATATATAACTGCAGTAAAGAGTACCGTTAAGACCATTGAAAACATAGTCTCACCGCGAGATATTTTCTTTTTATCATTTACTGGATATTCAGGTAAATCATCTGGTGTCCATAGTTTACTGCTAAATGGTATCTGCCCTGATTCTGCCCCTGACCTCTCTAATATTACAAATATAATAGTCACCCATAATGCTCCTTGTATTGCTCCATCAAAAACTGCCGATATTAAATCCGTAATTAGTATAATAAGATTACTATTAGTATAACCATCAGCCGGTGGCTCAATAGCAAAGCCAATTATAGAAATCCCTACTAATACACTTACACAGATACCGACTACCAATTTGAGTATTGATAAATAATCATCATAATAAGCCGGTCCGATTAAATATCTCTTCTGAGGATTATATTCATTAGCCAGCTTTCGTGGGCTTCCTAATTCTTCTAATACCTGATATACATCTTTTTCTGTATAATTTTCAGGAAGCATATCTTCTATATTGGCACGAAGCTCCTTGCCGACATCCTCTCTAGTATCCTTTTGGAAATGTTTCGTAACAGCATATACATATCGATCAATCAGATTCATTATTCTCATCCTCCTTTAATAACTCCTCCATTAACTTTGACATTGTTCTCCACTCTGTTTTAAGTTGCTTATAAACTTCTTTTCCTTCTTCACTTAATGTATAAAATTTACGTGGTCTACTTTCACTCGTATCCCATTTACTAATTAAAAGCTTTTGTTTTTCTAATCTTCGCAATAATGGATACAGCGTTCCTGCTTCGATTGGGGCGTTCTTTTTCTCTAACTTTTGCACAAGTGAATACCCATATTCATATGTACTAAGCTGACTTAGTACTAAAAGAACCAAGGTACCTCTTTTTAATTCTACTGTAAGCGAACTGACTAGTTCATTCTTGGAATCCATATTTTATCACCTCAAGTTCATTATACTGTACGACATACATTATTGTCAATTTCATATTGTTATAATATTCATAATAATAAATTTTGTTACCTCTAAGACTATTTTTCTGACAATGCAAACATAACAAGAAGCCTATGAAAATGTCTTAATGAAACATTTTCATAGGCTTCTTGCTATTCTATTAATTTAACTATAATTACATATCCGTAATTATCTAGTCTTTTTTAAGATTGCTATTTAACCAACGTAATGCATTTTGATATCGCTCATACGTATTCGCATGATGCCCACCTTCATCCCAAGTAATTGTTATATTTGATGAGCTTACATCTGAAACTAAGGTTTCATAAATTTTCTTTGTATAAGTAACGGCATCCTTTTTTACATCTTTATGTCCTACTCCCTCACTATCGCCACTTGACATATATAATCTAGCTTCACGATTTCTAACAGATTGCTTTGTAGCGTATGGAACAAAGTCTGGATACCAGAATGAACCTGACATGCTTGCAAAGCAGCCAAAACTTGTGCTATTATAGGCCGAATAAATAGAAATAAGACCACCAAGGGAATATCCTATAATACCTGTAGATTCTGGCAATGTCAGAGTCCGATAGTTTTGATCTACTTCCTGTTTTAGCTTGGTTTCAATAAATTGTATATATCCATCCCCTTTTCCACCAAATTCCGGAAACTTTGAGTGAAGTGAGGGACTTGGCCAAGGCGTTAAGTCATCCAAACGCTTTTCTGAGATTATACCTACTATAATAAAAGATATATCAGAAAGGAAATCAGCCTCTTTTAACAAAGAATACGTAGATTTATCTCCATGTAAATATGCTACCGGATAAAATTTATCTTCATCTTCGTAGTTGTTTGGAAGAAAAACAAAGCATTCTCTTCCTGCAATTGTTGTTAATTCAAAATTATATTTCAAGACAAAGACTCCTTATTCTTGGTAAATAAAATCATACAAAGTTTCTAATGTATCGAAAATTCTTACACCATAATCCATGAGTTCATCATAGCCAATTTCAATTATTTTTTCATTTTCAATAGCAGGAACTGACTGTATTGTTTCATCATTTAAAAGACTTTCAACTGCTACTTTGTCAGTTTCAGCATTACGATCTGATTTAATATAAACAATTACATCAGGATTAAGTGACACAAGGTTCTCACTTGTTAAAGAACTTGTACCTTTTTCTAATACATTTTCTGCATTAATAGTTTTTAACATTTCACTTTGTAGTGTAGAATTGGCACCAAATGTGTTAAATGTACCATCAACATAAGTAACCATGAATAATACTTTAACTGTTTCTGTTTGAGAAGTGCTAGAAACTTTATCTTTGATTGTATCTAAACGTGATTGTAAAGAATCGGCATATGTATTTGCCTTTTCAGATACATTGAATATTTGACCAATATTACGAACGTCTAATATAACATTATCAAGAGATTGGTCAATTACGAAGTTACTTGCAAGTTGAGTATACACATTGATTCCCATATCATTTAAATCCTTTATATTTCCCATAGATTCATCAGTAAATGGCATAGTACGTCCGTATATAAAGTCTGGTTCTGCACCAATAATAACTTCTTTAGACATGGTCATTTTATCTCCTAGTACATTGAGATTTTCATAAACTGATGCCCATTTTTCATCAGGTGCGTTATCAGGTTTTAAGATACCAATGATTTTATCTTCAAGTCCAAGTTCTAATAATAAATCTGTTGAAGATGGATTATTTGTTATTACTTTAGAAGGAGCTTCTGTAAATGTTTGTGTATATTTTTCTCCATCTGGTCCATAAGCATCAATTGTTAATGGATACACTGTTTCACTAGAATCAGTAGTTTCTGTTGTTTCTTCAGTGCTAGCAGTTTCATCTGTAGCTTGTTCTGTGGCTGCATTATTAGTATTAGTACCTGTAGATGAATCAGTGTTAGATGTTTTAGCACATCCTGTTGCTAATATTGCAACTAGTAAAGTTGAAGCAGTAAGTTTGTAAATATTTTTCTTCATAATAATCTCCTTTTATATTGTTTTTTATTTGTTTACGATAAAATCTTAGGTGGGTAATAACTAATTAAAAGCCCATCTGTATTTGGTGCTTTGATAATTTCACAATTAATCTTATAAACCCTTTTTATTGTTTCTTTCGTTAGAACGTCATCTGGTTTACCTTGTGAATCAATTTCACCATCTTTTAATAAATATAAGTAATCACAGAATTGAGAAGCCAAAGTTAAATCATGCAATGCTGCTAAAACGTTAATACCCAAATCCTTAACTATCGATAGAATTTGTAATTGATATCTCACATCAAGATGATTAGTCGGCTCATCTAGAATTAATAACTTAGGTTCTTGTGCAATGGCTCTTGCTAACATAATTCGTTGCTTTTCACCGCCAGAAAGAGAGGCGTAACTTCTATTGCCATATTGTTTCATTCCTACCTTTTCAAGTGCTGAATCTACAATTGCATAATCTTTAGTACTTTCGGCTTGCAACATATTCAGATGAGGTGTTCGCCCCATCATTACAATTTCTCTTACGGTAAAATCAAAATTCATATTATTAAATTGTGCTACAACCGCCATTTCCTTTGCTAATTTCTTATTCGTTATCTGCGTAGAATCTTTCCCATCTATTAAAATAATTCCTCCACTAGGTTTTAAAACTCTATATATCGAGCGCAATAATGTGGATTTTCCACTTCCATTGGGACCAAGTAGAGCAACAAAAGAATTGTCATTTGTCATCAAAGAAACCTTTTTAACTATTTCTTTTTCACCAAGATTGACACTTAGATCATTTACTGTTAAGTTCATATTAATAACCATGCCTTTCCATATCCTGCAAACTTTGAGCCGCAGGCACAAATTTGCGTGTGAAAGATTCATCTTTCACACTAAACTCTCCTCTAATTGTTTGCTCCAAAACCATAGCCTCTTCTTACTAGAATGTATACAAAGAATGGCGCACCCACCAATGCCGTTATAATTCCAATAGGTAACTCTGCATTCGGTATAAGAATTCTAGCAATTGCATCTGCCCACATCAAGAATATGGCACCTGCCAGTAAGGAAGTTATTATTAATCTTCTATGATCTGCACCAACTAGTGAGCGCACAATATGTGGGATAATTAATCCAACAAACCCAACAATTCCACAAGTTGCAACAAGTATACCAGTGAGTAATGAAACAACAACCATATACAATCTTCTGTATAGACTTAAATTAATTCCTAATGTAATGGCTGCTTCGTCACCTGCTAGCATGGTATTAAGAATACGATACTGCGTAATGAAAAAGATACTACATAAAACAACAGCGATGATTGGGAGCCCGATATTATCCCATTTTGCACGTGTTAGTGAACCCATTGTCCAAAACTTAATAGACATTGTACCTTCCGAATCCCCAGCTAACGAAATTATGAAATTTGAAATTGCGCTAAATAACGCATTTATAACCATTCCGGATAGTACTAGCTTCGCAGAGGTCATACGATTTCCATAAGAAGCCAATGATAATACTGCTACCGTTGCTGCAATTGATCCTACAAACGCTCCAAATGCAGTACCTACTCCAAGACCAATGAATATGGCGAAGGTTGCTCCAAGAGATGCACCAGAGGAAATTCCTAATATGTAAGGTTCCGCCATAGGATTTTGTACAGTAGCTTGCATAACTCCACCACATAGTGCAAGCCCAGCACCAACGAATAAAGAGAGTAATACTCTTGGAAAACGAATTTTCCATATTATGTTCATTTCTGCTTCTGTTGGCATATTCGCTACACTTGGTGAAATTCCGAATAACTTATCCATGATTATATGAAATGTGCTACTTGGAGATATCTTCATGGCACCTAAACATAAGGTAAATAGAAACGATACTACCAGGATAACAACCAAACTTATAATTACCAAACGAAAACGCCTTGCAGAAACTTTAGATTTATCTGTCATATTAACAACAATACTCCTTTCAAGGTCCTTACATATAAGCCTAGACTATTTCTGGTTAGTCTTTGCTAACTACATTAGATAATACATTCATTTTAATTTTAATGGAATGGACAATTATTAAAAATATGGACAATTATTAAAAATATGGACAATTAGATAAAAAAAATGCCTGCCATTCTATCTATATTTGGCAGACATTTCTTTCTTCATTAGTTCAAATCCCAGTTTTTTATCTCCTGATACGGATTAGTTTTTGCTAAACCAATTTTAGTGACTGTTCCATCAAACATTCTAAAATTATTCTGTAACGTCTTAAACGCCATAAGCATTTCTTCTACTGATAACTTTTTACCAATCGTGGTATGTGGCATCCACTGTAATGGTAAATAAAATCGGCTAATTAATACCCGATCAATACGGGAAACTGTTTCATTCACTAATACCGAAAGGTTATGCAAATATTCATTTAATACTGGAGCTATAAATATTACATGCGGATTAAAAACTCCAATAGAAACCCATTGTAACTTGCCACACTTGATTTCTTGGATCTTACTATCGAATAACTCAATTATTTTGTTCTCTTGATCGGTTTCAAATGCAGAAACTGTTATATGTGGTGGCACCTTGGCTTCTACCATATAATGATTCCCGCTTTTTTCAGCTACCTTGTGTACGAGCCGTCTGATTTTATTTTCCGTATTCTCGTCAAAATATATAGAAATTAAATACATATTCTTCTCACTTTCAATATTAAATCATTAGTTCCATTCTCACTAGATTAATCGGTTTTTTCCTCTAATAACTTGTACATCCATACATGAGGGCAATCTTCATCCAAATAAGTCTCTCCCGTAGCAATAAAGCCTTGCTTTTTATAAAATTCCAGTGCGCGTTGCTGTGCTGATAGGCTTACCTTTTTTCCACCAATTTTACGTATTTGTTTTTCTGCTTCCTCTAAGATACTTGTACCAATTTTCTTTCCTCTATAATTCTTTTCCACAGCTATACGCCCTATAACATATGAGTGTATTTCTTCATTCCAAAAAAATCGACAAGTGGCTATTGGTAGAGAATTATCATAGCAAACCAGATGAGTTGCATAGTCATCAATTTCGTCAAACTCCATAGTAAATCCCTGCTCTTCTACAAACACTTCTTTTCGTATCTGTATAGCCCCATCTGGCAAATAATCGTACTTTTTAATTAGCATGTTAACCTCCAAAAAATAAGCATCCAAAAATAAGCCTTATAGTGTAATAACACCGTACCTGCAGCTTACTTCTGAATGCCTTAATAATGTTTCTATCCGGTGATAAAAACATCGGCTTCTGTTTTATATAGGATTTATTATATCCCAGTTGACCTATAATGTCAATTTGACTTTGTAGTCACTGCCTTGTTATTGTAATCTACACGACGGATTATATTTAATTCCATTCAATTTATGCATAATATAAGAGGCTGTAGCAAAATGTGTGAAGATAAATCACACTTTGCTACAGCCTCTTTTATTATGTTATTTATTATTTATTATTTATAATTACTCTTCAATTAGACCATTCTCCACTAGAAAATCTCTTGCAACCACATCTGGTTCCATTTGAAGTTCATCTACTTTATAATTTAATTCCATCATAATATCATCTGTTAACTTAGAACCTAATTCCTCTATAATAGGAACTATCTCAGGATATTCCTCTACAACATCATCCCTTACTAATGGAATTGCATAATAAGGTGGGAAGAAATTTTCATCATCTTCTAATGTTACTAAATCAAACTTCTTAAGTAGCCCATCCGTTGAAAAGGCATCTAATACATCGGTTTCATTATTAGTTAATGCTAAGTATCTAGTAGCACCATCTAAACCTAGCGTATCCTTAAATTGAAATCCATAATGTTTTGTAAGACCTAATAATCCATCTTCCCTGTTTAAGAATTCAAAAGTGGTACCTGCTGTTAATTTGGATGCAACATTTTTTAAATCACTAATTGATTTTAAATTATACTTTTTAGCTGTTTCATCTTTAACTGCGACTACATACGTATTATTAAATCCCATCTGTTCTAATACATCTATGTTATATTGCTTTTTTAGATCTTCCTTTACTGTATTATATACCGCTTCCATGTCCGTACTTGGTGGATAATTAAGTGTATCTCCATAAACAGTTCCACTATAATCAAAATATAAATCAATACTTTCTGAATTAAGCGCAGAGAAACATACTTGTGTACCGCCTAAGTTTATCTTTCTCTCTACTGTAATATCTGTCTTTTCTTCAATTAAATCAGAGAACATGTTTGCCAATATAAGTTGTTCGGTAAAATCTTTACTACCAATCTTAATCACTTTATTCGATTTATTCATACTTGATAATCCTGATACTACAAAAGTAATAATAAGTAGAATTGCTGTTGCAGATAGTATACCCTTTTGTATCTTTCTTTGTTTCTTCTGTTTTTCTTTAGAATTCACAGTCTTTTGTAAGCTAATTGGAGTCACTAGCTTTTCTACTAAACCTACTAGATAATCTACAAATAAAGCCAAGATACATGCAGGTATAGCACCAGCTAAAATCTGATTATTATTAACTGTTCTGATACCAGAGAATACTAGGAAACCAAGTCCACCAGCACCAATAAAAGCTGCCATTGTCATAAGACCTACTGCAGTAACTGCCGAAATTCTTACTCCTGCCATGATGACTGGAAGCGCTAATGGAATTTGAACCTTAGTAAGGATTTGTAATTTCGTAAGTCCTATCCCCTTTGAAGCTTCTATAATATCTGGATTAATACTTTGAATTCCGGTATAGGTATTCTTTATAATAGGTAATAAGGAATACAGTATAACCATAACGATAGCAGGTAATGTTCCGATTCCAAGGAATGGTATCGCAAAACCTAATAGCGCCATACTTGGTATTGCTTGAATAACATTGGCTACTCCCAATATGGGTTTGTTTAATTTCTTTACATAACTAATTAATATACCTAGTGGTACACCAATTAGGATAGCAAAACCAACAGCAATTGCCGTAAGCTTAATGTGTTCTATTGTTAAGGAGAAAATTTGATTTTTGTTTTGGATTATATAATTTATGAAATTCATATTATACTAATACCTCCTCTTCCTCTAAATAAGGTTGGCTTAATGTTGTTACTAAGCTACTCTTAGTGATTAGACCTAGGAGAATATTCTCATCAGACAATACTGGAATGTTAGAAACGTTATTATCATCTACTACTGTTAATATGTGAACTATGTTATCTTCCAAACGAACTCCAAAGAAATCCGTATTCATAATCTTACCTACTTCTTGTGTCCTGTCAACCTGTCTTTGTAATTGTTTTGCATTCACTATGCCTAATAGTTTATTGGTTTTGTTTTCAACTACCATTAAACTATCCACTTTATATGAACGCATTCTTTCCACACAACGAAGCACTGTCATACTGGCACTACAAGTAACTGGTGAATCAATCATAATATCTTCCGCTTTAATATACTCTGGCGAAGCCCATATTCGGTTTTTACCAACGAACTCTGACACGAACTCATTCTTTGGATTTTTTAGAATATTTTCTGGTGTATCGTACTGAAGTATCTCACCATCTTTCATAATACAAATCATATCTGCAATTTTTACAGCCTCATCCATATCATGTGTAACAAACACAATAGTTTTCTTCAATTGCGCTTGTAAATTCACTAACTCATCTTGGAGTCCAGTACGAGTTATTGGATCAAGTGCTGAAAAAGGTTCATCCATCAATATGATATCTGGATCTGTCGCGAAGGCTCTAGCTACTCCAACTCTTTGTTGCTGTCCACCACTTAATTCAACTGGATAACGACTTAAATATTCATCTGGATTAAGACCTACCATATCCATTAATTTAATTGTTGTTTCAATTATAGCGTTGGAATCGTATTTTTCAGTTCTAGGAATTAATTCAATATTCTCCTTCACTGTCATATGTGGAAGCAATCCTGTTTGTTGAATAACATACCCCATATTACGTCGTAATTTTATTACATCTTTTTTTTCAATATCTTCGCCATTAATGTAGATTCGTCCAGATGATGGTTTTACCAATCGATTAATCATCTTTAATGTAGTCGTTTTTCCACATCCACTTGCTCCGATAAATGCAACTAATTTTCCTCTCTCAATTTCAATCGATATATTCTTTAATATCGTTTTATCTTTATATGTCTTTGTAACATTTTCAAATTTTATCATACTTTTACCTCCCTTTATTTCGATAACAGTACTTCAAATTTTTTCTAAGTAACAACCTTATATTACACTAAAGTTGTTACTTTGTCAAATCGCGTATGTTTATATTTTCATATGAAATCAGTTTTAAGTGAAATGAATCCTTGCTATCTTTACAATAAAATACGAAAAAAATCTGATAGAATAATCATATATATCCTTAATTTGCGGAAAATATACATGATTATTAAATCAGATTTTTGCTGTATATAATGAACTCTTCTAACCCAAACTACTCTTCTTCTAACCTCTGCGGATAAATAAAATTATAAACTCTCTCTGTACTCTTTTCATCCCCAACATAATATACAATATCATCTTGCAAAAATGCTGTATAAGGACCAGGGGATCTTAACAACTCATTATTTCTTTTAATGGCAATAATAGTTGCCGATGTATTATGCCAAAAATTCATTTCAGAGATAGTTTTGTTTATCAGAGGTGTATCTGCTGTGATTTCAATTTCATAAGGTACAAAAGGATTGCTTGAACGATATCTATCCATCTTATCAATTAATTTTGTTAAACTTTCATTGAAGTAGTCAATCTCTTTTAATTGTCTGTCAACACTCCCCATGATATCTTTTTTCAAATCATTAATGGTTTGTATATCATTGTACTGATGAACAAATTGGACTGCCTTTTCATAGGACTTAATGACTACTCCACTGCCTTTTGTACTCTCAACAATATCTAGGTCTACTAAGATACTAATCGCTCTTCTTGCAGTTTCAGCAGAAACCCCATATTGACTTGCTATAGAGGAACGCGCATATATTTTATCTCCCTCCTTATATTTCCTCTCTACTATTTTAGCCGCAATGTCCGTAGCTATTTGCTGATATCTTGGACTTGTTAACTTTGATTTTTTTATCATTAGGCTGCTTCTCCATGGATTCTGAATAGTTTCAGATAATTTATTCTATTATCCACTTAATATATTAGTATTATTCTATATAATTAGCAATAGCAATATAAGTTTATAGATGATGAAATATTTTTTAATATATCTGATTTAGAGAACTTAAACATAATAAGTTAATAAAACGCTAGACTATATCAAGTACACCTCCCCTGTAAGATTAAATATCTAATATTGGGATGTGCATTTTATTATAGTTGTTTTAATTATTCAAATAAATAACTAGTCATAGAAAGAGAACCCAACGCGTATGCCTTGTTAAATACTGTGATCTTGTCTTGGTTGTTTGTTGCTCCCAAGACATATAACAATGGTGCAAAATGGTCCATTGTGGTAAATGCTAGTGAGGCAGAATTTCCAGCTTTTTGATAATCTATAACATTATGGTCCTTTCGCTCCAAGATACTCTCACTAATATAGTTGTCAAATTCTTCTGCCCAAGAGTAACCTTCATTCTCTTTATTCCAGTCGATTTTCGCTAAATTATGAACAACATTTCCACTACCGAATATTAATACACCTTGTTCTCTAAGTTTATAAAGTTCTTGACCCATTTTATAATGTTGAGCCGCAGTTGCATTTCTATCCACGCTAAGTTGAAAAACAGGAATATCAGCTTCTGGATAAATTCTCTGAAGAACAGACCATGTCCCATGGTCATAACCCCAAGAATTATCTATCATAACCTCCCGACTAATCAATGATTTCGCTTCTTTTGCATAATGTGGTGAGCCTTTCGCATTATAGACTATTCTGTAAAGCTCCTCTGGAAAACCATACATATCGTAAATTGTTTTTGCAGTCTCAGAGGTCATTACCCTAGTTCCATCTGTAAACCAATGTGCAGAAACCGACAATATCGCTTCTGGCTTAGGAATTTTATTACTAAGCGCTCTCCATTCTTCAACGAATTGATTTTCTTCAATTGCATTCATTGGAGAACCGTGTCCGACAAATAATGTAGGCATTTTATTCATACTATTACCATCCTTTCTTGATTATTCTAATCTTATGTAAACTTAATTAATTTAATAAAGTTACTTTTATATTATCTATTGTATCATATCACAGCTGATGTGGAAGTAATAATTCCAAGAAACATATTCTTCAAAGATTTACCTATGCATACATAGAAGTAAACCTCGAGACATCTTATTAAACAATCCCTGTCTACCTGATAGGGAACTGTTCGATAAGATGTCTCGAGGTTTCTTATTATTTTGTGTGTGAATTTATAACTTTTCAACGATTGTACATTCTCTCGCTGTTTTGTCATTTCTAAATCCCTTAAACACGGGTTGCCTAAAAGATTCTTTATCACTTGGCATCGATTCAACAACACATACAAGATTGGGCTCTAACCAAATTGCATTTTCATTTCCTTTTGGGATAGCTCCAAAGGGACTATAGTCAATAACAGTATAATTTTGTTGATTTAGAATTCTAAGACTGACTCCTAGAGTAACATGCCCTCTATAAATCAAAACTCCTTCACTATTATATTGACCAAGTACTAAGCTTGTCATGTTATTACTTTTTTCTATATAACCACAAACGACACAATCATCGGAACTCATTAACTTACACTTAATCCAGTCCTTTGTTCTCTTATCAAACCAATATAAACTTGCTTTTTTCTTACCAACAATTCCTTCGAGTTGTTGTTTCTTTGCTAATTCAAACAGTAGTATCCCATTCTTCTCCACATAACGAGATACGGATATTTGCTCAGATTCATCTACTACATTAGATAAGATGCTCTTTCGTTCTAATAACGGAAGCTTAGTTACTTCTTTGTCCTTATAGTACAATATATCATAAGCAACAAAACTTGCCGGATATTTACTACTGGCTAATTGTATCTTAAATGGATCAGACATTAATGTTCTTCTTTGAAGTTCATAAAAATCCGGAACACCATTTTTTACGACGATTAGTTCCCCATCTAATATACACTTTTCTTTGCAATTTTTATTAATATCTTTAAGCTCAGGAAACCTTGGTAGCAACTTCATGTCTCGTTTGTTTCTCAAATCTGTGCTGTCATTACAATATGCTATGCAGCGAATTCCATCTAGTTTTAATTCAAAGATACTATCTAGATCATCATATGGTTCTAATTGTTCCGATATAAGCATAGGCTTAATACCCTTTGCCTCGAATATATCCATTACGCAGTACCTTTCTTGGCTTGCTCAACAGTTTTTTGTAATGCCTCCATAAGATTAATTACATTATTCGGTCTGCTATTATCGCTACTTACAATTTCTTGACCTTGTATCTTTTGCGTAATAGCACTTCTTAGTTTTTCTTGGTAATCATCATGATACGAAGATATATTAAAATCTTTAGTCATTGTTTCAATCATGGTATTGGCCATACCCATCTCTTCATTGGAGATTTCTACTTTGCTGATTGATTTTGGAATCTCTTGTATCTCTTCTTGATAAAATAACATCTTCGCTATAATGCATTCTGTCGTAGGATAGAGAATAAGTAATTCTTCCTTCGTAGTAAAAACTGTTTGAGCTATTGCTACTTCATTTTTATTAAGAAGAGCTTGTCTTAATAATTCATAAGCCTTTTCTGCTCCTGCTTCTGGAATTACATAATAATTTTTTTCAAAGTAAATTGAATCAATATCACTCATCTTAGCAAAATGTTCAATGTGAATTGTCTTATCTCTCTTTGACTTGATATTCTCTAATTCATCTTCTGTGAAGGTTATATATTTTCCATCTTCGAATTCATAGCCCTTTATTATATCATTACTACTTACCTCTTTATTACAAGAAGGACATATCTTCTTATACTTAATTCGTTCATGTGTATCTTTACAAAGTTGATTAAATGATATACCTATGTCACGTGTTGTCTTATATAAGCCAACAGGTATATATAATAAACCTACGCTGATTGCGCTCTTATGTGCAACTGCCATACTATCACCTCTTGATTGGAATTTTTATTAGTATGTGCAGATTTATGGAATTTACAAAAGGCAAATAGAAAATTAATTCTATTTGCCTTTTGTATCACTTTATCTTATTATTGTCTAGAACTTTTCTATCCAAGCTGTAAGAGCATCTACATAGGATTTCAAGAATCCTTTAGTATCTTCGTTTACTAAATTTCCTTTTTCATCAAGTAAGGCCATTACATTTCCAATATATGCTTCAGGTTGCTGCAATGGATATACATCTAAGAACGAAAGTGTTTGTCTTAAGTGATGGTTTGCACCGAAACCAGCAATACCTCCCATTGACACACTTACAATTCCTGCAGGCTTATGTGCCCATACATTTTGTCCGTATGGTCTAGAAGCTACATCTAATACATTTTTTAAAACTGCAGGAATGGAACGGTTATATTCTGGTGTAAAGAAAAGGTAAGCATCAGCAGCTTTAACCTCTTCTCTTAAACGTGTCCAAGACGCAGGTGGATTGCTCTCTAAATCTTGATTAAACATATCAACATCACTAATATCTATGAATTTCACTTCATATTCTTCCGGTATCACTGATGCTACATAATTTGCAATTGATTTGTTAAAAGATTCTTTTCTTAAACTTCCTACTACTATGCCGATTGTTTTTTTGCTCATAATTTTTTCCTCCTAATATATTTGATAGTTATGTAAATATTGCCCTGATTCTACTAATCTCATAAATTCATGAGATATACTTACATCTTTCTATATGCCTACGTTACCATCTGCATGATTACTTTTGAATTATCCTGTGTAATCTCCTGAAGATAACGTAGAATTATTATTGTTTCGATTGCCTAATCCCTCTAAAATATTGGATAAATGCAAGGCTTCTAATTCTTCCTCAAAACTTGATTGGATATTTCCGTTAATGTGCTCTAAGACACAGCCGATTTTAGCTCCTACAGGACAATTTATATCAGTGTCTGCATGGATAGCGAATAGATCTTGTCTCTCTTCAACAGCTTTAAAGATTTCTAATAGAGAAATTTCTTCTGGGGCTTTTAAGAGCCCGGTTACACCAATTTTAGTTTGAGTCTGAATAAGTCCAGCTTTTTTTAAACCACTCATCAACCGTCTAACAAGTGCTGGATTAGTATTTACACTCTCTGCGATATAGTCAGAGGTAATACTTTTTTCTTTTTTTGTGGCAATAAGGCTTAAAATGTGGATACTTACAGCATATTTTGTTGAATACATAGTTATTATCTCCTCTATTTGTTACTATTATAGTTACAAATAGATAGTTTGTCAATCAAAATCTACATATGACATACCACCGTCGCTTGATTCCTATCACCCTAACCTACTTGGTATAATAGCTTAATTCTAAACATATTCATATAAAAGAAAGTAATAAAAAGGATGAGGTTAGATGAAAAAAGTTAAAGTTCATTTACAACCTATGGTTACTAATATAAATCTACCCACTGTTATAAAAACAGCTATACTTCCAGGAGACTCCATTGAAAGGCTATTTATCGCTACCCAGATAGGGGAGATCTTTTATATTGGAAATGGAGTTATGGAGGTGTTTCTAAATATTCGCACACGAGTCTTAGAACTAGGTGTTTCTACTGGTGGATATGATGAACGGGGATTGTTAGGTCTAGCGTTCCATCCTGAATTTAATAATAATGGTCTGTTTTATCTTCATTATTCATTAGCTGGAACGCAAGGTCCCGGTGCTCTTCCTCATTCATTTCAACCAAATCCGTGCGATTCTAGTACTTTAAATCTAACGTGGTCTAATAGAGAAACACAATATGATCATATTGATACAGTAGAAGAATGGATTTTCCAATTAGGTCGTCAACCACAGAGAAAGCGGACATTACTTAATTTAAGAAGACCCTTTTTAAATCACAATGGTGTCAATAGCTTAAACTTTTCACCCGAAACAGGAAAACTTGTTTTAACTACTGGAGATGGTGGATCAGGTTATGATCCATTTAATTTAAGTCAGAATGATATGGAAGTCGCAGGGAAAATACTTGAAATTGATGTAGATAAGAATACGTCAATCGATAATCCCCCTGTTGTTACACGTTTTAATGAACTTCCTACACCTATTCAAGAAACTCTTACAGTAATCGCCAAAGGGGTACGCAATATACCAGGAATCTCATTTCAAAGGTTTTATGATATGTATATCAAATATGTTGGAAATGTCGGTCAGGATCTGGTAGAGTCAATCTTCTCCTTCCTTCAATATAAACCGCTACCGGTTACTGATCTTGTTAGAGAATCACAAATGCAATCTGTATCTGAACCTGAAGGCTTTATTAACCTTGGCTGGCGAGGATGGGAAGGTAATTTTCCTACTTCTATAATAAGGAGTTGTACTGAAAATTCATCTTTGGATATGAAGACTATTGCTTATTACGATGAAGCTGTAAAAACTTCCGCGCTACGAATTCTGCCTCTTACCTGCTATTATCATAAAGATCCTCGTCCTGACAGATTTGGCGCAACAGCACTTACAGGTATACAACCATATATGGGGAATGAAATCTCCGATTTAACTGGAAGCGTTGTATTTACCGATCTGGCCAGGAATGAAGAATCTCCGCCTCCAAACAGAGGGGTTTTGGCTTACACTAAAGTACGGTCAGATTGTAAATTAACTGATTTCAGTATTATTGAAATTGACTATAATTTTGGGACTCAATCTTCTTATTATGTTAGTTTGGGATCGAATATGGATCAAACCAGACTATATCTGGGTGTTTATAGTTCTATGAATGTGTCTAATTTAAACCAAGGCACTATTTTTGAAATTATCTCTTGAAATGTACAACGAAATAACACTTAGATAGGGGGTATTTCAATTGAAAAAGATTGATGTCATTCGGTTTGTTTCTATCGGGGGCATGTTAACAGCTTTAACTGTAATATTCCAAGCAGCACCCGTGTTTTTACCCGCGATCGGATTGGTACTTAGTCCATTAAGTACACTCCCTATTGCTATAGCTGCTGCTTCAAATATTTTGCTTGGTTGTTCAGTATTATTCTCTTCTGCAATACTTCTTACTATAGTTAGTGTGCAGGAAGCACTTATTCTCCTTTTTACCACTGGGTTGTTAGGTATCGTTATGGGTGCATTACTTAATAGGAAGGGAATAATAATTTCCACTTTGATATCAGGTCTAGCATTATCTCTTGGGATGATAGTTTTAACCTATATAATAGGTGTTCCAGCTTTTGTAGAATTGGCTAGATCGTTATCTACTCCTTTAATACTTTTCATCTTTTTCTTATTTTCACTTGTCTACGCTAGTATATGGAATATTTGTGTAAGGAAATTGATGAAATATCTTAGCAGTCTTAAAGCAGTTTGATATGAACAGAAGCCGATGATTCGTCATCGGCTTCTGCATTCCGAAAATCTGCCTTTTATTAAAAGCAAGTTAATCCGTTCACTAACAGCTGTTCTTTCATCATATACCCATTCTTCCTCAAATGGTATCTTAAAATTCTTAGCAAAGGAGTAATACAGGTTAATCTTCTGATAATAGATTTCTAAATCTTCTAAGCTCTGTCCGTCTTCTACTGGTTTATATATAGCTTCATTTTTTCTTATGAAATACTGTTCTACATAGTCTATAAAAGCTACGAATACTCGTTCATTGTGTACATCAAACGGTAATCTCATAAGCCTCCATTCTACTGCTTCTTCTAACTTATATTGCTTAATTTTATCAAGAATAAAAATATAATCACGAATATCCATCTTTTTATATAACGGGACTTTCTCCTCTCTTGTGGCCCATAGCGCCAATTTATCTCTTAGCGGAAGACCTTTGATTTTTAGTAATACTTCACTTGGACCTAGCACTGCCTCTATTAAAGGATCATCCTTTTCCTCTATATTCCTTTTTATAAAATCATATTGCTCTCCTGTAAAAGCTACATATCCAATCTCATATATCCCCTTTCTTCCCGCCCGACCTGCTATTTGCTTTATCTCTTGTGACGTTAACGTACGAATTTCATCACCATCAAACTTCTTGCTATTCATAAAGACGATACGCCTAATTGGCAGATTTACCCCCATTCCTATGGCATCTGTAGAGACTAGAATCTTATTCCATCCTTCTACAAAATCGCGATATTGAATCTTTCTAACTACTGGTGGCAAATCTCCATAAATCATACTGGTTGCTACCTTATTATCTTTAAACATCTTAGCAATCTCTAACACTCTTTTCTTTGAAAATACAATAAGCGCATCACCTTCTTTTATTTCCTTCAGTTCAAATGGCTTTTCTTCTATCTGAAGCGGTACATTTCTCGCATATTCCTTAACCTCATAATCATCATCACAAGATTCCAGGATTTCTTGTAATAACTCTTTCGCATTCAATGCACCACATACATGAATCTCAGGACACCTAAGTCCAAGCAACGCTCTAGTCCATGCAGCTCCTCTTTGGTTATCTCCTAACATCTGAATCTCATCGATCACTGCTACTTTGTAATCTTTATCTATATTCAGCTTTTCCACAGTACAACTCTGATGTTTTGCACCTTCCATTAGTATCTCTTCTTCACCTGTCAGTAGATCACATGCAACTCCACTTTCATTCAATTTCTCGAAAATCTCTAGAGCTAGTATTCTTAGTGGTGCTAGATATATCCCATTATTACTCATTTTTAAGCGTTCAATAGCTTCATAGGTCTTTCCAGTATTGGTTTCTCCAAGATGCAGATAGACCACTCTTTTCATACCTCTTGCTTTAAGATAATCATCCTTGGGATTATCCGGGATATAACGATCAAAATCATCTGCTAATATTTTCGGGATATGTGATGTTACAAGTACAGTCATAATTCCTGATTTAACATAATCATCTAAGTTTTCACGAACAATCTCATCGAACACAAAATCCGTATTATTTTTCTTATTATAATCTTCTAGAAGGCGGATTGATATGTTATCTAATAGCTCACGGTATTCCTCATAAACTTGTCCATAACCCTTTATGTTTTCTCCTTGCATCATTGTCATGGCTTTTAATTTTTTACGTACTGCTGCCTCATGACTCCATAAATTAGCCGTCTTCGTATTTGTTACAATTTGCTTCATATCATTAAGTTGTTCTTTAAAGATTAGAAACTCTCTTGCTTCTTTGCGATTCTTCTTCAAAAATTACACCTACTATTCACTTTATTTTGTTTCCCGAATAATATCAACGCTTACGTTATATTTATACTATATAATCTTTCAAAACCTGAACATTATATACATTGTTTAAGAATAAAAAGACCTATTTACTGAAAATCCTTTCTTGAAAATATAAGGATTTTCATGTAAATAGATCTTTTGTTTATTTATTCTACTTTAATTATAAACTACGTGCTACTTCATAAGCATCCCAAATAGCTCCGCGGATATTTCGTACCTGTCTAGAATCGCCAATGTTATAAATATGATTATAATCATACTTGATTTCATCATATAAAGAATGTTCTGATCTGTAACCAATTGCAATAATTACCTGGTCACTTGTAATGGTTTCTTCACCCTTATCATTTGTAACAATTGCTCCTTCATCAGTTATAGCGGCTAAACGACAATTAGCTTTGATTTCTACTTTATTAAATGCAAGTAAATCTCTTAACATCCATTCGTTCATCGGTGGAAGGGTTATACCTGAGGATAAAATATCAGAAAGTGCTTCTACAATCGTAACTTTCTTCCCTTGTTTCGCAAGATGTAATGCTAATTCTGCACCTACAAGGCCTCCTCCAATAACAATAACATTATCTTTTGCTTCTACTTTTTCTAGTAAAACATCCTGTGCGAGAACTGCTTTTTCAATTCCTTTTACAGGAGGAATGATAGGACTAGAACCTTCAGAAAGAAACAGTGTATCTGGTTTTAAGTCAGAAATCATTTCTTTAGTTGCTTTTGTACTCTTTCTGATATCAACTCCAAGACTCACTAACTGTTTCTCATACCATGCAACCAAACTTCTATCGTCCTCTTTAAAATCAGGAACACCACCTGGTACAAGAGAACCACCTAATTGATCTTTTGCCTCAAATAAGGTAACATCATGACCTCTTAGAGCGGAAACTCTAGCAGCTTCCATACCTCCTGGTCCGCCTCCTACAACAACTACCTTCTTCTTTTCCTCAGCTTTCCTGATACCAACTGCAACTTCACGTCCACATTCAGGGTTTACTGCACAACTACCTACACCGCCTTCTAATGCACGACCAAAACATCCGTCGTGGCAGCCAAGGCAAGGTCGTATCATTTCGCTCTCGTCTGCTCTTATTTTGTTGACAAATTCAGGATCTGCCAATAGTGGACGACCAAGACCTATCATATCTATGATTCCATCTTCCAATGCTCTCGCAGATTTATCCATATCATCCATACGTCCAGCAACAAGTATAGGCACCTTTGCTACTTCTTTCAATCGTTTTGCTAATGGTAAATACATTCCTTTTTCAAAGTACATAGGTGGATGAGCCCAGTACCAGGAATCATATGTTCCAGCATCAGCATCAAATGCATCATAACCGGCTTCCTGTAATATCTTTGCAGCTTCCAAAGATTCTTCAATATCCCGTCCTAATTCTTCGAAATCTTCGCCAGGTACTGCTCCCTTACGAAAATCTTTCATGTAACTTTTTATTGAAAAACGTAAGATAACTGGGAAATCAGCTCCACATACCTGCTTGATTTTCTGTACAATTTCGATTGCAAAAGTTAATCTTCCTTTTAAATCTCCACCATATTTATCAGTACGTTTATTGAATACACTCATGGCAAAACAATCTAACAGATACCCTTCATGTACTGCATGAACTTCAATACCATCAAAGCCTGCTTTTTTAACAATTGCAGCAGCTTCGCCAAATTGTTCGACTATATGCTCTATTTCCTCTGTTTTTAATTCTCGACATGTAAGGCTAGGTACCCAACGATTATCTATCGTACTCGGAGCAACCAAACGATCCACTGGCACTACTGTTCCAGGTATACCAGACCTTCCAAGACCTGCAGTCAGCTGACAAAAAATCTTGCTACCGAAAGCATGTACTCTATCTGTCATTTCTTTTCCCTTTTTTTCATAATAGCTAGGAAGTTTAACTGGACATGGGAAAACACAGGGTTCATGTGGTTCAACATCATTATCTACCCAATTTGCTCCGGTAATAATTAATCCGGTACCCCCTTTTGCTCTTTGAACATAGTACTCTGTTGATTTTTCTGTATAAGCACCCTGGTCATCACTTTCTGCAGTTGGTCCCATAGGAGCCATAAAAAATCTGTTATTAAGCTCTACTTTACCAATCTTAATTGGCTCAAATAATGATTTAAATTTCTCTTGCATATTTACCTCCTGTATACTTGATATGTATCTTATAGGTTTTTATTGAACACATTCAATGAACATGTTCAATGATATTAATTTAACATTCAAGAGTTGCAATGTCAAGAGTTATTGTGTAAAATTGTTATAAAAAATAATTAAGTAAATTTTAATAAAATCAAGGAAAAATCACCTAAGAACAGGGTAGGAGTGAAAGAAAGGATAGTATTGATGTATTTAACTCATGCATCAAGAAAGAATATATGACTACATCAAAAAGAAAACTGCAAACAGTTGAAACCAGAAAAAGAATCATCAATTCCGTTAAATTATTATTGTCTACTACAGATATAAAAGATATTAAAATTCGTGACATCTGTAAAAAAGCCGACGTTTCCGTAGGTACATTCTATGTCTATTTTTCCTGTAAAGAAGAAGCAATTCTCTATATTTACCGGGAATGTGATCAGGATTTTGAGGCATTAGATTTGACTGATGATATCATGAGTAATATCTCTTCCATTTTAAAAACATATTTTGAAATGGTAACTTTAGATGATATGTTACTTGTCAGACACGTTTATATTTGTCATCTATCTTATTATGATAGTTATTTTTTTGACGAAAACCGAATTCTATTTCAACTGTTGAATCATCAGCTCTATTTATTGACAAAACGAAACGATACAAAAGACATAACTTGGCAAGTGCTAGATTATGCCCGTGGTTGCATTTATAATTTGTGTATTCGTTTTGATGCCAATATAACAGGTTGGGTTGAAAAACAGGTTAATCAAACCTGTAATTATATTCAATTTCTTATTAGCCAGTCAGCGGAAAAATGATAAAAACAACCTTTATAAATGGATTTTAATCCATTTATAAAGGTTGTTTCTTCTATATTATTATTAGTTTTTTATCAATCATCCATGCAAGAGAAATCTGTGCTGGGGTAGCCTCTTTTTCATTTGTAAACTTCATCTTTACTATCTGCTGAAACTTGTAAAGATGTGTTCTTCTTTTTCTGGTAAACCATACTTTTCTTTACCAAGCTTAATGCTCTTGATTAAGAAAGCCATATTTTTTCCTAATGTACGCATTATCTGACATCCTTCTTTGTCTGCATAGACATCTTCTGGTGTATAACCATGCACCATATTCCAATATTGGCTAGATGCTATAGGCATATTGGATATTGTAAAATACTTGTTTAGCTCATCGAATGTTGCTGTTGTTCCACCTCTTCTTGCTGATACAACTGCTGCACCAACTTTCATCGTTTTGTCGCAGCTTACGCTATAAAACAAACGATCTAGAAGGGAAATCAGTGTTCCATTTGCCGAAGCAAAGTAAACTGGCGAACCCACTACAATGCCATCACACTCAGTAAACTTTGGTGCAATTTCGTTCACGATATCATCAAATACACATTTTCCTGTTGATTTGCATTTACGACATCCGATACACCCTCTGATATCCTTATGACCTACATGTATGATCTCAGTTTCAATACCTTCTTGATTCAAAGTCTTTTGCACTTCAGTTAATGCTGTATAGGTACAGCCCTTTGCATTTGGACTTCCATTAATTAGAAGTACTTTCATTATGATTGCTCCTTTCTTTGTCTGTTTCTATTCCCGCATTGAATAATTGTTCTTTCCAGCTGCTTGCTTTTTAGACCTATTATCTTGCTAAACATATTTATAATCATGCTATAATGCATATTGATCGGAAGCAGAACTTCTATGAAGAAGTACTTTTTGGCAAGACCAAATATTACAGCAATTTAAATATCACTATCGACTGATATAGAAAAGGGATGGGTACTACAACCATCCCCTTTTTAGTTATACTTTATTTTCCCATTCCTGTTAACATCTCAACTGTAGAAGGATCATAATGTGAAAAGAATAAACTTTCCTTTGTATCTAGAGCTTCGATTTTCATCATATCTTCATCTGATAATTCAAAATCAAAGACGCTGATATTCTCAATCATTCTTTCTTTATGTGTTGTCTTTGGAATAACAATAACTCCACTTTGAATCAAGAAACGAAGTGCTGTCTGTCCAACACTCTTTCCATATTTTGCTCCGACTTCTTTTAATACAGGATTGTTAAAGTAGTCATTCTTGCCTTCTGCAAATGGAGCCCATGCTTCAATCTGTGTTCCATATTTTTTCATATATTCTTTCGCTACTATCTGTTGATTGAATACATGTGTTTCCACCTGGTTGATAGCTGGCTGAATCTCTGCAAACTGAGAAATATCAATAAATCTGTCTGGGTAAAAATTACTTACTCCGATGGCTCTTAATTTTCCTTCTTTGTAAAGTTCCTCCATCGCACGGTATGTTCCATAGTAATCATTGAATGGCTGATGAATCAACATTAAATCAATATAGTCAAGCTGTAATGCTTTTAATGACTCCATTATAGAAGCTTTTGCTTTTTCATAGCCAGCATTTGAAATCCAAACCTTAGTTGTGATAAATAGTTCTTCCCTTGAAACACCCGATTTTTTGATTGCGTTACCAACGGCAGCTTCATTTCCATAAGCCTGTGCTGTATCAATTGAACGGTATCCTACTTCAATTGCATCTAATACTGCCTGTTCACATACTGCCGGATTAGCTACCTGATAAACTCCAAATCCTAATACTGGCATTTCTACTCCATTGTTTAATTTAACATATTCCATAATATTACCTCGTACTTTCTTTATCTTGATTTGCTTCTTTATATGTTAACAGTCTAAGTGTGATGGATTAGATTATTTTCATTGACTCTGAAATAATCATAAACATTTTTTATAAAAAAGTACAATGCCAATACTGAAATATGCTATACTAAAAGTGAATAGTAAAAACGATAACAATGTAATATTTTAAACAATAATTGATCTATTAAAACAGGAGGTCTTTATGATAGAAATATCACAATTAGAACATTTGCTAGCTTTTGCAGAATACGGCACCTTATCAAAAGCAGCCGAAGAATTGCATACATCACAACCAGCATTAAGCCGCTCTATGCGAAAATTAGAAGAAGAATTACGTGTACCAATATTTGAACGTCAAAAAAATAAGATGGTATTAAACAAAAATGGGGAACTAGCAGTTGACTATGCAAAAAGAGTACTAAATCAAGCAAATGATATGGTGGAGCGTGTTAGAGTATTTGATAGAAGTCAGCGAACCATTTCTATCGGTTCCTGCGCTCCTGCTCCGTTATGGTCTCTGACCCCATTATTAGCTAATCTTTGTCCGAATATGGCTATATCTTCAGATATGAAAAACCCTGAACTTTTAGTCCATGGTTTAAGAGATGGTATTTATCAATTTATTATATTACCAGAACCATTAGAGGAAGCTGATCTATACTGTACTAAATATGAGGAAGAACATCTATTATTAACACTTCCGCCTGCACATCCTTTAGCTTCCTATAAAGCGGTTCATTTTAAAGATATTGATGGTGAAAACTTACTTCTCTTCTCCAAGATTGGATTTTGGTATGATATGTGTCTACGTAAAATGCCTGCCTCGCATTTTATTGTTCAGAACGAACGATATTCATTTGAAGAACTAGTGAAAAGTTCTGCACTACCAGCATTTGCATCCGATTTGACATCAAAAGATGAAGCATCAAACCGTATATCTATTCCTATTCTTGATGCTGAGGCAAATGTAACTTATTACTGCATATGTCTACTAAGAACAAAAAAAGAGATGGAAAATGTAATTAAAGAGATTGAAAAACAGAGTATAAAATAAGTTATAGATAGCCCAGATACGGAACGGTTATAATCTGGTGTACCCACACACAAATTCAAATCTGAATAAAATTCTATTACTTGCAAATAATAATTTTATTAATATTATAATTATGGATATTAAGAAGTAGTCCGGTTACCACCACACCCGGCAACAATAAAAATAAACTTTTTATGAAAAGGAGTAATTTATATGGATCGTGAAGAACTCATAGACCAAGTAAAAGACGAGTATGCACGTATAGCCTCTTCTGCATCCCAACAGAATCATATCCAATCCACAACACAACTAACACCTGAAGCCTATTACGAAAAATTGTTAAGTAAAACTATTGACCAAATTAACCAAGGAACCTTTGACGATTTTAAATCTGGGGAACAAATAGTATCTGCTATTGCAAATGACAAAACATTGATTTCAAATTAGAATCGAGTACTTTTAGATAATAGTCAGACATGGAAAGTATCCACGTTTGGCTATTATTTATTCTAAAATCTATAATCTAAGTCCCTTAATATCCTTAATGCGAGATAAAATTACATTGCTACTTAAGTCAGTTACTCCTGGTAACGTATGAATAGTTTCTGACAGAAATATCTCCATCTCTTCTTGATTAGAAGCAATTGCATGAACATGTAATTTACTTTTTCCAGAAACCTGATAAATCTGAGTGACAAGCTCGTTGTCTTTTAGAATACCAACTACGGTTTCATAACTTTCAGGTTTCATTTCAATCTCAAAATAACAGGAGATTGCTCCATTTATCTTTTGTGGATTAATAATCGTAGTATATTCTTCGATTATCTTACGTTCCTCCAAAGAACGAATCCTAGATTTTACTGCCACCCTAGATAATCCTACCGCCTCACCAATATCAGAGTAAGACATACGAGCATTTTGAATCAACAATTCTACAATCTTTCTATCGGTTACATCTAATCCATTTAAAAACATGTTTCAAATCTCCTTCCTACTATTAAAAATATCTTAACCTATTTTAAAAAGAAAAACAATGTTGGCATTTATAGACTCTCTTATTCGTTGACAATATTAGCATCTTCCTATATGATACTTACATAACGTATGTTTAAACTTACACTTCGTAATCAAGGAGGAATAAAACAATGAATCGTGATTTGACCAAAGGAAACGTCACCAAATCCATGCTACTATTTGCTGGTCCTATGATTATGGGCAATCTATTACAGCAACTTTATAACGTAGCGGATACCTTTATTGTCGGAAAATACATAGGTCCTGAGGCACTGGCAGCCGTTGGTTCTTCATTTACACTAATGACATTTCTAACCTCAATTGTTTTAGGACTTTGTATGGGGAGTGGTGTGGTATTTTCTATGTTATTCGGTGCTGGGAAGGAAGAAAAACTGAAATCAAGTTTTTTAATGTCATTTTTATTCATTGGGATAGTTACTGTCATTTTAAATATATCTGTTTTAATTTTCATCAACCCATTATTAAAAATCCTTCAGATTCCTACTGAAATTATTGTGGAAACAAAAAACTATTTACAGGTGATTTTTTATGGAATCTTATTTACCTTTTTCTATAACTATTTTGCCTCCTTATTACGATCCATTGGAAATTCCTTTATTCCTTTGGTATTCCTCGCTATCTCTGCTCTGCTAAATATTGTACTTGATCTTTTATTCATTATTACCTTTGATATGGGAGTAGCCGGTGCAGCCTGGGCAACCATTATTGCTCAGGGCGTATCTGCCGTATGTGTTACTCTCTATTGCTATTTGAAGCTTGAGGTTATCCGTTTAAAACGATCTGACTTGCATCTTGATTTTGCTGTATTACGAGAAATCTCCCAATACTCAGTCTTAACTTGTGTACAACAATCCATCATGAATTTTGGTATATTAATGATACAAGGATTGGTTAATAGTTTTGGAGTAGCAGTAATGGCAGCATTTTCCGCTGCTGTAAAGATCGATTCCTTTGCATATATGCCTGTACAAGACTTTGGTAATGCGTTTTCCACATTCATCGCACAAAATTATGGGGCAGAAAAAAAAGAGCGAATCCAAAAAGGTGTTCGCTCAGCAATTAAAGTTACTTTGTTATTTTGTATTATAATCTCAATCGGTGTATTCCTATTTGCAGGTCCACTCATGTCAATCTTCATAAAACCAGAAGAAGTTGAAATCATCTCCATCGGTGTTACATATCTGAGAATTGAAGGTACATTTTACTGTGGTATTGGCTGTCTATTTCTTCTTTACGGCTTTTTTCGTGGCATCGGAAAACCAGGAATATCCGTTATTCTTACCATAGTTTCACTAGGAACACGTGTTATTCTTGCGTATCTCTTAGCATCGATTCCTACAATTGGACTTGTAGGAATATGGTGGGCAATTCCAATCGGTTGGATACTAGCGGATATCATCGGATTTGTATATTATCGTCGTTTATTTTGAGTTTAAATCCGATCAAATCCGTCGCATTATAACAATTCACAGCCTTAATGTGTATCTATTTTTTCTACATAATTAGGCTCTTGTAGTAGTCTCATACTATATTCCTTTACATTCATAGGTGGTGAAAAATAATAGCCCTGTCCAATTTGGCAACCAATGCCTTGTAAGAATTGTAACTGTTCCTTAGTCTCAATCCCTTCAGCTACTAATGGAATATTATAATTATTAGCAAGTCTTAAAATGAATTTAACAAGATTTTTTTTATTCCGAGAAGTATTAATATTAACAAGAAACTGCATATCTAGTTTTAGTACATCAATTGGTAAGTCATTAAACGCACTAAGCGATGAATATCCAGTTCCGAAATCATCCATTTCTATAGCAATTCCTAGTTTTTTAATTTCCTCCAAAGTTTGAATAACTTCCTCCGTATTATCCATATACGCACTTTCTGTAATTTCAATATGCAGATATTTTGCAGGAATTTGAAACTCTTCTATCAGCTCTTTAAAGCAATTAACAATATGATTATTGGATAAATTTACCCTAGATACATTTACAGAAATAGGAAGTATTCTTGCATTAGAATTTATTTGTTTACTCAAAAAGCAACAAACTTCTCTCCAGATATAATAATCTAGCTGTGTAATTAATCCTCTTTTTTCTAATGTAGGAATAAACTCGTTAGGTGATATAACTCCCTGGATTGGATGCCTCCAACGTACAAGTGCTTCTGCTCCAATAATATCACCATTCTGTAAAGAAACCTTGGGTTGCAGATAAAACTCAAATTGCTTTTCTGCTATAGCATCCATTATTTCTTTTAAACTCCAGCGCCCATCTTTGATGTCTTCACTATATGGTAAATGATTTATAACAGCTTGATGAACCAGTGAATTATTATCAAATATATAATTACTACCAACAATCTGTATCTTAATATAATTTCCAGCCTTTTTTAGAAGTTTTGTCTTAATTGAATAGCAATCATTAGTTTGTATTTGCCTTTTGTAACAATCCAGCAATTCTTGTACTTCATCAGGAGGGACCATATGTAGGAAATTGTTTTCAAACATATCTGAAATTTCCTCAACTGTGTATCCTAAGTACGAATACACAGAATCACTTATATATTCCATTTTAAAATATTCATTGGCAGAAAATTGTACAATTCCAATAGGAATATCATTAGTGGCTAAGTTATCATAATACATATACTACCTCCTAATAAATTGTTTGCATATTATGTAATAACTTTTATATTAACGTCTGATTCTCGTAATAAAACGTTAATAGTTGCATACAAGTTTGGTTTCGTTGTTAAATCTTCATCCCAAAAAAATATAACAGAGTATGTCTCCCATATCATACTCTGTTATTTGAGAAACTATTATCTAGTTTTAATAATTAAAGAACTTCCAATCCTGCTAAAACAAACTCTGAATATTGTTTTTTTACTTGAGCTAAATACTTTTCACCAATAGGAAGACGCACTTTATTATTACAGACAATATAATCACCTTCAACTGCAGTAATATTAAAAAGATTAACTAAATAAGATCGATGTATACGAATGAATTTTTTCTTATCAATGGATTTTTCTAGTTTCTTCATTGTAAAATAAAATTTATCATTATAATCATTTAAACAATACATATATAGTATACGATTTTTAATTTCAAAATATAGAATGTCTTGTACATCAACACATTTTAGTGTATGTCCCACCTTATAATAAAATCGTTGTATTTTATTTTGCTTAGCTAAACTAACTGCTTTTAATAGAATTTTTTTAATAGTATCCTCTGTAACTTCATTCTTTACTAAATAATGAAGCGGCATAACATCAAAAGCGTCAAATACATGTTCCTTACTAGAAGTAAAAAAAATGATTTGAGATTTATTACCCCAGTCTCGTAACATCTTTGCAGTCTCAATCCCCGATTTGTCTGGCATTAAAATATCAATAAAAAAAATGTCGACATCCCAATTAGTTTCTTCAAGTTCAAATAACAAACCTTTCCCACTTGAAAATTGTAATATTTCAATATTTAAATTTTCTTTCGTTGCTATTTCTTTTATCTTTTTCTTTAAGTATTCAACAAAGTTATTATCATCATCACATATACATATTTTATACATCAATATTTTCCCTTTTAACAAGCGAATTTTTTCTATAATTAATACTTAACGCTTTAATTATAATTAGTATTAACAATTATAATTAATTTGTATCATCTTAGAGCCACATATAATAAATAAGATTATTAATCAAGTACAATTTAGGTTACAATTAATGCTTGTTAAATGATCTTTTTGAAGAGTTTGTTTGCATTGATATTTATCATCCACCTCCATTTTATAAATACATGGCTCACTATATCATAATCCTGTTTTTGCAGCTTAATTTTGTTGTATATAGTTTTTTTTTTGTTGTATTTAATCCTTTTTAAACATCCAATAACACGAATGCAACTTCAAAGGTATCCTTATTTATTGTTATGTCTAAATGGCCTTCATATTTTTCTATACTCTTCTTTACATTTTCAATACCAAAACCATGATATTCCAAATCCACTTTAGAGGTTTTCAATTCCCTATCTATAGGTATTCTTGGGTTTATGGTGTTTATAATTTTACAAGCTAACATATTATTATTATATCTTAATTTTATTTTTATTTTTCTTTTTTCTGGCTCTTCTATCAGCATACAAGCTTCTATTGCATTATCCAAAAGATTTCCAAAAATAATAGACCAATCTAAATTATTAATTTTAATTTGTTGTGAAATAAAAATATCATCAGTAATAATAATTTCTTTCTCTTTTGCCTCATTTATTTTTTCAGTTAAGATTGCGTCTAAGATTGGATTTCCCGTTTCAATTATTCGATCATTACTTTTAGATAAACCTATTCCCATATCAATAAGATATCTTTCTAATGAATCCATGTTTCCTGCTTTAATCATATTGTCAATCGTATTTAAATGATTTCTTATATCATGACGAAATGCTTTCATCTCACGATTATTCTTATCTATATTAGAATAATATCTTAACTGATATTCTAATTGCATTTGCAAGTATTTGTTTTGATATTTTGCTTTTTGTGCACTAAAAAACATTTTACTTAAAATATAAATTATATAAATCTCAATTAAAACAATTCCTAGCAAACTGAACCTAAACATATAAACTTTGAAAAAATATAATACTGTATCGATGATCATTGAAATGAATAAAATTGCTAAAATAATTACGGCAGATTTCAGCCTTTTATTATGCTTATAATTTTTTATTAAAACTCCAAATGTGATTGAAAATGTAAAAGCAAAAATATTCATAAAATTGTCATGAGCCTCATATAAAGTAAACCAACCAAATAACTGGGCTATTAAAATAATCGTTACAATTATTACATGTAGCACATATATACATTGCATCAATTTTCTGGGCTTAAGATCATATTCTAAACTAAAAAATCTGTATACTAATATAGGAAAAATATATAATGACCACAACCATATAAAATGAATGAGGACATACTTGTTATATAAAAAAATATAAAAATACGATTCACGAAATATCCACATCGCAATAGATGCTACAATTGCTGATAGATACTTAACATTCATAATAAGCTTAAGTTCTTTTATATTATTCTTAATACATAACATAAAAATGGCCGCGAACAATAATATAATAGCAATCAAAAATAGCAATGAACTTTTTAAATATAGACTAGACATAAGTTGTTCTCGTGAACCAATCTTAACCTCTGCAATTTCCCCAGAAGTTCTCTGAAAAGATGATACAAATTCTATAGTTAATACCTTTCCAAAACTATCTTTAGGTAGATCTACTAGAATATATGTGCGGCCACCCGTTTTCCCCCTATTATTTTCTCGCATGGATTCGAATGTATAAATCATTTCTTGATCTATATATATTATAAATTCTTGTTGTATTGATTCTACAAGAAGGTATGGATCATACAGACCAGAATCAGGAAGTCTCTTCTGTATTCGTATACTATTCTCTGGTTTGTTATCATTAGTGATATATGGCAAATCAATTATTCTTATTTCATCGTTTCCTTCAATACTAAGTTCCCATTCTTTTGAAAAATCATTTTCTTGTTGAAGTGAAATAGTTGGATCGTTGACATAATACAAAGATACCATAATACAAATTATAAATAAAATAAACACAACTAAATTAGTTGAATACATATATATTCTTTTATTCATCATATTCCTCGCTAAATAAAAAACTCAAACTACATAGTATTATTATACTCCCTATTACATCTATTCAAACAACCATTAATACAAAAAAAGCAGAGCCAAAAGCCCTGCTAATTTGCGTGATTACGCTATTTCTCTTACCCCTTTTTAGTTCTTAAAACACTAAAAATGCTATTGTGATATTTTTTTAGTTCTTTCAGAATCTATCCCTATATTTTTATGTCTCTTTTGAACTTTACCAACACCAATCTTTTTTTCCTCTTGTAAAAACTTTGCTTTATTTTTTTTCTCTTCTAAAAACTTTTTCATTTTTTCAATATCTTTCATTGACATTTTGTATTTCTCCATTCATTTTTATCCAATTTTTTATATCTTTTATACTGCAAGCACACAGTCTCCACGTGTGTCGTTGATACTACTTGATACACTTTATACATATCGTACGACCTATTATAACACACTTCACTACTTTTATTCTTCTCTTTTTTTCAATTTTGGGGTTATTTTATTGTGGTATATTGTGGTACCCCGTTTTATTTATGAATGTAAATTTATATGGTTCTTTATTTCTTTCATTATTATCTGTTAATTAAAGGCTACGGGATCAAAGGTGATAACCGTATAATATGTGCCTTCTCCTAAATCATTAAGCGCCTTCTCCAAGGCTGATTTGATAGTATTCTCTTGTCCTCGTAGTTCTGTCGGAAAGGTAATATCAAAAATTAAATTAGTATGCTCCTTACCAGGAACCATTCGAAAATCGTGAATTGACATCCGTTCATCCTTGACTTTCAATATTGCTGTCACCAAATGGTACAGCCGTTCTATTTCCGGATTATTGGTAACCACAGGATCATAATGGATAACCAAATGAACACCATAGATTTTGAGACACTCTCTCTCCATATTATCGATCAGATCATGGCAAACCAGAGGATTTTCGTCCTTATCCATTTCCACATGAATGCTAGCAAACCGCTGGCCAGGTCCATAGTCATGAACCATCAAATCATGACACCCTAAAACCTTAGGACAAGAGGTAATATAATCTGTAATTAGCACCTGCAACTCCGGGTTTGCACCCTCACCTAACAATGGTGAGATAGTCTCCTTGGCAAGGTCAACACCACTATAAAGTATGAACAAAGAAACTGCCACCCCCATTAAGCCATCAATCTGCCAAGTAGTAAAGTGTTCTACGACCGCTGCCGTCAGTACAACACTTGTGGTAATTACGTCATTTCGGCTGTCTGCCGCAGTAGCAATCAAAGTGGTAGAATTAATCATCTTACCCATTTTACTATTAAAAAAGAAAAGCCACAGCTTTATCAGAATGGAGCCCAACAGCACACAAGCAGTAACAAATGAAAACTCCACAGGGGATGGATTCAATATTTTCTCCACAGAACTCTTCGCCAACTCAAAACCTATGACAATAATCATCACTGCTACTGCAAGGCCTGACAAATACTCATACCTAGCATGACCGTAAGGATGATCTGCGTCGGCAGGTTTCTCCGCCAGCTTAAATCCAATCAAGGTTACAATTGAGCTTGCCGCATCAGATAAGTTATTCAGAGCATCAGCAGTAATTGACACGAATCCTGATAGGATTCCCACGACAAATTTACTTCCGGCAAGTAACAGATTACAGACAATGCCCACAATACCAGATAACTTACCGACGGCTGATCGTATTTGGGGTTCTTGAATATCATGGCTGTTTTTTAATAAAAAACGTAGAAAAAAATTCGTTATACTACATTTTTTCAACGAATTAATACCTATCGGTTGGTCCAATTTTTGTTTGTTTTGTTTCATAATAGTTGCCTCCGTTTTAAAAGAAACTCTATATCTCACACATATTTGAATAAGTTTATTCTAATAAGAAAAAACACCCATAGAACAATTAGTAAACTACTGTCCCACAGATGTTGCATTTATCTGTTGCCATTATGACGGCCCGACCCCATGGAATTTCCATCGCCTGTTCAGTTTGTACTGTATATTTATATGCAGCGCAAAGAGTATTTTATATATGATATTATAATCAAATGTATATGTCAACAGGATTCCGTGTTCTATATTTATATTCTACTCTAATGAATCTTATTTATCTATCTCACTAATAAATTTTTTCATTGCCTGTACCGCTATATTCTGCTGTTCTTCTGCCGTTATTGTGGCATCTGGATCACCCTTTTGCTTACCATAATTACCAAACTGAGCATGGTTACCCCCATCAATCACAACAATATTCTCGGTATAATCAATATCCTCTTCCAGATTGGAGTTAAAGGTTCCATAAATCGTTAATGCTTTGCTTGGTGGATAGTCTCCATAAATATATGCACCCATCAAAATAAGTCCTTTTATCTCTTCCTCATGATCAGATGCAAAATTACTTGCCATAGCACCACCCATGGAATGTCCTCCGATATACCAGTTGTTAATCTCAGGGAACTGTGCCATAACGTCTGCTGCTGCATCCTGGTCAAAAATAGCCATATTCAGAGGCATTTGAACTAATATACAGGTAATACCGCATTCCTGCTTGATTTTCTCAAGGATTGGTAAATATGCAACTAGGCTTATCCATAGTTTTTTGTGTTTTGAATTCTTTAATTGCATAATATACCACTTTCTCTGTTATCTAATAAAGAATACACATATTTTAACTAACAATCCTTTCCTTGTAAAGAATTTTTTTGTCCTATAGGCTCTCATAGTTGAGAACTAAAGGCTGAAAATATTATTACAGCATTGGTGACAAAGCTCTTACCACTGCACGAAGGAATCGTTATGGTAATGTATCTTTTAAAAGTTCTTCCTTCATCTCTATGGAGCGTCCCGTTGTAGATACCAAATCATCCTTAATCTGACTTAAAACATCATGCTTATACATCCAAACACCATTTTCAAAGTGATGTACAAGGCTTCTATAGTCCATTTTTATGGTTCCTACTATGGAATACTTGTCATCGGACAGATACACCTTTGCATGAACGAATCCCGGTTCAAATTCATAAATCTTGACCCCGGCATCCATAAGTCTCTTGTAATAGCTTCTGGTCATCATAAAGATAATCTTCTTATCCGGAATATGTGGCGTAACGATTCTTACATCAATTCCTCTCATTGCCGCATTCTCCATTGCCTGACATAGTTCATTATCTATAATCAGGTAAGGACTCATCATATACACATAATCTTCTGCCTGATTCAGCATATTCATAATCATTGTTTTCGCAACCCTGTGTTTATACATAGGTGCTGGTCCGTCCCCAAATGGAATAACGTATCCACTGTTTTCTACTGAACTGCCATTCCAGAAGTATGGTGCGAATTCTGTAACAGGTGTTTTTACACTCAGCTCATAATCAGCGAGAAAAATAGATGTCAATTGTGCTACCGCTTCTCCCTCCAGACGAATCCCCACATCCTTCCAAAGTCCAAAAAGCACCTTCTCATTGATATACTCATCTGCAATGTTTACTCCGCCGGTATAACCAACTTTTCCATCAATCACCATGATCTTTCTATGACTGCGGTTATTAAATTCATTATCTGCCTGCCCCTTTAATCTTGCAAAGCAAACAGTTTTGATACCATACTCCCTAAGTCTCTTGTAATAATCTCCCAGCAATGTGCACATACAGCCAATATCATCATAAATTACCCGTACTTCCACACCATTTGCAGCTTCTTCCTTTAAAATATCCAAGATACTGTTCCAGAAAATACCTTCCTCTATGATAAAGTATTCCATAAAAATAAATTTTTCTGCTTTCTTCAAATCATCCAACATACTGGCAAAAAGTTTCTCTCCCATGTCAAAATACTTTGCATCCGTATTTTGATAGAGATGGGTTGATGACAGCCTGCATAAAAGGTTTGCATTTAAATATGCCTGTTTGTCTTCCTCATTCAAATTTAATAAGGTTTGCTCATCCTTGGTGTGTATTTGCTGACTGCTTATCACTCCCAATCTTTTTACATATTTTTTTGATAATCTTCTATCATAAAACATGAAATAAATCATAAATCCGGCAACAGGAACAACCAATACAAGCAGTAACCACAGAATTTTATAATCAGGATTTACCTGTGAATTGATAATCTTGAGTATACAAAAAATCTCTGTCACATAGGTTTTCTTTTCCATCTTAATAATCTCCTTTTTGCTTTCTGTGTTTGTTATGCTCATATATTAAATCGCTATTGTAAAAAAACATTTGAATAATGTTTACGAAATATTAATTTAAGAATTAAATGGAGAAATGAGGTTTAATCATTTCTCCACCAGCTCCTATGCTTCTTCAACCATCTTGGCTCCGCACTTGCCACAATACTTCATGTCAATGGATGTTTTTGCACCGCAGCTTGGACACACTGCACATGATACTTTTCTCTCCTTCTCTAACTCGGAAATCTTTTCTCTGGCTTCTTTAATAGCTGAATATCTCTCCATGATTTCAGGACTCATTTCATCTCCTGCTTCCAATCTTACCACGGCGAGATTCCCTATTTCCTTTACCAATCCCTTGATTTTTCTCTGTTGCTCCGCAATCTGTCCGTCCAATTTACAATTATCAGTTCCATTTTTCATGCTTTGAGCAAAGCTTGCCATTCCTGCATTTAATTTACCTGTAAAGTTCATTCTAATTACCTCCTTGAATTTGATAGCTTGATTCTATACAAGATTTGTTTGTAAAATGCTAAATTACTGTTTGAGAAATATTAATTTTTTGTAATCGTTTCTCTTCCGTAAATTATTAAAATGCAAAAGTTCCCTGCATAGGTCATGGTGAACCATACCATAGTCCACCTGACCTACGCAGTAATCCCGTTTTGCTTACTTTATGATTTCAAAATTTTAAACCAGAAGTAGTTTTGTATACAACTTACTACTAATAATACAAATATTGATGAATATTAATAAATCAGCATAAGTATATTACTAAGAGAACACTAAAAAGGAGGAATTTATGAAAAAAAAATTAATTCTAACTATAATTAGTTTAATTGTAGTTGTCATCATAATAAGAATTTCAATTGTTAATTCGATAGCAAAGCAAGTCAAAGAAGATCCTAAAGATATATTGTATGAAGATGTTATTATTACTGCCCTTAGCCCTTCTATTGATAAAGCAATTGACGAATACTATAAAAATATTTTGACTAAATCACCATTCTATGATAGTACATCAATAAAAATTTTGAATATTGACCGTCCTAATGGAAATCAGACCTGGAATTTTATTATTGAAATTGAAGTCAGACCATATATCGGACCACATATAACAGTGGGTAAAGACAGAATTTTAATAGAACTTTCATACCCAGGACTTCAAGCAATAAAGAGTTTCGAACATGTAGAAGACTATCCGTTACCAGAGCGTTATAAACATCTATATTTGCAGTAAAAGCTAATTTTTCTTAAATAAGCTTGTTTATGAACATAGTACTTGAGGTACCATACTAAATCTACTATATAAAGGCGATACAGTTGTTATAGGTACTGGAAGCAGAGTATATGCCGATGGTATGTACTGGGTATATGTTTCTGTAGATAGAACCTTAACATCAGGTTGGGTTGCTGAACAATACGTAACCGAGGGTCAAGTGTAAACGCATAATTCAACAATATATCCATATGAAACTATCTTTATGTAGTTTCATATGGATTTTGTGATAATTAACTTCATCGGAGGTATTATGAGAGTTTTCATGTTAACTATATTATTATTATTCATATTTACAGGATGTAACGCTAAAACTAATACCAATATTACTACTAATTTTGAAGGTGGAATTCTCCCATTAAATACACTTGAGAATACACTCCCTTTAACCATTGCTTCACCTCAACTAGATATTTCACAAATCGATTTAGATAATAATCAATTATTAGATAATATTACTGATTTTTGCAGTAGTCCCCGTAAGTCCGGCACTACTGAAGAAGATCAAGCAGTAAATTTTCTTGTTTCTAAGATGTCAGAATACGGATATCAATCAACTACTCAAATTTTTAATACCTATAAAAAAAATATGTCTGAAATATGGGGGGTTTCTTCATTAAATGACTATTTTTATAAATTTACTGGTGATGATAATGCATGCTACAAAAGTAAAAATATTATTGCTACTAAATCCGTTGAAGGAACAGGCAAGACACTTTACTTAACTGCACATTTTGACACGGAAAAAAATATACATGGTATTCGTGATAATGGTTCCGGAGTAACTATATTGTTAGAAATAGCACGGCAAATACGTAATTACAACCTTCCTATAAATATAGCTTTTGTTTTTTTGGTTCTGAAGAAAGTGGTTTACAAGGTTCAACTAATTTTGTAGCACAATTATCTCAAATTGAACTCGGAAATGCCATAGGCTGTATTAATATTGACACAGTATGCTCTACAGAAGATACTGAAATAGGTCTTTGGACGTGTAATTCTGAAATTAATGCACTCTCTTTGCAAATGGATAAACTTCATCAATTTGTTAAGAATAATACTTTATATAGTGATCACTTTTCTTTTTATATGAGGGGTATTCCTGCTATTTGTCTTATGGATAATGAGTATAATGTAAACGATAGTTCAAATATTCCATTAGAAGAAGTTGACATAACTAAGTTGAAAGAATTAACTCAAATAATATGTGAATTCATAGTTAATTTTAACGTGAATGAATTTAAGGACTTATTAAATTCATCTCATACTAAACAATACTTTGAGATACCCAAATCAGATAGTGTAATTGGCTATTCAGTTGTTCAGATTGATAAGATACTTAGAGAAGATGGAGCTGGTTCATATATACGTTATATATTAGAAAACAAGGAAGGAAATCAAGTCTCTATAACCGCACAAGATACTAAATTTTTTGATAATACTTATTTTAAAAAAGTAAATAGTTACGAAAACTATAATGAACATGTAAAATATAAAGTAACGCAAAAAAATAATATGAATAAAGTCGAATATCAAGATGACTGGCTTCCTACTACTTACAATGTATTAGAGGGAGAAATTTCAGTAGAGGATGCATTGGATTTACTAAATAATCAAAATACATTTACGAATTATGGTACTATTATTCATGATTTAAATTAGAACTGACGACATCCTGGCAGAAAATGGAGCATTTCCAAAAACCGTCATGGAACGTCTCGGTCACAAAGATATCAAAGTTACGCTTGAAACTTATGTATTTAACACTGATAATATGAAGAAAGATGCAGTAAATATATTTGAATTAACTATTAATCAATAAATTGTCCACGCTATTAGTCTTATGTGGACAAGGCGTGGACAATTTATTGAATTTCATATCTAAAATTTCTTAAAACTCTTGTTATTGCTTGCTTAACAGACACACAGTCTCCACGTGCACCGTCTGCGGGAACATATCAACCGCACAAACCTTCTCTACTTTATACCCATTCTCCTGCAAAATCACTAAATCTCTTGCCAATGAAGTAGGTTTACAACTTATATATACTAATCTATCCACCCCATAATTAATAATCTTATTCAATGCTTTCGGATGGATACCATCTCTTGGTGGGTCAAGAACAATTAAATCCGGCTTGTCTTTAATATCATCAATAACTTTTAGTACATCACCTGCGATGAATTCACAGTTATCAAGTTCATTAAGTTTTGCATTCTCTCTCGCTGCAACTACAGCTTCTTCAACAATTTCAACACCAACTACTTTCTTTGCTACAGGAGCTAGTAGTTGAGCAATTGTTCCTGTACCGCTGTATAAGTCAAAGATAAGCTTATCCTTTGTTTCTCCCACATATTCTCTTGCTTTGCTATAAAGTACTTCAGCCCCAAGAGAGTTCGTCTGGAAGAACGAGAATGTGGAGATTTTGAATTTTAATCCTAGTAACTCTTCATAGAAGAAATCTTGTCCATAAAGGATCTCCATAGAATCGCTTTGTACAACATCTGCTAAACTATCGTTGATAGTATGGGCAATTCCAACGATTGTTCCGTTTAATGAAAGTGATAATAATTGATCTTTTAATTCATCTAACACAACTTGTTGTTGAGATGAAGTTACTAAGTTGATAATCATCTCTCCTGTTTTTACTGCACGACGAACAAGTAAATGTCGTAAATATCCTTCATGAGAGTTCTTTTTATAGAAACTAATTCCTCTCTCACTGAAGTAATTTAATACTGTTGTAAGGATTTGATTATAGTCCTCATCTACGATTTTACAATGGGATGCAGTAACGATATCGTGGAAGCTTCCCTTCTTATGAAGACCTAATGCAAGTGGGCCATCTTTTACTTCATCACCGAAAGAGAATTCCATCTTGTTACGATATCCCCATTCCACTGGACTTCCAAGGATTCCTTCGAATTCATAATCTTCGCACACTTCGTCAATCAATTTCTTAACTTGTGATGCTTTAAGACTTAATTGATTATCATAAGAAAACGTTTGATAAGTACAACCACCGCATGGTCCAAAATGTGGACATAACGCATCACGATTCTCAAAAACAGATTTTTCAATTACCTCTTTTAATCTACCTTCTGCTCTTCCTTGGCGTTTCTTGCTAATGGAGAAACTTACTTTTTGTCCAAGCAATGCATTCTTGATTGTAACTCTCGTGTCTTCTATCATAACGATTCCCTTGTTAGGAAAATCCACTCTTTCTACAATACCCTCAAAAACTTCACCTTTTTTCATCTTAACTACCTTTTCTTTCTATTATTAATTCAAGATTTATGATACTACTCTACAAATCACCACTAACTTTTCGTGATATCCGTTTAAACCGCCTCATGGTATTTTAACATAGGATTCCCAATTCAACAATTATATATTTCATTTTTCTGTGTTATCTTCTATAATAAGGTTAATGTGTCATGAATTTCACCGAATATGCAACTTCTGACACTAGAATTAGATTAACCGTCTATAATAACGGAGGAAATACCAATGCAATTTACAATAGATTCATATGAAATCACATATCAAGTACAATATGCTAAGCGTCAAAAGATCACAATGGAGTTGAGTCCGGAAGGACTTGTAACCTTGAAAACTCCGCTTAAGACGCCAGTGGAGGAACTTGAGAAATTCCTAATTAGCAATAAAAAGCCGATACTCAAATTATATAAGAGTATGGAAAATCGCACCTATATCTCTCGGGAGAAAAAGTATGACGAAGAAGAGAATTTCCTATTCCTTGGAAAAGCATGTAAACTAAGCGAGTTGTTGACTGAAATTCCAGAATCAGAAGATGCGGTTCAGGCCGCCCTTTACTCATTCTACACAAAGCGTACCAAAGAGATTACTAAGGAACGAGTGAAACACTTTGAAAAAATAATCGGAGTAAAAGCTAAGAGCGTTACCATTGTTAATTCTCCAAAAACATGGGGAACATGTAATTCTAATAAGGAATTAACTTTTAACTATCGTCTATCGATGGCGGCTCCTGCTGCCATCGATTATGTTGTAATTCATGAACTTTGCCATCTACACCATTTGAATCACGATCGATCCTTCTGGCGAAAAGTAGGAAGCTATGACCCAAGGTATGAAGCACATCAAGCATACCTAGCACAATTTGGCGCATTTATGACAATCTAGGTTGACAACACCAATATGCAGCCACCACAAATAGCCCCATAAACCTAACTAAGGGTACCCCTTGCAATTAGCACTTTCTGCATATATAATTAATTCTAGATGCTACTAAATGTTATTTTATAACATCAACAAAGATTCGGTACATTACCAAATAACGAAGGAGGCTTTTTAATGTCTAAGATTGACGTAGTAAGAAGCGATATGATGGCTGCTATGAAAGCAGGCGAGAAAGAAAAGAAAAATGCTCTTTCTGCATTATTAACTGCCCTTAAGAATGCTGCAATTGATAAGCGCAGTGATTTAACACCAGAGGAAGAAGACAGTATAGTTCTTAAAGAGATCAAAGTATTAAAAGAAAGTATTGATACATCACCAGCTGATCGTAGTGATTTCATCAAGGAATGCCAATTCCGAATCGATGTAATGCAAGCTTACGCTCCTGTATTCATGTCTGAAGACGAGATTAATGCTACAATCCAAGGAGTATTAAACGAACTTGGTATTACAACTCCAACAGCAAAAGACAAAGGTAATATCATGAAAAACCTTATGCCTAAAGTAAAAGGTAAAGCAGATAGTGCTCTTGTAAACCAAATGGTTAGCAAATTATTTAATTAACAGACATGCTGATATCTACTATAATTTAAAACATAGTTATTAGAATATCGCAAAATTGTAATAAAAAAAGTGAGTTCATTTAGTAGGTACGATTATTATCGTATTACTATGAACTCACTTTTTATATCATAAAATTCTATATTAATCACAGATTTCTCTTTTAAAATAATGCCAATCCAACATGTAGTTACCAATTGCCAACCTTCACTTCCATATTCATTAAGTACCTTTGTCGTTCTTATTCCAGCTCCTAAAAAACATACTTGTCTTCATGGAGAAAAGTTTCTCAATTGGCAATTTTATAAAACCGCATCAGAGAATCCATCGTATCAGCTAGATTTTGTTCACTCAAACCCTTAGCTTCTTCAAAACTCATAGGCGCCCTGTTAATACTAAAGATTGAAGTTACCCCCATATCATAGGCAGCTTCCATATTCTCTTCCACCGAGCCAACCACTGCAATCACAGGAACATTTTCTACCTTTGCCCGCATCGCTATTCCAATCACTGCTTTTCCGCGAAGACTTTGGCTATCAATACGCCCCTCTCCTGTAAAGACCATATCCGTTCCTACTAACAGATCATCGAACTTAATGAGGTCTAATAACGTATCAATCCCAGAACGAAGTTTTCCATGAAAGAATGAAACCACGCCTGCCCCGAAACCTCCTGCTGCTCCTGCACCAGGCATTTTGCTTACTCTTCTACCTAAAACCCCTTCTATTATGTCTGCTAAGGATTGTAGATTGGAATCTAGTAGTTCAACTGTAGCTGCATCTGCTCCTTTCTGCGGTGCAAATACATATGCTGCCCCTTCTGGTCCATAAAGCGGATTATCAATATCACACATTGCAGTTACCTTTACACCTTGCAATCTTTCATCTGTCATACTATTGTCGATATCAGCAATCTTTGATAAAGTATCAGCTGTAGGTATGAATTCATTGCCCCTTGTATCAAAAAAACATGTACCTAACGCCCTAGCAGCTCCGACTCCAGCATCATTAGTGCAACTACCACCTAAACCAAGGATAATCTCCTTACAACCTTGCTCAATTGCGTGTTTCATCATTAGTCCGACACCATATGTAGTAGTTTCTCTTGGATTTAATCCACATTCACTGTTCTTTGCTAACATAAGACCTGCTGCACTCGCCATCTCGATTACTGCAGTATCTCCTAATCTTGCATAATATGTTTCGATTGTTTCTTCGTATGGTCCAGTGGTACAAACCATAATCTTCTTAGCATCGGTTGCATTTAAAAAGCAATCAACAGTTCCTTCACCACCATCAGCCATAGGTACTTTAATTGTTTCACATGAAGGGAAATGTTTCTTCACCATTGCCTCCATTACGTTGCATATTTGAAATGATGGCAACGTTCCTTTGTATGAATCAGGTATTATAATACAGCGTTTCATCTTTTTCCTCCCAGAGTTATCAATATATAAGTGATTGTCGTATGCACCTTTAAAATACACTGCTGTCCACTATATTATATAATATTTTCAACATTATATCATTACCTTTTACCAAATTTTAATAGAAACCTAACACAGTAGCCCCTTGTTTCAATTTTTCTATTGGTATATAATGAATCACAGTTAATCTTTGGCAGACTGCATATATCTGCGTACCAATATTAATGACTGACAATAGAAAGAACAATTACACGACAACAGAAACACAGAAAGGAATATATTATGAATTACGAATTAGATATCCATACACATACAATAGCAAGTGGACATGCCTATAATACATTGCAAGAGATGATCCATACAGCAAAAGATAAAGGCCTTAAATTATTAGGTGTATCCGATCATGCAGTAGCAATGCCAGGAACTTGTCACTTATTCTACTTTCATAATCTTAAGGTAGTTGATAGACAATATGGTGATTTAGAACTTATGCTTGGTTCAGAAGTAAATGTAATAGGTTACAACGGTGAACTTGACTTAGATGAAGAAACTCTTAAAGGTCTCGATTATGCAATCGCAAGCCTCCATACACCATGCCTTGCGCCTGGAACCATAGAGCAGAATACAAATGCATTAATCAAAGCAATGGAAAATCCATATATCAATGTAATTGGTCATCCAGATGATTCTCGTTTTCCAATTGATTATGAACAATTAGTACTTGCTGCTAAGGAAAACCATGTTCTTATCGAAATCAATAACAGCTCATTAAATCCAAAAGGGTTCCGTCAAAACGCGCGTGTGAACGATATTACGATTCTAAATCTATGTAAAAAATATGAAGTACCTGTTTGCTTAAACAGTGATGCTCATATTGCTTCAGATATTGGTAATACCAAATTCATAGATCCATTACTTGCTGAAATAAATTTCCCAGAAGAACTTATTATTAATACCTCCGTTGATAAATTCAAACTTTTCCTATCAAACAAGTAAGTTTTGTGGAATCTCCAGTGAATATGGCTGTATTTTTAACTTTTGTCAGAATATTTTCAAAGTGTGTGACATTTTAATATAACTTACAGGAATAGTTTCTATAACATCATTTACGTTTTCCCTTTACTTTATAACTTTATCGTGGTAAAATATTATATATTTCAAAAAAGGAGCGTTATAAATGAGTAAGAAGATTAAAACTACTGCTGTGGATTATTTGTTTGAAGCAATTCTCAGTCTTAAAGACACAGAAGAATGTTATACTTTCTTTGAAGACGTTTGCACAGTGAATGAATTATTATCTCTCTCTCAAAGATTTGAAGTTGCGAAGATGCTTCGTCAACATAAAACATATCTTGAAATTGCAGAGAAAACTGGTGCTTCAACAGCTACCATCAGTAGAGTGAATCGTTCCCTCAACTATGGAAACGATGGTTATGATATGGTCTTCTCCCGTTTAGGAGAATTATTCGAAGACGAATCAACAGATTCCGAACAATAGAATGACATATAGAAAAAGAACGTTAGGAGGGACAACCTCCTAACGTTCTTTTTCTATATTCTATTCTATTCTTTCTTAGCAGAAGCTTTTTCCGCTTCCTTTTTCTTCTTATGCTTCTCATTATCATGATTAACATTAACCGATTCAATTAATTTTTCAATAATAGCCTTCTTCATATAAACATCAAAACTCAACATACAAATCATGGAGAATGTTGACAGAAAATCTTTCTCTTCTTCTGGTGCACCTTCAAAAGTAGACTTAGACCTAGTATACTTCTTCATGACATCTTTCACGAGTATATCAATGTGCTCTTTTTCAAGATTAAATACCTCACTATAGATGCCCTCTAAGTCAATTCCCCTATCTGATTGATAGTACATTTCCGTTAAAGGATTCAATATGTTCTGGATATCCGTAATCGAGAGAATATTTTTATAATAATATATAAATATTAATAAAATCATATGTTCTTTCGTATACTTCTTCTTATTTGGTGGTGGTAATAAATTATTCTTAGTATAGTTGTTAATCATCGTCTTGGTTAACATCTTATCATCTTTATCACGTATACTTGGCTTAAGATGCTTGTCCATATACGTAGTAACCTGATCCATGTACAATTCTATGTTCGGTAAGTCGTCTGCTTTGATATAATCAATTTTTTTGATTTGATTTATTAAATTATTTATATATTCATCTCTAGATATATCCAATTTTATCACCTCGTAGTATATATTATATAGTATTTGATACTAGATGACAAGTATTAAATAACAATATCTATCTCGAAATTAAGTTCGAATTTAAGTTGTAACCTACTATAGATGATGCTATAATATAAACATATGTTTGTAACTAATACGTTACTTAAGTTTTACCATTTTATAAAGATAGGCGGTATTCATTATGAGTATTTATGATACACTTAATCCTCAGCAGTTAGAAGCTGTTAAACACAATAAAGGACCTTTGCTTATATTAGCAGGCGCTGGTTCAGGAAAAACAAGAGTTCTTACACATCGAATAGCATACCTAATTGATGAACTTGATGTTAATCCATGGAACATATTAGCCATCACCTTCACAAACAAAGCTGCTAAAGAGATGCGTGAAAGAGTTGATAACATAGTTGGATATGGTTCTGAGAATATCTGGGTTAGTACATTCCATTCTACGTGTGTACGAATCCTTCGTCGATATATCGACTGTCTTGGCTATGATACAAACTTCACTATATATGATACGGACGACCAAAAGAGTTTAATTCGTGATGTGTGTAAATTTCTTAACATCGATACTAAGACCTACAAAGAACGCTCCTTATTAAGCGTTATCTCTGCAGCCAAAGACGAATTAATTACACCCGAGAGATATGAACGAGAAGCACAGGGTGATTTAACTAAAAGTAAATATGCTAGCGTATATAAAGAATATCAAAAACGTCTGAAACAAAACAATGCTCTTGACTTTGACGATTTAATCTTTAAAACAGTGGAGTTATTCGAAAACCATCCTCATGCTCTTGAATATTATCAAAAACGATTCAAATATATTATGGTTGATGAATATCAAGATACTAATACAGTGCAATTTAAGCTTATTAGTATCCTTGCTGCTAGTCGAAACGAAGACGGAGAAATTGAACATAACCTATGTGTCGTAGGTGATGATGATCAGTCCATCTACAAATTCCGTGGTGCGAATATCTACAATATCCTAAACTTTGAAAAACAATTTCCTTCAACTAAGGTTATTAAGCTAGAACAAAATTACCGTTCTACAAGCAATATTCTTAATGCAGCAAACGAAGTAATCCATAATAATCTTGGCCGTAAGGACAAGCGTCTATGGACAGATAATGGTGAGGGCGAACCCTTATCCTTTACTCAATTCGATACAGAATATGAAGAAGCTAATGAAATTGTTTCGGATATGTATAACTTAATCTTAAATGAAGGACACGATTATAACGAATTTGCCATTCTATATCGTACCAATGCTCAATCTCGTATTTTCGAAGAAAAATTAATCCTTCGTAATATCCCTTACAAGATTGTTGGTGGTACTAACTTCTATCAAAGAAAAGAAATCAAAGATATCTTAGCATATCTTAAAACAATAGATAATGGGCTTGATGATATTGCCGTAAAACGTATCATTAATATCCCTCGTCGTGGAATTGGACTAACTACTATAGACCGTGTAACAGATTATGCAATTTGGAATGGAATGAGTTTTTATGAAGCATTAAAACATGCTGAGTCTATACCAGGACTTGGACGTGGTACTTCTAAGATTTCTCCATTTGTTAGTTTAATTGAGATTCTTAAGTCTAAGATGGCAAAACCTGAATACTCACTAGAGGACTTAATTAACGAAGTATTAGAAGCTACTGGTTATCTAAGTGAACTTGAAGCAGAGGATACAGAAGAGTCACAAGCTAGAATTGAAAATATTAACGAATTAATTAATAAAGTGGTTGCATATGAAAAAACAGCTGAAGAAGAGCCTACTTTAAGTGGTTTCCTTGAAGAAGTTGCCTTAGTTGCTGACATTGATAATCTAGAAGATTCCAATAATGTCGTTGTGTTAATGACGCTACATTCAGCAAAAGGTCTGGAATTTCCTTATGTATATTTGTGTGGAATGGAGGAAGGAATCTTCCCAAGTTATATGTGCATCAATTCCGATGATCCAACTGATATTGAAGAAGAGCGTCGTCTTTGTTATGTAGGTATCACTCGTGCTATGAAGAGACTATATCTTAGTGCTGCTAGACAACGTATGGTTAGAGGTGAAACACAGTTCAATCGTCCATCTCGTTTTATTGGTGAAATACCACGCTATTTATTAAGTCACTCCTCATCTTCAGGTAGTCGTTATAATGCTGGAAGCAATTCTTCACAATTTGGAGGTTCACCTGCTAAAACTCCTTATTATGGAAGTGGTTCAACTCAAAAAGGTGGTGCTTGGACACCTCCTACTAATACAGGGTCTGATAAGAAGGATGTTTTTGCGAATAATCCATTTATCCAAAAAGGCTTTAGTGGTTCAAACAAGCTTGGTGCTACTACTTTCGATAAAGTCAAACCATCCCCTGCCGTTATTGATTATGGTGTAGGTGATACCGTTAAACATATCAAGTTCGGTGTTGGTATCGTCGCTGAGATGACCAAACAAGGTGATGATTATATCGTAAGTGTTGATTTTGATACATCAGGTACAAAAAAAATGAAGGCATCTTTTGCAAAATTAATAAAACTATAGAATATGTATTATTTTAATGTCATATGTTAAAATATTATAAATATTTTTATGTTTTAAACGATAATTTATTAAAAAATTCAATACTATAGTAAAACACAGACTTTCGTGGTATAATATTATAGATACTAACTAGTCAAACAATTGTATGATTGGTAAGAAAAGAAAGGATGTGTACGTATGAATAACAAAATCGAAGAATTACTAAGTGCTGTAAAACTAAATGACCTTATCTCAAGGAAACAAATTGAAGAAAAGAAAAAGAATAAAGCATTATGTGTAATAGCCATTATCGCTGCTGTAGCTGCTATCGCTGCTGTCGTTTATGCTATTTACAAACGTTGTACACCTGATTATCTAGAAGACTTCGATGAGGACTTCGATGACGATTACGAAGATGACTTTGAAGATGAAACTTTTGAAGTTGATGAAGATTCTGAAGAATCAACTGTTGTAGAAACAGAAGACTTTGAAGAAGAATTAGAAGAGAACTAATTTGTAACAGAATAGTTATAGTATTTGTATTGAGTTTTATAATAAGAATATAATAGTAAAAAGGCTGTCAGCGTATTCAAACGATGACAGCCTTTTTGTCACTAACCTCTCTTAAATGCCATCTTTAGCAAGATTGGAGATATAACTGTTGTAATAACTACAACAATAATAATCGGCCCAAGAATTGCAGAAGACATTAATCCTAACGCTTGTCCTTTACTTGCGATAATTAATGCTACTTCACCTCTAGAAACCATACCTACACCAACCTGTATGGATTCTCTATTCGTATACTTACACATTTTAGCACCTAATCCACAACCAACAATCTTAGTTATTACCGCAACAATCGTTAATACAACGGCGAACATAACTATTCCTATGCTCATCTTCGGTAATACAATTTTCAGCCCAATACTCGCAAAGAAGATTGGTGAAAGGAATGCATAAGATACAACTTCAAAACGACTTGAGATGTATTTTGTTCGCTCTGTATTCGAAATAATCAAGCCCGCTATAAATGCACCTGTAATATCTGCAACTCCAAAGAATTCTTCAGCGCAATATGCCATTAATAAGCAAAATGTAAATGCTAGAATAATAAAACGTCTCATATCTCTACGATAACGATTATTAAGGAATTTCATTAACTTAAAGAATACAAATCCTGTGATTAAAGCGCATACAAAGAATGCAACGATTTTAATTAACACAACAACAATACTTACTGAAGCATCTGTAAGGCTTGTAATAATTGTAAGTGCTACAATTCCAAGAATATCATCAATAATTGCAGCTCCTAAAATTGCATTACCTGCAGGTGTACTAATTTTTTTCATTTCTTTCAAAGCTTCAACCGTAATACTTACAGATGTAGCCGTTAAAATAATACCAATAAATATATTCTGTAATAAGATGCTTGCACCTGCGTCATTCGCAATAATACTATCTTTATTGAAGATATATCCTACTGCGATACCACCTACTAACGGTACAATTACACCGAATAAAGCAATGATAACAGAAGCCTTCCCTGTCTTCTTTAACTCCTGTAAATCAGCCTCTAAACCAGCCGAAAACATCAACACGATTACACCAATCTCTGATAACTGAACTAGAAAATCCGTCTCTTGTAGAATATTCAACGCAGCAGGTCCTAGAACTATACCCGCTAATAATGCTCCTACTACTTGTGGTAACTGAAATTTCTTAGTTGCTATCCCTAGTACTTTCGTACTTATGAGAATAAGTGCAATGTCCAATAAATAACCATATGATTCCATAATATCCTCCGTATAAACTTGTATGTCCACTGTCTCCAATGTTTTTATGCCTTACCTATAGTATACCTCTACAAATAAAAAGTCCAGCTTTTTATTTTACCAAAATATAGAATTTCTTAAGCAATTTAACAGATATACATAAAATAGGTAATACACTAAGTTTTAACCTTAGTGTATTACCTATTTTCTTTAATTATACTACTATTATTTATTTGTTTTGTTAGAATATTCTGTAGTAACAAGGTCAGCATAAGGTACTTTACCTTCAATTACACCTGCTTCAAGGAGAATATCTTGTAACAAATCAAAACTTTCTTCCTCAAACACGGTATTGTCTTTCCATGTCCCTTGATCATAATATCTCTTAATAATTGAAACTATTTTTTCATCTTCAGTCTCTTTAAATTGAGATTTAATAATCTTTGCAATTTCCTCTGGTGAGTGTGAATTTACATAATCAAGTCCTTTTTGAATAGCGTTCGTGAATTTCTGAATAATCTCAGGATTCTTCTCAATATAGCTCTTCCTAGCTGAATATGCTGTATAAGGTACTTTACCACTCTCAACACCAAGCGAATCTACTACATAGCCTTTCTCTTCCATCTCAAGTGCAGTTGCTCCCGGTTCAAATTCTACAGTATAATCACCTGTTCCAGATGAGAAAGCTTCTGCTGTTAATCCAAAGTCAATATTCTGAATAATCGTTAAATCCTTCGTAGGATCAATACCATTTTTCTTCAGAATGTACTCAAAAACCATCTGAGGCATACCACCAGTATGTCATAGACTAATGTAATAATCGGATACATTCCATGATCTTAGACTTATCAATGATAATCGTATACGGTTTTAATTTATCATCTGTTTCTTCAAGTACACCACTTGCCAAGGCAAGATTGATATATGGCAATATGGATTTTTTATTTGTATTATACCCTAGCTCGTTCATTTTTTTGGATAGATACTTAGCAGATGTATAATCTCTTTCTTCTTCAGAAATTAAATTGAATACTGCTTCTATCTTCTTATTTTCTTCGTAATTTAAAATGTCCTCGATATTAAATGTGATATAGTCATTCAGATTATACTTTAATTGAATTTCTGGAATGCCATTTTCTTCAACAATAATTCTGGAAACAAGGCTTTCCACAGTCCGAATGGAAAGATTGTCCGTAATCTTTTTTGCAAAATCTATTCCAACTTTTGTATCTTCTATTCTCTCATCAATTGTGTCCTGTAGTTTTTCAGAGAGTTTCTGCTTCTCAGTTTTACACGCTGAAAGTTTCTCAGAAATTTCGTGCTGCATTTCGTTATAAGTCTCTTCAATGATATCAATATTCGTAGCATTCTTTAAATCATTTAATTTTAATTTAATTAAGCCTTTCAACTGAGCAGAAAGTCGTTCTTCTCTTTGTTCCAGTTTCTTTATCTGTTGCCTGGTCTTGGTTTTCAGATTCTCATAATCGTCCATTCTAAATTCCTTAATCGCATCTTCCCATATCGGTAGGCATGCTTCAAGGAATGCTTTGAAATATTCTTGAATGTCCTCAGCATTAATTAGATGAGCTTTTGAACAGTACCGATTTCCCTTTGTATTATAGGTTGAACATATATAGTACTCTCTTGTCGTAGTTTTCATTTTTCTACGTATCAAAACAAGCTTAGATCCACAATCTTTACAAAATAAGGTGCTGCTAAACGGCGGAACAGGTCCTTCATTACGATTGCTTCGAAAGTCACTCTTAGCACGCTCATTCATAATCTTCTTCACTACTTCAAAATCCTCTCTACTAATAATAGCTTCATGATGACTTTCGAAAACGTACTGTTCTTTTTTGGGGACTCTATGGTCTATACCATGTATTACCCGTTTTTCGCGTTTATGCAGACGATATGTTCCGATGTAGAAATCGTTCTTCAATATATCTCTTACCGAATAATCATTCCATCTGCTTGAAATACTTGCCTGGCACTTCACTCGGCCCTCTTCGGCATTTAAAGTTTCTCTCATAGCTGTAGACGGGGTGGGAACATGCTGTGAATTTAAAATATCAGCAATCCTACGATAACCATGTCCTTCCAAATATAAGCTGAAGATTTTTCTGATTACTTCTGCCTGATCTTCATCTATAACAAACTGCTTTTTATCAATCTTATATGCATAGGGAGCATGCGTCAAATACGTCCCCTCTTTTTGTTTCATGTGAATGATTGTCTTAATCTTCTTGCTGGCATCCTTAACATATCTTTCATTAAACCACGATTTAATACCAATAATATCGTCATTATCTTTTAACGTATCATAATTATCATCAATAATTATAAGTCTTTTTCCAATTTGGCATATATGATCCAAAAATAATAAAACTTTTGCATTATTTCGCCCGATTCTTGATAAGTCCTTTGCAATAACTACATCTATCTCTCCGGATTCTAACTTATCTAAAAGCTCAGAAAACGACGGTCTATCGAAAATATATCCCGACACACCATCGTCTTCATAGAATTCACTGATCTCCATTCCATTTTCTTTTGCATATCTTTCTATCAGACTTTTTTGGTTTTCGATCGACGAATAATTCTTTTTATCGTCATCCCTTGATAATCTTACGTACCCTACAACATGTTTTTCGTCCATAGAAAAAGCCCTCCATAAAAAATATACACCTTTATCAATAAAGGAATTTTATCATCTATTTCTACTGATGTAAATTATTGTATATTATTTTTCTTAAACAAGATGACATATCTGATTCTTCTCCATCACATATAATAACTACTTTAAATCCTGCAGCGTAAAAAAACTCAATCTTCTTTTCTGTCTCCTCGTTTGATTGATTGTCAGCTTTATGTATGTAATATACAGGTTTTGCCAAATAATTTACTTTCCTCCCAGGAATACCTGATTAGTATATGCTATGAGCATATACTACTAAAATATTCATATTTGGAGATATTATGGAGATAAATTACTTGCCCATTATGTATATTATATAAAAGACCATCTTTTTATCTGATAGCCCTTTATTTGAAATATATTACACAATTTTAAGAGTATGAGTTTTCACCTTGCCGATTTGTGTTCATTAATAACGATCTATTTATCTCTTATTCCTCCTTATTGGATAAGAAAAAAACTACGAATAGAATAAACAGTAAAATAAACATAAGAGAAGATAAAACTGTTAACTTTTTATAATGAATCACTCGTTTCATTCTTATCTTTACATTCCCTCCACTAAAGGAAGTTGCATATACTACAGATTCTTTTGGAGTAAATTCTAATAAAGCTACGGCGTACTCCATCCGTTCCTTTTTATCATAATTATGTATTGTTTTTTCGTCACAAGCTAATTCCATATCTAACAACCTTTTTAAATAAAATGTAAAACCTACTTTCATTTATTCAGTAACCTTTTTTCTTTTTCAACTAAAAAGGCTTTTGCAACTAATGTAAGTATACATTTTGCAAAAGCCCTGTTATATCAATATTGCTATAAAACTAATTCACCACAAGTAATTCTTCTTATATCTTCTAAATTTGCCTTTGGTTTTCGATCATATGTTAATAATCCATTGATTTCTTGTTCCACATCCGTAATTTGTGTGTAGCAAAATCCCTGTATACTTTTTGATTTTAATAAAGGGGAAACAACATCCGAATACCTTTTTAAGAAATCATCTTCAGAAACTGCGGCTGAATACCCCCAACCGGTAGCACCACCTTTTTCAAATGAAATCCCACCAAATTCACTAATAATAATCGGTTCATTTTTGTAATGCATACCATTCACATATAACGGTCTACCAGCAGGCTGTTCTTTAATAATCTGCTCTATAGATGCATATCTTTCTGAAAGAATTTCACGATTAGATTCATAATCATGAATAGTTAGCAAATCACCTTCTACGTGCTCCCAACCATCATTATCGCTTATCAGACGAGTCGTATCAATAGCTTTAGTTATTGAATATAATGCTTTACAAAAATTCTGTTGTTCTGTACTCTGTGTAATCTCTAAGGTTCCCCAAGACTCATTTAAAGGAGTCCATACAACAATGCACGGATGATTATAATCTCGCATAACGATATCAACCCATTCCTTTATTGTATCAGTTACTAGACGCCTAGAATAATTATAACCTGTACCCATTTCTCCCCATACGAGAAAACCAAGATGATCTGCATGATATAAAAATCTTGGATCCTCGACTTTTTGATGCTTTCTAACTCCATTAAATCCCATTTCTTTTGCAAGCTTAATGTCATAGATAAATGCTTCATCAGATGGTGCCGTTAAAAGTCCTTCCGGCCAATACCCTTGATCAAGTAACAATCTTTGATAATAAGGTCGATTGTTCAATAAAAATCTACCGTTTTCAATAGACACTTTTCTCATACCAAAATATGAATGAACCAAATCTAAAGTTACATTCTTCTCTTTTAAGCAGAATTCAACATCAAACAATCTTGGATTTTCAGGTGTCCATGCTAAGTCTTCAGTAACATTCCAACATCCTAGTGTCGCTTCATCTAGCTTAACTGAAAATGCCCCTTTCTTATTCTGGAGATCTATAATAGTTCTAGATGCAATGATTTCATTATAACTAATCATTGTTTCTAATTCACATTCCTCAGCATTGTCTAGCTCATATTCAAATTTCACTGATTTTTCATCAAATTCTGGAGTAATAAATATATTCTTGATATATTTTTTTGATACTGGTTCAAGCCATACGCTTTGCCATATTCCAGTTGTAGTAGTATAAAAGATGCTCTCGGATTCTTCTTTCCAAAATTGTTTCCCACGTGGTATATCAAGATCCTTATGATAATCTTTAACACATAGTTTCACTTCATTTTCACCATATGTAATAAAATCTGTGATATCAATAGAAAAACTCGTTTGTCCACCCACATGATATGTAGCTAGTATATCATTGACCCATACTTTGCACTCATAATCAACTGCTCCAAAATGTAATATAATATGTTTATCATTCCATTCCGTTGGTAGCATGAAAGTACGACGATACCAAACCATCTCATGAAAATCTCTTATTCCTATACCCGATAATTGAGATTCATATGCAAAAGGAACACAAATTGTTTGATTATAAGTATCCTTATCGAATGAAAAGTCCCATATACCATTTAGTGATAACCACTCTTCTCTTCTAAATTGAGGACGTGGATATTCTGCCCTTAATATTTTTGTCATTATTTCTCTCCTTATCTTTATTGCTTGATTTGACGGAAAGTTGCATCCGCTTTATCAATCTCTGATGTAATACTTGTTATATATAACTTTCCATCACGATGGCGCATATAATTTCCTGCTATATTATAGGATTCTATAGATATCAAGCTGTTATCTGCCAAACCTTCTTTCATTCTCCATGTCGAATCAGCTTTCATCAAAGAATCATCACTTTTTTTAGCTAATTCTAATTCTCCATTGCGGTGTCTTAGATAATATCCCGGATTATTAACGGACTCAAATGAAACACAACTAGAATCTGCTAACCCTGGTATTAGCCTCCATTCAGAATCTTGCAATGGTGATGTTGTAAATTCATTATCTATGATTATGCTTCCCGATAAAGTATGACTTATATATGTTCCTTTAATATTAAAGGACTCAAATCTTGATATTTCGTATATTCTTTCTAGTCTCCATTTCTGTGTACTACTATTACTCAATGATTTTTGCACTAATGAGCTATGTAGTTCAGTAGATGAATCCTGTGTATCAATGTACAAACCACCCATTTGATTTTTTATTCTAAATACTCCCCCGTCTGTAGGTTCTAATATCCAACGTTGAGCCATAACACCATTATCTTCCCATTGCTGCACTGCGGTTCCTTCATTAGATGATCCATCTTTATTATTAAGAATGAGATTACTATAATTAGATTTAATCTTGTATGATCCTGATTCCATATCTTCAAACTTCCAACTTTGAGTTTTTAGATTATTATCATCCCATAGAATCATTTGGGTTCCCATTTCCAGTGATCCTGCTGGATCATCCATACATAGATTGTTTGATACATTCACCACTTTATAATCTGCTCCAGAAACAATTAATTGATTACCAAAAAGTACTCCAGTTCCGCTTCTAACTTCATTATAACTTCCGTTATAATAATTGTTAATTTCTAACAATTTATTATCCAATGCCAAGAATGTTCCACTCCAACTACTACCTACCCTTTCATTACGAACTGCTGTAAGGGGTGCATCAATAATACTCCATGTGTATCCATTATCAGTACTTGTAAAACATTGACTTGGTGAACAATTGTCATTCATACCACGTAAAAATAGTCTTCCGTTTTCAGTCCCATCATCAATTAAAGCAATTGTCGGACACTGATATGCCGTATATTGTCCTGTTGTAACAACTGTTCCCAGTTCCTGTTCATCACCCCAATTCAGCCCATCAACTGAGTGACGAATCGTTATTGCACCATATGGCTCAGCATTTATATTTTCGTATGCCATAAGGTAACTACCATTCTTCAGCTTTCGTACTCGTGGCATGCCTGGTCTCCAGTTTCCTTGACTAACACCAGGAATCCATCCTACCTCGTACTCACCGGCAATTATTGTATAATCTCCCCATGTTACTCCACCATCGCTAGACACCTCGTAAGCAATGCATTGGTCATACCCTTCTTGTCTTTCATCAGAATAATAGCATACCAATCTGCCATCTGCACTAATCGCAAACTCAGGTTCCCATGTTGACCTACTTCCACGTGCTGCTAACTCGCTATGTAACTGCCATGTTTCCCCTTGATCAGTACTTCTCCAAATATGGATAGTATATGCACTATCTGTATTCCAATCTGAGGCTGCGTATAAAATAGTCCCTGCAGGATAATTTCCTAATGCCTGTGGAAATACATACAATCCTGGCATACCTAATTTATCCTTTGAGATTCCATAGTTTTCTGGAACGATCTCACTATAATAGCTCCATGTCTTTCCTTGATCGTAACTTTTATAAAACTGTGGTGTTTCCATCCCTGTCCAATTGGTATTAACGGGGAACTCTCGCATCCATGTTGCTAGCAACTCACCATTGCTTAATTCTACAACTCGTTCATAAAAGCTATTTTTGTTAATACTATCTCCATAAATAGTTACACCCTTTACATCTTCCGCCTTAACATATGTTGTAAAACATCCAAATACCATAAACAATACTATAAAAAAAGAAAAAATTCGTTTCATAAAAGAAATCTCCTTTACTTTTGAATATTAATTGATTTACAACTTATCACACTATCTTTTGCCCAGATTCCTACACAACCATGCATGATTGGGTTAACATCATTCACTACAACGCGTGGAACTTCCTCTTTATTTACATATACCCTAATCTCTGACCCGTATACCTCAACACGCAGATAACAAGGCTGTGTACTATCATATTCATAAGGACATGTTGCTAGTACTTTTTCATCATAACTATGACGCGTAACATTAAGATGATTCCTACTTATACTAATTGAATATCCTATAAAGAAATTTATTCCGAGAACAGAATCAGCTCCTTCTCCACCTTCCGCTGGTTCCGTAACGCGTATTAATATTCCCGCCTTACTACTCACACTTAACATATTCGCATTGAATTCAGTTGTTATTGAATAATCACTCCAAGAGTAATCACCACTGAGATATTTTTCATATGGGCCCACTTGAACAGGTCCCACATTACTAACTAGTTCTTTATTATTCTCAGCTTTAACTAGCTTAATTCTTTTTACTAATAAAGTCCCCTTTACTCCCATTAATCTTAGTGTATGACTACCAGGGCCTAGCTTAACATTAAAGTTCTCCACACCCCAATTTCCAGTACAACTTCCTATTACATTGTTGTCCAATAGTAAATCAGTTTTTACCAGATCCTCATGGGGGCAACTAGTTATAAATATGGAACATTCTGTTTCATTCTCTGTAAATACTGAATATTCAATACTCTCATCTTCCTTCAAGGTAATACTTCCATCTGAATTTCTTTTTGTTAAACCCTTTCCAAACACAGGATAATATGCACAATTCATAGGTATAATGACTTCTTCTAAATCTTTTTCCAATACAGATTCAGTAATTGCGGTATATCCACAACCTATAAATCCACCTTCCGAAAAATAACCAATTCTAACCTTGTCAAAAGCGCAATCTACACCTTTAAATTGTAGTCGGTTATCAATATAGATATCGAATTCACCGTCTTCTTTTTTTTCTATTCTGACACAATGCAATGCTTCAAACCTATATTTCTCAGGCAAAGTATTTTGAGTGATACACAAAGCTTCTCCACCTTGGTAATACCATAATTGAACACTGTGAGAATTCTTATCAAAGGCAAGTCTATAGGAATGGCTACTTGATTCAGCAATTACTACCCCTCTTTTCTCTTCATTACAGCAATGTGGAAGTATTAAGTTGAATTCAGCCGAAAAACAACTGTCAAAAACTTGCTTCGATAAAGCAAAAAAAGTTTCCGTATTACTATTCAATATTTCTCCATCTAATTGCCATTGTCCTACTTCCACGTCCATCTCAAGAACCTTTGTCTTGTCGGTTGAAAAAGCATAGTCAGGCATATGAGGTGCAGGTTGTTCATCTATAGTTGGACCTAAGATTTGAGTCACATTTTTATACCAAAGTTGTCGATCGATATCTAAGTCACGAATAGCATCCTCATTCATATTATGATAAACAATATAGTGTGAAACCAAATCAGGCCCTAGCACTGTGCTACTATGTCCTAAACCTACTACTTCACCTTCTGTATGTATTATAATAGGATTATATACCTCATCAACATATCCTTGTAATGGATGCTTACTTGTAGCAGCATTAATTCTATATCCTTTACTCAAATAATGATTGCCAGTGTATGTCATATAATAAATTCCATCTCTCTTGCAAACCAGTGGACCCTCAGTCCAACCATACATTGTCGCTCCTGTTAAAACAGGTTCACCAAATTCTGTAGGAGACTTCATCTCACATCCCCATATACCTTCATCGCCAGCCCAATAGAAATACCAGGTTCCATCATCGTCTACGAATATAGTTCCATCTATAGCATGTTGAACATTATTGCTGATTTTATAAAATGGTCCCGTAGGACTTTCACTTTCTAAAACATAATGTCCAAATCCCGATGGCGAAGTATACATATAGAATTTTCCGTCCGCGTACACTACTTCTGGTGCAAATGGGACTAAATCTTTGAACTCATCCTCTCCTATTGTAGGTCCCTCCAGCTTCCATTCTAACAAGTCATCAGAACTCCAACATCTTATATCTGGATTAGTACAATAGAGATAATATTTGCCATTGTATCTTAAAACAAAAGGGTCGGCAAAATCACCTTTTTTTGCTATTGGATTTTGGTAAGTCTTCATTTTTAATCTCCTATCCTTTCAAACCTGTCATTGCAAAAGACTCCGTAAAATATTTCTGACAAACAATGAATAATATTAACACTGGTAATATTGCAACTAATGCTGCTGCCATAACTAATGGTATGTCTGTTTGTGTCTCATGATATGAATTTAACATTGCAATTACTACTTGAACTGTCTGCTTCTTTGCATCATTTATAAAGATCATTGGTGCAAAATAATCATTCCACGTTGCCATAAAAATCATTATTATATTACTAACAATAGCTGGTTTACATAAAGGAAAAAACACTTTATAGTATATTTTAAAATAACTACAACCATCAATTTTTGCAGCTTCTAACAATTCATTTGGCAATCCAATCATATATTGTCTAAGAAAAAACATCATTGAAACATTCCCCAATCCACTTGGGATAATAAGTGGAAGTAAGGTATTGATCCATTTAATCTTGGTGTAAATTATATATTGTGGAACAAGTAAAACTACAAACGGAATCATCATGGATGATAATACACACATGAATAATGCCTTTTTAAATGGTACGTCTAGCTTAGCAAATGCAAACGCAGAAAGTGTTGAAGAAAATGTTCCAAACACAATAACACAAGATGCAACAATTGTACTATTTTTTAAACCGCTCAATAAATTGGAGGTTTTCCATAACTCTATGTAGTTTTCCCAATCAACAGGATTTGGTATCCACTGTGGTGGAATCTGATACACATTCTTAGCTTCTTTTAATGAAGTAGAGAGCATCCATAAAAACGGTACCACCATTGTCAATGCCCCTAATAGAAGAATAACGAAAACCAACAGCCTCACAATACTAATTCTTTTTTTAATCTGCATATATCATTCTCCTTCATATACCCATTTGTTGGATATTTTAAACTGAATTAATGTTAGAATTAAGATCATTCCTCCAAAGACTAGAGCAGCAGCACAAGCATAACCCATCTGACTATAGTTGAAAGCTTTTTGCCAAATATAGTATATTACAGTGGCAACTCCATAATTACGACCACCGTCCTTTGTAAATAAATCAACTTCAATAAATGTTTGAAGGGATCCAATCACATTAACCGTCATCAAATAGAAAATAGTTGGCGTAAGTAATGGCAATGTTATTTTAAAAAACTGTTGCATGGAGCTAGCACCATCAATAATTGCTGCCTCATAATACGATGCCGGAAGATTTTTAAGACTTGCTAAAAAGTAAATCGACGTAATTCCAATCATCTTCCATGAAATCATAATTACTATCATTCTTTTTGTCCAAATAGGATCATTTAACCAATTAGGTCCCTCGATCCCAAAAAATCCAAGCATTTGATTTACTAATCCAAATTCAGAATTAAATAACCATTTCCAAAGTAACACCAAAGCTACAATGGAAGAAATATAAGGTAAATAGTATAGAACTCGAAATACCTTGTTACCTTTAATGTTTTTGTTACAAGCTAATGCAAATAACAACCCCAACGTCATATAGATAGGAATAGGTAATAACATATATAGTGTATTCTTCACTGCAATCCAAAATTTTGGATCTTCAAATAGCTCAACAAAATTCTCTAATCCTATAAATGACTTGTTACGCACTAATACATTCCAGTCTGTTGTAGCTGCAAATATACATAAGCATAATGGTAACAAAAAGAAAAAAACAAATTGTAGTAATGATGGCATCACAAATAATAACCCTGCAATTCTTTCATTACGTTTAAGGCTCTTTTTAAACATATCGATCTTAACCTCTGCTTTTTATGATATAACCTAGATGGTTATTGGGTGAATTAGTATCCATAATCTAGCATTACAAACTTTAAAACTTCTCTTTATAACTATCAAAATATAATTTGAATCTAATCTATACGTCCCGATATTATTGCGAATCATTGGAAAGAATATCTTCTTTCCAATGATTCATGTCTCTACTTTCTTAATGATTTTTGTTGTTCTATACTCTTATCTAACAATTTTTGAACTGAGTCCGCCATTGATTCACAGTAATCTTTTGCACTTATTTCACCATCATATACTGCATCAACTCCAGAATTAAATTCGCTCCACCATTCCTGGTTAAAAGTACGTGATTGTATAGCAAGACGTCCATAATCATCTAAAACATTTAAGAATGCTTTTTTATTAGTTGGCGCTTTATCCATCTCCATATACTCGCCATAAGCCATGTCCTTTAATGTAGGTACTGACATTCCCTTTGTATAACTTGTACGTTGTGCTTCTTCATTAAAAGCAAGATATGCGGCTAAATTACATGCGGCTTCAACATTTTTACTAGTTGGTGCTACCGCTAAACCAGCACTACCAAACCAGATTGCTTTATCCCTAGTATTAGGACTTACTGGCCAATCCATTAAATCCCATTCAAATTCACAATTATTCCATAAATCAGATGTCGCCCAAGAACCAACACCCATCATACCTAATTTTCCTTGCATAAAACGATCATAACTACTTAAGGAGGCTTCTTCTGCTGAAGATGGCGCTACTTTATATTTACAACGCATATCAGCTACAAATTGAAATGCTTCAATAAATTTTGGATCTGTGAAAGCAACTTTTGTCAACGAATCATCAAGCCAGTTTGCCCCATTCGACCATACTGCTGACTCCATGGAATATAAGGCTGTACCATACACATCATCATGGGTTAACTTTTTAGCTGCTTCCATGTAATCATTCCAATCCCATGGATTTTCTTCCGTTGGAGCAGTAATTCCTGCCGCGTCGAATAAGTCTTTGTTATAAACAATAGAAAATGCACTTACATCCTTTGGTAATGCATAAATTGATCCATTCCCTAATCCAGTGCCATCGTATTTATAAATATTTATGGCATTCTCCCAAACATTACTTATATCAAATATTTCATTATCATTTACATATGTAGTTAAATCATATAAATTACCAGTTGCAGCATATTTCATAATATAATCTACACCACAGTAGAAAACGTCTGGTTGCTCATCTGCTGCAATCATGTTTTGTAATTTTGTATCATAGTCACCTGATGGAACAACAAGATATTCAACTGTTACATTCTTATATTGTTCCTCAAACTGGTCAATCATGGCTTGAAAAGTGGCTACTTCTGAATCATTTCCCCATCCCATAAATGTAAGTTTTATCTGCTCTTCTTGACTATCACCTCTGCTGTCTTTAGAAGTATTGTTCGTTTTTTCCCCACAACCAGTTAACCCCAAAATAGCCATTGATATTACTAATAATAACGAAACTATTTTTTTCATATACACATCTCCTTTTAATATGATTTTTGCTCAATAAAACAAAAAAGTTGTTATTAATATTTTATTTTATCTTTTCTTCCTCCTTTCTAATTTTTTGATTAATAACAATATTCTTATTTTAAATCAAACTTATGTTACCATTTTTATGTATTATTGTCAATATATTCTTAATTATTTTGTTTTCATTAGTTAACTTGTTCATTTAATAACATTTTTTCTGTTTTAATTAGTTATCTATATTGCCATTGGACTTTTTCTATTTTTTATGATATTATCTTTTTATAACAATTATATTGGAGGGATTTAATATGCCAAAAATACTTGATCTAAACGCTGATAATGAAGAAATGTTGTGCCTAGTCTCAAAAGCACTTTCAGCTCCCGATCGAATTAGAATAGTAAAATTACTATATTATAACAGTTATAACATAGGCGAAATTGCTGAACTTCTAAAGATACCAGCTTCAACTGCTGCTTTTCATATTAAAATACTTGAAAACGCAAATCTTATTCATACTGAACAGCAACCTGGTTGCCGTGGTTCCATGAAATTATGTAGTAGAAAAAATGATTATATTAACATACGATTAAATGGTATTCCAACAGACGTTGACCAAGTCTCCACTATATCCATGCCTGTAGGAGCTTATACTGATTGTTCAATCATACCTACTTGTGGCTTAGCAGACGCAGATGGACATATAGGTTTTGAAGATAGACCAGCCGATTTCTTTCTTCCTTCACGCTTCAATGCTCAACTTCTGTGGACATCCGGTGGATTTGTGGAATATAAATTCCCATATGCAATCGCTTCAAATATAAAGTTAAAACAACTCCTTCTTTCTTTTGAAGCATGCTCCGAAGCACCTAACTATAGAGAAGATTGGAAGTCAGACATAACCATATGGATTAACGGACAAGAATGTGGTACTTGGCATTGTCCTGGTGATTTTGGGGCTAGAAGAGGCAAACTCAACCCATCATGGTGGGAAAATGGACAAACTCAATACGGATTATTAATGACCATGACCATGACTGAAGACAAGACTTTTATCAATAATAAAGAAAGTAGCCTAGTGGGGTTATCAGAATTGTCATTAAATAATAATAGTTTTATAACAATACGTATTGGCAATAAAACAGATGCGAAATATCCTGGAGGGTTCAACTTATTCGGTCATAATTTTGGTGATTATGAACAAGATATTAATTTATCATTTGTATACTAGATATAAAAAGTTCAGTGGAAACTGATATCCCAACTGAATCAAACAATGCTGGAGAAGCTAAAAAGCCGTAACACATTTTAAAAAGTGTTACGGCTTTTTATTTTTATTTTATACTGATCTATTCTTATTTATTAATTAACTTTAACCTATCTACATTCAACAAATCGCTTCTCTCAAGCAATTCTTACGAGACTACTTTCGTCCTATTTTATTCTAGTCTCTTTCCAAATCTCATTCAATATAGCACTGCTAACAATTCATATTTTTACGGAAGATCCATCCAGCACCCACATTCTGTAAAGAAAGTAGAATATGCCAATTCTAATCCATCTAACTCTATCTCGTCACATAGCTTGTTGACTTCCACCTGTATCATAATCCACTTTGGCACTGTCTCCTCCCCATCTAACTTTTCTAATGAAAACTTCTGAAAGGATCCATAGGATTCACACGGTTAATCAACTTTCGTTAAAGGAAAGCAATTGCATTTAATTGTGGAATCGTTACTATATCATGAAACATGACTAGCTCCTGAACTCTTTCTACAAACACTTTTGCATGATATAGGTAACATATTTATACCAAAAGAGCTTACGCAAGAAGAATTACAATTAAAACATAAGCATTGTAGTTTAGAGGGTATTGACAATGAAGAGTTTGAATGCCCGGGATCGTAGTCTTATAGTAATTTAGATTTTAGTTTCCACCTCTCAAGCCCAGTATTTTCAGCTATGAACATTATTTACATTAGTTAATGTCAACCACCAGCACGCCCTCCGATAACCGTTTTACCAACTAAATCCGTCCATTTGAAGTTATCGTTTGCTTCTCTAGCAACTAAGAAATTACCTGCACGTTGTGTTAATTGGGCAAAATTAACGACATAATCCTCCGCACCCTCGTTATACACGTATATTGAAGATTCGGATCCCATGAAACCAATTTCTGCTTCCCCAGATAATACCGCTGTCATCGTTTTGTCAGCGCCAAATCCAGTTACTAATTCTACATCTAATCCCTCGTCTTCAAAATAACCCAGTTCAAGTGCTACATATTGAGGTGCATAGAAGATAGAATGAGCAACTTCGTTTAATGTTATTTTTGTAAGTTTACTGTCTTTCTTACAGCCAACCAATGAGGTCATTACCATAAGGAGTACAAGTACAATCGCTGTCAGTCTCCTTTTCATTTAGAATCTCCTTGCATGTTTTACATGTAATAATATATTCTTAAGGTATAACCTCTGTGCATGTCCCACTATAAGACTACTATATTCTTCTTACCATTCTATACAAATACAACCGTCCGCTATATGAAATGTCTCAAAATACATATTTTCTTTTGGAATCCATTCATTGATAAAGCGTTGTAGTTTCTCTTCTCCATTCCTCTTTCTTATGTTATTAATTTGATCTTCTTCTTTAATATCCATAAAAATCTTCAAATCGTATCTGTCGTTAAAATATGGATGTAAACTATACGATCCCTCCATAATATTCAACCTGTTATTCTTAATGACCGTTTCCTCTTTTATCTTCCCATCCATACAACTGTAAGGGCGATAGATTATATCCTCTCCATTAAGTACGGGTCCCATAACTTCTGTTTGAAATCTTTCATAATCTACATTACCTCCGACCTGTGCAAGGCGTTCTTCAGTTCTTTGATAACCTTGTAAAAAGAAGTCGTCTAGATGGAATAGATTGCAATCATAGATTTCTCTTAGATAATATCCTAATGTTGTCTTACCACTCGCACATTTACCATCGATAGCTATGAGTATTGTCTCTTTGTCGGAATTGGCTAAGAGCTGATCGATTGCTTCCTTTGCCGCAGCAAATCTCTTAACGCAGGGCTCTTTCATAATTAGTCTATGCTCTTCCATTGCTCATCCTCTCTGAGCGTTGTACTGCTCGTAATTGATATACTATAAGCGGTATGAATACCAACTGAATTATGATACCTGGTATTGCATTAAAGAAAGCTTGTACCATGAAAATCTTCCATGTAAATGGATTCCCTAGTGCGCTAAATAACCCAAAGGAGGTAATTCCCCATACAACTCTACCAGCAAGCATAGCGATAATTAAGGATAGATAGATTCCCCATTTTCTATCACATAATTTTGAGTATAGCAATCCCGTAACAAGTCCATATGTAGCTAACTCAGCCGACATCGCTATGGCTATTGGCATCATTGGTGGTGCTCCAAACAACACACTTCTAAGTAGTGGAACAATTAAGCCTGCAATCAAACCATAAGGACCTCCACATAGAAATCCACATAAGATAATAGGTATATGCATTGGTAAAAGCATATTTCCTACGCTAGGGACCTGCATGGTTATGAAAGGTAAGACAAGACCTAATGCGATAAAGAATGCAGTTAAAACCAGTTTTATTGTTTTATTTTTCTGTATCATTTCATTCCTCCATTATAATTAATACATACTTTTTAATAAGAATTATTTCATTAACTTCTTAAGTATACTATACTAACTAACGTTTGGCAATTTTAAGCAGTGTTAGTTTGATGCACTTACCTCAGAATATTTATTCCTCATTAACTTTAATTAAGACTTGTGGCCCCTGAATCATATGTATCATCAAAGTAAAAAAGGCCTCAAAGTCAGTTTAACTTAAAACTCACTTTGAGGTCTTCCTGCCTTTATTTACTCAAGCTTCGCACATAAAAACTTCATTTAGAGTAGATAATTGCTATATTCATAAGAAAAACTATCTGAACACGTCAGCACTTGATTTAGCAACGCGAAATCTTAATACTGCTACGTGCGAAGCTAAGCAAGAGCGGGTTTTTCGTTGAATATAGCTGTTAGCTACTCCTCGAAATCTTCAAGTGCGAAGTTTAAATTATTTATCTACCTTTACCAGGTTGTACTTGACTATTACTTGAACTGTTTTGGCTTGAGGATTGGTTACTTACTGCTTCACTCTTACTACCAAGTGTAACGCTAAGTGTCTTCTCTTGATATTCTCCATTTACTAATCTATTAACTACAACTTCTACTGTTTCTCCAGCTTTTCTATTGCTTAGTAATTCAGACAATTGTGACATCGTCTTAACTTCTCTTTTATTAAATGATGTGATAACATCACCACTTTGAAGACCACCTTCACTTGCAGGAGATTGCTCACTTACTTTACCAACATAAACACCAATTGGCATTCCATATCTCTCAGAGATTGTATCTGTTACATCTTGACCAGTAATACCTAAGTATGCTTGCTCTTCTTCAGGAATGTCTTCTTTACTCATTAAATCATTAATAATTGGAACTGCATAAGTGATAGGGATTGCATAGCCCATACTTTCAACTTCTTCTGAAGCATATTTTACAGAGTTGATACCAATTACACGACCTTGTGCGTCAAGTAAAGCACCACCACTGTTACCAGGATTAATTGCAGCATCTGTTTGTAACAATTTCATTGTATAATCTTCAGTTGCAACTTCACGATCTTTTGCACTAATATATCCAACAGTTACAGATTGTCCATAACCAAGTGCATTACCAATGGCGATAGCCATCTCTCCAACCTTAACGTTGTCAGAATCACCTAATGTAGCAACACGAATTGTATTCTTAGTCTCCTCTGTCAAACTACTTAATGGTACAGAAATAACTGCAAGGTCAGCACCTGAATCAGTACCTTTTATTTCAGCACTAGCTTGAGAGTCATCACTGAACGAAACTTGCACTGCAGTAGCCCCTGATACAACGTGATTGTTAGTAACAATTAAAACTTCCTTATCATTCTGTCCAATGATAATTCCCGAACCACTGCCTGTAGCTTCTTGATTATATACTCTACCGAATATATCTTGTTGTTGTACTGTAGATGTACTATCGATAGATACGATGGAAGGCATTACATTCTCAACTACTTGAGATACATCTGTTGCACCACCTGTTGAAGAATCTGTTGTAACTTGCTTTACTCCCGCATCTGATGTTGTACCTGAATCTATATTAAGATTCGTCTGAGATTCTAGAACAGTTCCATTAGTAGAAGAAAATCCTCCTTGTACTGCTTGAAAACTTAATGAAGCAATAACACCGAATGCAATTGCTGTAACCGGAACTTTCACAAACCCTGGTATTTTTCTTTTTCTCTTTGCTTCTTGTATTGTCTCTTCAACAATAGTTGAATCTATAGTTGAACCATTGTCGCTATATCCATTTTGATAATTCTCCATATTTCCTTGATTGTTATTCATTTCATTATACATAATCATTTTCTCCTTTCACTATACCTGTTCTATTTTGCTATTAGTTTTGTCAACTAATAGTTATAATTGATTTCCTTTGATGAGTATAGTTTAGCAAGAAAGTATGTTCATTTTGTGATTGCCTTTTGAAGAAATTGTGAACACATTGTGATAATATTGTGTTCAAGAACGTTAATATTGTGAAAAAAGGGCTTTGTAAAATCCATTTAAGATTTTACAAAACCCTTTTTCGTACACCTAGTGTACTTTTAATTACTTAGTTTTTGAAGCTTTCTAATCTAGCATCCATTGTTTTATTAAAGTTTTCAACTTTTCTTTCATATTCTGTATTCATGAATGTTGAAGTAAGCATGAAATCTGCAGTTGCACGGTTGTTTGCAATTGGGATATCATATACTACAGCGATACGAAGAAGTGCTTTTACATCTGGATCATGTGGTTGAGCTGCTAATGGGTCCCAGAAGAATACCACGAAATCGATATTTCCTTCTACAATTCTTGAACCAATCTGTTGGTCACCACCTAGTGGGCCACTATTATATCCTTTAACAGGTAGATTAACTTTGTCCGCAATTAAACGCGCCGTTGTTCCTGTTCCACATAAGATATGCTTCTCTAAAACCTCTCTATGTTGCTTAACCCAATCTACTAATTCTGCTTTCTTACTATCATGTGCAATTAATGCAATGTGTTTTTGTTCTCCAATTGTGAAATTAATAAAATCGTCTTTTATCATATTTTTTCTCCTTCTGTACTATTGCTTTAATATCTTGTTGCTATTTTATTTACATACTATTCTGTTTTTATGTTGCCCAACACTCGAACAGATGATGCCTCTTCTTTTATACCGCGCAGCGCATTAATAACTCCCGCATCACGAAGATTTCCTTCAACATCAACAAAGAATCGATACTCAAAATTCTTTCCGTTAATCGGTCTTGATTCAATCTTTACCATATTCAGATTATTGAATATAAAATGAGACAACATATTATATAATGTACCACTCTTATGTGGTAATTCAAAGCTTATACTAACTTTGTTTGCATCCTTAAGAAAAATCTTCCGGCTTGCTATTATAATAAACCTTGTACAATTTGTATCATCAAAATTAATGGAATCTTTCAAGATTTTTAATCCATAACACTGGGCTGCCTTCTTACTACCAATCGCTGCTTGTGTAACGTCCCCATCTTCCATAACTTTCTTTGCACTAGCCGCCGTACTTAGATATTCTTTCTTTTCAATATAATCATGCTCTTCTAAGAACTTTGCACATTGCATTAATGGTTGTGGGTGAGAATATACGGTTTTCAGATTCTCGATTGTTGCATCCTCTAAACCAAGTAATGCATTCTGTATCTTAACTACATGTTCTCCTACTATATAGTTATTATATTCTATTAACAAATCATAGATATCTGAAATTCCACCAGTAGACGAGTTTTCAATAGGAAGTACCCCATAATCTGCTCTACCGTCCTTAACCGCTTCCATTACCTTACGGAATGTCAATTCGTTAAAGCTATCTATCTGGGTTCCAAAATAATCCTCCATACATTGTTGAGTATATGTGCCTTCTTCTCCAAAGAATACAACCTTAGTATCTACTGTAATCGGTAATTCTTCTATCGCTTCAAAAGATTTCGAAACACTTTCTGATTTCACTAACGTATATTGTAATTTACGACTAATGGACATAATCTGTGTAAATAACTCCCGTGCAGCATGCTTATTGAATTCATTACTTGCTAAAGAACCTAACGTTTCTAATTTCTCATCCTCACGTTGTTTGTCATACACTTTCTTACCTACACTAATCTTATACTCCGCAACATTCTTTGCTATCTCCATACGTTCTTCTAGCAAGGAAATAATCTGCTTATCTATGCGGTCTATATCTTCTCTACTCTTCAGTAAATCTACCATTGGGACCTCCCTGTTATGCCTTATACTCTGATCTATTCTTGAACCTCGAATTGATAGCCGTTCACTAATAATCATTATATACCAGTCAATCCACTATTTGCAAGTAACGTGTCAAATTTTGCACGCAAATCTATTTCCTTTATCTTGTTCTTCTTGATATTTCTTCTTATTGTTATAGAGAGTACTGTGTTTTTCTTCTTTTTCCTCTCTTCGTTTTTCCTCAGTCGCAGGCAATTCATTGTATCTTTTACTTTTTATAATTTTATTAGATTCATCAGCAATCGCAGCTTGTTCCATCTGGGTATCTTCTTTCGTAACTTGTACACCTGACATATGACTCGATATTACACGTTGTACCTCTTCTTTCGTTTTACTGTTTTTAATCTGTGCTCTCATCATCTTACGGCTCATTTCAATTTTGATTGCTTTCATATACAACACCTGATCATGTTGACGTAAGTATTCTAATTCTTCCGCCGTTAATTTCTTCCCTAATGATAATTTAGCCCGGATACTCTTAAGCTTTGCTTGAACTCTTTCTGGATCTTCCTCTTTATTAAGAATGGACTCCATTTGATAAGAAGTTTTCTTGCTCTCATTCTGTTTCTCTAATTTCTTTTGCTGCTCTTTAAGATTATTTAATGCATTCACTGTGCTACTAATAAACATACTCTCACCTATCCCTATTACAACCCGCATTATTATAAGTTCCATCGAAAGAATACTATTGCGTGGGTATTCTTTCACCCTTTATTCTTAATATCGGCTATAATAAAGAAAATTTTAATGCTAAATATTTTAATAAAAAAATCTATCTGGTTAAGTAATACTTATCCAGATAGATTTTTTTATTCCTTACTATAATGCGGAATAGACTTCATTATGAAAGGAAAGAGAACCAAATACTATAATTGGCGTCTCTTCGTTACATCCATTATCTTTTTCTGATTCCTCTATCGCTAACTGTAATGCCTCTTTCACAGAACTAGTTACCTTTACGTTACTGCAATAATTCATTGCACACTGCGCAAGGGACTCTGCATCTAAAGCTCTTAAATTATTAGGTGTAATTGTATAGATTGACTTAGCTTTCTTCGCAGTTATCGCTAATACTTTCTCATATTCTTTGTCGGCTAGTACACCTATTACATAGATACATTCTTGTTTAGGAAAATATAATTCAATTGCTTCTATCAATGCATATGCTGCATCTTCATTGTGCGCCCCATCAAGAATTATAGTAGGTTTATCATAAATCTTTTCAAAACGACCATTCCAGCTAGTTATATCGAGTCCTGCAAAAATGCTTTCTTCCGTCACATTATAGCCAATTTTCTTTAACATTAATACTGTATTAATTGCTACAGCTGCATTCTTAACCTGCATCTTTCCTAGTAGATGAATCTTCAGATTCTTGAAGTTCTCTTCTACTGAAAAATCAAATACCGTTTCATTAATCCCATATCTTATATTCTTTATTAGGTCAAAATCTGTAATCATTAGATCTGCATCTTTTTCTTTACAAACAGATTCAATAACTCTCATTGCCTCTGGTTGTTGTTTATAAGATACAACCTTACAGTTATCTTTCACAATTCCTGCTTTCTCAAATGCAATTTTTGCTAAGGTATCACCTAGGAACTGCATATGATCCATGCTAATTGATGTAAGAACCGCTACCCTTGTATTTTTAATTATATTAGTAGCGTCTAATCTACCACCCATACCAACTTCTAATACAACTAAATCACAACCTTGATCTATGAATTCAAGAAAGCCCATCGCTGTCTCAATTTCAAAAGGTGTGGGATGAGCATATCCATCTAATGCCATCTCATCACAGATATCTGCTATACGCGTGATATGTCTTGCAACTGCTTCTTCAGTTATATATGTTGTTTCTACCTGTGAAGCCTTAGTTTTATCAGTAATCTGTATTCGCTCGCAGTAACAACGAATAGTTGGTGATATATATCTACCAATTTTGTATCCAGCCGCAGCCATGATATTAGCTATATATGCAGCTGTAGACCCTTTACCATTCGTGCCTGCTATATGCACAAATTGTAATTTATCTTGCGGATTATCAAGGCGTTTTAACAGTTCTGTTATTGATTTCAAGCCGAGTACACTACCAAACTTAGCTACCTCATCCATGTATTTCATCGAATCATAAAAATTCATTTGTGCACCTCTCTCCCTAGAGAACTTATACGATTATTTCAGAAATATCTTAAGCTCTTTATTTTTCATCACATACTTGGAAAATATAGAACTTTAGGTAGTAAGATTCATCTGCTGCCCATAAGATTGGATGATCCGGTGCTTGCGTTCTATATTCTACTTGACGAAGACGTTTGTGCACGTTTCTAGCTGCTTGTCCTATTGTCTCTGTGAATAATTCAGGAGTCATAAAGTGAGAACAAGAACATGTTGCTAAATAACCTCCATCTTTAATTAACTTCATCGCGCGAAGGTTAATTTCTCTATATCCCTTAACTGCATTCTTAACTGAATTTCTAGATTTCGTGAATGCTGGAGGATCAAGTATTACTACATCGAATTTCTCACCCTTTGCCTCTAATTCTGGTAATAAATCGAATACATCTGCACATAAGAATTTAACATTATCTTGTAAACCATTAAGCTTAGCGTTCTCCTCCGCTTGTTTGCAACCAAGATCGGAAGCATCAACACCTAGAACACTGGTTGCTCCAGCAATACCTGCATTCAAAGCAAATGAACCTGTATGCGTGAAACAATCAAGAACTTTTGCTCCCTTACATAATTTATGGATTGCCTTACGATTGTATTTCTGATCTAGGAAGAATCCAGTCTTTTGTCCTTCTTCAACATCAACCATATAACGAACACCATTTTCTACGATTTCAACTTTTGTATCAAACGGTTCTCCAATAAATCCTTTGATTCTCTCCATACCTTCGTTAGTACGTACTTTGGCATCACTACGTTCGTATACACCACGTATTGTAATACCATCTTCCTTCATACATGCAATTAAATCTTCAACGATTTGTACCTTCAATCGATCAATACCTAATGCTAGTGATTGCACTACTAATACATCTGAGAATTTATCAATAACGATACCTGGTAGAAAATCTGCCTCACCAAAAATAACACGACAACTACTTGTATCAACTGTTTTCTTACGATATTCCCAAGCATTCATCACACGCATAGTAATGAATGCATCATCGATTTCTTGTCCTTTCTTTCTTGAAAGTAAACGTACTGTAATCTTAGATTTTGTATTAATAAAACCTGTGCCCATGAAATAATCATCGAAATCATGTACGTACACCAAATCTCCATTCTCAAACTCACCAGTGATTTTGTCGATTTCATTATCAAAAACCCACATTCCACCTGCTTTTATTGTTCTTCCTTCGCCTTTTCTTAATTTAACAATTGCTCTTTCCATCTATTCATCTATGCAAACTATCTCTGCATAATTCCTTTCTGCATAATCTTTACTTATGCAAATTGACAAATCAAAATTAAAACGTGCTTTTGTCAGCCGAATCAGATTTGCGTCATTACGAAACTCTACATGATTATATCACAATGCGTTTTGCATTACTACTTTCTTTTCTCAGACCAAACCAATAATGGATGTAATCACCTTCGCACATTAAGAATATTCCTAACTCTTCTCCTAATACTAGATACATGAAGAAAAATATATTTACTAATTTTATTACCTGTGGACTACTAGGTTGGTGTATGGAATGTTTTTGGACTGGACTTAGTTCCATTCGCTCCCGCAAGGACCCTGAACTAACATGCCACACATCTATATGGATGTTCCCAATCTATGGTGCAGCAGCATTTCTAATGCCAATTTGCAAGCTACTAAAGAATACGAACACGTTTATACGAGGAGGGATCTATACAGTCTGTATCTTCATTGCCGAATTCTGTACAGGGGAATTACTTAAGAAGTACAAAGCGTGTCCTTGGGATTATAGCAAAGCAAAATTTAATTTAAAAGGTGTTATTCGATTTGACTATGCACCACTATGGTTTATTATGGGCTTATTCTTTGAGAAAATACTATTACGTAAGAAACCTATCTTATAATGTTATTACTAACAAATTGCATAAGAGGGAAGTAAACAGTCAATTAAAACTGTGTACTTCCCTCTTGATTGCTATTAAGTATTAAAAGTTAAATCCATTATAACCCCAATGACTAACTTCTTCGTATTTGACATAGATTTTGTCCGTATCTATTCCTACAACTCTGCTGAATATATCACAAATTGCTGCAGTCAATTTATCATAAGCATCTGATGTAGTATTACCAAAGATCTTAACTTCAATAAAGGCGATTTTCTCGAAGGCCTCCCCTTTAAAATACAAACTGTAATTGTCTTCAAATCCAAGCATTAACCAACTTTCACTTTTTCCAGGAATTAAGGTTATAGCTTTCCCTAATTCGTTTTTTAACTCTTCCTTTTGTTTATCTGTAAGTGCAACAGACACTTTTGAATTAATAAATGGCATAATTTATTCTTCCTTTCCTATTCAATATTCATGTCCAGCTGTCTACCAATTGTATAATTTCTTATTCGTAATACTCAATTTCCATTGGTGACGTCTCACTTTCATTCTTCCATATGTACTTTTCAAATATTCATAAAACTCCTTCTCATATGCAAGAATCATTTCCAGTTCCTCATCTGTGATTGTATAATCACCATAACGTATCGCCATATACAAATCATTTACCTTCTTTAATGAATATGGAGCTACTTGAATACTTAGATCCATTCTAGTTGTATACACTTGTAGCGTTTCTGTGTTCGTATATGGTAATCCTATCTTTTCTAAATGATACATAATTTTGCGATAGATTACAACCGCTTTCGTAGCATTATCAGCCTCATTGTATAGGCGCCACATCTTATGTCTACTCCCTAGATAGTAAATTAAAGATAAAAGTAGGATTATACTACCCATGCATGGGCATCTGAATTCTTCACAGTATCGTTCACCCCATATGTTAGGATTCGATGTCAAAAGGCACTTTAATGATACACAAATAATTCATCCTCAACATAATTTAGACCTTTTGATTCTTAGCTAACCTGTATACGCTTGTGATTCCATATTATCCCAATCATTATTATATAATATCATTTTCCTTGATATATATCCATATTAAAATTCATCAGTAAATTCTTTCAATTTTCGTTATATTGTTATAAAATAGTAACACGTAACTAATACTCAACGGGGACAAATGTATGAAAAGAAAAAAACCACTTATTATTGCACATAGAGGAGCCAAAAGCCTTGCAAAACATGAAAACACATTAGAGTCATTCCAGATAGCGATAGATCTAAACGTAGAAATGGTAGAGTTTGATATCCGCCAAACCAAAGACAAGAAATTAGTAATCTATCATAATCCAACTATTGATTGTAGAAGGATTCGTGAACTGACTTATCACCAATTAACTACAATTGCAAACAGGAAGGGATTAGAAATTCCACTTTTAGAGGATGTCTTAAAACTATGTCAAGGTAAGGTACATCTAGATATTGAATTCAAAGAATCTGGTTACGAAAAAGAGGTTGTCGACCTTGTTACCACTTACTACGATTATGATGAATTCATAATGATTAGTTTCTCAGATAATATAATAAAAGAGGTGAAACGCCTCGACTCAAATATTCGGACAGGCTTGTTAATAGGACTTGAGGGTGCTTCTCTTCCACAACGACTACAAGAAATATATCCGATTAGGCGTTTAAAGAATACGAATGCAGATTTTATAGCCGCTCATTATTATCTTGTAACACGTTTCTTACTCTACTTATGTAAGAAATATAACTATGATCTCGTCGTTTGGACAGTTAATCGTGACCGAACATTCCATAAATTAAGAAAGCAACGTGTTACTGCCATTGTAACTGATTATCCACAAAAATATACGAAAGCTAAGGTCAAAAACAGGAATATTCAACCATCATAATTGACGATTAAATACTTCTGCTCGTGTTTTAACTATCGGCCAATTCACATTATATAAGAAATTATTAATATAGGATACTTTATCAGGGCCGTACTGCATGAAATATGCGTGTTCATAAACATCGAGCACTATGAGTGGGAAACCATAAACAATTCCTCCCATATCATGTGTATCTAAACTCATGTTCGCAAATCTCTGTGTCTTTTGTTCAAAGGCAAGCATTGTCCACCCACGACTTGCCTTTGCTGTAGCAAGAAAATTCAATGTCCAATTTTCAAAAGTACCGAAATCTCGTTCAATTAATTTAAGAACATTATCGGGAATCTCGTTCGCTATACCACCAATATTACTGAAATACAGTTCATGAAGTATAATTGCGTTAAGTGAATAACTCTCTCCCCTTTTTAAAGAACGAAATTTACTATATGTAGCGTTTGCCGCATCGGGTTCATCATTCCCTTCCTTAATTATTCGGTCAATCTCATTATAGGTTTTAATATATCCCTCGTACAGTGCATAATGCGCTTGAAATTGTGCATCATTAACCACAGTAATGTTTTCATTATAAGAAAACTCAGCTGCTTTTAACATATTACTTTCCTTTCCTCACCTTTTATTAATTACAGGTCTGCTATTGTGATTATAGTATTCTTATTAAGATATGCATCATTAATCTGATATATATCCACTGTACAGAAGGAAGAAAAGATGATAAACTAATACCGATATTATATCTTTAGGAGGGGGTTCTATGCTAAAAGCAGTTATATTTGATATGGATGGCGTGCTCGTTGATTCTGAACCACTCAACTTACAAGCCTTAATTAATGCACTAAAGGATTTTGGTGTAGAATTAACATTAGATTATTGTTCTAAATTCATTGGTTTATCTGTTACAGATACTATGAGGCAAATCATAGATGATTATAAGCTTAATACTACAGTTTGTGAATTAAAACTTGCAAATAAAACTATAAAAAGGAAGATGATCAAAGAAGAAGGGTACCCACCTATTCCTTTTGTAAAAGCACTTATTCAAGATCTGTATCACAACGGTATTAAGATGGCTGTAGCCTCTTCTTCACCAGAAGCAGATATTTTACATGTTACTAAAACACTTGGTATCTATAAATATTTTGATAAAATTATAAGTGGAGATTTTGTTGAACATTCAAAACCAGATCCAGAAATATTCAATCTGGCACTGAAAGAGCTTGGAGTATCAGCATCACAAGCCATGGTAATTGAAGACTCGATGAATGGAACGATTGCTGCAGAAGGCGCCCAGATTAAAACTATCGGTTTTCTAAATCCTAATTCTGGAAACCAAGATCTAAGTCGTGCCTGTGTATTAATCGAAAGTTTTCAAGACGTTGATTATCATTTTATTGAAAGTGAATATAGACGAGCCTATGGTCTCCCAGTAGAAATCACAAAAACCAAACGACTTGTAATTCGTGAACTTACCGTAGATGATATTAAAACTATGTATCAGATCTATCAGGACCCTAAAGTAAAAGAGTTTATAGATGATATTGATAATTATCTACCGAATGAAATTGAAAAACATGAGGCATATATTAAGAATGTATACTCATTCTTTGGATATGGTTTATGGGGCGTCTTCAAAAAAGATTCCAATGTGTTAATCGGACGATGTGGAATCCAAAATCGTACTATTGATAATCGAATGGAAATTGAATTAGGCTATCTATTAGATGGTGATCATTGGGGCATGGGATATGCCTTAGAATGTACTAAGGCTGTTTTATCATATGCTTTTGAATATCTAGGTATTCAAAGAATAGTGGCTTCTATTGACAAGCTGAATGCACGTTCTATAAGTGTAGCGAATAAATTAGGAATGATTCAAGAAAAAGAAATAATGGACAACTGTCGTAAATGCTATCTATATGTTATCACGAAAGAAGCTTATGAAAAGCAGATAGAAAAAGAAGAAGCTTCTAGAAGAAAAGAGGCCGTTTATAAAGTTCTTGGTAAATATGAAGATGGAATTGATACAGCAGTTTATACAAAGCGCTATCGTTATCTTGATAACGATAATAGGAGGTAAATTAATGGAAGAATTCTACGCAGCAATTGAGGAAAAAATAAAATCATCAGGTTATCCAAAAAAAGTAGATGGTTGTACAATCTATACCGAAATCTCGGATTTTATTGAAGATAAAGAAAATGGTTCTTATATATATCTATCTAAAAATCATGAAGATGATGTTTTTGAATATAGGATAGATGTTATGACAGATAATTTTAATCTTGCTACTCTATCTATAACAAGTAATGGTCAGAATTATTTTATTGATTTTGACGCTTAAGATTTTTCATAAACGAATAAAAGGCTTATACTTTATATACAGATATATTATCTATATTAAAGTATAAGCTTTTTATCATTATAGTTTATTATAATAAACTATTTCTTATTAGTAGGGTTTGTTGCGTTATTGTTTGTGTTATTTGTGTTGTTATTTGTTTTGTTACCAGTAACATCATCAACAGCATTTTCTACACCATCAATTACATCATCAACACCATTTTCAATGTCTTGACCTAATGTGTTTCCATTTGTCTTTCCATCTGTTGCTGTTCCGTTGTTTGTTGTTCCGTTGTTTGTTGTTCCATTGTTTGTTGTTCCGTTGTTTGTCGTACCGTTATTTGTCGTTCCGTTGTTAGTCGTTCCGTCATTTGTTGTAGTACCGTTCTTGTTAACCTTGTCATCTCTTGTGCATGCAGTTGTTGCAAACATAGTTAAACAGAATACTGCAATTAATACGTACAATTTCTTTTTCATGGAATATTCCTCCTAGTATACTATTACTCATAATACTCTATCAATTTAATCCTTATAGAGTTATTACGTATTACGTAGTTAGTATTCCACTCTTACATCGAAATATTCATTTAAAAACTATAAACTCAAATTTCGCACTTGAAGATTTCGGGGTGTAGTTTAGCTGCTATATTCAACGAAAACCACACTTACATTTAGCCTCACGTGATAATTCAATTCGTGAACTCTGTCATGTTTCCACGAAACCGAATCGGTAAGTTTTGTCGCTGCAATTTAGGATTTGTTCGCTCTACAATTGAGATTGATTCAACAAAAGCTTTCCATAATTGTTCTAACTCTTCCTCTTCGGTATCAATTTTTCCAAGTGCAGAAAAATCAACTTCAGATGTATCTACTTGAACCCAACCTTCACCGATTTGATGTACCACTGCTAATTGACGCACTTCATCATGAATAATCCAATTCTCAACAGGAAGACGATCAGCAAAATGTGGTGCTAGTAAAGTAATAACATTGTTCTTAGGGTTTATCTTTCCGTATAATACATGATTTTTTAATTCTGAAAATCTTAAAAATCCAAGATAATGATGTACTTCATTTCCAACAGCTCGGTTCATCTCGAACATAGATTGAACACTAGGATTACTGTAATTTGTTATAATAGTTGATCCATAATGTAACCCAAGTATAACAAAGCGATAAATAACATCTGCTTTCTCTTGTCTATTCGTCATAGCTGCACGACAGATGGTTTCATAAGCAGCAACTGATATCTTATTCTTAATTGTTCGTGCAACCTTTTCTGATTTCTCATAATCTGTGATAACTGGAATATATTTGGAAAATAATTGATAATTCTCCATTTGATCAATGATTTGAATCTGGATATTCTTATGTCCATAACCACTTTCCCAAGCATTATAGATGGCAGTAAATACCCCATCTAGACTATCTTCGCATTGAAAAATATACTGCTCCAATTTACCACCTCTTTTCTAAATAACATTCTACAATTGCTCCTTGTAATCTAAAGTTAGGCTTTTATTCCCATGTTGAAGTTCTTTACATCAAAGAAAGATAATTGCTGATATGTCGTATTCTCTTCTAAGCCCAAAATTATCTTATCCTCTAATGATGTAAGTTGATTCATGATAAAATTCTCATTGAATTTCATTGAATACATGGTTTTTCCATTACAGGTGATGAAATAAATTGCTCTTTTTAAAACAACGCCTATTTTCTTCAAATCAGCAAAATCTAACTTTGCATGCTTTCTAGCTTCCATAATTCGTGAGACTGACTTAACACCAATACCAGGTACACGTAACAAAGTATAATAATCAGCCTTATTAATCTCCACAGGGAATAGGTGTAGATTCCTAAGAGCCCAGTCACATTTGGGATCTAATAATACATTAAAATTCGGTTGTTTCTCACTTAATAGTTCTCCAGAACTGAACCCATAATATCTCATAAGCCAATCCGCCTGATAAAGTCGATGTTCTCTAAGTAGTGGTGGTCCACCGGATATAGTTGGTAACATACTATCTTCATTCACTTTAATAAATGCGGAATAAAAGACACGCTTCAAATTAAAGTTTCTGTATAATGCCTCTGCAACGGAGACTAGTTCAAAATCATTCTCTGGGGTTGCTCCAATAATCATCTGTGTACTCTGCCCTGCAGGAACATAAACACGATCCCCCTTCTTCATACTAACAGCTGAAAGTCTTTTAACACGCAATGCATTCTCTTTATGAATAGAACTTATATCTTGATTAGTTAATCCCTTTGCTATCATTCCTGTTTGTTGATTACTTATTGCTATATCTTTATTAGGTAATAATACCTGTTTATCTTTATATCCTAATTGTTGTCTATTACTATATATCCCATTCTGAATCTGCTTCATAGGTCGTAATATACTCTTACGATTTTTATTTGGTGCTAACATCTTAAGACCATCTGCTGTTGGCAGTTCAAGATTAACACTCATTCGATCAGCCAACCACCCAATTTTATCTACTAATTCAGGGTCCGCCCCTGGTATTGCTTTTACATGTATATATCCGTTAAATTGATGTATCACACGCAATTGATATAATGTCTGATATATCAAATCCATCGTGTAATTGGGATTTCTTAATATTCCTGAACTTAGAAACAATCCTTCAATATAATTTCTTCTATAAAATTCCATTGTTAATGAACAAACTTCCTCTGGTGTAAAAGAAGTCCTTCTTACATCATTAGAGGAGCGATTAATACAGTATTTGCAATCAAAAATACATTCATTCGTAAATAATATTTTCAACAGAGAGATACATCTACCATCTGCCGAAAACGTATGACAAATACCACTTGCCACAGAGTTTCCCATACTCTTACCATCACCTTGACGATCAACACCACTAGAAGTACATGCAACATCATACTTTGCCGCATCTGACAAGATCTCTAACTTCTGTTGTATAGTTAAATTTTCCTGAATGTGCATCTCTAATGCCTCCAATAAGTTTAATTAATAGAATTCAATCAAATATCACATCAAACATATGTTCTATTTATATTTGATTATAGCACGTATGTTCGAATTATTCAAGGAGCACCTTCACAATTTTCTCACCCATCAACCTCAAACGGAATTACATCTCTTTCTAACAAATCAGGTTCATCTATATATTTCTTCCTTCCATAATTATGCCACGAATAAGCGCAGTTTAATTCTAGATCCAATAAAAGAAGAAAATGAAAGATTATGTCCAAATGACTTTTCCTCTGTTTTTTAATATAAAAAGCTCTTTGCCTAGTTGAGAATATTATGTCTCAACTAGGCAAAGAGCCTTATTAACTCGAATCTAGCATGCTAGATGTATATTTACTTAAATTATATTAATCGACAAAACCAAATTTATTTAATGGCCAAATACGAAGGAAAGCTTTACCCTCAATATAATCGCGATGTACTGGTCCTATTTCTTCATAACGACTATCGAAACTTATTTCACGATTATCTCCTAATAAGAAGTATTCATCATCCGCTAAAGTAATAGGTTCTTTGGCTGTACCTGCATAATGAATTGGATCTTTTCCATATTTCTCTTCAAGAATCTCTCCATTAACATAGATATCAGAACCAATGATCTGTACTGTTTCGCCAGGTAAAGCGATTACCCTCTTAACATAATACTCTTCCACATCTTTACCATAAGGATAGAATACTACAATATCAAATCGTTTTGGGTCACCAACAACATAGCTAATTTTGTCAATCAATAAGCTTTCTTCATTGTGTAATGTATTCTGCATCGAATCGCCATCAACAACTGTTCTTTGTAACACATAATTTGGAATAATATACAATCCAATAAAGAATATTACAATATATACAAGTAATTCTTTAATAATACTTGTACGTTTTTCTTTCTTCGAATTCTTATTATCGTCTAAATGATTCCCCTTCTGGTCAACTTCGTCTATTGTTACTTCCTCGGAAAAAGCCTCTTCACTCAAAGCTGATATAGAATCGTTCTCATATGTGTCAACGTCAACAGTGCTTTGTTTATTTTCGAAGTCATCATTCGAGTAATTTTCTTCTTGACTCATCCTGTTTCCCTCTTTCTCTAAAACTCAATATTATGCAAAGACTGACGTTTCCAACCCCCTCTAATAAGAAAATCGACTAATCAACTAATGTATCTTCATCACCAACGATTTTTACTTTAGATTTGTATAATTCTTCTACAGCGATAGAAAGTGGTTTCGGACAGTTGCATGTAGCAAATGGTTTACTTCCGCTAATAATTTGTCTAGCTCTCTTAGATGTTGCTAATACGATAGAATATCTGCTGTTAACTACTGGATCTTCTCCTGGTTCAACCTCACTATTTACTACGTTCATTAAGTCTGTATATGATGGATGTAACATATTATTAATCTCCTTTCTTAAATGCATTTAATTCATTACTCATTTTTTCAATAAAAGAATCATTTCTCAATGTTCTACTATGTTCATTTTTAATGATTCCATTCAGATGCTCAACACACTCATCTAAATCATCATTCACAACAATATAATCATATTGCTTCATAAATACTGCTTCTTCCGAAGCACGATTCAATCGCTTTTCAATCTTATCCATACTCTCCGTACCACGATTTACAAGTCGATTTCTTAGTTCCTCGGCACCAGGTGGAGTTATGAATAATAACAATGCATCAGGGAATTGCTCTCTTATATGAAATGCTCCTTGTACTTCGATCTCTAAAATTACGTCTTTTCCTGCTGCTAATTGTTCTTCAACATATTTCTTAGGTGTTCCATAGTAATTGCCAACATACTCAGCCCACTCTATTAATTCACCTTGCTCTATCATACTCTCAAAACGTTCTCTTGTCAAAAAGAAATATTCGCGACCGTCTTCTTCTCCAACGCGTGGTGCTCTTGTTGTAGCTGATATGGATAAACCATAATCATACCTATTTAGCAATGCTTTCATTAAGGTACCCTTACCCGCACCGGAAAATCCGGAAACAACTGTTAGTATCCCCTGTTTACTCATCATCATCACCTTTTTGATCCATTTCCTCTTTACTATTTATACGGTTTGCAATCGTTTCTGGTAGTAAGGCAGACAAAACAAGATGATTGCTTTCTGTTACAATAACGGCTCTTGTCTTCCTTCCACAAGTTGCATCTACTGCTGTTCCATTATCCTTTGCAGTCTGAACCATGCGCTTCACTGGAGCTGCATCAGGACTAATGATTGCAACTATTTTCCTACTATTAATAATATTGCCAAATCCGATATTAACTAAACCATTCAAACAGATTCCCCATTTCTATTCAATATTCTGTATCTGTTCTCTTACTTTCTCGATTTCCGTCTTTAAATCAATAGCAATGTTTGTTATATCTAAATCATTTGCTTTGGAAAGAATCGTATTCGCTTCACGATTCATCTCTTGTGCGATGAAGTCTAGCTTCCTACCAACTCCATTATCTTCATCTAGAGATGCTTTCATGTTAGCTATATGACTCCTAAGTCTTACAGTCTCTTCATCTACGCAGATTTTATCCGCAAACAATGTAATTTCTGTAGCTAATATACTTTCATCAAGCTTTGTATCTCCAAGTAGTTCTTGTACTTTAGCAGTAATCTTCTCGCGGTATTGTGTAACAATTTCTGGAGAACGACTCTCAACCGCTTTAACTAGTGAAAGCATTCCATCTAATTTATTAATTAAATCATTCTTAAGATGTTCGCCCTCTCTTGTACGAGATTCAATAAATTGTTCGCAAGCATGTCTAATTGCATCTTCTAATATATTCCATAATTCTGTTTCATCAACTGTCTGTTCTTCTAAAGTTAGAACCTCTGGATATCTCGACAAATTGGACACAGTAATATCATTAACAAGATGGAATTCATCTCCCATTTGTCTTAATTTTTCCACATATTCTTTTGCTATGTCAGAATTGTATTTTACACATACTTTATTCTCTGTGTAGTCTTCATATGATATAAATACATCAACTTTTCCTCGTTGGATGTATTTCTTAAGTAAACTTCTAATTGTTGCTTCATAAAAACCTAACTTCTTAGGCATCTTAATTGAGATATCACAGTAACGATGATTAACTGACTTCATCTCTACTACGATTTTTCTCTCTTCGTTTGATCGTTCAAATCGACCAAACCCTGTCATACTTCTTAACATTAGACTCACGTCCTTCATTCTTTTATGGAACATTAATTCCACTTTTTTCTTTACCTTATTTAAATGCGTCTGGAAGGTACTTGTCACTTTAATAATTACCATAAACTTAAGGGATAGATATCGCTCTATCCCTCAAGACACACTTAATTAATTATAGATTACTATATAATATAAGTCAAGTTGTTATTATTATTTTCGCAGATTTGTAACTCAGATATCGTATCTGATTTCATATACTAGATCGTTAGTGAGCAACTAATATTGGTTTTTTAAAGATATTGTGGTACACTATGGATAATTAATAAAAAAGGAGTTTTAACTATGGCATTAGACGGACTTGTTATTGCAAATGTTATAAAAGAATTAAACGACACTTTACTTGGTGGTCGTATCAATAAAATATCTCAACCCGAAAACGATGCACTTGTATTAGTAATTAAGAACAACCGTAGCCAATACAAATTATTCTTATCTGCAAATGCAAGTCTCCCACTTATCTACTTGACACAGGAAAACAAACCCAATCCAATTACAGCACCTAATTTCTGTATGTTACTTCGTAAACATCTTAATAGCGCTAGGATTCTAAGCATCACACAACCTGGACTAGAACGTATCATTGACATAGAAATTGAACACCTCAATGAACTTGGTGATGTATGTACCAAACATTTGATTACTGAAATTATGGGTAAACACAGTAACATCATATTCTGTGATGATAAGAACATGATTATAGATAGTATCAAGCATATCTCCGGTTTGGTTTCTTCTGTACGAGAAGTACTTCCTGGCAGGGATTACTTCATTCCTGAGACACAAGATAAATGGAATCCGCTCACAGTGGATCGTGATCATTTCATAGAAAAGGTTATGACCAAACCACTACCAATTGCAAAGGCCCTTTATACTTCACTTACTGGTATTAGTCCATTAATTGCGAATGAAATCTGCCATCGTGCTTCTATTGATGGGGAAGCTTCAACAAGCTCACTGAGTGAAATGGAAGGATTACATCTATATAAGAACTTTGAACGATTGATGGATGACATCAAGAACAACAATTTTTGTCCAAACATCATCTATAAGAATGGAGAACCCGTTGAGTTTTCAAGTACAACACTGACGACTTATGACTCCTCTGAAAACAAGGAATTTGAAACCATAAGCGAGTTACTTGAACAATACTATGCACAGAAGAACACGTTGACAAGAATTCGTCAAAAATCAGTTGACTTACGTAAGATTGTATCCAATGCAATTGAACGTACTCGCAAGAAATACGATTTACAGATGAAACAGCTAAAAGATACGGACAAGCGTGACAAATACAAAGTATATGGTGAACTTATAACTGCATATGGTTACAATGTCGAAGAAGGCTCTAAGCAAATGACTGCCCTCAATTATTATACCAATGAAGAGGTTACTATCCCCCTTGATGCTACGATCACTCCAATAGAAAATGCTAAGAAATATTTTGATAAATATAGTAAGCTAAAACGTACTTTTGAAGCATTAACTAAATTCACAGAAGATACAAAAGAAGAACTTGAACATCTTGAATCTATAAGTGCTGCACTTGATATTGCCCTTCAAGAAGAAGATTTAATTCAATTAAAAGAAGAATTAATGGAATATGGATACATGAAGAGAAAATTTGTCTCCAAAAAAGATGCCAAAAAGCAAAGAACTTCAAGTAAACCATTCCACTACATCTCTTCAGACGGCTTTCATATGTATGTTGGTAAAAACAACTTCCAGAATGACGAATTAACCTTCAAATTCGCAGTAGGGAATGATTGGTGGTTTCATGCGAAAGGTATGGCAGGCTCTCACGTTATCGTTAAGACAAACGGTGAAGAACTTCCAGATAGAACTTTTGAAGAAGCTGGTAAATTAGCTGCTTACTACTCAAAAGCTAGAGAACTTACAAAAGCAGAGATTGATTATACTGAAAAGAAAAATGTTAAGAAACCAAATGGGGGAAAACCTGGTTTTGTTGTATACTATACAAACTACTCATTAATTATTGAACCAGATATTACTGGAATTGAAGAAGTTAAATAATAATAATTAATATACTATATTACTCAACGATACGATAAGAAGGGACGGATACCTATGATTTTATCAGATTACCACATGCACTCTAGTTTTTCAGACGATTCAGAAGCTACAATGGCTAGCATGATCGAACGTTCCATTGAACTTGGATTTCATACCATCTGCTTTACCGATCACATGGACTTGGACTTTCCAATTGAATACGGTGGCGGATTTGTATTTAACACAGATATTTATACGAAACACATCAAAAAACTTCAAGAAAAATACGCGGATCAAATCAAAATTCTATTTGGTGTTGAATATGGTCTGAGACCTTATCTTAAAGAACAATTTGCCACTCTTACTAAAAAGAACGACTTTGATTTTATCCTTGGTTCCTCTCATCTTGTTGGAAACATTGACCCTTATCAAAAAGCATTTTGGGAAGGTATTACTGAAGAGGAAGGTATCATAAAGTATTTGGAATCAATTTACGCGAATGTACAGACTTTTGAAGATTATGACGTATATGGCCATATCGATTATGCCATTCGCTACGCACCTAATCAAAACAAATACTATAGTTATAACCGATATGCGGATTTAATTGATGCAATCTTTAAAACGATCATTCAAAACGGGAAAGGTATCGAAGTGAATACTGCCGGTTATAAATATGGTCTTGGCCACCCTCATCCACAAACAGATGTCCTAAAACGTTACAAGGAACTAGGCGGAGAAATTATTACCATCGGTTCAGATGCTCATAAACCAGAACATATTGGCTATGATTACAAAAAAACAGAAGAATTACTAAAAAGCCTTGGTTTTGAATACTATACAATATTCGAAAAGAGACAGCCACAGTTTATTACACTATAATCTCGATCTTTAATAAATGTCATATAAAAGAACCTATAAAAACAATTAACTCTTATAAAAGCATTAGAAAACTTTCAGTTTTCTAATGCTTTTTTTACATCATATGCAATATTTGCAGTTTGACAAATAAAAAAAACAGGAGCATAATATAGTTGACAAAGTAAACTATATTAAATTCATCTTTTTATTTTATATAGTTAATCATCTTGGAAAGTGTGGTAATAATAGTGGACGATTCAAATTGGATTTATATGTTGGAAAGAATGCAGAGTATAAGATATTTTAGTAAGGTGATGATACGCCGCGCCACTAAAGAATATCAAATACCTGCCGAGCACTTAGATTTGTTATCTCAACTGGCAGTTAGTAAAGAAAAGATGACTCCAATGACTCTTAGTAAGCTTATGAAAACAGATAAGACAATAATAAGCCGAATAATTGAGCAATTAAATAATAAAGGTTATTTAATCAAAACAAAGGATGAAAACGATAAGAGGAGCTATTTTGTTTCTATAACAGATTTGGGAGAAGAACAATTAAGAAACATATATAAACATTATTTAGGACCAATATATGAGCTACGCCGAAAACTTGGTGATACTGACTTTTTCCGGTTGATGGAATATATAGAAGAAGCTAATTTAAAAATGAATGATCAAGAGGAAGGGATATACTAATGAGTTTTTATGATGCAATGCAATTAGGAGCCTGCAATCTTAAACCAATGATTAAAGACGCCGAAGATAAAAGGTTAAAGAGAAAATATATAGCAGCTCTTATCATTAAGAATATTTTATGTATTATGTTTTGTATGTTTGTAGTAACTTTTTTTAATAATGTGTTTGGTGTTGATAACAGTATTGTAGGCGTAGTAACCGTTATAGCATTAATGACATTTAGATTTTCAGACTTAGATTTTAAAACCGGACAATCTACCATTGCTATATTAGGTATATTTGCTATATTTATCATTTCACCATATGTAGCAACAATAGTTAATCCCGTAATAGGTAGTCTTATAAACTTTATTTCAATGATGGCAATTGTAGTTGTATCTTGTCACAACGTAGTTTTATCTAATCAATCAACATTTATATTATCATACTTACTTCTATATGGATATGAGGTTAATGATGTAAATGGATATATAAATAGAGTACTTGGGTTGATTCTAGGTGGAATAATAGTTGCAGGAATCTTTTATTATAAGCATAGAAAAGTTAATTTTGAAAATTCTTTTAGTGATATAATCAAAGATATAGATTTTAGTACACCACGTACTAAGTGGCAATTAAAACTTGTATCAGGAATAACTATAGCTATTTTAATTGGAGAACTTATAAATTTACCACGTGTTATATGGATCGGATTTGCATGCATGTCAGTACTTCAACCACAAAAAGAAAAAGTTGAATACCGTGCAAAAAAGAGATATCCATTCGTAATTATAGGCTGTTTAATGTTTGCTGTAATATATTCTGTTTTACCACAAGAATACAGGGGTTATGCTGGTATAATAGGTGGACTTATGGTTGGATTCTCAGGAACGTATCCATGGCAAACTTCTTTCAATTGCTTTGGTGCACTAGCAGCAGCTGTTCCCGTATTTGGATTAGGTTGGGCCATAGTTATACGAATAGTTAATAATATAATAGGAGTTTTCTACAGTAAAGCCTATGATAGGTTATTTGATAAAATTGACCCACTTCCTGTAAAAACAGATAATTTAGAGGGAAGCTACTAAAAATTAAAACTACAACAATGCAGTCCCCTCTGCTTTCACCTCCTAGATGTAGTCCGGACATACGACAAATGAGCTGCTGTATACAACAAAGATTTCTTACTGTTACAGCAGCTCACTTATTTTTTAAATTATTTAACTATTATTTTCTATTTTGTTTCCATAATATATTGATTTAGGATACTTTCTAATAATTCTTGGCGACCTGATACATTAGGTGTAACTCCATTTTCTAAAGCATAAGCCTCTAACTCTTTAAATCCTACTTTATGTTCTATTATATCTTTTCCAATTCCTTCTTTATAGCTTGCATAACGTTTTTCCTTAAAGTCTTCAAACACTCTATCTTCAATTAATCTTGCTGCCACTTTTAGTCCTCTTGCAAACGCATCCATACCTGCTATGTAAGCATAGAAAAGATCATCTTCTTCAAAAGAAGCTCTTCTTACTTTGGAGTCAAAGTTTAATCCACCTTTTGTAAACCCACCATCTAGTAAGATTTCATACATAGCGAGAGTTGTGTCATAAACATTAGTTGGGAATTGGTCTGTATCCCAACCAAGTAACATGTCTCCCTGGTTTGCATCTACACTACCAAGTGCACCATTGATACGGCATTGATTTAATTCATGTTGAAATGTATGTTGTGCAAGAGTTGCATGGTTTGCTTCAATGTTAAGTTTGAAGTAGTCTTGTAAATTATATTTTCTTAAGAAGGAAAGCACCGTTGCTGCATCAAAATCATACTGATGTTTAGTTGGTTCCTTTGGCTTTGGCTCGATTAATAACTGTCCTGAAAATCCGATTTCTTCTGCATAATCAACAGCCATCTTAAGTAATCTTGCAAGGTTGTCAAGTTCTAATTCCGTGTCTGTATTAAGTAAAGTTTCATAGCCTTCACGTCCACCCCAGAATACGTAGTTTTCACCACCTAGGTCTTTTGTGATTTCCATAGCTTTTTTAATTTGAGCAGCTGCATAAGCGAATACCGTTGCATTACAAGAAGTCCCAGCACCATGAACGAATCTTTCATGACCAAATGCATTGGTAGTTCCCCACAAGCATTTGATACCTGTTCTAGCCATTTCTTCTTTGATTACAGCTACAATTATGTCTAATCTTTCGTTTGTTTCTTTTAAATCTTTTCCCATTGGAGCAATATCTCTGTCATGGAAGCAAAAGAAAGGAATCTGCGCTTTTTCCATAAATTCAAATGCTGCGTGAACACGTTCAATGGCTTTCTCCATACTATCTTCTGTATTATCCCAAGGACGGAACATACTTTGCCCACCGAATGGGTCATTACCCATGTAAGTGAAGGTATGCCAATAAGACATAGCAAATCTAAGCTGGTCTTTCATAGTTTTTCCCATTACTACTTCATCTGGGTTATAGTATTTAAATGCCAATGGGTTCTTGCTTTCAGGTCCCTCATAGTTGATTTTTCCGATACTGTTAAAATAACTCATAATTTTTTCCTCCTTATATAGTTTAGTGACAAAACTAATTATGATATCTTTAATTTACTATAGTTTCATAATATTGTCAATCGAAATAATCTACTTAAATTTGAGAATAATCCGCAAAGTCCTATTCTATACTTTGGGTTGTTTTCTTAGCAGATATTTAATTCACAACACGAAATCCAAAATCAGATTTCCACTCTTCTCCTTCTGCTTTCACTTCATAGATGTACCCCGGACTTACCTCTACAAAGTAGTACTCTCCATGTCCATCTTCTGCATACTGAACTTTCACTTCTTTCCCATCACTTTCTTGTATATCAGTGTCATTATTAAAGTACTTCTCTTCCCAAGCAATAACCTTACAATTCGTTGCTTTTTTATTAAACTCTAGCACAATCTTTAATGTCTGGCTGTTATTATCCATTACGATAACTGACATTAATTCATCGGACCACTGCAGTATATGGGAAGCATCTGTTGTCTCACTTGTCTTCGTACCATCACCATTATCAATGGTACAACTATATCCACCACGGGTTGCCCCAGATGTAACCTCCTTACCATCTTGCTTATATACTAGATTCAAGTTTGGTCTTTTATCAGCAACTTCCTCCGCAGTTTCTGTTGATGGATCTTGTTTTTCATCATTTGAACACGCTACAATACCTATCGATAATACAGTAATCGCTGCCAAAACACATAGTCTTTTAATCATCGTCTACTACTCCTTTCAAATTCTTTTTCCTAGGCAAAGCCTATCCTTTTATTCTTTGTAATACTCCCTACATAATTAGACGACACTACCTTCGTTTTGGTTCCATCATATAAACAACTATAGCCCATGAAATTATTTTCACAGGCTATGTATTATCTATATAACTTTTACCACATACAATATAGTTTGTCTACAACTCACGACTTATCTAAAGAGTTTTTTAATACGAACAAATCAATGACATATTTCCTTCTAAACAATACTCTCCGTACCCATGAGGAAGAATAAAATGAGCACCTTTCTTTATAGCAATTCCATCAATTGATCCTTCACCATCGATTACACTATAAATTTTAAAATTTTTATCTTGGTTTAACTTAGCTGTTCCATGAATATCTTGTTTTTCAACGGTATAGTAAGAACAAGAAACCAAAGTCTCATTATCTAAGGAATCCCCTTTTACCAAGACGCGCTTACTTGATGCCGATTCTGCCTCAAACGGAGCCTGAATAACATCTATACTCTTCTCAATGTGTAATTCTCTTGGTTTACCATCTGTTAAACGATCATAATCATAAACACGATATGTAATATCACTGTTTTGTTGTGTCTCTAAAATTAATGTTCCACCTTTAATCGCATGAACAGTTCCTGGATTGATTTGAAAGAAATCCCCCTTCTTAATAGGAACCGTACGAATGAATTCATTCCAACGTCCCTCAAGAATCATCTGCTTTACTTCTTCCTTATCCTTTGCATTATGCCCAACAACGATAGAAGCATCCTCATCACAATCTAGGATATACCAGCATTCTGTCTTGCCAAAAGAACCATTCTCATTCGCTTTCGCATAATCGTCATCTGGATGTACTTGAATACTTAAATCTTGCTTCGCATCGATTATCTTTATTAATAATGGGAACCGATCCCCATCAAGGTTTCCAAAGAGTTCTCTATGATTCTTCCAAAGTGCTGATAACGTTTGTCCCTTATATGCTCCTGTGGCAATCTCACAATCTCCATGATCGTGTGCGCTTACTGCCCAACATTCTCCCGTATGATCACTAGGGATATTATAATGGAAATCATCTCGTAATCTTGTTCCTCCCCATAATACTTCTTTCATAACTGGTTCTAAAAAAATAATTTGTTCTGTTTTACACATACTATCAACTACTCCTATTCTAGTTCTAGAATTTTGACTATTCGCAATATTCTTCTACTTCTTGATTTCATTCAGTGCCAGCCTTATACACCCCATAATCCCCTGGTTGTCATTCAGTTGCGGTAATGTAATATATTTTTCAATATCTTGTAATTGTGGCGTAAGTATGTACCCATTTAACATACGCAATACTTCTCGGTGGATAATCGGCATCAACTGTTCTTGATGCATAACACCACCACCTAGAATTATTCTCTGTGGTGACAAAGTAAGAATATAGTTTACCAAGGCCTGAGCAATATAATACCCTTCTAGTACCCACACTTCTACTTGATTTGATAATTCATGGGCTTTTTTCCCGTATCTTGCTTCTATAGCAGGCCCTGCAGCTAACCCCTCCAGACAATTCTCATGATAAGGACATGTCCCTTTAAAATTATCCTCCGGGTGTTTAGCTAAAAGTATATGCCCTGCTTCCGGATGTAGCATTCCATGAAGGGGCTTACCATCAATAATTACACCGACTCCCACGCCAGTTCCAATGGTTATGTAAATACTGTTTTTCACATCTTTTGTACTTCCCCAAGTCGCTTCCCCAATTGCAGATGCGTTAACATCCGTATCAAAGCCTATTGGAACCTGCAATGCTTCTGAAAAAGTTCCAACTATATTGTAATTTCTCCAAGGCAATTTGGGTGTAGATGTAATGTATCCGTATGTAGCGGATTCTCTATTCAAATCAATTGGTCCAAAGCATCCAATCCCTAACGCATCGACCTTACTACTCTTGAAATAATCAACTAATTCTGGCATTGTGATCTCTGGATCCCTCGTTGGTATCGATAATCTATCAAAGATTTCACCTTGTTCATTACCAATAGCAACAACCATCTTCGTACCGCCAGCTTCTAATGCACCTATTCTCATTTGCTAACCTCCTCTTTGTTTAAGCCAAAAACACCACTTATATTATATCATTAGTTGGCTATGTTTATATATACACTTTTTTTAGATTTGATGTACATTTCTTAGTGACTACATATTAATATTAAGTTTATATCTAATTAATTTCAAGTTAATTTTTACTAAATATAAAAGGCAAGCTACAGAGATAATCCAAAAAGATTGGATAAAAATTTACTGAGTCATTTATTTTATCCAATCTTTTATGTTTAATTTTCTATAATACATCCTTTTTTCAATATAATATTCGCATATTGAGCTGACTCTCCTGTTGCAATTACTGCATAAGCTTTCTTAGCACGTTCGTAATACGCAAAACGTTCCATATATTTAATGTTTTCTTTTCCTTCGTACTTATTAAGAATCTTCTTATAATCTTCCCAAATTACAGGGACAACGGTATCACCCTCACAAATTTCCATTAATACAAAGTTATTGTCATCATACTGATCTAACGGTAATACCCTTAATACCGCGTCTAACATATCTGTTGCCTTGATACCTGGAATATTTACAAGCCTCTTTCCAATACTTGCTGCTGGAAAATTACCATCAGCAATAACAATTTCATCACCATGTCCCATTTCACTAAGAATTTTAAGTAACTCTGGTGATAATAAATGTGGTATGTTTTTTAACATATAATCTTCCTCTCCGAATGCAATTGTGTATCAATAATCATTTCATTACCAGTATTGTACCAAATTCAAAATTGAATTTACATTTTCAAATCAGACAAACAGAATTTGAAAATGTCATATTAGCGTACTTTTTTATTGTTTTAATATATTATCTATGATACCCTTACATAAGAGATATTCCCTATATCTCGTTATTCGATTACCAAGGACTATTTCATTGAAAAGGGGTACATATCATGAAAGAAATTAATGAGAAATTGAACATACATATTAAAGTAGATAACATAACGGTTAGTGTCCTCAAGATTGCCTATCATTGCATTCATACCCCATACCCAAATCATAGTCACAGCAGTAATAGTTATGAGATTCACTATGTTCCTCAGGGTGCAGGTACTCTAATTGCAAACAAAGAGCATTACCACATAAGCAATAATACCCTTTACATAACTGGTCCACACATTGAACACGAACAGATTCCTGACATAACAAATCCTATGTATGAATATTCCATTCATCTTCAAATAAATCCAAGCGATCACAAAAATAATCCTATTTTGGATACCTTTTGCCGTTATCCTTTCTGGATTGGATATGATCAGGAGTCTATACTAGAACTGTTCCAAGAAATTATTAATGAATTAAATGAAAAAAAGCTTGGTTACACAACTCTTATTCAATCACTGCTTTGTGAATTTATGGTTAAGATTGTCCGAAACTATGAACGTACAGCCCTATCTAAAACTTCGTTCTCAAAGTCTAATCCATATGAACAGTCCATTCTACTCATTGAAGAGAGCTTTTTATTTGATTTTAAAACATTAACTTTAAAGGAGCTTTCCAAAAGACTTGGATTAAGCGAACGGCAAACGAGTAGAATTATCTATTCTTATTATGGGTTAACTTTTCTTCAAAAACGAACAGAGTCAAGAATGGCGGCTGCTATCACTTTGTTACGTGATAACAACCGTCCTGTTTATGACATCGCTGAAGAATTAGGTTACTCATGCGGAAACCATTTTAGTACTGCTTTTAAACATTATTACAATATGACTATTTCAGAATATAAGAATAACGTCGCCTACCACAAAAAGAATGAAATATAAGGTAATACCAATTACTATTAGGTTTTATCCTATTAGCCCTATTTACATTCATTATTCGATTTAAATTCTCTCACCGAACGAATGGTATATCTTATACTTCCTTGCAAAATTGTATTGAAATCTTCAAATTGGTTTCCTGTTAGCTTATATTCTTTATAGCATGTATCATAAGTTACTCCATTATCTTCGATTAGTGTAAAGGTATTTCCTTTACCATATACAACAATATCTAAATCAAATTTCGTATTCTCTTCAATATAGGAAACTGGTTTTGCCAAAGGTAGAATACAATTATCCTTCACAAAAACAGGGATAGTTTCTGATTCAATCTCATAAAATCCACCTGTATATACTTTACCTGACCAGAAATCGTACCATTTCCCTTCTGGTAAATATACCGTTCTTCCTTTTTCACCAGCTATTATTGGCGCTACTAAGAGATTATCTCCTAATAGATATTCATCATCGATTTTGTAAGTATTCGTATCATTACTATAATCACTTACTAATGCACGTACAGGTGCAATTCCCTTCTTGTAATATTGATAGAAGGCAGAATATAGGTAAGGTACTAATTGCATACGTACTTGGAACAACTCCTTCATCTCGTTTGTTGCTCCCATATCAATCCATGGAGCCTTATCAATATACCAGCCATTAATAATAGCTTGAGGTGAGAATATAACCGCTTGTACTCTTCGTATTAACTCCTCCTTAGAATCCGCATGTCTCACTTCAGGTGTCCATAGTAATCCTGAAAATCCCGCATTAACTAATCCTCGGATAAAATCTTTGTGATCATATAGATCACTATATAATACAAATGGGTATGGTGCAGCTAATGCCCCTGCAGATCTCACTTCCGATAAGGTACGATTATTTCCTAGTGCTTTCATCATTGTTTGCTGATATAGATTTCCAATCATACTGTGCATCTGTTCCCCATCCATTCCCGAAGGGAATTCGCTACAGTTTGGATAGGACCAACTTCCCGTATAATCACTTCCATCGCATTCATCTAACTTAAATCCCATGATTCCTTTATCTACAAAATTCGTTTTGTGATACTCAGAGAAAATATCTACCGCTTCCTTGGTTCCAAAGTCCGGCACCAACCCTTGCCATACTTCAAAATCACCACTATATTTATACAAAGGACGATACATTGGTGACGTTGAATTAACAAAAACATGTTCCCATAGATTAATATTATAGTGCCTTTTCTTAAGGTCTTTAATTAACTTATCCGAATCAGGTATTCTATCTTTATCCCATAGATAAGAACAAGAATAACTACTCTCTTGCCAACCTGGTTCAAGACCAATAATATCACAAGGAATATCATTCTCTCTAAAATAATCTGCCATTCTAACGATCTCATCCTGCGTATAGCGAGTATAACAACGATAGAACATCCCAAGTCCCCATAATGATGGCATGCAACCTCCACCAGAGAACTGATTGTACGCAGCAACAATTTCTGTAATAGAATCCCCTTCGAATATATATAGATCTACACCTTTTGCCGTTGGTATATCAATAACCATCTGAGTAATTTCATCTGTTTTATTCTTAGCATATAATTCTTCAGGTGTAACGGCTACTGCTTTATTTCTTATGTTTTCTCTATTCTTATTCTTTCCAAATCCACAATAAAAACTTGCATATCTGGCAGTATCAACATAAACACCATAGCCCTTCGTTGTTACAAAAAACGGTACTGGTGCATGGGAATCTCCTGTATTGGCTACCGGGTCAGCATTAGGTCGCAAGTATTTTTTCGTTCCACGATGATCAAATCCATTTAACTGTAATCCAAATCCAAATACCTCTTCATCTGATTCAAGAGGCATCTCAATCACACAACCACTTGCTGTTACTTTAAACTGAATTAATGAGGTATCGTATGTAATATCCCCCTGTATAAAATTATTATTGACGTTATTAAACATAACTGGTGTAATCGCTTCTGGTGTACCTAATGTAATCTTCTTTGCTCTTTGCATATGATACCTTGCCCTTTCCTATACCTGTATTTTTTTGCCACAAGCACGAATTACGATTTATCTTGATTCCTTACATGATAATACTCAAAGTCAGCATATCCTGCGCTAACTTGTCCTCTGAAATTTCCACAGAATATACCTGGTCGCGCCCCTGTCCACCCTCCAGGGGTCGCAGATACCGTATTTCCAATTGGTTGGAATGTCTTTCCATCTTCACTATAAGAATATTGAATGATTCCTTCCTCCATAACTTCCATACACAGTAATATTTCATTTCTTTGCACAGTACGGCTTTCCTCACAGACTTCCTCAACTAATTCCTGCTCGTAGATGGAATATTCCTTTGCAATACCACGATATCTTTTAACCATATTCTGTCCTTGATCCTGTTCAATTGCAAGATAACTATACTGATATCCCATCATCGCAATTCCTGCACGATCACCGATTTCACAATGATTCAGAGATACTTTCGTTGTAACGCAAAACGTCTCCTGTTGCATAAGATGTGATAAAAACCATGGTGCATGGAACAAGGAATGAGTTCTTTCACTTCTATAAGCAAACAAACGCAGATGCCCTGGATTTTGTGATAAAGAATACCAGTTATTATTAGGATTTGCCTGCCACTGCCATTGTAAACCAAGCTTCTCACAACTAAAATCATCCGAAATCTCAGGTAGCGCTATAGCTTTAATATTATATTTCTCATATAACTGTTTCCATTGATTCAATAATTCTTTTGTTTGTTCGACAGGTACAGCATAGGTAATTACTGGTTCTCCAATTCCGTCACCATTCGTATCCACTCCCATCAATGGCCAATCATCTTCCCACCGAACCGGTTGCAGATGAGTAATTCTGCCATAAGGTCCACGATCTTGAAAATGAATAAACCAGTCATCGCCGTTCTCCATCTCGATGTAAGCTCCTTGGTGCGGTCCATTAATCACACTGTCTCCTTGGTGTAATGTAATCTTCACCTCATATGGACCATAGATATTTTTAGAACGCATTACTAACTGCCAGCCACTTGGTACACCTCCAGCAGGAGCCATAATATAGTAAAATCCATTCCGTCTATATGCTTTTGGACCCTCCGTGGTATGATGATTATCTCTTCCGTCAAATACCATTCTACCATTGTCTATAATCTTTGTTCCTTCTTCGTTCATTCTATGTATAAACAACATACTATTAATTCCTGCTCTACTGCCTGCAAAAGCATGAATAAGATAAGCATTGCCCTCTTCATCCCATATTGGGCAAGGGTCTATCCAGCCAGTTACTCTAAGTACATGATAGGTACTCCACTCACCAAATGGATTTTTTGTCTTATATAAGAACAATCCTTCATCTGGAGTACAAACATATACATAGTATTCTCCATTATAATATCGTATAGATGGTGCCCAGATTCCTTTCTTATGCATCGTATGATTATATGCTTCAAAAGGAAGTTCCTTTGCTATATAGTTCACAATATTCCAATGCACCAAATCTTTGGAATGAAGCAATGGTAATCCTGGAAAATAAGTGAAGGAAGAGGATATCATATAATAATCATCTCCTACACGAATGGCATCCGGATCACTAAAATCACCTTTTAAAATAGGATTTTCATAAGTAGTTGTCACAATTAAACCTCCTGATTCTAAACAGTACTTCTCTTTCATTTCTTTAAAACTGTTTGTGCTGCGTCTAATTTCTGGAAACTCCTTCATATCGGTAAAGATTCATTCCTAATCGTTTATGATATTTACCAGATGAAGAAATCTTCTCCTTTTAACTTAAACATTGCTTCAATAAAATAAAAATCTCCGTATGTAAAATTCTCATGCTTAACCGGACTATGGTATGCACCTGTACAATTTTGTAATATACCATCATTGTCACACCCAAAGTTGCAACGACTTTGTTCTAGTGCTTTAAGCATCTTAATTGCAGCGTTCAGATAGATATCTTTCTCATATTCTCCTACTAGCTTTGCAATCTCAATTAATCCACAAGCTGCAACTGCGGCAGCAATAGAATCCTCCCATGCTGGCTCTTTTGGTTGTCTAAAATCAACAGGAATAATCCCATTTTCCGGAATATTTGCCATAAAGTAATGAGCTACTCTCTTTGCTGTATCCAGATATTCTTTCTTTTCTGTATGTAGATAACTGATAACAAAGCCATATAGGCCCATGTCTGCCCTCTTGTCCAAGAAGATCCATCTTCGTACCCTTGACCTCCATACGTTCTTACAACTCCTCCGTTAAATGGATCAAATTCCACTATATGATTCACAGAGCCATCAGGACGAATGAAGGTGTCCATAACCGTATCGGCATGAATCATGGCAATTTGCTTGAATCTAGGATCCGCAGTTTCCTCTGAGGCCCAGTATAGAAGAGGTATATTGAACAAACAATCAATTATCGCCCAACCTCTTGTATCATCTTCACCAACGTTATTCCATGCACGAATAAACTTACCAACTGGATTAAATCTCCCAGCTAAAAGATTGGCCGCATGTAATGCTCTTCTCCTCGCCTCTGGATCCTTAGTCAGTCTGTAATCTGCCACTGCTGTTGGAAGCCACATAAAGCCCACATCATGATGAAGACCATAGTAATACTCAAAACAACGATCTAGTTTTTTTTCCGAGATTCTCGCTATATCTGCATACTTCTCCTCTTTCGTTTCATGATACATTAACCATAAAATTCCACCCCAAAATCCGTTTGTCCACCAATTAATTCCATCATCGTCATTCCAATCCAGTGTCTCCAAAGAACGATCATCATGTACTCCATCTACTGCTTTCGCAGGTATCTTATCCTTACTTCGTTCACTCACCACTTCCATCTTATTTGTTATTTTTTCAATTACCGAGTCTACCCAAAGTTTATCGTTTCCTGTTACCATCATTATTCTTTCCTTCTTCCTAATAACTATCTGTCTATTATTACTACAATCACACATATCATACGAGCTTGATCTATTAAAGTTCTAACTGATATATTCCTTGTTTAAGGACTGATATGTCAGTGGACGTCTCAAACTAAGCCGCTGTTTTCGTTCTTCTTTACAATCGTCAATCTTTACCTCAGCTAGAATAATTCCAGCTTCACAATATGATCCCCTAGCTATAACCCTTCCATCTGGTGCTACAATCTCACTTGGAGTACGTAATCCTTCAATTGCTCCCCAATATGGTACCGCCATTGCAGCAGCAACATACACCCCATTCTCATATGCTCTAGCATGTCCGTAAATCTGTTCCCAGCCCCATGTAGAACATACAATTAAATCGCAGCCTTGTAACGCAAGTTCTCGGTAAGCTTCAGGAAACTGTGCGTCGAAGCAAATTAGAACTCCTATTTTACCAAATTCAGATTCTATACTTACATAACGCTTTCCAACTTTTAAATAATCATTTTCTGAGCCAGCAAGATGAATCTTATCATAAATGTCAAGTACTTTTCCTTCAGGACTAAATACAATAGCAGAATTGGTCATACAATAACTATTGCCTACTTTATGTTTCAAATACATACCGACTATCATATAACAATATCCTTTTTTAGCAAGCAATGATAATTCCATAATGATCGAATCCTCTTCTGACGGTATTAACTCTTCATATTGCTGATACATTTCACCTATAGAGGTTTGATTCTTTAAATCTTCGAATGTATGTGGCTGCCCTGCAAAATTAATTGCTTCTGTCGTTACTAGAAGATCACACCCCTTCTCTATTGCTTCTTCCATAAGCGAAATGGTTTGATTTATCATATCTTTTTGTAATTCCTTTGCTTCTTCGAAACACAATCTTTGCTCTGGATCCAAAAAATTATACAGCTTGTTCTGTTGTGTTTGAATTAATGCTATTCTCATTGGAACATACTCCTCTCTTTTTGTTAAACTAACCTCCTTTCATCCCTCCTAGTATAATAATGGATATTTTAATAAATAATACAGAATAATAAAAGGATACTTTTTTAGTAATAGTAGCAAAAATTATAGATCTTATAACCTCATGAAAAACTATATTGATACTTGAATTCCCATTTCGATCGAGTAGATAAATGAAATTTTATCTTCCATACCTCCTCCACTATTCACAATGAAGGACTTTAATACAAAGTCCTTCATTGTTGTCATACTAATTCAATTTCTAATTTGTCTAAGCTTACTTTACTTTAATTGTAGTTGTAAATGTTTTCTTTTTACCTGAATATAATTTTACTGTTACAAGTATTTTAACCGTTCCTTTACTTTTAGCAGTAATACAGCCACTACTATCTACTATTGCAATTTTGGTGTTTTGTGATTTAAAACTTACTTGAACAGCACCAATAACCGATTGTGATGATTTAGTCTTATAAGATTTTGTAACCTCAAGTGTATTTGGTAACTTAATATTTAATTGTACTTTGTTCTTTGCTTTTTCTTTATAATACAATGTTTTCTTTGAAGTAGAAACGCTAATTTGCTCTAATAAAGCTACTCTTTCTTTTGCCGTTGCCGCTTGTGGTAATACAACATATTCTCCACCTGAAACAACATTCAATTCGAGATATCCATCTTTATCAACCTTATATTTAGCACTATATGGCAATGTCTCTACCTTTCTTAATTTTGAATTATATCTGTATACATACACTTTCTTGTCTCTTAGTTTGCTCATATCACCTACATATACACGAATATTCGCTTGTGAAGAAAATACTTTCTCATCATTCAATGTTACGACAAATCCATCAGTAACATTTATCTTCTTCGCCTGTACAGCTTTCTTGATTTCTGTTGTATCACTTGCTAAACAAGTAGAAATGATTAAATTAATATCTCGAAGTTCATTTTTAGCCTTAAGAGTAGGTTACTTGCTCGTTTTCATCAATTATTAGCAACCTCATTACACCCTCCCATATTAGATGCTACATTTATTAACACACTTTACTTTATAGTAATATTCTTAGTATACTGTCCTACCTGTATATTACCTTCCTCAAAAGATGTAATACGAATACCATTGCGTACAAGATTTTCAATATGAACATCATTTACCATGAATTCCGAACTAAATCCCTCTATTACTGATGTTTCATCTCCATCTCCGTCATAATAAATATTTTTAAGAATAATATTTTGAATCCCCTTGCCTGGACAAGGGTTATAGTCTGGATTCCATTTCACTTGGAAATCAAATAATTTACCATGTTCAAATGGCTCTATCCGTATATTCTCAAACTTAATATTTCTTGCCAGATTCTTATCACCAACGTTTATTGCCATACAGCCAAGATATCCGGCTTGATATTCATGATGTTCTAGGATATCTATATTCTCAAAACATATATTTTCTAAGATATTTCCCTCTTTTTCGCTCTCTCCATGAGTTCCAATACAAATTGGGTGTGCCACATCCGCCCATAATATTATATCTTTAATTCGTACTTTACTTGTATTTCCATAGTAATTCCATCTGTGTCCATATATTGCAATACAATCATCTGACGTACGAAGGAATCCTCCTTCAACTAATATATTTTCACAACTCATCATATCTATTCCATCACTCCACCCCTCACAACTAAAGCTTTTAATATTCCGAATTGTAATATTCTTACACTCTCCTAGGGCTACTGTATAATGTGGTGGATTAATTAACATACAGTCTTCAATTGTAATATTACTAGAATAGTCTAACTGAAATCCACACTTTCCACCATATCGCTCGAAGTTTGCAAGATATAGAATTCCCCTACCAAATATGTGCACATCATGGACATTATCACAGATAAAATTACCAACAATAATTGCGCCACCCTCCATATACACCACGGTATTCGACGGAATTCTAAGGCACCCTTCTTCCAAATAATGAATTCCAGGCTTAATGTATAAGATCCTCCCTTCCGGCATATTTGCTAATCTCGCTTCAATTCCTTCTTTATAATATCCACTATACCGTTCCAAACTTCCTTCAAGCACAAGTACATTTTCTGAATTCATATCTGGAACGTTTGCTATCATTTTTCCAGCAAAGAGATGCAAATTATGAAATCTATCTTTATTAATTTCAATTGACAAATTCACTGGTTTATTTAATACAAAACTTATTTCTTGTGTTGTGAATTCTGGTTTAATCTGTTCATTAATTGGTCGTATATCTACTTGATAAACATAGTGACAGGACATTACTTTCACTTCAACAGTTCCTGTAAAATCAAAATATGCCATTGATGCATTTCTCACATCATGCATGTCCACTTTAACTTGATATGTAGGTACAATACTCCAATCTGATTCTCCCAGAGCACGTACCTTTACAATATAATCATTCTGTAATACTGCTAGCTTATGTACTGGATAAACACTAACTTGACTCATATTAAAAACCACCTTTTCCATAGCCTGCAAACTTTGGACCGCAGGCACAAATTTTCGTGTGAAAGATTCATCTTTCACACGAACCTCCACTTATTTACTATCACTTCTTTTGTCAATGTGAAACGATGCATCTTTTCTATTATGCGGATATAGTACAGTAGTAAACCCATCTGCTGCATCTGCTATTACTCGAATATATTCAAGTTGCTGAATTTTATCATTTGTTGGATATAAAGGAGATGTTCTTCCTTTTTCCAAAATAATTTCTTCATAATTAGACAGTATCGTTGTCTCTAAATCAATATTATAGTAACCTGTAGAAATAATTCTATTTTTCATAACCTTCGAATGCTTAGATACTACCGGGATGCTCATTAGCACTTTCCCATCAAACCCGTTAATTGTATCTCTAATTATAAATACATCACTTTTCTTATAATACTTAAATTCTCTTGTATGTACCCCCTTTCCTTCCGGATTCTTAATTTCAATTGTTATTTGATCCAAGTCATCACTGAGTTTATACTCAATTACTTTACTTTCTGTTGGTACATCAACCCAACCACGCTCTGCACTATAGGTTCCCGCATTAAGATTAATGAATCCATTACCTCTTTCCTTTAACTTGCTCTGTTTTGTGGCAAACTGTACACATGCATGTGAATAAGAACATATATGCCAAGGCGTACTAACATCAAAATAGCCCTCTATACCACTATCCATTACGATTGGAATATTATCTTTGTAAATCATAAAAGACCCTTGATCGAGATGGCCGTGCCCAATCTTCCTTGGACTAGACATGATGGCACAAAAGCTTTCTTTATCTGAACCAAAATCTTTTCTAAACACATAGATACCGGCATCTTTAAATCGACCTGAAGATTTCAGATTAAATCTAAAATCTGAATTTATCTTATAATCTTCTCTTACACCTATTAAACTTTCAACAACAAGAGATTCCCCCCATAGTTTTTTTATTGGTTTACCTGCTCGTTCCCATGTACAATACATTTTATCAGCTAATTTTTTATTCAATTTTTCAAATAAGTGTATATAACACCCATATATTGCGAACTCTTCTCCTGCAGATAAAATATGGTCACCAAACGGTGGTGTAGCAATATTTCCATTCTGATATATATAAGGCGGAGTTTGCATATTAAGACTATATTCAAACATCTCTCCAAGTCGTGTTTGTGTAAACCAGTTTTCATTAAGTTCCACCAATAATACTTTGGCATAACATGCAAATCGTTCTAATGCTGCATGATGATAGCGTATGGATTCCGGCCAAGAACCATCTGCATTGATATTGGTTTCAATTTGTCCTCGTAATACCATATAGGCATTATTAAGCCAAATCTTTCGATTAGGGAAGTCAGATAAGACCATCATAATCATAGAAGCACCGATACACATATCTGTTTGCCAATTTCCACAATTGACTTGAGCTTCTCTATAACTCAACTCTGTTCTGTCTCGGTAATCTAACATATAGCGTAACATATAATCTATATATTGGTAAAACTGCTGTTTTTCCTCTTCGCTAAACACATTCGCAGATTTAATTGCATCATAAGAAAATGCAATACTGCAAAGGTTTCTGCCCCCTTGGACTGCACCATATGAATCGTTACCTTCAGGTCTATTATTCGTAACAAGCCAATGTTCGACTCCCTGACAGAAATCATTTAGCATACATAATATTTCATATTTTGTTTTTATGGCATAATTAATATCCTTTGTTATACAATACACCAACGAATTACACTGCATTGATAAATTCAATCCTTCTAATGGTATATACGCTTTTCGATTAAAGGTATATGAATACTCGCCCTTGCATTCATTATTTCTATCAAAAAATAAAACCTTAACTTCTAAACCTTCTTTTAATTTTCCATCTACTTTACAATCGAAAGTTAAGGTATACTGCTGTCCTGGCTTAACTTCAAAATATTCAGTGTATTCCCAGGCGCCTTCGTCTTCTGCGGTATTATTACATATATATATACTTCTCTTTTCACTACCACAAAACAACTCTCTATCTTCTAAACGAAGTACTGGTTTACCCTTTCTTATAATTGGTTTCCACGCTACTGGTACTTCACCTAATTCATGATAGACGTTCTCCCTTGTCTCAAAATCTTCAAAGCCTGGATTAGCAATAGTTATACATGGTCCTTGTGATGATATAATTTCCAAGTTATCAATCCAAACATGGCCTAAACCATCTTGCTCATTCTCTTTTGATGGCAATATAAACATTATAGTAGCTTTAACTGCTGAATCTGGAGTTGAAAAATTGGCAACATTCTCTACCTTACTCCATAATAATTTCTTTTTGTTCTTCTTTATGATTAATTCCGAGTCATCTTTATCCTTTTTCCCTTGCCAAAACTGATAATTTTTATTCCACTCTGAATAGCAAGCTTCTTTGTGCACATATTGATATGCTTCTTTTCGTTGCTCTATTGTGTATTCATCTGCTTTTTTCTTTATTACTTCATATATTTTCTCTACATTTTTATGTTCTTTTATCTCCCGTATTAGTGTTTGACGTTCTTTTTCATTTATAAATAAACTTGCCTCCTTATCAAGATCAGATTGGTATATTCTTGAAAAACGAAAGTTTCTTAAAGCATTCACACATTCTATTATAGCTTTTGCTAATTCATTGCCTTCTTTATCATTCATGTTCTTAATTTTAATCTTTAAAATATTAGCTAGCTCTATACTATATTGTCCAATTTTATTACCACAGGTTGATTCCTCTAACATTTGTCTACATTTCTTCTCAACTTCACACTTTTTATCTTCTAATGTGTAATGTTCGGTAATGCCATACATAATATCCCTTGTCTTAAACCAATCTATAGCTGGTTTTAGTCCGTAATAATCAAATACTCCACTCTTAATATAAGTAGGAACCATCGTATAACGTTTAGTAGCAAATAAAATATCCTCTTCCTCTCTTGGCTTGTAAAATTCTCGACTTCTTGTATGAGGTATCATTTTATTCCCTAACATAGCCCTTTTCGCTTGGTTTACCATATCTAGTAAGGCCAGTTTATTACCTTCAGATACATAATTCGCTCTTTCGAGTAGTAATTTCTCTGCTTCTAAAATATAAGACTGTAAATTTTGCTTTGTATAAGTCATATCTTTCACTCCTATGTAGTAAAAAACTGCCACAGATTAGTCTATGGCAGTTTTCATTTTCAAAAGATTCTTCTAATTATTTTGCATCAAAAAATGCTTGTACTTGCTTGATAATCTCTTGTCTTACTGTTTCAAGACCTGCTGCTTCTAACTGTTTGTGTTGCTCAGCAATCTTTTCATATGTTGCATCTACTGATTCATATGTACCGTAGTTGAACATATAATTCTCAGCTACACCAGTTAAAGCTGCCTTTTCACTCTCTACATTAGTAGCATCAAAGTTAAATCCAACAAATTTTGTTAATGTATATGAATTATCTAAATCACTTTGATAATCGTAATATTTCTTTAACGTCTCATCATTTGCAACCCAATCTTGATAATATCCCATTTCACTTGGTGTGTAGACTAATGAATAAGTAGGAAATGAATAATAATCTGGATCTTCTGAATCTCTTAAAGTATTTACGACAACTCCATCTTGTGACTCCCAATCTTCTCCTTCAACACCATACATAAATAAATCATTGATTTCTTTTCTGCCATATAATGCATCTAAGAAACACATAACTGCAGTTGTTTTTTCTTCTGAAGACCATGCAGGAATTGCTACTGAATTGTTAGCGGTAAGTGTACTAGGAATACCACCAGCAACCATATTTCTTTGGTCTTCATCAAATACATAGAATTTAGTTTCGGCATCTGGTACATTCTTCTGTAATTCTTTTATAGCAGTACCTTGTTCTGAAAAACTCTTATATGCTACTGCTACCTGTCCCATATTAAAATCAATGTATTGATCTCCATCAACAGCATAATTATTAGCATATTGAACATAGTTTGTTAAATCTGCTAACTGTTCAGAGATGAAATCTTTGTCATAGCCAGCTGGGAAACCTGCGAATTGTGATACATCATCTCCCATTACTGCAGCATTAACAACCTTATTATTATCATCAACATAAACAAAGAAATCTAAACCAGCATTTACTTTAATCATGTTATTTTTTTGTGCTTCAAACATCATATTACGGAATGTCATAAAACCTTGGCCTGTAATTCCCCATGGATATTTCATATCAAGACTTCCATCATCAATATGTGATTGTATAGTTTGTAAGTACGCCATTAATGTGCTATCATCAACTATTTCAGCACAATTATACTTCTTACGCAAATCTTCACGGTACATTACACCTCTTAAATCTTCTCCAGCACCAAGTGGAATATAATATAAACCACCATTATATTTTTGTGCTTCAATCATCTTCTCAGGGAATACCGTACTAAGACTTGGATAATTCTTACTATCACTGAAATATTTACTTACATCTTTAAATACCCCATCTTTTACAAAGTCAGTACGGCCTTGCCATGAACCTACGAAGAGTAAATCAACATCTTCTTGAGCAACTACAGCAGTTGTAAGTTTATCTTTATAATCTGCTCCTGTAACATAACTGAAATTTAACTTAACATGTTTTAAGTTAGGATCATCAGCCACTAACTCATAATACTTATCAAGGATTCGATCAAGATTTGTGTATTGATTCATTGCTCGGATATTGATTGTAACATCCTTTGTAATAAGAGCGCTTGATTCATCATTTGCTGAATCGGTATTCGTTTCATTGTTATCTTCTTCTGTTACTTCACTAGATGTACTAGCATCTTTTGCTACCTTGTCATTTTCTTTTGAACATCCTGCAAAAGAAAATACCATACTTGCTACAAGTAACATAGCTAAAAATTTCTTTTTCATAAAAATACCTCACCTTTTTTATTTATATTTATTATATATAACAGTTTACACTGTATATACCATAAGTAACTCATTAATAACATTGCTTCCTTGTCTTTAACCTTTAATTGCCCCTACCGTTAATCCACTAGTAAAATATTTCTGTACAAAAGGATATATAAAGACAATAGGACCGATTGTGACTACCGTTGTTGCCATCTTAATTGATGTTGTAGGTAGTTCAGCCGAATTAACGCTCGTATACATAGCCATTAATTTAAAGGACTCTGCATATCGTAAAATATTCATTATATAATATTGTAGTGGATATAATTTGGAATCATCAATATACAACATTGCATTGTACCATTGATTCCAATATCCTAGTGCGTAGAATAAACTAATTGTTGCAATACCAGGTACAGAAACCGGTAATATTATTTTGAATAATATCTGTAAATCATTAGCTCCATCAACATAGGCAGACTCTGCTAACTCACCAGGTACTCCCTTAAAGAAATTTCGCATTAAGAACATATTCCAAGCACTAAACATAACCGGTAAGATTAAAACCCATATAGAATTTCTCATATGTAGATATTTACTAATTAATAAATATGTTGGTACTAAGCCACCTCCAAAAAGCATTGTAAAATATACAAAGAATGTTAAGAATGTATTTCCCTTTAATTTACCAAGCGATAATGGATATGCCATCATCATTGTCATTAACATACTTAAAAATGTACCAATTACAGTCATAAAAATAGTTACCTTGTAAGCTTGAAGAATCTGTCCATCTTTTAAAATCAATTCATATGCACTTAATGAAAACTTTCTTGGCCAAAACGTATATCCATAATGGGCTAGGTTATATTCTGTCTCAAAACTCGATCCAATCATCATAATAAATGGTATCAAGCAAAGAATGCAGAAACCTCCAATAACAGCAACTATAATAATATTCATTATTGTTGTGTCTCTACCAGCCTTTATTTTATTTTTCTTTATCTTCTCCATATCATCACCTATTGTTACTGCACTATAGTTTTGTTATATCCGTAAATTAAAGTACAGTAATCCTTTCATTCTCTTCAATCACTAAAATTATTAATTATAATATTTTATTTAGAATAATGCAGACTCCTTATCTACCTTTTTCACTGCCCAATTTGCACTAAATACCATAATCATACCAACTATAGATTGAAAAAGACTTACCGCTGCTGACATTCCCAAATTACTGTTTGTTCTAAATATTCGATATACATATGTATCAATAACATCTGTAGTACTATATAATAATGCATTGTCACCAATAACTGCGTATATCATTCCAAAGTCACCTCTAAAGATGTTTCCTATACTCATTATTGACAATAAAATAATTGTAGACTTAAGCAATGGAAGTGTTATTCTAAAAATCTGTTGAAAACGGTTAGCCCCATCTATTTTAGCAGCTTCATACATTCCCTGATCAAATCCTGTAATTGCTGCAATATAAACGATAGTACCAAAACCTGCTCCTTGCCATATCTTTAAGATTACGAAAATCCCTCTCCAGTATTTAGGTTCTGAATAGAAACTGATTGCATCCTTTCCCATAGATGCGAATAATTGATTCAGTATTCCATTTGTGTTAAGAAAACCAGTTAAGAACATTGCAATAACTGCCCACGATATAAAGTGTGGTAGAATAGCAATTGATTGCGTAACTTTCTTAACAGACTTATTTTTAATCTCACAAAACAACAAAGCTAAAAACAACTGTGCAATTGTTCCTGTTACGATAAATAAAACATTAAGGAAAATAGTATTTCCAATAATCTTCCAGATTGTATTAGTCTTAAACATAAACGTAAAGTTATCTAAGCCATTCCAAGGACTTCCAAAAACTCCTTTAATAAAGTTAAACTTTTTAAATGCTATAACAATACCACCCATTGGTATATAATTAAAAATAATTACCCAAAGTATTGCCGGTAGCATCATTAGATACAGCCACTTATTATGCCATATCGATGTCCAAGTATTTGTTTTTCGTTTCCGTGAATTTGTTACTTTCGAATTAATTGTGCCCATCTTTTCACCCTTTTTTCATTTTTTCATTTTTTCTTGTACCAACTTCTATACATATAAGATATCATTTACCAGGGAGAGTTTATAGGGTAAAAAACTTCTATATATAGCACTTTTTTTTTACGATTTTAAAATCTATTGAAACCATTTTTAAAATAGATTATTGTATAAAAAGAAATATTAATAGGCAATTGCTAAACTCTTCGTAGTGCATAAAGATATATCAATGTGTTTTATGTCTGTCGTTACAGTTTGACGAATTGTATGTGCGTCACATACAATGTTCTTTATTGTATGTGTAAGTCATACAATTCTAGGAAAACTGTAGTAGACAGCCTTAAAACACAGATATACTTTATGCACGGAGAATAGTTTCGCAATTAACTAAGAAATATTAATAAGAAAAGGAGATAACGTATGTTTAATATTAATAGTCCATTTTTTCGTTTTATAACCAGTATTGGTAACATAATTATAGTAAGTATACTATGGCTCATAGGCTGTCTACCAATCGTTACTATTGCCACGTCCACCTCCGCTCTTTACTATACTTGTGTAAAAAGCATTCGACATGATCGTGGTTATGTAATTAATAACTTTTTTCATTCTTATAAGAGTAACTTGAAACAAGGAATTGTACTATCTACAATTTCCCTAATTGTTGCTTTTATTCTTTCAATTGATTACCAATACATAACAAGTCTAAATCCAGCTCCAGCTTACCTTATTATCATATATAGAATAGCTTTTTTCTTTTTCATATGTATGCTTATTTACTTAATTACTAATTTATCAAGGTTTCAATTATCTTTCCTTGGCCTTTTGAAATTATCCTTATTTATGATGATACGTCATTTCTACTTAACATTTGTCATGGTAGTAATTTTTATAACTTTTGGAATACTTCTGCTATCCATTCCTATTTCAATTCTCTTTCTTCCTGGAGTTTGTATGCTCTTGATATCGTTAAGCATGGAAAATATATTCAAGAAGTATACAAACAAGGCTGAAAATTACTCTATGAAAGACTGGTACTTTGAAGAATAGTATACAATAAATTCATTCAAAAAAGATTGCCGTACACTCGTTACACAGTACGACAATCTTTTTTACCACTCTGCAATTATTTAACGTTGTAATTGATTTTGTATTTCATTTAAATATTTCTCAAACCCTGCTTCATTAAGTTTTTCATTTAATTCATTAATTGCTTCCTCTTGATTATCAATAATTCCACATACCAAGGGTTGAAATACTTCTTTTTTCACTTTATCAAACTTATCAATAATACTTACCACAGATGTCGTATTAAACTTAAAATCAACTAGTTTATTGTACTGCGCTGTCTGCATTCGCCGTTCTACTTCTGCATTAAACACATCCATCACATCAGTCTGCCACTTTTTATTAACTGGCTCTTTTTTGTACTCTAATTTTTCATCAGTTCCGGCTGTCATACCACTGAAAATATTATCCACCGAAATATTATTATACGATATTGCTCCCCTATTAATACTATAATTGATGCCTTCGACACCATACATCATTAATCGATAGTACCTTTCATCTGTATGAAGTTTTTCAAGTAGTTTTATTGCAATCTCAGGCGAACTAGTTTTAGAAGATATTGAGATTACCGAATTTTTAGTAAGTGTATCCAAATAAAGTTTAGCAGTACTTAGTGTATAATCAAAATAACCAAACTCCCAATCTGGATGTGCACTATATAATTGTGGTATATAAGTATCCGTATATACCCATATATGTGTGTTGGTTTCACATGGCCTTTTATCTTCTAATATCAAGTTTAAGCCATTGGATCCCTCATTATCAGACAACATCAATATATCGGAAGCTATAATACCATCATCAAACCATTTCTTTATGTATGATAACACAACTTTAAATTCAGGCGTATTTATTCTACTTATTGGCACGCCTGGATTGTCTGCTTCAACAACAACAAAAGGTGTGTCCATTGCGCTAGATATTTCAATATATTTACCTTCCGTAATCAGATCCCATAATGCCATCCATATGCGATTATCAGATATGATTGGTTCTCCTTTGTACTCTTCTTTCGCCCTATATAAATAAGCTTCCATCGTCTGCAGATCTGTAATTGGTTCTAGATTCCATTGTTTTCTTAAATCTTCTCTATAAAAAAAACCCGCTCCTATATTAGCAATTCGATTACTACTAAATTCAGGCAATCCATATAGTCCCCCTTGAATCTCACATTTTTTAAACAAACTTGAGTCCTCACTTTTATAGTGATCTACTAACTCTGGAACTAAATAAAGATACGCTTTTAAATCAAGAAACGCTTTTTTGGAAACAAGTGTAAGATAATCCGAAAATACTCCTCCCGGAATAAAATCATATTCGCCAGATGCTGTTGCTATATTCAATTGCCTTCTTTCATCTCCCCAAGGTATAAATTCGAATCGTAACGTACACCCAAGTTCCGATAAGGTTAATTTATCTAGTTCTTCATATAACTCGTCTAATCCTTCCTTGGGCGGTGTTCCGATAACTAATGCTTTCAAGTTAACGCCCTTACTACCAATATGGTTAAGGTTTGCATCTTCAGAATCATCTGTTTTAGGCAATATATAAATGAATAACAAAACAAAACCAATAGCAAACATACCTAATAATCCAATAATTCCAACCCTTTTTATCACTTGTAACATATTTTACCTCCTAAGCTCTAACAATTGGAATATTTATGATAATACATGTTCCAATTCCTAAAGAACTTTCAATTACAATAGGAATAGCTTCTTTATAAAACATACTAAGTCTTTGTTCAATATTCCCCATACCATATTGACTTTGGCTAGTTGATTGTTCTCTTACCGCTTGTCTCATCCCAATTCCATCATCTGTTACACTAATAATAATACGTCCTTCTTCAATCCAACCATTTAAAATTATTACGCCTCTTGCGTCTTCCTTTTCGTTGATTCCATGAAGAATAGCATTCTCTAGAAATGGTTGTAATGTAATCTTCGGTATAAGACAATCAAAAATCTCTTCCTGTACTTCCTCCTCGTATCGAATCTTACCCTTATACCGTCTTTTTTGTATCTCCATATAGGCCTGACATAATTTTATTTCATCTCGGATTGCTATAATATCTTTCCCCTTACTTAGTGTTAGTCTGTAGAACATTGACATAGCTTGTATTACACTAGATATATTGTCTGTCTCTCCTTTCTGAGCCATCCAATTAATCATATCTAATGTATTGTATAAGAAATGAGGATTTATCTGGGACTGAAGTGCCTTTAATTCAGCTACCGTCTTCTCTTGTCCCAACGTGTATTGCTCCCCTAAAAGTTCATCAACTTTACCTACCATTTTATTGTAATGAACAATCAAATGCCCTATCTCATCTGTATACTCATCAGTCATTACCAATTTGCTCAATGTTCCTTGCTCTACTTTCCCCATTTGCTTACGCAACAAAGCAATACGATATGTTATTGATCTTGTAATTGGATAAACAATAATAAGTAAAACCGTACAAACAAATGAATATATAATAATCATTCGTATAACCGCATCATCTACAACCTTATTAATTGCATCTGTAGGCAAAAGTGAAACCAAATATACATTGGTATCTTGTATTAAGCTACTTCTTGCATAATAGGATTCTCCATCAATGTCTATAATTGATATCCCCGAATCTTGATTGCTCCGCATATGTACTGGTATTCTTACCAAACTTTCTTCTTTATTATTTGCAGCTAATAGTTCCCCCTCTGATGTTTCTATGTACAAATGTTGTGCTTTATTTGAATCAATAAAGATATTCTCAATACTCGATTTATCTACAAATATTGCCAACACTCCTAAAGGATCAAGATAATTGTCCTCATTCCATAAATTTCTCACAAGTGCTATATATTGTTCCCCCTGATACTCCCCTTTTTCTTCAATCGGAACCCATGTTGGTTTTCCTTTATTCTTATATAGCATATGGTACCAATTACTGCTAACAACGGTACCTATTTTTCGATATCTTCTATTTTGACTGTTTACAATTTCAAACTTATCATTAATATAAAACACAATATTATTAGCTTCAAAACTTAACTCAATTGAGAACGTATATGACGAAATTTTTTCAAAAAGAGCAAGCTGATCTGCCAAATCCATATCATCATGTTTTAACTTAAGAGTAAGATTTACCGTATCATTAACTGCAACTAAGGTCGAAATATTATGTACACGGCTTAACCGTTCGTCTAGTGATCGATATACTTGATTATATCCTTGATTCATAGCATATATCTGTCTTTCCTGTGTTGCATGACTTAATTCACTTAATGATAGTGCAAATGCCATACCAAGTGGCAACACAGCCCCAAATACGAGCAATATAAATATTTTCTTATTTAAAGACAAGTTATTAAATGCATGCTTAAATTTTCTTATCATTTCTTCTTTACTCCATACAGTAGATTAATTATTAATGTGTAGGTTAATTACTAATACACAATTTAATATTTAACCTTTTCTTCTCGATATTCAATCGGTGTCATTCCTGTTATCTCTTTGAACACCTTTGCAAAATAATTTGAATTAGCATATCCACACATAATCGCAATTTCCGTTACTTTGTTAAATTCATCTTCTAATAATTGTTTTGCCTTACTAATTCTATAATTACTAATATATTGTTTGAGTGGAACTTTCATTTCTTGCTTAAACAGAACACTTAGATATGCCGATGAGAAATGAAAATAATCAGCAATTTGTCCTACACTTAAATCCGCTTCCTTATAGTTTTCACCTACATAATTAATAACACCTTTAATTAACCTACTATATTGTGACTGTTCTTCACACTTATTTTCAAGTTTAGTTAAAATATCAAATATAATTTCCCTAATTTCACTCAATCGTCCACACTTATGTATTAAAAGCTCAATATTTCCCGAATCTTTTAAATAACTATTTTCATTTGCTATTTCAACATTCTCTTGAATAATAGCCTCAATCATCGAAACAATCAAAGCTTGTACCTGTTCTTTTCTATAATATCTATCCTTCTTCAAATTATTAAAAATATTATCCACCCACTCTTTTAAGTTATAGGGATTCTCTTTAAGTAAACTAATAAATTCACCATATAATCCAGGCTGTAAATTTTTCTGTTCCATAACTTTCTCATCGATATAGAACATCCTATTTTCTTCGTCATAAAAAGAATAATTATATGCAATTTGAGCCGTTTGATAACTATTATAGATACCTCTAATATTGTTAGTATCAATACCAATTCCAACTGAATAACCAATGTTTTTAGTAAGAAAAATTTGAAGGATACTATTAATTCGATATCTTTCTTTTGAAACAAATGCAACAATGAAAGAATATCTATAATCTCCTATACAATTACCGATTACTTGTATTTTTTTCTGATCATAACTATCAACAAAGCTATTAACTACTTCCTCTGCATTACTTGATCTATTATGATCACCAAGTATAATGCAACAGTAACTTCTGTTAATCGGGAAATTAATTTCAGAACACATTCTTTTTATCATATTGTAATCGAAGTCTTTGCTTATTAAGATATTAGCAACTTTTTGTTGTAGAAGTTCCTTTCTATCTTCTTTTATTACTTTCAAATTTCTTCGTTCCTGTATTGTATTAATTGCCTTCTCTAATGCATTCTCAACATCGATTAAATTAATAGGTTTTTCAATAAAATCCACTGCTGATAATTTGATTGCACTCTTCAGATAATCGATTTCCATATAACCACTCATAAAGATCAACATACACAATGGATTAATCTTTTCTAATTCATTTGCGAAACTAATTCCATCTAATTTGGGCATTTTAATATCGGTAAGTACAATATCCGGTTGGTACCACATTGCAATATTTTTAGCTTCATTCCCATTTCTTGCTTGGACCACCTCCTTTATCCCAAACTTGTCCCAATCTATGTGCTCAACAAGTCCCTCACGAGTATAATCTTCATCATCCGCTATTAATATCTTCATATATACATCCTCCAAATTATATTCATCTAGTTACCTCTTACAGTGCTTCACACCATCTTATCGAATATTAATTGTGAATATCCACAAAATTTACATGATATTTATATAAATATTGTATTTTTTTATATTTTTTACACAATTATTATATCATATTACAAAATTTTGTACAAATTAATTTCATCTCCCTATAAGGAGCTTACTTCCAATAATAATCGCTTTTTCCATGATGTAACAGCACAAAATACAGATAGCAACATTAAGTACTGTGCTATCTGTCTCTATGACTATACTATTACGATTCTTTCTAATCCTGTAACTGTTTTGTAGATCCTTCCTCATTTCTTTTTTCATCCTGCACCCTCCACCACTTAACGCTATATATTCAAACGTTAAATAATTTATTTTAGTACAACGTTATCAATAAATCTATTTTACAGTCAGATTTATTATAACATTACTAAATTGACTTTTTTATACTACTTATTTTAGATAACTACAACTTTTTATGGATTCTATAAACAACCACTTACAATTGCCTAATAGAGGATACATATTAATTTAGTTTCAACAATCCATGTAGCTATGATAATATCTATCTAGATAATCACTAAAATAGTCGTCCCAACTCTCATCCAAGAGTAAGACGACTATCTACTAAAACTATCTCTACAATTATAACTCATTAAAACTCCTTGTATCACGAAATCCACCTCTGTTCTGCTACATCATAAACTTTATAATCTGTGGATATCAATAATGAAACTGCATAGTCAAAACGCTTTTTATTAAGATATTCCCCTTCCACATAGATATGTGTAAAATACGTACTTGTATCAGATCCTGAATTTATACAATTATAAACAAGAAAAATAAGAAGGATAGTAGCTGTAAATACATTATTACAACTACTATCCTTCAATTTATAAAAACTGTTCTCCAAGTCCATAATGTTCTACTACATAATCTATATCCTTATCCCCCCGTCCACTTAAACAAACAAGTATAGAACCTTGCTTCATCTCCTGTGCCTTACGGATTGCGTATGCCACAGCATGTGAACTTTCAATGGCAGGAATGATACCTTCTAATCGTGATAATTGAAAGAATGCATTCATAGCTTCTTCATCCGATGCTGTTGTATACTCAATTCTTCCAAGGTCATGTAAGAATGCATGCTCTGGTCCAACGGAAGGATAATCAAGACCACTAGCAATGGAATACACTGGTGCTGGTTCTCCCTTATCATCCTTTAGCATAATGCTTTCAAATCCATGCATTACGCCTTTCTCACCATATGTCATAGAAGCAGCATGATCACCAAGCTTAGTACCTCTCCCAAGTGGCTCTACACCAACTATGTCAACTGGTTCCTCTAAGAACGGAATAAACATACCTGCTGAGTTACTTCCTCCACCAACACAAGCAGTAACTACATCAGGTAATAAACCTGTCATCTCTTTAAATTGATCCTTTGCTTCATATCCTATAACCGACTGGAAGTCACGTACCATTAATGGAAATGGATGTGGTCCAAGTGCCGAACCAATACAGTAGATAGAATCTTTATAGTTCTTAGCATATGATTCAAATGCTGAATCTACCGCTTCTTTCAATGTCTTAAGTCCAGATGAAACTGGAACAACCTTTGCACCAAGAATTTGCATTCTAGTTACGTTTGGTGCTTGTTTGGCAATATCCACTTCACCCATATGTATCTCGCATTCTAATCCAAAGAATGCTGCTGCTGTTGCAAGTGCAACACCATGTTGCCCTGCACCTGTCTCTGCTATTAATCGTTTCTTACCCATGTATTTGGCAAGTAATCCTTCCCCCATACAATGATTTAATTTATGTGCACCTGTATGATTTAAATCTTCTCGTTTAAGATAGATCTGACAATTGCCGTACTTTCTAGATAATCTTTCACAGTGATACACTGGTGTTGGTCTTCCTTGGAATTCCTTTCTGATTCTTCGTAGTTCACTAATGAATTGAGAAGAATGACAAATCGTTTGATATGCATCGTTAATCTCTTCGAACGCTGGTCTTAATTCATCTGAAAGATAAGCACCACCATAAGGTCCAAATCTTCCCTCTTTATCAGGGTAGTTTCTTAGGTATGTTCTGTAATCCATATATCTCCTCTTTTCTGCGTTTCTTTCGCCCATATATTTAACCTTGGTATTGGTCAACATAATGTAACATGTACATCAGCGCAATCACTTCAACGTTTTAAATCGATAAACTAATTGTATCATGTTTCCATTCCAAACGTCAACTACATCTATCATTGCTTCGGGCACTGTCTACTTAGACATTTATATGAATTATAAACATACCTTATAAAATCAATTATACTATCAATTCTTCCATTACTTTCTTAACTGTAGTAATCTCCTCTAGTCGGTACGCATTGTCACCACAGAATATCAGACCTTCGTCTAACTTACCCTCTACCGCGTTGGTTAATGCCTTTGTTATACAATATGGTACTTCTGCAGGATTGCAATGTTCTAGGCATCTGAAGCAATGCTTAATCTCATTTCTTTCTTTTGAAATCTTTTCAAGAAATGGATTCCAAATCGCTCTACCAGGCATTCCTACTGGACTCTTTATGATACGAATATCTTCTTTCTTACAATTAATATACGCTTGTTTGTAATCGTCAGGTGCATCGCATTCTTTCGTTGTAACAAATCTTGTTCCAACTTGTATGCCATCTGCTCCTGCTAATAGTGCTCGCTTTGCATCTTCTCTGTCGAAGATTCCACCTGCAACAATAACAGGGATTTCTTGATTATATTTTTCTTCATATTCCTTCTTAAAATGTATAATCTTCTTAATCTCTTCCTCATATGCAGCCATATCAATATCTACTAACTCTTCCTCATGAAACCCTAGATGTCCACCTGCTAATGGACCTTCAATTACAATAAAATCGGCTGTTCGATTATACTTTCTATCCCACATCTTAAGTATGATCGCAGTTGCCTTTAGGCTTGATACGATTGGAGCAATTTTGCTAACACTACCTTTTACTAGCTCTGGCAAATTGATTGGTAATCCAGCACCACTAATTATAACATCTGCTTTGGCTTCGACGGCTGTCTTTACATACTCTGCGTATTGTTTTGTTGCTACCATAATATTAACACCGACGATTCCGCCTTTTGCTATTTCTTTTGCGCGGTTTAGGTGCTTCTTAATTGCATGTAAGTTTGCATCAATTGGATTTCTACTGAAATCTTCCTCATCATATCCAATCTGAGCAGTTGATATAATACCAATTCCTCCTTCTAGTGCAACTGCACCAGCTAGGTTTGATCGACTGATTCCAACTCCCATACCTCCTTGAATAATTGGTAAACGAGATTTTAATTGTCCTATAATAAGTGGCTTCATTAACATAGTTATATACCCTCCTATACTGTAATTGTATAGCATCTTCAATTAGTTTGATATTCAAACTATCATCAGTATACACTTGTTAAGTATTTTAGTCAATATATAATAGTATCTGCATCTTAATTATATAGTTTTAATTACTACGTGGTTATTTATGTCGAATCCATACCATCATCTCATCTTCACCACGGTTAGCCCAGGTATAATATGGTATTAATGTTAGCATCACTTTTTCGTATTCTATCTCATTAGTATTATATAATGATTCATTTTCATTACTAATTATGGCTCTTTCTCCTGGCATCGTAAGTTTTACAACCGCCTCATCACCTATCTGCCCCATAACCTCATCAATTTTACAATCCATCTCATCAATCCGAATCAGTTGAAGATCTTCCCCGTTATCAATACTCTCTAAGCAATAGACGATTGGTCCTCTTACTATAGCTACCTTGCCTATATTCTCACGTACCTTTTTATTTGCATGGACAATCTTTGATTCCATTGAGAAATCAAGATGTATTTCTTCCTGTCCACTCCATGTCTTTGTTATATATAGATAACCATCCTTAATTACCGTTTCATCCTCTTGTAACTCACTAATCGTATACTTATCACACCAGTCAGGTATACGAAGTGCTAACGTACTTTCAACTGGTGAACTTGCCTCTACCTGTATGGTCACATTACCCTTCCAAGGAAATCCAGATTCCACTTTTACTTCTAAAGAATGTTCTCCTATCTCCTTGTGAATGACAGATCCCATATAAAGGTGTATGTATATAGTATCCTCAGATTCCGTATAAGCATATGAACCGATAGAACTTACTAACCTTGCTATATTCGGTGGACAGCACGCACAGCCAAACCATTTTTGTCTACTTGCTTTGACATGATGCTTTCTTGCATCCTCTCTACAGGCAACGGGATTTACTTCTAGTGGATTTACATAGAAGAAGCTCTTTCCATCAAGTGCCATACCACTAAGTACTCCATTATATAAGGTTCTCTCCATCACATCTGCAAACCTTGAATCCGCTTTGATTTCTAACATTCTTCTCGCAAAGAAAACTAATCCAATGGAAGCACAGGTTTCTGCATATGCTGTATCATTTGGTAAGTCATAATCAAATGAAAATGCCTCACCAATATTCGTTCCACCAATTCCACCGGTTATATACATCTTACGGTCAACAATGCTATTCCATAGATTAAGACAAGCATCATATAATGACTCATCACTCGTTAATCTAGCCAAATCCGCCATTGCAGAATACAGATATGTTGCACGGACCGCATGACCTACCGCATCTCTTTGCTCACGAACAGGTAGATGTGCTTGATGGTACTGATAACGGAGTTCTTCCACATTCTTTACTTCTACACCAAACTCCACGTCAAAATAATACGGTTTTTGTCCTCTTTGGTTTACGAAATATTCACTTAACTTAAGATACTTCTTATCACCAGTAACGTCATATAAACGCACAAGCGCCATCTCTGCAATTTCGTGCCCCGGATACCCCTTAGATTTTCCCTCATCTTCACCAAATATAGTATCAATATAATCTGCATAACGTCTTGCTGCATTAAGTAATTTATCTTTTCCTGTTGCTTGATAATACGCTACCGCACCTTCTGCTAAGTGCCCGAAACAATATAATTCATGATGATCCCTAAGATTGGTGAATACTTTATTCATGTCATTGATTATGTAGAAGGTATCCAGATAACCGTTAGCTTGCTGTGCTTCACATACTAGATCAATGGCTTCATCTGCAATTTTTTCCAATTGCTTATCTGGATGTTGTGTTAGAGAATACGCTACTGCTTCAATCCATTTGGCAAAGTCACTATCTTGGAATACAAATCCGTAAAACCGTTCCTCCAATTTGTTTTGTTCCTTCGGAAGATACTCAAACTCCTTCCAATCAATTTCAATAGATTTTGGTATATTCTTATCTATATTTCTTGCTCTCGTAAGTTCCCCAGCCACTTTAAAGTTTCTCATACAATAGCTAGGCGCAGCACCTTCTACACGATCATTCAAAGCCTCCCATTGGTATGGGATAACTTCCTTTCGTATTAACTCCATCTCTTTTTTCCAAAAAGCATCTGTAACTTCAATTCTCTTCAAACTAAGTGGTTTACTATACTCTTTCTGATTCATTACTTATTCCTCCTATCACTGGATCTTACAAGTATATCTTTACAGTGTGATTTTTCAATATCACACATATTATTCCTTGCGAATCCAAGCTAAACTAGATATACTAAACTCATATCAAACTTCGTACTTAAAAACTTCAATCAGATACACCTTGATATCTCAAGTGCAAAGTTTAAGAACGCCTCGACGTTGCTTTCCCATATATTACAATTAATACTTTATAGAGTAAATACTATTAGGTTACAGGAGGTGTGATTTTGTAAGATGTTATACAACAAGAATTGGAATTTACTTCTAACTGAATTGGTGAACTCAGAAGACTTTCGCTATATATGGACTGGAATATTTACCGCTAATTCAGCCGAATGGACACATATGAGTCGACCATTACATGAATATGAAATATTCCTTATGATTGATGGTACGTTACATATCGCAGACGAAAATAGGCATTATACCATCTCTCGTGGTGAATATCTAATTATGCCCCCTACAAAGAAGCAACATGGTTTCAAACCTTCGTATGCGTCCTTTTATTGGTTGCATTTCACTGCACCTACATCGAGTATTATTACAGACCAGCAATTACATAAAAATAACCCCATAGTTCTTCCAAACCACGGAGTTATACCTAATATGGAACGTATTACCATATTATTAAGTCAGCTTCAAGAAACCGACCGTAGATATCATCATGCATACACTTCGAATACCTTAGCACTTGGTGTTCTCTTAGAACTATATAACCAACAGGCTCATATTGTGGATAAACAAACCTCTAGTAAAGAGCAGTTGTATCAGGATATCCTTGATTATGTTACCTGGAATAAATTCGGTGTTATTCGTGTGTCCGACTTAGCTGCTTACTTTGGTTACCACGAGAAATACATCTCAACATTCTTCAAACAAATGTCAGGCATACCATTAAAACAGTATCTTATTAAAGAAATGATGGAGCATGCAAAAGCGGAACTAACAACAACACACAAAACAATTGCACAGATTGCATATAGTCTTGGATACAGCGATAGTCACAATTTTACTCATGCGTTCAAAAAAGTAACTGGGTTATCACCTACTGAATATCGTGTCCATTCTCTCAGCAATCCTCCATTCAAAGATAGCTCGAATGACTATTAGGATGTACTTTGATTTGTTGCCCACCATATTTCTATCCTAATCTCTTAAGAAGAACTAGGTCTGCCTCATCTGTACATTCAGATTCAATCCTTGATAGTTGGTTTTCCTGGGTGAAACGACCTCGAATCATTTTCTCATCTCCTGCTACAACACTAATCATGGTTTCTGGTGTGACAAAGATCTCACCTTTTTGTAATACTCTATTCCATTGGAGCTTATTGCTATCTCTTATTCCACCTACTACAGCAAAACGCTCTTCGTAATTATATACGTCTATTTGCCAAGGTCCATCATAATCGACCATGGCTCCAAAGCATATTCCGTGTTTGAGATCTTCTACTACTCCTATCGGGAGATATTCCTTCATTTGCGAATCTCCCGTCTGTCCACAGTTAATACTTTGAACACCGTATCGACTCAAATCATTAGAATGTATCCCTTTTTCAATCATTGGCCACCCGCTAATTGAAAAGTTAGAAATCATATCTATTGAAATCGGATTAATAAATCGATTCTCAATTTCTGTGGATACCATAATAATATTGGCACCTTCCTGGTACCTAACCTTATGATATGCAACAATCTTCTTACTCTCCAATACGGTTACTATGGTTTTAGTATCCATATTGCGTTCTACATATTGCTCACTAAATGTTAACCCTTTGGCAAAGTCATTTATCGCCATGCCATGTGATAATCCACCAAGATATGGATCTCCAACAAGTTTTAGACGGATCAAAGGTTCTATACTTATATTTCCTTCTAAAGTAATCTCATCTTCAAAAATCTCTGGTACCATACTTAAGCCGATTCTATCATTATTCGTATCATATAGATACAATAACAACATATCGCCTACTCTAAATTTCGTCAGTATTTGTCTCACCCTAGACCTCCTATGTTTATGCTAAATTTCTTTACATGTATTCTTTCTTTCTCTCCATGTAACAACAACTTTAATACGTATTAATTATTGATGATCTTTTTTCACCATAAACACGCATAGAATAATTATATGTAACTACCGTTACATTTATTACCACAAAAAAACCTTTGTAGATAATAATGAATAATACACATTGATTATCATCTACAAAGGCTTGCAATTACATATTCTCTTTTAATCCATTATAAACTGTTGTAGCAATTAGTTTGGCACCTTCCGCGTTCGGATGCAAACCATCTTCTTGATATAACAGTTCTAATGGTCTTTCCTTATATGACATAAATGCATCAAATGCAGAAAGTAAAACCATATTGTCATTCGCTTGTACTACTTCGTCATAATGAGGAAACAATCTCTCTAGATATTTTTGTTGGTGCTTTCTCCAAATACACTTTAAGATTGGAACTGGCTTTATAATATAGATTTGTGCTTGAGAATTACTATTTCTAATATCATTAACGATGCTTTGAAGTGAGTGAGTAAATTGTGGCTCGTAATCAATAAGAATACTACAAGGGTCTTGTCCTTCTTCTACATCGTATCTTCCATCTTGTGCATCATTCGTCCCAAGCATAACAATGTAGATATCACCTTTAATATCAAGTCCCTCATGATATCTTGGTTGTCTTGGATACGGATATCCCACAATTCTTCCATCGCTTAGAGTTGTATTCGTTGCACAACTACCTGATACACCTTTATTAAATACTTCATATGACTCTCCAAGCAGTTCTTGTAACACACTTGGATAATATACTCGCTCGTCGTCTCCTAGTCCAAAACCTTCTGTAATACTGTCACCCATACAAACAACTTTTATCTTCTTGTTGCCCATTTTGTAACCTTCCTTCTTATGTTTATTATGCAATCCCAAGAGCTTTCTTTGCTAGTTGGTCTACTCTTTCATTTAGTTCCACACCTGTATGTGCTGCTACCTTATGGAAATTAACATGCAATGTTGTTTTCATGGCATTATAGGCATCACGATATGCTTGTGTTCCTTCTTTCTTAGCCTGCCAAGCACCTGTACACCATTTTTCTATTCCTTCATAATCATAATAAAGGTCTAATTCCTTGATATTATTCTTCACGCATAATTCCATCATCTTACGTGCCCCTAGAATCTCTCCTGCCACATTACGCATATCTGCTAATGAAGAATCCGTACCCTTTTCACTATATTCGTATTCTTTATCCATATGGAGTAAAACTGCACCATAACTATATTCCTTTGTGTGCACGTTGTAACTACCGTCTACATAGGCAACTGCTTTTTCATGGTTCTCTACTGGACTTCTTTCTATCTTCTTTTCACCCTTTACATAATCCATTGCTTCCCCGCTCGTTTTAAAACTTTTATATTCCGCTCCGCTGAATCCGTTAATTTGTGCTTGGCATTCTGCCCATGTATTAAAGACACCTGTTTTTCTTCCCTTACGTACAGCATAAAATTTACTTGGCATTAATAATTATGCTCCTTCCTTATATCTGTCTAATTCTTTTAAGACATCCTATCATTATCTCAAAAGCAAGTCAACTAAGTAATCGCTTCTAATGTAACTCTTTGTTTGAATCCCTTATACGGTAATATTTCCCTTATCAAGAACTGTAACACTTCTATATTGTGAATATCCAAAAACTAAGATACAATATATAACATATACATTTACTAACGGAAAGGATATTCTAATGATTAAATTAATAGCAACTGATATAGATGGAACTCTACTTCACAGCGATCATACGCTTCCTGAAGATTTACCAGAATTAATTCAAAACTTACACGCTCATAACATCGTATTCTCTGTGGCAAGTGGGCGGCCATATCTGACTTTAAAAGAAAGCTTCGAACCCTTGAGCCCTAATATTTTATACATCGCAGACAATGGTTCACATGTTGTATACCAAGGAAACGAAATTGCTGTTCATGCAATTAACAATTCTATTATTAAAGAACTCATCCTTATTACAAGAGAGATCTCTTGTGCATATTCTGTTGTTTGTACAACAAACGGTGCCTTTGTAGAATCCGCGGATCCTGCATTCCTTACTGAATTAGAAAAATATTATGTCAAATATACAGTAGTCGATGATTTAACCAAACTTAATGAACGCGTAATAAAATATACTGTATGCGACCTCAATGGCGCGGAACAAGGTAGCTATCCGAAGTTCTTACCTTATAAGGAAAAATTGCAGCTAAGTGTAGCTGGTTTTGTATGGCTTGACTGTATGCAAAAAGGTATTAACAAAGGAACAGCCATCAAAGAAATACAAAGCTTGTACAACATTGCCCCAGAAGAATCCATGGCTTTTGGTGATTACCTCAATGATCTTGAGATGATGCAAAGTGTCTATTATAGTTTTGCAATGGCAAATGCACATGAAGACCTAAAGAAAGCTTCTCGTTTTGAAACTACTAGCAACGACGAAGACGGAGTTACTACCAAGATAAGGGAAATGTGTGAGTTATAGTACGTCAGCAAAGAAGCTGTGAAATGTATAAGAGTTTTGTCTCAAAACTAATAATACACAAGTACATTAGCCAACCTCAAACGAAAGGAATATTTCATGATTTATAATAACATTTACGAAGGGCGTTTTAAAAGCCGCCCCAATCGTTTTATTGCTCATATAGAAATTAATGATAAAGTTGAGATTTGTCATGTAAAGAATACAGGACGATGTAAAGAATTACTACTCCCTGATGCAACTGTTTATGTTCAACATTTTGACAATCCTAGCCGCAAAACAAATTGGGATCTCATTGCAGTAAAAAAGGGAGATACTATTATTAATATGGATAGCCAAGCTCCTAACAAAGCTGTAGGTGAATGGTTACAAACTGGCGGGCTTGGTTTTTGTCCAGATAAGATAAAAGCGGAATATCAATACGAAGATAGTCGTTTTGACTTCTACCTAGAACATGGTGAGAATCGCTGGCTCATTGAAGTGAAAGGGGTTACCCTTGAAGAAGAAGGGATTGCGTTATTCCCTGATGCGCCAACTTTACGTGGTATAAAACACGTAGAAGGGTTAGCAAGACACGTAAAAGAAGGATTTCATACTGCTGTCATATTCGTTATTCAGATGGATGGAATACGTTACTTTACACCAAATACTAGAACACAACCTGAATTTGCTCAGGCATTAAAGAATGCAGAACTTGCTGGTGTTAATATTCTAGCATATGACTGTGAGATAACGCCGGAGAGCATGTCCATTCGTAACCCAATAAGAGTACAATTATAAAACATATATACAAATTCAAATGAAATACAACAATAAAAAGACAATCTTTCAGATGATTTGCATGTGGATTACGGATATATAATATCCAGGAAGCCGCATAAAATTCATGAAGATTGTCTTTTTACTAGTATGTGATGTATTTACGTTTGTTACTTTTAAACTTATAATTTATAATCCCCTAATACCCACTGTATACCCGGTTCTATGTATTGATTCCAAAATCTCCAATCATGAACACCTTCATCTTCTATATATGTGTGTTCTAAATCATGAGATTGTACGAACCTATGAAAACTACGATTTTGTTCTATTAAGAAATCGCTGGTACCACAAGCCATATATAACTCTGGCATCTCTTTGCCTTCCTTTACTATCTTCTCTAAAAGAACTTCCGGATTCTTATCCGATTTTACTACTTCCGACAAATCACCAAAAGTATGATAATAATAAGAATAACTGGCAACACCATTGTTAAAAGTTTCATCCTTATCTTCTATGTCATGTATAATTAGGGCCGATGACAATGCAATAATTTTCCCAAAATGATTCGGAAATCGAAATCCATTGTAGATTGCTCCAAAGCCCCCCATAGATAAGCCTGCTATTATCGTGTCCTCTTTCTTCGTTGATAATCCAAAAACTGCTCGAGTATATGCTACTAATTCCTCCCCTATGAAATCACTATAGTAAGCCTCCATAGCTTCATTATTCAGATAGAAACTATTTTCACCAGATGGCATGAAGACTGCTATATTGTACTTAAGTGACAATTCAGCTATATTAGAATACAATAACCATTCATTACAATTTCCCGTATATCCATGGAGTAGATATAATGACTTCATGGGTCTCTTATATTCTGGTTGCAATTTTCTTTCTTCCAGTCCCATAACATCATTCGGGATAACAGCTTTTACTTCTACTGTTCTCTTAAGTGCCTTAGATGCATAATCAATTTGAACTAATGACACGGTAAAAACTCCTCTCCTTCCACACTACTATAGCCTATTCTTTAACACCACCAATTGTAAGACCCGCTACAAAGTAACGTTGTAAGAATGGATATAGACATATAATTGGTATTGATGTAACAATCGTTGTCGCTGCTCTTACAGACATAGGAGTAACCATTGAGCCAGTATTCTTTAATGCATCGATGTTACCACTTTGACTACTTACGGAAGATAATAATTTCATTAATTCATATTGAAGTGTTGTCAAATTCTCATTAAATGAATTATATAACATCGCATCAAACCATGAATTCCATTGGCCAACTGCAATGAATAGTGCAATGGTTGCAAGAACTGGTTTACATAGTGGTAAAATTATCTGAATAAAGATTCTCATGTGCCCAGCTCCGTCTACTTCAGCAGATTCAGCAAGACTCTCTGGTATACCATTCATGAATGTTCGAATAACGATCATATTGAATGCACTAACCATACCTGGAATTATGTAAACCCAGAAGGAATTAAGAAGGCCAAGGTTCTTAATTAACAGATATCCAGGGATTAAACCTGCATTTACATACATCGTTAATACATATAGTATTGTCATAAACTTTTTCAATACGAAATCTTTACGACTTAATATATATGATAACATTGCTGTGACAAATAATTGTGTTACAGTTCCAATTACGGTCCTTGAAATTGTAACTACTGTGGCGATTTTAAGAGAATCTTTTCTTAACACCGTTTGATAGTTTTGCCAAGTAAATTTACGTGGTATTAGATAGATTCCTCCCCTTATGGTATCCAGTCCATCGTTTAGAGAAACCGCTAATGTATTTAACACAGGATATAAGGTTACAATTACAAATACAATCAATATAATCCACTTGATAACATCAAACAAAACTCCACCAAAAGTAGCTTTATAACGAGGGGCATGCCCTTTTTCTTGTTTTTTCATATGGCACCTACCTTTCTTAAAATAATCGTTCTTCACCAGCCGCTTTTGCCGCTTTATTCGCTATTACAATCAGTAAAATACTAATTACACTCTTGAATATACCTGCTGCCGTTGCTAATGAGAAGTTATTCATACTAATACCATATTTTAAAACATAGATATCAATAGTTTGGGAAACTTTCTGTATCAAACCATTTCCTAGTAAGTACTGAACATCAAAACCTGCGTTCAAGATATTTCCAATGTTCATAATTAGTAATATGTAAATCGTGGACTTTAGTCCAGGCATTACAATATGTTTTATCTTATGCCAGCGATTTGCACCATCGATTGACGCTGCTTCATATAATTCCGGACTTATTGAAGTGATTGCTGCCAAATAAATAATACTATTCCAGCCTGTTTCTTTCCATATATTAGATGCTCCAACAATTCCCCAGAAATATTTGGCCTCGGCAAAGAAATTAATTGGAGAATCGATAATATTTAATTTTAGTAATAACTGATTAATAACTCCAGTTTCTGGTGATAAAACATCTACTACAATTCCACATACAATGATCCAAGATAGGAAATGAGGTAGATAAGAAACCGTTTGAACAAACTTTTTGCCTGCTATACTTTTCACTTCATTTAGTAAGATAGCTAATCCTATTGCTGTTATAAACCCTAAAGTTAGATTAATTAAACTCATACATAATGTATTTCTCAATACTCTAAGAAATGTCTCGTCTTGAAAAAGAAGTTTGAACTGAAACAATCCACTCCATTCTTGATCAAATAACCCTTTACCTGGACGGTACTTTTGAAACGCCATAAGCCAGCCCCCAAGAGGTAGATAGCTGAATACTAACACATACACAATAAATGGAATAGACATAAGGACTAATGTTTTTTGCTTTCGTACTTTCTTAAAAAATTGGTCTCTTTTCGTCTTTGCAGATATTACCGAAGTTTCTGTTTTCATAAGCATAAATCCTTTCTCCTAATTTGTAAAAGGTGTCTGCATCTTGTTTCACAAACACCTTTTTCACTATCTGCTAATTTAATCGTTATTACCTTCTGCTATTGCAATTCGTTCCGCTACCGCTTCAGACAATGCATCTTCAAAAACTTTGTAATTTGTATCATTATGGTATTTATCCATATAGCTATTCCATGTATCTTCTACCTTATCTGGTGATGCCATAATAACTTTTGGTAACCATTCTCTCTTTACTTCTTCCATCTTCTGTGCTGCTATTGATGCATCGGAGCTAGATTCCCAAGTTCCTTTTGCTGAATATATTGGGAACCAAGGACCAACATCATCAGAATAAGTAAGGAAATCTGTCCACTTGGTATATCCATAGGCATCTAATACTTTCTTATCGTATTCTGACAATCCTTCTCTGAACTCACTTGGTTGTTCAGCTGGGTTCACAGCATTCTTACCGTCAAATAGTAAGCCTGAAGAATAGTTTGGTATGTAACTATAGATTGTAGATGCAAGATTTTCATTAACCCAGTCTGGATCCTTTGCATTCGCTCTTTGTTCTTCTGTACGATAGAACATACCATCTTCATCAACCATATAGTCTACACCTTCTTCACCCCAAGTACGCATAGCAATTACTTCTGGATCAAGTAAGTCATTAAGGAATTGAAGCGCACCATCTACATCTTTACAGGCAGTTGTAATAGCGATACCATCACCAACATTCAAAGCTGCTGGAGTAAAGTATTTTGTAGCAACGCCCTCCTCAATTGTTAAATCAAGCGGTACATATGTACAATCATATTTACCTTGACTAATTAAAGATGATCTTGCATCACCAAACTGCCAACCTTGGTCTACCATACCAAGAACACGACCTGATGATAATTTTGCAATATATTGATCATATGACATTGTAAATGTTTCTGGGTCGATAACTCCTGCATTATACATCTCGTTAAGTTTTGTATAAAATGCCTTAGCTTCAGGAATATCATCATAGTTACGAGCCGTTTTCGTATCAGCATCTACGATAGCAGCACCATCGTTTGCATAACCAGCTAAAAATTGTGATGGATTCTCAAGACAGAACCATCTCCAGTCATCACATAAGATTTCATAACCGATGTTTTCTTGTCCTGCTTCATCTGTTGGATTTGCTGCAAGATAGGATTGAATTAAATCAAAATATTGATCTAGAGTATTAACCTCTGGCCAGTTCGCCCATTCTAAAACTCTTTTTTGAATCCAGAATGCTTCATCATTATGTTCTACATACATTGCTTCTCCATTAGACTTACCAAATATAGGTATGTAATAGATACTTCCATCGCAAGCACCTTCTACCATATTCCACTCTGCTTCCGATCTAAAATTCTTTAGGTTTGGATAATTATCTAATTTATCTTTTAAATCTACCAATGCTCCTGCTGCAACTAAATCAGGAGTTGCATTAGCACCAACGATCATATCAGGATACTCGTTACCGGCGATCATTACACCAACTCTTTCTTTATCCGTTTGTCCAGTTAACCATGTTACCTTTGCTTTTGCCCCTATTTTTTCTGTAATCTTTTGATACATTCTGTTGTCATCTGGTACTTCTTTTCCTGCAGTTGCTACAAACAAGGAATACTCCCTAATCTGAGTCCCGTCTGTAGTAGTTGAAGTGTCAGCATCTTTGTCTTTTTTGCAACCAACAAGCCCCGCTGTTAACATAGCTGCTACCATAACTACTGATAATAATTTACCCCACTTTTTCACAAAAACTACCTCCTTAATAGTATTTTGAATACATTAATATCTTAGCATTGATTTAAGAAGTATACATCCACATAAAACTTATACATTCTTTGCTTTTTAACATCTTATATTTAATTTGTGGGTATATGAATTTGTAGATACTAGTTGCTTTTGTCTAACAAGCCTAATGCTTAGCCTTAAGGCGGTATTGATGTGGAGTTGTCCCCTTAATACTTACAAATTTACTAATAAAGTAATCCACCTTTTGGTATCCCACCTTTTCAGCAATAGCATATACTCTTTCATCGGTTTCAACCAAGAGTTCTGCTGCTTTTTCAATTCGAACTATATTCAGATATTCTTTAAAAGACTTCCCAATATCCTTCTTAAAAACTTGCCCAAGATATACACTATTAATAAAATACTTCTTACCTAGATCCTTTAAGGTTATATTCTCTGCATATCTCTCATCGATTTCTTTCACTACTTTAGTTAAAACCATGGAAGAAGAATAGTTCTTTAATTGATATAGGTAATCTGACAAATCAAGGACAACATGGATAAACCCTTCCATATCACCACAATACGAGAGATCTTCAAGCATTGTATCATTTAAGTATTCTAATAACTCTTCTTGTTCCGCTTTCCCTAATACATTTTGTGATACATCAACTAGATTATACAAAATATACCGTATATTAATCTGAATTAGTTCGGGTTCTACTAATCCCTCTTTTAGTTCTTCATAGATATCTTCAATCACTGGTACTATCTTTTCTGCATTATGTTCTTTCACATAACGAGATAGACGCTCGATCTTCTCATATGATACCGAATGTCTTGTTGATTCCTTCGCTTTCAGTTCATCAAAATACGTGATTTGATCTTTCGTATTGGTCATACACTGGTTAACTGTCGCTCTCATTGCTGTCTTATAACTTTCATTCAACTCTTCGATATTCTCTACTTGTATTCCAACATACAAACTATACTGATATTTCAAATCTTTGATGCACTGTTCAAAAATTATATTAACAACCTGTGTATCTGTAATTTTCCTACTTCTATTACAAATAATTACTCCTACATCATAGGTATTGGCATTCAATTTCTTCGTTTCTGTAAGATAATATAAGTTAGAATTTATTGAACCCATAAGTAAATTCTGAAGATGTGCGCGTACATCCTTACTAGATTTTTCGCTAGTCTTCCCCTCAATACGAATCAACACATAACGCAATGAATTAAGTTTACCAAAGTGTTCTCTTATCAAACACAAGCTAGCATCACTATATAAACCTCCAACTAGGCCTTCGATTGAGTTTCTTAATTGATTATTTTTAAGTTTTTTTATTGCCTCCTCATCAAGTTGTTCTTTCAAAATCTCTTCCTTCACTTTCTTTAGAGTACTAATTAGTTCATCTTTTTGGATAGGTTTTAATATATAATTGGTTACATTTTGTTTTAGTGCTTTCTTTACATAATCAAAATCACTATAGCCACTTAAAATTACGTATTTTGTTCTTCTATTGCCTTTCTGCTTTGCTAATTCTATTAATTCCAATCCATCATAGATCGGCATACGAATATCTGCTATTACTAAATCAATCTCCTGCTCATCTAGTATGTCCAGTGCCTCTTTCCCATTAGAAGCTTCTGCCACAATGTGAAATCCTTGTTCCTCCCAATTAATAACTACCTTCAAGCCTTCTCGGATAAAAGGTTCATCATCTACTATCATTATTGAAATCATTCCATTCCCTCCAATACATCGACATCACAAGGTAACACCATATATACTTCCGTACCCTCGCTATATTTACTTTCAATCTGGAATTCTACTGCTCCATGATAATACATCTTCAAGCGAAGATAGGAGTTAATGATTCCTATACTATTTCCCTCTTTCACCTTCTCAATTGAAGCTGATTTAATTAAAAGATTGATTCTTTCTAACTTATCTTCTTTGATCCCAACTCCGTTATCCATTATTTCAATAAAAAGGCGACCTGCCTCTTCCATAATGATGACATCAATTCTCCCACCATCACTTTTCTTCTCAATTCCATGTATACAAGCATTCTCCACGAATGTAAGAATACTGAATTTAGGAATTCTATACTGCTCGCACTCCTTTTGTACATGTATGGAATAATCAAGTCGGTCTCCAAATCGATACTTCTGTATCTCTAGATACCCCTTAAGGAACTCTATTTCTTCACCAATAGTGGTAAAATCATCTCCCCAACCTATCGTTCGTCTCATATGTAATGCTAATGTACCAATAATCGTTGCAGTTCCTTCTTCCCCATTCAGCAGGCTCTTCATCCGAATACTCTCAAGCGTATTGAACATAAAATGTGGATTAACCTGGCTCTGTAATGCTTGTAGCTCCGCCTCTTTTTTAGATATAAGTAATTTTTGTCGTTCTGCTTTACCCTTTAACACAACTTCAACTAATTCTTGTATCCGTGATACCATCAAGTTGTAACTACTAATTAGACTACCGATTTCATCTTTGCCTTCATAACAATCGATTCGCTTGTATTTACCATCTTTTAATTCCTTTATGTAACTTTCCGTAACCCGAACTCGGTCTTTTATTGAATTACCAATTAACATAATTGCAGAGCTTGGTATTATAAGATTTATCAAAATCGTCAAACATAATAAAACACGATTATCAACGAAATTATCAAAAAAATGCTTTCTCTCCGCAACAACTATAATCTTCCATTCATTATCTAGTACTTTCATAGTCTTTTCTTCTTGAAGTAAATGTTCGTCTATTGGTTCATATTGCTTAAACGGCTTGCTTTCAAGTCTACCGTTTCTTGTATCAAACAGTATCTTCCCATCTTCAACAATTAGAATATCTTGTACAGACTTTTCATTAAAAACTAATTGCTCTAAATTCGTATAACTAATATCTACTTTAAGAAATTTCTTAATCTCTCCAAAGCTATCAAGCTGAGTAAAGATCGATATCTTCCTGTTAGACCATGCATCATATGGGTTTTTTATAATAGGATTACTATAGTAAACTTGCAATGTACTATCATCCATGCTCTCCTCGACAACATTCTGATACCATTCTTCATTCTCGACATCACTAATTGGATAAAAGGAACTACTTCTTGTTACTGTTTTGTTATTGGTAAATAGCGATATCTTATAAACTGATTCAGATTGATAGTAATAACTAAATGCATTGTCTCTCATAAGAGCACTATAGCTCTCATAGTATTCCATATTATCTGCATACTTGGTGTTTAGAAAATCATTGAGTACCTTGTCCTTTTTAAACTGATTTGCAACACTCTCTGCCGCTTCAAAAACCGTAGAGATGTTATACTCTAAACGTTGCTGTATATTTTTCATCTCTGTTATTCGTTCTAATTCTGCCTTCTTACTTACAATGTAGTACAATGCACAATTGGTAGAAACTACCGGAACCAAAACACAGCAAATGAATAGAATAATCAGTTTATTATGGATTTTCACATTATCCATCACTTGACTTACACGATGTATACTCTTCTTTAGCATGAATCGTACCTCCTTATAATACTTCCTCCTTTAAATCCAATTTTTATAAAATTCAGTAATTATATTGTATCACATATAAATATTTTGTTAAATAAGTAAACTAATAATAAATTTTTTATATGATTTTAGTTATAAATGCACAAAAAAAAATAAGGTTCCTTTTACAGAACCTTATTTTAGTGATTTAACCTTATTCGATATATCATTTAAAGATATTCCAAAATAATTGCAATTATCTCATATACCTAACTATATTCTCTTTGACTCCCAGTAATTATACTTTAGCGATTTCAAAAGTATATTCGATATCTTCTTCCGCACTAATACTGTATTCTTTCTCTACATCTGCCCCCCAGCTGTTAATTCCTCCGACGCCTCGTACCGCACCTAAAATCGATACTACCGTTCTTCGTGGTAACGGAAGTTCTTCATGATGTGTGGCATTCTCTAATTCTTCTGCTGTATACGGAATACAGGAGAATGCGAACTCTTTATCCACTGCTGAAAAACGTAGAGTGAAAGTGTCGTTACTCTTATCTGCATTATTTTGCGTTGTATTTCTACTTACCTCTAACCATTTGGTCTTCATATGAACATTACAATCTTGAGGAACCATATATCTGGTTACTGGCAATCCTTCCACTGTATAGACGCCAGGCACGCCTCCTGCCATACGATCTGGATACGTTTCACCAGATAATCCTTCATAAGTAAATCCTGTGGCTTTCGTCGGCATCACAAATCGCATTCCGAATACAGGTAGCTCCGGAAGACCAACCTTACCATAATAGTGTACCTTTACTCGTATTCTTCCTGTACCGTTGACTTCATATGACACATCGATTTCTGTTGTTGGAATTGTAATGGTTTTATACGTAAACGTTACCTTAACTGTGTTTGCAACTTCCGTCTCGTTAAATGTATTATTTAAAGGTGCAATAGGTTTCTCTATATCTTTCCCATCGATTGTTACAAGGACATTACTACAGAAAAGAAACATATCTGTTCCTAGCCACATTCCAGATTTTTGTGAAAATCTACTTCCTCGATCATTATCTGTTGTAGCTCTCCAGCAGGTAGGTTTTGGCGTACGATACAACCATTCTTTTCCCCTAATTACAAGAGACTCTAATCCTCCGGTCTGATAAGAAAAGATATAATGAAAGTCTTCTCCATGTACTCCTAAGGTTCCATCTCCATATATAATTTGTAATTGATCTATCTTATTATTTGTGCAATCCATAACAATATCTTACCTCCTGCATAGCTGGTTTTTCACTTCTATCTGCAAATACAATACCGTTTCCTGAGAATTCATAATCAGAAGGTCGGTCATCAAAATCTCCACCATAACGCAAGACTTTCTCTCCAGTAACTTCATCATCTACCCACAATGCCTGATCGATATAATCCCAAATGAATCCACCATGGTAGTTCTCATATTTATCTAAAAGTTTAACATAAGATATCATCCCGCCTAATGAATTTCCCATACAATGCATATATTCACATAAGAGCATAGGCTTTTTCGGATTGTTATCTAGATACGCTTCTACATTCCAAGGTGCTGTATACATCTGACTCTCCATATCTGAAATACGATTTTCAAATATACGATTGGATACTACACCTTCATAATGTACCAATCTATCCGGATCAGCCTCTTTATAATACTGATTCATAACAGCTAGATTCTCTTCTGCATAGGATTCATTCCCAAGAGACCACATTAAGATAGACGTATGATTCTTGAAGAATTCAAAATTAGATTTTGCCCTATCAAGTACCACCTCTCTCCACTTCTCGTGACTACCTGGAACATTCCAAGAAGGTTCTATTCCACCTGATTTTTGCCATGATCCATGGGATTCTAGATTTGTCTCTGCCATCATGTATACACCATTCTCATCGCACATATAATACCATGGAATCTGATTCGGATAATGACATGTTCTTACTGCATTAATATTGTTCTCTAGCATGCACTTCATATCCCATTCCATGTCTTGCATCGTAATGCTTCTACCTCTCTTAGCACTCCACTCATGTCGGTTAACACCATTTATAATTAGTCTCTTTCCGTTTAATAGAATAATGTTATCTTTTATCTCGATTCTTCTAAAGCCGATATTATATGGTACAACTTCAATAAGCTTTTGCTCTGAATTGTATACTTGAACAAGTACAGTATACAGATACGGATTGTGATTATCCCAAGGATTAACCTTCGCAATTTCCACTGGTTGCAAAGATACTATCTCATTAATAGCATCTTCTGCTTGAAATACCACATTTTCTTCTTTATCCAATAGTGTGACCTTTACCGTTCCATTCTCCATCTCAGACTCCGTAACGGATGAGATTTTCAAATCCACCTGGAACTTTCCCGTGGTATTATCTTCTTCTAACGATGGTCTTACCCATAAATCCTCCACATGGATAGAAGGTTTTGCGTATAACGTAACATTTCTATAAATTCCAAAGAAACGGAAGAAATCTTGATCTTCTAGGTATGCGGCAGAACATCTTTTATGTACTTCCACTGCCAGGACATTCCCTTTTTCCTTGATATACGGTGTCAAGTCAAATTCTGATGGGGTAAAACTATCCTCTGCATATCCGACGAATTCCCCGTTAAGCCAAACAAAAATTGCTTGCTCTGCACCTTCAAAACAGATATAAACCCTTTTCCCTACTAGGCCTTCATTCAAATCAAATACCTTCCGATAAGAGCCTACTGGATTATACTCCGCTTTACTAAATAAACCAGCACCATCTGGATGATTTTCTAATAGATATTTCGGACGTCTATATACATGTCCTTCCCATGGATACATCGTGTTAATATAGTGTACTTTATCGTATCCGTTAAGTTCTATATGTCCTGGTACTTGTATTTCATCAAATGCATGATCATCAAAATCCACATTATAAAAATCCATCGGTCTTTCCTTTGCGTTCATCGAATAAGAAAAACACCAATTTCCATTCAGACTTTGCATTAAGGAATTTGATTCTTGCTTCATTTCTTCCATATCCTTGTAAAACCTATGATCACTATGTGCATCTAACCGATTTACTCGAAATACCTCTGGATCATCTAACCACTTCATATCTGCGTTCATTTGTCTCACCATGTTTCCTTTCCTTGTTTAACTGTTACACTCCATTTACAAAACAGAGCCTATAGTCAATACCCCTTACTATAAAATCATATTAATAAATTATTATAAATCATACAATTGATGAAAAGGTATTCTTGATGTCAAAAATGGTATTACATTAGCACTCCTTACGAAACTCACTTGGCGACAAACCAACACATTTTCTGAACTGTTTTGAAAATGCATAGGCATCTGCAAAGCCAAGCTCTAACGCAATCTCTTTGATACTTTTGTTTTTATCTATTAAGTACGTTTTTGCAATATCCATCCGTTTTTGTATCACATAACTATGAGGGGAAACGCCCATTATATCTTTGAATATCTTCCGAAATTTCTCATAACCGATATTCAAATCATCTGCAATATCAGAAATCGATACCTTATAGGTGGGCTGCGCTAGAAGCATACTAGCCTTATGTACAATCTCTCGATCCTTCGAATTATTACTGTTTTCCTTATGTAATTGATGGAACATTAGAATAATTTTTAATGCCTCTGGTACCAACATATTGATCTCCGTCGGGTGAGAGAATTTCATTAATTGATGATATTCTGTACAACGTTCAAATATGGCACGATTTAGCCCAGGTACTAAAACAGTTTGTTTTCCATCTAGTAAATCCATCGATACTAAGGAGTCATACATCCCTTTTCCTATACATATAAAAAATTCAAACCAGCTACCATCAGGATTAAGTTGTAAGGATTGTTTCTTATCCGGGATACGCTGAATCAGACATCCCGGATATACCAAAGTCTCATTCCCTTCCTCATCGAAATGTAATCCATTCCCACTTAAGACTAGAACGACACCATAATGCTTATAGATGTAATTCTCTTCCTTACACTTTTTATCCTTTTTATTTAAAAACCCACATCCAAAAAGATTGGTATAATCCGAGCCAAATTGATGATAAATAGTATCATTTCGAAAGTTTTCACTTGTAATTTCAAATGGCATTATAGATATCCCCCTAGATTACGTTATTCTTGCATCGGCTTAAATATATAAAATTCACATTTGCGATAAGTTTTAATATCCATTGATCACAATCTTTCTATTAAAAGTCTATATTACAAAATTCGACGCGACCTTTCAAGTCCTGTAACGGAATAACTGCATTATTTTTTCTATGTTCCAAACTTATCTGTTTTCCGATTCATTCTTTTTGCCTTGAATTTGTTATCTGTTTTATTACTATTCATATCGCTCACCATTCTTCAATACCTGATTCATATTCCCAAGAATATCTCCTATTCATATATCTGATAATCAACCAGTGCTCCACTCTTCCACTGTATATCAACCGTCTTTCCATTCTTAATACGAAGACCTTTCACATAGCCGTCTTCGAATTCTTTTGGCAATGCGGGTAAGATTTTAACCTGTCCATTGCGATCTTGAACAAGCATATTAGCAATGCTAGCAGTTCCGCCAAAATTAGCATCAATCTGAAATGGCGGATGGTCTCCCCATAGGTTGTTGTGAGTTGCTTTCGTTAGTAAGGAATACAAATATTGATACGCATTCTCACGATCTCCCAGTATTGCAAACATATTAATTAGCCATGCACAACTCCAACCCGTATGTCCTCCCCCATTCGCAAGACGTATCATTAAAGATTTTTTACACGCCTGCGTTAGCTTCTCATCTCCTTCAAACAACTCAGATGGAAAAAGTCCATATAGATGCGATATGTGCCTATGCCCTAGTTCATTTTCCTCAAATTCTTCATTCCACTCTAGTAATTGTCCTTTGCTTCCAATCCGAAATTGCGCTAATTTTTCTAACCTAAGGTCAATTTCTGGAATAATCTCATCGTTAATGCTTAGAATATTGCAAGTCTTTTTGAAATTAGTAAATACTTCTCGTACCAATGCTAAATCCATTGCTGTTGACATAGCGATACAGCTCGTTTTTCCATCAGCTGTTTTAAATCTGTTCTCTGGTGATGTTGAAGGACAAGTTATATAGACACCATCGTATTCAAAGACCCAATCAAGTAAGAATAGGGCAGCTTCTCTTAGAATCGGATATGTTGTACCTTGTAGAAACTCCTTATCCTGATTGTATTCATAGTTCTTAAACAATTCACTAGTAAGCCATGCTCCTCCCATTGGCCAGAAGGACCAAGTCGCACAGATTCCTTCACCTTGATTAGCACCATGTGCAATTCCAACGGGATTTGTACTGCACCAATAATCTGCATTATGATGATGGACAAATCCTCTGCAATTATAATGAATTTTTGCGGTCTGCTGACCTTTCTCACAGATACGCTTTAAAAATTCAAAATATGGTTCCATACATTCCTGTAAATTACAACTTTGAGCCAGCCAGTAATTCATCTGTGTATTTATATTAGTTGTAAAATTACAACTCCAAGGTGCCCTAAGATCCCAACTCCATATTCCTTGCAAATTGGCAGGTTGGCTACCTTTTCTTGAGGAACTAATTAACAGATAACGTCCGTATTGAAAATAAAGTGCATATAATCCATTATCCTTTTCGCCCTGACGTAATCGTTCAAGTCTTTCATCTGTTGGAAGCTCACTCTGTTCCCCTAGATATAACTCTACTTTATTATAGATTTTTTGATAATCTTGAATATGTAACTCCTTAAATTCCTCATATACCATAGTTTTATCAAAGGTTGCCTCTTTCACTGCACTTATAGCTAACACAATAGCAGAAGCTTCCTTGATTATTAAGCAATCCCCTCCTTCTTTTACAACACCATCTGTACAAAAGACGTTAATCTCTCCTTGGTACTCCATTCCTTTTGTGCCTTGTATAATAGGCTCTGGATTGTTTATATAATTGGGATCTACATGCTCTGGACATTTTCCTTCGATTCGTATTGCATTCTCATTCAAGGTAATCATACTCTTAAGTAAGGAAGAAAATGCAACTTCTACATTCATCACTGGTTTATCACAAGTCAACTTAACAAATATAGCATTAGATGGATAGCTCGAAAAAAACTCTCTTGTATACTGGTTACCATCTGCAAAATACGATACATGCGCAATTGCATGATCAATATCTAATGCTCTCTTGTACTCAGTTACCCTATCACTATGTAAGAATTTAAGAGAAAGGTCACCGAAAGGCAAATAACTCTCACTGTACTCACCTAACATATGATCCCGAATCATCTCTTCGGCCTTCACATAGTTTTCTGAAAACACAAGCTCTCTTACTTGTCGTAAATAGTTTGCTGCATTCGGATTGTTCTTATCATGATCATAACCAGACCATAATCTATCCTGATTTAATCCAATTCTTTCTTCCGGTACACCACCCCAAATCATGGCGCCTAAACTTCCATTTCCAATTGGCAATGTCTCTTCCCATTGTTTCGCTTGTTTTTTATATAATAATTCCATGATTTATCTCCTTATTTTCGTTATTACGTCTTCATGTTAGTATATTGGCATAGTTGATTCAATCGATTAATAGGTATTCATGATGTCAAAAAAGGTACTATAATATCCAGTCCATCAGTGTCCATCAGTTCAATATAATACTATTTTCATCATACCTCTTATACTGTTGATTCACTATATCAACTTTATTAGTTTTCTAGTAATATTACTGGAGATGCAATGTATTCTCACTACATATTCATCCGTCGATACTGGTCCGGAGTACTACCTATATAATTTTACAATATCACGTAACCATCATCTAATTTTCTTAATCTTACAAATATTCTTCCACTAAAAAATCGTAGCAAATAAGTATATTCTGAAAGAATGCTTCCAGAACAGTCCTATAGCTACGATTAATTAATAAATGCTCTTATTTAGATTATGCTCGATTTATATTGCATTCGATATTCCAATGAATATCCATGAAATAATCAATACTAGGTTTCCATAAAGAAGAATCTTCTTTCCTCTTTTAGCACCTTTCCATTCACCGCATTGTATTCCCCAAAGATTACTAATAATCAAAGCCAATGCATTGAATAGAATCCAGCCGGTAACTGCTCCCATATCCCCTAGGATTAAAGTTGCAATTCCATAGCTTGCAAGTGCCGCAAACCAAACAATACTTGTTAGGAATAAGATTACGATTCGTTTAGCGCTTCCTTTATAAGTATAACTTACCCAAGTCTTATTCTTCGAAAGTTCAACGATACAATATATAATCCCCGCAAGAGCTCCTCCCAAAAGTACAAGTAACCATTGAACCGCACTAGCTTCTGTTTCACCGAATCCATCTTGCATGATTGCATTTCCAATTGGACTTGCAAAATCAAATCCTATATTCATAGCCCCTGAACCAAAACCTGACAGCATTGCTAATAACAAACCAATCTTAGCTTTACCTGATTCACCATCTTTATTAACAGCACCTTTTTCTATGGTTTGTTGTTCCCCTGTCTTAACAATTCCTGCCTTTGTTATAACTGCAATTCCAGCTAATGTTACAACCATACCCACACCAAGTACTACTATACTTATTGTACTTGGTTTGTTTTCCATCGTAAGTAACGGAATTAATGAACCAATTACCGCAGATATTCCCATCGACAAACCATATACTAGAGACATACCAATATATGTAACTGCCTTACTAAAACCTACTGCAGATATCCCCCATATCATACCACACAAAACCGGTACCACGATATGTTTTACGTCTGAACTTGATAGATAGTGCAAAAAATTAGGAACTTGATACCAAGCCCAGCCTAGTGGAACTATAATGCAAAACAAAGAATAAATCCCCCAGAATGCCTCCCATTTTAATGGTTGATAATTCTTATATCCTAATCCAAAACTACCTTGACACAATCCTGCAAACAACAAGATTGTAAATCCAATTATAATACTACTCGTTCCTACATTCATTTCTTTATGCCTTTCTTAACTGTTACATTGATGTAATAATACTAAAACTATCGTATTGTAACACCAAACAGAGCTTAGAAATAGTGTATGAATTAGAGTAGTTTTCAATAAAAATTAGTGCATATCTCTCTATTTAATTTCCCACACTCTCGTACACCGTTAACCCCTTACGAAATACTGTATATGCGATAATCCAAACAATTCTTGCTATGTTGTTGGATCTATGTTAAGAAATGTTGCATAACTGCCAATTATGGTTGGTAGATTTTTAATTAATAGTCCATTATAATATAATTATTCTAATTTGGAGGTATATTATATGAGCTTAGGAAGCAATTTATTTAATGCCAGAAAGAAGAACGGCTTATCACAGGAAGAAGTCGCAGCCAAGCTGGGTGTAAGCAGACAAACTATTTCAAAGTGGGAACTTGACGAGACGATTCCAGATATTTATCAATCTAAAAAGTTGGCAGTTTTATATCATCAGTCCTTAGATGAACTGATAGAATTTGACTTCGAAATAAAAGAGATAGAAAAAATCATCGAAAATACAAGCGAAGAAACGCAAAAGAAAATTGACTGGACAAAGGCCTGGGGTAAAAAATATCCCATTTTAACAACTTACCAACAAGAAGTTGAAGTCAATGATTACGCTATCAAATTAAAAGAAATGTTGAAACATTTAAAAAAGGAGTACGGGTATAATGATATAGATGCACTTTTGGTACTCAAAGATATTTTAGCTCATGTATGGAATAGTAAAGAGTAATTATGACATAGAAGTTTCATGTTTGCTTTACATTATATGAACAAAAATTGTTCATATAAAAAGCCACGGTTAATGCTATCAATAATCATAGCATTAACCGTGGCTTTTGTATATCAATCTATTTCAATTAATATATCAATTACTTTCTCATAATTGTTCCACCACCGACAATATAGTCATCTTTATAGAAAACTACTGCTTGTCCTGGTGTAATTGCTCGTTGTGGTTCTTCAAAGATGCATTCCACCTCATCTTGACCCACTTTCTTAATTGTACATTTTGCACCTTGATGGCTGTATCTGATCTTTGCTTCTACTTCCATACTGCCCTCGAGGTCTTCTATTGACATAAAGTTAAGATTATTAGCGTATAATTTGTCCGAGAAAACTTCATCGTTCGTACCAATAACAACTTCATTGGTCTCTGGGCGAATCTCAAGTACAAACGCAGGATGTCCAAGACTTAAATTAAGTCCTTTTCTTTGTCCCACTGTATAATGGGTAATACCCTTGTGCTTTCCAATTACTTCGCCTGCAGTGTTAACGAAATTACCTGGTGTAATCTTTTCACCAGAGTTTTCTTCAATAAACTTAGCATAATCATTATCTGGTATAAAACAAATCTCTTGACTATCTGGTTTATGAGCAACACGAAGATTAATATCCTGTGCTATATTACGAATCTCGTCCTTTGTAAATTCACCAACTGGCATCAATGTATGAGCTAGTTGATATTGAGTTAAATTGTAAAGGGCATACGTCTGATCTTTCGCTGCAGTAGCTGATTTACGTAACGTATATCTTCCATTCTCTAACTTAAGAATTCTAGCATAATGTCCAGTAGCGATGTAATCAGCTCCTATATCAAGAGAACGCTTTAATAGAGACTCCCATTTCACATATCGATTACAAGCAATACATGGATTTGGAGTACGGCCTTGTAGATACTCGTTCACAAAATAATCCATAACATTTGATTTGAATTCTTGTTTAAAATTCATTACATAGTATGGGATTTCAAGATCTTGCGCAACTCTTCTAGCATCATCAACAGCACTTAAACCACAACATCCACCTTCTGCTTCTTGAGTGAAATGATCTTCATCCTGCCAAATCTGCATAGTTACACCGATAACATCATATCCTGCCTTTTTTAACAAATGAGCTGCAACAGAGGAGTCAACTCCTCCTGACATTCCTACAACTACCTTTTCTTTCATTAGTACTCCTCAACCACTTCTTCATCTTCATGAATATCTGATTTTGGTTTTTCTAATCCTTCAATTTTAATACCATTCTTTTCAGCATAATCCCATAATGCTGCATGAATTGCTTCTTCTGCAAGAAGGGAGCAGTGTACTTTTACTGCTGGAAGGCCATCAAGAGCATTCATTACTGCTTTGTTTGTAACTTGTAAAGCTTCCTGAACAGTCTTTCCTTTTACTAATTCTGTAGCCATGCTGCTTGTAGCAACCGCTGCTCCACAACCAAATGTTTTGAATTTACAGTCCTGAATAATTCCATTGTCATCGATATCAAGATACATTCTCATGATATCTCCACATTTTGCATTACCAACTGTTCCAACTCCACTTGCGTTTTCTATTTCACCGACATTTCTAGGATTACTGAAATGATCCATAACTTTTTCACTGTACATTTTAATTTCCTCCAAACTATTTATTATATTGTAGTTTTTTTATAATACACAATATAATTCTAAATTACTGCTACTATTTATCTATATATTTTTCGATTAATTTTAAACATTATTTCTATTAGGGTTGTTTTTTAAGTAATCCTCATAGAGTGGTGACATAGAACGAAGACGATCAACAATCTCTTTCACTTTATCAACAACATAATTAATATCTTCTTCTGTAATATCTTCACTCAATGTAAGACGTAATGATCCATGTGCTATTTCATGAGGAAGACCAATTGATAATAAAACATGAGATGGGTCAAGTGATCCTGATGTACAAGCTGATCCGCTTGAACCGCAGATTCCTTGCATATCTAACATTATTAATAGGGATTCACCTTCGATAAATTGGAAACTAAAGTTAGCATTATTTGGTAATCTCTTAGTACGATGTCCATTCAATCTTGTGAAAGGAACTTCTTTAACCATACGAGTTATTAATAAATCTCTTAATTCAACCTCTTTTTCTGTTCTTTCTTTCATTGTTTCCATCGCGATCTCAACTGCTTTACCGAAACCTACGATACCTGGTACATTCTCAGTTCCTGCACGTCTATGTCTCTCTTGTGCTCCACCGTGAAGATATGCACCGATTTTGATACCTTTTCTTATATATAAGAAACCAATACCTTTTGGTCCATTTAACTTGTGACCGCTAGCACTTAACATGTCAATATGATATTCATCTACGTTAATTGGTAGTTGTCCATAAGCCTGAACAGCATCAGTATGGAATAATACATCATGTTTTTTAGCAATTTCACCAATCTCTTTAATTGGTTGAATCGTTCCTATTTCATTGTTGGCAAACATAATGGAGATAAGGATAGTTGTTGGGCGAATTGCTGCTTCTAATTCACTTAATTTAATTATACCGTTTTCATCTACATCTACATACGTTACTTCAAATCCATTTTTCTCAAGATATTCACATGTATGAAGAATTGCGTGATGCTCAATCTTTGATGTAATAATATGGTTACCTTTTGCTTTATAAGCTTCACATGTAGATTTTAAAGCCCAGTTATCAGCTTCAGAACCACCTGCTGTAAAATATATCTCTGCAGCATCTGCACCTAAAGAATTCGCAATTATCTCTCTTGAATTTGCTATGGCCTTCTTACAGACATTCGATAATTCATATACACTAGAAGGATTTCCATAGAATTCTGTAAAGTATGGCAACATTGCTTCTACAACCGCTGGTCTAGTTGGTGTTGTTGCTGCATTGTCTAAATAAATTTTTTTATCCATTTGCGTCATCTCCTAAATATTTTCTATTTGTCACACATTGTTTCTATTTTTAAGTCTGCTTTACTTCCATGTTCATTTCTGAGTTGTAAACTCTCATCTACTAATTCAGACAACATAATTTCATCAACTGCGCTATTGATACTATCACTAATACGCTTCCAAACATATTTTGTTACACATAAATCCGCTCCGCTACAGGTTGACTCACCACCCATAACTTCTGCACAATCTACTGGATTTAAGTCTCCTTCTAAGGCACGTAAGATATCCCCTACAGAGATTTCATTCGCAGGTTTTGCAAGTATATAACCACCTTGTGCACCACGAATACTGTTTACTAATCCAGCCTTTTTCAATTTTGCAATTAGCTGTTCTAGATAACTAATTGAGATACTCTGTCTCTCTGCAACTCCACTAAGTGCAACTGCATCTTCCGTACTACTTAATGCTAAATCTAACATTGCACGTAGACCATATCTTCCCTTAGTTGATAACTTCATGTGCTTCACCTCTTACTCTTTCATTAATTCCGAGTAAATCAATTCCGAGTATTTTAATTCCGACTTTTTTACTTGGATTTAATACATTCATAATGATAACATTCTCATTTTTACTTGTCAAGTAGGTTATTACAGAACTTAAGCATGAATTTTTCCTACCTTTAATATACTTAATTATGTAAAATGTTAAGAGGGTCAACAAAGCACATATTTATATTTGAACCATCCATTGTCATGAATTGCTGTCGTTGACTTAAGAGAAAGGCTGATATCAATGAGTAAAAATTCAATCATCAAAGGTACCTTAATCCTTACAATAGCTGGTTTTGCAACTCGTATTATCGGCTTTTTCTATCGAATCTTTTTATCTAATTTACTAAGACCTGAAGATATGGGGATTTATCAATTAATTTTCCCTATCTACGGAATGTGTTTCACATTATATGCTTCTGGTATTCAAACATCGATATCCCGTTTAATTGCTGCCGAAATAGGTAAGAACGATACCAGTAACCTAAAGCGAATTCTACGGACTGGTATGACCTTTTCTTTAATAATAGCGATTACATTATCCGTATTATTACATCAAAACGCTTCCTTTATCGCTACTAACATCCTATTAGAAAGTAGATGTACTGCTTCTCTTAAGATTCTCTCCTATGTGTTTCCTTTCTGTGGTATAACTGCATGTATTAACGGATATTATTATGGCATTAAACGTGCTGGCGTACCTGCTTTGACGCAGTTATTCGAACAAATCATACGTGTAGCAAGCGTCTATGTATTAGCTCCATTGTTCGCTCTTGGCAATTCAGAGAAAGCCTGTGAACTAGCTGTTTGGGGTATTGTATTCGGCGAAATAGCATCTAATGCATATAACATAATTTCAATGTTCATTGTTAAACCTTCTAAAATATATGAAACTTACAAACTGAAAATACAAGCACTTCGTAATTACAAATCCCATAAGAAAGAACATGTTACTTATGCGAGTAGCCTTTTTAAACTAGCTCTCCCTTTAACGAGTAATCGTTTATTAATTAGTATCCTTAGTAGTATTGAAGCTGTTTTGATTCCCTCTATGCTAAGACAATATGGTCTTAGTGGAACAGAAGCCTTAAGTGTGTATGGTGTTTTAACTGGTATGTCCATTCCATTTATTATGTTTCCTTCCACAATTACAAATTCCTTTGCGGTTTTATTACTTCCAACTGTTTCCGAAGCCCAGGCTGCGAATAACAATAATATGATAAACAAAACCACCGCTCTTTCTATTAAATACAGCTTAATTATTGGTATCATGAGCACTGGTATCTTTATTACCTTTGGTAACTCATTAGGAACACTAGTCTTTGGTAATGAGTCCGCTGGTGTGTTCCTAACGATACTAGCATGGCTTTGCCCATTCTTATATTTGACAACTACACTCGGAAGTATTCTTAACGGCCTCGGAAAACCTCATGTCACCTTCCTTAACACGGTTGTCGGTTTAAGTGTTAGAATCGTATTCGTATTATTCTTAGTACCACAAAAAGGAATCTATGGTTATCTAGTTGGTATGCTTGTAAGCCAGATTATTATATCAACACTAGATACATTCGCAATCTTTAGAAATGTTAAAATAACATTTAATGCAGTTGATTGGATTGTAAAACCTGGTTTAATTACTGCATTCATTGGGTTCTTAACCAATCGCTCTTATCTCTATATTAAAGATCATGCTTCTATGAGTGCATTAGCATTGTTATTATGTTTTTGTTTGTTTCTTATTATATGTTACATAATCATGTTGTTTATTACTAAGGCTGTGCGCATGGATGAATTCAAGCGAGCAAAATAGTGTGATCATACAAAAAGCCATGATGTATTGGTTTACTTCTTATACCCAATACCATCATGGCTTATTCTTACTTACTATATATCTACTATTTTAATATCGCCATATAAGCTTCATATGGTTGCAAGAAATCGGCTTTTTCTTCATTATAGTTATGAATCAAATATTTCTCAACCTCAAACCCCTCTTCTTTCAAAGAGAAAGGAATTTCTTTATCATGGAAATTTGCTACTACCAAAATTCTTTGACCATCAAGATTCCTGCAATAAGCAAATATATCAGTACTTGTTTCAAATAACAACTGATACTCTCCATACACAAGAACGGGATAATCTTTTCTTAACTGAATAAGTTTTTTGTAATAGTAAAATATAGAGTCTTTATCCTCAAGTGCATTCAAAACATTAATATCTTTACAATTATCATTCACCTTAAGCCAAGGTTTAACAGTAGAAAATCCTGCATACTGACTAGAATCCCACTGCATTGGAGTTCTTGCATTATCTCTTCCCTTAGCATAGATTGAATGTATGACATCATCTGGTCTGTAACCCTTTTCTATTCGTTCCTTATACATATTAATTGTTTCAATATCTCTATATTCTTCAATCTGATACTTCACATTCGTCATACCTATCTCTTCACCTTGATAGATATATGGAGTTCCTTGCATACCATGTAGGATTGTAGCTAACATTTTAGCAGATTCTTCTCGGTATGTTTCATCATTACCCCATCTAGATACAATTCTAGGTAAATCATGATTATTCCAGAACAAGCTGTTCCAACCTTTTTCATGTAATTCAACTTGCCATTTTGATAATATTTGTTTTAACTGTATAAAGTCTAGCTCCTTAAGATCCCACTTCTCGCCTCCTGGCTGTTGATCTAGATTTATATGCTCAAACTGAAATACCATGGAAAATTCACTACCGTCTGGTGCGCTATATAGTTTAGCCAATTCCGTATTCGCTCCCCACGCTTCACCTACTGTAATAATATTTCCTTTTTGGAACGTTTCTTTTGACAACTCTTTAATATATTCATGAAGTCTTGGTCCATTATTCGTAATCTTTAAATCTGGTTCCTTGGCAATTTGATCAATAACATCAAGCCGAAATCCTCCAACGCCCTTATCCATCCACCAGAGTATCATATCATAGATTTCTCTTCTTAACTTGGGATTTTCCCAGTTTAAATCTGGTTGTTTTACTGAAAATTGATGGAAGTAGTACTGCCCAAGTTCTGGTACCCATTCCCATGCTGGGCCACCAAAACATGCCTTCATATCATTTGGATATTCGCCTTCAATACCATCTCGCCATACATAATAATCATGGTATGGATTATCCTTACTCTTTTTAGCCTCTAAGAACCAAGTATGTTCATCGGAAGAATGGTTTAAAACTAAATCTAGAAGAACTCGAATTCCCCTCTTTTTTGCTTCCTGGATTAATTCCTCCATATCACTTAATGACCCAAACATTGGATCAATATCCCTATAATCCGAGATATCATAACCATTATCATCTTGTGGTGACTTACAAACAGGTGATAACCATATCGCATCAATACCAAGATTTTGTAGGTAATCCAGTCTATTAATAATTCCTTGTAAATCTCCTACTCCATCACCATTGCTATCTTGAAAGCTTCTTGGATAAATCTGATACACAACGGAATTTTTCCACCAGTTTGATGTGTTTACTATTCTTTTTTCATTATTCATAATACATAACTCCTTTTTCCTATTTTACCATATACACCATATCCCAGTATTCAAGAGATGGGATTTCAAATGTATATTTCATTCCTTTTTCATCCTTTTCACTCACAAACTTTAATTCCGTACTTGCTCCATACTCTGTATCTGGTGATGCAAGAAAGATCTTTTTAATTTTACTGTCCGAATAATAGGTGACCTTTAGATTACTTACTTTTTCAGGAGTTTTTTTCTTACCAATTTCATCTCGCCATAAATTATCTGTTCCTAATAGATTTATGAAATGAACAATTTCATAATCCTTATCAGCTCTAGAATATACCCATATAGTATCACTTTCACCTGTATTACTATAGGAATGCGCCTCAACTTCTACAGTTTTTTCCACTGTTTCTTGACCGTCTCGTAATAGATTCTCATATGCCACGATAAAATCTGACATACGCTTCATCCTCTCAGTAAGCTCATCAGACATTAAGATATTGTCATCGGGATAGTATTCTTTATGTAACATTCTATCCCCATTACCTAGTTCAAGTCTACTTCCTCCAGCGGCATATACAGCGGCATCACATAGTAATACACTAGGTGTATTCATCTCTCCATTTGTCTTCTCATAATTAATATAAGCCTTCACTACTAGAGATTTTCCTTTACCATCGATTGACTGATTCTTGCTTTCCTCCATCGTCCGTTCCACTTCGTTTACAAGTGAGGAATACGTATCGTAGGTCACTCCTTCCCTATCCTTGTCCCATGGCCAAAACTCCGTATATAATACATCCGAATCACTGACATTTGCATTTTGAATTCCCCTTGCACCAACTGGATTGAAGGACAAGTAATAATCCCCTAGAGCTTCCTTCGCAGCATTCAGAAAATCGGTATATGTATCTGTAACAAGATAGATTGGGTTGCCATCCTTATTATATCCTAATGGTTTCCCCTCACTCGTTGTCATATCTCCCCAATCTCCAACCGTATCTCCATGCCATCCATCAAATCCAAAAGTTTTAAGTGCCTTTAATTCTTGCTCAAAAATATACTGTTGCCACTCTTTATTCAAGGGATTTAGAAAATATAAATTTCCATTTCCATTTGGAGATGTTCCCATATGGAACGAAAACTCACCACTTCCTCGGTCATTGTCTTCCGCAAAATATAGCTTCCAATCATTTGCTTTGGTTGGCTCCCCATCACTATTCGTAAAAAAGGTATCCGTACCGGCATAAATCATATTGTAAGCCATGTTAACTATATTTTTTTCTTTTGCTTCCTTAATATATGATAAAATAGCGTCACCGTCAATACTTCTCCCTGCCCAATCTTGCCACTTTCCTGCTCCAGCCTCAGAAACAGTATCCGCTACCGGCATATGATGAAGATACTGCCAATCATAATATTCAATTCCATTGATATGAAATCGATTCATTCGATCAATTTTATCAGCAGCATCAACACCTTCATCAAAATCACATAGATAGCCGTATCTAGGGAATTTCACCCACGAAGACGATACATCAACACCTATTGTATCCTGACTTAACATCTTACCCTTTTTATCTTCCAAACGAACCTTTAATAAGTATCCTCTATAGTCCTCTTCTGGTGTTTGCCAACCTAGAGTTATCGTCTGTACTCCCTGCCTGCCTACCTGAACCGTTAGGCTTTCTTCTACTCCAACAGGTTCAGACAAATAGTTTGCAGACAAAACTACCGTTATGTCTCTTTCTTTTTCAATTAGATTTTCAATCTCAACAGTAACGATGGCCTTTTCCCCTGGCTTATATCTTACCTTATCTGTATCTACTATCTTACATGTTATATTATTCATACCTTTCTCCTCACTATCAATATTACAACTAGTCATTGCCAAAATTACAACCAAAAGGAAACTTATGAATTGTATTTTGTTTTTCATACAAAGTCCTTGCCTTTCCATTATTCTTTTACTGATCCCATAACAATACCTGTGATTAGATACTTTTGAAGAATTGGATAAATCAGTAATAGCGGTATAACTGCTACTACAATTTTGGCTGCATTCAAATTCTTATTGGATAATTCTGATAAATTTCCTAACGAACTGCTGCTCATACCGGATTTTAACAGCTCTTGAATATCAACATTCAAAGATTGTATATATGTCATTATTGGGTAATTTCTTGGCTTTTGAATATAGATTAATCCGCTAAAGAAATCGTTCCAACTCCCCACTATACTAAAGAGAACAATTGTTGCGATACAAGGCTTTGCACAAGGAACCAAAATCTTTACTAACACTTGTAATGGATTGGCTCCGTCTATTATTGCAGCTTCTTCTAAGGACTTTGGAATCCCTAAGAAAAAATTCATAACTAGAATAACGTTGAATATAGGTAATGCACCTGGTAATACAAGTGCCCAAATACTATTAAGAAGCCCCAGTTCTTTAACTAGGATAAAACTAGGAATCATTCCTCCATTAAATAACATGGCAAAGATCAGTAAATTCATATAAATGTTTCTACCGCGAAACTCTCTTGTGCTCTTTGTTAGCGGATACGCCATCAATACAACGAGTACGGTATTAAGGATAACTGCTAATATAACTCTAACAACCGAAATCATAAAGGAACGCCAAAATTGGCTATCTTCAATTATCTTTTTATAAGCAACCGTAGTAAAATCTACTGGTGCTAACCCTACTTTATTCGCTGTTACTGCTACACTACTACTAAATGATATCGCTACAATATTCCATAATGGCAGAAGACATACTAATCCTAATAGGATTACAATACAATAAATGATGCTCACTCTAGCTCTAGATGAAAAACTTCTATTCTCAATCATACTACTCCTCCTAAAATATCTTCTGATCTGTTAATTTCTTCGTCAGCTTATTCGCAGAAACCAACAATACCATACCGACTATAGAACGTAATAATCCAACTGCTGAGCCGAAACTATACTGTCTGCCAATCAAACCAATACGATATACATAGGTATCTAGTACATCACCCGTATCATATACAATTGGTGTATATAGATTGTAGATTTGATCAAAGCCCGCACTCAATATGCTTGTCAAACTCATGGCTGCCATTAATAATATAATTGGCATCATTCCAGGTAAGGTAACATTCCATATACGTTTCCACCAAGTGGCGCCATCAATGGATGCTGCTTCATGTAATCCAGGATCAATTGCAGTGATAGCAGCTAGGTAAACAACTGAACTATAACCGAATTCTTTCCATACATCTGTACCGATAATTAGCCCCGGAAAAATCTTGCTATTACCTAAAAAGTTAATTTTCTCAAATCCTAATTGTGTTAATATCTGATTAACAGAGCCATCTAAATTAAACATATTGACTACGACACTAGCTAATACAACCCACGATAAGAAATGTGGTAAATATACAATGGTTTGTACCGTTTTTTTCAAGAATTTTTTACGTATTTCATTTAGCAAAATAGAAAATGCAATTGCCATAAAGGTACCAAGCAATATTTTACCAATAGAAATAACTAATGTATTTCTTATTATCTTAAATATATCAGGCAGTTGTAACATATATTTAAAATGCTTTAAACCGACAAACTCTGAACCCATAATTCCCTTTGCTGGTATAAAATCTTGAAATGCCATTACGATACCAACCATTGGTATATAACTAAAAAGTATTAAAAAGAACATTCCCGGCATCATCATAAGATGATTTGTTAATTGCGCTCGATTCCATCTGTGTGCTCTTTTATTCGCCATCTTCATACCTCTCAATCACTAATTTTAAACAATATAGAGCAGCCATATTACTTCTATATGTCTGCTCTATTACTGCTTAACCTTTTACTTTAACTGTTCCTCAATTTCCGCAATAATTTGCTTACCACCAAGCTTATTCCACTCTTTTACGAATTCATTAAAGCCTTCTTCTACATCAATTTGTCCAATAGCAATCTTAATGAAGGTCTCTTCTTCAAGCTTATCTAAGTTAGCCTGATTCGTTTCCATTGTAGTAGTTGTTTGAGGGAAAATTGGAGAAATCCACTTAAATGTATCATCCTCTGTGAATGTCTGAATTAATTCTATTCCTTTCACTCTGGAATGATATTTAGACCAGTCAACAACTTCCGCTCCAGAAGGATTCTCTAGATACTTTTGTATACTACTGCTTGTATTCTTTGAATCAGTTGTTCGAACCTCGTCAATGGTAATATCACCGTTTACAGACTTTTCAATATCAGAATAGTCATCGAGTAATGAAGTATACATATTTACTTCAATGTTAAATGGTCTGGTTGATCCATCTACACCATTCGCAATATATGTAGCAACTTCTGGATAATCCTTATCAATTGTGCTAGAGGTTACAAGCGTATCATAGAATAGATTTGCTATCTTAATAGCTGCTTCGGGATTTTTACACTCTTTACTTACCACTATGTAACCAGCTACCGCATCATTATGCTTACAACTTACTTTTCCTTGTGCATCTTCAATTCCATATGCTTCGAATGTAGCATTTGGATCCATTACCCTTACGTTGTTTAATAGCCAATCAGGAATATGCCATGTACCAAAAGTTATACCTGTTTGTCCATTTGATAATAATGCTGAGATATCATCCCACGTTCTTGTACCTAATTGTGGATCCACAAGTCCTTCTTTAAACCAGTTAGAAATTACGGATAATGCTTCCTTCATTTCTGGGGTAGTCGAACCATAAACTACTTTTCCATCAGATTCCAACCAGGTTTTAGGAAAAGCTCCCAAAGCATAAGCAATGGAATTCATACTGTAGGTGCCATCTGGGTCACCCGAAGTTAACCAAGGCGCAAAAGCCATTCCCACTACATTATCTGCATTATTCAAATTAGCTTCTTTAAATTTACCAGCAATCAACTCTAATTCTTCAATTGTAATTGCATGATTTCCATCTTGATCAACTTGAATTCCCAATTTTTCCATCCAGTCACTTCTAATCCATACTTCACTTGGACCAGCATCAACGTTCGTTCCTGGTAAAGCCATAATCTTTCCATCAAATGTTGCTTTATCTAGCGCACGTCCTTCATAAGAATCATAGATTGACTTCAAATAATCACTTGCATAATCTTCATAAACTCCACTTAAATCAGCAATCATATCATTCTCATACAATTCTTTTAATTCATCGTAAGTAGATACTTTCATCATATCTGGTATTTCACCTGCTGATAATGCTAACGAAACTTGTCTACCATAATCCTCACCAGATGCCTCGAATTCATCAACAATCTTAATATTATAAACATCTTTAACTAACCTAGTATATGCATTGTCTTCATAAGTATCGCCATCAGGTAATTTTGCATTTTGTAATGTTTGACGTCCCAAAGTAATAGTAACTTCTTCTTCATAAGCACCATCTTTTTGCTGTCCAGCCTCATTATTTACTTGGCTAGACTCTTTTGTAGTTTCCTCTTTTTTATTCCCTGAGCCACAAGCTACCAAGGATATTGTCATTAATGAAGTAATAAGAGTCACAACCAATCCCTTAACTATAATTTTTTTTCTCATAAATACCTCCTATATACATCTCTTATTTCACCAATGGCCATTGATTACTTTAGTTCAAGTATACGTTTCTGTTGCACAAAGGTAAATATCATAAAATCCATATTTATTATATAATTTCCCGTTTATGTTTTTGAGGCATTGCCCTCCTATTATAAAAAATGATATACTTTCATTATAAAGGAGGTTGCTTTCATGTATAAAATTCTTATTGCAGATGATGAACAAGATGAACGTAATGTAATTTCGTATTTAATAAAAAAAAATAACTTTTCTTTAGATCTTAGAAACGCTTCCAATGGTAAGGAAGCCTTAACCATATTAGAACATGAGCATATCGATATCCTTTTCACAGATATACAGATGCCCTTTATGAATGGATTAGAGTTAGCTGCCCGCGCGAAAGAGATTAATCCAATCATAGAAATTATATTCTTCAGTGGGTATGATGACTTTGAATATGTAAAACAAGCCTTGTCTTTACATGCTGTTAATTATATTCTAAAACCAGTTAACCCAGAGGAATTTTATAAGTCGATTAACGAGGTATGCCAAACTATTTCCAATCAAAAGCAAGACTATTTAATTAATTATGAATTTACTAATGCAGACAATCCAAGTACTACAAGTTCTACTAATTTAACAGAAAAAACTTCATCGGATGTAGAAGATAGTATGATCCTATCAACCATTGAACAAGCCACTCGTTTGAAAGATCCGGAATTGTTAAGAAAGAATGTATCGTTTTTATTAGAGAAATATGAGGGGACACAAAATATCTCGCATATATATATCCGATATCTTTGTACTACGCTGCTTCGATATCTACTTACTTCACTCCCCGATCATGAAAACGTGCACTTCCAAACATGCGTAGATAAGATTTATACCTTTAATCAATTTAAAGAGATAAAAGAATTTATAGAATCTTTCTTAGGGAAATCTTTAACTTATATGAGACAGGAGATGCAAGCCCCAAAATATTCCATTCATGTGATTAAACAATATATTAACGGTCATTATAAAGAAGACTTAAGTTTAAACCAATTAGCCGACATTGTATATCTAAGCCCCAAGTATCTAAGTAGTATCTTTTCCCAGACTACAGGTATTAGTATTAATAAGTATATTAAGAATATCCGCATGGAAAAAGCCAGGGAGTTATTGTTAAATACGAATATGAAAATAAGAGATATTGGTAACGCTGTCGGTTATCCGAATATCTCTTATTTCTGCAAACTTTTTCAGGAAGAATTAGGAATAAGTCCTGAGAAATACCGCAATAAGGGACAATTGGAGGAATGAATGTATGGGATTAAAAAAACGATTAAAGAACATAGGCTTTCAACATAAAGTTACACTAATCTGTCTCTTTATTGGATTAGCTCCCGTACTTTTACTTGGTACCTTTTCTTATCTTCAAATGAAACGATTACTAATCGAACGCGAAACAATTGCTTTACAAGAAACTCTAGAACAAGAAGTACAGACTTTAGACTATAAATTAAATACTTACTTAGATGCAATTAACCTTATTGTTTGGAACGAAAGTATACGTACCACTTTATCTCAAAACTATACCAATAACTATGATATGTACATAGCCTACCGAGATGTAATTGATCCCATGTTTTTTACCATTCGGAATATGAATAATGCGATAAACTCCATTACCATCTACTCCGATGGCTCCTTACATCCCCATGGTAAGGTGTTACGTCCATTAACAGAAGCCCGCGATACAGAATGGTATAATGAAGATAAACTGAAAAATTCACCCACTTTCATTATCTCGGATGATGGTAAAACACTTTATTTAGTGTGCCCTGTCTACTATTATCATTCCTCGTGTATCAATATTATCTGTATAACAATTGATGCGGACTCTATCTTTGCACCCATAAAGGCACTATATGACACTCCCTATGGCTCTGTTATCGTTAGTGACCTTGATTCAGTAATCGTTAATTATACCTCATTTTCGAAAGCAGATAACTATTCACTTCCTTCGAAAGCTTTTACATTCAATGGGGTATCCAGTCAACTAACAAATGATTACGTGATTGAACATCAATTACTTTCATCTGTTCCATGGAAACTGTTCCTATATCGTCCGATTGAAACTGTTTCACTTGCTGCAAATCAAATCACCATTCTAGTAATGATTATGATTTTTGTAAGTATTACAATCGTACTGTGTTCTAGCTTATTATTATCAAAAATTACTGTAAAACCATTAAAGGCTCTTTCCGAAAATATGGCTTTAATTGAACAGGATAATTTAACAATAACCGTGAAATCCACCTCCAAAGATGAAATTGGTCAACTAATCGACTCCTTCACTCATATGGTAAACCGCTTAAAATATCTAATTAATGAAGTATTACGAAGCCGTATTGCAAGACAGGAATACGAAATGAAAGCCCTACAGGCGCAAATCAATCCGCATTTTTTATACAATAGCCTCTCTATGATCAACAGCAAAGCCTTATTGAACAATCAAGAAGATATAAGTAAAATGGCTAGGCTTCTGTCAACCTTTTACCGAACGACTTTAAACAAAGGGAATACAATTATTACCGTAAAGGGAGAGTTAGATAACATTCGCTCCTACATTGATATTCAACGTATGATGCATTCCAATTCTTTTGATGTTATCTTTGATGTTGATGAAGACATCTATTCATATTCAATGCCTAATCTGTTAATTCAACCACTTGTAGAAAATGCCATTCTTCATGGTTTGGATCATAAAACAACTCCTGGTAAGGGTATACTAACTGTGAATGGATACAAGGAAGATGATGTTATAATTTTTAGAATCTTAGACAACGGAAATGGTATGTCAAAGGAGATGTGTCAAAACATTATCTCCACCAATACACACGGCTATGGAATTCATAATGTACATCAAAGAGTCCAATTATATTGTGGTGATTCATTTGGCCTACAGTTCACTAGTACCATTGGCCTAGGTACAAACGCGACCTTACGTATACTAATTAAAACATAAATTCTATTAACTGAACAAAAATAAAAATATAATAACAACCTTCAATATTCAGAATATAGATCCAATATAGAGAAAAAAGTTCGGGGATTATATTATCCTCGAACTTTTTTCTCTATAACACGATACCATGATAATTTAACGTCATGTTTTTCTTTTTAAGGTTATTAATTTACTGGAATATTATCTTACTTACAGACTCATCTTTCCTTCTATACCCTCAAAATTAATCCTTCTTACTGTTCCATCCTTAAGTGTAATCGTTGTTGTACCATACGCACCACTCCTTGTACTGTCTTCACAGTTAATCGCATCAATCGGAAATAATTCGTCCTCTGTAAAATCTTCATGGCTCTCTTTAGTAATAACCTGTGAGATCAGTATATATGGCTCATAGCTACCATACTGCTTCTTTCTCTCTGTAGCTGCATAGACAATAATTGATTTTTCCGAATCAGGATTTGTGCCAATACTTCTCATATAATCAATACTACTCCAGCCCCAGAATATTGTCATGGCAAGCTGTTTTTCTCTTCCAGTAAAATCTATTCCCTTCAATATAATAGCTTTAGCATCTCCGTTTGTACGTTCCATAATCTCTGTTCCATTATCCGGGAAACCATATGCTCCAAGTGTTAGAGCTATTGGATGACGGTGAAACCTCATTTTATCAACGCGAATGATTCCATACGGTACTGTAAAGTCTGCCAGATTCATAGCCTGTATCCAGTGTGTCTCCCTCTTTAAATCATAAGAAAAGAACTGTCTTCGGTATAAAACATTCTCTCTTTCACCGCACCAGAAGGTTACATTACATCTTTCAAGCTCACCTGTCGTAATATCTTTTAGTATGTATTGTTGAGACTCAACCTCTTTACTCATTACTTGATTTCCAGCTTTATCAAGAACAGGGGTTGCTTCCCATGGGTATTTAGTATTAAAACAAAGCTTAGAATAATTCCACATTCCATGAATATCCTCACGGTCCTTAACAATCTTTCCGCTTCGTAAAACAGTTTCACCGTTTGCTTCATGATTGGAAAAGCAAAGAGCAGGTCCATCTAGCACGGTACATTGCACTTCCTCTTTCTGTAACTTCTCCCAGGTTCCATTATTTTCTCTAGCTGTCCAGAACGGATGGTCTTGCGGCAAGTGCAGACATAGAAATGCCTTTCCGAGCCAGAAGGGAGATTCCGCGCAGGAATATCCCTGTACTAGTGGAGCAAACTGTCCATAAAATCCTAAAGTGGGAATTCCTTTATATAAGAAATCTTCCCTTGATAAAAACTGCATCAGCGAACCAGATGAAATTCTTCTTGCCAATCCTGGGTCTATTGTAGGATTATTCAAAAACAGATTACCATCAAAAGCACTTGTTGCTGCATTGCGGTATATATTACTTCTTCCCCACATATTTGTAAAACCATCCCTGTCAAAGAAGTCAGCATAACTCTCCATTAATTTATTGGAATGTTCTTCAAAACTTTTAGCCAGTTCTGGTTCGTTTTCATATCCATACCACTGATTCCACAAAGGAGCATATAAATTAAATGCCCAACAGGAATAGTAATCAAAGGAATGCCCATCCCGGTACCAGCCATCTCCTACATAATAATTTAGAATTGCTTGTGCGTGATCTAACATTATTTCCTTATCAATTGGATATCCTTCCATATGTAAGAAGGCCAGATCTAACATGTTAAACAATCGCCAGTTCTGTGGAACCGTATTCGCATGTGCAAAGCTAGATAAGAAGTCTGCTATCTTATCCTTTTCATCTTGTGTATAGGTATCCCAGATTTCCTCCTTGCTCATCCACAATCCAATGACAAGTGCACAGGTTTCAACCGTCTGCTGAAATGCCCGGAATGGATCAGCATAATTTGTAATTTCTTGCAACTGCTCATAACTTCCCACACAGATTGGATCCCCTTTCGTACAGGAGCGTAGTATCTGCTGCTTATAATATTCGGCTATCGGATAATTGCATATACGTAGTTCTGGTTTAATATGAACCAAAGGTGCCGCAATAAAAAAGGATCTTGTCAGTCCTTCAAACATCTCAGCCTTACGCTCTGTTTCCTGTGTAGCCTCTGGTGCATGAAGATGTGGATATGTAATCTCTGTTTCTTTTCTTGGCATTACAATCGGTGCCTCAAATTCATTAATATGCTGAAATATTCCCTGCAAAAGATATTCCCCTGCCTCTATCCAGCTTTCTCTGGTCATTCCTGTATATGGACTGTGTTCATAATCCAATGTCTTCGGTACAAATGTCATAATTTTCTGCCTCCTTCAACTACCAGATAAACAATTCCTGTCCGGTTAATTTCCAAATTGCTTCAATAAAATAATAGTCCCCATAGATAATTGCAAATTCATGATTCTCATCATGAAAAGCTGCGGTACATTTTTCTATAATATTATCACACTCCATACTCCAGTTACAACGACTCTCAGTCAATGCCTTTAGCATATGAATAGCAGCTTCACAGTAATCCTGCTTCTTTTCCTCTTTTGCTACTTTTTCCAGTTCTAGCAGTCCGCAGGCAGCAATGGCTGCTGCTGTAGAATCTTCTAAGCTACAATCCTCAGGTTGTTTGAAATCTACTGGAATTAGTCCTGTCTCTGGAATGTTGGCTATAAAGTAATCTGCCACTTTACTAGCACAAGCCAGATATTTTTCTTCCCTTGTATGAAGATAGCTTAAGGTAAAACCATAAAGTGCCCATGCCTGTCCTCTGGTCCATGAGGATCCTTGTTCATATCCCTGTCCGCCGAAATCCTGTATATATACACCTGTTGTCGGATCGAATTCCACTATGTGCCTTGCAGATCCATCTTCACGAATGAAATATTCCATCGCAGTATCTGCATGTGCTTTTGCAATGTGAAGATATCTAGGATCCTTTGTCTGTCCATAAGCCCAATACAAAAGAGGCAGATTCATCATGCAGTCAATAATTGCCCACCCTGCCTTACTACCATCACCATTATCATTCCATGCACGTATAAATCTACCTGCTAGATTGAACCTGCCTGCTAAATTATCTGCCGCTAGAATTCCACGACTAAACGATTGTTTATTCCCCGTTATCTGATAATTAGCAACTGCAGTTGGAAGCCACTTAAAGCCACTGTCATGATCCATACCACCTGAAGTCAACAAATTCTTATCTAACTTTAATTCTAATTCTTCGGCAACCTTCTTATATAGCTCATCTTTTGTTGCGAAGTACAGCTGCCACATGATTCCTCCATAGAACCCATTAGTCCACCAACAGATATCCTTTTCACTCAAGTCGTCATACTTTCCGTCTACTGTTGTATAAGGTATCTTATGTTGATTCCTCGCTGCCACCCTATGCATTTTTTCCTTTATCCTATCTGATGTTTCTTGCAGCCAAATTTTTTCATTCATACTATTCTTTCCTCCTGTCATGAAATAATTCCATTCATACTATTCTTTTCTCTTATAATACTCAAACTTTATTGTTACAGTTATATTTTACATAATTGACATTCTAATGATAATAGCGTATACTACACAAAAACTAACATATCCTGCTATTTTGAACGAGGTGAAAACAATGATTCAAGTTCTAAAAGGTGGTTGTAGCACCAGACACCCCAGTACCTTTTTTATATCACGACCTGAAGGACTAATGCACTATGTAATATTAATCGTTAAAACGGATGGAATTTTTCATATTGGTGATAAAGAGTATATTGTAACACCTAATCATGCTATACTTGTAAAACCGCAGACACCATACGCTTATAGCAATCCAGAAGGTAGTTACTCCGATGATTGGCTACATTTTTCTATCTCAGACAATACATATTTAGAAGAAATCCTGTTGCTTGCAAACACCCCTTTCCCCATTGACAATCCTGAAACCCTAACTTTTTGCATCAGACAGCTTCTCTGGGAAAATTCATATACCCAACCAGAATACAGGAATCAAAATATAGATGCACTTTTTTCTGTTTTACTGCATCATTTACTATCTGCATATAAAAACCGCGAACAGCAAAAGAAGGCTCTACCATTTCAGAACGAACTACAATCTCTTCGCTTAGAATTGCAGAATTCTGTCACTAGTAAGCATCTTATCAGAGATGAAGCCAAAAAACTTGGCATAAGCGAATCCTACTTCCAACATCTATATACCGCTTTGTTCGGTATATCCTTCCAGAAGGATTTTATTCAAATGCGTGTTGAATATGCCAAACACCTGATCCGTACTAGTAACATGACCCTTGAACAGATTTCAGAAATCTGCGGTTACGCAAGCGAAGTACATTTTTATCGGCAATTCAGACAGATAGCAGGTATAACACCAGCAAATTATCGCAAAAAATCATAATATTCCAAATCAAACACTCCATAGAAAATATAGTGACTTGCCCTATCTATAAAAAAAATTCATCACGCAAACTCAATTGGATTAGAGTTACGTGATGAATCTATATGTGATTATTTCTATACACTTTAATGTCGATAGCTATTCATTTCACTACCTATCTTTATTATAAAGATTTTATAAAAATTGATATGCCTAACAGAATAAAAATTGTTGTTTTTAACCTATTTACACGGCTGCTAGTTTTTTATCAACTAATTTTAAAATCATACTATCTTCGCTTACTGCCAATTCGATCTTGTCCTGATGAGGGATCTCTACATCGGCTACTGTTATCTTATCTCCAATTTCTCTTCCTTCCAACTCAATAGTGATAGAATCCACTATATCAGCAGGAAAAGCTTTGTATGGTATTTCATACATTACTTGTTCTATTAATCCACTAACTTTTTCTTTGTTATTTAGTATTATATTTGCACTACAAAGTACTTTTTGTTCTAGATCTAGAGCATGGAAACTAATATGTTCTACTTCATGCTTTAGTGTATTCATTGATACCTCATCTAATAAGGCTACCATACGCTCTCCATTAACATTAATCTCTAGTATATTACCTTTACTCTTTTTCCTAAGTAATTGAGTAACATCACCTTGATTTAATTGAATGGATATTGATTCTACAAGTTTTGGTCCATATATACAACCAGGAATTAATCCTTTCTTCCTTACTTGTTTCGCCTTTAGGTTTGGACTTCTTATTTCTGCATTTAAAATATTCATAATTGCCTCCTGTTTTTCATGGATTACACCATTTTGTTTTTTGATTATTTAACTGTTATAACAAATATTCTTATATTTTTCCTACCACCTCCCTTAATGGCTTAAGCAATTTCTCTGATATAGCTCACACCAAATAATTGTTTTATTTGATCTGTTACTATTGAGTGTCTTACTGTCTGATTAAAATCAATTACGAAACTCAATGTTCCATACTCTCCATTAATCGTTTTGAGCCTACCTACCTCTATATCAAAAATCTCATACCCATTATTGTCTGAATAATCGGACAAGCTTTGCATTGAAAATGCTTCATCGTATTCAATATAAACCTCCATGGTTTTCGCGTGTGTCTTAATATACACGTCAATTTTCTTAAGAAACATAAGGGAACCTATAATAAATATACCGCCAACAATTGCTCCCATATAAAAACCGATTCCTACTGCCAATCCAACTGCTGCTGTTGCCCAGATCCCAGCTGCCGTCGTCAATCCTCGAATTTCATTTTTCGAAGTCGTTATAATCGTCCCTGCACCTAGGAATCCTATTCCACTTACCACCTGAGCAGCCATCCTTGTTGGATCAATATCACTATATATTGTAGCTATATATTGGTTTGTAATCATAATTAATGTCGATCCTAAACCTACTAACAGATATGTCATAAAGCCAGCAGGACGGTTTCTTAATCCTCTTTCCATCCCTATAATTCCACACAGAATCACAGATAATAATAACCTGAATATTACAGATACGATGTTAATCTCTAATAATAAATCCTGTAATTCTATAAAAGTAATAATGAACCCCCTCCAAATCTTAATCGTTCTTCATTTAGTTACATTCAACTCCTATAGGCAATTCATCTGTTTTCGGTTCTGTATTTGGTTCTGTATTCTGTGCTTCTTTAAGTTTATTAACATAGCAAAAATACTGATAAAATTCATTTACCTGCTGCTGACGTTCTTCACCTGATACCTCTTTTTGCATATCCCGTAAGATACACTGCATAATTTCGTTGGAAAAATACTTATATTCTGTGTTTCCCCAATTGTGTACTTTGGTATCTGACTCAAAATACTTATAATATGGTAACATCTCTCTCTCATTGAGCCTAATTCTATACGTACTATGGCTCTCGATTTTTCCATCGTCACATGTTCTACCATCAAAATCATCTCTAACCATAAACGCACCTATAATACGTCTATCTTTTTCCGCTTCTCCCTTGGCACATTCCGTAAGCAAACACGCTGAGTTCAGTTTCATTCTTATCGGCTGCTTTGGTTCCCCTTTCGAATGACCACTTAGATATGCACCACTATATACTGACCATGATTCGAATACATCTTTCTTATTGTTTTGAATTAGACCAAAGGCTGCCTGTGAATTTGGATGAACTTTAAGCTTTTGAATTCTAATAATTCGCTCCTGTTCATTTAGTCCTTCTTCAACCTCGTTTCTTTCTTTTGTTATAACATCTGTTATCATGGATTCAATCTCTAATTGTGCATTCTTATCTGTTAAAGAAAGAAAACCAGCAAACACATTTGGAAACAAAAATTTTCTCTCTCCGTGTACAAAATCTACAATTAGATACTTATCTCTCAACTCCTTTATAATTCCGTTGCCGAATTTAACATGATTAATAGCCTTACCCTGTAATTGCATTTTATTTTCCCCTTTCATATTCAAAAGATTTTATTAATTGCAAAATTTTATAAAAAAAAGAAGGGCTTTTCATATCCGCGCTCATTATGCACGGTACCAAAAGCCCTTCTTTAAAAAGACGGTTCTTTTTTTATTCGATTAACTTCATTATAGCACATAAAAAAATAAAAGCAACCCCACCTGATTTTTTGTTATACTAGCAACTCATAAGGAGATATTTGTTTTGCTTTGCTTAACATCTCTGCAATTACCTCTGGCGATTCCAATGCCCCCTTTTTGATCCAAAGTAAAATAATTGCAGTTGCACTACTTAACAAGATTTCGCGGGCATAATCCTCAGGAAGTCCTTTCATAGAAAAATTAAGTTTATTCGTTTTTTCAATTTGGATTAGTATTAGTTTCTCCATAATTCTTTTAAACCGTTCAACAAACATTGGATCTCCTCCATTACCAGTTAAAGCCTCAATAAATTCGAAATCACTTTTTACATAATATAATGCATTAAGAATAGCGTTATACGGTATTATGTCAATCAAATCATCAATGCTATTTGGATTTTCAATGTCTTTTGGATCATCGCGAAGAAGAATTTTTGTCAGTTCTTCTATAACCTCATTTTCTAATTTTTCCAATAAGTCGTATTTATCAAAGTAATGCAGATAGAAAGTTCCACGATTAATATTAGCATCTCTTGCAATTTCGCTAATAGTTAAAGAATCCATTCCCTTTTCTTTAAGTAACTTAGTAAATGCGTACTTAATTTGCTGCTTTGTTCCCGTATTTCTTTTCTTAACCATAAATTTTCTCCTTAAATCAACACATTTAAAATTTTTGATTATTGATTGCTTCCTATACATATTTTATAATAATCCCAACGTTAAATCAACATGATGTCCAATTAAGGGAGGCAGAAACATGAGCTATATTGAAATGATTGATAGTTATAAAAGATACAAGACTGGTGAAACCGAAATTATCGCTAACAATAAGGTCAGCTTTTCTATTGAAAAGGGTGAATTAGTAATTATATTAGGTTCTTCAGGAGCTGGTAAATCCACCGTTTTGAATATTCTAGGAGGGATGGACACCAATGATGAAGGTAAAGTCATTATTGATGGAAAAGATATTTCAAATTATAATGCGAAACAATTAACAACCTATCGCCGTGAAGATGTTGGATTTGTATTTCAGTTTTATAACCTGGTGTCAAACTTAACAGCTAAAGAAAATGTTGAACTAGCTTCTGAAATTGTGAACGACGCGCAAGACCCTGTTCAGGTTTTAAAGGATGTGGGCTTAGAGAAAAGAATTAATAATTTTCCTGCTCAGCTTTCAGGTGGCGAGCAACAACGTGTTGCTATTGCTAGAGCTGTTGCGAAAAACCCTAAAATCTTATTATGTGATGAGCCTACAGGGGCACTTGACTACAATACAGGGAAGCAAGTTCTTCAGATATTGCAAGATATGAGTCGTAAAAAAAATGCCACTGTTATTATCGTTACTCATAATGCAGCAATTGCACCAATTGCAGACCGTGTTATTCATATGCATGATGCAAAAGTAAAGGATATTATAGTTAATCAACATCCGAAGAAAATTGCAGATATAGAATGGTAGGTGAAGAAATTGAAGAAAAAGACATTGCATAAAGATATACGTAAATCATTTACTAGTTCATGGGGGCGATTCTTCTCTATCCTCTGCTTAATGATTCTAGGTTCATTTGCATTAGTAGGTTTAAAAGTTGCTGGTCCCGATATGAGGATAACAGGAAAACATTACTTTTCAAAACACAATCTAGCGGATATTACGATTATAAGTGATTATGGAATTGATGCGGATGACCAAGCAGTAATTAATACTACAAGTGATGTTGATATAATAGAATATGGCTACCTAAAAGATGTAGTTATTAAAGATACCCGCACTAGTTTTCGTATCTTTTCAGAACCTGAAAGCATCTCTACTTATGAACTAGTAGATGGTAAATTACCTGAAACAGATGACGAGATTGCAATTAGTAATGTCTATAGTGATGAATATAGCATTGGTGACACAATAGAGTTTACAGAAAAAGAAGATATTGCAGGTAATACTGTTCTAACTAACCATATATTCAGAGTAGTAGGTTATGTAAATTCTAGTGAAATTGTATCAGCACTCAATTTGGGTCAAACCACTTCTGGTACAGGGGATTTGAATGGATATGCCGTTGTAATTCCAGGAGTTTTTGATTCCGATGTTTATATGATGGCTCGCTTGACTTTTAAAGATACCATTGATGTTGATCCTTATTCTGATAAATATATCAACTTAATTCAAGAACATAAAAATGAATTGGAAACCTTACTTAAAGATCAACCAGAAAATCGCTTAGCTTCTATTAAATCGGAGTATCAAGCAGATATTGATGAAGGGCAACAAAAAATAGATGATGCAAAAGATAAACTTCGTGATGCAGAAACCGAATTAGACGATGCTAAAAGTAAAATTGATAAAGCCAAAGAAGAAGTTTCAGAAAATGAGCAAAAAATCAATGATGCTGAAACAGAAATAAATAGGAACGAGCAAGAATTAGAAGAACAAAAAACACTCCTAGCACAAAAGCAAACAGAATATAATACTGGTGTTTCTGAACTTAATAATAAGAAGACTGAGCTAAATAATGCTGAGGAAAAATTAGAGCAAAGCCAAAAAGAGATTGATTCCAATAAATCCGAATTAAATGATGGAAAAAAACAATATACAGACGGTATTAGTCTTTTAGAACAACAAATTGCGGGGATCAATCAGGGGTTAGAAAATCCAAACCTTACAGCACAAGAGCAGGAAGAATTAAAAACTCAATTAGCAGTTGCTACGGAGCAATTAAAACAAACAAAAGCCGCTTATAAACTGTTTAAAACAGAAACTTATGAACCAGGTACGGCTAAGATTCAAGCTGCACAATATACACTAGATCAAAAAAAGCAAGAATTACGAGTAGCGCAAACAGCTATTGCACAAAACGAGAAAAAACTAGAAGCCGCTAAACAGAATTTAGCAGAAGGTAATCAAAAAATCTCTGCTGCTACAAGCCAGTTAAATACCGCTAAAGCTACCTTAGCTGAGAATAAGCAAAAACTTGCAGATGCACAAGTTGAAATCTCAGATAACGAAAAAACGTACAAAGAAAAATTAAAGGAATACAAAGAAAATAAAACGGATGCTCAAAAGGAAATAGCCGAAAGCGAAGAAGATCTTGCAGATGCTCAGGATACTCTAAACAGATTGAAAGCTCCTGTTTATACATTAAATAGTCGTCGGGAAACTCCTGGCTCAGAAGGTTATAAAATTTATAATAGTATTTCAATTATTATTGATTCTCTTGCAAACGTATTCCCTATCTTCTTATACTTTGTTGCAGCTTTAGTAACTTTTACAACGATGACACGTTTTGTTGATGAAGAAAGAACAAATTCTGGAACATTGAAAGCGCTAGGATACAGTAATCATGATGTTATTAAAAGATTCACCATTTATGGATTAATTTCAAGTACATTGGGTTCTATTATAGGAATCATTCTTGGTCACACATTATTGCCAGCTATTGTATACAATGCTTATCGTAATGGATTTACCGTACCGAAGATGGAGCTTCATGTTAACTGGGGTATATCTATTCTTGCATTGATTCTAGCACTACTTAGTGCTGTAGTTCCTGCATATGTTGTAGCTAAAAAAGAGTTGCAAGAAAGACCAGCTAATTTATTATTACCTAAACCACCTACGAGTGGGTCAAAAATCTTTTTAGAATATATTACACCAATATGGAATCGTCTAAGCTTTACACATAAAGTAACTGCCCGTAATATATTCCGCTATAAAAAGAGAATGTTCATGACCATCTTTGGTGTTTGTGGTTCCGTTGCTCTTCTGTTCGCAGGATTTGGAGTACAGCACTCCATATCTGGTATTGGCGAAAGACAATTTGGTGAAATTATTCATTATGATATGATTGTAGCTAAGAATGACAACTTAACAGAAAATCAAGAAAATGATATTAACGATTTAATAAATTCAGATATTGTAAAACAACAGTCTCCTATTCACTACGAAGAATTATCGAGGGTCGCTGGAAGTACGAAAGATAAGCAATCAATTACGTTAATTGTTCCAGACGATAGTAAAACCTTTAATGATTATATCAAACTAGTAAATCGTAAAACAAAAAAAGAACTAACCTTGAAAGATGATGGAGTTATTATTTCTGAACGTTTGGCCAAATTACTTGGAGTTAATGAAGGTGATAGGATAACAGTAAATGATGCAGATAATAATGAAGTCACCATAACAGTAACTGATATTACAGAAATGTACTTGGGGCATTTTATATTTATGAATGCAAATGCTTATCAAGAAGCATTTAATCAAGATTATATTGCTAATGCAAATCTTGTTATGCTAACTGATAGCAACATGGAAAACACAGAAATACAAGCTGCAGAATTCATGAAATTAAGTGGTGTAAAAGGTGTTGTACAAAATACAACTTTGACTACACAAATTGATTCAATCGTTCAGTCATTGGACAAAATTATGAAAGTGTTAATTATAGTAGCGACATTACTTGCAGTCGTAATCTTATATAATTTAACTAACATTAATGTATCCGAGCGAATTCGAGAACTCTCTACCATTAAGGTTTTAGGTTTCTACAATGGAGAGGTAACTATGTATATCTATCGAGAGACTCTGATTTTATCTTTGTTTGGTATTATAGTCGGATATGGATTCGGATTCTTACTTCATCGTTACATTATAACTGCTGTTCCACCAGACGATGTAATGTTTAATCCTGAGCTTTGGATAACTACATTTATCATTCCGGCTATTATTATAACAGTTACAACAGTGGTATTAGGATTCTTTATTAATAGAAAATTGAAACATGTAGATATGTTGGAAGCATTGAAATCAGTAGAATAAATTACTGATTCGGGTGTCAAAAGCTAATTTAATCTAAGTCCCGTCAATTTGCGCAAATTTATGTGTGAGCATGTTATACCAAACGTAGTTCACTCGCAACGCGCTCTCGCTTGGATGAAGTTAGTAGTGGTACATAAGACTCTAAAATACAGAGCCTAAGTACCAACGACTTCATACA